>Ga0105049_10000005_pt1 | contig 206730 bp, 184 predicted proteins | sample MAT06_FD_78087 | JGI IMG/M metagenome (GOLD analysis project Ga0105049, IMG submission 78087) | Freshwater microbial communities from Lake Fryxell liftoff mats and glacier meltwater in Antarctica - MAT-06 | ecosystem: Environmental > Aquatic > Freshwater > Ice > Liftoff microbial mat | place...
ACTCGATACGAAAAGTCGTGCGGCCAACCTTTATTATGTCGTTGGGTGAAAGTTGCCATGGGGCTGAGATCAGCTGGTCATTAACGGTGGTTCCGTTGCTGCTCATCAAGTCTTCGAGCCACCAGCGGCCCTGATCCCAGTAAATCTTGGCGTGGTCTGCTGAAGCATAGCCATCGTCCGGCAAGATCACTTCATTTTCCGGTGCTCGACCGAGATTGACCGTAGGGCCTGAAAGCGTATAAGTTTCGTTGGTTTGCAAATTGACCAGTACCGGCAGGCGGCCTGTTTGCGGAGCATTGCTGGACATCGATAAAACCTACCTTCCTCTAAACCGCTCAAACCCCTTAAACCTTTTGAAACCTTGAAGGACATGGTAAATCATCGTCATTGTAGATCATGCAAAATCACCGCTCAATGTTCAAAATCGTATCAGATATTAAACGCATCTTTCTGGGCGGGAACCAAATGCAAGGTTTGAACATCTTATTAGTTACCCAAGGCGTTCCAAATGCGACGGCTCTATTGCAAAAAAATAGGAAGAACCACAATGGTTCCTCCTGACCCTCTTTTTGCGTCCTGCCTGCTGCATGGTATCCATAACTAAGAGGAGGATGCTATGAAAGCTGATGAGAACTGGGCGAATGAGGCGACATTGATCTACTGTAATTGTTGTTTTGAAATGGGTCGACGGTTTCGCAAGCTCGGGCGCAAGTATGCAGAGCAAGGCGAAAATGAAAAAGCGGCGCAACTGAAACAAGAAGCCGCTATCCAACTTGATGCCTGGCGCAAGGTCAGACGCGAAATGAAGAATGCCGGTTAAGTGTTTTAACCAACCTTAAAGAGTACTGTGCATCGCTCGGGCAAGTTTTTTCTGATGCAATGAAGATATCGCTGTAGTTGTGTGTGAAGCACGCGAAACACGTGAAACAGTTACTTTATATAATGCATCCGACGAAGCGCTAGAGGCTGTTTGGGTAATAATGCTTCGACCGACTTGAGCGGTAGCGGTGGCTGCAATTAGCATTGCTCCGCAAACAGTGGCCAGCGCCATACGCCTTGCCTGTGGTGGCGGCATCAATTTGCCTAAAGCAATTTCAACCACATCTGTGGCAGACGAAAAAATACTTTGAGCAACGTAAGCAATGCCGCCGACAAAGGCTAGAAGAACGCTGCGCCCCTGCATTCGTCGCAAACCGGACAAAGAACGTTTAGGTTTTTGGGTAGCTTTGTAGATGAAATTTTTAAGTATGTAGGCGGGTGATTTAAATTCTAGAGTCTGAATTTTGTACCCGCGCGCTTGTTCTTCCAGCTGATATTGGCGCAACATTCCAGCTTTAGTGGTAATAGTCATTCTTTTTGCATACCACTCCGCTTCTCTGTCTCTATATTGATTAAGTTGTTGTTGATGGAATTGATCGCTCATTTATTTCTCTCCAACCAGATAGAGTAAATGCATAATACATTCGCCCTGTGATCAAATTGTGTGCGCCAATGCTTGAATGTGCCCACAGCAAGGCGTCGCGCTGATTGCGCCAGTATCGCTTATCAGTCTGTGGTGCTTAAGTTAAACTTCAATACTGCTGGTGGTGCTACTCGTTCATGAGCTCTGTATTGGAAATTGCATCAGCTCGGGCAAATATTTTTTTTGCTTCGTCAATTTTATTAGTTTGAGAGAGCAGCGAAGCGTAACTATTTAATGCCTGGTATAAGAGCGATTTGTCCTCGGGAAAAGACTTTTCGGCCGTGGCAACGGCTTGCTGCAACTCTGTTGTGGCGGAACCGTATCTATTTTCGTCGCGATCAAGCTGCCCTAATTTGATTAAGGCCAGCAATTTTTTGCGCCCAAACTGTTTATCTGAATTTTTTTCGTAAATGCCAATGGCTTCTGTCACAAGCGGCCTGGCCTGGGGCAAACGTTGTTGTCTGCTATAACACTCGGCCAGGAGCATGTTAAGGCCGGCCACCTGCGCGTCGTGTGCGCCCAGCAAGTTCTTATAGATATCTCTTGCCTTAATTAGCAAAAACTCCGCGTGTTTGTCCATGGCCGCACCAGCCAGACCGCGGCTGACGTGCTCAATTGTGGTGAGATTAATTGGTGCAATAATGCGCTTCACACTTGTCTGCGAAGGAGAAGCCGGTTGGGCCAGTTCATCTAATTCTTTAATCAGTGCATTGTAGCCATCAAGCAATATTTGAGAATTAAGTTTGGCAATTTTTTCATTGGTAGCATCAAGTTCGTCGAACATTTTTGCTTTCGTATAGAGGCTGCGTTGCATGCGCAATGCGGTCATCAGGCGGCCGCGGTTGCTGAATTTTTGACGGGCGGTGTCTTCGGTGCTGAGCAAAACAGCGCGAGCCGGCTCAAACAGTTGATTATCTATGAAAGTCTGGGCAATGGTAGTCTGCGAGTTCCAGATAGTTTTGGCGAGCACGGTGCCATGATCCGGGTCGGGTCCGTTATCACAGGCCATATAAGAAAATATGGCCGCCACCACAGCAAAAAGCGACCAGAAAGCATAGCGCAAGAACTTGACTTCCTGTTTCTGCCTGGTCGGATGCTGCACCGGTTTGACTTTAACCGACCCTGAAACAGGTTGAATGGTCGGCATTTCTTGCAGTAATTCGGTAATATTTTGATAACGGTCTTCCGGTTTCTTTTCCAGGCAGCGAAAAATCAGCGCTTCTAGATTTTTATTGATGTTGAGTTCGGGTACCACTTTATTAAAAGCAGGCGGCGTATGACTGACGTGCATAGTCATGGTATCGTAGGCGGTGTCACCGCGCAATGGTGCCACACCAGTTAACGTTTCGTACATAACACAACCAAAAGAGTAAATATCAGAGCGATTGTCTAAGGGTTTGGCCTGGCATTGCTCGGGGCTCATGTAAAGCGGGCTGCCGAAAATATCGCCGGTTTGGGTCAACCGGGTTTGTTGCTGGCCGGCATTGGGCAATAATTTGGCGATACCGAAGTCTACAATTTTGAGCAGCTCGCTACCATCTTCACCTTTCACCAGCACCAGGTTGCTTGGTTTTAAATCGCGGTGCAAAATGCCATTTCTATGCGCATGTTCGAGGCCCATACATGTCTGACGAAAAATGTGCACGGCTCTGTCTACCGCTAAATGCCTTACATCTTCCAGAATCTCGCTTAAATTTTTACCCTCCAGACAATCCATCACCAGATAAGCTTGATCACCAACGATGCCGAAATCGTAAATACTGATGATGTTCTGATGCTTTAAAGCGCTGGCCGATTTAGCCTCATGTTTAAAGCGTTCGATTGCTACTTTGTCTGAATCATCGTGCAGAAGTTTAATGGCCACAATCCGATCCATAAGCCGGTGGCGGGCGCGGTAGACAACGCTCATACCCCCGGTACCCAACACTGAGAGAATTTCATACTGGTCGGCAAAAACCTGCCCGATCATGGGATCGATTTTTTCGTGCTCAAGTTCATGGCCGTCGTCAGGACATTTTGACCATAGAGTTTCAAACTTTTTTTCGCAGTGGGGGCAATATTTCAAGCGCTAGCTCACTTGCTCTCAGTTTTCGGTTCAGCCCCAATCTGTTGCTTTACAACCAGAAGGGGTTCACAAACACCTTCTAGATTTTATCAGGGTTTGGCAATGCGCTCCTGACTGATATCAATTGCCAGGTCGTTTGCGATCATTTCGTTTATCAACTCAATTACGCCCTGACCACGCTCGCTTTCGGTAACCATAAGCGCTGTTTCTTTAATTGAAGGGATGGCGTTACGTACCGCCACGGAAAAACCGCATGCTTTGAGGAAGGTGTGATCGTTTTCAGCGTCGCCCACGGCCACCACCGACTCGAAAGTCAGGTCCATCACCTCTAAAGCTGCTTTGAGGCCTGTGCTCTTATTAACACCGGAAGGCAAAATCATAACTGCACCCTTGTTAAAGATTATTTCCAGCTCCAGGCCAAGTTCGCGGATAGCGGTCAAAACCGTCATCTCGTGGGGCTCCCAGGTGGCGACGATACCCCGCCCAACGGAGATCGGCTGCACGCCGCGGGCCTTAAGGGTGGCCACGAAGGGTTCGGAAGGTGCCTCCGTCAGTGGTGTCTCACTGTTGTTTCTGGGATCAAATAGAACGGCACCGTTTTCTGCCACGATCATGTCGAAAATGGCATACAGGGGAAAAGCGATGAAAAGGTCTTTCATCTCGCGACCGGTGACGAGGATAAGTTTGCGGCCCGATTTTTTCAAAGCATGAAGGGCCTCAATTACCTCCGGTTGCACCTGGCCCTTCGTTGCCAGTGTACCGTCATAGTCAGTTGCCAGAGCCAGGTACCGCATATAGACTCCACAAGGTCTTCGGGCCGATTTACTCTGGCTTGTGACGCAACGGTGGTGCCACGGTTCCAATCTGAGCTTATGAATTCTATAATCTGCGGCAACTTAGCGGCAACTTTTACGTCACTAAAAGGGAAATGTTTAGACTCTGGAGCGAATTATTTTGAAAAAGGAAGAGGCCACAGTTGAACAAGTTAAGTCAGAGCATGGGCCTATTTTAGCCATAGACATCGGCGGCATGAGCTTCAAAATGTTGGCCAGCGGTGAAATTGAACCTCGCAGTGGTGAGACTGGCAAACAGTTTACGCCTGTGGGCCTGGTGGAACGTGTTAAAGCCTTAACTGAAGACTGGCAATATGACTGTATCACTATCGGCGTGCCTGGCCCAGTAGGTCATGCCGGTCCTTCTACTGAACCTCATAACTTAGGCTCTGGTTGGATTGGCTTCAATTTTGTGGAGGCTTTCGGCAAGCCGGTAAAGATTTTAAATGATGCGGTGATGCAGGCACTTGGCAGTTACGAAGGCGGACGCATGCTCTTTCTGGGTTTTGGCACCGGCATTGGTGCCGCCTTTATTGGTCCGCGAATGGTACTACCTCTGGAGCTTGGTGGATTGCGTTATAGTAAAAAACGCACACTTGGTGATGTGCTTGGGCAGCAAGGCATGGAGCGCCTGGGTAAGAAAAAATGGAATGCTGCGGTGAACAGTACAGCCGAAAATCTTACTCGTGTTTTTCGCGCCGACTATGTGGTCATTGGCGGTGGTAATGCTTCCCGAGCCAGTGGCCTTTCTCACGGCATTCGCAAAGGTCATAATCATGCGGCCTTTCGCGGAGGCTTCAGAGCCTGGGCCATGGAAGGTCTTTCTGAACAAACTGTAGATCGCGCAGATTTGCAAAAGCCAGGTTGGCACGTAGTTTAGGATCAGGGTAAAACTAGATGATAGTCAAACTAATCTTTCTACTTTTAGGCAGCGTAATCTTTGCGCAGGCCGCACTGGCTGATAGTGCCTCTGAAGCTACTGTTCTTACTAAAGAGGCTGTGGCGGATGTCAAAGCTTTTGATCCCGCTGCTCGCCCATATATAGTGCAGTTGCCAGATGGTTGGGAAGTAAGTGAATTGAAGGCACCAAGACCGTACAGCGGCAGAGAAATTGGCGGCGGTCGTTTGCGCGCCATAAAAAAAGAAAGTGAAGGAGCGGCGGTAATTGAACTTACTTATATGTCCAAACCCGTCAGCGGCGAACAACCAGATCTCAGTTATGAATTTGGTCATTTCGTCACCACCATAAAAAGCGAGTATGAGTCAAAGGGATTGAAAGCCACAGTGACTGAAACCAAGAAATCGAATCTAAGCGTCTTACCGGCTGAAGAAGCAGAGGTAGTTGTTTCAGGCGCTGGCTCAGCCCAAGATTTACACCAGTGGTTTGCCATGGCCATGGGAAAAAACTATGTTTACGCCCTCAGTTTTACCGGGCACAAAGATTACTACGATAAATTCTTGCCTGCATTCGAAAAATGTCGGCAGAGCTTAAAAGTTGAATAAATTGGGGAGTTGCCATCAACCTGATTTGGCAAGCGATTTTTGTTGCATCACTTGAGCAGCGATTTCATATGAGCGCAGACGATCTTCGTGCTCATAGAGATCGGAGACAAAGATAAACTCATCTGCTTGAGTGATTTCTTGCAAGCGCTCTAACCGCTCTCTTATGCTGGCGGCACCACCGACGATGGCAACAGCCATTCTACTTTGCACTGCTGCTTTTTCATAAACGGACCAGAGCAAGTCCATGTTTTCTACAGGCGGCCTCAATTTCATATTTTGACCACGAATTAAGTTCAGGCCGCGCTGCATCGGAGTAGTAGCAAGAGATTGTGCTTTCTCATCGCTCTCTGCGGCCACTAGCGGAACGCCGACAATGGTATAGGGTTTGTCTAAAACGTCAGAAGGTTTAAACCGTTGACGATAGATCTTCAGCGCGGGCATAAGTTCTTCTGGGGCGAAGTGACTGGCGAAAGCGAAAGGCAGTCCGAGGTCGGCCGCCAACCTGGCGCTGAAATCACTTGATCCCAAAAGCCAGATCGGTACGTTCAAGCCGCTGCCTGGGTAAGCTCTCACTTTTTGATCATCCGTCGGTGGTCCAAGGTAACGCTGCAATTCGGCTAAAAGCTCAGGAAAGTCGTGACCTCTGGTTTCTAAATGTCTGCGCAAAGCGTAGCTTGTAGCCGGGCTTGTGCCGGGAGCGCGACCGAGGCCAAGATCAATGCGGCCCGGATAGAGCGTTTCAAGAGTTCCGAACTGTTCTGCTATGACCAGAGGTGCATGGTTGGGCAACATGATGCCGCCGGAGCCAACGCGAATATTAGTGGTGCCAGCGGCGATGTATCCGATTAAAACAGCCGTGGCGGCGCTGGCAATGCCCGGCATGTTATGGTGTTCCGCCAGCCAGAAACGGGTGTAACGCCAGCCTTCGGCTTTACGGGCCAGGTCAAGAGAGTTTTGCATGGCGTCAGCCGGCGTTTTGTCGTCACGAACTGGCACTAAATCAAGTATTGAATATGCTGTACTGGCTAAATTTGGCATGGCGTCGTTTTTACCTTGAGGGGCACTTTTTTCTATTATATAACACTAATAGACCGGTCGGTCTTTTTTTGCTACTATCTTTTGACTATCAAGGCGAAATTATCAAAGCGTGATAGCGTCATTGTGCGCATTTCTTCAACTAAGATAGCGATTGAACCGCTGAGCGCAAAGCGATAACATTATCGGACCAGATAATGAGCGTTGCCAAGCATGAAAGTCATACTCGCTGAAAAGCCGTCCGTAGCTAAAGATATTGCTGCCGTTGTCGGTGCCACCACAAAACGAGGTGGGTATTTCGAAGGCAACGATTATGCTGTTACATATGCTTTTGGCCACCTTGTCACCATGGCCGAACCTGAAGAAATGAACGCCGCTTGGGGCAAACCCTGGCGCTTGAAACAATTGCCCATGATTCCTGTTGAATGGAAATATCGCGTTGTTGAAAAATCAGCGCAGCAATTTAATGTCATCAAAAAGTTATTTCAAAATCCTGCCACCACTTCGATCATTTGCGCAACTGACGCAGGGCGCGAAGGCGAACATATTTTCAGGTTAATTTATCAATTGACCGGTGTGCAAAAAGCGGTTGAGCGTCTGTGGATCAGTTCACTAACAGCCGAAGCAATTCGCGATGGTTTGAGTAAGTTACGTTCATCAAAAGATTTCGATAGTCTGGCTGATGCCGCGGCTGCCCGTTCGCAAGCAGACTGGGTGATTGGTCTTAATTTTACCCGCGCCTACACCACCATAAATAATCAACTGTGCACTATCGGTCGGGTACAAACACCAACTCTCGCCTTAATAGTTGATCGACAGACGGCAATCGATGCTTTTAAATCAGCAAAGTTTTACGAAATACTCGCTACTTTTGAACCGGGTTTTCTGGCCCGCTACATCACTCCAGCCACAGCTGAAGTTGAGCCCCAGACAAGATTGCATAATAAGACTCTGGCGCAATCAATAGTCAAAGCGGTAGAGCCCGCCGCTCACGGTATTGTCGAATCAATAATTACCACTGAAAAGAAAACCAAGGCACCAGCGCTCTATGACTTGCTTACATTGCAAAAAGATGCTAACAAACGTTTCGGTTATACCGCTCAAGAAACCCTCAATATTGCTCAAAGTTTGTACGAAGAATTCAAACTCCTATCTTATCCCCGTACCGAATCACGGCACTTATCTACCGATATGGTGGGAGAGTTGCCGCGTATTCTGTCTGTGATTTTAAAAGGGCTTCTGGCCACCAAAGAAGTGCTTCAAGCATTCGCCCAGGAAAATATCGTACCTGGTGGTATCACTGCCGCTTTAATAAGACCTAAGTTGACCAAGAGTTACGTTGATGACGGCAAGCTCACCGATCACCACGCTATCATTCCTACTCACAATGCTCTACCGGCGAATTTACCGGACAGACAGCGCAACGTTTACAACCTGGTTGCCACGCGTTTTCTCAGTATTTTTCTGCCGCCAGAAGTGCGTGATGAAACTACAGCCATTATTACTATGGCCGATTATTTATTCCGCGCTAAAGGTTTCATCATCAAAGAAATCGGCTGGACAGTCTTATCGAGCAAGGCCAGCAATGACGATGAAAAAGAAGATGGTAATGAAAATGTCGCGGGCGAGAAGCCTGGCAAGAAAACTAAAGCCAAAGACAAAGATGAAGACGCTCAACAGCTGCCGCCTTTAGTCAAAGGCCAGCAAGTGGGCAAGCGCAAAGTTGAATTGAAAGAATGCAAAACCAGCGCACCCAAACCTTACGACGATTCCAGTTTGCTCACCGCTATGAAAAATGCCGGCCAGGAGTTAGACGACGAAGATCTGGCCGCGTATATGAAACAAAAAGGTCTGGGCACACCGGCCACACGTGCTTCTATTATTGAAAGGCTTCTACAAACAGGTTATGTAGAACGCAGTAAAAAAGCGCTTCTTCCTACCGAAAAAGGCAAAGCTTTAATCGGGCAGGTGCATGCGGAACTAAAAGACATCGCCCTCACTGCTATCTGGGAACAACGTCTTGCAGATATGCAGGATGGCAAGCTCAAGCCCGAATCTTTTGACAGTGATATCGCCGATCTGGTACGCCGCATTTTGCCTGATGTCACCGCCGGCGGTTCCTCTGCCGCTTCTATTCCACCCAGCGATGGCAGCAGCCTTGGCACCTGCCCTCTTTGTAAAAAAGGCTACGTGCGCATTACCGCTAAGGGTGCCGGTTGCAACCGTTGGAAGGAAGGTTGCACCTTTATGATCTGGAAAGAGCAGCGCGGCAAAGAATTATCTGAAGAGCAAATGAAAGAGCTCGTGGCGAATGGCCAGACCAAAGTAATCAAAGGCTTCAAAAAGAAAGACGGCAGCGGCAAATATGATGCCCGCTTGTTCTTAAATGAAGAAGGAAAAATTCAATATGATATCGGTGGCAATGACGCAGCCGCTCAGCCCGCGGCTGCGGGCCAGACTTTGCCGCCGGGCAGTCCAGGGTCGGGTAAGGTGGGCTTGTCGGCTTCTGACGCACTGGGTCAACTGGGTCAGTGCCCTCAATGTCAGGCCGGTACAGTGCGGCAGACACCGAAAGGCGCAGGATGCGGCCGCTGGCGGGAAGGCTGCACCTTCACCGTGTGGCGCACAGTCTCTGGCAAAGAATTGACCGATGAGCAAATCAAAGATCTGGTGCTGAAGAAGCGCACAGAGCTTATAAAAGGATTCAAGAAAAAAGACGGCAGCGGCACTTACGACGCCTACCTTGTTCTGGCCGACGATTTTAAAACCAGACTCGAATTTGACAATAAACGTGGTCCAGAACCCGAGCCTGTGGGTGTTGCCAAAACAGTTTGAGTTTGCCCAGATAATGCCACACTTCGTCTGTATAGTTCAGAAATCGGCAGGACCGAGTTTTCTTGGAGGATACACACTATGGCTGGTCACGAAAGATCTGGAATCGAAAATCAAGCAAAGCAACTGGCACATCAACTGGATACCGGTCATGGTATGCAGGTAGCTGACACTCTGCGTGCCGAGTTCAGACAGATGTCTCCGCAAGATTACAACAAGCTCGTGAATAGAACAGTGGCACACGATGACAAAAATTACGGCGCCAATATCGAAGTTGTGCGCCAGAACGGTTTAATCATTATCGACACCGGCAAAGGCGAAATTCCTGTTGGTAATTTGAAAGATGAGCGCCGGCCCAATCGTCCGAATAGAGATGAAGACGAAAGAAGACCTCACGAAAGAGTGGTTTGCGCTGATCCTAAACAGAAAGCCATTGAGTCGGCAGGAGTAGGTGCTTTGATTGGCGGCATTGGTGGACTGGTTCTTGGTGATCGCGGCAAGGCCGCAGCCATAGGCGCTGCAGGCGGAGCGGTGGTCGGCGGAATCTATGGCCACGAATCAGCCAAAAACGACTGTGTCATTGTTAGAGACCGCCGTTAATTCAGATTATCTCAACTGGTTCATTCCTCCATTAAGCAATAGCCCGTGTCTTCAGCCAGGACACGGGTTTTTGCATTAATAAAACCAGTGCAAATCGATATAGATGCAGGTGTAAAGATCTATACTGTGCCATTGAATTTAGTTCACTATTTGACATCTGGAGGTTCTATGAAGCGCAATGCATCAGCTCACTGGGAAGGCGGTCTAAAAGACGGCAAAGGCACAGTTTCCACAGAGAGTGGCGTTCTTTCCAAAACACAATATTCTTTCAGCACACGTTTTGAAGACGGTAAAGGAACCAACCCTGAAGAGCTAATCGCAGCTGCTCACGCTGGTTGTTTCTCTATGGCTCTTTCAATGATTCTTGGCGAAGCCGGCATGACTGCAAAGTCTATCGATACTAAAGCCGCTTTGACACTTGAAAAAACCGACGCTGGTTTCACAGTAACTGAAATCGTTCTCGATCTTATTGCTGATATTCCTGGCGCTGATCAAGCCAAATTCAACGAGTGCGCTGACAAAGCTAAAGCTGGTTGCCCAATTTCCCGCTTGCTCAACACCAAAATCACATTGAACGCTAAATTAGGCGCTGCTGTTTAATTCAGCCCTGGTTTAACTTGATTGTTGAAAGAGGACGTACATTGTACGTCCTCTTTCGTTTTTTATATCGGCACCGCATCTGGTGCCGCAGTATCTAGATTTTAAACTTCGTCTTCAGAGTGATCTGATGAAAACTTATCTTTAACGCCACCGGCAAATTCGCCGGCTTTTTCGGCAATATCGTCGCGCAATTCCTTGCCTGATTTAGCGGCAAACAAATTACCCAGAGCGTAGCCTACACCCAGTGAAACTACCGAACCTGCTGCCACGCCCACTACGGCACCGGCGACAAAGATTGTTTTCAATAGTGGCAGGTTTCCTTTGATCAAAGTCTTGAGCATTAGGCGGTCCTCGAATATTAGGCTAAAAGTACTAAGCGAATTCTAACACTTGCAGGTGATTAAGCGCTTTGACGTGAAATTTTGCAACAGCCGATTTAACTCTAGTACACTAGTCGTCACATTGAGGAAAGGCCATGACCACAAGTACCAGCGGTGTCAGTAGCGTCGCAGCCGGCAAAAGCAATGATGCCGCCAGGCTTTATGCTCAGCAAATAGCTCAAGAGCTCCAGGTTGGTGTCCATCAAGTTCTGGCAACCATTGCTTTGCTCGATGAAGACTGCACTGTTCCTTTTATTGCCCGCTATAGAAAAGAAGCCACAGGCACCTTAGACGAAGTGCAAATCACTAACATTCGCGATCTGCGTGAGCGTCTGGTGCAACTCGATAAGCGTCGCGAAGCCATGGTGAAGTCATTGCGTGAGCGCGACCTTCTAACTGATGAGCTGCTGGCCAAACTTAGTGCTTCTAACGCCATGGCTGATCTTGAAGACATTTACCTTCCCTTTAAACCAAAGCGCAAAACCAAGGCCAGTGTGGCCCGGGAGAAGGGTCTTGAACCTCTGGCAGCCGATATTTTTGCCAACAAATTGCAAAATTTAGAAGTTTCTGCCCAGGCTTTTATCAACAAAGAAAAAGGGGTGGAGTCGGTGGAGCAGGCCCTCGCCGGTGCTCGCGACATTATGGCTGAGTGGATGAGTGAAAATCCGACTGTGCGCAAACAATTGCGAGCGTACTGGTCGAAAGCCAGCACTATTGCTTCTAAAGTTGCTAAGGGCAAAGAGCAAGAAGGGCAGAAATTCAAAGACTATTTTGAATGGAGTGAAAAGGTTACAACCGCTCCGTCTCATCGCATTCTTGCTATGTTCCGCGGCGAAACCGAAGGAATGCTTAAGCTGACAATCAAGCCCGATGATGAAGAAGCTCTGATTATCATGGACAAAAATTTTGTCAAAGGTAAGGGCCCCTGTAACGATCAGATTGAAATTACAGTTGAAGACGCCCACGACCGCTTACTTGCACCTTCGATGGAAAGCGAATTACGGGCAGAGCTAAAGCTACGCGCCGATCTGGAAGCAATTCGCGTTTTCACCCGCAATTTGCGTGAACTTCTAATGGCACCGCCACTGGGCGAACATGCCATCATGGCTCTCGACCCCGGTTTCAGAACCGGCTGCAAACTTGTTTGCCTGGGCAAGCAAGGCGATCTCTTACATCATGACGTCATTTATCCACTTATGGATGGAGCTGGAGAAGGAGCCAAGCAATCGAAGGCCAGTGCTTTGAGGAAAGTAATGGAGCTAGCTAAAAAGTTTAATGTGGTGGCAGTAGCGATTGGTAATGGCACCGCCGGCCGTGAGACTGAAGAGTTTATGCGCGCCATAGATTGGGCGGCGGTACAACTGGAAGAACCTCAAATTGTGATGGTGAACGAAAGTGGTGCTTCCATTTATTCAGCTTCCGATGTTGCCCGTGAAGAGTTTCCCGACTACGATTTAACAGTACGTGGTGCCGTTTCCATTGGCCGCCGCTTAATGGATCCCCTGGCCGAATTGGTGAAGTTAGATCCTAAATCTATTGGTGTCGGTCAATATCAACATGACGTTGATCAGCCGGCGCTGCAGAGCAGCCTTGATGATACCGTGGTCAGTTGCGTCAATTCGGTAGGGGTCGAATTAAATACAGCCAGCAAACAATTGCTATCCTATGTATCAGGTTTAGGCAAACAAATTGCCGCCAATATCGTTGCTCATCGCCAGGAGAACGGGCCCTTCAAATCTCGCGCTGAATTGAAGAAAGTAGCTCGTCTTGGGCCGAAAGCCTATGAGCAAAGTGCTGGTTTCTTGCGCATTCGTGCGGCCAAAAATCCTCTTGATGCCAGCGCCGTACACCCGGAAAGTTATAAGGTAGTGGAGGCTATGGCCAAAGACTTGGGCCTCGATGTCGCCACCTTGATGTCAGACACTGAAGCACGCAAGAATATTGATTTAAGCAAATATGTCTCCGATAAAATTGGTCTGCCCACTCTGCGTGATATTGTGCAAGAGCTTGAGAAGCCGGGCCGCGACCCGCGCGCCAAGCTGGAGCCGATGAAATTTGCCGAAGGCGTGCACGCCATCGGTGACCTTTATGAAGGCATGAAACTACCGGGAATTGTCACCAATGTCACCGCATTTGGTGCGTTCGTCGACATCGGTGTGCATCAAGATGGCCTGGTTCATGTCAGTGAATTGACTAATAAATTCGTCAAAGATGCCAGTGAAGTTGTTACGGTGCAGCAGAAAGTAATGGTAACTGTGCTGCAAGTAGATAAAGATAGAAAGCGCATAGCTTTGAGTATGAAACGCTAAGCGACTCTTTTCTTGCTGCCACGTAACAATGCTTCCTAGCTGTAAAGCCTAAAGGGCACGACCTCGCTTACTCTTCACTGACGAGCTTCGAATCTAACAGGATGCTAATGGAAGGGGCGGAACTTTGCCCTGGCCTAGGGCGTCGAACCTTATGTACGGTTTCACAGGCGAAGATTTCATTTGGTCTATTTCAAATGGATAGCCGATTGTGAAAGCTTTAACATCATAGACAGCGAATGTTTTGAATCTATATAAGGAGATTACACATGTTCCGAACTAGTAAAGCCGCAGGATTTGCACTTGGCGTCGCTTTCTTGCTCACACCTTCAATGGCACTTGCTGATGAAGTCAGCTCAACCAGTGTCAAAACTGAGACACCAGTTGGTTCGTCCTCCAGAAGCGTCAAAGTAAAATCTAATGCTGCCGGTACATCGCAGAGCGTTAAGCATTCAAATGCTAGCCCTGGTCAAGCCAATTCAACTTCTTATCGCGCTGAAACCGGTATCGGTGGCGCCAAAGTAGAAAAAGAGCAAACAGGCGTGCGTGCTAATATCGACGGCAGCGTTACAGCTGATAAGTCCAAAGAATCGCATGCCGTTGGCGTCAATGGTTCTGCTCACAAGAAGGCAAACTCAAGCACTACAGTTGGTGCTGACGGTTCAAGCAGCACTATTAAATCTGAAAAGCAAGTAACTAACCCTTAGTTAGTGATTTGAATATTTGAAGAGCGCGGGCGTCCTTCTGGTGCCCGCGCTCTTTTGCCCTTACTTTCAAAGCATTTTCAAAGCACCTTTAGCTACGGTCTATGCAATAGTATTTGAATGAAATCTTGACTTTTGTCAGAAAATCCTGAATCATGCTTTTCTGGAGTTAACGGCTAGCAGTAGAGTCGATTTAAATATGGAATTTACACGTCACGGCCTGAAGAAGGCCATGTATATTTTGCAATCAATGCTCGGCTTAAGCTGGGTAATTATGTCTTTGTTTATGTTCTTTAAGCCAGGCGCTAATCTTCTGGCGGACACTTTGCCCGCTTGTGTTTTGCTCTTTGCCGGTACGGTTTGCATCTTCTTTGGTGTCGAAGCGTTTTTGCTGCGTAAAGATCCGGAAATCTGGAAATAAGCGAAGCGTTAAATCGGATATTTACTCAATTGCGCCTCTAAGTCGCTATAAAGTTCTGGCAGCCATTTGGGCTGAGTTTTAAAATTCACTTGCGGTTTTTTCAGCCTTAAATCGCAAGGGGCAAAGATCAAGTTGATATGCTCACTGCCTGTCTCATGAGCCAGTACGAACATTTCTTCAATGGGTTTATTACCCATGGCCAGGCAGCCTGTGGACCATTTGCTGCCGTGAATCAAAATATCGCTACCGGGATTTTTTCTTTTTTCCATTCTGGCGTGGTAACGATCAGAGTTGTTGGGATAATTTACCTCCAGGCCGATGTGCGCCACCAGGGCGGGCCGAAAAGCAGCGATGCTGTAAAACCCCTCCGGCACCTGCTTATCGCCTTCTTTGAGCTTGGGCCCGGCCACTCCACTTGCGCCAATCATTGGATAGGTAAGCACTTTACGCATTGCCCCGTTTTTGTCTCGGGCAAAAAGCAAAAGCATTCGCTCTTCTTTCAAAGCAATCCATGTCATCTGTTTGGGAGGGTAAAGAACATTTTGTTGAGCAAAAACTGATTGCAATTTTTTTCGCGCCGTAGGACCGTATGCTGCCATTACGGCTTCGACGGAGTAAAAGTGTGGCACCGCCGGCGGTTTTTCCATTTCGTTGGTCGCCGCACTGGCTCGGCCTGAGACTAAGAGAAGAGAAAACGCGAGGGCACAAAGTAGGCGCTCATGCATCATCAGTGACACCAACTATTTTCATTTGCGCTTCTTCTAAATCAAGTTCGTTTTGTAACACACGAAAAGTCTGGTCTTCGATGGCGTTATCGTCGCGCAGGGCAATGAGCTTTTTCCTCTGCGCACCAATAATATCCTTACGCAGATTGTGCCAGATTTCTTCAGTGCCAGGATCTGGCGTTTCTGTTCCAATATTGGCAATGGCTCTTTCCAGGTGCCGGTTGAGCAGCTTTTGCAGGCGCGGATCTTCTAAATCGAGATTTCGCTCTCGGGCCAGTGAATCAATTGAACGCACAGCTTCTCGGGAGAGCGCCAGTCGAAGCTTGCGCTCTGCTTCTTCGGCATTGTATTGATCAGGTTCAAATTCCAAAATTTTGACTAGGTAGGGCAGTGTTATGCCTTGCATCACCAGAGTAGATGCGATTACGGCAACGGTGAGATAGATAAGCAAATCACGGTAAGGAAACTGATCGCCGTTAACGCAAGTTAACGGCAGTGCCAGTGCGGCTGCCAGTGATACAACTCCCCTCATCCCAGACCATGAAAGCACAAATAGATGTTTCCAGCTGGGCAACTTTGCTTTTTTCAGCCGAGCATATATGGGTGCAACGGTAAAGATCCAGGCAAAGCGCACCACGATTGGTGCCAGGGCAGCCACAATGGTGGAGACAATAATTTGCTCGCTGGGATATTTTTTCACAGTTTCCAGAATTGGTCGCAACTGCAAGCCCATTAGCAAGAACGAAAAACCGTTGAGAATGTAGATGATCGTTTCCCAGTTGGCGGTTGCTTGCAGACGAGTGGTAGAAGTTTGCATACTGGGTCCATGCCATCCAAGACAAAGACCGGCTGTGACCACAGAAAGCACACTGCTGACATGAATATGTTCAGCGGCCAGGTAGGCGATGAATGGAGATAGGAGCGAGACGATTATTTCTACCGGGCGGTGTTCTAATTTAGTGCGCAGTCTGGCGAGGACAAATCCAATCGCCAGACCCATGGCAATGCCACCTAAAGAGACAAAAGCAAAACGCTGACCCGCCTCAGCCCACGAAAAAACGCCGGTCACCGCTGCGGCCACGGCAAATTGATAAGCCACCAGCCCGGTAGCATCATTGACGAGGCTCTCGCCCTTAATGATATTCATTACTCTTTGCGGCAAGTGAATTTCTTTCGATATGGCTGACGCGGCCACAGCGTCGGTGGGTGACACAATGGCACCAAGAGCAAAGGCTGCGGCCCAGGGCAGGCCCACCACCACGTGCAGGGCCACAGCCACTGCAGCCACCGTGGCCAGTACCAGGCCCACGGCTTGTAGAGTAATTACATCGGCTACATCTTTTAATTTTCGCCAGGAGGTATTGTAGGCATCGAGGTAAAGCAGTGGCGGCAGAAAAATAAAGAATACGGCATCTGGCTCGAGGTGTACCGGAGGAATATTCGGTGTGAGCGAAATTACCATACCCGTCAATACCAGAAGAATAGGCAGGGCAATCTTGAGCTTTTGCGCGAGAGCTCCCACTATTCCTATTATGGTCAGCAGCGCTACGATTATTTCTACTTGCCGCATGCATTGCTCTTGCTGTAATTTTTAGGCATTCTATATTGGTTTTAATTCTGCTGCTAAGCCACACATGAGCAGTATGGTGAGAAAAACAAGCAGTATTGTCACTGCCAGAGATACTGAGAATATTGAATATTCCCTACCTGCATTTAGTTTTTTGTTGAAGCGCACATATTCGAAGGCGCCCCCGACCAAGGTGGCCACACCCAAAACCATCAGACCGAAACCAATTTGTCGTGGGTAAGTGGATTGAATTCCCTTCAGGTCCCCTTTCTCAATTAAGTCATAGACAAAGCGAGCCAGGGTAAAGCCAAAGCCAATTAAGGTTAACGAGGTGCGCACCCAGGCAAGCAAGGTTCTGTCTAAGGCCAGAGTGGCCTGAATGTTCCAGAGTTCTGCGTTATCAGGCTGCGGCTTGTTGTCTGAATCCATGAAAATATCGCTGTGCGGGCTTCTATATAAGTGACCACTAAAATAGCATGTCGGAAGCATGAAACTAGCTGAAGCGAGTGGACCCGCCGCCTGGCATTGGTTGCGCACCTTAACAACTTGGAAACATCTTTCACCCGCCTGGGCTCTAAATTGGATACATCGAGCGGCAATTGCCTGCTTCACCCCCAATTTACTAGAGTGAAAACCCCTCGCTCAGGAGATGACCATGACGCACGATAACACCAGAGCCTCAGAAATTAGCCGACCAAGACTTGACGATGCGCCACATAACTGGGCTCAACAAGCCAGCAACGATGCCACTGACCATTATCGCAATCAGAGTAGAGGCAATGTCGTTGACAGAATGGCCGACAACCTTTTTGGCCATCTGGAAATCACCCCACTATTCGGCAATCACGGTGCTATCAACGATAGAAATAATCACGGTAGAAACGACAACTACATGAAACTGATTAACAGAATCGACCCAGATCTGGCTGATATCGTCAATCCTTGCCCTCGCGGCTTTGACCAAAAGCGCTGGTATGGCGGCTACCAATCACCAGAATACACCATTGCTCGCGGTCTAGCCGGCAGCATGGACGAACTCAGTCGCATTCCTGATGCCGCTGGACGCAAACAGTTTGTTGGCGACTTATTGGAGAGACAGGTTCCTGCTCTTGAGCGCCAGGGCGCCAGAGTCGATGCTATTGACGGCGATAGAATTAAAATAGATTTTGGCACCGGCCGCGGTGCGCAATGGATTGACACTGTTCGTGATATCAACGGTCGCCCCGAAGTGCAATTAATAAACGTCACTTCTTTAATGAGAAACCAGGAAGCTGCCGGTATGATGCCAAGCTATGACTCTGCTATAAGACGATCATCTGCAAATGATCGCTTTCCCACCTCTGACAGAGTTGAAGCGCCAAAAGTTTTGGAGAAAGCACCATGCCCTCCTGGATTCGATCCGGTAAAATGGAACAACGGACACGATACACCCAAATATTTCGTTGGCCATATGGTCGCTGACTGGTTGCAGGAAGATAATAAACAGAACGGACCAGCTGGCCAGGAACACCGGGCCGAGGCCTTCCTTAAGAGCCAGGTGCCATTGCTTGAATCGAGAGGCTACAAAGTTCTGCAAGTGAAACATGAAAAGCTGTTGATCGATGTAGACGGGAAAGGTGCAAACTGGGCCGATGTAATCGTCAATGTCGGCGGCGCAAATTCACATGCATCGTGGCAAGTGTAATTTAAAAGGAATAGCTTTACTTCGTCGGGGTTAGTGAATAGGCAGTTGCATCCAGAAAAGGCTGCCGCTGCCTACTTCGCTAACTACGCCAATTTTGCCGTGATGGGCTTCAACAATTGCTTTGCAAATTGCCAGGCCTAGACCGCTTGTACCTGCACCACCACCGTGAGCTTGTTTAAAGCGATCAAAAACCGTCTCTAAAGCGTCGCGGGGAATGCCGCGGCCATGATCTTCAATTTTGACGCTTGCGTATTTTTTTTCATGGGCGAGGGTGACTGTAACAGTGCCGCCACGAGGTGAATATTTGATGGCATTAGAAAAGAGATTGATGAAAACCTGTATCATTCGCTCTCTATCAACGAATGCCTCAATATGACCGCCAAAGATTTCGAACTTGATTCCTTTTAAATCTGCCACCGCTTTCAGTGTCTCGGCACTGTGCATGGCTACTTCCGCAAGGTCAGTTGTCTGCAAATTCATTTCCATCATGCCGGCTTCGATTTTTTCAATATCGAGCAATTCGTTGATTAGAGAGAGAAGGCGATCGCATTCTCTCTGGGCAGATTCCAGGCGAACTTTGCCTTTATCTGAAATTTCACCATAGAGGCCGCTTTCTACCAGTTCAATGGCGCCTTGAATGGCTGAAAGCGGGCTGCGCAAATCGTGGCTAACCATGGCCACGAAAGCTTGTTTTGTTTCTTCCGCTTCATTTACTTCTTCGGCCATTTTTCGAAAAGCAGCGTCTACTTCCGCCACTTCATCACTGCCGGCAACAGGCGGCAAAAGGCTCTTTCGCTCGACAAAGCGCCCGGCGTTTTCACTTAAAATCTGCAGCCTGGCGGCAATGTCACGACTGAAAAAAGTAGCAAGACCAAGGGAAAGGGCGAGGTTGAGCAGGACGCCGCCAAAGATATATAAGCGTATTTCTTGTTTTCGCGCTTCTTCATTTTGCGGCACATGCTCCTGAATTTTTTGTTCTTCATAAGTCAATGTGTGCAATTCATCAACATATGTTTTAAAAGCGCCTTCAATTTGCCTGCGGAATTTGCCGAATTCAAAGTGATAAACGTCTTGAGGTGTTTCTTTGATTCTTTTTTTGTGCCACTGCAATACGCCAACCACTTTGGTCGCTTGCAAACCCAGTTCTTTTAGTTGACCGGCCCTTGAAGGGTCATCCTTCATCAGCTCTTTGAGCCGAGAGGCTCGTTCGGGAATAGCGGCGAGGCATTTATCAAGCCTCTCTTCAAGAACGTCGGAACGCATATAGTTCCAGGCGACAATGGCGCTGCCAGCGTCGAATAAATCTCGCTGAGCGTGATTAGCTTCGGCAATTATGGCTCGCGAGCGCGATTCGCGAGTGGCCGTAGCTTCGGCATTCTCAAGCATTACGCTGAGCACGGCAAGATATATTAGACCCAGCACCAGCGGCACTGCGGCCATAAGCAGACCTTTTTTAGCGACTGAAAGCTGCACGCGGCACCTGAATACTTGCAAAGTCGTGGCTGGGGATGCCTGTAATATAATGTCATTGTGCCCAGTCGAGCTAACAATGATTAAAATTCTATTTGCCGAAGACGAACAACGGTTAGCCGACCTGGTGATTGACTATCTGTCAGCTGAAGGTTACCAGGTAGAACACGCCACCAGCGGGCCCGTGGCCTTAAAACGGTTGGAGACTTCGACTTACGATGTACTGGTTCTTGACATAGGGTTGCCGGCTATTTCGGGTTTTGAAGTTTGTCGCATTTATCGTGAGCGAGGCGGTAGCGCGCCGATAATTTTTCTGACCGGACAAAATTCTCTGGCCGATAAAGAACGTGGGCTTGATCTCGGGGCCGATGATTATTTGACTAAACCTTTTCATATTCGCGAACTGGGAGCGCGCTTGCGAGCGATCACAAGACGCTCACGCAGCAACGTTTCTGCCCGGCTTGAGATAGCTGATCTGGCGTTAGATTCGTCCACGCACACAGTCACCAAGGGCGGTGTACCCCTGCAGCTGATGCCGCGCGAATATGCCCTGCTCGATTTTCTCATGCGCAATCCTAATCGCACTTTCAGTCAAAACGAATTGCTCGATCGCGTCTGGACAAAAGAGAGTGAAGCCTCACCGGATACGGTGCGGGTACATGTGACTAAACTAAGAGCCAAAATCGACAGCCCCGGGGCTGAATCAATTATCAAGACTGTTCACCGGGTGGGCTACAAACTAGAGGCTTAGAACCAGGAATGGTTCTCAAGGGTACAAGCTGGCTAACTTTGGTATTGCCGGCCGGGGCAAGGCCTTCGAACGGCTTTTTTAGAGTAAAATAGCTAGTTCATCAGGCAGATAAACATCTTTTGCACAGGAACAACTAACCGTGAATTCTCCAGTATCGGCACCGGCCAAACCCAGCGACTTTATTCGCGACATCATAAATGATGACATGGAAGCAAAGCGGCACGACAAAGTAATCACGCGCTTTCCACCAGAGCCGAACGGTTTCTTGCATATTGGTCACGCCAAGTCTATTTGTTTAAATTTCGGCCTGGCCCTTGAATATCGTGAGAAATTACCAGGAAGCGGCACCCGCTGCCATTTGCGCTTTGACGATACAGATCCGGCCAAAGAAGACACCTTGTTTGAAGACGGTATCCAGGCCGATGTGCGCTGGCTTGGCTTCGATTGGGATGGCCTTTACCACGCCAGCGATTACTTTGAGAAAATGTATCAATACGGCGAGCAATTGATTTCGGGCGGCAAGGCTTATGTTTGCAGTTTGAGTGATGCAGAATCGAAAGCTCATCGCGGCGATGTTAAAACTCCGGGCACCAATAGCCCCTATCGCGAACGCAGTGTCGAGGAAAGTTTAGATCTTTTCCGTCGCATGCGTAACGGCGAGTTCAAAGATGGCGAGCATGTTCTGCGAGCCAAAATCGACATGGCGAATGCCAACATGAAAATGCGCGATCCGATGCTCTATCGCATTCGTCATACGGAGCACCATATGACCGGCGACAGCTGGTGCATTTATCCGATGTACGATTACGCTCATCCAATTTCTGATGCCATTGAAGGAATTACTCACAGCATCTGCACTCTGGAATTTGAAAACAATCGCGAATTGTACGATTGGGTTATCGACAATCTGATTGAACATGCCAAGTTTCCCAGCCGGCCGCACCAATATGAATTTGCGCGTTTGAGTTTGAATTACACGGTGCTGAGCAAGCGCAGACTGCAAGAGCTGGTTGAAGGTAAACACGTCAGCGGTTGGGATGATCCGCGCTTGCCCACAATCGCCGGACTGAGAAGACGGGGCTATACGCCTGAAAGTATTCGGGCTTTCTGTGCCAGTGTTGGTATTTCCAAAGCCAACAGTACAGTTGATATGGCACAGTTGGAATTTTCTATTCGCGATGATCTGAATCAGAAAGCACCGCGGGTGCTGGCAGTTTTGAAGCCACTAAAGGTGGTGATTGAAAATTATCCGGATGATCTCGTAGAAGAGCTCGATGCCAATTATTGGCCCCACGATGTGCCTAAAGAGGGCTCACGTAAAGTGCCATTCTGCAAAGAAATCTATATCGAGCAAGATGATTTCATGCTTGAGCCGCCAAAAGATTATTTCCGCCTGGCACCGGGAAAAGAAGTGCGTTTGCGTTATGCTCACCTGATTACTTGCAAGGAAGTAATTCAAGATCAAAACGGTAACGTCACTGAAATTCGTTGCACCTTTGACACTGAAACTAAACCGGGCGATAATCCTGTTGGTCGCAAAGTTAAGGGCACCATTCACTGGGTGAGCGCCCGTCATGCCGTCGACGCTGAAATTAGACTTTATGACCGGCTGCTTTCAGAAGAAGCCCCACCTACAGGGAAAGACAGTGAGTTTCTCAATGTGGTCAACCCCAATGCACTGCAGGTTTTGCCAGGCTGCAAATTAGAGCGCAGCCTGGCAGAAGCCAAAGCGGGCGAACGGTTTCAGTTTGAGCGCCAGGGCTATTTTATTGGCGATGAAAAAGATTGCAAACCAGGCTCGCCGGTTTTCAATCGCATCGTCACATTGAAAGACTCCTGGGCGCGTTCGCAGAAAAAATAAACCATTTTCGCTCCTGCTAGATCAGATTTTTTCGCTCTTTCTTCAGTGCGACCCAGTGCTCCATAATTTCGCTTGCCTCTTTCTTTATAGCTGAAGCTTCCTTATCGCGGCCGGTGCTTTCGAGATAGGCGGCGTATCTGCTATAGATAAAAGCCAGGCGCGGATGCTTCTCGCCCAGATCTTTTCGGGCGATAGCGATGGATTTGTCAAAGTAACCATCGGCGGTGCCCTGCTCTTTTAGCGCGCCATAAAGTAAGCCCAGGTCAAGATAGACAGATGACCACTCAGGGTCTTTAGTCGGCATGTGTTTGGTCTTGCCGGCCAGGGCTGTAAGCAAATTGGTTTTAGCCGACTCGACATCGCCCAGAGATAGTTGAGACGAACCCAGATTTTGCAATACAGTGGCCCGCAGCAGGCCATCGCGGAAACCGAGAGTATCTAAGCAGAGCAGCGCCTTTTTTGCTTCGTCGAGAGCGTCGTCATAACGTCCGAGATAAATCAAATAATCAGATATATTGGAACGGGCAATAGCTACTGAGTTAGTTTCTTTACCGCCACTGGCCGCAACCTTTAAATTAACTGAGCGCCTGGCACATTTTAAAGCTTGTTCGTAATCTGCCGCATACGAGTAAGCGAGCGAAAGATTGTTATAAGCAATTGCTTGCAGCTGATTGTGATGCGGGTCGGCGCTGTCCAGAGTACTTACCGCTTTAATTCCCGTTTCTATCGATTCTTCAATCAGGCCTTGTTTGATGTAGGTACTGCACATGTCGATCATGGCTGCCGCTTTAAGGACAGGATCAGCTTGGTCTGATTCGATTAAGGCGAGAGTTTCTTCTGCGTATTTTCTCGCCTCTTTGTAATTGCCCTCCTGGTGGGCAATTTCAGCCAGAAAGGTCAAGCCTGAACTGAGATTTGCCAGGGGCACTGTGTCACTGTGGGCGCGAAAATCTTTAACCATTGCCGTGATGTATTTTTTTGCTTTCGCCCTCTTTTCTAAACCCGATAAAAAAGCGGCAACCATCACCTTCCTTCCCGGCGCACCGGCGGTAAGGAAGGTGGGCGGTAAGACCGAATTGATTTTATCAATCAAAACAGCGGTTGACTCGATAAACAGCCCCACAGTGTAAGAAATTTTTTGACCGGTGTTAGAGGCTTCAAGGCCGATGGTTAGTAGAATGACACTGAAAATATGCAAGATATTGGGCAGGGCAAACCATGAGAGCAAAATATCAAGGCTCAGTGCCAGTGGGGCAAAGAGGCTGTAAACCGTGGTGCGCAGAGTAAGCCAGACGATTACCAGAATAGTGATGACTACGACTGCAGAAGGCTCGTTTTTTTTGTTCAAGATTGCTTTGGCTGTGCACTGAAGAGTATTCCTAAGCTATATACCCAAACTCAAAGGCCACTTTCTCAGCCTCGACGACTGAAAAAATGGCTATTGGTGAGCCTTAAGTGACCCCGTAAGTGAAGCGACCAATTAATGAAGCATTCCTGTGAAATATAGAAGTGCTACGACGCCTGCTGGGACGCCCATAAACCAAAGTATTGCTGCTTTTCCCATGATCCTTAAATCTCCAATGCTTTCTCGAAAACTACAGCGTGAGCGACGGAGGCCTATGGAGAAAAGTTCCATTTTGACCGAAATTATGACTGGAACAATTGCCGGGTCGTCGTGTCAGCACTCAGGTACGGTACTTCTATATTTGGTTGTTCACGTGAATAAAGCAACTCTCGATCATGGCTACCCTCCCATGGAAGCCAAACTAATAGCGCAGATACCTGACGGTGATAACTGGCAGTACGAGCCAAAATGGGATGGTTTTCGCTGTATTGCTTTTCGGGAAGGTAAGAATGTTGACCTGCGCTCTAAGAGCGGCCAGCCCCTCGGGAGATATTTTCCCGAATTGATTGAGGCACTGCTCAGTTTAAACAGTTCGCACTTTATCATTGATGGCGAAATAATGATTGAGGAAGGTGGTTCATTTTCGTTCGATAGCCTGCTACAGCGCATTCACCCTGCTGCCAGCCGCATTGCAAAGCTGGCAGCAGAAACACCGGCGAGCTATATCGTTTTCGATTTATTAGAAAATGCTCGAGGAAAGCTCTGTGTTGACTTACCTTTGAGACAGCGGCGCGAGCAATTGGAAAAATTTGCTGAGCTAAATTTTTCAAGAGATGTTCCTGTTACTGTGAGCCCCATTACTTATGAACTGAAGGCCGCTAAAAAGTGGTTAAGGGAATCTGGTGCCATTACCGACGGTGTCATAGCAAAAGATCTTGATTTGCCCTATCAAAGCGGTAACCGGTTTGGTATGGTCAAAGTGAAACGAATGCGCACCATTGATTGTGTGGTGGGTGGGTTTCGCTATCAGACAGGCAATACTTACGTAGGCTCACTTTTGCTCGGTCTCTATGACGAAAAAGGCGACCTCCATCATGTCGGTTTCACATCTTCTTTATCCATTAAAGAAAAAAAAGCGTTGACGCCTCAACTGGAAAAATTGAAGGCGACTAAATCGTTTGACCAGAATATTCCCGGTAAGCCCAGTCGCTGGAGCAGTGAAAAGAATGTTGAATGGATACCACTCAAACCCGATCTAGTAATAGAAGTCAAATACGACCATTTCACTGGCGGCCGCTTTCGTCATGGTACTAAGCTGTTGCGCTGGCGCCCGGAGAAGGCAGCCGGACAGTGCACACTTGATCAGATTACTTAAGTTGATTTGTCGATATTTTTTTTCGTGCGCCAGTTATAGTCAGCTTGATAGACAGCTCGGCGCATGCGGGCCGGCCACTCAATGGGGCAGTGTTCAACAATTGAACGAGCAGGATTAAACGATAATGCTTCACCGTCAGACTCACGAATTGGACTGCCTGTCTGAGCGATGGTCAGATTTGCCAGGGGAATATGCTCACCGTGCCAGAGCTGTGTTGGATCAGAAGTTGACTCGCCGTGTTCTTGCAATTGCACGCAAAAAATAAATTGTGCCGGTGCTTTGGCCAGCTGTTTTTGCAGCGTGTGACGCAGATAATCATTGTCTAAATAGTTGACTGAGACCTCGGCGGCGCCTTTGGCTTTGTGTATCAAAGCATATTTGCAAGCTCGATTACCAAAGCGATGGGGCATTTGCGAATAATAATCGCTAGCGAGCACGCTGTTTACAGGTTTGCCCGTCGCCAAAAGTCCAACATATGGAATACCTGGCTTTTGCATCAGCAATTCTAAAATTTTGCCTTGAATGACCAGCAGCATTTGTTTGGCCGTTGAGACAAAAAATGTAGGAAAATTTGCCATGATGAAGTCTTGCTCGGTGGAATTTTCGTCTCCCGGTAAACCTTTTTCGCCACTCACGCCAAGAATTTTAAGACCCATGCCACGCACATTGGGTATCAGATCATGTGCTTTTTCACTCAGGCCACCGTTGGAAAAGCGCAGCACCGCATCAAATACTTTTGCTTCCTTGAAAATGCCAATTTGCAGATGTGCGGGTAAATCGAGCACCTCCAGCGATGCCTTAACTACTCCCAGTGATTTGCCGTGCAATGCCCTGCGGGCCACCGTGCCGGGCTGGTAAAATTTATCCTGGCGTTCGAGAATTGTTGCAATCATTTGATTGATTGTTTCGGCCTCGTCAGGTGGAGCAGGCGGTGTATTGTTGTCGAAATCGAGCATTTGATTTTCCTGCTTCATAGTATTTGCAGATCCGGCAAAATTTTTCGTAAAGAGTTTTGGTCTGCTTCATTGATTTCGTCGTCCAAACTCGTGCGCAGCCTTTTAAGCTTTTCAAACTTTTTCAAGGTCGATACTATTTTTTTGTCCACCAGGTGAGAGCTTTTAATGTCTAATTCTTGCAAATTCACAAGAGCCGTTAGCACCTCAAGATCTACAGATGTAATAGGACCGATTGTAAGCTTTTCAAGCTTTTTAAAACTTGTAATTCGCGCAATATCGGCTTTTGAAAAACTGCGACATAGCATTTCGAGAGACTTTATTTTGTCAGGGTTCAAGGCCTTGAGCAGAGCCGAGGCGCTGTCGGTACCGGTGGCTGCAAAATACTCAAGCTGTGAGAGTAGTTTGGACTGCAAAAGTGTCGATGTATCAGCCTCGCAACTTAGAAGAATCAAACTTTTGAGATTTTTCAAAGCCGATAGGGTTCGCAAGCTGGTACTGGCATGATTAAGGTCCAGTGTCTGCAAGGAAGTTAATCGCGATACAGATAATATAAGTTTGGCGGAATTTTGAGAGGCGTCAACTATGAGCCAGTCTAAATCTGATGGACGGAAGCGTGACAAAAGATCAGGATAGATTGAAGTAATGTGGCTGGCTCTAAGTCTAATACGGGTGGAGGGATTTAGTAAGATTGTGCCTCTGGCCTGCGCGTTACCTGTTTGAGTTTTACCGGCGCGTACTGGTTCTGAATAATTGACCCATCCAATTGAAAACTTCTCCGGAAAGTCAAAACGTTTGTACTTTTGACCGTTGCCCACAATCTCGCTTGAATAAAAGCCGCTGTGCGATTGCAAATATAATTGAGCATACTTTCGTTCGGCCTCATCATGGTCTAAGATATCGCTATTGTGCCGTTGCTGCACTTGGTCAATAAAAATATTGCCAGCTGTCGAATTTTCGGCAGCTGGTGTGTTGATTTTATTAGACTGGCTCTCGTAAATTTTTTTACTGCCGTCGCTGTTCCACCAGAAGGCGCCAGCACCGCCAACGAATAGCAGTAAAACAATTATTACAAGCGGTATTAGCAGCAGTTTTAATTCCTTGCTTTTTTCAGATTTTTCATTCGAACGCTCAGTGCGAAAAGCTTGCTCCGTAGCCCTTACCACTTTCCCATCTTTGAGGCGTTCGAGATCTAAATGTAATTCTTTAGCTGATTGGTAGCGGTCACGCGGTAGTTTCGCCAGACATTTATCAATGACAAGTTCTATTGATCTAGAGCAGGGTTTTCCTGGAATCACTTCACTGAGCAGCGGCGGTTCGGCCTCCTGATGCATTATGGCAGCTTCCAAGGCGCTGGCACCTTCGAATGGCACATAACCGCTCAAGGCTTCGAACATAGAGCAACCGATGGCATAAATATCGGTGCTTTCATCCACCGGATCGCCCGCACATTGCTCCGGACTCATATAATAAGCGCTGCCGAAAACCTCTCCCACAGCAGTGAGATTTTGTAATTGTTTTTTTCACCCATCAGTTTTGAAATGCCAAAATCGAGAATTTTTACTTTGGGCTTGTCACTGGCAGAATGACAAAGAAAAATATTGGCAGGCTTGAGGTCGCGATGAATAACACCGTTGCGATGAGCGTAGGCCATGCCGTCTAAGACCACCATGAAAATTTCGATTGTAATATTCAGAGTTTGCGGGCCGTCTTCAGCGAGAACTTCTTCGAGATTGTGCCCTTCAATTAAGTCCATCGAGTAGAAAGGTAAACACTTTTCGTGAATGCCTAAATCGTAAACCCTGACAAAACTTTCGTGGCTTAACGACGCCAGGGTACGGGCTTCAGCTTGGAAGCGCAGCCAGCTTTGTTCGTCGACTAACTCAGGGCTCAATACTTTTAAAGCGAATATTCTTTGCAATGCCAGGTGCTCGGCCTCGTAAACAATGCCCATACCTCCCTGACCGATAATCGAACGAATTTCAAAAGTGTTGCCAATTACGCTGCCGACAACGACGGCGGCTTCTGCTTTAGACAAAGAAGAGCTATTTTGCCTGGTTGCGAATTGCCTTTTTTGTGCGACTCTACTGGCGGTGCCGGTGCGGCTGCCGATTCTTTTAACTAATGGTTTTCCTTGATGTCCGGCACATTGGCATCGCAATTCCTTAAAAAAGGTATGCAGTGAAAGAACCGGCACGTGTTTCTTCTGGTCGCGCCTTGTCACAGTTATGGCAAATGTTGTTGGCTCTCGCTTGACCAGACTTGCTGCTGCTTTTTAATTTGTGGCAATGACAGTACTTATGCTGGAAGAAGAATGAGGTTACCGAACCTGCGCGTGGAGCCAGGGCTTGCTTCCCGCAATTCTTGCAATAAATTGGCTCGTGGACCATTCCAGTACCTGTTTTAAATTGCCCAGTACCTGTTCTAAATTGCTTTCTACTTTTCTTGATTCTTTAACTCGGCGACGCCTAGCTTTAAAAGCTTGCCCAGTTGAGTAAAGCCGATGGCTAGATCGTCGCAGGTGGCTGCCAGCTTTTTACGGTCCACCGATTCACCAATTAGTCCCAGGCCAGTAAAGACATGTTCGACTCCCGTGGCCAGTTTGGGAAAGTCAGTAGACTCAATTGAGTCTTTAAGTTTTTCGCCCACTCTCGTCACCACAGCCATAATTTGGTCTACGTCTTTGACACCATCTTTGTCTAGATCTAGTTTCTTCAGGTCTTCCAGACGTTCTTTCACATAATCACGTGCTGAATCTACTGCCACCGCAGTAAGCGTTTTCTTTATTAGCATTTTGATTTTCGCCCCTTTTGAGATGCTCATTATAGCTTTTAGAGCAGGCGTTTACCTCCAGGTCATCTTTCGCAGGGCCGGCAGAGCCTGCCGTAACGAAGTTTGATCTTGCGGCATAAGCGAAATGCTGAATGGAAATTGTATTATGGCCAGTTTTTTAAATTTCTTCAGTGATGGCAGGCACTTTTCGTCAAGGTCGTAACAGTCTGAGATGTCGAGAATTTTGAGATTAGTCAATGCCGTCAGAGTCGCTAGATCAGCGTTTTTAATTGCCGAGCTGATAGAGAGTCGACTGAGATTTTTAAAGGTGGCAATTCTGTCAATCTCTACTTTTGACAGCGGCGTAGTTCGAACTCTCAGGCGATAGAGAAGGTCAGGGTTTAAGGCTCTAAGATATGGCAAAACGCCATTTCTTTGCTCTACATCAAACGAATTTAGTTGACCGAATGTTTTAAGTTTGGCCAGTTCTTGGGCGTCGACATGGCAGTTTACCAGCGACAAAGCTTCAAGCTTTTTAAGCTTTAACAGAACTTTGAACGTCTCAGGAGGACAGGTTGTATCGACCAATTCCAAATCTGTTATGGTAGAAAAATGTGCCAGTGCCGGGAATATTTGCTCGGCATTGTTGGCTTTGCCCGAAATTTTCAAACGATTTAAATCGGTGGAGTCGAATTTGGATAACAAGGCTGGTAGCGTTTCACTAACAGCATTTGTAGCAAATCGAATTCGAGTATCTTGAGGTACATCAACTGTTCCAGTGGCTTCGTATTTGCGGCTGTCGCCTGTGGACTGGACCAAAATGTCACCAATTGAAAATGTTTTTGGAAAGGAAAATCGTATAAATTTTTTACCATTGCGAATAATTTTTGCGGCGTATTTTTCTGGATGACTTTTTAAATATGATTGAGCCAGAGGAATGTCGGCCAGAGGCGTTTTGTTCTCTTGAATTATATAAACTTCGCCCACTTCGCGTTTAAACATTGCCGCAGTGGATGGTTCGGCCGTGGCTGTGAACTGCGAAGCTGTTTCTGCTTGCCTTGACGGTACGCTGGCAATGCTCCAGAAGAAAATAGCGCTGCCTACCACCAGAAGCAGGCCGAGCAATACCGCGAGCGGTACCAAAAGCGGCACCGTTTTTTCGCCGCTTTCGTCGTCGGTCAGATTACGTTCGCTTCGGAAGGCCTGAACTTCTGCCAACACGGTCTTGCCTTGCTTAATGCGCTCGAGGTCTAAATAAAGTTCTTTAGCCGATTGATAGCGATCTCGAGGAGCCTTGGCCAGGCATTTATCTACGACCAGATCAAGAGCCGGCGGCATGGTGTGATCATCCACTATTTCCGATATTAAGGACGGTGGTGTTTCTTCGTGCATCAATGCTGCTTCGAGAGCCGTTTCGCCGGCAAAAGGCACATAGCCGCTTATAGTCTCAAAAATCGAGCATCCCAGAGCGTAAATATCTGAGCGAGCATCGACCTGGAGGCCGGAGCATTGTTCCGGGCTCATATAATAAGCGCTACCAAATATCTCACCTACGGCTGTAAGATTTTGCACTTGCTTATCAGCGTGCAAAAGTTTAGAAATGCCGAAATCGAGTATTCTTATTTCTTGATTTTTGTCACCGCTCTCGCTTGCGCAAAGGAAAATGTTGGCCGGTTTTAAATCGCGATGAATAATACCATTGCGGTGAGCGTAAGCCATACCATCAAGCACCGCCATGAATATTTCTATGGTTGCCTGCCAGGATAGCGGGCCGTCTTCGCCCAATACATCTTCGAGATTGCGGCCAGCGAGCAGATCCATTGAATAGAATGGCAATGATTTTTCGTGAATGCCCAGGTCATACACTTTAACGAAACTTTGGTGAGTGAGCGAGGCAAGCATTTTCGCTTCACCTTGAAAGCGCAGCCAGCTTTGCTCATCTACCAGCTCAGGGGCAAGTATTTTTAAAGCAAATGGGTTATGCAGAGTTACATGTTCAGCTTCATAGACCGTGCCCATGCCGCCCTGTCCAATTACTGAGCGAATCTTAAAAGTGTTGCCGATAACTGATCCTGAAGCAACATGTATATTGTTGCCTGTCAGCAGTGGTGTCGATAGTCTGGCGAGTTGTTGTTTTTGAGCGAGCCTTGACGCAGTGCCCATGCCCACTGTGGCACTTCTTTGTTTCTTTGCTTTAAAATTCGGACTTTTACACTGGCAGCGCAATTCTTTAAAAAGAAAACCGGTAAATGATCCTGCTTTTCTATTTTCAGATGCGGCCTTGCCGCATTGCTGACATATTTTATTTGTATCGTCCTTGTCAGGTTTATTCGAAGTAATAATAGCTTTGTGGCACTGGCAATAATTATGCTCGAAGAAAAATGAAGTAACTGACCCAGCTCGAGCGGCTAACGGTGGTTTGCCGCAGATTTTGCAAAATTGTAATTCAGCTGGCATACAAATTATTTGATCGGATGTGGGCCAGGATCTTCGCCTGGTTTTAACGGTTGGGTGGTGCGATTTAATTCTCTAGTGAGATCGCTCTGCAAAAACAATTCATTGTGTTTGCTATTGATCTCGACTTCTAAAAGACGCACTCTCGCTATCAAATTATCGAGTTGCGCTGCCGCTTTCTCAATAGTCGCGCGAATCTCATTCTGGTCTTTTTCGTTTACCAATTGCAGCAAAAATTGTCGGTGGCTAAAGAGCTCTTCACTTGCGCTGGGAGGGGGCGCGGGCAAGCTCAGGGCCACGCTGCCTGTTCCCTGTGGTGACTCAGGATTCTGTGGCACCGCGGCGTCAGGCGGTTGGTCACCGCCCCGCCGGCGTCTCAATTCTTCTTCCACCTGTTCGACCGTGATTGAATTGACCATCATCGGTCCGGCGCAAATTTCTTGCCACGGGGCACCGACCATAGCCTGGCGTGCAATCACTTCAAAGACCTGGCGGCGCACTCCCTCGCCATAGCCGCCACCATTAGATGCCGGCAATTTGGCACCAGAGAGCATCAGTTTATTAATGACGTCACTAATGGCTTTGTTGCTAAAAAGTGGTTTGTCAGCACTGGCGCCACTGAGGGTGGCGCAAGCAGGACAGAAGGCCCATGTGGAAAGTAATTCGGTTTGGCACTTCTGGCAATTCATTTTCTCAACCTGGTTGCGGGAAACACCGTGGATGCCTCAGAGTCTATAGCATTCTATCACCTGTTCATTTAGCGATTCGTTCGCGATTGGCTTTATGGATGGCTTTCCATTTCGCTTTTTCCAGCGCTGCTGCCTCTCGATCGTGTTTTCTTGTTTCGTAGGCTGCTTCTTTCGATAACTTGCGCCAGCTTGAATAAGTAGTCTCCACCATTGATTCACGCACTGCGCAGCCTGGCTCGCTGCCATGCAGGCAATCACGAAATCGGCATTGTGCGGCCAACTGCGCAATCTCTGCAAATACCTCACCGACGCCCGATTCTGCGTCAGCCAGTGCTAATTCGCGCATTCCGGGGGTGTCAATAATGGCGGTACCGTCGGGCAATTGCTGCAGAAATCTGCGAGTGGTGGTATGACGTCCTCTGTGGTCTTGCTGGCGAATATCATTGACAGCAAGGGTTTCAGATTCGAGCAGGCAGTTAATCAAGGTTGATTTACCGACGCCGCTTGAACCGACAAAGGCGATTGTTTTGGAAGCGCCGCAAAACGGCGCGAGCAGACCCAGACCGGTACCGTCATGGGCCGAAAGTTTGAGCACAGGGCCCTGAGCTACGGTTTTGATTTCATCCACCAGTTCGTCTGCACAAGCGGTGAGGTCGCACTTGGTTAGAACTACGGCGTAAGGAATATTGCAGCTCGCTGCGGCAATAACATAGCGTTCCAGCCGCCTGAGATTGAAATCTTTATTGGCGGCTACGGCAATAAAGAGGGTGTCCAGATTGGTGGCAATCGGTTGCAATTCACTGCTGCCGTCAACAGCACGGCGCGCAAAAAGATTTTTACGCGGCAGTATACGATCAATAATGGTGGCACCATCGTTGGTTTTTATGGCCACATAATCTCCTACCACAGGAAAATCTGTGGCAATATAGGCGCCATGTCTTAGAGAGCCGCTAATCTCGGCTCGTATGGGCCTGTCGACGGACACTGAATTTGAAACAACAAGGTAGGATCCGCGATCTTGTGAGACCACTCGAGCGCATGTGAGTGGCGGCTCAACGAGAGCCGCGATATTTTTTGGCAACATTGAATTTTCCTTCAATACTAGGGTGACGCTAGCGAAGGATACGTGAGCTAAATCAGTGCGCTATAGCTGGGCTAAAGAGGCGCTAGCGAGGCGTACGGGTTAGCTGCATCGCATCCGTATTTCACAATTACAATTTCCATTCACGCCTCCTTTTTGATAAATCTTCCTGCAGGGCAAGTGTTGCCAATATAGCTTGCGGCCACAAGTTGTGTCAAGGGCAAAATCAAATCATGAACAATCAGCTAGTGATGATCGTGATCGCAGGAACCACAGTCGTCGTCGTCGTGATCATTTAGCTCGAAATCGCTGTCGATGCCTTTCATGCGGGCCATGACAGCATCTGCGTTAACTTGATCATCCATGCCGACATAGCATTCATATGCCTGTTCCAGTGATTCCAGTATTTCCCAATGGGCCGGTCCTAAAAAACTCTGCAGTATTTCAGCATTTTTCAAAAAGTGTGGCAGCGCCTGATCGTAGTTTTTCATTTTAAATAGAACGAATGCCAGATCGTTTCTCATATCAGTGAGATCGAATAAAGTTAGAAAAGATTGACCGCCGGTGAGTTGTCGCTCGGCTATCAGCAGCGCTTTCTGGTGATAAGCGGCAGCCCGGTCAAACTGTTGGAAAAACTCTAAAAGCGACGCCAGCGAATGTATGTGCAAAGCAGTTAAAGCGTCACTGGAATTCTCGAATTTTGCCGCCCGAGCTTCGATACTATCAATCAATTCGTTGGCTGGTCTTTGTGTATCAATGTATAAATCAAGCAGTTCGGCGATGGTGGCATGAAATGGTAAAAAAGAATAGTCAATGCGTTCGGCTTCTTTCAATGCTGTCTTTAATGCCGTTCTTGCTTCTTTGTGATTTTGTTTTTCGGCAAAGTGGTGGGCGTTTTCCAAAAGGTCTTCCCAACGCTGCCAGCGCTTAGTGTCACCGTTGGCGGTGGCAATGACAAGCAGTTCACGGTTGGAAAGGTTTTGTGGATCGGCCGTTACTTTGGCCAGCCATGCAAGCGAGCCGGTAACGGCTAACCAGGCTGCTTCGGTGTCTTCGATGTATCTCGATAAACCGAAAGCTCTGAGGCTGACGCTAACTGCGGCCGCCTCTTTTTCCACCAGGCGATTGGCAATCAGCAAACTACCAGAGGCAAAACCGTGGGCCAGGGCACTGCGAGCAACCAGGGTGTCTCCCTCAAGAGCAAAATGCAATACGGCATTCAGGTAATGCCACTGCGCTTCATTGTCAGGATGGCCTTGGAGAAATTCTTGTGCTTTTTTGCATTCGCCCATTTGTATAAGAAAACTGGTGGCCAGGTCTACCAATAGCGGCTGAACCGCACTATCAAGTTGACTGAGCGGCGGGCTAAATTGTGCCATCAATAGATCTGTTGCTTCTTTTTGTGAACCGGCATTCCATTTTAGTTGCGCCAGATCGGCTACGGCAAAATGATAAAGTTCGCCAGAGGCCTCGTAGTGATCGTCGGCGTTTGCAGATTCTTCTGACTGTAGTTTCTCTACTTCTTTTTGCAGTGACGCTACGGCCTTCTGACTGTAATCCAGCGCCTGATCAAAGACTTCACTTTCGCGCGCCAGGATCATGTGGGCCATGCCGCAGGGCTCTTTGCTTACTTGCAGAGCTTTTTGTGCCGCAGCTACTCTTTCGTCGGCACTATTTGAATTTACCGCATCATCCAGAAGGTCGCCCAGCTCATTTTCACTGGTCAGGTAATGCAAGCCAATGTCTGAATGGACGTCAGATCGCAGTGTAGCCTTCGTCTTAAGGCTTGTAGTCTCGGTATTTCCCGCGCTATTTTTCATAAAACCTCAACTACGTTTAGGCCGCCGGCTGGCCGCCATGTAATCTTATCACTTGGCGGCTTTAAACTCATAAGTACCGTTGCCTTTGAGCTCGTCTCTCGCTCCCGCTCCTTTCAACCAGGTGAGAGCGGCTCCATCTTTTTTCAAGTAAGCATCAAGAAATTTAGTGGTAGTTTCTTCAATAATTTCATGGTGCTTCTGGTCAATTGCCTTGGGCGCTGCCCGCCTTCCGCCGTTGAAAACCATATGGTCGGCGCCTTCAAGAATTACCAGGTATTGGTCAGATTTGACGATGTTGTCGAAGGCGACCCGACGCTCACCAGCAGTGGTGTCATTTACCGGCGACGAATCAATTGTGCCGGTAAAGTGCAAACCAGGAATTTTGATATTGCTAAAGACAGCCGATGGGTCCTGGTTTTTCCGTGGCGGAGTGGGGCTTAGATAGATAGCGGCTTTTATACGAGCATCTGCGCTGGACATGCTTCTGCCATCAGGTGTGAAGAGGTTCTGACCACTTGCTGTAAGGGCCGTCCACGATCCGTAAGAGTGCCCGGCGATAGCTAGAGCGTTCAGGTTCATTTTTCCTGCCAATTCTTTATCTGTTTTGTTCAACTCTGTTAGCTTGTCAATGACAAAATGAACGTCTTGAGCGCGATTAAGCGCGTGCATGGGATTGGCCACCGTCTTTTTAAACTCAGGCATCAAAGATTCTCTGGTTGTTATTCCGGCAACTGCATGTGGTTTCCAGAATGATTCATCACTACCTGGATGCTGAATAAATACTGCCACATAACCGCGCTCAGCCCAGTAGTTGCCCAAGTAAACTGCAGCTTCACGAGAACCTCCCAGTCCATGGGAGAAAACCACAACGGGGAAAGCGGCGCCCTTGAATTGAGGCAGGTATATTTTTACTGGTAGCGTTCGGTTTCGCCGTGAGTCGGTCCAGTCCTGGTAAACAGTTTGCACGGCAGCAATCGACATGGCCGATGCTTTGCCTGCTGGCCAGCTTGTGTTTGCGAAACTATTAAGTGATTCCAGAATTGCTGTGGCGGTTAAAATTAGGGCGATTTTGTTTTTCATATTTTTCTCGCATGTTTTTCATGGATTGTTGTTTGTACAGTCTTATACGCATTAAGGGGGGGAGTTTCGATTTTTACCATTTTTGGCTTTTTAGGTCTTTTGGGCTTGTAGTAGGAACCCTGGAAAAGCTTTGAGTACCCAGGCAGAGATTTTTGCGCAAAAATCTCTGTCGGTTTACCAGCACCAATTCCAAACCCCCAACAAATACCCCTAAAAACCACGTTAAAATACCCCAAAAGCCTGCCTAGCCTGCGAAGACGGGAGGGATTTTTATCCAGAGCAACAATCGCCCCGTTTCAGTTTCAATATTCGCACCGCACGATCCGGCCAGATTGCTAATAATTTCCCGCATCAGTGCCAGGTACAAACCTAGAGAAATTTTTCTTTCACCAGCTTCAATGATTTCAAAGGGTTCAAATATATTGTTCAAGCTTAGTTCTGAAAGACCGGGATTGATGGTCTTAAAAGTCAGAGCAATTTGTTGATCTTGCTCTTGTGCTACTTTCACTTCGATAGTTGAATGTCGCGGACACAGCTTGAGCATACTTTCCAATGTTTTGACCAGCGCTTGTTGCAATAGCTCTTGATCGGCCATCACCGTAAAGCTGCATCCTTCGAAAATAACTGAGCTTTGAAGCTGTTCGGCCAGATTGTAAACTGAGTCAACTGCAGCATCGACAGTATCTTCCAGGTCAATGGCAACCACTCGCATGGCCAGCTGCCCTGCCCTTAATTTCTCCAGATTCAATAGATCATTAATTAGAGTAATTAGCTTAGCCACCTGGGCATCAGCAGCTTTAGATTCTACCACTACTGCCGGGCTGATGGGGCCGTAAACTCCCATGGGTAGCATTTCAAGAAAACCTCCCACTGATGTCAGCGGAGTTCTTAAATCGTGGCTGACCATCGCCACAAATGCTTCTTTCATTTTTTCCATTGCACGTTTTTCAGCCACATCAACTATCATGGCCAGCCGCTTCGGTATCCGGCCCAGTGAAACATCGGTGACTGAAAATTCTATCGGTATTTTGCTTTTGTCGGCGCGGCAGGCAAGCAAATTTTTTAGTCCGTTAAAACTGCTGGTGTCACCGATTGTTGTGGCCTTAACATCGTCGTTGACAAAATGATCGGCTACCTTGCGGCCCGCAAGAGCACCTGATTTGGCAAGCAATAATTTTTCAATGGCAGGGTTGGAATATTCGATTATGTCCAGGTCGGAGATAATTAGTAGACCGATGGGCATCTGATCAATAATCGATTGAATCTGTTCTTCACTGGCTCGCATCCTCGCTTCCTCACCCCGCAAAAAATGTGTCATTTCGTGAAAGGCCTGATCTATTAACGCTATTTCGTCCCCGCCCATTAGTGGCGCCCGTAATGTTTGACGTTCTCGCAGACGAAGAGAATTTTCTTCAATAATTGAGAGGCGCGAGGTTACTGTTCGGACGAACAGTATGGTCAGACCCACCGCAGCCACTGTGTTCAAAGCAAAGCCTGCCATCAAGAGTACTTTAATTTTTTCCCGCTGGCTCTTTAAAATTTGAGGGCTTGTACTTTCAATTTTTTTCTCGGTGTTGAGAAATTCAATCAGGTTTTGCAGTAACACTTCCATTGTCGCTTGAGCTTTCACTCTCAGCTTTAAAGCAAATTTCAATGCCACAACTTGCGATTCTGTCTCGCCAACAGTCTTCATTTCGTCCAGGACTGCCAGGGTGACGGCAATGTCTTTTTCGATTTTATCCAGTAGTTTTAACTGGGTGTTGTCACCTTGCAAGTGATTGCGTAACCAGGTTATTTGTTTAGCAATATCGATTTTTACAGCGTTATAGCGCTGCATGAAATTATGATCGTGGCTGATGGCATAGTTGCTGACACTGTCTCCTGCATTGAAAAGGCTGCGCAGCAGGGTGGTAGTTCTCTCTATAATTTCTCTGGCATTTTGTTGTTTGAGTGATTCTCGCTCGGCGTCGTATAGAAGCCAACCGTAGCAACCGACAAAAAGGCTCTCCATCAACAGTAGCAATGCCACCACTATAAAACTTTTGAAGCGTAGACTAAGGCTGGTGAATGCTTTCATTTTATTTTCATTGCACCTTAAGTGGCACAAGCGGAATTTTCAGCCAGAAAACACTGCCTTTGCCTTCTTCGCTGTTTACACCAATCTCACCGCCATGAGCTTTCATAATCGCCTTGCATATTGCCAGCCCCAGACCGGTGCCTCCTTTTTTGCTGGCATCACCGGCTTCGACCTGTCGATAAGCTATAAAAACTGAATCTAAGTGCGCTTTGGGGATGCCGCGACCGTGATCAATGACGCCGATTTCTAAATAGGCCGGCGATTGGCGGGTAGCAACAGTAACAACTGAACCCGGTGGTGAAAATTTGATGGCATTGGAAAGCAAGTTGACTAGAACTTGCACGATGCGATTGGCATCAACATATACTTCGGCAGTGCATGCATTAACTTGCACATGTATTTCGTGTTGCTGGGCAAAGACAGATACGGCGTTGACTGAGCGTTCGAAGATAACGGCTAGCTTTTCTTGAGCCGGTTCGATTTCAACTTTGCCTGATTCTAATTTGTCCATATCAAAAAGATCGTTCAGTAAGACAATCAGACGCTCGATATTTTGCTGCATTAGCTTGGTGGTGTCGGCGGCTTTGGCTGACACTGCACTGCCGACAGTGGCATTGAGTTTATTGAAAAATCCAGCCACCTGAGTAAGTGGATCTTTCAGTTCAGTGCGCACCATGCTAATGAATGCTTGCCTTCTTTTCTTTATTTCAAATTTTTCACTGGCGTCCATAACCATGGCGAGCGTCTTTGCTTCACCTTCCATGTCAACTTCCGCCATGGTAAATTCTGCCGGGAAAGTACTGCCGTCACGACGCAGCGCTCTAAACTCGTGAGTGGTGCTGAATTCTATATTGTCTAAATCAATAGCTGCTCCTGCATCGGCGGCCAGCAATCTTGAAAGTCTTTTTCCCAGCAGTTGATGGCCCGAATATTTGAAGCTGTTTTCCATTGTTGAATTGGTATATTCAATTGTGCCGCTGTCGTTGACTACAGCGATGCCCACGGGCAAGTTTTCGATTAATGCTTTTACTCTAGCTTCCTGCGCCTTGAGCATGGCCATTTCTTTGCGCATGGCCACGGCAGTTTCTTGAATCACTTTATCAACGGTGGCGATCTCGTCTTTTCCACCAGGCAGAGTTTTAAGCCCACGACCATCTTTCATGCGAGCTATATTTTCAGCCAGCGAATCTAGTCTACCGGTAATGCGATTGGTGAACAAATATGCCACCAGTGCCACCATGAGCACATTGAGCACTACACCGGCTACTAAAACCAGTGCTGTAATTCTTCGAGTTTCACGCTCTTGTTCTGGCCCCAACGCTTCAATTCTGTTGCTGATGGCGATTACGGCCGGTATGTCTTTAACCAGTTCATTAACCACTGGTTGAATCTCAGCGCGTTTTTGATTCCATACTTCTTTTTCGCCTGGCTCGGCCAGGGCACTACTTTTGCTTTGAATGTCAGAAATTACAGGCAAGCAAATGGCAATATTTTTGTCTATTTTTTCTAGAAGCCTGGTGGCTTCTTCATTGTCTTTAAATTCATTTTTTAGCCAGGCAATAATTTCCGGCACTTCTTCTTTTGATGCTGAGATACCGTCAGCGGTGCCCAACTGTAAACTTCTAGCGTACCTGCCAACGGCATCGCCGGTGTCATAGACAAGCAAAACCAGCCGGCCTGCTTTAGCGCTCACCTGACGAGCGTGTTCTTGACGACCGGCCTCGGCTTCAGCTTCGCTCAAAAGCCAGGTGAGAACACCGATAAAGGAAAATTCACAGGCCAGGAGCAGCGCTACCAGCATCACACCCTGCTGCGCAAGGCTTAAAGATCGCCGCTGGTTATCGCTCATCGCACAAAAATACCCGGCGCTTGAGAATCATTAACGAGTATACGTCAACTGGTACATTGAACCAGACCAGATTAGGGTATATTCCTGTGACAGGTTTACCGCGCCCGGCGCCGCTGTCAAGGACTTTAACGTGGCAAAACTCGTAATCATAGAAGATGACGTGATCCTGGCAAAGATGGTCCAAGATTTTCTCCTGCATGAAAGTCATCTGGTTCAGGCCTTTCATCATGGTGTCAGTGGTGAACAGTTTATTCTTGCCCATAAACCCGATCTGATTATTCTCGACTGGGATTTGCCGGGAAAGAGCGGCATTGAGGTTTTGAAAAGTTACCGCCAGAATGGAGGCATGTGTCCGGTTTTAATGTTGACTGGTCATGGCGACGTCGACGACAAAGAAATCGGTTTTGACTCAGGCGCTGACGATTATTTGACCAAGCCTTTCAATCTTAAAGAGCTGGGTGCGCGAGTGCGCGGTTTGCTGCGCCGGGCCCAGGCGACGGTAGGCAATGTGGTCAATGTCGGCGACATTGTAGTCGACCTCGACACTAACAAAGTTTTGAAGAGTGGACGAGCGGTAACGCTGATGCCTAGAGAGTTTCAGCTACTCAATTATCTGGTCAAAAATCGCAACGAATCGGTGGACCCCACGCATTTACTTACAAGCGTCTGGAATACAGACTCAGAAGTAACCATGGAATCAATGATCACAGTTGTGCGGCGCTTGACCAAAAAGTTGGATCCGGACGGCAGCATTTTGCGCCTGAGTCACATCATCAATAGTAGTGAATTTGCTGCTTCAGCAGCCAATACGCTCGGCACCGGCGCTGGCGGCTCTAATAGTCTCACTGGCGAAGGTTATGACGGTGCGGAAGAGCGCGGCGATCCTATGATTGGTCGCTTGCTTGATAATAAGTATGAGGTGGTGAAGGTCATAGGCGGTGGTGCTTCGGGCCAGGTCTATAAAGCCAGGCATAAGTTGATCAATAGCGTGGTGGCAATCAAAGTTTTGGCACCACAATTATGCACTCAACCAGAATTGGTCAAGCGCTTCCAAAGAGAGGCACGAGCAGCTGGTTTACTTAGTCACAAGAATATTTTGCTGGTTCATGATTTTGGTGTTACTGAAGAAGCGCAACCATACATGGTGATGGAATATTTGAATGGCTTCAGTCTGGCGGAGTTGATTAAGCAAAACGGCAAATTGGCCGTGGCCGATACTCTGGAAATCGTCAGCCAGATTTGCAGCGGTATCGCCAAGGCGCATGAGCGTGGGCTGATACACCGCGATCTCAAACCGGGAAATATCATGCTTGTGGCCCAAGATGATAGTACTTTCACTGTAAAAATTGTAGATTTCGGACTGGCTAAATCTACTGTGGCAGAAGAAAATGCTCCGGCACTTACCCAAACCGGCGCGCTAATTGGCACTCCTTCATATATGAGTCCTGAACAATGCCGTTCAGAACCTACCGACCAGCGCTGCGATCTTTATGCCATCGGTTGCATGCTGTATGAAATGCTGACCGGCGAGGTACCTTTTGTTTCATTTAATATCATCGATGTTTTTGTCAAGCATGCGCAGGAGCCACCACCACCGCTTTCTATTGCCGATACCGAGTGGCAGGTAGTGACCGAACTGCAATATATTGTGCACCGCTGTCTGGAAAAAAGCAGAGAGAAGCGCTATCAATCGGCTGACGAATTACTTGATGATATTGCTAAGTTAAGCAGAACCGCTAACATTGCTACCACCGGTGCTGCTCAATCGGGCAATTTCTTATAGGGATTATTGGCGTTGAATTGACGTTGAATGCGCAGCGCCTCCAGCTTCTGGTGCTGTTCCAATGGAATGGGTGGCAACGGTGGCATTGGTTTGTTTTCACCGTCAACCCTTGGCTCCGGCATGGGTGCCAGATCGTCTCCGGAAGTTAAGTGAGTAGCAGCATCACGCTCTTGCCTCTGCCCTTGCTGCTGGTTTTGGCGACTCTGTTTCGGGCTGCCGTTGTCTTTTTGGCTAGCATTTTCTTTTTCTTGTTGTGCTTGATTCATGTAGCCTTCAGGTATACCACCGCTTTCTTTGAAATTCAAAGCAGGCTCTGGCACCGCCATTTGCAGGCGCTGGATAAGCTGCATCTTGGCCAGGTTATGCTGTGCTTCAATCAATCTAATCTGATCGGGCAAATCTTTTGAAGCCAGACTGATGCGTCTAGTGGGCGGTGGAGGTAATACTGTTTGATCGTGTTTGGCTATCTCTTTTTCTCCATCTGGATTCTCACTCAAGGCCTTGATGCGTTGTTTGCCTTTGCCGGGATCAGGTATGAGAACTTTACCGTTATTGAGCTGACGACCGACGAAGCCTTCTGCCTCCGGTCTGTCTTCGACATCTCTCGTGTCGATTATTCTCTGGAAGGCGTCTTGGACCAACCGTGCTCTTTGCTCGTGGATTGAAAACAGATAACGGCTGAAGCTGCCGTGATAATTGATTTTGATATTGTCACCAACGAGCTTGTAAATAAGCTCGGGCAATTGAGCTTCGAATTGTTTTTGTTCTAAATGCCCCAGCGGTCCGCCGCCACTCTTAAAATGCTCCACTGCTGTTTTATAGGCAATCAGGTCGAAGCGCGCTAATGCGCGAGCTTGAAGTGGCACTGAAACCTCTTGCTCGGGGTATTCGCCTTTAATTATGTCGAGCCATTCATTTCTTAATTTCAGTCTGGTTTTTGCATCATGTTCAGTGTTGCAATCAATTAGCTTGGTTAAGAACTCAGGGTGCCGTTGAAAAAATTCAGGATTGTTCAGAAGGTTTTGATAAAGAGTGTCGATGCGCGGACTGATGGGCTCTCCTTTGCCGTCACGGTCGCTCGTTAATTTTGCTCCAAAGGGATCGTAACCATATAATTGATCGCGATTTTCGAAACGAGTCATTTCTTTCAGGGCTTTTACGGCGTCAAAGTCTGCCGGAGGTCTGAGGCGGGGATCATCAGCGACGAAACGGAGAATTTGATGAGCCTCATCCGATTGACTATCGCTTCTGACTGGACGCTCCATAGCAACGTTGATAAGGCTGCGGTTTTGGTCTTTGCCGTAGTCGTACATTTTTTTAAAGGAGTCAATAAATCTATGGCCGGCAACATAGTCACCATCACTTAAAAGTTCTTTGTGACTTTTTCCAAGCCTGGCGTTTAACCAGGGCGCCGAGGCAAAAAATATGCGTTCGGCAAATTCTTTATCGGTGAGAAAGGCGCCGCGGCCGGTGGGATCGTTCTTGGCAATTTCTTCGCAAAAACGCTTGCCTTCAGCTGTCAGTCTGGAAGCGGAGGCGCCACTGTTTTCAAACTCAATCAGGTGGTTTAAATTTTCGTGTCCGGCAGAACGCAGCAGGTCTAAGGCGAAAACATTTGATACCAGATGATCTTGCACGTGGTGGCCAAAGCTTTCGTGGGCAAGCACAGGAATTTCAAATTTCCCTGGTTTGGTAAACTGACTCTCGTGCAGGCGCACTATGCCTGAACCCTTGATGTAATCGGCGTGGGCGTCATCAAGCTCCGCTGTGGTGGCTGATTTGATAATAGGCGCCGAGACACCAAATTCTTCAAAAATTTCTTTGACGGCTTCTTGCAATTGAGCTACTCGTGCCTGAATCTCGGTCTGCTTTTCTGCCGCAGTTTTGCCAGGGTCAATTTCTTTCCATTGCTCCACAATAGTCTCTACTTCTCTGACAAATTTTCTATAACTGTTGGGAAGTAGATCTGGAATGGCACCACCTTTGCCGATATCATCAGCCGATAGTTTGCCTTGATAATATTTGGCCCGCTCTCTTTCAATGTTTTTGTTGAGGTTTTCACTCCAATAGAGCAGTGCACCCATGTTGGTGTCGCGCGGCCGCACGTATTCCTCGGCATACTCATGGGCATTCTCGGTGCGCAGCTGTAATTTTCGCGCCTCTTCTTTAAAGTTTTGCCCTTCTCGCCTGAACTCGTCTTTCGAAACGTATCGCTTCGTTTTTTGATCAAGCAGGCTGCTCCACTGATCGAAACCACCGGCTGGTGCTTCTCTTTTAAAAACCAGCGGCTCCGGTTCTAATTCATTGAGTGATGGATTTTCCAACTTTCTCTTTTCCCATTCGATTTTATCTTCCTCGTATTTAGGAATTCGTCTCATGCGCACGTTAGCTTGTTCGTTAGCTACCTTTTCCTGATCGCAGGCGCTGTCGGCTTGCTTTGAAAGAGCTGCGATAACCTCGTCTCGATTGGCGCGAATTTCAGCGCTACGTTTTATTAGCTCCGAGGCACCATGTGCGGTATTTACGTCAACCTCGGGTAGTGGTGGTGCTTTTTTCATCAGTGCCGGATCGTATTCAGCACTGCCCACGCTAAAGCCAAATTGCAATTGATCCAGCACTTTGCCCTCGCGGTCTTTGATTTTGCCGAGATTGATATCGGGTACAAAAAGCGCATTGGATTTTTTACCATACTCTTTGAGAATGGTCTCCACTTGCACGCGGCGCTCAGCATTGGGGGCGACGATGACAAAACCACCGCCGCCCGGTGAGCCGATGAAACAATCATGCGGCACACGGGCGCGCAGATAATCACCGGCATGTTTGAGTAAAACATTTCCCTGATCATGTCCGATTTGATCGTTGATGCCTTTCATATTATCAAGATCGGCTTTGATGATCGAAAAGCGATCTTTTTTGCTACTTTCTCTGCCGCCTGCTTTACCATTATTCCGCTCCGCCATTTCAGCTGAGCGTCTTAAATAGCGCTGACAGACTTCGAATGCGGGGTTCTTGGTTTGTGGGTTGAGCCACATTTTGTCCAGTGCTTGACGCCGCTCAAGAAACAAGGTTCTGTTTTCGGGGCTGAGATTTTCGTAGCGCTTATATTGTGCTTCAAGATTGCGTTTGTAGTTTTCTTGTTCGCTTTTTGGAATCTGCTTGTATTTTTCCAGGTGATTCTGCAGTGTGCGCATCTCCAGCACAGATTTCAGATCTCCTGACACCACGTGCTTTTCTATCTGATTTTGCAAGTGGTGCAGATGAGCGAGTTTTTTCGGCTCAGCCAGATCGTGAAACTTTTGCAATTCCGTCAGTGTTTGCAATTGCGGAGCGAACAACCTTTCTATCTCAGAGCGGGCAGGGCCGCTTTCAGGACGCTGCGGGTTTCTGATTTCGACATCATAATTTTCAACAAATGCTTGAGGGATATTTTCAGGAGATTCTTTTTTCTCTTGTTTGCTTTTGCGCTCGTTCATCAGTGCGTCGGCGCGATCCATGGCATGGTGAGCGGTATCGCCCGGGTTACACCTGACGGCACCGATGGCAAGTTTGATGAGCAGCTCCGGTTGATTGCCGTTGGTGAAATCAGGGTGCGTCGGCTCTACCAGTTTCATGCCATACGTGCGACCCTGGGCGTCCGGCTCATTATATCCCCGGCAGGCGAGTGTGACTTCGTCAAGTTTAGTCACCAGTGCTTTGATTTCTTCAGGTGTGCGATTGGCGCTCAGGTGTACAACAATTTCGTCGCCGCCTGAACGGGCCAGTAATTCACCTTCCTTCAAACCGACTACTCTTGCTGCGTGTGTGGTCAGGTAGCGCAAAGCATCATCTGCCCCATCGCGCCCCATGCAATCATTGGCTAGCTTGAAGCGGCGCACGTCGATGGAGAGTAAATATCCACCTTCACCAGCTGCTAATTTTTGCTCAAGATGTGACATCAAACCGTTGTAATTGCTATAGCCTGTGACCATGTCGATACCGGCGGCGTCAGCTAAAGAGCGGCGTTTATTTTCGTATTTTTGAGCAAGCAAGCGCTCCATTTGAGGGCTTAAGACACGGCCATTGCTTTCTGGCGAGTGTTCTTGAAATGCTGCCACGGCGCGGCTGACACTATTATCTACAATTCCTGGCAGGGCTTCCGCTGCCTGTGGCATTTTTAGTGATGCGCTGCTCATCTCATTGCGCAATTCTTCTACTTTGATAACGGCGCGTTTTAATTCGCCCAAGTCAGCTAGATATTTGCGCTCTTTCAAAGTCAAATTGCTACCGCTCTCGTTCACACCACGCCGACCTTCAATTAAATCGTTGACATGATAGGCGGCGTCGATACCGGCCTGGAGGCGGATATGGTCAAGATTGACTTTCTCAGAGTTAACTATGCCAGAATCAATGGTCACCAATTTCTCTGCCCGTGACGAATACTTCTCTCTTAATTGTTCTTCGCATTGACTGAGCTCTTTAAGTAAGCGAGCCGGTTCAACGGTGCCGTCCACAGCTCCCAGACGCTCAAGTGCCGCTTCAGCGGTCGAATTTATCTTTTTGTTGATCCTGTTGACAATGGCGGCGTTGAGCAGCCCGACCTGCCAACTGAGAAGCTCGACGCGCTCATGAAGATCGTAAGGCTCTCCTGAATTCGCTTTCAGTCTGTCTTCCAGGCGCTTTATGTGTTCTTCGCCGACGGCAAAGAGAGTGGTGTCGTAAGCTTTCTTGACCGACATTACGTCATGGCTTGCACTTTTATTCCAGGAGTTACCAAAAACTATTTCCATTCGAGTGGTATCAAGTTCATACGTGCCGTCGGTGGCTTTTTTAATGGGCAAACCGTTTTCACCAAAGCGTTCTCTGGGCAATCCGCTGCCAAAATCCTCGGCGGTGTCTGTCGCACGAATATCTTTAGCAATGCGTACATGACCGCGATTAGGATCTAAACCACCGGCGCCAAGATGACTGATATCCATTTCCACTATTGCGTATAAATTGCCTTTCTCCTTAATGGCAAGCAGTTGAGTGGCCAGATCGTGAGCATCTTTTGGATATGCCACCACAAATTTTTCTTCGCGGCCGGTGACGTCTCTCATCATCGGTTCAATTTCATTAGAATAAAACAGGCTTTTGCGCTCTGGATGCTGTATTCGTACAACTTTCTCCAGCACGGTCTGGACTATTTGGCTCACCTCCAGACGCTGACCATCGACTCTGGTGCGATTGTCTTTGTAGTGCTCACGCGCTCCTTCGTCCGGCTTGAGAGTAAAGTGGCCAGACTTCACAAAGTTTTCAATTATTTCCCCACGTTGATTAAAAGCGGCACCGGTCTCATTCAACCGCCGCAAAGTTTTTAGCCAGGTGTCCGGATGCAATGCATACTCGCGTTGTTCTGCGGCAGCCAGTGGGCAGGTAGGGTTATCGCCCTGACTGACGAAGTCAGGATTGGCCGCCAGGCTGAGAGCTTCGTCTAACCACTGCTGGCGCCGCTTAGGCTCGATATGACCAGTCACATCTAATAGTCGATTGGCTTCATAATAGACGCGAGCCATTTTTTCTTCTGCTGATTTTGGCTCTTTCCTCAAACGATCATGAATATCCAGCATACTGTCGCGAATGTGGGTAACGATCAGTTTGTCGCCTGAATTTTCCAGCAGGGTGTCAAATTTCGCTCTTTCTAAGTGCAAATCAATGGGGCCCACACTGTCGCCGGGCACGTGGCTGGTCTGTTTGCCGTCCAGATGTCTTGTGGTTATTACGCCAAGTTCGCGTAAATGGTGCACCGTACCATCCGACTCAATTTTTATATCTTTGCAGTACGGCTCGGCGATGCCGTCGACTACAATATCCCAGCCTTTTGCGCTTCTAACCAGATCTGCACCGGCTGAGAGTTGTAGCTTTTCTAGCTTGCCATCACTATCTCTAAAGGCTCGGGTTTCGATAGCGGCACCATCGACAATAGTTTCGACCAGACCATTTTTTGTGGTGACTTTTGAGCCGTCTATTTTTTCGATTGTCGAGAACTCTTTACCGTTGATGCGCGATTTGCCTTCCTTAACTACGGTGCCGCCATCAAGCACTTCGATGTGCGAGTAGACGCCTTTTTCAGCCAGTTTGCCATTGTAGTAGAGTGACCAACCCGACTCGTCTTTGCTCAGTCGGGCGCCAGCAAAGGGTTCAACCGATGTTAGTTTGCCGTCTTCGTAGTGAAATTTGGTTTCTTCCGCTGCGCTTTTTTCAAGAAGGTTTTCAATTTTAATTGAGACGATGTTGCCGTCTTTCGATTCTATTGAGTAGCTTTTACCGTCAGGATGAAAAGTTTTCACTATCCCTTCGCCTTCGCCCGCGCCCACAGTCCTGCGCCTTTCCACACAAACGCCTTCTTTTGAAATTTTTGTTTCTGCATCAACGCTGTGTTTAATAGAGAGATTGCCGCGGCCATCACTTTCCACCGCTGTTATATGGTCGCCTAAGACCGGATGTTCCCTATTGCCTGACCATTTGTTTTCTGACTGCGTGAGCACGGTGCCGTCAGGCAAGCTAACTTGTTTGAGCTGGCCTTCATGGTCGCGTATGAGGACGGTGTCAAGGGTTTCGGCGCGGTGATTTTGTTCTCGTTTTTCCAGCCGCTGGCCCAAATAATGGGTGACAGGATGGGTAAAGGGATGGCTCAGGCCGGTCATGGCGGCCCCTTCGAATGTTGCCGCCCACACGTAAGCGTCCATACGACTTTTGTTTTTATGGGTCTCGAACATTTCATCAGTGACCTCACTTTTGTCTTTGAGGTGTAATTCGTCGGCAATATTTTGCTTCTCTACGTCTGTTACACCCGCTCTGGCAGTCAGTGCTGAAAAAATGCTGTTATTGATTACGGCATCGGGATAACTGGTAATCATGCCGTCGACAAACTTTCCTACTTCAAGGCCCCTTATTTTTATGTCAGGGTTCCATCTCGGTCCAAAAGGCATATGAATGAGGCTGGTGGCCATTTCGCCGGCCAGCATAAAGGCGCCGCCTTCGGCTAGTTTGGTGAAAGTGAGCTCCTCTTTGCTGCCGGTCTTAAAGGCGTTAATGGTACTGAATCCGATTGATTGATAATAGGCATTACTCGCGGTGCTGGCGTAACCCAGATATTCCACTCCCTTAGGACCACCTGCCGCTGCTTTAAGCATCAAGTCTGTGGTTTTTTTGTCTGAAAGAATTTCACACAGCGCTTTTACCTGGGCGCCTTCACCGTTATTGATCATGCCGGCCAGTTTGGCCAATTCAGGGTTACCGGCCATTTGTTTAACCATAGCGTTGCCGGCGCTGTTGACTGCACCCTTGCTCTCCATTTCTGCCAGCGTTTCTAAGCGGGCGTATAACTTGCCGTCACCGGCCACCGCTTGTATTTTTGCCAGGCGCTGCTCTTCGGCAATCACTTCAAGCAATTTGCCGCTTTTGCCAACTGTCGTCAGATTTTTTGCTACCTGGCCGATGTTGCCGCCGGTGAACATTAAGACACCTTCCAGACCCCCTGAAGCAGCGTTATTGATAAATTGATATTGGTCTCCGCCTTTTGTCTGGCGAATCAAGGCCGAACTCAAGGCTCCACCGGCAGTGGCAATACCAAGGCCGGTGCCCATGGTAACAGTGCCTGCCGAGACAAGAAGCGATGTACCGCCGGTGACAATGGCAATGGCTGCCATGGCTACACCTTCGCGCACTCCGGCCTGCACGTTTTGTCCGTCACGAGAAAGACTGGCAGAGTCGGTGGCCGATATGTTCATTTCAATTAAGCGATTTTGCATCGAACGCACATTGTGTTCGGCGTCGATGGTGGCCAGAGTATTCGATTCAAGGCCTTCGCCAAATAGTTGCTGCAACTGTTTTTCCACAAGCTTTTGCCCATGGCCGGTGACGTGATTGATTTGATTGAGCTGCTCTTCCCTACCAGCGAAATAACCCCGGTCAACGGCCCAACCAAGTGGCCCCCAGCTCTGGTTGTCGTTGTATTCTTTGGCACTGCGCTCGATTTCTCTTCTAGCCTCGTCAGAGCGGCGCATAAATTCTTTGGCGTCTGTGAGACCGCCGGCTATAAGTTTGCCGGACGGATCTTTTCTTGCTTCGCCCAGGCCCATAATCCAGCGTTCTTTATCATCACCTGCCAGCTGCATTTTGAAGAGAAAATTACTGTCGTTCTGCAATTCGATTATTTTGCCGTCTATCTGCGCTCTATAGCCAGGTTGAAGCTGACCACACGGCTTTTCTTGGGGTACCCACTGATGTTTTTGTGGGTCAAAGGAAGTTCTATATATGGCTCCTGCTCTGGCCAGATAGTGTTCGTGGCCGATGCGCATTTGTCCGCTTGCCCTGGCGCACGCCGCGGTGTCTAATGGCGGCACTTCGATTGCCGGTCCTGAATAATGCCTGCCTGCTTTGTTGTGCTCGGCGCGGACAAATTCCTTTGGCCCGCCGCGCAATATTTCCAGGCTGCTAAAACCACAGTCGGCCTTATTGGCGTCGGTAACGCCCCCGGTTACGATTTTATTCAAAGTTTCATTATAGCGTTTTTCCAGCACTTTGGTGCGTTCCAGCTGTTCCACTGGCTCACCGCTGGTGGTGCCAGTGGAACAGCTGGAACGCAGCTCGGCGTATGCTCTTTCTTGTGCTACTTGTTTGCGTAACTGATCAACGCTCTGGATGCGACCTTGACCGTCGTTAATCCAATCGAGTTTGCGCTCTGTGCCACCGGCGTCGGTGCAGCGGAAGTGTAGCGAGCTACCTTTAAGGGCAGGATCGGCCAGACCACTGACTCTTTCTTGCCTACCGCGATCGTCGAACAATGCCAGTTTGCCAGAGGAGGCGTCAACATTGCCCACGACAACATCACTGTCTTTTTTGTAAATTATTGATTGTCTGACATCATATCTGGTGATCAAACCAGCTTGCGTCAAGTCGGGGCGGCGAAATTCACCATCGATAAATGAATTGGTGGCTACTTTTTCCAGCTCATGGTTAGCGCCGTCGTTGGCGGCTTTGAGACGTTCTACCGGTGTGTAATTTTCCTTTTTGTTAAACTGATCCATTTTCTGAATTTTATAAATTGTATTTTCATCAATGCCGCCCTCCAGCATCTTTTCGATGGCACTCTGGTTGGAGCTATGTTGTTTGGCTGCCAGGTCTTGCGCTGTAGTTTTAGCGTCGAAAGTAACATTGTCTAACTTGCTATATTCATTGACGGCCATGAGTGGTGCACCCAGGCCCGGAATACCTTGAGCGATGCCGTCTACCGTGTTTTGCTTTTTCTGATCTTCCAGCGCGGCATTGTAGATTTTGTTTTTGGCTTCAAAGTTTTCTTTTGAATTGGCCAAGCATGCATCAAGATTGACTATGCCACCGACATCGGGCCGCAGGGTGCCGTCCGCTTGCCTTTCGGTAGGGCCTAAAACAGCACCATGAATTTCTTTGTTTTGATCGTCTAGAGTGATTTTAAAGACTGTATTCTTCAGGCTTGATAGAGCCACTTCTTTGCCATGAATTTCTACCAATCCATCTGTCAAACTGCCGTCTTGATTTTGTACCGGAGGCATTAGCTTACCGATTTGCTCATTGGTCTTCTTATCAATAATCATGCCCAGGCGAACTTCGCAGGCCTGAGTGAGAAACTTTCCGTCAGGGCCTTTCTTAAGCTCACCCTGTTGATCGCGCAGAGGAATGAAAATGTCACCATGACTGGTGCGATCGAGATTGAACTGCCTGGTAAGACCGTTTTCGTTGCCGTTGAACTGATAGCCCTTGAGCAAAGCTGAAAGTCTGGTCTGATCTTTTTCTTGCTGGTCTAGATTGTTGCCGGCCTCAACATTTCCGGCACTATCAACTTGACCGAAAAATTTGTTGTTAGGTGCGAATATATGGCCGCCTACCGTGAGCATTTTCTCCTGACCATTGCTTATATAACCGCTAAAACCTTCCGAGCGCGGGTTAGCCGCATTCGCCACTCTGCCGCCGGTGAGGTCAAGGTAACGGCCATCGCTGCCGCGACCGGTGAAAACTCCAGCCCGGCCTTTGTGGTCATTGATGTTGAATGATTGGTCACCAACCTCTACCTGGCCATTATCTTTGACCGTGCCTATCTTTTTATTGCCGTCATAGATGATGCCTTCTCTGACATTATGCTGCACAAACTCATTGCCTTCTCGATAGACAACGGTGCCGGTAGGTTTTTCACCGGCCCGTGGTGTAGATGGTCCACGCACAGCCAGAAGTTCGCCGTGATCCATGGCCTTAATTTCCTGACTGGCATGAATTCGTGCTGATTCTTTTTCGGCCATTTGCAACAGTGATGCTTTATCGATGCCGCCATTATTGCCGCTGACATTTTCTGGTTTACCTTTCGTAAAACCTATAGAAACGTCGACTTTTTCGCTCTCGTTAGTATATCTAAGGCTTGTGCTGCGCCCCATTTCGTCCAGAGTAAGCACTTTGTGATCAAGTTGTTTTTTACCATCAAAATTTTGTTCGCTGACGACAAATTTGCCTTGATTTAAGTCACTGATTTTTTCAATTTTGTTGATCGGGTGTTTTGCGTCCTTGTGCAAATTGTACGTGTCAGTCTGTTCTCTGGTAACTCCCAGGTTCCGTTCTTTTGCGTGATCGATGCGAATGATGGGATCTTGCTTTTCGACATCAGCGGCCCGGGTATAGACAAATTGATGTGTTAATTGTCCTTCTCCATTGGTCTGGCTGGCAATTACTTCATTTTTTAAATGATGATATCTGGTCTGCGATAGTAATTTTCTGTCTGGGCCGGTGGTGTGTTTTTCGAGCCTTTTGCCGCTAAAATCACGGCTGACTGAAGTTACTAGACCTTCGGCGTTGTGGTGATTTGCCACGGTCACCGGAATTGCTTTTTCACCGCTATCAGTTTGCACTTTGGCGAAATCATGAAAGTTTGTTTGAATGTCGCCGGTGCGCTGGTCGATGGAAATGGCTACATTTTTTGAACTCTCCGCTTTAGCCACCACTTCATGTTTGGCATTGATTACGGCGAAGTTGGCCGGTTTGTTGCTTGTGTCGCCGGGTCTATAATGCACCGCAACTTCTGTTTTGTTTTTCGCTTTGATGTGATCGACGCGGCCATGATTGTCATAGTGATATGAGCGCTGTGTTTTTGGGTCGGTATACTCGGTGACTTTATGGTGTGCTCGTTCTTTTGGTGTGAGCTTATCTGCGCCCGCATGCTGTTTCTCGGGTGCATGGGGTTTAATGCCAAGTATTTTGCCGACGAATTTTTCGCCCTGTTTGACCGCTTGATGCAAAAATTTTGTCAGTGTTGCTTCTTTCGGCACCGGATGTTTGACGTGGCTGACTTCTTTAGCTTTAGCTTTTTCATGACCGCCTTTAGGTGCCTGACCATACACTTCATGGTGTACTTCAGCTTTAGCCGCAGGGCCAGGCTTGCTCGTATGTTTTTCGCCGTGATCCCCTGCAGCATGCGGTTTTTTACTCATAATTGCTCGCTTAAATAAAATAAGATGTCAGGATACCGTCGAATTTTGTCAGGCTTGTGGCATAACTCTACTTAGCCTGGCCTATATTCAATTTTCCTCGAATCGGAATCGGCCAAACCAGTGCCGCTGACAAAAGCCATAATCAGGAGATATTTCTTTGGCCAGCGACGGTGATAAAGCCACGACGCCGACTGGTGGGTCTATGACCGACCACCTGAAGCGTTATCGAAGTTATATCGATGAATTGAAGCAGGGTAGATCAAGTGGAATTAGCGCTGCTTTTGGCCGTGCCACTGATTTGCTGCCACCGGAAGTGATGGCCATTGCAGCTCCGCCGGTAGATGCTCTGGAACAGTTAATGAGCTTGCAGACCAGAGTGTTGAACGACGGTTTTAATGCCGAGTCACTCAAAGCAACTGTGGAGGCACTGGTAGAATCTTGCGCTGATGAACTCGATGACCCGGTGGGCAGCTTTGTGCAAACTGAAGGTGGTTTAGAAGAAGTATTGTCTGTTTATATTGAAAACGGCGTACGTATGTTTATGCTCTCAGACCTTTCAACCATAGATGAAAGGGCCTATCAGCGTTCGCTTGTAGTAGAAAAAGGCGACCAAAATCAGGTTGAAAGACAGCCTTCTGAGGCCGCGTTTCCTCAAGACGTGGGGCAGCCTGCTTCGCCAGTGCCGCAGGCAGACAATTTTAGGAATCCGCTCTTTCAAGAAATTCTTTCGGCGGAAGGTTTGCCCTTGTGGCAAATTTTTTACTCACCTGAAGGTGTTGAGCTTGTCTCAATGGCTGATGGTGGTGTGATTAAAAAAGCCGAAGGGCGCAGCGAATATATTTTTTCGCGGCTTTCACAGAACGACGGCGACATCAAGTTTTTCATTCTCAGCGGTTTTGTGGTTGATCCAACCACCGGCAATCTTTATGTCGAAGCCAATCAGGGCGCCTACACCGCTGCTTTTTTTAACAGCGGTTGGACGGTGCATCAATATCGCACTGCCAGCGGTGAGGAAACTTTTTTTGTCACCGAGCCGGCCAATCCGGGCCGGGCGCCGATCACTATGCGGGTGAAGAAGATAGAATTTGATCTTGAAAGCGGCGCAGCATCCTACGAAACAATGGACGGCTCCGCTGCCATCACACTCACCAGCCGCTTGCTCACCAGTCTTTAAATTTCAGGTGATGATTATTTCAGGTTGCCTTTTGTCATAGCCGGCGCGTCTAACCACGTCTCTTTTTTTAGCGTGTCTTTCTAAAATTGACCCATTAATATTGAATACTTTTGATTCAGTGCTGTTGGTATATTGAATCAAGGCACCATCATCTTTGACTTCAAATCTGAATCCCGGATCGCGCTCTAAGTGAGGCTGTTTGTACCAGAGATGGCTGCTCACACCCGCAACAATTTCGCCGGGTTTATAGTGCACCGGCGGCAATCCTTTTTCGCTAATAATAATCTCGGCCAACTGACCTTTTTGATCGCGCACATAGCTGCGCTGGTCGCCGTGAAAATCAGTCACCTGGCTGACGTGTCCATGATTGTCTTTAGCGATGGTAGCCCCGCTTTTGGCATCATAAGCTGGTTCGGGGCTAATCTTCGTTGCTTTCAGGTCATATCCAGCGCCGCGCTCCCAATTATTAAGTTGCCCCGGCTCAGTGCGAGCTACGATTTTGCCGCTCTCCGAATCAACTAAATATTTACCGTCTACCTTGCCTGATTGATCGCGCTGCACCAGCAAAAGCCGACCGTTCTTGTCAAAGCCCACCAGCTCTAAGGCGGAAGAGGCCAGGGCACCGCCTGGTTTATGCAATTCATTGTTGAGCAGCTTAATGCGGTGGCTAGCTTCGGCCAGATTTGGCCGCTCGGCGGGCTGACCGGTTGCTTCGACTTTTTCGGCTTTTTGCTGGTGCAATTTTTCGTGCACGTCAGGCAGATCGGCTTTGACGGGCATGTCACCCCAGGCGCTTCTCGCCATATCGATGACGCGCTCTTTTTTCTGCGCGTCACCATTGGGTGCGGCTTCCTTCAGTATCTGTTCGCCAAAATCATGGTCTTTCATTTAATTTTTGCAGTTCCAACACTCTTTAGAGACGGCTTGATCTTACCCAGATTGCTTTCGCCCTAATCAGAATGGTAATCTGTGGGCTATGAGCATGGTTTTAGTAGTCGAAGACAACGTGGATCTGGCCAATGTCATTCGCTCATTCTTAGAGTTTGAGAACCATTCGGTGGATGTTTTTCATACCGGTAATGAGGGCTTAGGGCGCATTTTAACCCAACCCTATGACCTGGTAATTCTTGATTGGGATTTGCCCGGGGTAGACGGCCTGGAAATTCTCAGGCAGTTTCGCAACAGCGGCAGCGAGACGCCGGTAATTATGCTGACCGGCAAAAATACTATAGACGATATGGAAACCGGCCTGGACAGAGGCGCAGACGACTATCTTACCAAGCCTTTCAACATGAAAGAGCTGGGCGCGCGAGTCAAGGTACAGTTGCGGCGCAGTAGTGGTACCACAGACAGTATCAACTTAGGCGATATTTTTATAGATCTGGTTAACAGTCGGGTAAGCAGAGCCGATCATACTTATAGTTTGCCTGCGCCAGAATTTCGCTTGTTGGAAATAGCGGCGAAGTATCCCCATATCAGTGCCACTGCTGCATATCTGTTGCAAGCCGCCTGGTCACAAGGGGAGGTTGCAAGCAGCGACGAGGGTGATCAAAAATTGCGGATGGCCCTCAGGCGATTGCGCAAAAAGTTTGACCCGCAAGGCAAAATAATTTTCCCCCATCTTTATCCTGAGGTAAAATCTCAGTCTGAATTCAAATCAGATTCTGAATTTCCAGTGGTGCTCGATTTGCTTGACAATCTAAGCGAAGGCGACCACCTTATGGGTACCATATTTAATGGCAAATATGAGCTACTGGAAATAATAGGTGGCGGCGGCAGCGGTCTGGTTTTTCGTGCCAAACACCTTCATCTAGATACTGAAGTGGCGCTCAAGCTCGTGCATGCCAAAACTCTTTCATCGGCTGAAGTGTTGGCCAGATTTCAAAGAGAGGCCCGCATCACCGGCAATTTGGCTCACCAGAATATTGTCGCGGTGCGTGATTATGGTATATCAGAACAAAAACAACCCTACCTTGTTATGGAATTGGTAAACGGCGCCAGCCTGGCTGAATATTTAAGGCAATACGGCCGTCCGCCGGTGCGCGAAGTGGTGGATATTTTCATTCAAGCCTGTGCTGGGCTGCACCACGCTCATCAGAAAAATATTGTTCACCGCGATCTTAAACCCAGTAATTTGATGCTCATTCACGAAATTGGCGGCGATACTGAGACTGATACCAATGGTGGTGTCGCTGTCAAGCTCGTGGATTTTGGTTTGGCCCGACCTCTCACCGTTTCTCCTTCTGAGCAGATTACCCAGGTGGGAGAAGTACTGGGCAGTCCTGCCTACATGAGCCCTGAGCAGTGTCGTGGTGAGGTTGTTGATTTTGGCACCGATATCTATGGCCTGGGTTGCACCTTATTTGAAGCATTGAGTGGTGCGCCACCATTTGTGGGAAAAGACACAGTTGATGTTCTAGTTAAGCATATAACGGTGCCGGCACCAGAAATGGTGCTCGGCTATATTGATCTAGGTCTGCAGAGTCGCTTGAACCACATTGTCGCCCGTTGTCTGGCGAAAGACAAAAGCAAGCGTTATCAATCAGCCTTTCAGCTAAGAGATGAGCTGCTGCAAGTAATGAATGACAAGCTGCCCGAAAACAAAAGCGCGCAGCAATCAGACCTGGCCGGTCCACCGGCGGCTCAATGGCGGGGGCGCAGGCAAGATTTGCTTTCATGGTTTAACAAGCGCTTCACTCAGTAGTTTTCAACTCGAAACTTTTTTATTTAAAAAGCACAGTCAGATGATCATCTTCGGGTAGGAAAGTAGCACTTTTCGGGCCCGTAACTTTGAGTCTGTAAACGACGCCTGACTTGTTGCATAAATAGTAAATGTCATAAATCTGGAAGGCTCTTATAGGGCCGGTAACTCCGGGCACAGCGGCAGGCACGGCGGCTGCGGAGCCACTATTGTCCCAGTACAGTTGGCCTTCCAGAAGGCCATTTTTGGGTCGCGCTTCAAGTTAAGAGTCGCCAGTCGCGAAATTTTGCCATCCAGGGTAATTTTTCCAGCGCCATTCGGCGCGTATGTATGCACCGGAGCTGGTGCAGGTGTGCACACGGTAGTGCGTAACTGCTGCAAATAATTGCGTTCCTCAGTGTCGTCTGCGCCATGCAAGACGGCCTCATTGACACACTTCTGTGCTTCGGGTTAGCGCTTCATATCATAGAGAATATTTGTTTTAAGTGAAAGGAGAGCAAAATGTTGTTGACCCCTTGATAGTTCTTGAGAGTGGCGAGTGATTTGTCAATGACTTCCAGCGCCTTTTCAATCTTTCCGACACTGAGGTAAGCGCATGCTTCTTGAACGACATTGCCTGTATGTGGATATCTCTCGAAATATACATTGGCCATAGCGGCAGTGACCTGATAGTTTTCAAAATCAGCAAAACCATCAAGAGCGTTACGCATTTCATTTTCGCTTTTGGAGGCCCGTCTAAAAAACGATTTGCTTTCCTCTACTCTACTTAAATTGGCCAAACAAATAGCAATGCGTCTTAAGACAATCTGTTTAGTAAAATCATCATCGGGCAAGCCTAGCTGTTCCAGGCGATTCAATTCGTCCTGGCACACTGTTAAAGCTTCTTTGTACTGGTGCATACCGTCCATTAACGCATAGGACCATTTATCGATAGGTATAAACCAATCTTTGCGATCGTGTTCTCTGCCGAGCGTGGCCAGAGCTTCCCAATTAGTCGGTTGGCGAAATTGCAGATAAAAGAATTTTTCGGCCACTTCTTTTTGCCACCGATCAGTGGCTATCAGCTCATGCCTGGTGATGAAATTTCGTTGAACATATTGCTGTATCTTAGGATCGATGGACAAATAATCAATATTGCATGCTACAGCCGCTGCCAGGCAAATCAGTGGCTCGTTGTAATCTTCTGGAAATTGAAAAAAAGCCCAGCTTGAGGGCAATTCTACTTTTCGTTTCTGCGCTGCTTTCAAATTCGGTCTGCTCACGACCTTTTTGTAAAGGCCTGTGCAAAAGCGACAGCCATTCGCTTGAATATGTGAATCGCCAGCCGAAATCAATCAAGTGTGCCACTTCGTGCGCCAGAGCCATAGAAAGCCATTCTGACCCTAGCCTGTCAGCGTAGCGAAATGCGTCATCGTAAATGCAAATTGAAGCGCCGCGGGCCGAACCCAAACAAAGACCGTTTTTTTCACCGGCGCGCACAAAATGAATTTTACCCCCGGCACAATCCACAGCATTTTGCAAAAAAGTCTTGGGTAAAAGCTTAAGCGCTATGAGAATTTGCTTTTTTTCTTCAATGTTCCAGTCTTTGAGATCATGTATTCCATTGGCGTCAATGAGGTCATCGGGAAGATAGCGGCAATTATCAAATTGAAAAGCCTTTGTGCCAAAGGGCTCCTCTATGGTGGCCGGTTTTCCTTGTGGAGGCAATGCAAGAGCCGGCCCCTGACCATGGGTACCGGTGGTAAAAAGAGAAAACGAACAGCGATAAAGGCAACTTTTTCATTGCTTACAAGCATAGCAAAAGCAGTCTATATGACAATTGAATTTCTAAATTAGATGCGCGATGCTGCGTTCTGCTTGATCACATGTGCATGAACAAACTTACGCTTCCAGGCCTTTGTATTTTGCTGATTTCGTTCCCTTTTAGTTGGCTCTAAAAATCATCGACCAATGGCCGTGGTTGAATTTTCTGCCCGGTGGTCTCAGTGAGCTTTCTTTTTGCTTGCATTGATGGCGATAGACTCACCGCCATGTAACCGTTGCTGACGTGTAGAGACGATTTTTACATGAGCCGGTGGGTCATCTATGACTTTTCTGAAACCGGGCATCATCGCTTGATCGCCACCGCCGGCGGTGATCAAAGTAGTTTCGCTCCACGTGGTACCGTTTATGTGCGAGGCGCTATGGCGCACATGTTTGCCTTCAGTGCCCGATTGGTCTATGGCATCAACTCGCTTGAAAAAGGTATCTCTTTTTGTGCCGAAACCTGAAGCATCTAAAGTGGTCGTAAATTTGCGTCTGGGTTTATCGCCTAAGTCTGAGATGGTCAATCGCAATTTATTTGACGCCACTACATGTAGTGACATGGCCACGGTTTCGCCTGGATGCCAGTAATATTTTTGTTGAGCCGGGGCGTTGTGCCAATGCTCGTTGCGCCAGAATGGTCGCCAGGCTTTGTGAGCATGATCTACTTTGCCATGTTTATCTCTGGTCACTTCCCAACCAAGACCGGCTCGATTTCTTGACCTGCTCGCCTAGCGTCACCACACCTTCACCTCGGGGTAGAAATGCTGCAAATGGTGAAAGTACCATCAAGAGTCTCCAGTTGGCCAAGATTAAATTTCCCATTTTGGGAAAAATGATGGTTTTGCGATTCCCGAAATGGGAAGATATAAGTGAGGAAGTCAATGCAAGTGATTCACTGGGGAAGGGCCAGGCAATTTTTCCAGACTGATGAAAAGGCTGAAGACGCCCTTGAGCGCTGGCGCATTGCTGTGCTGGCATCCCAGTGGAAAGATTTTCAAGATTTGCTTGCCACTTTCGATACGGCCAGGTACGCGGACGGCAAGGTGACATTTGATCTTAAAGCCGATGCAATACGACTGACGGCGGTGGCCGATTATAAAAATGACAAACTGTACATTCGCCAGATTTCGAACTACTAACTTTCAACTACTTATAAGGAAAGCGAGATGGAAATGTCCACGTTCGACGACAAAACATATGAGAAGCTGGTGAAGCGATTCCCTTTGCGGCCAATCCGCAGCGACGAACAAAATTTCCAGGCCGCCGAAATCTGTGACAGCCTGACCGACAAGTTAGATAGATTAAGCGCCGCTGAAAGTGATTATCTTGAAGTTCTGGCTGACCTGATCATCAAGTATGAAGCGCGCTTTGACGAAGAGTTGTCTGAAATGACTCCGCGGCAATTGATTCAGTATTTTATTGCTCAAGATGGATTAGCTCAAAAAGATCTGGTGCCTGAATTCGGTTCGGCCAGCCGAGTTTCAGAATTTCTCAAAGGCGATCGTCGCCTCAGTCTCGAGCAGGCAAAACGGCTCTCCGACAGGTTTAGAGTAAATATTTCAGCTTTGATTGACAGCTTCTAATGCGGCCACTGCAAATACTGCTCAAACTTTTATTCAATAGACTTTAATTTTGGCAGACTCTGGCGCAGTGTTTGTTCGGTGCGGGTCGAATTTTCTGCATGGTACACGGTGCCCATGCCCCCTTCACCAATAACTGAGATGATTCTGAAGACATTGCCCACAATCGCGCCGGGCTCAATGGACATCAGTTGAAGCAGAGTAGGCTCGCTGCCCTGGGTGTGAGCTTTTACCGATGAACGTTTTTTTTGCCGCGACCCTGTATGTGGTGCAGGTACGTTTTGATGTGTTGTTGCTGTTTACAGAAGGCATTAGATAAGCCCTAGGTTAGTCCGACACCACAATATTTAAATCAGGTCTGGCTTTTTTCAGGCCCTGCAAAACTTTTGGTTCAAAAACTTCTTCGTCGACTGTCAATACTTTCAGGTTTTTAAAGCGCGCCAGTGTTGCTATAGATTTAGGGCTCAGTCCGTGACAGCGTTGCAGACTGAGATCAGCCAGCAAATTTAGCTTCAATAACTTGGCCAGCTGTCCATCTGTAAGATTATTGTTTCTGATACACAATAGATTTAATTGCTTCAACTTTGAGATCAACTCATAATCATCTTCACCCAGGCCACATCTGGCTGCACTGAGGCGGGTGAGGCGCTGCTTGGCCACCAGTACTTTGAGCAGTGCCGTGACATGCATTTTATAATTAATGTTAACACCGGTTACTCTAGACCACATCTTAAGTGGTACTAGAGCTGAAGCCGTTATCGGATTTTCCGCCAGGTTTAAATAGTCATATTGCGGAACATTGTCAATCCATTTTAAATCGGCGTCTTGTATTTCTTTATTTTTGCGAAAATCGAGTTGCGATAGGCCTTTGATTTTACAGACATAAGCGCCTACGTACGGGTGATTTTTCGGCAGATACCTTACAGCAAGAGCATGTATGTCATTGGTTCTAAAAAATTTAAGTAGCTCTGGATAGGTGCCGGAATTTTCTTCCACGTCAAAACGCATTTGCACGCCTTTTGGTACCAGAACTTTGCCCTGAGCCAGGACACTCTCCATATTTTGACCCGCAATTTGATATGACACTACGCCGATTGAAAACTTTTCTGGAAAATCAAACTGGAGAAAATCTTTGCCATTTACTTTTACGGCATGGCTGTATGGCTTTTTGTTTTTCGCCAAATATTGTTTAATCAGGCTGCTCTCTTCTTTTGTCATTACTCCGGTAATTTTCAATGCTTGAGATTTTTCGAAAATGCTATCAGTGATTGGGGCGAATTTTGCGGGAGTGAAATCGTGCACATCCTCTTTGGGCTTTTCGCGCGACTTACCATTATCGGTAAACATTGTTTTCAGTGCCGGGCTGTTTTTGACAGCAAGTTCTGCTTGATGTTTTTGATCTAGGTAATAGGCAACGTAAGCTATGGTCGCAATTAAAATCACTAACAGCGGAATGGATACAATCAATATTTGCTTGTTTTTGTCATCTTCAACTAAAGTTTCGTCATCGGCACTAGTGGGCAGCGAGATTTTCAGCGTCTCTGATTTGCTTGATCTGATTGCTCTTCCTGCTCGCAGCGCTTTTAATTGTTCTGCCACCTCATATAGAGATGAAGGCCTTTGCTCAGGATCTTTGCTCATCAACTCAGCCACGATTTTTTCTAGTGCTTGCGGAAACCCAGTGTTTACCGCCATTTCACTCATTGATGGTGCAGGCACTGTTTGATGCAGCACTATGGTTTCGACGGCGCTTTTCCCGAGCAAAGGCGGTTTACCGGTTAGAGCTTGAAACAGAGTGACGCCAACGGAATACATGTCGGTTCGATAATCAACTTTTTGCCCCAGGGACTGTTCCGGACTCATGTAAAGCGGGCTGCCGAATACTTCGCCCGGTTTGGTCAAACCTTGATGCACATTGGTATCGTAAGACAACAATTTGGCAATGCCAAAATCTACGATTTTGACCTGTTCCGATCCGTACAAAATCATGATGTTGCCCGGCTTGATGTCACGATGAATAATGCCGCGATCGTGAGCGAAGCCAAGGCCGGTGCAGATTTGTTCAAAAATGGGTAATGCTTCTTCTATAGACAATCTGCCGGCTTCTTCTAGTCGGTCGGCCAGTGATTCGCCTTGCAAAAAATCCATGGTGTAGAAAGGCAGACCGTCTTTTGTCTGGCTCATGTCAAAAATTTTGATGATGTTGGCATGATCGACTCTGGCAATAGCTTGAGCTTCCGTACGGAATCTTTGCCAGACTTCCGGCGACACCTGGCCCTGCCTTAATATTTTCATGGCGAGTACTTTGGCTAAAGTCAAATGTTCGACTTTAAAGACCTGACCCATGCCACCCTGGCCGATAAAATCCAAAATTTTATAGGTATCGACCACCACTGTGCCAATCTTGAATGATTCATTGCTCTGACCTGGCTGCTGCGAATTCATTTTTTATGTGCTGTGTTTCAGTGTTCATGCGAAAATAACCTCAACAGTATAATCCAGTATCTTTATTTGGAGTCATTTTTTGCTGGATACAGGTGGTCCACAGCTAGCGGTCGGCAGCCTCATAGATGGCACTTATAGCGTGCTTGAATTTGTGGGCCAGGGCGCCATGGGCGCCGTTTATAAAGTTGAGCACAGAGTTCTCAATCGTGTGCTGGCACTCAAGATTTTACGGGTCGAAAACCTTACAGTGAGCGTGTGGAAGCGCTTTCAGCTTGAGGGCAAAGCTATTGCTCGAATCGAGCACCCCAATGTGATCAAGATTTATGACCTCAACAAAACTGAACACGGTCAGGCTTATTACACTATGGAGTTTCTCTCGGGTCTTTCCATGGGAGATTATCTAGCCGCCAACGGCCGATTTGCCCTGGCAGATGCCTTGCCTATTTTTCGCCAGGTTTGCTCTGGCTTGCAAGGCGCACATAATGCAGGTATCATTCATCGCGATATCAAGCCCGGTAATATCATGGTTGTCAGAGATCAGCCCTCCGTGCCGATTGCGCAATGCACCGCGAAAATAGTTGATTTTGGCATCGTAAAGATGTCCGCCGACGCCGGTCTCAGCACCCTGGCCCTGACCAGGCCGGGTGAAATTTTCGGCACTCCCTTTTATATGAGCCCCGAGCAGTGTGCTGGAGGTCACCTCGATCAGCGCAGCGACATTTATTCATTGGGAGTAACTTTCTTTCAGGCCCTGACCGGCGAGCCACCTTTGCTCGGTCGCAATGCCGTCGAAACTACTTTATTGCATCACACTGCTGTGCCGCTTTCGCTGAACGAAACTGTCGGCGAACATTTGTATCCAGCGGCGCTGGAAGACATTATTGCCAGAATGCTGGAGAAGGCACCGGAAGATCGGTTTGCATCAATGGCCGAAGTGGAGGATGCATTGCATGCGGTCAGCGCTGGAGGCAGGAGCTCGAGTCGCAGAACGAGCCCACAGGCTCGTGCAAACAGCGATTCCTCCGGAATTACTCATTCGCAAACTCAGACTCGTGCTTTTAAAATATTCGGCAAGTTGGCTATTTTTCTGAGCTGTTTTGCAATCGTAGCTGTGGCTTCAATAAGCATTTTGGCCGGCACATTGTTTGCCACAAAAACTGTCAACAGCTCCGCCACTGCAGATGGTGCTGAGAGAGTTATTCCCGGTTCGGAGGCTTTTGACGGTTTCGCGGTCAGGCGCATGTTGAAAACGGGAGACGCAGCCAAATTTTCAGCGGTGCTGCCGACAGACGACGATCTTACTTTAGCGCAAAAGTACTTAGCTACGGCGCCAAAGTCATATTTGCAGTCACAAACAGAAGCTGCAAAAATTTACAGATTCCCTGATGCTTTTTCTCTAGGCAAAATTAGCGGACAGAATGGATTTACCAGTACCTTCAGTCGTGAAGCGCAGGGAGAAATGCACTTGCCGCGCTACGTTGTACTCAAGCTGGATGCCAGTCCGATTGTCTTTCTTGAACCAAAGCTGGTGGAATGTTTTGCACCATCAGGTTTAGACTGGTTTGCCATTGACGGGGAAAGTCGCCATTCTAAAAATTTAACCAGAAACCTTTCTCTCATAAAATCACTCCAATATCTGGAGCTGAAAAATTGCGATCTGGTTGACAGCAATCTGCCTGATATTGAAAAACTTGAGCATCTCAAACTATTAGATGTGCGCTTCTCCAGCATCGATGGCTATAAATTAGCAAAATGCCGCATTTTAAAACAGCTCAAAATTTTGTGTATCGACGGCATTCCTCATGTCGGCCCCGTGCTGAAAGAACTTGTGCCGGCAAACAATATCGAAGTATTGTCGCTCAACAATTGCATCTTAGAAAAGAGTGATTTTTCTACTATTGCGCGGATGAAAAAAATGACTAACCTCTATATACGCAATACCTCACTGACTGATCAAAGTCTGGCTGAGCTGACTACTCTTGATCTCGTAACCTTGAATATCATTGGTTGCGATAAACTCAGCGTCAAATCTGCCAATTTGCTGAAAAAATTTCGGCACATGAAAGATTTAAAAATGCCGACATTTCAACCTTGGTAATGGAAGGAGCTGTCAAGCGCTTGCGAATGCAAATACTTACTTAGCATCTCAGTGCTCACCAGGCCATTCGCGCTAGCATATAGATGCTTACGCGTAGTTGCAAGGAGATTGATCATGCGCCATCCCAACGTTCCCGAATCACTGGAAGGTTGGTGGATACTCCACCGTATGTTTGCCGTAGACAGACTTTTTTGGGACGAACTGGCTGAAGACGAGCGGGAGGAAATTGTTCGCGAAGCAACTGCTGCACTTTCTACCCTGCAGAAAGGCGAAAATACCGACGTCGGTTTGGCTCAGATGCTTGGTCACAAAGCCGATTTGATGCTCACTCACTACAGCAAAGATTACGAAGGTTTGGCTCACGCTCAGACAGTTGTCGACAAACTGCGTCTCTCTAATTTCCTTACTCCAGTTTCTTCATACGTTTCTGTTCTCGAACTTGGTCTCTATGAAGCAACCGGCAAGATCCACGCCACTCTTGCTGAACAGGGTCTCAAAGCCAATTCTCCAGAATGGATTGCCGCCTTTGATGAAAAAGTTGCAGAGCAGCAAAAGATACCTCACTTTGGTGGTCGTCTATGGGCGCGTATTCCGCAAAGACGTTTTGTTTGCTTCTACCCAATGGATAAAAAGCGCGGCGAACAGGTTAACTGGTACACCCTTCCTTACGAAGAACGCGGCAAGCTGATGATTGAGCACGGCAAGATTGGCAGAACCTATGCCGGTCAAGTCACGCAAGTAATCTCCGGATCAATCGGTTTTGATAAAAACGAGTGGGGCGTAGACCTTTATGCTGACGATCCTATGGTCTTCAAAAAGCTGATTTACGAAATGCGCTTTGATGAAGCCAGCTCCAAATATGGTGACTTCGGCGACTTTTATTCGGGCGTGCAGTTCTCTCTCGATCAGTTGGCAACATATTTAGACGGCACCGGCGTGCCGTCTCTGAATGTATTGGAGCCAGCCGGGGGTGGGCGTGCAGGGCAGAGTCACAGCTAGCGGTTGTCAGCTCAGGAGAATTCGCCTGGATGAATTTGTGATTCTATTTGTTTGTTTAAAAATGTGGGAAAGCGATAGTAGAGTTCCCCGTGTTCATTCACATCAATTTGGCAAACACCTGTCTGAGACAGTCGTTCAAAGGCACTCTTAGTATCGGCAATACCTATCCCGCATTCGAGAGCGGCCGCTGAAATTGTCAGGGTGCCGCCATCAATTTTTGCGCGACTGAGAATCAATTGTTCTTCTTTAATTTGTCGCAGAGCACGCTTTTCTTTCAGTTTTACTTGCACCAGTTTGACGCCGACGAAAACCAGACCGGCTAGAAATGTGATTAGCCCAAGGTGATGTGCCACACCGTATTTTGGATTACCGGCGATGATTTCACCGACATAGGTGACAATCAAACCGCCGCATACGAGGATAAGAAAAACTCCCACGCACCAGAGAGTTGATTGCAGAAATTGTGAGATGCCAGATCTATTCAACCGTTTGGCCCCGTGGCACCGGACGGTTGGCATTATACGGCAATTTGCCACACCTCTCAAGGGCGGCCTAGTAAAGAAGTTATGTCACGCTCGTGTCATTTTCGGCTAGTAGACTGAAATTGTCTTTCCAGTGAGGATTCTTATGGTTGAACACAATTGGACCCAGACCAGCGTCTTTCAGAATCAACAAAATTGCGCAGGCGAGATTTTGCTCAAAGAAGATGACAACTTTTGGATTCCTCGTAAGCTTCGCGCTCTACTCGATGCACGTGATCGCGCGCCCAAACTGACGGAAGTATTCCGAGGCGAACTGGAGTGCCGAAACATCAGATAAGGCACTCAATTAATCAGCAGGCGGCGGATCAATAATTGCGCCCAGGAATAGAATCGCATTGGTTTTATCGTCGCGAATAGCCACCACAAATGGTCGATCACAAACCATCTCAAAGGGTGGCTCGGGATTAGCCGGGGCGCTGGTGACGCTCATTTCTACGGCAGTGGCGGCGGCGGCTTCGGTACCTTTTTCATTTACTTCGAGGTAGGTCTTGTGTAATACCCGTGAGATCACCGACGGTTCTTTGGTCATGTTTTTGAAGTCGGCGCAGTTGTCTTCAAAGGCGCAAGGCATGCCGGCCTCTTTCAGTATTTTACTTAGCTCAGCTTTGTATTCAATTTTAAAGCGCGGTAAACCGAGGTGGCCTTCCTTTTTATCGAATTGTGCGTTCCACTGTTTCAAGTTTTCTGCTGTAAAGGCGGTTACCAGCGCCTTTATATCCGACTTTTGATCAGGAAGATAAATGCACATCTGCAAACGTTTGTCTTTATAGGGCAGCATCACTGCCTGAAAATTTTTGCCTTTTAAATATTCCATTTTGGCTGAGCGGTTCATCATTTGAACCTGCTTTTTTGTGCCGTCGGCAACTGTGAATTCGACCTGTTGCGTTTGATCTTTAACAAATTCGTCAAGCCACATACCCTTGAAATATACAGCATTGACCAGGTACAGAATGGCTGTTGGTGGTATTCGATCGATAATTGTCGGAATTTTTCCTTTGGTATTGTCATTCACCCAACCATTGATTTTTTCAAGGGTACTGGCGTCTGCAAAATCGAGTGATTCAAGTTTGGCACCAAAATATTTTTGATTAGTTTCTACGAACGACTGATCAAATTTGAAATTTTTATTGGCGAACAAAGCATTAGCCACGGTAAGTTCACTTACCGGATTGACCCGCATCAAGCTCTTGTACAAATCTGAGTTCTGGCTGTTGATTGCGTTGTCGCTCATGTCGTCGTAACCGAGCACTTCGTGCATTTGCGATTTAGTTTTGCCGGCTGCACCGTTGTAGACCATAGAAAGCGCGGTGCTGACACTGTATGGCGAAATCACCACATTGCTAGCAGGCGATGCAGCCGCCAGCTTGAAGAAGTTCGAGGCAAACTTCTCAGATACTTTTATGCTTGTGGCGTCGTCGTTGCTGTCGTCATTGGACGCGTTAATTGTTGATTGATCGGGGGCGGCACAGGCTACAAGGCAGACTGATACCAGTGAAAGTGCCGTGGCCGTGCAGGCATATAAGAATGAACGCACTGTCTACCCTCTTTAAAAGTGAAACCGGATAAGCATATCAAGGATGTTATCATTGCGCAAACCTGCACAATAGAGACTTGTTATGGCTTTGCGCAACGGAAAATTTTTTTTGGCTGCTCTGATATTGCCGGCGTTTTTGCTGCTCAATAATCTGCTATTTGAAGCAGCGCTAGCACAGCCGAATCAAAGTTCTCTTGAATCGATGATGCGGCAAGCTGAGGCGTTCAGTGAGCAAGATGACGTTGAGAGTGCGCTTGATGTTTATGGCAAGGTATTGGCGGCTAATCCCGGCTACTCCCGCGCTTACTATTTGCGCGCACTGCTTCTCTGGTCGAAAGATCGTCGAGACGCCGCTGCGTCAGATTTAGAAAAGTGCATGAAACTTGAGCCCAGTGAACAACCAGCTAGATTTCTTACGATAATTTATCTGGAGCAGAAGAAGTACCAGCGAGGACTTGTGGCGGCAAAAACTCTGGTCAAAATCAAAGAGGGTGACCGCAACCACGCCTTACTTGTCGATATGCTGATTGGTTTGAAACGATACAATGAAGCCATTGTCGAAAGCACCGTTTGGATCAAGGGTAAGAAGAAACCCACTGCACTCTTGCGGGCACGGAGCATTTGCTATTTTGAGACCAAGCAATATGATAAGGCGCTGGCAGACTGTAACACCCTCATCGGCCTGAAACCAAATTTGATGAAAAGTTATGAGCTGAGAGCCAAAATTTACCAGGCTAAAGGCATGAACGAATTAGCCGCCAGCGACTTGAAACACAAGACTGCTGGTGGCGATGAAGTTTACGATGTAGCGCCTTTTCGCGGCCGTGATCGGATTCTTGAAGGCCGGCACTAGTTGAAAAGTCAATTAATTTAAACGCGCATGCGTTCTTTTTCTTTCGCTTCTTGATTGGCGATGGCGTTATTTTTTTCGCGCGCTATAAGAGCCAGGAAAGTATGTCTGAAGCGATAAATTAAGGCGATACCGACGATGATACTGACGATAACGGCAGCGATGGAGCCCAGCGTGACCACTACCACTGCCACCAGCAGTTTATTCAGAACAGTCAGTTCATCGCGCACCGCGCCTAGTGGTTGAGAAACGGCATTCATAGGCGTGTGCAGCGATTTAATTTCAGCGCTCAGTTCACCAAGCTGGTCATGCATCTGCACCACTTTTTCTTCCACAGTGGTCATTTTGGCGGTGACGCTGGCAACAGAGTCTTCCACCCCTGAAAGCGGCTTGGCCACTGCCATCATCGGCGCTTTCAAATCATTTAGTGGTTTGCGCAATTGTTGCATCTGACTAGTCACCTGACGCACGTCATCGCGAATGCCAGAAACTTTTTGCAGGTCGACACGCAGTTTTGAGATTTCTTGCAGTTGAGTATGTACGCCCATTACTGCCGGTGAAATTTCACTGACTTTATTTAGGTCAGTGGAAAGTCTGTTTAAATTGTCATTAAGGCCGTTAAGCACACCAGACATATTGCTGATGCTATTTTCAACACCTTTCATACGTTTTTCCATGCTGGTAAATGCCGGCTGAAGGCCGTTCATTGGGGCTTGCAGGGCGACAATCTGGGTATGCAGGTCGGCAGCTTCTTTGCGCAGCTTCCATACCGGCCGGGTAATTCTTTTAATCGGGTGGAAGCCTGTAATGGGCTTGTCCCACTCTTTCATCTTTTTAGCCAGGTCGGCGGCAGCTTTCGCTTCTTTTTTCGTAGCGGTCACCCCGCCCTGAATGGCCGGTGGCGCTGTGCCGGCGGGGCTCGCTGGTGTGGTAGTCGGTATTGTCGTAGCCGGCGCTGGGTTAGAAGGTGTAAGTGGTTCAGCGGGGCTCAATTGGCTGGCCGGGGCATTAACCTGAGGGGCTGCGGCGGGCTGAGCCTGGGCCGGTGCTGCTGAAAGCATAACGGAGAGGCTGAGAATTCCGATTGTCCTGGCAAAGAACATGACCACCTCTACACTTACAGTCTAATCTTAACCTGATTAACCACCGCCTACCAAGAATTTAGGACTATTCGTTGGATGACAAGCCATTTGTCAAACAGGGCTATAGTCTGGCGGCTATTTTTCATAATGTTATCCTTTGCCAGGGCGAGGACGAACTGATTGCCGTGAGGAGCATTAAATGAGCGAACCAATGATGGCTGGGTTGTTCTTGGGCTTGCTGGGCTGCTTGTCCATCGTCGGTGCCGTGTTTAACTGGAACTGGTTCATGAATAGCCGGCGGGCGGCGTTTCTGGTAAAAGCGCTGGGGCGCAATGGTGCCCGAGTTTTTTATATTCTGCTAGGTGCCGCTATCGTTGGTTTTGCTATCTACGGCCACTTCCACCCTGAAGTGATGCATCACCGTCGCGGTCTGTAGCTTGCGGCAATAAACCATGGCCAGCAGCGACCAATTAGAGAATTTGATCAAGTCGTCACGTGAGCTTGCCGTTTACGAGCGCTTTTGCAACGCAACTGTGTTTCCCGCCAGTCTGCCGTTGAGCGCAGCACGTTCAAGCATGATCACCGCTCACGCCAAAGCTCCCTGTCTTGATACTCTGCAGGTTAGTCTCTGGTGTCAGATTTGCTCCACAGATAATTCTACAGCCGACATTCTTGCCATTCAAAATCTAACTTATCGCTCGGTGAGCCAGATGTGTCTGGATGCACTGAGGGTATCGCAGCCATGGGTTTTGCAAGATATACCCTGCGGTCAATGTAAAACTGCACTGACCGCTCTGGTTGATTTCCATCACTTTGAAATTTCTTCCGCCAGCGACATCGTCGTTCGCTGGTTTCGCTCGCCGGTAAGCGGCAAACCCACTTATCAGATGCTCACCATGGATGGTGCCGGTACGTATTCTGAAGCCGACACAAATATGATCTTGGCCGGCGAAAATGCCATACCACAAGCAATTGCAATAGCTCTTTCTCAAAGCTTGCAGATTGATAATATGGAAGAGACAGCGAGAAATTTAAAGACTGGCTTAAGGGAATGCCCGCAACTTTTTTTGCTTGTTTCGATAGCCGGTTTGTTTCTCAACGAGCCAGCAATGCGTGGTGTTGTAGAAGCTGCCGCTGCAAACCACATCGCTTTCTATCCAGATGACTACAGCGGCTATAGCTTGATGTCACGCGTGCTGATGCAAGCCTACGAAGCCACCAGCGGTATAGAAAAATCTCTACTAGATGAGTCACATGCTTACGCAATTAGAGCTTTGCAGTTAAACAGCCAAGATCATCACGCCGAAACCATTCTTTTAAATTGCATTGGTCAGCCATGATCGTTTCAATTGTAAAGTAACTCGGTTATTACATTAGTACGCATCAAATAAAGGTATACCGCTCTTTTGTCACTTCACGACGTTTTCACATTGGGCTCACAACTAATTCACGATGAGTGCTTACAGTTGTGGCATTGAGATTATTCAGAGCCTACTCAAGCCATTATCAATGGAGAGATCACCGTGTTTAATAGAAGCCAAGTAGAGCGCATGCTCACACGCAGTTTACTGAGCTTGTTTGTCGCCGCAACAGCCGGCTTGGCTCTCCCGACAGATGCGAGTGCTCGCGCCCTATATGTCTCACCCGCAGGCAACGGCACTAGCGGTCAGAACTGGAAGACAGCTTGGAAAGATCCAGCCCAAATTGACTGGACACTAGTTCACACCGGCGACCAGATTCTAATTGATGGTGGCACTTCCGGTATCACTTATACCACCGCATTTTCTGTTCCTGTCAGCAATATTATTATCAGGCAGGCACCTGGGGATGCGCACAGCGGCACTGTCACCTTTGACGGCTTCAGCCCTCAAGCGGCTCTTTCATGTGGCATTAAATTTGTGGGCTCGAATGTTCATTTAGTCGCCAACAAGCGCGCTGGTATCAAACTGACCAGATACGGTGCTCAATGCATGGATATCCAATCTAACAATAATTCGGTTCGCAATGTAGAAATGTCTTACATCATGGGCTTCCCACCATACGCCGGTGGGCGCATCGGAGGAGTTACCTTTGGCGGAGTCAACAATCACTTTATTGCCTGTGATTTTCGTGATTGTGGTATCGCCGCCATGGAAAAACCCATGGCCGGTATAACCAACAGCACAGTGTTCAATAATTGCACCTTCGGTGCCAATGGTTATGGCTTCTGGGGTAATTGCGGCTCGGGGATCGCCGGTGCGGGAACGGCTGGCGGCCCAGCTTCTATCATTTATGCTCACAAGTGTGTCTTCGGTCCTTACGTTGACTACGGCATCAATATTCCAAACGGTAAAGCGCGAGTGACTAATAGTCTTTTCCTTGCCGCACGTGTCTCAAATATAAAAGCTGCTCCGACAACCGGTTGTAGTTCTGAAGTCACTGCAGTAAATTGCACACTTTACGAGAAGCGCCTTGACCCAAGGCAGCATGGGCCCTTTGTCGTTCCTGAATACACAATCAGCGTCAATGCAAACGCCAAATTGAAACTTAAAGACTCGATTGTCTGGGGTGGATTTGTTGATGTGCCGGCCACTCAGATAATTACCGGCGGTGGCAATGTACAGTATGCCGTCACCGGGAACACCATGGCCATAGCACCAACTATGGTGGATCCTAATTTTGTTGATAATGCCACACTTTCTGCCATGCAAGCCCAATCGCAATTTGTTCCCCGCACTTTGACCAGCGCTAATTTCGCGCCAGCAGCAGGCAGCCCTGCGGTGGGAAAAGGCTCATCGTTTGTTAAGGTGTCAGACCTGGTTCCGCCGTATGGTCCAACCTCCGGCTTGCCCATTTCTATTGGCGGACCGTAGCTCGAGCTTCTAGATGTACAATATGCGTACTTCTGGAGTAAGTTCTAAATCGTGATTGCCATTGAGAAAGTTCGAGAGCTTGCAATCGCGCCCCTCGGCACTAATCGCCCGGCTTTTGTCATATCGGCAAGCGGGCTTGTCAGGATTGAGCATCGTGTCTTAATTGTTGCGGACGATGAGTTCCACCTGGCCGAGTTTGATTTGCGAAACAATCAACCTGGCAGTTGGATTCGCCTTCTGCCGGGTTCGTTGGCATCCGACTACCGAGAGCGTAAAAAGCAAAAGCCTGACCTGGAAACAGTTACGCGTATTCGACCCGACCAATTCGCGACGTTCGGTTCACTACTGGTGGTGCCATCAATGTCGCGACCGAATCGGATTACTGGAGCTTTGATCAAATTAAAGAATGATCTGACAATCAGCGATTCTCCTGTGCCGATAGATTTTTCTCACATTCGAAAGAAACTTGCGCAGTCTATCGACGGATTAAATGTCGAAGGTATTGCCATTCAAGAGGCGGTGACCAAACTGTTTCATCGCGGCAGTAAAAGCAAGGGTAAAAGTGTAGTTGCTGAACTTGATACACGAACTTTTTTGCATGCCTTGCACGATACGCACAAACCGCTAAGTTCGTGCATTTTAGAATTGAGAGAGTATGATTTGGGTGACATCGAAGGCATTGGTCTATCTTTTACGGATGCAGTGCCCATGCCTGATGGCCGTGTAGTTTTTCTCGCTACAGCCGAAGCCACAGATGATGAATACCGAGATGGAGCGAACCTTGGTTCATCGCTGGGAATTATGAAAGTGAACGGTGACATTGAGCGCATCATTCGCATAAGTGGTCGGGAGAAATTTGAAGGAATTTGCGCAGATTATTTGACTACTAAAGCAACGTCCAGCGATAGGGCCGCACACAGTATGGAAGTTCTCCTTGTGTCCGATACCGACAACGAGCACTTGCCGTCAAATCTTTATCGCTGTTCTGTTAATCTAAATTGACCTTATGCAAAGGCTGTTAAAAATATGATCGGAATAATCGGCGCAACAGGCTTCACTGGCAAACTGGTAGCCGACGAATTAATTAGGCGAAAAGCAAATTTTTTCATCGCCGGCCGAAATGCGCAATCGTTGCGTGATCTGTCGAAAAGTCTTAACGCAGTGCCTTATCGAGTTATAGACGTGCAAGACAGCGCTACCTTCAATGCTTTAGAGGGTTGCACGCTCATAATTAATTGTGCTGGGCCATTTACCGATTTTGGCGAAGCCATAGTGCAAGAAGCAATTGCTCGCCGTGCTCATTATCTTGATACTACAGGCGAACAGGGCTTCATCAAGCTCGTATATGACAAATATCACGAACAGGCAAAAGCTGTCGGCATTGTTCTTGTGCCCAGTTGCGCTTACGAGTACGCCATCGGTGACGCAATAGGAGCCCAGCTAATAGCCGATTTTCCGCAATGTCAGTCAATCGAAATGATTTACGATATGGAAGAAATGCACACCAGCCCAGGAACGCGTAAGAGTGTGGTGCGCGCCGTAACAGCGCCGGGCTTTTCATTGAAAAACGGTTTGCTCGTCGAAGGCAGGCCTGCTGCTATAACAAGAAAAATTCAGTTAAATGGAAAGACCGTACCAGCCATGTCTTTTCCTTCCGGCGAGGCCCTGATGTTGCCACGCCATACAGATGTGCAAAACGTCGATAGTTTTATGACAGCAAAGGCACCACTTTTTATTCTTCAGACAGTGGCGGCGCTTGGTCAATCTGTTATGCAAATATTCGGAGACTTTATCGTCAATAAGATGACAACTGGTGCGCCGACGCTGGCTCAGCGTCAGAATTCTACCTTTTTAATTCAAGCCAGAACAAAAATCGGCAGTGAGGCCCACAGCATTACGGTGACGGGCAAAGATCCTTATTTGCTAACGGCAGTTATTATCAGTGAAGCTGCGCTTCGGTTGCACCATAATATTCCAGTAGATTCTGGTGCGATAACACCAGCAATGATTGGTGGCGCCGATTTGATTCGCAAGTTGCTCGAAGATGCTGGAGCAAAATGGTTTTCTACTTCCGGCTCTTTTCTTTGAAAATTGGTTGTGGTGTAGCAAACGCTTTGTATTCTTGCGAGTTTAAAGAGAGTTCAGTGGTTGCTTTTAGCGGACCTACCTGGCGCACTTCCAGTGTAAGAACAGGCAGGTGTCTGTCTGGTTCTTGCAGGCGATGTTGGGCGTTAAGCCCTTGCACTGCTGCGAGTACATCTGTGCGTTCACGAAAGCTTGCGGCACAGTTGAGCGACGACTCTAGTAATTTTGTATTGCCAATTTCGGCCTGACGGGTGATTGAGTCAATGTCAAATGATTTGGAACCCGGTTGAATGGTGCTGTCGCATCTGGCTTTGTCGGTCATAGTTTCTCCTATCTGACTGGATGGCTGGCTGTCTGACTGTAGATTCAGAATATCTGAGTCTCTCGGCAGATTAGGGGCAGATTATTGGCAAATTTTGGGCTTACGATCAGGGTGACCTGAGTGATCTGGGCAAAATGAAACGTTATCGTTTCATTTTTACAAACTCAAACGTTATCGTTTCAGTTTGCAGAAGCGAGATCGACGCCAGTTAATCTAAAGGCGTGGTCAAAAGCACCGCACGCGGTGTCAAAAAAAATGCCGCCCATCCCAGGCGGCATTTTAAGAATTGGTGGGCGAGAGAGGACTTGAACCTCCACGTCTTGCGACACATGATCCTAAGTCAAGCGCGTCTGCCAATTTCGCCACTCGCCCACGAGCGTCTGCCGAGCAAACTGAGTTATCCAGGATACCATAAGGTTGAGGGCCATAGCCATCATGCAAGCCAGATGCTACTGCTTGCTTAACCATTGCCCTCTTTGCAAGCACTAGCAGTTATCATATTGCCTTGCCAGTCCAGAGGATGAAACAGATGAAAAGAATGAATGCCCGGGAAATGATGCTCGCCTATTGCGATGGCTGCGACAAGCGCCTCGGCGAAATTGGCCTGCCCTCGCCTGCTGACGCCGAACAAGCAGTCTATTCCACCAATGACCTCGACCTCTGCAACGAATGCTTGCCTGCGGTAGACCCAAAAGTCTGGGATATTCTGGCCAGATTATACAAACGTGTGGCTGATCTTGAAGCCGCCGCCGTCAAATAAAATCTGAAATAAATTCATCAGTCGAGGACCAACATTGAAGCGTTTAATCTGTACAGCATTGCTCACCCTTTTAGTAACCGGTTGCTCTGGCGGAACTGAAAAATCACTGGCCGTGAAAGGCGACCCTCTAGAGTGGTGCGCTGAACACGACCACTTGCCCATCTATCCGGCCGCTAAGGGCGATAAAATTCAAAAAGAGCCCGAGGTTTGCGCCATAATTGCCCCTGACGACTTAGCTACAGTCTCGATTTGGTATGAGCAAGCTTATGCCAAAGACGGTTGGAAAGTTTTTAAGGAGCGCGAAACGGCACAACCTCCAGACGCACCTGCCCAATTATATTTGGTCGAAAAAGGTGACGCACAAGTGACCATGGTGCTTGTTCAGTCACCGAGAGACAAATCAACCAGTGTTGCCTTCAGCCCGGCCACCGCTAAGATTTTGCACGACAGATTCGAGGCTGTGGGCGGCGGCAAAGCTGGCACGGCTAAATAGGTTCGCTTACCTAACTACTCTTGGCAGTGCTCTGGCCAGCTCCTGGTCTTGAGCAGGGCTAAGCACGCCAACCGGTAACACGAGACGTTCCAGCTTTTTAAACTTTTTCAAGCTGGCGAGACATGTGGAATCTAAGCCCGGACAATTTTTCAGCAGTAGGCTCTTCAGATTCTTGCAGGAGGCAATCTGCTCTATATCTTTTCCTTTCAATTTCACACGAGTGAGCGCCAGGTGTACCAAATTATTATTGCCTGCCAGTTGCGCAAACACTGCCGAAATCGAACCGGGGCAGTTTAAAGTGAGCCCAAATAAATTTGGCAATCTTTCGAGCTTGGCCAGACTACTGGCACCGCCGCCGGAGACTGTCAGGTTCAAGTCTTGTAATTTTTTTAGTTGATTTAGATAGGCGACATCATTGACGGTGAACGTGTTTACCATCAATGTTAATGATTGCAGTGAAGCTAATTTTGCTATGTAAGGCAGAGCAGTGGCGGCGCTAGTTTTGTCATCTAAAAAGTTGATGGCATGGAGGTCATCGCTCTTAAAATATCTGAGCAGTTGAGGATGATTGTTGACAAATTTATTTGCTTCCAGCCTTACCACGTGGCCTATCGGCACATTGCAATCGCCCTGGGCAGTCAGTGTCTCAGTCTTAACGCCATCTTTCCATACTGTGAGGTCACCGATAGAAAATCTGGGGAAAGAAAAACGCTTGATTTTTTGCCCACCAACAATAATTGTTTGGGAATATTCCGCTGGATTGCTTTCAAGAAAAGGCTTAACCGGGTAGTCTTCAGGGCGGTCGCCGTAGGTTTCTGAACTTACAACCGGCATTTTCGTAATTACTGGCTGCTCGATTTTTTGTGGTGTTGTGTTGGTACTTTCAGTCTCATTGGCGAAGTAAAACCAGGCAGGTATTGAACCCAAAGCTATGAGAACAATAGCAATAGCTGCAATTAGCGGTGCTCTATTTCTCTTTTCTTCGTTCTCGTCTTCCCAGACATCATCAGGGTCATCGTCTTCGCTGCGGTTTCGGCTGGCATGCACTAACTCTTTACCGTCTCTGACTCGCCTTAGATCGACAGCCAGTTCGCCGGCTGACTGGTAGCGTTGGCTCGGCACTTTTGCCAGACATTTTCCCAGCACCGCGTCCATCGAAACCGGAAAATCTTTTTTGCTCAAGCTGGCCAGCAGTGGCACTTGTTGCTCTTGGTGCATCATGGCAATTTCTACTGACGATTGACCTTCAAATGGCACATAGCCAGTCAGACATTCAAAGATAGCGCAGCCTACAGCGTAAACATCGGAACGCTCATCGACTTCATCACCGCGGCACTGTTCAGGGCTCATATAAAATGGACTGCCAAATATTTCTCCTACCGCTGTTAATCGCTGCGCGTTGTCTAAAGCCACGAGCTTAGCAATGCCGAAATCAAGAATTTTCACTACAGCAGCACCGCCTGTAGCGCCAGACTGGCATAGAAAAATATTGGCAGGTTTAATGTCGCGGTGCACTATGTTGTGATTGTGTGCGTAGGCCAATCCATCTAAGACTTGCAAGAAAATTTCGATAGTATGCTCAAGACTTTGCGGGCCTTCGGCGGCCAGCAAGTTTTCCAAGTTTCGTCCATGGAGATAATCCATAGAGTAGTAAAAAACTGATTGCTCGTGGGTTCCCAGGTCATAAACATTGACCAGGCTGGGATGGTTTAGTGTGGCCAGTGTTCTAGCCTCGGCCTGGAAGCGCACAAGGTTTTTTTCACTTACCATGGTCGGCAGTAAAATTTTCAAGGCATAGTTTTGCTGCATAGATAGGTGTTGCGCTAAATAGACGGTGCCCATGCCGCCTTCGCCAATGGTAGATTCAATTCTAAAAGTGCCGCCAATGACAGTGCCCGGTCCAATTGTTTTGGTTTTTGTCTGGGCCTTGTAATCTTTGGCCAGTGTTTGTCTGTGATTTGCTCGCTCAGCTGTGCCGCTGTGAGATTGTTCACTTTCAATATCGGTATCTTTAAATTTTGGTGCGAGGCACTGGCAGCGCAACTCTAGAAATAAATATGCGGTGAATGACCCGGCCTTCTGGTCTTTAGGGCTAGATTTGCCACAATTGAGACAGATTCGTTTATTGCTTTCAATGATTGTCGGTCTGCGTGATGATACCGATTTACCAGTGTCTTCGCAGCGACAATATTTTTCCTGGAAAAAATACGATGTGATAGAGCCGGCCGTAGCCGCTTTTGGTTTGCCGCAACTAGGGCAAAAGGCGTTCATTTAGTTTTGAGCATTGGCACTAGCGTACTCCAACTGAGGGATCGACCTCTTGAGCCCAACTCATGATTCCGCCGGTCAGGTGCCGTACGTTTTTAAAACCGGCTGCCAGCAATATTTCCTCGGCCCTGCGGCTGCGTGCACCGCTTTTGCAATAGACCACAATGTCTTTGTCTTTATCTAAAACGTCGAGCCGCATTTCTAATTCGTCCACCGGAATTAATACTGAGTCAGGTAAATTACCAAGGATGTATTCGTCGCCACGGCGCACATCTAATAGTAGGGGCGCATTGTCATGCGACAACAATTGGGAAAGTTCTCTGGCGCTTATAGTATTTGATGTTGATGTTGAGGTTGATGTTGAGGTAAGCTCTTTGTCGGAATACTGACTGGCACACACAATATTTTCCTCGACGAGAGCCTTAATGGTCGGATTGTCGCCACATAACGCACAGCTTTTGTCGCGGCCGATTTTTAGCTCGTCGAAAGTCATCGGTAGCGAGTTATAGAGCAGCAAGCGCCCGATAAGCAAGTCGCCGATACCTAGAATCCATTTTATCGCTTCGGTTGCTTGAAGCATACCAATTATTCCGGGCAAAACCCCGAGCACGCCCCCTTCGGCGCAATTAGGAATTGTCTCCGCCGGTGGTGCTTTGGGAAAGAGACATCGGTAGCATCCTGCGGTTGGATTGAAGAAGCTCACTTGCCCTTCGAAGCGAAAGATGGCGCCGTAAATATATGGTTTGCCGAGCATAACGCAGGCATCGTTGACCAGGTAGCGAGTGGAGAAATTATCTGTGCCGTCTATAACGATATCGTACGCGCCGATTATTTGCCTGGCATTGGCTGCGGTGATTTTTTCAGGCAAGGCGATGATTTGCGTTTCGCTGTTTAAAGCACTCATGCGCGCGGCGGCACTATTTGCTTTCAATTGACCGACATCACTCGCTGTGTATATAACCTGCCGTTGCAAATTTGACAGGTCCACGGCATCATCGTCGATGATACCAATGGTACCTACACCTGCTGCTGTCAAATAGAGTGCCGCGGGTGAGCCCAGGCCGCCTGCACCGACGATGAGCACGCGGGCTTTCTTCAATTTTAGTTGTCCTGCGCTGCCCACTTCAGGTAGCAATATGTGACGGCTGTAGCGAGCCAGCTCAGAAGGCGAAAATTCGCTGATTTTGTCTGGCTCAGGCATTTAGCCTCCGCTCAATGAGCAGGTGATGTGCACTACGGCAGTGGCATCCAGCGAGGTCTCCAGTGTTTTTACCTCTTCTTTATCCACAAATATTTTGATGTGTTCGCGAATATGATCTTGTTCGTCAATCATGCGAAATTTTATACCAGGAAATTTCTCGTCTAGCTTTTGCGTCAATTCTAGTAACGACTTGGCGCTCAGGTCCAGGCTTTTCTGCCCGTTGGTGTACGAAAGCAATGGGCCGGGAATGTGCACCAGCATTACTGCTTCTCCTGGATGGTGAGAGAATAAATCTCCGGTAAATAACGCACGATGCACATCCAGTTTTGACCTTCATCAATGCTGGCCCATACTTCACCAGATGTGGTGCCAAAATAAAGGCCTACTTTTTCGCATGAATCTGCGGTCATACACTGCCGTTTTACGGTGAAGTAGCCATGCTCCGATGGCAGACCACAGTCTAAGCGTTTCCAGCTGTTGCCACTGTCTTCAGTGCCGTAAACTGCTGGTTTGCCGTCCGGACTGGTGCGCGGCCACACCGTTGTGCCGTCCATAGGAAATACCCACACCCGCTCAGGGTCGCGCGGGTGAGGAACCATAGGAAAACCGATGTCGCCCACTTCTTTAGGCATATTATCGCCGATGCGAATCCAATGACGTGACGGTCTGTCCATGCGATAAATACCGCAGTGATTCTGTTGATAAAGCTTGTCGAGATCGCCTGGGTGCTGCACTAAACAATGTGGGTCATGTCCGTATTCTACGTCGGGATCGGGCATAAATTCTGCCGCTATCTTGGCGTTTAGAGGCTTCCAGCTGCTGCCTTTGTTTTCACTCTCAAAAGTGCCGCCCACTGAAATAGAGATGTACATGTGGGCGCAGTCGCGCGGATCAACAATGATTGAGTGAAGCGGTTGGCCGCCCGGCGTTTCGCCTGAAGCACACCATTTGTCGTAATCAGCAGCATCATTAAATCCAGAAACCGGCTCCCAGGTGGCGCCGTCATCTTGCGAGCGGAAAAGACCGGGGGGCGAAGTACCGGCATACCAGACCGACTTTTCGCTGGCGTGGCCGGGCGTGACCCAGAAGACCTGGTTTACTGCTCGTCCTTTTTCGCCTACATGTTCAGCTCCGTCCACTTTAGGGAAGGCCGGCGGAGAGCTTGCTTCTACCCAGGTGGCGCAGCCATCCAGGCTACGAAAGACTGTGGGGCCAAGGTGTCCGGTTTTTGCCGCCATGAGCACGACACTTGCATTGCGCGAGTCAGCCACTACATGGTGGATGATGTGGCCGAGAAATTCTGGACCAGACAACTGCCAGCTCTGGCCGTTGTCGCTACTGTCTAAAAAGAACGCACCTTTGCGCGTGCCAATTAAAAGCCGTGGTCTGGCTGTGGCAATCTTGGCTACCATGGTTTTCCTTTTAATCACGTGCAAATGCCGCTTTTTGCGGCGACCATAATGATATCAAATGATAGACTAGTGCGTCTCTCGCGGGTTATTAAATGAGATTTGCTATGCTGGTGACGACTTTAGTTGCGGCCCTGCTTCCCGGCGGCGAGGCCGTTGCTTTCAAGACCTATTCTTTAGCCGGCGGCGCTATCCATGGAAGCATCAGCCGCAAAGCTCTAGTAAAGAGTGGTCCTCAGATTAACCTTGCCTGCTTCAAGGCTATAGACAATGGCAATACCAGCCAGGACGCCCTGGGTTCTTCTGAATTTTTAAATCATAGCCATCACTTTGACAATTGCAAAATCCAGGAGAGTCTGGCTTATATCGAGAGCTGTTATGGCGAAATCAAGCCGCGCTTGTGCCTGGCCGGCAAGCATAAGGAAGACTACCTCTTTGTTTTGCACAAATTCGGCCAGCTATTGCACCCGCTGCAAGATTTCTATTCACATTCTAACTATGTGGAATTGCAGTTATCGGCCCATGATAATTTGACCCCCGATCAGGTGCCTTTGATTAACTGGCAAAAGATTCCGCCCCTGTTGCAGACTGGCTTTTTCTATTTTAAAGCCAACACCAACAATGAATATTTTATGGGAATCAATCCCTTTACCGCCGGCAATCCTGACCGCGATCGGGTGACACCATATCTGGTGAAAGCCGGTTCTTTCCGCCCGGGCACTAGATATGCTACTACTGCGGAGTATGTTCAAATAAAGACTTTTGGCGAGCGCATCAAGTATGTGAACAACGCTAAGTTCTCGCTGATGCATCGAGACATCAATAAAGACAATGATGCCACTGAAGAAGGAAAAATCGCCAATCCTGAGACCGGCAGCACTCTTTTTGCCTATGCTGAAAATCTGGCCGTGCGCGAAACTGCGAGGCAGTGGCTGCGCCTTGAAAGTGAAGTGAGACAATCTTGCCCAGACGCTAACAGGGTGCTCAGGGTTTTGCGTCAAGGGTTTAAATAGACTGGTCTCGCAACATCAAAGAGTCGGGATCATCAATACGCTTAAGAACACGATAATCATTACATCTCCGCCGGTACATTGAGATGTTGCAGAGTTTTTAATTCTTTTAGAGCGGCAGAGTGTTGATCGTCTGATTTGAAGCAATGCTCCAGAGACATGCTTTTCAAATTTTTGAGCGTCGCTAGTTGGCGCAAATCTTCTGCCGTGACTGGAATATTTTTAAGTGAGAGCTCTCTGAGATTGGCAATAGAAGAAATCAGAACGAGATCTTCTTTTGCCAATTTTACTTTATCTAGGTCGAGTCTTTGCATTTTGTCGCTGTGAGAAAATATCTCAAGAACTGATGAAATTTCAGACGGACTTTGCAAGCCGAAGCAGCGCAGCTCAGGCAGACATTTGCATCTAGCTAGAAGCGCATCGTCTAATTGGTTTGCTGTGCCTATGCGAATAATGTGCAAATTATCAAAACTATCGAGCGCAGGTAGGTCGCAGTTAGCAAAGTCGGTATTGATCAGGTGGATTTGATTGAGGTCGGTAAGCTTTACGAGATAAGGCATTATGGCAGTTGTCTTGCCGCCGACATCATCGAAGTATATCCCTTGCAAATCGTCTTTCTGAAAATATTTCAGCAGTTCTGGAAATCGCCCCACGATTTTATGAACCGTTAGAATGAGCTGCGGGTCTGCCGGCAGCAGGCAGCGTCCTTGTGCCTCTATGGAACTGGTTTTATTAACGCCGTCATAAACGGGCAGTGTGCCGATTGAAAGATGGTCATGAAATTCGAACAATTTTTTCTTCTTACCGTTCTTGTCGGCAATCTTAGTGAAGTAAGGTCCTACTTTAGAATGGAGAGCATAGGCGGCAAGCTCCTTCTCATTGAAGGTATTCGGTATAAGCTCATTTTCATCACTGTTTCCAGGGCCTGCTTCGTTGGTGGCAGTAGGCGCCATTACCTGATTTGGCAGCAGTGGTTTAGATGGAATGAAGGCGAAATTGATCATGGTCAATGTGCCTGCCACAATTAAAAGTGCGAAAGCAATGGCCGTTGCCATAAAATATTTATTGATCGCTTGCGGCTCGTCAGCGTCAGGCCCTTCACTGCAATGACGTTGTTCCGTCAAAGGGCACTGAGCCGGTCAAAGTCTCAAACATCGAACAGCCCACAGCGTAGATATCTGAGCGGGCGTCAGTTTCAAGGCCGGCGCACTGCTCAGGGCTCATATAATATGGGCTGCCGAAAATTTCACCAACGGCTGTGAGTTTTTGAATTTGCTGGTCGGAGTTAATCAATTTGGCAATGCCGAAATCGAGAATTTTAACAGCAACACCATCGGCAGACTGCGAACAGATGAAAATATTGGCTGGTTTGATGTCGCGGTGGATTACACCATTACGGTGAGCGTAGGCAAGGCCGTCTAGCACTGATAAAAAATTTCCACTGTGCGCAAGAGGTCGAGGGAGCCTTGTTTCGCTAGAATCTCTTCCAGGCTTGTACCTTGAAGGTAATCCATCGAATAAAAGAAAGTATGCTTTTCATGGATGCCGAGATCGTATACGCTCACCAGATTAGGGTGCTTGAGCGCCGCAAGGGTTTTCGCCTCGGCTTGAAAACGACGCCAGAATGCTTCGCTCACGAGCTCAGGCGACAACACTTTTAAGGCATAATCTTTCAGCATAGATAAATGCTGCACAAGATAGACGGTGCCCATGCCTCCTTCACCAATAGTCGCCTTTATTTTAAAGGTGCCACCAACTATAGTGCCGGGTACAAATGGATTGACAGCTGAAGAATTTGGTGCAGTACTTGGTTGTTCTTTAAATGTCTTCGCCTGCTGGCGCCTCTGATTGGCTCGCTCGTATTTTGGCTTTTCACAGTGACACCTCAGCTCTTTAAACATGAAGGCAGTGAACGAGCCTGCTTTTTGACCTTTCGGGCTTGATTTGCCGCAATTGAGACAAATTTGTGATTTGTGTTCGCTTTTCGTATCTGCTGCGGGGCGCTTTTGCAAATGACCACTCTGGCACTGACAGTAGTTGTGCTGGAAAAAATATGACGTGATAGAGCCCGCCCGCAGGGTCGGTGCTGGTTTGCCACAATGAATACAGTTTTCACTCATATATTCATCTATAGAATCACAGTTATTAGTTTAGGCAATGCTTTTTCTAATTCTTGGTCATCGCTTGGTTCAAGAACATCGCCGGCTATGGCCAGAGTTCTTAATCGGTCAAATTTTTTCAAAGACTTAAGGCAGGCTCTGGTGAGCCTGTTTGCTTGCCCGAGGTTTAAGTATGCCAGTGTTTTGTTCCGAGACAATTGATCTAAATCGGCGTCTGTGATTGGTAAATTGGCGAGGGTCAAATCTGTCAGCGGTTGTATTGCACAAATAGTGTCAATATCGGCTTTTGTTAGCGAGGTATCGCGCAAACTAAGGTGGGTCAGCGACTTGCTCCGCTTCAGCGCTTCTAATACAGGCGACACGCTTTTTGTATGAACGCCATTGTTCTCGAGGGGTACATTGAGCAGCTGTAAATCTTTAAGGCCTGTCAGTTTTGCTATGCATCGCATCACTTGTTGGCTTTTTCCATCGACGGCACCAAATTTAAGACCGCTTAAATCGTCTGCCCTGAAATATCGCAACAACTCCACATTGGTAAGCATGGGTTGGCCGGCGGTAATAGTCACGGCGCTATTGAGCGGTACGATTATTTCGCCTTGCGCCGGCTTAGAACCTTCAATGTTTTGGCAGCTAAATTCGCCCATTGAAAATGTGCTCGGGAAGGAGAATTTCTTTTTCTTCTCTCCGTTTACTGAGATTATTGTTGAATAGTAAGAGGGTTTGCTGAGCAAGAAGTCGATAATCAAATTCGAGTCGGTCTCGTCCGCTCCGCGACCCAGAAACTCCAGAGAAGCCGTGTCCAGATTCACTTTTATCGGTATGGCGGCCACTCCATCGAGCGACAATTTGTGCGCGATACCGGCTTCAGTTTGTTAGGGGAGAAAATAGATCTAGCAAAAACTGTAGCAAATAGTATGCTGACTGCAGCTGCCACCACCGCTAAAATGGGCCAAGGCGGGCGACGATGTGCAACTTCAGTTTCAACGCTACCGGCAACTTCTAGTTGCGAGCGCCGCGCGTGAGTTATCTCTTTACCTTCTTTGATGCGCTCGAGATCGAGGGTCAATTCTTTTGCCGATTGATAGCGATCACGCGGCAACTTGGCCAGACATTTATCAATTACGGCGTCTATTGATATAGATATAGATATTGATATTGATATAGATATAGATTGGGGTAGGCGATTGTCGTTCACTGACGAGAGCAAGGGCGGCATATTTTCTTGATGCATCAGGGCGATTTCAAAAGCCGTTTTGGCTTCAAATGGCACAAATCCACTGAGTGTTTCAAACAATGTGCAACCTACTGCATAAAGGTCTGAGCGGGCGTCTACGGTCTCGCCTGTGCATTGCTCAGGGCTCATATAATAAGGGCTGCCGAATATCTCGCCCACTGCGGTGAGCTGTTGAATTTCGTCAGCCTTGATAAATTTGGAGATGCCAAAATCAAGAATTTGACCTCGGCGTCAGCGCGGTCGTCGCTGCAGAGAAATATATTGGCTGGTTTGATGTCGCGATGGATAATGCCGTTGCGATGAGCGTAAGCCAGACCATCCAATAAAGCTAGAAATATCTCAAGGGTTCGGCTGAGGCTCTGTGGCCCTTCGTGGGCCAGTGTATCTGCTAAGTTGGCCCCGTTGAGATAATCCATCGAATAGTAAAATACCGACTGTCCATGAATGCCCAGATCGTAGACTTTTACAAGATTTGGATGGCTCAGTGCGGCCAGAATTTTTGCTTCGCTTTGAAAGCGCAGCCATAATTTTTCGCTGGTTATTCTGGCCGTCAGTATCTCAAGAGCGAAGATGCGCTGTAAAGCCAGGTGGGTAGCCAGGTAGACAACCCCCGTGCCGCCTTCGCCTATGATCGATTCGATTTTGAAGGCGCCACCAATAATAGTGCCAGGCGTGATTACCAGTTGGCTTTCCGGGCTCAGTCGGGCACGCATGTCTTTGGCTAGATTGCGCCTTTCTTCACTTCTTTCAGCGCTGCCGGTGCGGCTAAAATTGTTTGCCGAAACCTGGGAGGCAAATTTGGGATGGACGCACTCACAGCGCAATTCTTTAAAGAGATAGGCTGTGAACGAGCCTGCTTTTTGTTCGCGTGGTCGTGATTTGCCACAATTCAAACAAAACTGGTTATCTTGTTTTGTAGCGGCGGCACCGGAATGCCTGGTGAGCCGCAAGCTGCGTTGCTTGTCTTTCTCACCCTGGCAATAATTATGTTCAAAGAAATAGGAGGTGATTGAGCCTGCCCTGGCGAGCGACTTCGGTTTACCGCCGCTTTGACATTTGCTGGTCATCAAGGGCTCGCTCACAAACAAGCTATAAGTATATCTTGCCGCGCGGCATCAGTGATTGTTTTCAAAATTGATAAATTCTCGCTGGCTGACGAATGCGCTTCAGTCTGGGTAAAGCGCGAATTAGCTGTTGTTCTTGCAGGGCGTCAAGTTGACCGTCGGGTAAAAGCAGAGTCTTCAGATTTTTGAACTTTTTCAAAACTTCAAAACTTTTTTCATCCAGAGTTACGCCTCTGTGCAGTGATAGCGATTTCAGTTTTGGCAATAGAGCCAGTTGGTCGAGATTTTCAGGCGATACAATCATATTTTTGAAAGACAAATGTTTGAGGTTTTTGATGGCAGTAATATTTTCTACATCTGCTTCTGAAAGCATTATGTGATCAAGATCGAGCCACTCTAATTTTACGCTTTTGGCAAGCTCTTTGAGCAGTGCCGAGATATTGGACGGGCCGCGCAAGCTGAGGCGCGATAACTGCCCTACCAACTTTGTTTTCGAAAGACTTGTGATGCCGGCCGGTGTTAACTCGATATGCAGATCAGCCAACTTTGTTAGTGGACTCAGGTAAGGCAGATCTTGATAGTCATAACTGATACCAGGCAGACTGAGGTAATTGAGAGAGGTCATTTTGCCTACGTAAGGCATGATCGTTGCACTGGTGCCTTTACCGATGGCAATTCCACTCAAATCGTCTTTTTTAAATTTTTTCAGTAGTTCGGGAAACTCTCCTACTGTGCTATTGGAATTGAGGCTGAGGGACGCATCTGCTGGTATTACGCATTCACCCCTGGCATCAAGGTTGTGAGGCAAACCTTCATCGAAGTAAGTGAGGTTGCCGATGGAAAAGCTTTGGGAGAAAGAAAAAACTTTCAGTTGTTTGCCGTTCAGAGTAGCTTTGTTCAAGCAATAGGGCTTTTCGCTTTTAGAAAATTCTTTCGCGCCTACATTATCGTCGTCTGCTACCTCAGGCAGCGTCAGGCTGGGGCTTTTAGCAGTATCTAAAGGCTTTTCGATTTTTGCGGTTGGTTCTGGCCGCCTGGGTGAGTGGTCTCGAGTAAAAAGCCAAATTAGACCAGCGCTCAATGGTAGTGAGAGCAATGCGGCAAAAACCAATAAAGCGGCAGGCGAAACAATATTACCCGACCGCTCGTTTTGACGCATAAATTCTGATTGTTTATTGCTGAGCGGTAAACAAGTGGTCACCTCTTTGCCGTCTTTTATGCGTTCGAGGTCTATGGCTAATTCTTTGGCCGATTGGTAACGATCGCGAGGCAATTTGGCCAGACATTTGCCAATCACCAGGTCTATCGATGGTGGAAACTTTGTTTCACTGACGGCAGACAATTGTGGATGGTCTTTCTCTTCATGCATCAAGGCAATCTCGACGGATGAATCGGCCTCAAAAGGCACGTAGCCTGTCAGTGATTCAAATATCGAACAACCCACCGAATAAAGATCAGATCGAGAGTCAACAGTTTGGCCCTGACATTGCTCAGGGCTCATATAATAAGGGCTGCCAAAAATCTCGCCTGCCGCGGTTAGCTGCTGATTTTCACCGCCTTCGCTGACAAGTTTAGATATGCCGAAATCAAGAATTTTGACTGCTTGAGCAGTTGAAGCTTCGCTAGTGCAGATGAAAATATTGGCGGGTTTAATATCGCGGTGCACGATGCGCTGCCGGTGTGCGTAGGCCAGCGCGTCGAGCACGGGCAAAAATATTTCTATGGTGCGGTTAAGGCTTTGTGGGCCGTCCTGGGCAAGAATGTCTTCCAGGTTGCGGCCATTGAGATAATCCATCGAATAATAAAACAAGATTTTTTCGTGGATGCCCAGATCGTAAACATTAACCAGATTGGGGTGATTAAGAGCGGCCAATGTTTTGGCTTCGGCTTGAAAGCGCAGCCAGTATTCTTCGCTGACAAAATCAGGGGCTAAAACTTTTAGGGCATACTTTCTTTGCATCGACTGGTGCTGGGCTAAGTAGACAACACCCATGCCGCCTTCACCAATCACTGACTCGATTTTAAAGGTGCCACCAATGACGGTGCCGGGGCGCAGAGGAGTATTGGCAGCTATGCTTGCATCTTCAAGCTGGGCTTTTAAAATTTCAGTTGAGCGTCTTCTTTGCTTGATGCGCGCGGCTGTTAAAGTGCGGCGAAGGTTGTCTGATTGAGATTTACCTTCGGTGCGAAATTTCGGCTTAGCGCAATGACAACGTAGTTCTTTAAACAAAAAAGCTGTAAATGACCCAACCTTCTGACCACGGGGGCTGGATTTGCCGCAGTTGAGACAAATCGCATCTTTGTTATCGGCAGAGGCAGGCAAGTTTTCTGGCGAGGGATGGTTTTGACACTGGCAGAAATTATGCTGAAAAAAGTACGAAGTCATTGAACCAGCGCGAGCGGTGGTCTCAGGTTTGCCGCATTTATGACAGAGATCTCGCGCCATTCGATTTAGTTAGTTGCCCCAGTTTCAGCAAACTAACAATCATAGCTTAGATGCGCCGCTTCGAATTGCTGTCAACCATCACTTTTTCACCTATTTCGCCTTTTTCATCTTTTTCATCTTTTAATCGTTTGTCGATGGCGGCCACCGCCTGCTGGCGGCTGAAGTTAAACAATCGCCAGTCATTTAGCAGGCTCTCCTTGCGGTTAGCTTGCTTCTCATTTAGCTTTTGCAATATCATAGAAGCCTTCTCATTCGGTAAATCGTTCAGACCGGCCACAAGAGGTCCCACACCATCGTCTGAAAGGCTCATGGCGTATTCCACATCAAAATTCTTGGGCGCTTCATTCAATACCAGGCCGACATCCTGAGGCCTTAACTTGGCCTGGGCTACATTGCTCGCCTGCACCAGTGCATCAGGATTGGCGATATTGACACCGAGCATAATTGCCATTCCTGAAAAATAACTGGCAAAAGCGAAGCGCTGCCGGTTGCCACTGAGCACGGTGGCGCCGAAAATGGCGCATACCGAACCAAGCCAGCTCATAAAGACGGTGACGTACAATCGCAACTCTGATTGACCGAAAGCCGCTTGATACAAATTCATGCGCACAAAGGCCGAAGAAAGTATCACCAGCACCAGTGTAATTTGAGTACCTGCCAGAAGCCTGAAAGTGTATTCGCCTAATTTAGATTTACGTGTCAGCATAGCGTCAGCGGCCAGTAGAAGAGGTAGGACCAGCGCCACTACAGTATTGAGTTCGAAAAATCCTTTGTGCACATAATCGGCATAACTTAGCCCTGGCGTTAATTCAACCAGACTGGCACCACCAAAAAGATAACGCAATTGCACAATGACAAAACCGGCGAAGAGCAAATTAATTGAACCGAGCACTGTGGCCATTTCGGTCAAGCCAAGGCTGAGCCACGCTTTTCCTGGGGGAGCTACGTCTGGTATGACAGCATTGAATCTGGTGGCACTTGAACCGAGTTCTATTTGATCATATTCAAAGCTGTCAGTCAGTGAGTTCGGCGTAGCGTGTGCGGCTAATAGCGGTTGGTCTATTTTGAAAATAGAAAGGCCGTGAAGAAAACCGGCGGCCAACCAGGCTGTGACCGAACCGAGTACGAGGTTTACAGCCACATCACCCAGATCGATTTTAAATGTTTGCTGGGCGATTGCCGCAAAGGCTGGATCAGCTGCCAGAAAGAGTCCGAGAAATATTCCCACCAGAGGCGTAGCAATGGCCAGACCTTTAAGAAAAGCGGCGAGATACCTGGCTTTAGATTCAGACATCATCTCGTTCCAATTGATATTGCGCACCAGTAGCTCAATGGTATTAAACACCGGTGTAATTGCAAAAGTGAGTAGAGCCGCGGCATAATTTGCCAGAGTGCCCTTTGCTAACGGTGTGCCCATAAGTGAATAGGATGTGCATGCCAGAGCGCTGCAGATAATGCCCAGATCAATGGCCAGCAGAGTAGACGAATCTCTCAATAAGAAGGCCAGTGAAAAGAGCACCGCCGGTATAAGGAATGCCAAACCCTTGCGTCGTGGCCCGATTTTGCTGGCGCAGGCAAGAAGAACACTGGCCAGGGCCAGCGTGATGGTCAGAAGCGGTATGGCCGGGCCGGCCATTGTGTTAGATTGGAAGTTTGCCTTGAGCAGGATGTCCGCCACCAAGCCCATAACAGCTGCTGATGCCAGAATTGCTAGAGGAATATTCATTTATTTGGTTCTCTTCTCAAGTAGTCTCTGGATTGCCAATGTTCGCACGACAACGCTTCGGCGACGCGCTTTGGGCGCGCCACTGAGATTGGTGGTTGTGTGTTATTACCGTTATACGTCCGCGAGGTTAAGGCCGCGATCTATTCCTTAACCTCAAAAGCCTGTGTTAAGTCATAAATTTCGCCTGGCGCTGCATTAGGGTGGTGCTGTTAGCGCAAGTTAGGCCTCGGTAAAGACTGAAGGCAAAAAGTTAAGGCAGAACTTTGAGTCAGGGCGGTAAAATGCTCGGGGAATTAGAGGGTGAGCAATGCGCGATAAAATTGTGGCAGGAGCAGATTTGACAGGCTCCAAGGAAAACCCCAATGAGGCCTGGCTGGTAGTTGGACGCTTCAGTAATCTGGGTTTTGAAATACTGGAAGTTAAGAAAACCAGCTCTCACACCTTAAATAGAGATCTGGCCGAGCACAAAACGTTAAGTGCAATTGGCATTGATTGCCCTTTTTCTCTGCCCACCGCTTTTCTTGATTTCCTTGCCAGTAAAAAAACGAAGAAAAATTACCAGTCATGGCAAGAAGTTGTGGAAGAGCTGGTCTTCATTCCGTTCGATGAATTTACTGCCCTGGCAAAAGAATTTGGTAAAGAAGCGAAGCGCATCACCGACACTGCCGGTGGTGCTACCGCCTTAAGCCCTCTCAAGCGTGCCAATCCACCTATGTTGCACCTTACTTATCACGGCATGCGCACCCTGTCGTCTCTTGAACCCAGCCGTTATTTTGTCTTGCCTTTCCAGAGCGCCATTCCCTTTGGTTGCGCTGTCCTTGAAGTGCAACCTCGTGAAACTCTCAAATATCTCAGTATCGCTGATGCCGTTTTTGTAACGAAAGAAAAGCATGACGAAAACTTGCTTGAGGCCCATCGCGATAAATTAGTACAAAATTTGCTCAAGGTTAAGGAGCGCAAGGCTCTGACGTTAAGAGAGATTCCATCTCTCATCATCCAAAAGTCATTTATGCATAATTTCCGTCATTCAGACCGTGCCATCGACGCTTTGATCTCTTGCTATACCACCGCTATCTTCAGTTTCGCCCCGACTCATTTTGACGATCCTTTCGACTCGGATGCCCTTGAGGTTTTACTGGAAGGCTGGGTTTACCGGGCTAAGTAGAGTAGTTTTTTGCAGGAATTTTATGACCATTACTTATCGCCGTGCTCAGGGTTCAGATTTCGACAAGATGGTGCTCTTGCAAAATCGTTATCTAGGCACCAACCTTGAGTACGAGCAAAAGAAGGATGGTTTTCTTTCGGGAGAATTTTCAGCGGCACAATTTCAAGCGATTAACGTTGATGTGGCTGTAATTGTCGCTATTGCAGAAGATCTTAGTGGTAGAGACGCTGAGCAAAATGTCATCGCTTTTCTTTGCGATCGAGCCCTGAACTAAATATGACCGCCCCGCTGCCAAGGGCTATGATTGACCAGTTTCCTCAGACAATTTTGCAGGGGCGACCGCTCAATCTCCAGCAACCTCTTATATGTGGGCCCGTTTGTGTTGAATCTGCTTTTCGCGGACAGGGCTTTATCGAGAAGCTTTACAACAGTCTTTTCAACCAGCCTTAAGGCCGATTCAAAACCGCTGTTGTCTTCGTGGCAGCTGCCAATCAACGCTCTATTTATGCTCATAAGAAACTGGGCATGAGTGAACTGCGAAAGTTCACATTCAATGAAAAAGAATACGTAATTATGGCACTAAACTACGATCGGTCCGTCTAGGTTCACGTCCGAAAAAATTATGAGGAGGGCGTATGCGCACACGATTTTCGCTAGTTGCCGGCATTGCAATGGCAATGTGTTCGGCCACTATGGCATTGGCGAATGAGCCGCCGAAAGCTGATAATTCTGCTCAGAATAAAGGAGCCTTGCGCGAAGACGCTATCACTGCTGAAAAGCAAGGCAATGCCAGAGGCGACATCAAAGTTCTGGCCAGAGTGCGCAAATCAATAGTCGCTGAAAAAGGTCTTTCTATGAATGCGAAGAATGTAAAAATTCTTTTCAACGGCGGCGTAATTACTTTAAAAGGGCCCGTAGATAGCGACGCTGAAAAAAGCAGAGTGGAAGAATTGGCAAAAACTTGCAACGGCGTTACCGAAGTGACAAACATGATCACTGTGGCCGATAAGGCTCACTAGAGGCTAATCGTCCAGTAAAACTAAATTTTAATTGGAGAGAAAAAATGAATCAGTCAGTAATTGGAATTGTGCATACTCGCGAAGAAGCTGAGTATATGGTAGATGCTCTTAAGGGAGCCGGTTTTATTAACGATGATATTTCAGTGCTTTTCCCTGATAAGGAAGGGACAAAAGATTTCGCTCACGACAATTCAACAAAAGCGCCTGAAGGCGCCATTACCGGCGTTAGCGCCGGCGGCGTGATCGGCGGAACTTTAGGTCTTTTGGCAGGCATTGGCGCTTTAGCTGTTCCTGGCGTAGGGCCACTAATCGCGGCCGGTCCTCTAATGGCAGCCCTGAGTGGTGCGGCGGTCGGGGCCACTATTGGTGGCATCAGCGGTGCACTGATTGGCATGGGTATACCTGAATATGAAGCGAAATTATATGAAGGCAAAGTTCGTGACGGTAATATTTTGATTGCCGTACATGGCAGCAACAACGATCAATTTAAGATCGCTGAAGATCTCTTCAAAGCTAATCGCGCTACTGATATTCACCGTGTCGGTGAGATTGCCGTTAAATAGTTCGATCAGTTAAAGCAAAAAGCAAAAAGCAAAAAAGGCATCTGGCTTATTGGTCGGATGCCCTTTTGATCGGTTTCGCGCCATTCAAATTTTTATAGTGGTGCCCAGCAGAGTGAGAAATTGTTTGATCCACTGGGGATGCCCGGGCCAGGCCGCAGCGCTGACTAAATTACCGTCAGTGGTGGCATTGGTAAACTCTTTATTATACTCAACGAATGTGCCACCACATGCGGTTACTTCCGGGCCAATAGCCGGATAAGCCATACACGATCTGCCCTTTAGTACCCCTGCTGCCGTCAGTATCTGAGCGGCGTGACAGACTGCTGCCACCGGTTTATTTTGATCGAAAAAGTGCCTGACGCAATCAAGCACCGTTTTGTTTAAGCGTAAATATTCAGGGGCGCGTCCGCCGGAAATTACAAGAGCGTCGTAAGTGGTAAAGTCAATTTTGTCGAAGTCTGCCGTGACAGTAAAATTATGTCCAGGCTTTTCGGTATAAGTCTGGTCGCCTTCAAAATCATGAATGGCAGTCTTGACTTTTTCACCGGCCTTTTTGCCCGGGCACACTGTGTCTACATCATGGCCCACCATTAAAAGCATCTGGTAGGGCACCATGGCCTCGTAATCTTCTACAAAATCGCCCACCAGTTGAAGAATTTTAGCCACGTAAAGCCTCGCTGAAGAAATTGACTCTGGTAAGTGGGATTCTAGTAAATGGGAAACTACTATACTAAAAAAAGCATCGACAACGTCAATGCTTTTTTTAGTATAGTGGTTACCTGTGCGGTCGGTATGCTATTGCTAGCTGGCCCGTCTGCGTGAAATGTGCATAGCCACGACATTATCCATGAGTTGTCTGGAGAAACGAGTTTCTACTCGATTCAAAGGAGTCTCTTGTTCGGGCATCACCGCCGAGCCAGGATCGAGCATAAAGCTGAAATTTTCAAAGCCATCATTAATCGCAGCATTTCTTGCCCGAATACGCCGAGCCTCTACCATGGCGGTGTAATCGCTATGAAAGTCTTTGACTACGGCATGTTTGACCAGCCGCTCTTTTAGATTATTGTCTGACATTTACCTACCCTCAATACTAATTACTGTCACTCACCTGACGCGAGACGGTCGATGTCAGGAGAAGTCCCGGATATTTACGTCCAGAAAGCAAAATATTTTCCAGTAAGATGCCCACAGCTAGCGGCTTTAATCGAATCGTTAGCTCGGCCCTTGTAGTCTTTTTGAGACATGAGTGCGACTGCAAAAGCTTGGTGCCATTGTCAAAAATTATTTGGCGGTTGTTTTTGTCTCGAGTACGCTCTTTTCGCCCAGGAAAAATTGAGATTCCGGCCGGATAATTAAATCTGGTCGGTTACGAATATCATTTGCTTCGGCAATGCGGCTTTGGCTGGTCAAAAAGCCGGCATATTCAAGCCATACCATTTTTGCAAAGGCCGAATCGTGCTTAGATTTTGCCAGAGCTGATGTGGCCAACTTAAAATAGCGCTCCGCGTCTTTATTGTTTGTCTTTGCCACACTGGCTCTGGCTTTTTCCAAATTTTTCAGTACGCTGGTGTCTGCCGCCCCCGTGGCCGCCGGCGCCACAGTGCTTTGCCCTTTGAGTTTGTCTGGTGGTACATAAAAATTGCCGTCGACAGCGCTTATAGGAGCAGATTTCTCAGCTCTGCTGTTTGCTTTTTCAATGCCCTCGCTTTGAGCCAGGACGCTGGTGCAGGAAAAGACAAATGCCCAGAACGAAGCTGCAATTTGCCCCATGCGACTGGCTGCATCTCTAATTTTCCTCAAACCCACAGGGCAATCTTCGGTCAAAATTGTACCGTCGGCACGGCGGTATATGCGCAAACACGAGGCAGTGCCGCCGTCTACCAGTTGCACCAGTTCTTTTTTGCTCATCTGGCTGGTGTTGTAGACATTAAGCCGGCAAGAACTGCAGAAGCGCACTCTGTCTGTGCCTGCCATGTTTTCCCAGCCAACGCTGCATGGCGAGGCAATCATCACTTCGCCTAAAGGGTCTATTTCAGCCATACACACCTGCATTCGGTACTGCCGCCCTGTTTCAGTATACTCGCGCGCCCGCCGACAGTGTATCTATCGATTAGCTGCTGGGTACAACATTGTTACTCTACTATGGGAAAAATTCACTGTGGATAAAGCAAAGTGATGCCGAATATGAACTGAAGCACAATCCCTCGCTCTATAAAATGAAGGTGGGGGGTCTGGCCTTCCTTGGTTATGCTTTTATCGGTGTAATCATTGCGCTTGTGCTGCTGGCCTTACCGGCCCTGCACACTAAAGTCGATAAAGTGCTCATTAACGGCGAGTGTAACGCCTCGGTAGTGCAGGTGCCGATGCTAGGTTTTCTCGGCCTTTTTCGCAATTATATGAATTTTGGTTTGCCCATGATGCTCATTCACAATGCAGATGAATTCAAGGCAGTGGTGGCACATGAATTGGGACATTTGTCCGGTAATCACAGCAAGTCGGGGGCCTGGATTTATAATTTGCGCAAGCGCTGGAGCAATCTTCTTATTAACTCGCAGGACAATGCGCTCTTCACTGTGTTTTATCTTTTCCTCAGCTGGTTTTCTCCACGCTTCGATGCTTATTCTCTGGCCCTGGCTCGCGCTCATGAACTGGAAGCAGACGCCGATGCCGTGAAAATTACGGGGCCAACCGCTTTCAGTATGGGCATGATGCGGGTGGAGAGTGCAGGCACACTGGTGGAGAGAACTTTTTGGAAGAAGATGAATGATTTGATCAATCATGAGGATACTCCACCAGAGAATAGTTATGAAAGATACCGAAGCGAAGTCAATTCGGCTTTGCCTGAAAAAGCAGCACTGCAAAAAGCATTGGTGCAGGCTTTTAAGCAAGAAGCACGGGCCGAGTCTACTCACCCTTCTTTGAAGCAGCGCCTTTTACAAGGTCACTTTGATGCAGTGGTATCACTGAACGATGCCGGTAGTCCTGACGATGAAACGATTGATAAGTTGCTCAAGCCCATTGATACCACAGAGAGTGCCGGCGCCGTTTATCTTGGCGCCTGGTTTGATCAAGCTTTGAAGCTTCAGAGCGCGGTTTGGGCGCTTCAGGCGACAGACGTCTGGCAACTCGAACACAATTATCGTAAATCTGCCAATGAGCGTCTAACAGAACTAAATCAGTTGATGGAGAAACAAGATTTAACTGCAGGCGAATTGAAAGAAAAGGCCAATATTCTCCTATCTCTCGATCAAGAGAATTTGATATTGCCTATCTTTGAGCAATTATTTGCCATGGATGCGGACGATATAACTTCTCAATATAATCTGGGCGTGGTGCTACTCAATAGCGACAATGATCGCGGCATTGAAGTACTTAAGTCTGCTCTGGCTAAGCGCTTACACCTGGCCGGTGACGGTTGTCCTTTTGTAATCTCTTATTTGAAAAAGCAGGGGCGTGATGCCGAGGCCAAACGAGCGTGAGTATCTGCAAGAAATATTCCAGCTATTTGCCAAAATTTCTTACGTTTATATTGTTCGCAAACGCGTGCAATACTTTGAATATTTGCCGTTTCTAGCCGTTGGTATTGAGATGGCCACTTCTGTTCTAAATAGCGGCGAGGCGGAAGAAAAGCTTGAGCTGGCCATGTGGATGAAGCATAATCTTGGTTTACCGCACGAATTTTGTGTCATCACGTTTGAACTTGGTTCAAAGGCCTTGAAAGAAAATATGAAAGCGGTGCCTGGCTCTCTTGTTTACAGTACTTTTAAAAAATGATTTGCTGTTTGGCCTGATCGACCTAGCCATGTCTATTTTCAATGCCTAAGAAATTTTACAACCCATAAGTTGTGAAACCATACAACCTGAAGGTTGTAAAAAAACTCTAGACGGCGTTTTAAGATCACTCGCACTAACGGCAAAAATACTAGAAACCGATTTTATTTAAAAACTTCTGGGCCGCGGGGTGAGACTTGATGCGATCGGTCACGCCTTTCATATCCTGAGCCATATTTTGATTGTTCATGCCATATAAAGAATAGGCAATCAGCTCGTGCATTTCAGTCAGGTAATCCTGGCCCACTGTATCGAGTACCTGTCGAAGATTCGATATGCGCTTGATGCGCCAGGTATTGGCATAAGGTGCGTCACCGGCGGCATTTTCATTCGCTTTGAAAAATTCGATTTTCAAAAGGACTTCGTCGCTTGTGATCGGACTGTAAAAACGTAATCCAACATGAGCAAATTGATCCGGCGAATAAGGACTTTTGTCTCCGCCCAGATCAGTGCCGGCATCAATCGGCAGAGCCGATTGTACTGCAGGTGTTGCCGGTGCCGGTTCATCCATCTCGCCAGTAGTAACAGCAGTCATGCCTTTGAAATTATTCTGGCTCAATCCATGATCAGCTAAAATGCGTCTGAGAATGGCACTACGATCGCTTGGCTGACAGTTTGCCAGGCGACCGGGAATGGTAGCCGGATGATTATGAATGTAATTTTGCATGCGCTCAAAAGCAGTGGTTTTCAGTTTGCCCACTTCGCCTCCGAGTTCTTTGCCTACATAGCGCAGAAAGTCTCCAGGGTTTTCACCTGCGGCATAAGCCGGTGTCTCCCAGAAATTGAGAGGCAACGATGAAGTTGATTGATCATAGTTAGAATCACCATAGGTGATAGGCGCGTTGAGAGCTTTGTTAATCGCTTCGAGCATCTGTTTGCTCACCTGGGCTTTGGCCATTGCCACAGCACCACTGGCCACCTGGAGCTGAAAATTAGTCAGTTTCGGCGTGGTTAAAGCGGGATAAACCAGAAGATCATCGAGCAGGCTATCGATTAATTCGGACGTCATCACCCGCCTTTCAAAACCCAGCGGGTCGTGATTTTGGGCTGCCATCATTGCTTCTTGCAAAGCGTAGAGCGGCGTGGTGGTCCAGTACCAGTAACCGGCGGCGGCTGCCGACAACAGGATGAACAGCGAAATTACGATTGCCTTGATCTTCAGAAAACATCCTCAGACTGGCGAAAAATATACGCCCGGTTGGATTCGAACCAACGACCTCCCGCTTAGAAGGCGGGAGCTCTATCCACTGAGCTACGGGCGCTTAGCAGTTCGATATTATAACCTACAGCGTTTTACACGGGGTCTATATCGATGTAAAGCAGTGGCAGCTGCTGCTTAAGATGGTCGATGAGCCCAACAGTACCGTGTTTACGTAGCGTAACTTGTGTTGTCTGGCAACGCCTTTTGCCAAGTTCTTTGAAACTGGACGCTCTGTTAGGTTTCTCCTGGCGCATGTACGGGTAGGTGGGTCAGCTCCATTCCAAGGCACGCAATAGAATCTGGGAATCGACCACTTATTGGCTTACGACAATAAATATCAGCTTCCCGGTGCTCGGCCTGGATTAATGGCACCGAGCACGGCACTGTGTTTCATGGCACTTAGTTTGGCTCAAGGTCATTTTAAGTATCGCGAGCGGGGCGCAGCAGCAAGTACGACTTTGGTTTTAGCTACCTTTGCAGCTGGTCTTTTCACCTTCATGCATCTTTATGGTGTGCCAACTGTTTTCTCAGTGCAAGCATTCACTCAGATGGCAGCTACCACCGCAGTCGCACTGATGTTACTGAGTGTCAGCGCATTGTGCGCGCATCCACTTCGAGATCCAGCTGCTCTTTTAATTAGCGATACCGCCGGCGGTTTTACCAGCCGACGTCTGATGCCAGTTTGTATTTTTCTACCTTTACTTTTGGGCTGGTTGCGCTCAAAAGGAGAAGAGCAAGGCTACTACCCTTTCGAATTCGGTACGTCGCTTTTAATTCTTTCTATGATCGTGCTGCTAAGCGGACTTATTTGGTGGGTGGCTCACACACTTACAAGAGAAGATGCAGCTGAAAAACTTTCAGCCGCACTTAAGGTTAGTGAATCGCGATATCTCAGTGTAATGGAAACAGCTACAGACGCTATCTTTTCCACTGATGACAGTGGAGCAATTGTGTTTGCCAATGGTGCCAGCAGCTCTATGTTTGGCTATTCTACTGAGGAGTTAGCGGGAAGCTCTCTGAAAATATTAATGGCAGACGGGGCTCAGCATTTGCTCGCCGCCGGGCATCACGAACATTCTGTAGCAGTGCAGTGTAAACGCAAAAACGGCTCTATGTTTCCGGTTGAGCTTTCCATCGGGCCGTCAACTGTCGCTAACGAGGGCACGGTCGGTGACCGCGCACTGATGTAGATTTTAAGCGCTTCCAAATCCGTATTGAGTCAGGGAAAGGCGGCAAAGACAGAATGGTTCCATTCCCCGAATCATTCAAAGAAATACTGGTAATGCACGTCAATGATATGAAGGTGAGCGGTGCTACACACCTATTCGAATCATCATGGAAGAAGCTTTATACCGACCGTGGAATTCGCAAAATCCTTCAGCGGTACGCCACAGCAGCGGGTCTAACAAAGACTATCTCACCACATAAACTGCGCCACTTCCTATTCACCTGGTTAAAAAAGCAGGGTTTGGACGATGCGATGATTCAACCATATTCAGGACACGCATCCAGACAGTCTTTAGAGATCTACTTATGAGTTTGGCTGTAGCACAGGTAGAATACGATCAAGCGATCAAGAAGTTCCCAGTATGACTGAGTTTTACTGCATTTTTAGATTTTGTACCTGGTGACAGCTTCGCTATCCTCGAGCTCACTAAGAGCTTAATCACGGCGCGAAGCTCGGTTGAGTCGGAGCCGTCAACGAGCACGCTAGTCGTCTCATCAAGCTTTGACGACAATAGGTTGTACGCTTCTATGGCGTTAGTGCACGTGAATGTCTCGAAGCCGGCATTGCGTGCACCTCGGGCAATGTTTGCGGCCGCGGTGCCTATCGTTACCAGTCCATCAAAATGTAGCTCAGAAAGCCATTGTCCGACTTTTGAATGAATACCGTCGCTCGCGTCGCCCAGTTCCTGCATCTCTCCCAGCACAATGTATTTCCGCGAGTGCGGCACAGCGCGCTTGTCTAGAAAAGCTGTCACAGCAGCTCTGACTGACTCTGGAGTAGCGGAATAAGACTCATCGATAATCAATGCGCCGCTCACTCCGATGACCTTATTGCCACGGCCACGTGGTGCCGTATAAGCATGCAGTCCCTGTGCAATGTGAAAATCAGACATTCCGAGCACCCTTCCACAGGCGACGGCGCACCAAGCATCTCTCAGATATCCACTGCCATGCGCTTTAAGCTCAAACAATGTGTCTGATCCGGACAGCACAAACACAGTAGTTTCGGGTGTCACGGCAAACGCTTCAAGATTGTTCTCATCAAGGACCAGAGTACGGTCAGATTCAAAAACCCTCTCTGCTCTTTTGAGCAGATGTGGATTTCCATCCCCTAATATGGCTGTGCCAGAGTCTCGGCTAAGGCACTCAAGCAATTCACATTTTGCTGCGGCAATGTTTTCTATTGATCCTAATGTGTCCAGGTGGGCCAATCCGATGTTCGTGATCACAGCGATGTCGGGTGCAATCATGGCTCCCAGCCAAGATATTTGTCCGCGACCACGCTGTGCCAACTCCGCCACAAGAACCTCAGTTGTCTCCGGCATTGTCAGAAGAGTCATGGCGAGACTCCTCGCATCTGGTCTGTAGCTCAGAGATGCGTGAGTCCGAAACTTCAATGATAAGATGCTGCTACACATATCCCTTGTCGTACTCTTTCCTGACGATCCAGTAATGGCGATTACTTTCGGATTGACACGTCGTCGCACAACCTTGGCTAGCTCGTAATACGCCTGGAGAGTGCTCGAAACGCCAATTAGCAACGAATTGGGTGCCGCAAAAGGATACTGCCGGCAATCAACTACCACGCAACCTATAGCTCCTCGGTGCATAGCTTCTTCCAGATAGTCATGGCCGTCTGCCGTAGTGTCAGGAAGTGCGATGAACCACTGCCCGGCCTTCAGCTCACGGATGTCACCACAGATCGAACCGCTCGTATCCGGAATCTCCCCGAAGATGATACGCCCGCCCGTTGCATCCAGGATCGACTGAGCGTTAAACTGTGCTGACATATCTTTCACCACTGTGTATGAACGTTGGTGCCAATGAATCTCCCACGAGCAACAGATGATCAAGCTTGTGGAAAGCTCGATCATCACAGGCATTGCTCTGGAGAATTCTTTTCACGAAGCGTTTTTCTGTTCGACTTACAAAATTGTCTGCGAGGATCATTTGAGTAAGCCTGTCGGCTTCCCTACTCTCAATGTGACCGCCGTTAGCCAACATCTTGCGCACTTCCTTTTCTATTGAACTCAAAGACATTGTCGTTTCCTCCGACTGTGTAATGCCACCAGCATCGAACTAGAACCACGGTTTAGGTCGTAGCAATTCACTCCTTCGAAACTCCGGGTTCACCATTTGCTCATATACAGAGATGTCGTCTTCTGAGATGCCGAGGACCGTTTCGTCTTTGAACCAATAACCGTCATTATGAGCGCGACAGATTGGCTCGTAGCGAATCAACAGCTCATTCAAAATGAACGCATCGACCAATCGCTTTTCTTGCAGTGCTTGCTCGTAGGAGGAAATAAGTTCATCCTTTGTCAGTCTGCCGTCGCACTCAGAATTGTTCTGCTCTGGTCTGTCTATGAGTTCCCAGTGCTCTCGTAAAAACGGCATGATGGTGCTGGTCACGAATAAATGTTCATCCCAAATTATTGTCATTATGATCACCTTCCTTAGCGCAGATTGTTCATCAGGGGATAATCCGTTGTCCATTGTTTGAACTTCAAACTGAAGAGGTATGCGCACTCAACGGAACTTTCGATGAAGTCGCTAGCGCTACCAACTTGCTCGCTAATGCTTGAAGCTTCCACAGCGCTCTGATGAAGAAGGGGCTGTGTTGCACTTTCCGCAGATGCTTCAGAGAGGCTCGGCGCTCTAGATGATTTGAACCGTTAGCTTTGCCAAACTGCAGAAATGCTTCACTTCGCAATCGGCTCGATTTTTTCTCGTGCGCTGAGGCTCGATACCCTTCAATATACTGTCTGTCCAGCTTCGCCCCCAAAAGTCCATTTTGGGCAAGATGATTCCGAGTGAGACCTTGACTGCGACTCAGTCGCTCAATTAGCGAGTTCCCTTGCAGGGTAGTGTGCACTGTGAATGTCATTTCTTTGCCCTCCTGAATAATGAATGCAGTTATTTGAATGCTTGCATTTCCTTATATTTGCAAATATATTACATCCTGCTTACATCAAGCTTGCAGATGCAGGTATTAGCCACCTAAACCGCTAAAAGGCCTCCGAGTAGTAACGGAACGATTATGGAAATCTGTTCCAATGTTACTCACACCTCTAATACAGCTGTGCGTTTTGCAGATTCGTGCACAGACTCACAAGGCACTGGGTTATGAGGCGCATGTCGCCAGTAGCGGACGGCATGCATTAGAATTTATGCAGAGGGTACCTTACAATATCGTGCTAATGGATTGTCAGATGCCTGATCTGGACGGCTTTGAGACAACTAAAGCGCTGCGAAAAATAGAATTATCGACCGGTGCACATTTGCCTGTAATAGCCATGACTGCTCATGCTATTGAAGGCAGCCGTGAACAGTGTCACGCAGCGGGAATGGTTGATTTTTTAAGCAAACCAATAGATACTGCCCGCCTGCGAAATATTATAGAAAAGTGGCTGCCTCTAAAATCTCCTCAAAAGCTAACAGCAGGTAATCAGTCTGGTCTGCCCGATGTGCGAGAGACATTGCAATCAAAGTTTGGCTCTCACGTCCTCGAACTTTTCGATATGTGTTTGCGCGACATTCCAGTTTTGTTGCAGAATTTGAGACTGGCAGTCACCGCCGAAGGTATCACCGATGTGAAAAAATTTGCTCATGATCTTAAAGGAATTTCGAGCACTGTTTACGCCTATGAAATGCATAAGTCTTGCAGCGATATAGAATTAGCGTCAGTAGACGCCGACTGGCAAAAAATGATTTTGCTGGTGGACAGACTCGAGAATCAGTTCGTTAGTCTGAAGCAATCACCACCAGTATTAAAGTAATTGCCATGTAAGTGCCATTTATTTACTGAGTAGCTCTTTGCAAAGATTCGCCCAGTAGTTGAAGGCTGCCGTTCACCACTACTTTATCGTGCGGATGCAGACCACTCAATATTTCAACGTAACCACCGGTGGTGCGGCCGGGAGTAACTTTCTTTTCCAGATAAGTATCACCGGGTCCGTCGACATAAACTAAATAAGTTTCGCCGGCTTTTTGCACAGATGGTTCAGGCACCATTAATGCCGTTGTGGCACCCACCTGCACCGACATGCGCGCAAACATTTCTGGCTTTAGTCTCTGGGCTTGATTGTCAATTGTTACCCGCACTACCATGGTTCTTGTCTGGGCGTCGACTTTTGAATCGACAAAATCAAGCACGCCAGGGAATTTTTCATCAGGCAAACTGTCTACCAAAACAGTCACCGGCATGCCTTTTTTGACGAAACGCAAATTATTTTCAAGCACGTTTGCTACCAGCCAAACTTTGGAGAGATCCGAAACAGCAAAAAGTGCTTTGCCGCCTTCAACTAATTCACCCGGGTCACAGTCGCGGTCAGTAATTATTCCTGACCGCGGTGCAGTAATGTCAAACACCAGTTGAATGTGCCGGCTTTTCACTACGCTGTCGACCAGTGTTGTCGACGTACCGTAAAGGCGTAACCGTTCCTTGCTTGAAATAATCAAGGTTTGTTGCTTTTCGTCAGTGGCTAGAACTTCTTCTTTTGCTTGTTCAAGGTCGCTTTCAGCCTGGTCGACATCTGCCTTGGCAGCGATTTGCTCTTCCAGCAATTTATTTTTGCGCTCAAATACTTTTTGCGCCAGGGCAACTTTTAGTATAGCGTGACGCCTTTCTGATTGTAACTCCAACAGTTTAGTCAATAAATCGCTTTGAATTTGGGCAATTTCATCACTGCGAATTTTTGCCAATACTTGCCCCATTTTTACGTGGTCACCAGGTTGTACCAGCACTTCTTCGATGCGTCCTGGTGTGAGTGATATGACCGGCGTGCTCAGATTCGTATTGGCACGTACCGTGCCGGCCGCTTCGCTAACAATTGGCAATGTTTTCACTGCCACCACTTCGGTAGTGATGCCAATCTTTCTTTGCTGTGTTTTCGATAGAGCAATGGGGTCACTGGTGTTAGCGGCGTGGGTGGCGGGAGCGTCTCCGTGTTTCAGTACCGCGGCTGTGTCAGTGGCACTGCAACCGGTCAAGAAGATAAAACTCAATAGCAAAAGTCTTTTCATAGTTTCTTCGATTCTTCTTCTACTATTTTTTCTTTTATTTCGTTCATAGCTTGCTCTTCTTGCTCCAAGAATTCTCTCACTTTCTGCGGCCTGCCGGGGCTAGGCCGGAATTTCAAATAAAGAGCGGGCAGTACATATAATGTCAAAAGTGTACAAGACATTAGCCCTCCTATAATAACGATAGCAAAGGGTTTTTGTGTTTGCGAGCCAATTTCGTTTGACAGGGCAGCTGGTAGCAGTCCGACCGCTGCAATGGTGGCGGTCATCAATACCGGTCGCATACGCGTGATTGAGCCGTGGTAGACAGCGTCGTTTATCGACATGCCTTGATGGCGCAATTCGTTGACAAACGATACCAGTAAAATGCCATTTTTAACCGCCAGGCCAAACAGTGCAATCAAGCCCACTCCGGCAGAAATTGAGAAGTATGTGCCGGTTAAATTGAGGGCGAACACCGCGCCAATGGCGGCCAGTGGCACCACTGAAAACATAATTACCGCCCCGCCCAGGGTGCCGCACGCTATATATAAGATGGTAATGATAATTGCCAGCGTAATGGGCAATACCATTGTCAGTTGATGGGCAGCTTCGCGCTGTCTTTGAAATTCTCCTGTCCACTGTACGTGATAGCCATGGGGCAATTTGACTTCCTTTTCCACCCGCTTCTGTGCTTCTTCAACTGCCGTGGCCAGATCGCGCCCGCGCACATTAGCGCGAATGGTACCCATGCGCGAGCCGGCATCGCGCCAAATTTGACTGGCACCGTTAACTTCAGTCAGAGTCGCCAGTTGCGCTAGTGAAACGGTGGCGCCCGATGGCGTATCTACCAGCACGTTATGCAGGGCGTCTTCAGTATTGCGATATTTTGGTGCCAGTCTGACAATAACTTCAAAGCGTTTCTCACCTTCAATTACAGATGTCGCCGGCGAGCCGCCAATGGCAATTTCGGTGAGCGATTTTAAATCGGCTTCGTTAAGACCAAACCGCGCCGCTTCAGCTCTATCAATTTCAATGACAAATTGCGGCTGACCTAAAAGCGGGTCAGCAATAACGTCAACAATTCCTGGGGTTTGAGCCATAATGCTGCCCGTATGCTGGGCCAGCTTCTCAAGCTCTGCCAGATTCGGCCCCGTTACTTTTGCTACCAGTGAGCCCTGTACTCCTGAAAGGGCTTCATCAAGCGTGGTCTGGATATATTGAGTGAAATAATATCCAACTCCCGGAATTTGCTCCAAATCTTTGCGCATTGAAGCAATCAACAATTCTTTGTTTTCTTTAAATTCGGGGCGCCATTCTTTAGCCGCTTTCAAATCAACATAATATTCCTGGTCGGCAAAACGCGCAGGATCTGTGCCGTCGTCAGGCCCGCCTACTTGCGAGAGCACTTGTTTGACTTCCGGATAGCGTAAGAGCGTTTCGCGAATTTCAGCGGCGTTTTTGACCGATTGCTCTAAAGTGACGCTGCCTGGTTTGATGGTGGCACGCAGCCAGATATTGCCTTCTTCTAAATGCGGGAGAAACTCGCTGCCTGTATGTAGAAACATATTGGCGGCTACACCCACTGCAATTAGCGATGAGAGAATAACCGGCAGTGGGTGCTTCAGGCACCAGGTCAAAGTTGGCTTGTAGAGCGCCTTGGCACCGGTAACAATCGGGCTTTGTCGCTCAATTAAAGGCTTTTTTATCAAGAAAAACGAAGCCAACACGGGCACCAGAGCCAGTGCCAGAAGGCCGGCACCAATTAGAGCCGATACCATGGTGGCGGCCAGCGGGCGGAATAATTTTCCTTCCACACCACTGAAAGTAAAGATGGGTAAGAACGTTGCAACAATGACCACGATGCCGAATACGATTGGCCCCGCTACTTCTCTGGCCGAATCAGTCAATATGAGTAAACGTTGTGCGGGTGTTTTATCTTGACCTTCTTCTGATAGTCGCCTGATGATATTTTCTGTCATCACCACTGCGCTATCCACAAGAATGCCAAAATCGATTGCTCCTAAACTGAGCAGATTGGCTGGTACTCCGAGCAAACATAAAGCGATAAAAGCGGCCAACATGGACAGGGGAATGACGCAGGCGGTAATAACAGCCGAGCGCAAATCAACTAGAAATATAGCCAGTAAAACAACAACGAGAGTGATACCAATAGTGACGTTGGTACCAACAGTGGTGAGCGTTTGATTAATTAGCCACTCGCGGTCGTACAATGTTGTCAGCTTCACCCCTGGTGGCAGAGTGGCCCTGATATCAGGTAGACGCTCTTTAATAGCTTGCAGCACACGTGTCGGATTTTCGCCCCGACGCAAAAGCACAATGCCTTCCACGCAATCGTCTTCAGTGCCGTGGCCGGCCTGTCCTCGCCTGACCATGGGGCCGATTTCAACATCGGCCACATCGCGCAGCTTAATAGGAATTCCGCCAGCGGTTGACTCAATTGTGACATTGCGCAAATCTTCTGCGTCTTTAATCAAACCGATTTGGCGCACAATTAAAGCGCTGCCATTGTGTTCAATAAAGCCACCGCCTGTGGTTGCATTGCAATGTTCTACGGTGTCAAAAACTTGTTTTAAGGTGATGCCGCGAGCCCGTAGTTTAAGCGGATCTACATTGACCTGATAGGTTTTGGTCGGCCCGCCTTCGCTGACAATGCCAATCACACCAGGAATCTGACGGAAAAGTTTTTCCAGATCCCACTGTTGAATGGCCCTCAGGCCCATGGCTGAAACATATGGGCTGGAGAGCGAATAGCGAAATATTTCTCTCAGTGAGCCTACATCGGGCTCAAGAGTGGGTTCTACATCGGCAGGAATATTGGCCTGCTGAATGCGCTCGAGCACTTGTTGTCTGGCAAAAGCAGTACTGGTGCCGTCGGTATAGGTGGAAATAATCACCGAAAGGCCGTAGAGCGATAGGGAGCGCAGGGCGGTTTGGCCTGGAATACCGTACATTTCCTTCTCGAGGGGAATTGTCACCAGGCGCTCAACTTCTTCAGAACCTTTGCCCGGAACAAGGGAAATCACTCGCACTTGGGGGTTGGAGAGTTCTGGATACGCCTCAATAGGCAAAGCTTTCCAGGCGAAGATGCCGCCTATAATCAAAACAGCGGCGCCAATTAATGTGAAATAGCGGCCTTTGAGAGCCCCTGTAATAAATGTGTCGATTGGTGACTGCAAAAATGTCGCCCACTTTAACCAATTTACATAGTTATAGAACATCCAAAGTTCTATGGCGGAAGCTGAACAAGCTTTCACCCAGTTTTCGCGGCTCTTACCCTGTTGGATTTCAAGCGGGCGCTAACTGGCATCTGCCAAACCATTGCCCCCTGTGGCGCTATACTATAGGCGTCTTCAGGTGAAGAATTGCCGTTCAGTGTGAGTGTCGATGTCAGACCAGGATTTAACAAGATACGCAAATTCGGTGGGCTTGGTCTATGACTTGAGCTTGCCTGTGCGTTATCCACTGGCGGCTGTCTGGCAGGTAGACGCCGAAACCGTGGTCACTTGCGCCCACTCGGTGATTCTCTATTCGAATATTCTCAAAGCTTTGCGAGTGCGTTTCCCCACCAGCGGAAGGGAATATTCGGTCAAATCGGTGGTTTATCACTCAAAAGTCGACAAAGCCATCCTCAAAACTATGGCCAAGCAGGGTTTGACCGATCCGGTAAACGGTTTGCCTCTGCAAAAGCACAATGTCGCTTTGCTCAAACTGTCGCCTAATGTGGAAGATCTCAGGCCGGAAGAGATGGAAGAAATCAACGATTCGTTCGAGCGCTTTTTGCCTGAGCATGAGCCGGGTCTCGGTGGCAGTCTGGCTGAAATAGAGTTGCCGCTGGTGGTGCAGACGATCACCAATGCTCGCAAAACCGGCACTGTTTCTATTTTAGATGAGCGCAACCGCGTGGTGGGCAAATTGTTCTGCCGCAACGGCCGAGCCACTCACGCTTATTATTTCAATTTGATCAATGAAAACGCCATCTATCAAATAATCATGCATCGCCTGACGGGCAGCTTCTATTTCACATCAGAAGAAGCACCAGATTGGACGACCGTTGCTGAAATTTCCCGCCCGATAGATATGCTCTTAATTGAGTCACTGCGCCGCTCGGATGAACTGGAAAAGATGTCGTCTATTGTGGGCGGGCCTTCCAGTTTGTTTGTCAGAGTTACTCCCCAGCCCAATTACGATATTTTGCCACCAGATGCACGTGAAGCAACCAAGCTGCTCTGGCCACTTTTAGATGGTGGCACTCCCCTTGGTTTGATGTGGCAAATTGCAGCAGTTGATGATTATGCAATTTATTCAGCCATGCAAGAGCTGGTTAAAACCCGCCAGGTAAGCTATTTTGAAGCACCTTTTGTCAAAGGCGGCGGCGAGATGGTGCCCTTGATGTTGGGTGTGCAAACACCACTTTCGCCCAATGATCTGGTTACTGCATTGTGGGTAGAAGACTCATCTCTGGCACCGCTGATTCGTCCCGGCACATTGCTTGGCAGTGTCAAAGATTTAGATCCGTCTCACGTCTTGCATAATATTGGTTTGCCCTTCGAAGCGGCCGGCTGTCCTGTTTTCAAAGATGGCGGCGTCATTGGTATTCATTGTGGAGCCGTTCCTCCGGACCCTGCTGTTGTCACTCCCGATGGTGGCTTTCACCAGATGATCTGGGTCGAGCAAGTGGTGGAATGTTTGCGCGATGCCGGCAACGGAGAGCTGGTGAAAAAGCTTACCCTGAGCGGTGAAGACGATACACCTGAAGCGGCTGCGAGAGCTGGTTGCCGTCAGGTCGCTCGCATTCAATGTCCAAAATGCGGCCGGTCATCAATGGATGAACCCAATTTTTGCAAGGGTTGCGGCCAGAGATTGATTCAAGATTCGGACTATAAAGGTCCAATCGGCAAGAGACTGACCAGCTTGACTAAAGCTAAGACCAAAATGATTGGAAAAACTAAAGTGAGCGCCGGACCCCGCATCATCAAAACCGAGGCCAGCGGCCAGCGGGTCAACCCGATACTCCTGGCGATTGTGCTCACTCTGATTTTTGTCGGTGGGGGGGCCGCCTGTATGGCCATGATTCCCCGACCAAACTTCATTAGCGCCACGCCTGTAAAGTGCGCTGATGCCGGAAAAGCCTGGCTGGCTACTGCTTTAATCGAGTTTCAAGGGCCTAATGACTTCAGACGTGAAGACGATTATGTGCTCAACGGGCCGGCCCAGTTCAGTATCGGCATTTTGCCCAAGCGCCCTTGCTACCTTTATGCTTTTACATTGCAAAATTCGGGCCGGGTTAACCTGCACAGCCCCACCACTGCTGCTCAGGACGTAATTTTGGACCAGGGCGTGACCTATTTGCTCAAAAGCGACGGTCTTGAGCGCACACCTCTGTCGCAGCAACACATTACTTTCTTCGGTTGCGAGAATACCGATGGCGTGGAGAAGTTTATTCTCGTGGCCAGCGGCATGAAGAGCGCCATTCTCAGAATGAAAGACCCGGTTGCGCAAGAAAAGGCAATCAAGCAATTCGTCACTCAGGCCGACCAGCTGGCCAGCTGCAATGGTCATGATGGTGGAGTGATTGTTCATGCGAAGGGTCTTGGTGAGCAATTCTTCGAGCAAGCGCCGGCCGGTTCGCACCTGGGGGTTGGCGGCCTGATGGGCAAAGATGTTTATATATGTGTGGTTGAGGTAAGGCATAAAAAGGATGCCAGTCTCGATAATCAGGAACCCAGCCAGCAGTCTTCCGAGCAAGCTTTGCCAAAGCCTGAGACACTAAAGCCAGTACCTAAAGTCGAGGCTCAGCCAAAAGCACCGCAAGCTGACCCAGTCAAGCCCGATGCCGCACCTGCCAGTACCGACGCTCCTTCTAATAAGGAATCGACCCTGGATGGAGCAAAAGCTGGCCCAACGGCAGAGACTTGAATTCAGGAAGCCGCCTAATTTCTCTTTAACAGGGGTAGGGCAAGAGTAATCGGAAAGGACAGAGGAGAAGAACATGAACGCGCTTGAACTAATCAGAAAATCTAGCGCACTTTCGCTGGCTGCGGCACTTGGTTTGGCAATAACCTCTGGTGCTTTTGCTGAGGAAGTGGGCGGAGGAGCGAAGGGTCTATTCTTCGAACAGTTGGAAAAGCCGACCCAGTCACTTAATACCGGTATCAGCTACTCCATCGAGCTAAAGCGTGACGGGCAACTGACCAAAGTCAGCAACAAACATCAGTTTCGAAAAGGTGACAGCATTCGCTTTCACGTACGCTCAAACATAGATGGTTACTCATACATCTTGCTTTCCAGTGGCAGCCGCGGCGAGTCGTCGGTGCTTTTCCCCGACCAACAAGCTAACGAGAATAACCACGTAGAGCGTGGCAGAACCTACGTTTTACCCTCAGACGGCTATCTGACTTTCGATGAAAATCCCGGTCTGGAAAAACTGACACTGCTGCTTTCTCGCAATCCTATGGATGCCCAGGCATACCTGGCCAAGCCACAAAAAGAAGTGACTATGATTGCTTCGGCCCAAACGGGCAGCAAAGATCTTGTACCCGCCAGAATCTACGTCTCATACAATGCGCCCAAAGTAGAAGCGCCGGTATTCTTGCCTGCCACTCCTGTGAAGAAGACCGTAGTGAGAGAAGTGGAGCACACGACCAAGAAGGTTGAGAAAATAGCAAAAGTTGAGAAGGTCGAAAAAGTTGCTGTTCAAAACGACGATGACGACAAAACAAAAGCTGTTAAAAAACCAATTAAGAAGCACGTGACAACAGCCTCTTCGTCTGCATCCACAACCAGTCGTCACTCACACTCAACTCCTGCCTCTGATGAGGAAGGAACAGTGACAGTGGTATCGCAACAATCGAGCGGAGTGCTTCACGTAGACGTGGCACTACAGCACATTTAGCCTGGCTGAAAGCTCTATCGTGATTAAAGCCTCTTAAGGGGCACCGGAAAATCTCATATAAACTCTGCGGAAAGGGGCTATTACCAGCTCCTTTCCGTTGTATTATTTGTTTCCAACCTGACGCCTGGTGAAGACCTGCTTAACCTGGCCTTAAACCAAGTTGCGACATGATCATCCTGTAGATTTAATTTTCGTCCCCCAAAACCCCCGCCCCATAATGGTTTAGTTCAATGCCGATGATCTTCATTCTCTCAATTGGTTTGTCCTTGTTTCTTTTGCTTGGTGTGTTTTTGGTTTTGAATCCAGACTTAATTTCGCCTAGCCTGGCCAAGCGCTGGAACCGCAATCACAAGTACGGTCGCCACTAGTATTAGCTAGATCTAAATAGAACTCCTGTAATGTATGCGTACGGCGAGCCCTGTTGTTCATATAATATGTTGACAACGGGAGGCGCGCAGATGCAAGTTACGGCTGGTCTATTTCTAATCGATTTTCTTGTGCGACCTTTCGCCAAGATTTATCAAAAAATGCCCTTCATGATTTTTTTGATCATGATCGTGCTTTACGGTATTGTCGGCTACATCGTCTGGAAGTCAGCCTTCAAGCCTGAAGAGCAATACTAGTTTTTCTGTTTTAGTGATGGTCGCCTGGGTGCACCGTAGACAGGTGTACTGATATTTTGTCGCTTTCAACACCGACAATACCAACGTATTGTTCAATGAAGTTTTTTACCTGGCCTGGCCCAACCTCTCCATCGAGAGTGTAGGTGCCGTGATCAAGCGGTTTGCTGTCAAAATCATAAGTGTCATAAGTGACGGTTACGTCTTTAATCGGCACGGTATTGTAGTTGGCTACACGAATCCAACAGACAGGGCAATTGATCACCCAGAGCCCGGAAATGTGCCAATCTACAAGCTCAATGCGGGTGTTGGCAGTCAGTGCACTATCGCCTGCTTCGGCGGTGCAACCAGTGACGGTGACTGAGAGAGTCAGTAAAAAAGTGAGAAGAAGAAGGGCTGCGCAAAAAAACGAGCCGCTAAGAACAGCTCTAGCAGTGCCTGCGCCTTTAAGCTCGGTTCCAAATAGGGGACGCCTTGCTGGTGACATAAAGCTTCAGCTTTTGAACCTCGTCTCAGTTATGCAGGCCCGGAAGTAATTCCATACCCGGCATGTTCTGCGCAATACCCAATAGAATGAGCAGTGCAAAGACTAAGAACATGCCGAAAAATGCTGGTTCGCCTTCAGATAACATTTGAATGACGCTCGAGAAGGTAATGAGATAGTCTGATTATACCAAGTTGTAAGTGGGGGCGCTGTGAAGGAGCACGTTGGGAATTTCAGACCGGCTGTCGGGTTAGCGAATGCTCACCTTATGACACTGGCACCGCTGGCGATTCGGCGCACTTTTCCTCTCACCGACTGCTCAAGCGAGCAACACATAATCGAAGTAGATGAACAAAACAAAGTTATTGTTTGTTTGCATCTGGCCGAAAATTTGCGCCACAAAGCTCCTGATTTTGCCCCCGCTCTACCCGAGCTCAATCTGGCCAAAGTGTTGGTGCTGCTGGTGCATGGCCTGGAAGGGTCGGCTCAGTCGACCTATGTTAAAGGTGTTTGTGAGAAGTCACTAAGCCTGGGTTTTAGTGTCTGCCGACTCAATTTACGCAATTGCGGAGATAGTTTGCACCTGGCTCAGGGCCTCTATAACGCCGGCATGAGCGCAGATGCCATTGCTGTGGCGAAACATTTAAAAGAACAATTTGGCTTCGAACAAATTTTTCTTTGCGGCTTTTCACTAGGTGGAAATATCGTGCTTAAAGCGGCTGGCGAAGAGGGCAAAGACCGTGCCGCCAGTAGCACTGCCGAAGAAAAAGTGATTGATGGAGTCTGCGCTGTTTGTCCACCGGTTGATTTGCACCAATGTATTGACGCCATTGAACGCCGCGGCAATCGCCTTTACGAGCATGGTTTTCTTGGCAGTTTAAAAGAAAAGATTCGAGCGAAAAACCGCTTGTTCCCCGGCCGCTTTGATATTGAGCAGCTGCGTTCAATATCATCCTTGCGCGCTTTTGATAATACCTACACTGCCGCCGACGCCGGCTACGATAGCGCCGATGCTTACTATCACGGCGCCAGTGCACTACGGGTGATGCCCTACATCCAGGTGCCCGCTCTTGTGGTGGCAGCGGCTGACGACCCCCTTGTTCCAATCGAAAGCTTTCGCGGCCAAGAGCTTGCGGCTAATGCCAACGTTAAACTGGTCACTCCAGAAAAAGGTGGCCATGTGGCTTTTATCAGTGACAAGAATATTTCGCTTCCCGATAGTCAGGTCAGAGACAGATTTTGGGGTGAGTGGCAGGTGGTGCAATTTATCCTGGCCGTGGTCACCGGTAATTAAAAGTACAGTTATGAAACTGTGTGTTCGACCTTAAAGTATGAAACCGGCGTGACAAGATAAAGTCAGCAATGGCAATGAACTGTTTCAGATAACTGTTTCAGATTGGTGCCACGGCCTTAGAGGTGAATAGCATCAAATATGGTGGCAACATAAAAGAGCGGCAGGCAAAAATTATGATCATGTTTACTGTTGAGTTTTGCATGTCAACATGAAATAATTGTTCTTGTATGCGCGGTCTTGGCGACCTTTTTGACCAGGCTCAAACCGATATATCTGTCGTCAAGTGTCTTTGTATTTGGGTTTCAAGGAGGTTCGTTGTGAAAAAAGTTATGAGTTTAGTTATGGCTGCTCTTGCTGTAGTCGTAGTGGCTGCACCTGTTTTTGCCGCTGATGACGCTATGGATAAAGTTGTGGAGGGGGCTATGGTTCCTACCAGATTAGGCGGAGTCGCTGCAGGTGTGGTTGTCGGAACTCCTATCGCCATTGTGCGTGAGTCAGTTAAGTCTTACAAAGACCTGACCGAAAAGTGCGCAGACAAAGTTGGCGGCCATGACTTCGGACCATCCTGCTTGTTGGTTTCATTTGCTACCCTTCCAGCCGGTCTGGTTGTCGGTGGTGTTAAAGGCACCTATTACGGTGTCAAAAATGGTGTTGTTGATGGTTTCCAAACGCCATTCGCTTCCGATTCTTTCAGCCTCGGTAAAATGGACGAATAATTTCGCCTGCTCTAGCATTGCTTCAGTAGAATTGATAAATTGAACTCGCGGCTGCTCATTGCGCCGTGAGTTCTTTTCTAAGGAACAGATATGGCCGAACTGGATATCACACCGTGGCTGGCAAGAATTGCCGCTGCCAAGACCCGCAAAGAAATTCTCGTAATCATGGAAGAGTTTAGAGTTTTGTCGTGGAGCGACGAACAGTGCTCAACGGTGGCTAAATTATATATGCGACTATTACTTGCCCTGCCCGATGACGGCAGCGGTGCGGTTATTCCTGCTACTGCCGGTGGTGCTTAGTGCACCGCGTTGAAAATATAGTTTGCTTTCAGTTCTTGCTTTCTCGCTTCTTCAGGACGTCCTACTGACCTTAATACTGAAGAATAATCGGCTAATGTTTTGCCTAAAATCGGATCGTCTTGTCCTTTGCTGCGTTCGCGAATTTCCACCAGCTCTTTCATGGTGCGCTCGGCCTTTTGAAAACGTGAATGTTTGATATAAAGCTCGCTTAGCGTATCAAGAGTATTTTCCAGCATCAACTCTGCGCTGCTTACGCCCTTAACTTTCTTCTTTCTCAATATCTCAGCAAGCCTTACTAATAATGCCTCGGCGTCTAGTTCACGATCTTCGCTGGCCAATTGTCTGGCTACTTGCAAAATTGTTTCGGGTGAATCTTCAATAGTGGTTTTAAAGATTGGAACCATTGATGGTTGCGCCGACGGTGATTCGTAATTTTCTCGCGCCTGAACGTTTTGTACAGGGGCTGGTGTGGTCTGAGTAGATGTGGTCTGAGTGACAGTTGTTACTGTTTGCATAGTTTGGGTTGCCGGCGCAACTTTGTTTTGAGTGGCCGCACTACGACCTGCTTGAGTTACCGAGGCGGCATCAACATCAAAGACTACCTCCGCCGCATTTCTTGGTACCAGCAGCACCGGAGCGGTTGTGCCTTCTACCACTTCTACCACTTCTACCACTTCTACTTTATCGCTAATGGCGGGATTAATCGCGCCCAGTATCGTCGGTGGTGGCATGTCTTGATCGGCCGCGTCATTGCGCTCACGGTTGGCAATTTCTGATTCAGATTCTGAAATGCCTGCCAGCACAGAGAGTAGCTGACTACGCAGTCTTGGCGAATTTTTTAAACGTAAGGCTTCGGTCAATTCAATAAAGGCACCTTTTTTGTCGCCGGCCACCAGACATTCTTCGGCCATTTTCTGGCGATGGTCGGCGCTTAAGGGATCTTTGCCGGTTTGAGAAATGATAGCGGCCAAATTTTTACGAGCGGAGGTCTGTGTGGGATCAAGGTAGAGCGCGGCTCTGAATTCCTTCAATGCCTCTTGAGGGTGGCGCGCGGCCAGTTCGAGGCCATAGTTATTATGGGCAATCACCAGATTCTCGCGTGCATGGGAATATTCGGGAGAGATTTTAATGAGCCGCTCGAAAGACTTAATAGCCAGATCGAAATGCTTGCCGTTAATTTCTTGTACTGCCGCATTGTTTAAATGAGCCAGCTCTGCTGAGCTGTATCGCCAGTTTGATGCCCTATCGCCGGCTCGCTCATTTGCTGCTTTTGGCTCGATTTTTGCCGCGACAATATTTGGTGCCACTGCAGGTGATGCAGTAGATCCGGTGCCTTTAATAATCTCGGAAGGTCTGGCGGTAACAGGCGGCCCCCCACGGGCAGCGCCATGATGCAGGCTCTGCACATAATTGTAATCGGCCATGGCTCCGGTCATATCACTGAGGGCAAAACGCAGCGAACTTCGTTCTGAAAAGACTTGTCGATTCTCGGGGGCGAGATTGGCGGCCCGATCAATATCTTGACCGGCACCGCGCAGATCGTTTAGACGACGACGAACGTTCGAGCGGGCAATCAGAGCTTGAACGCTTGAGGGATGGTCCTCAAGCACACGATCAAGATCGTCTTGTGCGCCCTGCAAGTCGCCTATTTGCCGCTTCAATGCGGCGCGCGCGATCCAGCCTTCCACCTGATTGGGCCGTAGTGCCAGCTCGGCGCTCCATGTGTCTATGGCGCCGATTAAATCGCCGGCTTTAATTTTGTTTTGCGCTTCTCGTCCGGCAGCACTGAGAGGAGCGGCACTACGAGTGACTGTCAGCCGGGCTGGTGTTTTGTGTCTCGGTGCTACTCTGGCGCCGGCTGCTTTTAACTGGCCACGCTGTAAGAGCAATACTTCTTGCGCCAGACCGGGGGCGGCCGTCCCAAGAGTGCTCAATAGAGCTAAAGTTGTGCCAGCGAAAAAGTAGATTCTCAATTCGCCTCGTCATTACTTTTGCTGTTAAACGTCCAGAAACCTTGCTCTGTCAGATGCTTTGGGCAGTGGGCAGGTGTCGCTTTTACCGAAAATCTTGTAGCGCACAGCTGCTACCAGGTCATAGCCCACGTTGCGCAGAGGGGCTGGCACAATCAAAAAGACTTTCAAAGCCTTAGTCGGGCCTTCGAGCTCGCCAAATATTCGCAATGCCGCAGCCGATTTTGAATACAGCTTTTCGTCAGACGTGCCTGGATTAATAACCAGGTACACGGTTTTCAGCAGCTCGGGGTTTTTGCCGTGGCGGGCCAGCAATTCTCTGGCCAGGTCGCTTTGTAAAGAGGCAAAGTGAAATCTGCCCTGGGAGTCGTGATTAAGTACGAACTGCACGAATTTATTGCAGAGGCCGCAGACGCCGTCAAATAAAACCAGAGCCTTGACTGGGGCTAGCCTGGCACCGGTTCTTTCTGATAGTTGATGGGTTTCATTCATGGTCGGGCTTCGTTGATCAGACTTCATAGTTCGTGTGTTTCTAAGTGTAGTATACGCCTCCCCGGCATTTAATCTAGCAATATAAATCGACTAAAGCCATGGTCGACTGCGGCGGTGTCGCCCCCGGTGCGATATTGCAACTGAAGATGAATCGTGAAAGACTGATTTCGTCCGTCTAAGGCCGCCAGAATTAATTCTTCTTGATGTGATGATGCCCGTCCTGGATGGCAAAGCGACTTTTGCCAAAATTAAGGACATCGACGAGTTGGCGCGCATTCCGGTGGTATTTATGACTGCCAAAGTGCTCACTTCAATCGATGCAGTGCGCACGCACATGAAAACTTTGCCCAAATTCACAATCGCCCTCAGGCAAACCCAATGATTCTGTGATTAAAACCAAGCGCGGTTTAGGTTACAGTATCTTGCCTTAGTCTTATCTGGTTATTACGATTGTGTCGCTTTGGAAGCCACTACCGGTGCGCCTGTTGCTTTCGATGACATCATCGCTTCTTTGGCGGTGGATAGCATCATGCCGAGATCTGTGCAATCTTCAGGGATGCCGGTGACACCAAAGGCGATGGCAAGATTGCGACTGTCGATTTCGCCGCCGATTTTTTCATCCCACAAAACTTCTGTGATTCTTTTTGCCACCATTGTTGCTGCTTGCACATTGGTGTAAGGCAGCATCAGAAGAAAGCCAAAAGTTTCGAAGTGAGCGAGCACGTCAATATTCCGTTTAATAGTACCGATGCGTCTGGCCGCCTCTTTAATCATCGGCAGGGGCAGCGGCTCAAGACCAGCGGGTGTGCGCACTCGCATTTCAAAAATCAATAAACAAAATGGTGCACCGGTGTGCTCCCAGCGAAAGAATTCTTGCTCGAGGAAATACAAAATTACCGGATAATTGATCAGGCCGGTTTCTTGCCTCATCATATTTTTCATACCGGCATCAATGGCTGAACGGTCTACGCCCATGGCTTCAATGGGCTGCTGAGTACGAACTTGAGTAGGTTTTTCAGTGACGGCGATTAAGTCAGAAACAATCAAATTGTAAATCAGCGGAATCCACTCGACTTTATTGAAGGGCATTTTGCGCAAGAGTTCGAACAAGGTGCTCTGATTGTCGATTAACTGGTAAAACTCTTTCTGTTCGTTCATGTCGAGTCTGGCGCCCGCGGCCATTCTCTGCTCAAAATCGGCCTCAGTCAATTTAGGATGTTTGCGCACAAAATATGACGCCATAGTCACGCCGCTTTGATTGATTACTCTAAACTGATCGACTAGAGGAGCGGCTTCGGCAATGAGCGCGTCGATGCGTTTGGTGACGGTACGCTCGCTCGAACGGTCATTGGGAAAGAAAGAAAATTTGCCTTTGTCCCAGGTCAAAACTTCCATGATGGCAGCTTCGCCTTTGCATTCGCTGGAGGCGGCATGGAGAGGCTGACCGTTTTCGAAGAAAATATCGATAGATTCATCTATCTGAATGACATTGAGCATACCGGTCATTTTGCTAATCACAATTGATTGCAGCACATTGGCCACAGTCATGTTGAGCAAATCGCCTTCCAGGGTGGCGTGGCGTTCAATTTCCTGGCTTTCGGTAAAAGCCGGGCGGGTGCGCCTGGGTTCGCCGGCTGGTTGTGCTGAAACTGCCGGAATATTGCTGGCGGTGGCTTTCATGCCGCCGAAAGCTTCGAGCTGCTGGGCGTTCATATCGGTATCGTCGCCCAAGCATTCCCTGGTGAGCAAGTTGGTGATCAGGCCGATATCACCAGACTGATAGTTCCACCTGACCTCGCGAAATGCCCCGTCGCCAATGATAAATGTCCACTGAGGATCGCCGCCGTCTTTGTCGCAGTTCACCGCCAGAGCGCAATCTCGGCTGGGGTTTTCAGCAATCCACGGCAATTCCACCGCCCGACCGAGATTTTTCTGAGCCTCTTGCAGGCAGTGAAAAACGTCTTCATAGACGGGCACACCGTGCATTTTTGACAAACGAATGGGTGCGATCGGCTGCGACTTCTGGGGTCTATACATGTTTATTGCTGCAGGGGCGTGGGGTGGGCAAGTGGTTGATTCCGGTACTGCCTAATTCTTACTTCTCTATGCCCTGCTTTGACTGACCTGAAAACCTGGAGAACAATGATCGTTTAAAATGCTCGAAGTCTGATAATAGCGCTAGGCATCGGTCTTTTTTGGGAAAGTAAGCAGTAGTGACCCTTTTAAAGTTGAAGCAGTGGACCCCACCTCTGAAATTAATCACCCGGAAGCTGTAAATCATGACCTGGCGGGGCGTAGCACCGTTGCGATGCATCTGGCCGGCAGCGGCGTGGAGTTCAAAATTGACACGGCAGTAGACCACTCGATTGCTGTTGTCAGTTTGACGGCCAAGCTGGAATTGGTCTTACTGATGCTGGCGGAAAAAAACGAGCGTCTGGAAGCGTCTATGATGCGCATCGGTCAGCTGGAGGCGGAGCTGTCAGGGCGGCGTGAAGAAGTTTGCGTCACCAGCGTTAAAGATCTGGCTGAGGAATAAGCGCTTGTTCGGCGAAGCATTTGTTTTTATCAATTACGAGCAGGCCTTGAAGTTTGGTCATGTGGCCTGGGGTTTTGCTGTGGACGAAGAAACTTATTGTTATGGTTCATCCGATCATTTGCTCAAGCGCCCCATGAGCGATTTGACTGCTCTGGTTAAATATTCGCATGTTGAGCCGGGAGGCGATATCGACTTCTGGAGCGAAAGAGGTCATGTCAGTCAAATGATGGAGACCATGACTTCTGGACACCACATTCGCTACCACGCTTATAAAAGTATCGGTTTACGCGAATACTCTGTGGAAGCGGCCCTGGCCGAGATGGAAAAAGTTGCCGCCGGCGGCTGGTCGGTGCTGACAAACAACTGTATTCATCATACTTATAGAATTTTGAAAGCTTACGGTGTCAAAGATAATTTGCTATTGCCGCAGCTCAGTAAACCGGAGAGCCTGATGCCCAAGCGCTGGTTTGCCCGGGCCGATGCTAGTGTTTTATCGTCGCTGACAAGTAGTGGTTAATACAGGTAGTTATGGCAAAAATACTTTTAGTTGAAGATGATACTAATCTGGCCTTTCTGGTAAAGATGCAACTAGAGCAAGGCCGTCATCTGGTTGATCATGTCGACACCGGACTTAATGCCATCAGTCAGCTGAAAATGGCAAGTTATGAGCTTGTTATTCTCGACTGGATGTTGCCCGATATTTCGGGCATCGACATGTGCCGTCAGTATCGCGGCACCGGTGGGCGCACTCCCATCTTGATGCTCACGGCCCGAGGTTCAATTGACGACAAAGCTACCGGCCTTAATGCCGGTGCCGATGATTATTTAGTCAAGCCCTTCCACCCGGTTGAGTTGAATGCAAGAGTGCAAGCGCTTTTGAGGCGGCCCCAGAGTTATGCCGGTAAGGTTTTGACAGTACGTGATATTGAACTTGATACGGAGGCCGGTCGAGTCTTTCGTGCCACTCTGGAAATTGATCTGACATCGAAAGAGTTCAGCCTGCTTGAGCTGCTCATGCGTTATCCCAATCAGAGTTTTACCCTTGAGACAATTCTCAGCCGCGTCTGGCAAAGTGACTCGACTGCGTCGGTAGACACAGTGCGCACGCACATGAAAACTTTGAGGCGTAAGCTCGGCGACACTGAAGAGAACGGCATCATTCGCACCAAGCGTGGTGCAGGTTACAGAATTGTCGATCAGTAAACGTAAAGATCACTGAAGCATGAAAATTTCGCTTACAGCCAAGACCACGGGTATTATCGCAATCGTCGCGGCCGTACTTGTGTATATCGGCACGCTTACTCTTAATCTGGCGGCGGAGCGATTGGCCAATAGTTATCTGGCCTCTAAGCAATTTCAACTTGTGGAATTGCTGGATCAAGTAGTGCTTAATATGTCCCGGGCGGATGCCCAGGAGCGTGAGTATGTTTTGACTGGCGATCCCAAAACGATCGAGCAGTATAAAGCCTATTTTCAGCGCATTGATGACTGTGTAAACCGGCTTAAAGTCTTGCTATCCGACAATTCTCGTTATTCGATGTTGATGGATGAATTGACAGATTCAATCAACTTCAGAAAGAGCTGCGCCGAAGAAGTAATAGCGGTGCGCTCTACCGGCAATATGGAAAATGCCTTGCAACGCTCGGAGAAATTTGACGAAGCGCAGCTAACCAGGCACGTAGAGTGGCTGGCTAAAGAAGTTTCCGGCACCATCAACCGTGAGATGACGGCACGCTTCAGGGAATTTGATAAAGACAGTCTGACAACATTGATCGGTATATCGATCATTTTATGCTCGGCATTAATGGCCCTGGTTTTCGTTATTCTGGGCGTCAATCGTTATGTTTCAGAAAGGCAAAGAGCTGAAGACGCGCTGCGTGAAGCTCAGCAGGCATTGTCTGAAAGAGAAGCACGCATGCGTGCTCTAGTGGAGACGGCGCCCGATGGAATTGTCACTGTGCGCGCCGACGGTAAAATTGAATCTGTCAACGCGGTGCTGGAGAATTTATGCGGTGTGTCATCGTCCGATTTGATCGGGGTCGATATCGAGACTATAATTCCAAGTTTTCTTTTAGATGGACGTATCAGTGACCTGGCAAGCGGCAAGCGGTCACCTTTTGGCGCCGGTCGTGAGCTTTACGCCGTCCGGCAAGACGGCGGCCAGGTGCCTGTAGAAGTCTCTACGTCGACGGTCAGTCTTGGTCACCAGGATGTTTATACTGGTATCGTACGTGATATCACTGAACGCAAAGAAGTGGAAGAGCGGGTCAAAGATTTTTATTCTATGGTCTCTCATGAATTGCGTACTCCACTTGCTTCCATTCGCACGGCCCTGGGATTGCTTGAAAGTTTTTCTGAGGAGCTGAGCGACAAGACCAGACCGGTTGTGAAAATCGCCGCTACCGAAGCCGACCGCCTGATGCGACTTATAAATGACATTCTTGATATGCGTAAAATTGAATCGGGCAAGCTCGAGCTGGCCTTAGACGCCTATGACGCCGGTCAGCTGGTAAATAAATCGATAGAAGGCATTGAAGCTTTAGCTCAAGAATCGAAAGTAAGTATTCAAAATCTGGCTCAAGAAAAAACCGGCCTGGATGTTTATTGCGATGGCGACAGAATTTTGCAAGTGCTCTCTAATATTTTAGCCAACGCTATTAAATATTCTCCGAGCCCCGGTGTTATTACAGTGTCGTGCGAGAAAAGCGGATCGAGCTGCAAAATCGCCGTGCGCGATTCTGGACCCGGAGTAGCTAAAAATCAAGCTCACAAACTTTTTGGCCGATTCGAGCAATTGCGCTCGAAAGATGGTAAAAACAGGGCAGGCTCAGGCCTTGGTTTGGCCATTGCCAAAGCCATTGTCGAGCAACACGGTGGTGAAATAGGGGTGGAATTGCCCGACGGCGGCGGTTCGATATTCTGGTTCTCATTGCCTCTGGCTGAAGACGAGATAGAATCTCTTGACGACGATGTTGAAATTGTTCAAATAAGCGAGGCCGAGCAAAATGTCTGACATTGACGGCGAAAACCTGGAAAGTGGCGATGCCCCGGCATCAACAGCCGAAGCCAACCGTTGCCCACATTGCGGCATAGAAGTGGCGGAGACGGTAGAAACTTGCCCTGTCTGTCATTCTGAATTGCTTGGCACATTTAAAATTAATCGCGATCTCATAGAAGAAGCAGTAGAAAACCATATTGCACTTCTCGGTGAAGAATTTGATTTGAAAAGCTTACGGCTGGCTGATGATACTGCTCAGCTTATTGCCCGCAGTCGAATTCGTGAAATCGTGCGCCTCGACCCATCGGTGCTGACAATTTTTGAGCGCGGCATTGTTTTGCAACACCTGCTCAATATTGTTTTTAATTCGCGCGAGCGCGATGATGAGCATTGCCAGTAAAAAGCTTGATGCCGGGCTATTTCGCTTCTTTTAAATAATCGCGCAAGCCTTGCGGGTCATCAGTGATGATTGAATCAACACCTAGAGCACAAGCTTTTTTCCAGCCATCTTTGGCATTGACTGTCCACGTGTTGACTTGTAGACCGGCATCGTGAGCGTCTTTCACCGTGTCTGCCCGCACACAATCGAAGTCAGTATTCCAGGCCGTAGCGCCCACAGTTTTTGCGTATGCCGGCAGGTCGTAAAAAACAGAGTCGCCCAATAAGGCCAGCTTATATTTCGTGGTCTGGTCGTGGATTTTTTTTAAAACCTTATGATCAAACGAGCTGATGATAATTTTGTCTGGATAGGGATATTTGTCTAGCAAAGTCAGCAACTTAGTATCAATGGCGGCGTAGTTGCTGGGACAGTTCTTAATTTCCACATTAATGGTGAGCTTGCCTTGCACGGCATCCAGCACGTCTTTTAAAAGGGGCAAGCGTTCGTCTTTAAACTCGGCTTTGTACCAGGTACCGGCATCAAGTTTAGAAAGATCTTTCCAATCGGCGTCTCCTACCGGTCCGGTACCATTGGTGGTGCGCTCCAGGGTGTCGTCGTGAATCACTACCAGCTCACCACTTTTGCAGACGTGAATGTCGAGTTCAATACCGTCAACTTTGGCTGCCAAACTTTTTTTAAATGCAGCCATGGTGTTTTCTGGTGCCCATTGTTTGCCGCCCCGGTGGGCAACTACTAATGGCGGTTTCTGTGCTAATTTTTCAGCGGACATAGCCGGCAATCCTCCACTCATTGAAAAAAACAGAGCAGCCAGAGCAAACCCTGTCGGCAACTTTGCTCGAAGAATGCTAGAAGCGGATGCCCATACCGCCGTTGTTGTAACCATTGTATACACCACCGTAACCACCACCGTAACCACCACCGTACATAGAACTGCCGTAATTGTTGTAGCCGCCGCCTGTATTAAAGTTCATCATGCCTGAGCTCATAGCGCCAGCCGCCATCGTTGCCGCTGCTCCCAGAGCTTTTGCTAGACCGCGCAAGAGTTGATGTCCATTATTTTGCGGATTTTGTCCGGCACCGCCGGCGGCACTGTTTTCTGTCGCTTGCCCAGTTTGACTGTATGGCTGCGCCGGTTGATAACCCTGAGCTGCCTGAGCGGGCTGGTAACTTTGTTGGGGCAGATAGCTGCTCTGCTGGGGCTGGTAACTACTTTGACCTGTGCCTTGAAGATCTTGCTGACTGGGCATGTGAAAACCGGCACCCTGACCGTAGGCCGACGCCGTTTGATAGCTAGGCGTTTGATAGTTAGAAGGATAGGCCGGAGGCTGCTGAGGTGGGAGCGGCTGACTCGTACCATATTGCTGCTGAGAATTGTATTGGCTCTGAGCAGACTGACCAGGATAGTTATGGGTGGGATAGTTATGACTGGGATAGTTCGCCGAGCGTCCGCCGTCGTCGCCACCCATGGCAGTGACACCGGGGCCGGTGCCTTTGGTGAGGTGCACAGCATTGGTGAGCGTGTCCAGTTGTTCTTTAATTCCGGCATTTGTATCCGGCGGTTGATTGGCAAAGACAATTCCTTCTAATGTCTGCACCCTTTCAATCAGGGGCTTCGAATTGAAAGTCTGGCCGATTACTTTATTTTCCAACCATTCCACTGTGCCTAAGTACTGACGTTCCACACTCGGTGACAATGTCTTTTCCCAGTATTGCTCAAGCTTGTCTGTGCGCGCGCTCAGATCGTCATCATTGCTGGGTTTGCCGTAAGCTTTGATTTCCAGTTGGGTCAGCCTTTTACCCAGCGGCATCTGTTTGTTTTTCTGGCCGAAAATTAGTTGTTCCAGTTCATCCACGCGAGGATAATCTGTACTAGCCAGAGCGGCACTATCGGCGGCGGACATAGTATTGCCGCTACTATTATTAGAAGCACTGCTGGTGGTGTCAGCGCCGCCGCCATGGCTTGAGCCGCTGCTGCCGGAAGGCGTAGTATCGGCGTCGGCAACCACTTTTTGCAGGTCGGCAAGACGAGTGCTGTCGTCTCCAGTTTTCGCTTCGCCGAAAACCAGCTTTTCAATTCGGGTCAAGCGTTCTTCTTCAGTATCGTTTGCGTAAGTATGCTGAAAGAAATGGTCTTCAAGTTTTGTCAGGTCGCCTGAGGCAGCCCAGGCTGGTTGCATGCACAAATAGGGTATGGCGCTCAATGCCAGCATTGCGCCCAAACCCGCTGTGAGAGCCAACTGTTTGCTTCTGCGGCTGTTGTTTTTCGATTTCACCATGAGACGCCGATTATAGCGTATGCCCCGTTGATAAGACCTGGTTAACATTGTCTGTTATACTACGGCGAATATTATCGTCTGTCTTGGCAAACTGTTATAAAGGGTTACTTTCAGTAGATCGTGGGGTTTTGTTAATGTCGGACAGCTGGGAAGAACTGGTGGCTCAAGCTGACCAGGCATCTGACCAAAACAACTTTGAAGATGCCAAAGGCACACTGGAAAAGGCGCTTGAGCTGGCCGATAGCTTTCCTGCCCGAGATACTCGATTGCTTACTAATTTGCATAAACTCGCTGAAGCCTGTCACCGCTCTGGTCATGATGATTTAGCCGAAGAACATTTGAAGCGTGCCATAGCCGTAACCACCTCGCAACATGGCCCTCATCACAAGAATGTCGCTGATGTTTCTAACCATCTTGCCAGCTTGTACTATGAGAAAAAACACTTTGCCGAAGCGGAGACGATCTGCCGCAAAATCTTCAGCACCTACGAGAAAACCCTCGGTTCAAAGCATATTGAAGTCGGTAAAGTGGCGCAAAATTTGGCGATGATTTTGCAAGAACAGAACAAGCTCGAAGAAGCAGAGAAGTTTTATGAGAAGTCGCTCGGCATCATGCGCGAGCACGCCGGTCCCTTCGATTCAGATATCATTTCGCTGATGGAAAATTATGCTCAGTTGCTGCGTTCATCCGGCCGCAGTGATGAGGCCGATCACTTACAGGCCTGCGCTCTTGGCCGGGTGTCCGGTTCATTGAGATCCGTTACCAGCACACGTTTGCCGCGCATGGAAAAGCCTATTTAGAGCGCCGCTGGCTTCTATCAATCAGGCCAGGGAGCGACGATTTTCTGTTCAGTGCCGTTGAACGGCCCGACATGGTCAAGAATGTTAAGGTATTCAATATGGTCCGTGGGATAACGCAATATGGCACTACCTATAGTTCCATCGGGTGCTTTCGCTTGCAAGTGCAACACAACCGTACCATCAGCTTCTTGCCAGCAAATACCAATTGACTGAGGCGAATTGTTCGCAGCTCTCGAATTTTCAATATCGTCCATTTTTGTACTCGCCGGTGACAGTTCCATTTTAAGCCAAGTGACAGGTCCGTTGCCGCTTAAGCTAAAATAGAACAGATTTACGTAAATTAGCCCCCGGATGTGGCAAATTATGGCGCCAGACACGCTTCCTGAAATCCAAATTGGATTTTTACACGCTTATTTCATTTATTCTGTGGCTGACTCGCTCAAACTGAGAGCGGTGCAACTTGCTCAGGGCAAAATCGAACCGGCTCAAATTAAACTGAGCGACGTGCCTGCACCCGAGTACATCAAATTTGCCGTAGTGCCTTTAGTGGCGGAGCTTCCAAACACAACCATCGATGGTGAAGCCGCCACCGTGCGCTTGAAACTCTATGATTATGGCTCTGTTGCTTTGCGCTTTACCGTGGCCGCTTCAGGGTCGTGGCAAGATCATGCAGCCAAGGCCAGGCGTTTCAAAAATTCTCAAGATTTGCCTGAGCAAGCGCAAATTATTCTTGACGGTATTCTCAACGAAATTCAGCCCGCTATTTCGAAGCCTCACAAAATTCTACTGGAAGACTACTTTGTCAGCGAGGTGCAAGAATTTAAAGGTGCAGTGACCGCCTCGCAATTGCTGCGCGATTATCGCGTGCCTTTGTCGAGTCTTGTGGCCGGTGAAGAGAGAGCACTTTCTCCAGCCGAACAAGACGAAGTTTTAAAAGTCAATTTCAGTTATATGGAATGCGAGCTGGCTGTGCTCACCTGGGACATGGCCTTTGTTTTCGATAATCTTGAAGGCGCTAATACCGTAGATAGTATTGTCGAATTTGCCAATACTCAATTGGTTGAGTTGCGCACTTACGATAGTCTGCTTGATCGTTACCTTGATGAAATTTACAAATCAAAAGCCGAGCACATGCGCTCAAATTGGCTACAGGGCGGCAAAGTGGCCACCAGGCAAGCTGAGCGTTTGCGCTATTTGCTTGTGGACGTGCGCGAGTTATCCGACCGCGCCAGCAATGCTTTGAAGATGATTGGTGACGCCTATTACGCCAGACTATATAGAGGAATGGCCACAAGGCTCAGTCTGGCCGAGTGGCAGCATCAGGTGGAAAGCAAGCTCACCAGTGTCGGCGAAGTCTATCGCTTCACCCACGATCAGGCAGAAAACGGCCGCAGCGAATTTCTTGAATACATGGTAATCGCACTTATTTCTATTGAAATCCTTATGAATTTCTGGCACCACTGAGGTGACAACAATTGATCTTGATTCAGCGCACTAGCCGTTTATTATTTCTGTCTCTGTTTTGTTGCCAGGCTGCTCTGGCCGATTTTGATCCTACTGAAATTGAAAGAGTATATAAAGCTAAAAATTACGCTGAAGTGGTTAACATCGCGAAAGTGCGAATAGCTATTGACCCTTACGACGTCAGGGCAAGATATTTTCTAGCGGGAGCGCTCTTGCACCAGAAGCGTCCTAAAGAAGCGCTTATTCAGTATGAAACGTGCATCAAAATTGGTGGCGAAACTCCCCTGGCGATGATGTCTCGCCAGGCCATTGCCAGCATCAAGAAAAATCCAAAGGCTTTCGAAAAACCGCCTGGAGTGGTGCCCAAAGTGGCGGTGCCGGTAGCCCCGGTAGAAGATCCAGCGATAGTTGAACGTAAAGCGATTTTGAAAAAAGAAATGGAAGAGGCTCTCAACGTGCATCGCCGGGCCAAAGTCGAGCAATTGAATAGAATCGCCAACGACGAGCAGGACGCCATTGATGCCGCCAGTGCTGCCAGGCCTGAGCGTGACACTTTGATTCGCGCGGCCATGGACGATGCTCTGGAGAAACGCGCCAAGCTGGAACACGTTTACGTCGAGATTGAAAAACGCACCATCAGGGCCTTTCAAGAACGTATCGACGGACTGACTAGAAGAAAAAAATAGTTGCTGAAGATACTGAGTTATTCTTCAGTAGCTCTGGCAATGGCCAGTCCAGCTTTAACCAGACCGGGAGGACCGCCCTCATAAACTAAAAACCGTTCTTCCCATACCGGGTCGAATTTGGCTTTATAACTACGCAAACCTTTGTATGAAAAGAAGCGATTGAGATGTTCGTACACTTGATGCAAAGCTTTTTCTTCAATGGGGTCGTCGGCACTGTCACCCACTCCTGAGAGGGCGGCCAGACCCAGGCTGAAATATTTGAAGCCTTCAGCTTGCAGTTGTGTCAGTAGTTTAGCAAAGAGGTAGTCCATGGCACCACTGGGTGCATCTTCTCTATGCCTCATCATGTCGATGGTGACCTCGCCCTCGGCGTATGATCTGATTTGATTGACAAAAGCCACGGCGGTTCCAGCCGCATTGCGCATGACAAAGAGGTCGTCCTCCTGCAACTGAGCGCGGTCAAATTGGCCGAGGCTAAATCCTCTTTCTCTGCGGCCAGGCAATGCCAGCCATGCTTTTGACACCACTTCCACTTCGTTAATGGCAGATTGTTCAATCGGTGGTGAGTATTTTTGCAATACATAACCTTCTTTGTCTAGCTTTTTTACCACTGCCTTAAATGTCTTTTTACTGACTGTTTTAGCAACGAACTGCGCCAGGTCGATAACTCCGTCTTCGCCTACCTTCACTGTTTTGAAGCCGCACTGGTGATAAATTTCAAGAAAGTCTGGTGTGGTCTGCAAGAATGCAACTTGCCAGCCGTTTTCGTGACAGTGGTGTTTAAAGGCGTTGACCAGGGCAGGCAATTTCGCCCCTGGACCGCAAGGGTCTCCCAGAGCAATGGCCACGTTGAACTCGGTTTTATAAGCGACAAAGGCGTCTTTGTCATCATTGAAATAGAATGATTTATCGGGCAGCAATTTAAATAGATCCAGTGAGGTGCGGCCGTTCTGATCCAGTATAGTGCTGGCCAACTCATGTTCCAGTGGCTGGGTTAAAAGCTTATAGCGAATTGGCCTGAAGGCACTAAATATGATGGCGGCACCGGCCAGCATGCCCGATAGCTGCAAAGATTCCACGAACCATTTGCCGAAGCGTGTGTGCGGCGTTAGATCACTGTTACCGCTCAGAGACAGCTCTTTAACTGTTTGCAGAAAGGCTTCTTTTAGCTGATAGTTAACACCGAGGTCGTTTTTATCGAGCATGAAAAATCCGAGGCATCCATAAAGAATTAGAGCCACAAGTGAAATCGAAATGATCTTGGCCGTTTCGAGAAACGATTCTTTTTCACTTCGCACCGTAAAATGCGATTTAGTCAAAAGCAGGCAGGCTAGCGCCACCAGCGTAGGCAGAGCCGAGTATAAAGGTAATTGCTGTGCCAGTTCTGAATTGTTTAAAAAGTGAAAATGTTCGCTCCCGATTCTTGCTAGTAGCAAAATTAGAGAGATGGCTGAAATGGAAAATGCCAACCACCAGGCGGTGCGTTTGCGCTTAGAGAGATTGATGCTGAGAAAGATAAGCATATAGCCAAAGGCAATGGTGAGCGAATTACTGAGGTGATAATATTCATAAGGCACCAGCATATTGAACAATCGTGGGTGCTGCGAAAGCCTTACCACCAGCGGTTCCCATGTGCCGGCCAGGCCACTGAGCAAAGTGACGCTGGCCACAAACAGCACCGGCCAATTAAATCGTCTAGCTTGTACCGGCGCAATTGCAGTTGCTTCCGCCTGCGGCAAAGCCCGAGGAAAGCTAGAATCATCTACATCTTGCTCGCTCATCAGGCCAGATCCTGCAAAATCTCTTCAGCTTTTTTATAACGGTTGGCGGTATCTAGTTTGGTTGCTTTTTCGATTATTTTAGCCAGCTTAGAGCTGGCCTCACCCGCTCTCAGCTTTTGATTGGTTATTGGTTCTGGTTGTGTGCCCATGCACATAAAGTAAAGCGTAGCACCCAGCGAATAGATGTCGCTCTGCCAGGTGGCTTTGCCACGAAACTGCTCGGGGGCAATGTAATGAGGCTTGCCAACCACCGAGCCGGTGACATTGGACGTGACCGATTGAGCAACAGAAAAATCAAGCAATTTGATCTTTCCATCTTCACCCAGAATTAAATTATCAGGAGTAAAATCGCGGTGCACTACTGGTGGTGATTGATTGTGCAGGTATTGCAGAATGGTGCACATTTGAGCCGTGAGTTCTTCTACGGTTTTGGCAGGAAATGCCCCTTGCCGCTCCACGTATTCTTTTAGAGTGACACCGTCAAGCTTTTCCAGAACCAGGTAGGCTCTATGGTCTTCAAGAAACAGCTCGTAGAATTTGACAATTTGCGGATGGGAGAGTTTGCCCAGTAAGTCAGCTTCTTCTTGAAACTTGATGGCCGCCGCTTTACGAACTCTGGTATCGGGAAATACAGGCAGCAAGAATTCTTTTAAAACAATTTCTCTTTCGCTTTCTATTTTTGCTTGATTATCCTGCGCCAGATAGACGGTGCCCTGCCCACCCATACCGATTTTGCTGATCACAGAGTAGCGGCCGTTATGCAATTGAGCCCCTAATTCTAGTGGAGTTAATTTATTACGCTTGGGTGGCGCCGACAGTTCTTTCAGCCACAGTGCCGTATAGCTCTGCTTCTCATGCGAAACTTCGAAAGGCTCGAGCACCTCATCGTCTATTAATTCATTAAATCGATTTTTTATGGCTTCGACAAAAGCATTTCGATCCTTGGTTTTAAGTATGTCGCCATAGCGGATCTTTACTGGCTTTCTGGCCCCTCGACGAAAAATGAAAAGATAATCGAGATTTGAGCGCGTTGTTTTAGGCCGCACCACATCTACTGCTGTGACCGAATCGAAATCGAGTTCTTCTCTTTCTTGATAAATTACCTGTTCTCTGGCAGCACCAGATGAGGTGCCAAAACTCAACCCCTTTTTTGTCAGGCAAAGGGCGTTGGCGGCATTTGAAATGCGGATAGTCAAATAAGCAACCGCGCCACCGAAAACAATCAGCAAGAAAGAAATGATCGTTTGAAAACCGGCCAGCAGGGGCGCAAAGTCACTGCTGATGCCCATTTGCAGAAATGGTTTAAGGCTGTTGAGATAGAGCAAAGTAAGAGGGAAAACGATAGATTGCAGAACCCCTATGCCGCCGAGAAAATACAAGAAAAACGGTGCAGCTATGCTGATAATAAGCAATCTTGTGGCTATAGGTGTAAACCAGAGAAAGAAGTCGGCCCGAGGCATGTATGCCATGACGTCTTTGCTGTTGAGCAAATTGGGAGTCTGGCTGGCTATTTCAAGATTGCCGCGCAGATCTGGTAGATCAAGCGTTGTGGTGGGCTGCGGCGCATTGTCTGATATCGGGTCATGCATGCACTGACACCTTCAACTTTTTCAAAGCTTCAATGGCTTGTTCAGCGGTTTGCATACGGTCTTCGTCTTCCATGGCGGTGAGTGCCGCCACGAGTTTATCGAGTTCGGCGTCTATCTCTTTATTGACGGAGCGTGGTTGTGAAACTGTCAGCGGTTCTGGATCTTGACCCGTGAGTAAGAAGAACAAGCTGCCGCCCATGGCATACAAGTCGCTGCGCGGATTCGCTCTACCTCTGAGCTGCTCAGGGGCGATATATGCTTGCTTGCCGATCATGGTACCAGTAGCAGTGCCTAGAAAGAAATTAGCGGCACCAAAATCGATGATCGCTAAAGTGCCGTCAGTCTTTAAAATCATGTTGTCCGGGGTGAAGTCTCGATGCAAAATAGGCTCTTCTTGACTGTGCAGATAAGCGAGCATCTGCGCCATCTGCAGACCCCATTCAATTACAGTAAACTGCGGTTGGGCACCAGCTTCTTTAACCAATCGCCTTAAGTCGCTGCCGTTTAAATATTCCACCACAAGATAGTGTCTTTCATTGTCAATGAAGTGATCGAATACTCTGGCAATCTGTTCGTGGGAGAGTCGGGCAAGCATTTCGGCTTCGCGTTTGAGCTGTTTATACGATTGTTCTTTAAGCTCAATATCGCTGCCATCAGGCACCACTGCTTCCTTCAATATTATGCGCTCGCCTTCTGAATTGCGGGCCAGATATATTGCTGAGAGGCCTCCGAAGGCGATTTGTTTTTCGATTTTAAAGCGCCCGGCTTGCACACTGTCGCCCGGTTCTAATGGCACAAATGTAGTTGACCCGAAGCGCCTGGCCAGCTCGTCTTGCCATAATTCGGTATAGCCCGGTTGATCGTGCTTCGGCAGCGTACCACCTTCTTTCTCGTAGAGAAATGTGCGCGCGTCAAGCAAGGCGTTAAAGTTTTCCGAACCGCCGGCCCAGACATCCAGAGCCATTACCAGGCTGTCGAGATGTTCTTTCTGCAGGTATTTGAGAGCGAGCGTAACCGGCGCCGATTTTTCAAAGAGCAAAGTTAACTGGCCGCCACCAGATGTAGGGTCAAATTGAATGGTTCTTAAATCGGTCCATTTGCGCTTGGCCCGCAAGGCAAAACCCGGGCTGACGAAGAACGGCAGCGAAAGGCCATCTCGGGTAATGAAAATAGTTTGGTCGGAGGACAAAAATAAAGTTAAACCGAGCAGCGCAGCCGGTAGTGCATTAAGAATGAGAAAAATTGACACGGCGCCAAGGCTGAGAACTTCCATATGGCCGGCTAGCGCGATTGCTGACCAGAACCAGACCAAAAAGGAGACAGGCCAGGTTACCCAACAGGCAATGTTGACGAGAGTGGCTCGCTCGCTTTTGTACTGAATGGTCAGTTCAGCTTCAGCCAAATTTTAGCTCCCAGATTAAACAACTGGCTCAAGCAACTAGCTCAAGCAACTAGTTTAGTTGTACCCCGGGCCTCTAGAAATCCAATTTTTGTGTAGCGCTGGCAGGCACAATGTCGCCTTCTAAGTTTTCGGAGTCTTTGGCTCTGTTCATTGGCCGGCCCTGGCTAAAGTCTTGAGGTGCGGGCCCAGACCCTTGCGCCGAGGTTGGCATAATGCCTTTGCGCTTGAGGTCGGCTTCGTGAGCTTGTTTAAGTTCTCGTTGAATCTTTTCTTCTTGCTTGTGGCGCCGCTCATTAGCCTTTTTCATGTCTTTTTCATAACTGTGATTGGGCGAGCCGGCCCCACCGGGACCATTAGCCCTGCGATTAGACATAACCCTGGCGCCTACGGCCAATGCACCGACACCAAGCATGCCGCCCCCAACAATCATGGTCATGGGAGAGAGGCCGCTGCGTCCGTTGCCGTAGTTGTTTCGGCCGTTGTAGGTCTGGGTGTTGGGCCTGTAGGTTAGCGGTTGACCGGTGACATTGTTGACCTGGTAGCCAACGCCGGGATTGTTGTAATTGCCATAGACGGCATTGTGGCCGAAGCTGCCTATATAGTTGGGAGTGACCACACCGGGCACGGAGACGCCGTTAATTTGGCCAGGTATATAGGTGGGCACATAGGGCGAGCCGCCAACGGTTGTGTAGCCTAAGTTTTGAGCCATAACCAGCGGTGCACTTCCCAGGGCCGTTGCCAGGGCGATAATGAGGCAGAGAACTGATTGAATGCATTTGAATTTGTGCAGCATGGTTATGATTCACCTTAGTGAACTCATATTATGGATTTTGGCTGCCGCTGCAAATGGGGAAATTCCCAAAATGCAAAATTTGCTTAAACGTTGAAACGGAAGTGCACAACGTCGCCGTCGGCCATGACGTAGTCTTTGCCTTCCAGGCGCATCAGGCCTTTCTCTTTGGCTACTTTTTCTGTGCCGCAAGCGACATAGTCTTTGTAGCCTATTACTTCGGCCTTAATGAAGCCCCGCTCGAAGTCGGTGTGAATAATGCCGGCGCATTTAGGCGCGGTGAAACCTTGCTCAAATGGCCAGGCACGCACTTCTTTCTCACCGGCAGTGAAGTAAGTTTTCAGGCCAAGTAAAGCAAAGGCGGAGCGAATCATGGTGTTGACTCCAGAATCGGTCACTCCCAGGCTTTCTAGATAGCTGTTACGTTCTTCGGCGTCGAGTGCCGAAAGCTCGGCTTCAATTTGAGCTGAAATCAATACTACCGGGCGGTTTTCTTCGGCCGCTTTTTTCTTCAAAACTTTCAAGTGTGGATTGGCGTCAGGATCCGCCAGCTGGTCTTCTTTGACGTTGGCGGCATAGAGCAAAGGCTTCGTGGATAAAAGTTGCAGTTGCGGAAGAATTTCTTTTTCTTCGTCGGTCAAAACTGACAGATCAACTGCTTCGACTTTGTCGATATAAGGCGAGACCTTTTCGAAAATGCTCATTTCTAATTGTGAGCGTTTATCGACATTGTTTTTCTGCTTTTTCAGGCGTTCCATTCTTTTGGCGATTGAGGCTTGATCGGCCATGGCCAGCTCAATGTGAATGGTCTCAACGTCGCGCAGCGGATCGATAGCACCGTCCACGTGGGTAATATTTTCGTCTTCAAAGCACCGCACCACGTGAACAATGGCGTCTACTTCACGAATGTGCGAAAGAAACTGGTTACCGAGACCTTCTCCGCGACTGGCACCGCGAACGAGACCGGCAATGTCTACGAACTCAAAAACGCCCGGCAATACTTGTTGCGGATTGACCAGCTGTTTTAGCTTATCCAGCCTTTCGTCAGGCACCTTGACTATCCCGGTATTGGGCTCAATGGTGCAGAACGGATAATTAGCGCTCTCCGCCTGATAGGAAGCGGTGAGAGCATTAAAAAGAGTAGATTTGCCTACGTTTGGCAGACCAACGATACCGGCCTTGAGCATTTTTGTCTCCAATGAATACGGCCACGCTTGCGCCCTGCGGCACTAAAGGCAGCCTTTTGCTCATTATATTAGGACTGTAGCCAGAGTTTATGAGATGCTTGCAATCAGTTACGCTTGCTTAGTGGTGAGATTTCAAGCATTGATGGTCAAGGGCGAATTTGGCAACTTATGTGTGGTGGTGGCGGCCTGGGGGGCGCTTGTCTGTGCCGTGGCCGGCACTAATTATTTGAGCCACGGTGCTATTCATCTGGTTAGTGATAATAGTGTGGATGCTGCGGCTGCAGAGCCTGTCGTGGATGCCGAGCCGCATCTGAGTGTTCTTCTACCGAAACAAGATTTCTATGCTGAGCCAAAAGTGCTCCAGCCCAATGCCGCTTCAGAGGCTGTTTTGCCGAGGCTGTTTTTAGAGTATCCTGATTTGAAAAAAGATGTTGAGAAAAAGCCAGACTGGCCAAGCCGCGGAGTGATTTTACCTCGGGCAAGAGCGAGCGCATTCGAAAATATTGTCTATGGAAACTACACAGCGGCCGGAAAACTGTTTGATTTGGCCAAACGTCACCCGCTAAAGCGCTTCATGTGTGGAGACGATAATGGAGTGTGGCAAATTAAACACGATGAGGCTCTGCTTGCCGCCATCATAGAATTGAAGAAGAATCCTGATGCAAGAATTGAAAACGAGCACAGTTCCGCTGACTTCCGGCGCGCCGATCTGGCCGAAGTAGTGGGAAACAAAATTGATATGTTCACATACTTGCGGTTAGAACTCTTCGATTTGCAAAAACAAAATGAAAAACTGCCGTCAGACAGTTTAGCGGTTGAGATTGCTCGTATTAAAGCGCTATTTGGCGAGTTGAGTCCATCGCAACGGCTAGCCGCTGATGCTGCCTGCGACAGACAGATGCAGCGCGAACCAGAATGCACCACAGCGACAAATGCCATGCTTTGTGGAAGGTATTGGTCAGCCACAGGTGTTCAAAATAGGGCTCTTGAAGCTTTTGAATTTGCTCAGCGATTTCATGACTGGGATAATGGTCGCGTTTATGGCCTTTACGATCTGTATAAAAATAATGGGCAGTGGTTTAAAGCATATGATTTCGCCCTGGAAGGCTCTAAACTCCGACCCTATGAGCAATCGACTTACCAGGCCTGTCTCATAGATTTTTATTTGCGCCTTGAAAAATATCCCCGGTGGCGCGCCAAACTCTTCGAGCGCAGTCCGGCGTTGGCTGCCGAACTCAATCAGAGTTCATGGCGAGCACAGGCTTACAAAATTGGCAGCGAAGCTGTTGCTGAAGACCTTAGGCAACAGACTACCGAACGGATAATATGGCGCTTCGGCAAAGGTGGAACATATCTTTGCGCACCGTCGCTCAGCTATTTAATCGAATGGTGCAAGGTTGAAAATCTGCAAGACAAACTAAAACCATTGCTTGATTTAAATCTCGCTCTGGCGAAAAAGTATGGCACCACCAGCGATATCGTCGATGCCATCAGTCTTTTGCGCGATAATTATAATAAGATGGGTGATATTGCGCTCACAGCCAAATGTGATGCGGCATTGTACAAAGCGGTTACCGAAGATGATCGAATTAGCGATGGAGCCGCTGGAGTGCTCTGGTTGAACGACCGCTCCTTAAATGAGCTGGCCAACTGCTGTGTCGATCCAATGAAGAAAAAAGCTGTGCTTGATGTGTTTGCAGCGTGCCGAACGCAAGTAGTGAAAAAATTCGGCGTAAACTCTCTACAACAGATGATGCAAATTCGAAACCTGGCGCATTTTGAAATTGCCTGCGGAAAAAATGATCAAGCTGTAAAACTATTACAGGCAGCCTGGACAATGGCTCTGGGCGGCAAAGCATTTCCTATTGAAGAGCGGCGCAAAGTATTAGTAGATTACATAATCGCCCTTAAAGCCACCAATAAACAGGCAGAGGCGGCCAGTTTGGCGCCACTTTTGCTGGCAATCAGCGACGTAGACTCGAATTGAGCTTGTTAAGAGCTGGAAAGCGATGTGCAGCATGGCCGAGCAGCACAATTTTAGATTTAATACTTTCGCCGCAAGCTCAATGAAAGAATAGGTCATTATGTTAGTAAGAGAGCTCGCTCGCCCCGGCATGTAGCGAAGCCAAGGCAAATAAAAAGAGAGCGAAAAAGTGAACACTTTTAATCAAGTGGCCGACAAGGTAAAGAGTCCTGAAAGGGTAGACACGATGCGAATTTTGCTTGCTGAAGACGATGATTTTCTAGCGGGAGGTATAGCTCTAGCATTACGCAACACGCGATTTGCCGTTGATCATGTGCGCTCCGGCACCGACGCTGATCATGCTCTTAAATATACAGATTATGACATGCTGATTTTAGATCTTGGATTGCCCAAGATGGACGGCATGGAAGTTTTGTCAAACCTTCGCAATCGCGGCCAAGCACTGCCCGTGCTGGTGCTCACCGCTAGAGACCGACTGGAAGACAGAGTTTCTGGTCTTGATTCTGGTGCTAACGACTATCTCACCAAACCGTTTGAACTGCCTGAATTAATGGCCAGAGTCAGAGCACTGATTCGTAAAGACCGTTGGGGCAACACCACAGACTTTGTTTATGGACCGATTAAATTCAATACTTCATCAAGACGGGTGCTTGTCAACGACAGCCCAATCGACCTATCAGCACGTGAGCTGGCGGTTCTTGAGCTTTTATTGCAACGGGCAGGCAGAGTCGTCAACAAAAATCAGATTGCAGATCACCTGACCAGCTGGGATACTGACCTGACCCACAACGCCATCGAAATCATCGTGCACCGTTTGCGCAAAAAACTCGAATGCGATGGGTTTGGCATACGAACCATGCGAGGCCTCGGATATCTGATTGAAACGACCGCATAACACATCGATTAGAAGCCAGCTTTTAACCTGGTTGCTAATGCCCTTATCTACTCTCTGGCTGCTTTCTACGGCATTCGCATATTTTACGTCGGTGGCATTTGCCAACGATACTTATGATCGCGAACTGCTAAATTCGGCCGACTCGGTTGCTGTGCGTACCAGCCATAAAGGCGGGCAGTATCTGATCGATTTGCCAACCTACGTGCGTTCGATTTTGCGTCACGACAATACTGACAGTTTTTATTATCAGATTCTGTCACCAGATAGGGTGCGGATTTCCGGCGACGATAATATGCCGGACTTGCCTAAAAATCTCACTCTTGCTGTGCCCCAGTTTTCAGATGGAGTGATGGAAGGTACCAAAGTAAGAGTGGCGTCTATTCTAGTACCGGTGCCGGATCCAGAGACTAAGGGCGAAACTTTTATTGTGCAAGTTGCCGAAACTTTAAAAGCGCGACAAAGATTTGCCCAGGAACTTCTGGTCAGTATGGTAGTCCCAGAAATATTTTTCATTCTGCTTGGAGCTATGGCCATCTGGTCAGGAATCGGCCGTGGTCTTGCTCCTCTGAAAGATGTACAGGAAGCCCTTCTGCGTCGTTCGCAATATGATCTCCATGCGCTTTCTGATGAAAGTGCACCGCTGGAGGTGCGTCCCCTTGTGCATTCAATCAATGAATTACTTGGTCGCTTGCGTAGCGATATTGAGGCTCAAAATCGTTTCGTCGCCAATGCCGCCCATCAGTTGCGCACTCCTTTAGCGGGTCTTAAAACTTATATCGGTTTATTGCAAGGCTTTACCAAAGCAGCAGAAGTTGATCAGGTTGTCACTCAACTAGACCACGGTGTTAATCGCATGACACATCTGGTAAATCGTCTTCTGGCTCTGGCTAAAGCTGAGCCAAACGCAGCGGCCATTGTGCCGCGACAAGTATTCGATCTCAATGATGTGGCGGCAGCGTCCACTTCTGATCTCGTTAATGTGGCCATCGCAAAAAATATTGATTTGGCTTTCGAAGGTGCTCAGAGTTCGGCAATGGTAGAAGGTGATCCTGCCAGCTTAAGTGAGCTTGTGATGAATCTCGTAGACAACGCATTGCGCTACACCCAGCACGGTGGCCACGTTACGGTACGCGTGTTGGCCGGCGATCATGTTTTATTGATGGTCGAAGACGATGGCCCTGGTATTGCCGAAGAAGAGCGAGAACGCGTATTTGAGCGCTTCTATCGTGTACTTGGTACCGGTGAGCAAGGTAGTGGTTTGGGCCTGCCCATTGTGCGCGAAATCGCGCGCTCGTACCGCGCTAAAGTGGTGATTGATACACCGAGCAACGGTGTGGGCACCATTTTTGCCGTAACTTTCAAGCGCCATACAGGCAGTTGATTTTAACTTTGATTGCGCCTGTCTCTGATGTTTTTCAACATCAGTGCACTTTCTTCTACAGCGTCATAATCAATCAGCACAAGCCCTTTTTTGCCGCTGCCCAGATCTGTGTAACCAAGCTGTGATGGGTCTCTATCACTGAACGTATATTTGCGATCTCGATCTAATCTGTGAGCAAAAAGCATCATGCTGGTTTCGCTTACGGGTGTTTCTACTCGCTCCTGGATGAAGTAATTAGCTTTGCCGTAAGGGCCGTCGGTCAATGTCGGTTTGCCTATAATTCTGGCATCAAAGCGATGCACAACTCCCTGAGCGTCAGCAAAAGTGCGGCTGCCCCAGGCTGGGTTCCAGGTATTTGGCGTGATTTTCAAAATCTGATTGTTAGTCAGTTCAATCACGACGCTATCGGCGCCGCCATCAATAATTTTTCTGCCTGGAATTTTGAAACCTTTCAAAACATCGGCGTACAGTCCTAGATCATGCGTGTCTTTGTGGCGCAATAAATAACGAGCATCAGGATCACGCAAAATGCTACTGACTGATTTATCGCCTAGTGCCACGGGGCTGACATGATTGCCGAGTTTTTCAATGCTGTTGGCGAAGCGTAAACGTGAGCCGGTTTGAGTCAGCCACAGGCTTTCTTGAGCTGAGGCAGATATATGTTTTGCTTGCAGGAAACCCGGTAAAAGTGACGGATTGCAGCTGGCGATTAAATCGCAGGAGGCCGCCACTTTCGATTTATCGTTGATTGGATTAGTTTTGCTATTGTGCTGAATCAGCATTCGTTGCTCGGGGCCGAGCTCGCCGCCAGATTTAATTTCGCGCACCCGAGTGACTGCAAAGGCTTCTTTCGAGCGAGCCATCATTTCAGCTACGGGCAGAGTCTGGCCAACCATCTGATATTCGCGAGCGGCAGATCCGACAAAATTATTTTTGGCGCCGCTAAATAAACCAGATTTATCCCCTGTTTCGGCCGAGCGAAGGGGCTCAATTTTTTCCACGGCAGACTTATCGCTTACTCTGCCGATTTTACCGGCGATAGCAGCGCCTACCACGTTGCTGGCTGTGCTGGCGAAAACGTGTTTAGCAAATTCACCAGGTTGGAAAACGTTTTCTTTGCCCTGGCGCAAAATTTCGTCAACCGAGCCTTTCGAAGCACCGTAAATGCCGCCGGTTAAAGTGGTGGCAAGCATTTTATTTTCGGCAAAACCGCTAACTTTGCTCAACTTACCCAGTGCTCCGCGGGCAATCATAAAGCTGGCAATGTCGCTTGTCAGAGCACTGGTATTGGTGGCTGCCTCAAAAGTTTTTTCCATACCGGCAGCGGCACTGTAGTTGCCTTTGCCATCCAGATAGTTACTGCGAGTTAATGCTGTTTCTGAAACTCGCGAGGTGACGCCCAGGCCAACACCGGTTGCAGCGATGCCCCACTGGCGCGAAGCGGCAAAGTCGAAAGATGCCTTGAGACCAACTGCTTTGGCTACGTCCAGGCCCACATCAAGGGCGCCTGCTGCGGCCGACTTGTTTTGACCGGGTTTGTAGGCATCAAGGGCGGCTGCCCCGGCAGCGACCATATAACCGGCTTTTCCCGGCATGAATAAACCGACTGATTTCACCAGGGCCGAACCATACATGTCGATTTGACCGGCGGTATTAAGAGCGTTTTTGTCGGCGAGAACCACAGCGGCAGCCTGTTGCGAAAGCTCAGCGGCGCGCTTGCTGTTGCCGGCCTTAATTTCTCGTGCCAGTTCGTCAGCCAGTTGCTTGGTTTGCTGGCCGGCTTTGTCGCTGCCATGCCAAAACTCGGTAACGCCGGTCAATGCTTGTCCGATCAGGCCGGTGTCTGCTGTCTGACGGGCATGAGCCTGCGTCTCTTTGCGCAAGCTCTCTAGAGCCTGAACTGATTGTTCTGATGCAGTCGGGGGAAGCTGCTTGTCGATGCCAGAGTCGGCTAAAGGCATGAAATACTCTTATTTAGATCAACATAAGCAACTTAGTTTTAATCTGCGACGATCACAATAGGGAAACTCCCACAGCCGTCGTGAAATTACGAAATCTATAGCGCGCGTAATATGTCCTTTGCGGCGACCGAATCCGTACTATACTGAGCTGCCGTTTTGTAAGTAAGCTGGAGGCTTTGATGCGCGGATTAAATTGGAAGTTGTTGTCGGTTGCTGCCCTTGTTGGTTGCAGTGTCAATTCGGCATTAGCCACAAAACCGGTTCAAATTAGTCAGCCAGCTCAACCTCTGCCTCCAGCAGCCATCGATCCTTCAAAGCCTGACCCAATTAAAACTTGCGAAGCTTACCTTTCCACTTTGCCTCCACCAGAGAAGAAAAAAGGACATCATCCCATTAGATTTTTGGCAAAAGCCCTGGCTTCTGAACTTGCCACCGACGGCAGCCAAATGCTGACCGACAGCGCTTTTGTTTTTTCGGCAAAAAATAACTATGACCCTTACGACAAACAAGCACCGACCAACAAGCCCTACACTCTGCTTGAGATGCAGATGGTTGACGGTAGCGAGTGTTCTTTGACAAAGTATCCCGATAACAGTGGAAAAGTGGTGGGCGGATTTGCTGACGGCACCATAATTGCTCCAGCTGGTCCTAATACTTTCATAGTCGCTTATCCAAATGGTGTGCGCGGCAAACTAGTGAAAGTATCCGGCAACGAGTTTGACATTTATCGCCCTGACAATAGCGTCACAAGATTTACCAAAACAGCCGGCGGCGACTATGAAATTAAGAATAGCAAGACCGGCTATATGGGCACTGCTCGCACCGATACCCTCGGTATGCAATTCGAATTACACAGCAAAGACTTTTAAAATTTTAAAAAGTCAGTTGCATCAAGCGCGCTTTTTGTGTTTTGTTTTTTTCAATTTATGCAATAGTGATTCGATTGCTGTTCTGTTTTTGATGCTGCCGGTGGTGTAACCCATACTGTGCAAAGCTTCAAATATTCGGTCGGCTTCGATATTGAGTCTGCGAGCCAGCCTTTCGATGCGGTGCTGATAAAACAAAGTATCCTGCGGAAGATTGCGGAAATTTTCCAGGTCTGCAATATTGCTTTTATAAGCAGTGTTTATGGCCGGATAAACTGACGTGGTCAAATTGACGTTGAGGCCTATGTGTCTGGCACCATATTCGATGATGCCGTCTTGATCGACAATTACGGCAATTTCGATGTTCTGACTATCGTTGCTGGCTGGCGGACAGCTATTGACAAGCGCGTCGCCCTGGTGAGCATTGTCTGCGGCTTTGTTACTGTTTCCTTGAAAAATCGCAGCGCATGCAGTGGCATTTTGGGCTTGCACTTGACAGTAGGCGCGCACCGGTAGTGGTGTGTTTCTGGCAATTACTGTGGCGCAGCTGCCGTCGCTGCGCTCGGCTAAAACCGGTATAGAGATTGTGTCCCAGACAATCATGTCTCTTCTGTCTTCTAAAATCAGGTGCGCCTGCAGTGCGGCTCCGCTTGCTGCTGCGTAGCTAAGCGGCGGAGTTTTTACCTGCGCGGCCGAAACAGTGGCAGTGACAATTTTGTGTATTAGTGGCTGGTCAAGCATGCCGCCGTCGAATATGATTCTATCAACAGCACCGGCTTCCCATCTGGCTTCTGCCAAAACATGGGCAAGGTGCTGCTGAAACTTATGGGTCAAGCTTGAAACTATTTCTGCATATGAATCTCGCGTGATGCTGGTGATCAGATTGTAATTTCCCAGACCAATTAAATTTAAAATGCCGGCGTCTTCAAGGGTCAAATTGGTGATGCGAATATGGGCTGTTTCACTGAAAGACAGATCTTTTTTCGCTTTTTCGGCTGCGGCTCTGAACCTTTCAATGGTGGCGGCATTGAGTCTTACTGTTAAATTATTGGCATTGCTGCATTCGTCAATTGAATGCCTTACCAGTAGTTGATCAAAATCATCGCCCCCGATTTCTTCACCGCTGCAAGATTTTACTTCAATGATGCCATTGCTGAATTCAATTGCGGTAATGCCGAAAGCGCCACCACCCATAGTGACAACGAGGTGGCGGCCATTGTTCTGCGGATTTTCGCTAAAATAACAAAGGGCTGCGGCTGTAGGCTCATTTATTAACCTCAAGACTTCCAGGCCTTCTGCTTCTGCTATTTCTTTTACCAGTCTGCGCTGATTGCTGGTGAAAGACACCGGCACTGTAATTACGGCTTTACTGACTGGCTTTCCTAATTGCGCGTTGCATTTGAGTTTTACCCAGTACATCAGTGTTGAGTAAACTTGCTGAGCGGTAAAGTGGAAGTTGACCTGATTGGCCACCCAGTCTGTGCCCAGTTTAGTTCTTACTGAGTGAATCAGGTCTTCTGAAGATGCACTTTCGGTATGACCGACCGACAATTTTGCCATTGCTCAGTACTTGAACAGATGAAGCAATCAGGCCTGTGGCATCGATCAGCTGATTTTCTTGTACGCAAACACAACGAATATTTCTCGTGCCCAGATCGATGCCGACCGCTGCATGATCTGACTTACCTGTGGCGACGTAAAACTTCGGCAACGCACCAGAGCCGTCGCCACCCAATTGAGGAGTCGACTGCACTTTCAGCGCAAATACTGCGGCCTTTTTCTCCAGCAACACAGATACAGACAATTGCGGTGCTCACGTTTCGGCCAACAACCAGAGGTGCCTCTACTTGTTATGCCCGCAGCCCGCGCCCTTCAGTATTTTCTTAGCAAGTTTTAACGCTCGCAAATAAGCGCTCGCAGCATATTTTTTACTCGCGAAGCTTCCAGCGGTCGAAGCTTATTCCCGCCCAGAACCTGCTGCCAGGCCATTAATGATACAAATGACCCGGCGCAAATGTGAGCCATAGCCGCACTGTCTTCAATGCGCAATTCAGGGTGGTGGTCAAAATATTGGGTGGCCAGGTCCATTCCTCTGAGAATGACAGTTTTAACGTAGATCGTGGCCAGCTCTGGAAAACGCTCAGACTCACCGACCATCAAGCGGAAGAGGCGGTGATATTGCGGATCGTTCATCAGGACTGAAAATTTACTGCTGATCAGATCGATAAATTGATCTGGGCTGAGAGCCATTATCGGGTCAAGGTCTTCATAGTTGAGGTCAATTTTCTTGACGGTCAACTCTTCGATAATAGCGATGAATAGCTGTTCTTTGTCTTTGAAATGACTGTAAATAGTGGCTTTTATCACACCCGCTTCTTGTGCCACCCGGTTCATGCTGGTGGCTTTATATCCATTTTCCAGAAACACTTTAATGGCGGCCTGCACGATCTGATCGCGTTTGCTGCGCGAGTGTACTTTTTTCAAAGAATCAATATTTGTGGTGACTGTAAGGTCGGCGGGCAATTACAGTTCCTTTAATGGGATTGGGCGGTACTAATTATCTTAACTGAAAAGCCGTCTTGCTATCCATACCGGTTGGTATGGTACCATTATATAGACCATTCGGTAAATGCCACCTGTGGCCCTGCCCGCCAAAAAGAGAAATGAAATGCAAACTGCCGACTCGCAACCTGACTCTCAAGTATCGCCGCCGGCCGGCGCCAACGTCAGTGCTCCACCTGCGGCTAAACCAGCGCGGCACTTCCCGCTGAAACCGCTGATGATTTTGCTGGTGCTGGGCCTTCTGGCTACAGCGGGCTTCTATGCCTATAAGCAATTCTTTAAACCACCTGTGGACGACGGCAGCATTAAGGTGAGCGGGCGCATAGAAGGTTATGAAACCAATGTCGGTGCAAAAATTGGCGGGCGCGTCGATTTTGTTGGTTTTCGCGAAGGCGACCTGGTTAAAAAAGACGAGCTGCTAGTCAAACTCAGTGACGACGATGTTCAGGCGCAATTGCGCGGAGCTCAAGCAAAGAAGCAAAAGGCTACAGCACTGGCTGAGCAATCGAACTATCAAATTGGTGTAGTCAATAATCAAATTGAAGAGGCCAAATTGCGGGTGACGCAGTCGTCTGAAGATATGCGTGCGCAAATTGACCAGGCCGACGCCAACGTCTCTGCCGCCGAGGCAAAGCTGGGCGAGGCCGAGGCGCAATTGACGCAAGCGCAGTCAGACTTGCAGCTGGCTCGCGTGCGTAAGCAGCGATATGGTTTTCTCGCCTCAAAAGGGGCCGTCACTCTTGACGAAAACGACCAGGCTTCCACTAACGCCGCCACTGCCGAGGCGGTGGTGATAGCAAGAATTAGTTCGGTTGATGCCGCACGCAAACAGTTGAAAGTTTCTAAAGGCGCTCTGGCTCAGGCCCGCAGCACCAGGCTGAATCCTAGTATGCGCAGAACTCAGGTAAACGTACTGGAAGATCAGCTCAATCAGGCTCGCTATCAAATCAAATCTGCTCGGCAAGAAGAGAGCAGTGCTCAAGCCGATCAAGAGCAAATTTCAGCCAATATCTCCTACCTCAACGTTAAAAGTCCGATTACAGGAGTGGTCACCGCCAGAGTGGTAGAACCAGGGGTGGTGGCTGTGCCAGGACAGACGCTGATATCACTTATTGATCTAAATACAGTGTATTTGCGTGGCTATGTGCCGGAAGGCAAGATAGGCAGAGTGCGCATCGGCCAGAAAGCAAAAGTCTTTCTTGATTCTTCGCCGGATAAACCATTTGAAGGCAAGGTTATTCAAATTGATCCGGAAGGTTCATTTACTCCAGAAAATATTTATTTCAAGGATGATCGCGTTAAGCAAGTGTTTGGTATCAAAATAGCCATTGCTCAGCCTGACCGCTTTGCCAAACCGGGCATGCCGGCTGACGCTGAGATTCTCGCAGACGCGCCTTAATCATGTTAGAAAACCTTACTAGAAGCACTGTCAGTGCCACAGATCCGGTGGTCAAAGTTCAGGGTTTGAAAAAATCTTATGGCTCTCTTGAAGCAGTCAAAGGTCTTGATTTCGAAATTTTTGAAGGTGAAATTTTCGGTTTAATTGGTCCGGATGGTGCCGGCAAAACTACGACTTTTCATGTCCTCAGCGGCGTCATGGAGCAGTCGGGCGGATCGGCTCTGGTGCACGGTGTCAAGCCTCGCGACGTGCGCCTTGAAATCGGATATTTAACCCAACAGTTTTCGCTTTACTTAGATTTGAGTATTGCTGAAAATTTGCGTTATGTGGCCGGACTTAGAGAAGTCGATAAAGATGTATTTGTTGAGCGTAGCGCCAAATATTTAAAACTGATGAATATAGAACGTTTCTCCGACCGGTTGGCTGGCCAGCTTTCAGGTGGTATGAAACAAAAGCTGGCTCTTTGCTGCGCTCTCATTGCCAGGCCGAAATTATTGCTTTTGGATGAACCCACTACCGGTGTTGACCCGGTCTCGCGCCGTGAGTTCTGGGACTTGCTGGCTACTGTCACCACCGAAGGTGTCACTGTAGCTGTAGCCACGCCTTATCTTGACGAAGCCGAGCGTTGCAATCGCCTCATTCTCATGCATGAGGGTGCGGTAGAAGAAATGGGCAGCCCGGCCGAGCTTAAGGGCAATCTTGGTCTCGCGCGCCTGGAAGTGCGCGGGTCGGCCATCGACGGTTTAGAAAAAAGATTGCATTTGATTGAAAAAAGCGATCCGTCAATTTTTGCCGATGTGCAAACTTTTGGCGACCGCCTTGATGTACTGGTGAAAGATAGCGGCACTGCATCTGATGCTGTGCGCAAGGCCGCCGCCGCCGAAAAAGTCGAGAATCTCCAGATTTCTATACAAGAGCCGACTTTAGAGAATGTTTTCGTCACCAAATTGCGCGCAAAAACAAATACCGGGGCTGCTCTTGTTGACAGACCCTTTCCTTTCATCGCTAAAGGCAATGGTATTGATTCTGTCAATCGGTCGGCAATTTTCGCTCAAGGGGTGAAGAAAGTTTATGGCTCATTTCACGCCGTTAAAGAAGTCAATTTAAATGTAGCCTACGGTGACATTTACGGACTATTGGGCGCCAATGGTGCCGGTAAAACTACCACCATTAAAATCTTATGCGGTTTAATTAAACCAAGCGCCGGACGTATGGAGCTTTGCGGGCAAAAGTCAAACTTACGCTCTGGGGCTTTGCGACAAAAAATTGGCTACATGAGCCAGAAATTTACTTTATATGACGATCTTACTATTCGCGAAAATTTAGAATTTTATTGTGGCGTTTACTTGGTGCCCGATAAGCTCAAGCAAGAACGCATTGGCTGGGTTTTGAACAGCTCTGATCTGGCCGGGCAGGAGGGTCTTCTCACCGCTAAGCTACCGGGCGGCTGGAAACAAAGATTATCTTTTGGTGCCGCTGTATTGCACCAGCCGCAGGTTTTGTTTTTAGATGAGCCCACATCAGGGGTTGACCCTCTGGCCAGACGCGAGATGTGGAAATTGATTCGCGACTTTTCGCGCCAGGGCACAGCGGTTCTTGTTACTACTCACTTTCTTGAAGAAGCCGAATACTGCAACAACCTTGGTTTTATGGTAGCAGGCTCGCTGGTGGCCGAAGGCTCACCAAGTGAAATTAAAAGCAGTCAACCAGGCAAACTTGTTGAGATGCGTTTTTCTGACGCACAGCGTGCCTACGCTTTTCTAAAAAGTAAATATATTTCCTGGCGCGTGTCGATGTTTGCCGACAGTTTGCACGTGGTCTTTGACAATCCTAACCAAGAGCTGCCCTTGCTGGAGAGCGAGTTGATGGCTCAGGGTCTTACGCTTTTGTCGAGCAGACAGATGCCTTTCAGCCTGGAAGACTCGTTTATTTCAATTGTGCAGCGCGCGTCGGGTGAAGTTTGATGCGTATATTTTCTCAAGCCGCTAAAGAAATTGCTCAATTCAGAAGAGACAAATTGACTCTTGCTCTGGCATTTTTGCTGCCATCAGTGGCTGTGCTGCTCTATGGCTATGCCACAAGACTCGAGTCGAAAGATATTCCGGTGGCAGTGCGAAATTATGACAACGGCGCTCTCAGTCGCGAATATATTGATACCATTTTTGCTAATGGCCAGCTCACTCCGGCAAGGTGGGTGGGCAAGTCGGCGATGGGCCCCCTTGATCTGGGGGAGGCCAAAGCTACAATTACTATTCCGGCGGAGTTTTCTCGCAAGCTCAAACGCGGAGAGATTTCTCCGGTGCAGGTGATCATCGACGCCACAGACGTCAATAACGCCCGCGTAATTAAAAACAGTGTCATTGCCACCACCGGATATTTTTTGCGCAGTCATAATCTTATGCAAGTGAAAAACCTGGTCAGCGCGCAGGTGCGCTTATGGTTCAACCCCGGTCGCGAAGAATCGCTCTATGTCGCACCCGGCGCCACTGCCGTAATTTTGTGGATTTTCCCCTGCTTGCTTTCGGCCCTGGCAATGGCGCGTGAAAAAGAGCAAGGCACGATCTTGCAACTCTATGCTTCCAGCATTTCATCTTTTGAACTGGTTGCCGGCAAGACGATGGCTTATACAGTGATCGCCTTCGTGCAGGCCATTATCGTGCTGGCAATCGCCATGATTCTTTTTGGCATCAGGCTGGTGGGCGACCCGATTATCTATTTACTTTCGCTCACCACCTTTCTGGCCAGCTCGGTTTTGTTTGGCATTTTTGTCGGCACCAGAGCCAATACTCAAAGTGCAGCAGTGCAAATGGTAGCCACCACTGGATTTACCACGGCACTTCTCCTTTCTGGTTTTCTCTATCCGCTGCGCAATATTACCTATCCGCTTTCGTTAATAAGCAATATTTTGCCGGCTCGTTATTTTGTCGAAGCTTCGCGTAATGCTTTTGTGCGCGGTAGCGATTTCAGCAGTCAGGTGCAATTGCCTCTGGCACTGGCTCTCTGCGCTCTAATTTTACTGATTGGCGCCTCGCGGATCATGCGCAAAATGCAGCTTTCCGGTGGAGGATAGATTATGTCAATTCGATTGCCTTTTCATAATTATCGACATCAGGTGCGCGCTCTAGTGATTAAAGAATTGCGGCAAATAATGCGCGATCGGCAGCTCATATTTTTGCTCTTCTTTATGCCGGTGCTGCAGCTCTTTCTCTATGGATTTGCCTTGAGCCCCGAAGTCGAACATTTGCGCCTCGGTGTCATCGATAACGCCTCATCGCCGATCAGTCGGCAGATTGTAGCCGCCCTGGTTAACAACGGCGTCTTCGATCTCAATCCGTCAGGCGGTACACAGGCCACGCTATCTAAGAAGGTCGAGGATGGTCGCCTGGAAGCCGGTATCATCATGCCACCAAATTTGGAGCGTGTAGTCAAACAAGGTGGCCCAGGCACAATTCAAGTTTTGCTCGATGGCGTCGATGCTAATACTGCTGGTATTGCTTATGGTTTCATCAGTCAGATTGTTGCCACTTTTAATCGAGAGTTGGTGACCGGCTCGCAGATATCTCGTGAGCTTGTCAGCCCACAAATTACTTTTGCTTACAATCCTGGTTTAATAAGCAGTTGGTTTTTTGTGCCCGGCGTAATCGCTCTGGTGCTTAATCTCGTTAGCACGCTGGTATCAAGTGCGGCGGTCATACGCGAGAAAGACTCGGGCACCCTTGAGCAGTTACTGATGACTCCGGTGAGCTCGCTGCAAATTCTTCTGGCTAAAATTATTCCTCTGTCAATTCTGCTCATGATCACTGTAATGGTGTGTTTGCTAGTCAGTACATTTGTTTTTCATGTGCCATTTCGCGGAAGTTTTTTTCTTTTTCTTTTTGTCAGCTTCCTGGCGATACTTGTGGGTATTTCCATCGGCATCGCTCTGGCGGCTTTTTCGCAGAACCAGCGTCAGTCGCTTTTGACTTCGTTTTTTGTCAACTTGCCGGTGATTCAACTTTCTGGTGCCGTGGCGCCGCTTGAGAGTATTCCCGAATTATTTCAATGGATTTCACTACTTGATCCCTTGCGCTATTACGTCAATTGTGTGCGGGCCATCATTCTAAAAGGCGCAGGTTTAGAAGCAATTTGGCCCGACGTTCTGGCGCTCACCGCTTTCGCCATTATTTTATTGACGCTCAGTACTTCGAAGTTCGGGAGACAACTGGCATGATCGCCGCTCAATCAATATGTAAAAAGAAACTGCTGTTTGCGGCCGTGCTCTCGGCCCTAATTTTAACCGGTCAGGCCGCTCAAGCTCAGGGTGACGATCAAGCGGGCAATTTACCGCTGCGTGGGCTTAATGCTGCCGGCGATGATATGCCCAAAGAAATCGCGCCAGTTGATGACCTCTCGGGTGGAGCCGATCCGCAAAGAATACAAATTATCAAACCGCCTCTGTCCGCTTTAATTTCTATCGATAAGCGTGTAGATCCTCTGCGCCTTGATGCTCTTTCTTCAACTACCATGAGTCTTGATGATGTGGTGCATACGGCAGTGCGCAACAATCTCGATATCGGTATTTCTGATTATGATGCTCGGGTGAGCAAGGCCAAGATGCTTTCTTCAATGGGCAAATTTTTGCCTGATATTAATCTGGCCTATCAATGGAATTATCTCAAAGGTAAAGCGAATGTGCCTTTTGGACAGAGTTTAGAGCCGCTCAATTTTAGAAATCCTTTTATTTTGACCTCGGCCGGATTTAAATATTTTGGTTATCGTGGTGGCAGCGTTGTTTTTGGCGCTTTGCAAAATCGCAATAATCTTCGCGCTACCAGACACGCTAAACATGCCACTGTCAGCGACACTTTGCAGAATGCGGCCAAATATTATTATGACTTGCTCTTGCAAGAAGCTGTGCTGCAAATTCGAGTCAAAGCGGTGGAGACATCAGAGAGTCAACTTTCGCTCAATAAAGATTTGAGGCAAGGTGGGCTTGCGACTAATTTAGAAGTCTTGCAGGCTGAAACTCAGCTCTCGCAAGATCGCCAGAACCTCATCGATCAACAGGTAGCCCGGCGCGAAGCGGCCATTACACTGGCTGAATTTCTCAGCAATAATCAGGGCATCGATATCGTGCCCAGTGATTTGCTTTTGCAGAAAATTCGCGTTATTGCAGACAGTGCTGATGCGGCGCGACTATTGCAACTGGCCATCGACAACCGCCCGGAGCTCAAACAATATGAAGAGTTGAGACTGGCCGCGAAAAAGCAAATTGTCATTAACGCCGCAAAATTGCAACCCAGTGTCGCTTTGTCCGGTAACGTGTTTGGTATTGGTGAGACACTCGGTCGCAGTACCGAACTGGTGCCTATTACGCTGGCCGGTGCCGCTGTCGGTGCCGGCGGACTGGTACCAAGGCAAAGACAAATTACTGCTCTTTATACTATTGGTGTTAACGTCAACTGGAATTTTGAGGGATTGGGGACCGTTGACCTGGCTAATACTTATGCGGCTAAGCTCACCGCCAGGCAAGCCATTCTACAACAAAGACAAGTTCTTAATCGCGTCACTGCTCAAGTGCGACGTTCTTATTTAAGATCACTGCAAACCGATCGCAAAATTGATGAGGCGGTGGCGCAGGTGCGCTCATCTAATGAAGAATTGCGTTTGGCCCAATTGCGCTTTCAAAATGGCATCGGTCGTAACATCGATGTGCTTAAAGCTCAACAAGACTACACCTCCGCTTTAATTGAAAAGGCGCGAGCCCTTGTGAATTTCAATAATGCGCAGGTTGACTTGCTGCGCGATACCGGCATGATTTCAACCGCTACTTTATTGTCTAAAATTCCGGCAGTAAAATAAGGCAGGCAAGAGCTTCGGCGTGATAAAATCCACATCCACTTATACGCAATCACTTCAGTTAATCTCTTGAAGGAGCAACCATGGGCACTATGCGGGCGCACGAAATCGATTACACCATCTTAGGCGACGACATGCAGATGGTCGAAATTGAGCTGGATCCTGGTGAAACTGTTATTGCCGAAGCCGGTGCCATGAATTACATGGAGCAAGGCATTACCTTTGCATCTAAGATGGGTGATGGGACCGACGCCGATCAAGGCATGATGAAGAAATTGTTTGGCGCCGGCAAACGCATGTTGGCTGGTGAATCGCTCATGATCACTCACTTTACCAACAGCGGTACGGGCAAGCAAACAGTGGCGTTCGGCGCTCCTTATCCAGGCAAAATTATTGCGCTTGACCTGGCTGAGTTAGGCGGCACTGTTACTTGTCAAAGAGAAGGTTTTCTTTGCGCCGCCTTAGGTACCAAGTTAGACATCGCTTTCACTCAGAAACTGGGCACCGGATTTTTTGGTGGTGAAGGTTTCATTCTGCAAAAACTTAGCGGTGATGGGATGGCCTTTGTGCATGCTTGCGGCACTATCGTTAAAAAAGAGTTGAAAGGCGAAACTTTGCGAGTAGATACCGGCTGTTTAGTTGGCTTTACTCCTGGTGTTGAGTATTCAATTGCCCGCGCCGGTAATCTGAAGTCAATGGTTTTTGGCGGTGAAGGATTATTTCTAGCCACATTGACTGGTCACGGCACTGTCTGGCTGCAAAGTTTGCCTTTCTCCAGATTAGCAAATCGCATTCTTGAACATGCTCCACGAGCCGGTGGAAGCGCTGCCGAATCTGGTGGCGGCGGATTGATTGGCGGTATTGGTTCGCTGTTCCAGGATAGTTAGCTTGTCCTGGTATTAGTTTTTTCACGCCTAAGGAATTTTACAACCTGTAGGTTGTAAAAAAAGCTCTAGGTAGCATTCTTGTATACCCCGAGGGGGCGAACCTGAACGCGTACGGCGCTAGCGGTTTTTAATTTTGCAGGCGCAGTTTGTTGATAATCCAGGCGCGGGTCTTGGGAAAGTTCTTAGTGGCGCAGTCGGTAACTTTACTATTGCCACCAGATAAGCCGGCAATCAGGGCCGCGCACATTTCTTTTGCGGCATTGTTGGCCGGTGGGGCTAGAAATGGCAGTGTGTTTTCTATGCCGTCGGGTAATTCGCGGCTGTCAATCATGTAGGCATTGTGGAAATCAGGATCGCGCGATAGCCCGCCGGAGCAATCACTGACTACCTGTCCGACTTGCATGAGAAATGCTTCTCTAATCTCTACCGGCGAAAATGGTTTGACTGATTTTCCTGCTACTAATTTTTCAAAAACGCAAATGGTTTTGCCTGAAAGAATGGCAGCACCACTGACGGTGTTAGGAAACTGATTTTTGGCGGTGTAAGCAACGGTCACTTTTACCTGGCCGGAATCAAGTATCTGATAGATGGCGCGGGGCATTGTCGTAACTGCTTTTTGCACAGTGGTAATAGTTGGTTTACTCACTGCAGGGTGACCTGCTTTGGGAAATATTACTTTGATGCGATAGTAGAAAGTGGTCGACGTTTTGTCAGATCGACCGGCTGCGTATGCGGCCGGATTTTCTAAGCGCACCACACAATCACCAGCCTGAGCCGCTTCAGCCGTGCCCTTGAAATTGTCGTGGATATTGCGATAAACAGGCAGTGCTAATTTGTACTGACCTTGCGCGGCATACGAGTGAGCCAGATAAAGCATTACTATCGCCTTGGAATTGCCCTCTTTGATGGCATCAAGAAAATATCGATTGGCAATGGGAAAATTGCCGCGATTATAAGCCTCAACTCCAAGCTCATAGTCTTCGTCTCGATCTGCCAGAGCTGCGCCTTGTAGCGTGAGGCTGAGCAAGAGTGCTGCCAGGCTGGCAGTGACTGCTACCGATGCTCTTGCTCTCAACCGATGCATTCGATGCCTAGTATTGCTTCACAGCGCCACCATCAATGGTGATGGCAGTGCCGGTAATAAACTCACCTTTGGGAGAGGCAATGAACGAAATCAAGGCTCCCAGATCTTCTGGCTTGCCGAATTTTTTCACTGGTGCTGAATACTTCCATGCATTGACCACTTCTTGGGCCGAGACACCGTGGGTTGTAGCGAATTGTTTGGCCAGTTCGTGCACCAGCGGAGTATCGAAGTATCCCGGACAAATAACATTGACTGTGACACCGTCAGCGGCAACCTCAGTGGCGATGCATTTTGCCAGGGCATTGAGGCCGGTGCGCAAGGTGCTCTGCACTACTGACGACGCTTCTGCTTCTATGCCAAAAATGGAGCCGATAAAAATAATGCGGCCATAGTTGCGCTTGCGCATACTGTCCAGCAAAAGTCTGGTTAAGACGATTGGCGGCCGCAAAACCAGATCATGGCCATATTGCCACTGGTCGTCGGTTGTCTCAGAAAAGGGATGTGTGGGCGGGTGACCTGTACTGACAATCAAGATGTCGATGTCGCCCAGCTTTTCTTGAGCTTCACGAGCCGTCTTTTCAAGGTCGTCCATTTTGGTCAGGTCGGCGGCGATGCCCACCACTTTAGAGCCTGTGGTTGCAGCTATCTGGGCCGCTACCGATTCGACTTTGTCTACGTAACGTGATGAAATCGCAACGTCAGCACCTTCTTCGGCCAGCGATAGGGCGCAGGCATAACCCAAACCGTAGCTGGCGCCTGTAACCAGGGCACTTTTACCCTTCAAACCTAATTCCATAGACTATCCTGACCTCGAAATAGAGTTGAGGATAGCAGCAAGGAAACCATGACAAAAAGTGACTGGCCTAAATGGTGACGTTAATTTACTTAATTAGTGAAAGCCGTATTGCCTCGCCGCGCACATGGCGTTATGGTGGACTGATGGCAACTAAAGGCAGGTAACTAGGCTCAATGGGCAAATACAACACGGCGCTGAGCGTGGTTGTCGGACTGCTTGTCCTCACTTATTTTTGCGTCTATGCCTCAGCCTGCCCCAGTCCTGAACTGATTCGGGCGATTATTTTGGAAGTAGTCGTCTTTATTGTCGTGCTGTTTTTCAAATTCAAAGGTTCGCGCAGCAAAAGTGGCCGCCTGGAAAACATGGTGATGCACGAGTTAAGCGACAAGTGGGCCTCCCTGAAATTCGCCAGACGGGCCGGCAATGCCATTGTGCTTACTTGCTGGATTGCCGCCACAATTATTTTATCGATAGATCTTTGTGCTCTGCTTGGCGCTGTCAGCGGCAATACGGCGGTCTCTCGTTTCATTTATACAACTTTTCCTAATTCCGTTTTGCCCGGGGTGCATCCAGCTTATTCTCTTGAGGTTTTGACCGGAGCCTATATCGAGGCCGCTAAATACGACCGGGCCAGGACAATGGCAGATGAGCTTTTGTGGATTAATAGAAAACTTTCGGGCGAAAATAGCGAAGCCTACGCCAGTGCAATTGGCACGCTGTCTAAGATTTATGTGAAAGAAGGTCGCTTTGCCGAAGCGGAAATTGAAAGTCGCAAAGCTCTTGCGATCTCGAGGCGAGTACTGGGCCAACGTAAAATGGGTCAGATACTTACCCTGGTAGCGGACAATCTGAGAGATCAGGGCAAATACAAAGAAGCCCAGAATTATTACCTGGAGGCCCTGCAAATGCGGCAGGAGCAGTTTGGTCCTCGCAGCGTTAAAGTGGCGGAGACTTCACGTGCCTATGCCAAAATGCTCAATCTTGCCGGTGACACCGCCGGAGGTGCAATTTATCAGAAGAGTGCCGATGCGATTCTTAAATTCCATGAGCGCAAAGACGATGGTTTGGTCAATCTTGTTTTGACTGTAGTTCTATTTCTGATTTCGATCAGCGCTTCAAAATTATTATTCGGGCCAAAAGGTTATTTGACTAAAATGGCTATGAGGCGGCTTGAAGCAAATATTCAGGGTCAGGCGGTGTCCACAGAAGATGTGAAAAAACTGATCAAGTTTTACGAACATCAGAAAAATCCGGCTCAAATAGAAAGGTACGAAACTATGCTGCGGAAGTTGGCTGCGGACTGATATGGAAGAAATTGCACAAGTCTCAAAACACTATACAAAACGCTTTATGCAACTGCTGGTGAAAGGGCAGTACTGGGGCATTCCTCTTGAGTTTAAACTCTTGCCCGGACTGACCGCCGATGATATTGATCATTCCGTACGAGATTTTGAGGTGACATCTGGGCGACTGGTGACCCCCCCAGAAGCTGCTTTCGATAGCGTGCAGGTTTTTAACTTTGACGACAGGCAGTGGAGCTCTGGCCCCTGTCCACGCGGGGTAATTAGCCATAACACTATTATTTATGTCTCTGACTTCGGTGCCAAATGGGTGCAGGATTTCTTTTTGTGGTCTGCTGCCGGCCGTTCGAAACACATGGTTAAGCTAGTTTTTCGCGTTGTTGGCGAGGACATCGCCGCCTCTTATGACGGTATCTGGCATCATTAACTTGGTTTGGTGTTTTCTGTTGGTTCTTTTGCCGGTTGGATGGCAGGTTGGTTTTTTAAAGCCTAAGAAATTTTACAACCTGAGAGTTGTATATCCGTACAACTCTCAGGTTGTGAAAATGGGTCTAGACAGCATTTTTAACTAGCCAACTGTTTGCCGCCGGAAATATTGAAAAAGCTAATGCATTTTCAATTTGCCGTCTGCACCGGCAGTCAGGCTGAGGAAAGTTTTGTCTTTTTTCAATGAGTCGAAGACGTGGTCAACTCTGGCTTCCATCATCTCCTTAGAGCGCACTGCCTGAAAGCGTTCATATTCGAAGAAGTGCCTACGCAAAAGTTGCAATGCTTTTTCTTTGTTGCCGGATTGTGCATAAATGGCGGCCAGATTATAACTGCCGCACATTAGTTTTTCGTTTTCCCGGGCCACTTTCAGTGCTTCTTCTTTGTGACCGCTGGCAGCCATGAACACTGCTGAAAATACCAGATTGAAAGGATCTTGCGGTGCCATTGCCAGAGCTTTTTGCGTATAGGCATAGGCCTTTTTGCTGTCGCCTTCGCTATTCCAGTACACTGCCAAATTACGATAAGCGAGTGCCAGGGGATAGACCTGCACTGATTTTTCCATCAGTGCCAGACCCTTTTTGAAATTGCCTTCGTGAATGGTGATTTTTCCGAGACCGTGCAGGGCAACAGCGCGACTTAGAGGGTCGCTGGGCATTGCTAAAATTTGTTCAAAAATTCGCCGCGCTTCACCCCAGTCGCCAATATCGTGACGATAAAGCTCGCCTAAATAGCGCAGTGGTGCAGGATCGTTTACATCAAGCTGGTGCGCCTTGAAATAAAGTTTTTTCGATTCAATGTAGCGATCGCTGAGTTCGGCTTTGAGACCGGCGGCCATAAGTGTTGTAATTTTTGAGGTGACATTTTGATCTAAGTTTGCACCTTGCGAAACCTGCGCGCTCACTCCCAGGCGCTTTAATTGTTGAGCCGCGTCTTTGCCCAATTTGGGAAGCAGACATTTTTGTCTTAGCACAATCTGGTAAATGGTGATCGCTCCACCTTTATCGCCTGTTTTTTCTTTAGCCGCTGCCGTGGTCATCTGTGTTTGCAAAGCATTCTGCCGCTTTTTAATTCCTGCCGTCAGTAATTGCTCTACTTTTTCCACTTTCAGTATGCCGACAATATTTTCGGCTTTGCCTAATGTCGTGCCATCGGGCGCCATTAAAATTGCTAGCGGCAACCTGGTACCGGCAGCCAACTTCTGGCTGAATTCAGTGCCTGGTGCGACCATAGCAAGAGTGACGCAGCGTGCCGAGTAAATAGACAGCATTCGTGAAACCAACAGGCTCGAGAACTGCTGCTCGGTTGCGGTAGCCGGCAACCAGTAAACAATCAATCCATCTTTAATGGTGACCGGTGCGGTTACTTCTTGCCAGGCCACATCGTAGACTTCTTCATCAGCGTCCATACCGCCGGTGCCGCCACCACCGCCGCCGCCGCAAGTAGCCAGGGCTGGTTCGAGCATGGCAGAAGGGTTAGTGCAGAACGTCGCGGCCAGTAATAATGCCACGGCACTCCATTGGCGGAGGCTGGTCAATGGACCCGAACGCTGAAAGTATTTTTCGGTCATCTTGATTTCCCTGCCTGTGGGCCTGATCCTACCAAATGGAGACGCTTGCATCCAGTTAACCTGCGATTTGCGTTTTTCTGTTGACAAACGTCAGTCAAGATTCGCAAAATCCTTTCTATGAACCTATTGAGCATGATTGCTTCGTTGCGCAAGTTCGGCAATTTTGTCGTCGGCTTGTTTCCCATTTTGGGCACGATCGTAGCCTTATTACTCTCGCCTTTTGCCCGAGCAGTCAAGGGCAACAATGATCTGAGCGGAAAAATTGACTCGGTCAGAAACAAATTAGATAAAGTCGGTCAGATCAAAGCTGTGAAAGCGGCGACGCCGGCCATTAGACGATTTTACTGGAAAGATTATGGTCAAGATCGACTTGATATTACCACCTTGCCCGAAGGCAGTCTGACTATACTGCGACCGCTTTCTCTCGTTACTGTGGCCCTGTGCACTTTTATGCCGATGCTCTCTTTCTGGACAAATACTTCTGTCCCTCTGACCACTCTAGCTGGTGCTAGCGGCAGTGCTCCGGCCTGGTCTATCTGGCTGTGGCTAGTTGCTGCTGCTCTCGGTTGGGGCTGCCTCCTGGCCGGCTCGGCCATCTGTAACCACGTTATATTTTGTTTTGTGGCGGTTATCTATATCACTCTATTTGGTGCCTGCGCCCTTTTTATTCCCCGCTCATACGGCAACAGCCTTTTACCACTGATTGCATTTTTAGCCCTGGCCTTCAGTGCCACCAGCCTGAAAGGGCAAGTGCCGGTGCGAGGCTGGCGCGACCAGCTAATGACCTACATGACCGCATTTATTGTAGGCACTCCAGCAGGCATTTATCTGGTCGCACTGACACCGATGCAGCCTTTCTTTAAACCTTTTGTCTGGCAATCTGGTGCAGTTCTTGGCGCACTAATCGCCATCACCATCACCATCTTTTTAAGACGCGCTGGTAGCACCAGCGGTGCGCGGCTGGGCGACATTTTGCGCAGGCCCGTGGCGGTTGGGGTCAGTGCCTGGGCTCTTTCACTTTTAAATTTACTCTTCCTGCTTACTCTTGTCTGGCGTAGCTCGCTCAGCCAACTGGCCGGACAGTTCATATCTGAAATGAATCTCTGGAATGGTTATCTCTGGCCGGTGTGGTATTTCATCGGTATTGGCATTGTTTTTAAAATGTTGAAAAATACAAAGGTGATCACAAAGTCTATTAAGGAGGCTTTACCTCTTCCCGTTTATCACTTTACCGTTATTTTGCTTGTGCTTTTCGCCGCTGCGCTCACCTGGCGCAGCACCGTGGTTGACGTTTTGCTGGCCAGTCACTTTCTTGACCAAACTGCTTTGTGGTTTATTCAAAACACTCGCTGGTTCTGGCGAGAACCAATTAATTCCTTTTCGGCAGCGGTGCTCAAGTGGGTCTTTCTATTCGATATTATTGCCATATTGTGGCTCGTAATTAAAAGAAAGTGGAGTACCGAAAGTGCCGGCACAATTCTCTATCTTTCAGCGCTGAGCTGGTTTGCCGTGAGCGAATATATGTTTCAGTGGCTTTCTTTTGGTCGCTCACCAGTGCATTCGATAATTTTATTAGTGACCTTCGCCATGTGGCTAATCTGGCTCCTGCACACCGTCGGCCTTGAAATGAGTTTACAAAATTCTCGTACCTTTCCATCGGCAGGTAGACTGGCAATTTTTGGCAGCATCGTTGTATTTGCACTGCTAGAAATTCATGCTCGCTGCGCCATCCGTGATTTTGGCGTCATGAATGAAATATTCCTCTACATGTTTCGCGGCATAATTGACGTAGGCTTCCCTTATTTCCTTTATGTATTTGCCTGTCGTCGCTTTGGCGAATTGCCGCTCGAAATTTCTCAAATTTTTAGAATTTTTTGTCTGGGCGCGGTGCTTACTTATCCTCTTAACGTGCTTGATAAGTTGGCTCTGGGCGGATGGACGCTCAGTGGTTTGCAATTGATCTGGGCAGAGGAAATCACCACACTCAGTACCAAGGTTTTCGTTAACGCTGCAGAACCAAATCTTACTTTCCTCTCTATTGCTTTGCGCTCTGCCGTTTTCATTACGGCTCTGGCTCTAGTTGTTAGAGCAAAACTGGCGAACGGCGAGAAGATTACTCTGCCCGGGGCTGTGGAAAAGCATAAAGGCAGCGCGGCGATTATGTCTGCACTTGCCTTCGCCAGCGGATTTGCCTCGTTTTCTAAAACCACCGTCGACTTGCCTTTACCTGATAGCTGGCGGGTGCTGGTAGCACCATTCCACACCAGTTTGTTCTTTGACTATCATTTGATCGCCCTCTATTTATCTGCAGGCATTGCCGCTCTAGTTCTCACCCTCATTCTTGTGGGCTCTAAAAATGAAAAGCGCCGGCCGTCTCTAGCTCGCTGGTCACTGGCCATAGTTGCGGCCTTCGCACTAGATCTAGGTATAACCTGGGCCTGGCCGGGTCAGCAGGTCTGGCTGCGCTCTACTGGTATAGTTGATACCGGCACCGCTTTTGGTGGCGTCGTACTGGTCTATCTTTTAGTTATTTCCGTGCGTTTGATTGAAAACTGGTCACCTTCGGTGCAATCACAACCTCTGGTCTCCAAATTTGAAATCAATCTTGCCGTGGTGTTGATATTGAGCGCACTGGGCTTTGTCGCATATGGCCAAATTGGCGAGTCGCGTCTGTGCCCACGCCCGCTCAGTGGTATGCCGGCCCTGCAAGTACCGGCGCGGGCCGGGCCGGGCACAATAGACTCCGGCGGAAAAGCTGCGCTCTTTACCTGGCAAGATAAAAACGGTTTATCTACTTTCTCGGTGACCCAACTACCCACTCTAGGCCAGAGTTTAAAGACGCTTCTTGTGAATCTGGCAACTAGAGCAATTGCAAGTCACAGCTTGCCTGATTTTGCCGTGGTGCGCGCAGAAGACTGGAGCAAATATACACCCGGGGCCATTGCTCTCGATTTCAATTATAGTTTGCACTCAAAAGATGGCAGCAAAATTGCCATGACCGGAACCACCGTGCTTACACCGACGACAAATCCTGGCACAGCGTCTTACTATTCTATGTGCGGCACACCGGTTGATATGGAGTCAAGGCGCTACGACCTGATTCGTATCGTTCAAGCTTCACGCTAAATTATCGCGCCAGAGCCTGAAGCATGCCGCCGAGATTGGCTTCCATCAAGGTAAGTTGTAGATTGACGAGGCGGGCGTCAAAGCTGTTGGCATCAAATTCGCAGCCTACCCAGCTCAATCGTTCTTCGATTTCTTCGTTTTCGGGATCTTCTACAATTTCAATGAAGCGACGATAGCCTTCTGTGCCGCCGACATCTTCTGGTGGGCAAGCTCGTTTGCCCATGATGCAGCGAGCTGTCTGGGGGCCGTTTTCAATCTCGACAATGCGCTCAACACGAGCTGTATGTTTCCATGAATCACTTAAGTCATATTCATAAATAAATTCATCGCCGTCTTGAGTCAAGAGATCAGCAAGTTTTACCTTGCTCTGGTCTTTTATCTTCTTGCTTTCGGCGTCGGTTAAATCACCATATATGGTGTTGCCAAAATGGAATTGGTGAATGTGATAACCAGACCAGCCCATGGTCAACTGCAAGATTTCATGAAGCTGATCAAGTGTGATTTCACCGTTGACCAGCAAGCGTCTCCAAATCGGCAGCGGTGCGTCATTGAGGTCAATTCGCAATTGAATAAATTTATTGGCACTGCTCTTCTTACGCGAAACCATTGAATGTCCTCGACTGTTTTTGTCTTTGTTACAACGACTCCGGACCAAAAGAATCTGGCAAGAGGCCGTCTAATGTCCATTTGCAAATATCGCTATTTTGATTTTGGATAGATAGAACAATTAGTTCGAGGCCGCCGAATTCACGCAGCACCTGGCGGCAGATGCCGCACGGGGAGCCACCGGGTTTGGTGGCAGCAACCACGGCAATGCGCAAAAAAATAGTAAATCCTTCTGACACGGCTTTGACCGCCGCTGTGCGCTCAGCACAAATGGCGCCGCCATAGCTGGCATTCTCAACATTGCAGCCGTCAAAGCGCTTGATTATACCTTCTTGATTTTTTGCCTCGATTACAGCGCCCACATAGAACTGCGAATAAGGCGCATAAGCAATTTTTGCTGCGTCCCAGGCGCCGTTAACCAGTTCTTGTTCGGCCTGGTCGAGTTCGGTAAATTTGGTCAAAGCTGGCTTGGGCACTTAATCCTCACACTTTAGTAATAGCTGCCTTGCGTCAGGCATTGTCTGCAGCACCAGTGGTGTCAACAACCGCCGACTGCAGTCTTTTTTGCAGAGTCTCAATCACAGCCAGGCGCTTTTTCAATTCCTCTAAATGGGTGTCGGCGCGGGCACCGGCTTCGATTGTGTTTTTTAAGCACAAGATTTCGACTAAAGCTGCTTTAATGGCCAGCACAAAGCCGCAAGATTGAAGCACGGAAGCTACAGGTTCTTCGCGCTCCGGCCCCTGACTTAAGGCGAGGCCGGCTTCCAGCGATAAAAGAGCATCCTTTTGAACGTGGTCGAGCAGGCTGACGCCGTAATCTTTCTGGTTGTCTATACCTTTGACCAACTCGCAAAAGTTAAGCAGCTCACGCTCAGTGCGTGTAGTCAGTCTGGAAACCCCCTGTCTTGCAGTTTCCATCCAGATAGCGCGGGTTACTTCAAGCGCGCTTGTGGCAGAGCCCAGACGCTGCAAAGCGGTAACTTTGTCGAGTTCGCCGGCGCGCCACTGACTGAAGCTAGTTTGAGCCAACCCCAGGCTCAGTTGGGTTTCTTCGCTAGGGTCGTCGAAGGCATTCATAGAATAATTTGCAGGCTCTCCAGCCAGTAAGTATACAGGTTAGATATAGAGGGTCGCGACACCCCTCTTAGATCTTCTACCGTGCAGACGGGTCGGTGAATCGGCTTGAGTTAAAACTTCAGATTAAACTCTGAATCTCTAGCGCTACAGTGCCTTCTGGAAATTGGATTATAAAGTCTTCTTTTGCAAATTTGAACTGTTCTTTTCCGGTGCTTTGACGCCATCGTGGTTCTCTGGCCGAACCCCCGGAGTAATAGCTGGACTAACCGCCGGATTACCAGCCGGACTACCAGCCGGATTAACAGTGGGATTGGCTGTTGAGGGCATGCCGTGAGTTTGTGAAGTGGGCGGGTTCTTTGCCCCTTTGCCATCGTCAAAATAATTGCGTATGTAGAGGTTAGTTCCTACAGGGCTCAGTTTCGGCGAACCGATAGTCTTTTTTTCGTCCAGTAAAGTTTGCAAATTGTCTGCACTTTTTTGAATTTCCTGAGCGTGGCTGTTGCCGCGCTCGAGTGAACTGCGGTGGGTTTCCAGGTCACGTTTCATCTGCTCGAGCAGTTTCAAGCTTTCTTTGCTTCCTTTGCCTTTGGCGATGCGCTCTTCCAACTCTTTTTGAGTCTTAGCCAGAGCGTCGCTTTGTATGCGTGCCATTTCTAAAGCATCACGTTCCCGTTGGCTACGCACGCCGTTTTTTGCCTGCTCCACCTGGTTCTTCAGTGAGTTTCTGGCATCTTCCATGGCTTTTTCTTTAGCGGTGAGAGGTACGATTACCGGCGGCTTGTTTGTTTTCAGGCGGGCTTCAGACTCGACACCCAAATATCCCAGAGCTTGTTTCGAAAGCTTACCGACTTCCTGCTCCGGTGCCAGTGCAAAAGCAATGCGAAATTCTTGAATAGCCAGGTCTTTTTTGTTGACGTGAATGTAGGTATTGGCTAAGTAGTAATGAAATTTGGGATTGCTAAATTCGGCCTGCCGGGCCAGGCCAAAGTTATTTTCGGCTGACTTATAGTCGCCGTTTTTAAAATCAAAAACTCCTTCAGTCATCTCTTTACTTTCTGCCAGTGCCGGCGGTGCCAGAGTTGCGGCCACGGCTGAACTAAAGACGGCAGCTACGGCTGTTAAGACGGCGATGCGGACATTCGAACTAGCGCTTTTAATAATCATGGCTTGCTGGAGAAATAAAGTTGGGTCAGGCGTTGAACATAAAGATCTCCTACGGCTTTGTTAAAGCCGGTGCCTGGTTTCCACATCATGACGCCAGTATTAGTGGCATAAGGCTGGGGTGTACCGCCAGGGCTCTGGTCAGCCTGAGCAAACTGATCTGTGGTGGTAGGTTCGGTGACCAGCGGCGTACCAGAAATGCCATCAAGATTAGGGTCTAAGGTCTGCGGATCCCACTGCTTAGGGTCGATCCATGGTGGCAGGGAGCCATTTTCAGGCACCATTTGAATATTGGGATCAGTATGGTCGGCGCTGTGGTCAGCAGCGAAAATATAATAGCGCAGCACTTTGGGGTCGTACTGTTGCTGCTCAAAAAGTTTGACTAATTTGGCTTTTGTAAACTTAGGATCCATGCATTGAATGCGCTGTAAGAGCTTTTTCATGGCTGGGTTAATATCAGCCTTGAGAGCGTTGAGAATGACGTTGATACTGCTGCCGGCTTGATACTCTCCCCCTATGGTGCCAAAGCAATTTATTACTCGAGTTGGAGTCTGAAAATCTTTCAGGCCGTGTACCCTCTGCTGCTTAAAATTATATGGAATCGCTTTGGCAAATTTGTTGTCTACATTCCAGATAGAGATATTTGTGACGTGAATGGTGATGTAAGACTGCGGAATCGCCATGTCGTAAGTACGTATAGGATTGGCCACAGCACTGGCCACTGCTGAAACTCCTGTTTGCCCATTGCTGGCTTCGGCAAATTGACGAAAGGCATTGGGAATGGTTGTGCCTTTGTCGTCCAGTGGTGCTTTGTCAGCGCGGCTGGCGTCGAAGAGGCTGTCAGAAATCAGGTGAGGCTGCTCACCTTCGTGAAATGAAGTGAAGGTGAATTTCTTATTGTTGGCAGTCATGGGCACGTAACCCTGCATATAACTTTTGCTGCCTTTATCAACTTTTCCTGCTTCCACCCCTTCAGGAATTTGTGTTGGTTGCATTGTCAAATTGCTTTCGTCACCGCGGTCTACCAGGGCGATGGGGCAGCTTGCTGTTTTAGTTCTGTCAATTCCCATGCCGGGGTTGATCAGGTTGGCCGTGCGACGGCCGGCCATCTGGTGAAAATAAATGTCCTGGTTTTTTGAACTGGCCAGTTCGTTGAATAGCTGGTCGTTAACGTTCTGGGCAAGTTGATAAGCGGTATCACCGTTGGAGCTAGCGGAGGGGCCGGCACGGCCACTTTTTTGCATCTCTTCCAGGTTGGCATTGATCAAGTAAGCCTTTCCCCAGAGCCGGTTTACGTTACTCATGCCTACTTTGCCGTTGGTGTCGGAAACGTCTGCGTATTTGGGATCTGTTGTCACCCGAATTTCCATCATTTTTTTCGAAACATTCAGGGCCCCGGCATCAACGGCGTTGCGCACTTGCCGCGATCCGCCCATGATCATGGACAATTGAAAAAGGCCATAAATCAGAAGCACCAGACCAAATGCGCAAGCGATAATGAGCAACAAAGACGCGCCTGACTGACTGCGCTTGGCATTTTCCCTATATTTCATTTGAGACAAAATTGGCATAATTTACTGTTCGGCCGGAGTGGCAAGCAGGGGTTGTATGGCACTGGCCCTGCATTCGAAGCGATTCATCAGCGGCATGGGAATGGGCATGTTTACTTGCATCACAGTACTGACCGTCACCTGACCTGCCTGCTCATCAAATTTGATTTTCTCCATTTCTATGGAACTTATGATGTTGGTGGGCACAAAACGGGTGAGCGATTTCTTCGCCATAGTGCTACCCATGTTTTCGCAGGTGCAACTGCCGGCGGCGCGGGCAGCCGTTTCGGCCCATTGCTCATTCGTTTGCGTGGCGCTCATGAGAGTAACAACGTCTACGGCAGCCAGTCCAATTGGAATGAGAATGACGAAACCAAACATGGCTTCAATTAAAGTTTGGCCGGAGCGTGAGCGCCTGCCATGAGCCTTAACTGTTTGCTGTTTACTGCGCTGCATACATGGGATTCTCAAGCAAGCGACTGTTGGAGACAGTGAACGAAGCCGGTTCGCCGAGGCCGGGCACCTTATAGAAAAACGGAATAGTGAGAAATGGGCGAACTTTGACTGTAGTGGAGACGATTACATACATATTCCCCGTACTGGCATCATAATCGACCTTTGTGACAGGCTGTTCCGCAAGGCCAGATACGCCCCCCAGGACAGTCTGCATCCATTTGTCTGGAATGGTGAGAAGAACGGGCCCTTTGAGGCTAGTGGCCACGCTTTTGGGAATTTTTGCGGCTTCTCGCAATTGAATGTCGTTCAGTGAGGCGCAAGACATGTAGCCAAAGCTGAGGGCGATGATGTCCACCACAGGAAAGACGGCAAATATGAAAATGAAAAACAACGCCGGGCCAAATTCGCTCATAGCCGAGCCTCTGCGACCGCGTGGCCGCTTAAGCTGCGTTTTTGTGCCGATTTGCTTCAGAGATCTCATATATATTTAGTAATATACCAGATTTGTAGTCAGGCCCAGCTGGCTTTCAGGTGCCTGTATTTCCGTCTCCATCTGACTTTAGGGTTTGTGAGCACGAGGCCGCCGCCACCAGCAGTGCCAGGTCGTGATTTTTGCCGGCGATTAACGAAATGCCGCTCGAAATTGTGCGGCCACTAGGCGATTTAATATTAAGTTGGGTCAGTGGCAGCGGAATAGTTACCTGCGGTAATCCGGCAAATGAGGCGATTGAGCAAAGCTGCATATTGCTCATGCGGTTTTTTTGCAATTCGTCGGCGCCGGCACTTTTTAGTGGTGGCAGATTGACGGTAGTGGGCAGGCAAAAAACATAATCGTCATTCAATTTTTCTGTCAAAAATTGCTGCATTTCTGTTTGCAGAACGCGGGCCGCCATGGCATCACTTTCGGTGGCATCGTGGCAGAGTAAAAAGCGTTGCTTTACGCTTTCAGCCATATCTGGTTTGACTTCCTCGATCCACTGGCCATGGCATTGCCAGGCCTCATAACCACGGATAGCTGAGAATTTTTCTACCATTTCCACCAGTCCGCCCGGCAACATCTTTTTGGGAAACAATTTTTGGACAGATTGAGTCGATTTAAAATATGGTGAAATGCACATGAGTGCTGCCATCATATCTGGTATCAACGCCTGGTCAAGTAAGTCAAAACATTCTTGCAGAATAATCAAGTTTTTGAATGGATGCGAAGAAGACGCAATATAGGTCGGTGTAATCAGGCACGCTGCTACTTTTGCCAGAGCATACAGATTGGGCGCTAAAATTCCCACGGTGTCGAATGAGGGCCCAAGCGGGAGCACGCCGTCCACACTGATAGCACCAAAAGTCGGTCTGAGACTGCATATACCGCAATAACTGGCCGGCACACGAATCGATCCGGCTGTGTCGGTACCGAGGGCAAAATCAACCATTTCGCTTGCCACCATGGAAGCCGAACCACTGGAAGATCCGCCTGGTATGCAGTCTGGCAACTGAGTATTATGAGGCGTACCATAGTGCTCATTAATGCCATCAAGGCTGAGAGCAAATTCGTCGCTGCAACTTTTGGCCACTAGAGAAGCGCCCTGGTTCAACAACTGATCTATAACCGGGGCGTTGCTCTCAGCCGGTTCATGTGTAGCTAGCCAATCAGGATTGCCAAAACCAGTGGTTTCACCGGCGATGGCAAAAATGTCTTTGACGGCGAAGCGCTGGCCCAGGAGCCTGGTATCTCCTGGGTTCTGCAGCCGCAAATCTAAAACCTTAATTTGGCCGTCGAATGCCACTAAACTAATTAATAAACGCGCGTAGGGCGGCCTGAAACTTTAACCGCTTCAATATTCCCTTTAACCGGCTCGCGGCCGAATGATGTGCCGAGACTCTCATAAAGAGCCACATCTTCAGGGCTGACAAAGCGTTGTTTAATGGCGTCGGCTACATCCATATATTCGATTTTGCCGGCTTGATACGAAACTACTGTAACGCCAAATGTGCCTTGGGAAATCAGTTCAACAGCTGCAGAACCCACTTCCAGACCAAAGTTTGCATCCACTGGTGTGGCGAAACCGCAACGTACCAGGTGCCCCGGGCGCAGATCGCGCACTTCCGGATTTTCGTAGACTCCTTCGACGAATTGCCCGGTACGTTTCATGAAGGCTTTGATTTCTGGATCTGCTTTGATGCGGTCACTCAATTGCTTAACCACATAGGTACCGGCGCCGATTAATTTGCGGTGGCCGAATGAGTCTGGTTGCGAATTCATGTCCACCAGTTCGTTGCCTGATGAATCGCGCAGTCCTTCCGCCACCACCACCATCACAGTTCCGGCATAAACGTCGCTTTCTTCCACACGTTTGATGAACAGGCCTTTTACGTGTTTGTAGAGCACATCGAAATCAACTGGAATTTCAGGAATGAGAATGGCGTCGGCGTCCGCCGCTACTCCACCGCGAAAAGCCGTATGGCCTGCGTAGCGGCCGAATACTTCCATTACCAGAATGCGGTTGTGGGTGCGGCCGGTGGTGTGCAAGTCGCGCACCTGCTCAGCGATGCGATTGATGGTGGAGTCACCGCCCACGCTGTAAGGCATGAGGTCGAGGTCCATGGTTTTGGGCGCGTGTACGCAAGGAATGCCCTGGGCGGAAAGGTCGACCACCACACTGCCGGTGTCGTCGCCGCCGGCAATCACCAGGGCGTCAAGATTGAACTTTTTCAAGCCTTCTTTGATTCGATCATATTTTTTGTCGTCTTTAATTTTCGAGACTTTAACGCGGGAGTTGCCCGCTTCAGAGCCCGCCAGAAAAACGTCGATTTGCGCTATCCGCTCTCTAGTGAGCTTGGTCAGAGTTTTTAATTCCACAAGGTTGTAGAGACCGGCATAGCCATTGGGAATGATCCAGGCAGTCATGCCTCTGTGTAAGGCCGAGAGGGCTGCCCCTTTAATGACGCCGTTCAAACCGCCGCAATCCCCGCCAGAGGTGATAATTCCGATGTTTTTCACGCGGCCTCCATTTATGCCAGACAATCTTTTATATGTGGTAACTGCTTGTATTTAGCATGTCGGCGATTTCTGATAAGTAACAAAATTTAAGCTTCCAAATTGAACTTTTTTGGCAGAGATTACGTTAGCTGCTAAAGAAGGACTCTTTAAAGAGTAAAAACCCGGCCATTTTTGGAGAAAATTCTATGAAACGGCAGATCCTGGCTCTCTCACTTGCTTTTGGCCTGCTTGCCCCGGTTCTAAGCCCCGTCTGTTGGCCGGTCTCGAGCAAATCGCTGCAAGTAGCCGCATCCACCCCGGTGCGCGCCGACGGCGACGCTCAGGTGGTGCAAGTTTTAAACCGACTTACTCTCGGTGCTGCTCCCGGCGATTTTGAGAGGGTAAAAGCAATGGGGGTGAAAGCGTACATTCAGAGTCAGCTGCAACCCCAGTCGATTGCCGAAGCGGAAATTGTAGAAAATCAAGAGCAAGCTGCCGAAATTATTCGTGCCAAGTCAAGCGATCTGATTCAGAAATACCGCACGGCGATGCAGCAAAACAAAACGCTGAAAAAACAGCAAGCTCAGGCGCAAGACGCTGCCGGCGAGATGCCGGGCAAGACCGCCGGCAAAAAAGGCAAAGGCGGCAATGCCAATAACGAGAGGAAGACTTATGTCAGAGATACTGCTGGGGCCATAATCAAAACTCGTCTGGTGCGCGCTATATATAGCCCGCGCCAGTTGCAGGAGGTGATGGTTGATTTCTGGTTCAACCATTTCAATATCAGCATCAATAAAGGTCTAGATCATGTGCTTGTGGGCCCATATGAAGAACAGGCAATTCGCCCCAATGTGCTGGGTAAATTCCGCGACATTCTCGGTGCAACTTGCTATCACCCGGCCATGTTGTTTTATCTAGATAACGCTCAAAATGCCGCAGCTGGAGTGCCGGGACCGAAGGGAAAGAAAAGCGGTCTAAATGAAAATTACGCCAGAGAGCTGATGGAATTGCACACTCTTGGCGTTGATGGCGGTTATACGCAAAAAGATGTGATTGAGCTGGCGCGGGTGCTAACTGGTTTAAGCATTCCGTTGCCTGGTTTAAGGCGCATGGCTGTGCAAAATAATGGTGCCAATGCTGGATACTTCGGGCAGTTTTATCCGAGCCGCCACGACCAGGGTGAAAAAGTAATACTGGGGCACAAAATTGCTGCCAAAGGTGCCGGCGAAATCGAAGAAGCGTTAGATTTGCTGGCCCGCCATCCGTCCACTGCCAGGCACATCAGTTATAAATTGGCCCAATATTTTGTCGCTGACGATCCGCCACCGGCACTGGTGGACAGACTGACGCAAAAATTCACCGCCAGTGATGGCGATATAAAAGCGGTTTTAACCACGCTATTTGATAGCCCTGAGTTTTTCGATGTTCGCAATCAGAATAATAAATATAAGAGTCCCTATCGCTACGCCATATCGGCTCTACGAGCAACCGGTGTGCAGCCGGAGCGCTATGAGCTCATTGCTAACTTTCTTAAAATGCAGGGTCAGCCGCTTTATGGTTGTCTCACGCCTGACGGATACAAAAATACAAAGGCGGCCTGGCTTAACTCCGACGCCCTGCTCAAGCGCATAAATTTCGCCACTATTCTTGGTGGCGGTGCTATGCCGCAGATGGGCATCACTGTCAGCTACGATCAGATAGCCGATACCGTTAATGGTGGCAAGTTAAGTGCCAAAACCGAGGCGGTCATTGCTAAAACTCCCGCTCCGCTTAAAGCGTCAATTTTGCTCGGCAGCCCCGACTTTATGAATTATTAGCCCTTCCCGTTCCAAATTCAGGTGCAAAATTATGAATCGTCGTCAATTTCTCCAGCTGGCTGCCGCTTCAACCCTAACGGCTATGCTACCGTCTCGCAGCTGGGCGTACAGTAATGTTGAGGGTGAAGCTCACAAAAAGTTGATTGTCATTCTACTGAGAGGCGGCATGGACGGATTAAACGTCATTGCTCCTTATGGCGACAATCAATATCAACTAATTAGACCGACTATTGCTCTGCATAAAGCCAACGGGCTAATTGACCTTGATGGATATTTCGGTATGCACCCGGCGCTGGCACCCCTGCAGCCGTTGTTTCAAGACAAGTCTCTCGCTTTTGTGCACGCTTGCGGTTCGCCTGATCCGACCAGATCGCATTTTGATGCTCAAGACTATATGGAATCAGGCGTGCCTGGTCGTAAATCTGTCAGCAGCGGTTGGGTGAACAGATTGATTTCGGAGTTGCCCACCAAGCATTCACCCATAAGAGCTATTAGCATCGGGCCGGTTTTGCCGCGCATTTGCTCAGGGCCTGCCTCGGTAGCAACTGTGATGAAAAACATCAAACAATCGAGAGGAGCCCTCGATCGGCCACGAGTTGAAAGTGCCTTTACCGATCTATACTCGGGCCTCAACAATGATATTGGCGGTGCCTTTGCTGAAGGAATGGCGGCGCATAAAACCGTCAACAATATTCTTGCCATGCCTGCTCAGAGTGACAGCGGCAATATGATGTCTATGGACAAAGAACAGATTATCGCCAACCGTGGTGCTCAGTCGCCCAATGCTTTTCCTAATTTTGGTAGGCAACTGGCCACGCTTTTCAGGCAAGACCCCACAGTGCAAGTGGCTTTTGTTGATTTTGGCGGCTGGGACACTCATGTTCGCCAGGGAGCGGAAATGGGTCAGTTGGCCGGTCATTTAACTCCGCTGGCAAGCGGTCTGGCCGATCTTGTTAGCGGCCTAGGGCCGTTATATAAAGACACCAGCATCGTGGTGATGTCTGAGTTTGGGCGAACCGCCAGAGAGAACGGCAATGGCGGCACCGACCACGGGCACGGTAATGTCATGTGGCTACTTGGTGGTGGCGTGGCCGGTGGCAAAGTCTATGGCCGCTTTGGCGGTCTGACGCAAACTAATCTCTATGAAAATCGTGATGTGCCTGCCACCACTGATTTCCGCACGGTAATCTCGAGCGTGCTCAGTGATCAAATGCACGTGGCCAAAGGCTCTCTGCTTAAGGTGTTTCCTGGCTTCCAGGCCAGCGGCTCAGCCTTCGTTTCTTGAGGATAGCTCGAGCTTGTAGCCGACGCCATAAACTGTTTGAATGAGCGATTCTTGATTTTCGCTGTCAATTTTTTTGCGCAATCTTTTAACGCAAGTGGTTAGCGCGTTGCTGGTGGCATCAGATTGCGATGACCAAACTCTATCGAGCAGTGCTTCTTGAGTGAAAACCTGATTGGGATGGCGCATGAGAAATTCGAGCAGGGCGTATTCGGTCGGCAGTAGTTTGATTTCGACACCGCCCTTGGTGACCTTATAAGTGCCTCGATCGACAAACAGATCGCCAAAATGCAAGGCTTCATCCACAAGAGCAGTGGGCCGACGCAGCAATGCCCTGAGTCGCGCACTCAGTTCTTTCATGTGAAACGGTTTAGTCAAATAATCGTCGGCGCCGGCATCAAAACCTTCTTCTTTATCGGGTATGGTGTTACGGCCGGTGAGCATAATCACCGGTGTGTCGAGGCCAAGCTTGCGCATTTCTTGCAAGACTTGAATGCCGCTCATCTGGGGCAAAGTCCAGTCGAGAATGACCAGATCATATTTGTAAAAGCGTAGCTTTTCCAGGCCATCTTTGCCGTCTGGTGCCATTTCTAGCTGATGATGGTCAAGCAAGAGCCAGTCTCTTATCATGCGAGACAAACCAGCGTCATCTTCAACCAGCAAAATCTTTGCCATTAGGTTCCCTTTCGCGGCAGTTTAAACCAGAATGTACTGCCTTTTCCCTCAGCTCCCGGGCCGTCGTCTACACCTATTGTGCCACCGTGCTCTTCTATTAACGCGCGGCAAATGGCAAGGCCCAGGCCCGAGCCTCCTTTGGCAGAGCCGTCCGCTGCTTCCACCTGACGGAAACGCTCAAAGATTGCCTCTCGTTGACTTTTCGGCACTCCTCTACCCCGGTCGACGATGTCTACTTCAATCTGGCTGCCGAGCTTAATCGTGACTGTAATTTCGCCGCCAGATTCTGAAAATTTTATGGCATTGGAGAGCAAATTGACCACAACTTGGGTAAGACGTTCAGCGTCACCGTGAACATTGGCCCCTGTGGGCGCACCTTGGCCGCTCATGCCTGAATAAGATATGGCCACTTGCTGCTGTCTGGCAAAACCTGTAACTGATTCGATGGATCTGATAATTACGCTGTTTAAATCTACTGTTTCCATTTCGAAGGTGAGCATGCCTGATTCGAGCTTCTCAATATCGAGAATCTCGTTTACAAGATGCACCACTCTGTCGATATTCATTTCAGCCAGCTCCAAACTTTCTTTGCCGGAAGAAGAAAGTGATCCGTAAGCGTTGGCTCTGAGTAAATCCAAGAAGCCTTGCACCGAGGTCAGTGGCGTGCGCAAATCATGGGAGATCATGGCGACAAAGTCTTGTTTGAGATTTTCGATTTTTTTGCGTTCAGTGACGTCGTGAGCAACACAAAAGAGTGTTTTTTCTTGATTCGACCACTGGGCCGTCCAGACCATGTCTATCAGGCTGCCGTCTTTGTGTTTGATTTTATTTTCAAAAGTACCTTCGCCTTGCTCTGAAATAATGGCTTGCACAGCTTCAAGAGTCTCATGAATATTGTCTGTATAAATTAGTTGACTGAATCTGAGGCCGATTAATTCATCTGGTTTGTAACCCCAGACTTTGAGGCAAGCTGCATTCATACCGGCGATGCGGCTATCGCCATCAAGAGAGCAAATTACTTCTACCGCATTTTCGATCACGGCCCGCTCTTTGCGCAGTGCCTCTGCCAGGGCACCGGCCATGGTGCGGAAGGTGCGATCAAGCAAGGCGATTTCGTCATTGTCACCTTTAATTGGTGGATTTAACGGTTGGTCGGCAGCCAGTTTTTTTGTATTGTCGACAAGGGCCGCAAACCTTCTAGTGGTGCCGCGATTGTAGTAAGCAACCAGTAAAAGGGCCAGTAAAACGTTGAAGACAACGGCAGCAAATATCAGACCCTTGACGCCATTGCGATATTGTATTTGTGCCTCTTTTTTCGAGAGCTGTACCGCCTGTTGTTCTTCTACAAGTTGATCCACCAGTTTGAAAATGCGATTTAGTGTGCGCTGGACATTGACCCACTTTTTCATCAGTTCCACTTTATCGCCGGTAACCATGGGCTCGTGGGTGCTGTTCAATTCGACGATGGCAATTTTGTTCAGTGCTTCGAGTTTGGTAAAAATCTCCCTTTCGTGATCGTTGTTGCGTACCAGATATTTGAGCTGTCTTGCTTCGCTATTAAAAACATCGACCAAATGTCGATAGCGGCTGTGCTGACTTTCCGATTCAGTCAAATAAGTAAGAATACTTGAGATCCCTGCATCTAAAAGCAGACGCAACAGGCCGTTGGCGTGAGTGGCGACGTCTCGGGCATGTGCTTCTCTAGCCCGCTCCTGCTCAGCTTGCTCTAAGAGCGTTACCAGTCCGGCCACGAACAACAACTCAAACACAAGCGGCACTGAGACAAGAATAATTGCCTTGCGCGAAAGAGTTAAATTGAGACGACTAGACATACTGACTCAAGCTGCCACCGGCCAATAGTTTACCTAGATTTGAGGCTCAGCGCACGGCTAGATTTAACTAAGCATTTTGCACGGCCGCTTTTGGTAGATAGAAGTGGTCATCACGCCAGTTGTAGGCACTGCTTTGCACTCTATGTTCGCCATAGTAATCGCTGGCGCCCATCACTTTGCCGTTTTTGGTCATGAGAATTTCGATGTGTCCGTAATCTTTGCCGTTGTTTGCTGCTTTTCTAGCAGCTGTCCATTCTCTAGTGACAATGGCCACGTGACCCTTGTTTAGAGCCTCGAAAGCAGTGGCGCGGTCCACTTTGACCAGGTGCGGATCGGTTTTAAGTGCGCTGTCCATGGCCCTGCCGTTACCGGTGCCAAGAAGGTGTTTGTCGCCGGCGGCGGCCATTGCCAATTGCACCCCTTCAGCGCAGCGGTTGATGCCTTTGCTACCGCCCATTCGGGCTGCTTGATTAATAGCGGCTTGCTTAATGCGTTCGTCTAAATTAGTGGCTTCGCTTTTGACACAAACGTCATTGCCGGCGACAGCGATATTTGTTTTTTCATCGCCGGTGATACCAGCCAGTTTTGTCGCCATGGCACTGTCGCTCTTGGCGATGTTACCCTTGCCTTTGCCGGAACCAGGCATAATGAGAAATTCAATTTCTTTCTGCGAAGTGCCACCACTGTTAGGGTCGCCACTTAAACCAAGGGCGCGGCAGAGAGCCTGAGAGCCTTCGCCGATTTTATTCTTTGGTCCGTGATCGCCAAATATGGCCGGCACCATTTTGCCTGTGCGGCTGTTGCGCACCCAGGCCAGGTCGCCCAGTTTAATTCCCATCTTTTTGTATTCATCAGTCATAGGTAAGACAAAATAGTTGATGTCGGTGGCATCGAGAGGGCTGCCATCAGTATTGGTCAGGCTGGTGAAGGCCTGGCCATATGGATCACTGCGCCAGTCTGGCCCGCCGTCGGCATCAACAGCAAGTTTTGAACGCAAGTAAACCATGCCGTTTGGTAACATAGTCAGTTTGTCTGCCGGTAGATTTCGCGCTTGTTCTAGAATTGCCCTGGCATTACTGTCAGAGACGCCGACCGGTGCGCGGTCTGGTACGAAGCTCTCGCTACCGCCGCCGCCTTCGGAAGACTGTGTGGTTCTTCTTTCGCTTCTACTTTCTCTAGGTCTTGAAATAGAGCTTGATTCGCCATCACCATTATCATCATTGCGACTTGCTCTGCGCAAGCGGCTGTGATGACCTCGGCTATTGTCTGAATGGTCGAGCCTGGGCGCATGTATTTCTCTGGCTGGCTGAGCCTCTTTTGCCTGAGCCACTTCTTTTGGTTTAGCCAGTTCATATTTTCCGTTTTTGTCTACGGTGCCGTCCAGGCAAAGTCTGGCTTTCTTGCCCTCAATTTCCAGTACGGCAATGCGAGTTTTATGATCAGCCTGTTTTTCGACAATCTGAAAATGACGTGTCTTGCCGTGGTCGTCCACTTGAGAAAGGTTTTTGTGGTTCGACTTATATAGTTTGTGTGCTGCTTCCAGCCGCTCTTCAGGCTTGTGACCCTTCTCGAAAAGTTTTTTCTGCAAGACTTTGTGATCGACTATTTCTACTTTCGGTAAATGTTTTTTCTCTTCATGGTGATCGCTGGTTTTAGCCGGTACCAAATTGCGTTTGCTGGCAAACAGTTCATCATGAGCATGAGACGGTTTCTCATGAACTTTGTCTTTTTGATGGGTGTCGCCGGCTTGTTTCTTTTCGGGAGGCATTGTTTGATACCATTGATTGTGTCGTGGTAAGTTTTTGTCGTACATTGATATTAGAGGGCAATCTTGTCAAACTTTTGGCAGCCCAAAATCTTGCGAAATATGATATTGGCATCGGTTACGGCTTGTGCGCCGTTGGCGCCGCCTGCGAAATTCAGGCCAAAGCTCCTATCGTGCAAACTCCCAAAAGAGTGACTTTTCCCGCTGATATTAATGTGGGCATTCTTACTCTTCTTGATAAAAACTGGCCTAGCAATCGACCATCCTCGCGGCCGCCCCTTCGGCCAGGCGCGCGGAGCACTGGTGTTGCCGCCTAATAGAAGTTTGATGATTACTTTTTTAGATATTATCGAACAGAACCCTGATGCCTTGAACAATGTAACTCCCGACTCTATTTCGGTGATGGATTTTCACGGCACCGGGGTCAGCGATAAGCTGATCGCGGCCTTGTGCAAAGTGAAAAATTTGATTAGTGTGCGGCGCATCGATCTTGAAGATACCGAAATTACAGACAAGGCTGGGTCTTCTCTAGCAAGCTTGAAGAATCTCGAGACCATTAATTTGCAAAGCACAAATGTTAAAGGCACCACCATCATTGATTTTTTACGGCTGCCCAAATTGTTTGCGGTGCAATTCTCTTCTAACGATCTTGAACCGCGCTCATTTGATGCCGTCGGTCAGCTGGTGCAGGTCAGGCATTTAAATCTTGCCCGCACTGGCTTTGATGATGCTGCTGCTCTCAAAATTGCAAAATTGAAAAACTTGCTCAGGCTGGGGGTCAGCGACAACCGGCAATTCACTGACAAAGGTTTGCAGGTACTGCGCGGTTTGCCTTAGCTGCAACATTTAGATTTGAGAAACACCGCAGTGACAGCGGCTGGAGTACAAAAATGGAAGAATAGTAAAACGTTGCGCACCATTACGATTAGCAAAGGGCAGTTCAAAGCGGCCGAGGGTAGTTTGATGCGGTCAATGAACCAATTACATTTACTGTAGAAGACCGTCGCCAGCAGTCACCAGACGACCTTTTCGAACCACTGAAGTGAACCGAGTCAACAGAGTCTTATGGGCGTTAACAGTTTTCAAAATAGCTTTTAAGAATAGCTAACGCCCATAATATCTGCCCCGTCGAGAAAAGCTTATTTGGCTGCGATTTCACGGCCCTTTGTAATCAATTCGATTGGTACACCTGATAGTTTTTGTCTGCGTGCTGAATACTGGTAGCCATCGTGACCAGACCGTCCGATCACCTGACCTGCCTTAATGGTGTCGCCTGTGGTAGCGCTGGCCAGATCGAGACCAGCATATATCTGGTACCGACTGCCCTTAGCCTTCTGGTCATAGCATTCCATTACCACCAGGTCTTCACCGGGATTAGCGGCTTTGTAGCGTTCTGCAACAGCTAAATCGGCGGGGCTCAGTCGAGCGCTTGGGATGCCTTGATTGTGATTTCTGTCGTTGTGATTGAGGCTATAGACAACTCGACCATCTTGCATGGCGGTGACAGCGCTGTCTTTTTTGTGAATATTGGCGAAGATGTCACCTTTGCTATATACCACGTCAACGTCGGCGTTGGGCACATTTAGCAGCGCTTGAGTTGTCACACCTTTCTCTACTTTAAATTGCACATTTGCTTTACCGTCAGCATTGTCTACGAGGGAGCCGTCAGCAAAGTTATCTACCTTGCGGCCATTTTTATCTACGGTGGAAGTGATGCCTTTATCCATAGTGACGATGCGACCGTCTTTGCTGTGACTTACTTTTTTACCGGATAGATCGGTGTAAGAATAAGTACCGCTTTCTTTGTCAACTTCGACCTTACCGTGCCAGCTTTTGTGATTTTTTTGATTGATCCAGCGGTCTTCGCCCTGACGTGTCCAGGTACCCTCTCCATTAGTCAATTTTTGTGGCCGGCCGCGATCGTCATAATCACTGAAGCTGAATTTTTGACCGGCGGCATCACGCATGGTGCTAATGTTGCCGTTAGAATCAAAAGCAAGCAATGAATTTTCTTTCAAGTCGCGAATGGCGGTACGGCCGTCAGGAGCGCTATAGCGAATTTTTCCGGCGCGCAGATCTTCATCGGCGACGTTGCCGTCTCTGTCGACACGGTGGCGTGATACTACTTCATCGTTGCGGCCCAATCGCTCTGTTGCTTTTACACCTGACGCTGTGTAAACGGTGCGCTCGTTATCTGCTTTAAATGAATAACCTTTTTCGTCGACTTTGATTTCACCTTTCCATTTGGCGCCGTCTTCGGTTTTCCACTCATCCGTGTATCTACCGTGGTGTTTCTGGCGACTCCAGGTGCCACTTTCGTTGGTGACTTTGTTGAGATCGTTGCGATCATATTTAAAATCGAAGACGCGATTGGCGGCATCTTTGAGTTGGGTGACGCGGTCTAATTCGTCGAATGTAACCTGGCTGCCATCTTTGTTATTGAATGTTTGCGGTTGAAATTCAGGATAAGGCGATTTGCAAGCCAGGCCTTTGTCGCTCTGGCAATTCAATGATTCGCGGCTATTGCTGTCGGCAAATGTGTGAGTAAAGAGGTCACTGCGACTGCCGGAGCGGTCGGATTGGTTGGACTGATTGAACTGTTCACCTACTGGCTCGTTAAGAGAGCTGCTATCGGCAAATTCAGCTTGTCTAGTGCCCATATGTGGAAACCTCCAGAAGTATAAGAATGCCCAGGGGGTGGGTTTTCGGGAGCGCTGCTCCGTGTTAACCACAATAGGGTCGAATTCTGTCTAACTTTTGGCAGAAAAAAAGTTTTTAAATGCTCAGAAGGGCCCGGCTTTAAGCAAGACTTCGTTGCGGCGCAGGAAGGGCAACGTCCATGGCGGATTGTAGTAAGCGTACACAGCCTCGCCGCTGCTCTTCATATTATGTTTAATCAGGAAAGTCTCAAGTTCCTCTGCTTTCTTCTCCATGTCTTTGGCAGTGGCCACGCCCGAGAAGCGAATTGCGGCAATGCGTTCACCAGGTACTTCAAAGAGCTTGATGCGATCGTCTTTAGGTTGAGGCAGCGTGGGCAAGCTGTACTGGCTGGGCATGGTGAATCGAATTTTCCAGACGCTGCCGCTGGCTTCTGCCGTTACCGGCGAGGTCATAGGGATTTTTTCGCTTCTTGTTTGCGAAACCGGTGAGGTCATGGCAATTTTTGCGCTTTTGTAAGTTTGATTAGCTTGATTCTTGCCGAAAATATAGCCGGCGAGTACGCGAAACCCTGCCTCTAAAGCCGTTTGCTGGTCACCGGCAATTTCGACTTCGGCCACTATCGTGGGCTCGTACTGTCTCAGTTCTATTGAACCAAAGCTTTCCACCACGCTATATTTGGGTTGCTCAACCCGGGAGGCAGCCTCGTTTTGCGCCAGTGCTGCCACAGCAGCTGCGCCAACCAGACCGAAAAATAATAGTCGCTTTTTCATGTAAGTACTATAGCAAAAAATGAGAGAGGGCGCGGCGTGGGTGTTTGAGGTGGTCTTGTGTCGGGGTGTCTGTTTTGAATGCCTAAGGAATTTTACAACCTGGGAGTTGTATTTTTGTACAACCGATAGGTTGTATTTTTTCTTAGGCATTGAATACAGACATTGGAAGGTTATTCATTTTTGACTGATTCAATGGCATTTAACTGCGAAGTGACAGAGCTAAATGCTTTGCTGATACTTGAACTCAGCGCACCTTGAGTAATTCCGGTTATAGCCTGGAAAATGCCCAGCGCTATCAACCAGCAGGCGAGCAGAACAATCATATGATTGCGCATCCAGCGGCAATACATTACACAGATAAATGCGGGCGTGTCCATTGTGCTCCATTCAGGCTTACACCGAACTTCTGGAAATGGGTGTTTACGGCGAACTGACGGCAGATGGAAAGGTCTCTTTGCGCGACGTTAACGGCAGTGTGACCAGGCTTATTGATCTTGTCAGCAATCTTATAGATATAGAGCAACTTGAGTCAGGTAATGTTCCGCTCAATCTGTCGCTAGTGCCCGCTAGATCTCTTTTTGAAGCCACTATTCAGGCAGTGAGCGCCCTTGCCGCCGGCAAAAATATGCATTTGGAAGTGGACGATGGCGATGTGACATTCGCTGCCGATCAAGGGAAAATGGTCCAGGTATTAGTGAACTTAGCATCTAACGCCGTCAAGTTTTCATCGCAGAACACCACAATATGGCTCAAGGCCGTTAAAGAAGGTGCCAACGCTGTGCTCACGGTGACAGACAACGGTCGCGTTATACCACCGGACCAACTAGCCCGGGTCTTTGATCGCTTTAAGCAGGTAAATCAATCGGACTCGGCAGAACGTAAGGGTAGCGGTCTGGGATTGTCAATTTTCAAGTCAATTGTCGAACAACACAATGGTAAAATCGGGGTCACCAGTAAAGTTGGTAGTGGCAGCACTTTTTGGATTCAGTTACCGATGACTCAGCAAGAGCACTCTTAAGTTATGGCAAAGATACTTTTAGTTGATGATGATCGGGCGCTTTCGAAAATGGTGCACGATTTGCTCGTTTTTGATCATCATCAAGTAGAAATGGCATCCGATGGCGATGATGGTCTGTATAAAGTGCTTACTTATTCTTATGACTTGATTGTGCTGGACATTAATATGCCGGGTAAAAGCGGCATCGAGATTTGCTCAGCTTATAGATCTAAAGGTGGTCAGGCGCCGGTACTTATGCTGACCGGTCAGGACAAAATTGAATATAAGGAAGCCGGCTTTGGTGCCGGCGTCGATGACTATCTAACCAAGCCCTTCCATCTAAAAGAGTTGGCGATGAGGGTACAAGCGCTGCTCAAGCGTTCTCGCACAGTCAACGAGAAATCTTATACATGGGGATCGGTTATCCTCGATAGCGCCAGTTTTCGAGTCACTAAAGACGGTGCTGAGGTAAAGTTGGTGCCCAAAGAATTTGCTTTGTTGGAATTTTTGATGGCCAATCCCAATCGCGTTTTTACACCTGATGCTATTCTCAATCGCCTCTGGGCGTCCGAGTCTGATTCAACCACCAATGCAGTTTTAACCTGTATCAGTCGCATCAGAACTAAACTGGACGAAAAAGACGCAAAAAACTCGATTATCAAAACAGTGCACGGCGCCGGATATCGGTTCGATCCGTCTTAACCTGTCACAGCTTTTTCTCTTTGCAAGAAATCTGCAAGAAGTCTGCCATTACTTTGCAAGAATTCAACCTTATTATACTTTCACGGTCAACGCAGGGCTGACCAACGATTGCAATTCGTCAGATGGTAGAAAGTTTGAGATCAATCTTTCGCTGGGGCGCCCTGACGACAATGCAAATAAATGTTGGAACATCGATGGTGGTTTGAGCCGCTCTTACACCGAAGATTTTAGACAATCTAATAGAGTGATGAACAATGAGTTTGAACAACGCAATGTGCTGCCAAAAGTCGAACTCAATATCAATTTGAATTTTAGGCCTGACCTTTTCAATTTACCTGTTAACCGCCGTCATGAAGCAAATTATTACAACCGTAGTAACAATGGATGCTTTGGCCAGGGCGGCTCTAGTTATTATGGTCAAGACAGGTTCAGCAGCTATGGTCAAGATAGATTCAAAAATTACACAATGGATCGCTACGGCAGCTACAGTCAAGACAGCTATCGCCCTCGCAAGGAGGAGTCGGACAGCTTCAGCAACTTCATTGGTGATCGACCCACCAGATATGACACCAGGCAAGATGCTGAAATTAAAAAGTTGAGAGAAGAGCTGGTACGCGAACGTCAGGGCAATCAACCATCAGAAAAACCTCAGTTGAAAGAGAGAGTAGAAGCCGGAGTGATTAAGGATGCCCACTACACAGTAAAAGCTGGTGAAACGCTCAATAGTTTAGCTCGCCTGGCATTACATCGTGCCGGTAACGATCATATGACACCCGCAGCGATTAAATTTGAAGAGGAAAAGATTCGCACTCTTAATCATCTTGCGCCTCACCAAACTCTTCATGCTGGTCTATCAATAATGTTGCGCACACCACAGGAAGTGGCAGCCGAAACAACCAGGCGTATGAAGGGAGGCCACAAGTCGCTTACAGCTAGAGAAGAAGGGAAGGGTCCGTTTGTCGGTGTTCGTGGAGAAGTGGAGTCGTACTCTCCTATCCCGCGCCCTGAGCGTATAGATAATAATTTGCCTAAGCCGGCTCCAAGACCGGTTCGACCTGGATATTAGATGGCCGGCCCTGCGGATATTGATAACTGAATCACTAATTTGACTATTGCCGCAATTTTACGATTTCCAGCGCGATCAAAACTTTGAGTATATGATCACCATTGTTGCTCGAATTAGTTATCGATTCTGGAATTCGTTATCAAGCTTCCCGTTAGATTGAATAAATTTCTCAAAGCGATAGCTGTGATTAGCACCGTTGGCGTTTTGCTACTCGGTACCTACGTTCTGTCCATCGTCTGGCGTGCCAGCTGCGAAGAGCAAAAAGTGTTTGGTCGCAGTGATCTGATTCCGCTTACGTTAAAACCGCAAAATTACAATGAGCCGCCCACGCCAGAATCTTTCGGAACGCAAACATATGCTTGCAAACTGAGAGGTAAAACTACTGCGGTTTGCAAACAATATATCAATAGCTTCCAACATGCGTATGGTTCGGCTCTTGCTTCTCGAGAGCTGGGCACAGAAGCTGCCGACTACTTGTTTCGCGCTAACGAGTATTGCGAAGCAATATGGTGCAGAAACTCCGGCTCATCGAACTTTTACTGGGATACAAAAAAAGATCTGGTTAATAATGCAGCCGGCCGAGAAATTGGTCAGCGATCGAAGCAAAAATACCTCATGGAGAGGCTGCAGATCAGTTTATCGAAGAGGAAATCTTCAGGGCCTTTGACACAGGGAAGGCTATGCGTAACTGTGCCGAGCCAAAAGTTCAGCGACTGCCTTCGTTGAGTGACAGCGGCTGCCCTTTGCTGGCCGAAATGCATAATGCTCGTCGCGTTGACAAGTCTGTTGTTTTCCGTTGATTTACGCCAGCAACTGTAAATTTTTTCAGTGGCCTATATCTGCCTGGGTTGGGCTCAGTGAGACAATTTTCACACCTCTAACTGTCCTTTCTGATACCTTCAAAGAAGGTAAGACCCTGTATGGAGCCATTTAAGTGAGTGTGCCGCTAAAAATCGCGTCATTGATTTTTGTGCTGACCCTCTCGGAGCCACGGGCCCTTGCTCTGGTCAAATTGCCGGGCGTGTTTTCAGATCATATGGTTGTTCAGCGAGATGTGCCCATTAAGGTCTGGGGCACCGCTAAACCGGCAGAGAAAATCACAGTATCGTTCGCCAGCCAAAAAGTTAACTGTGTCGCCAACAAACACGGCAACTGGAATGCTGTTTTAGAAGAAATTCAAACCGGCCATGCCGGCGAGTTGAAAATTCAGGGCGAAAATACGGTGGTGATTAAAGATGTGGTCGCCGGTGATGTCTTTCTTTGCGCTGGTCAGTCAGAGTTTATGTCTACTCTTAAACATATGGCCTTGAATAATAGTGCAGGCAAAGATCAGCCGAATAATAAGTTGCGTATATTTGTGGTGCCCAAGCGCGCCTCTGCTATTCCCCTTGGCACACTAGCCGGAAGTTGGATCGCCTCAGATCAAGCCGTGCCCTTGGATTGTTCAGCTCTGAGCTACAGACTGGGCCGAGATCTGCAATACAATTTGAAAGTACCGGTTGGTGTAATTGACTGCACATATGACGATACTCCCATCGCCGCCTGGATATCCAAAGATCGGTTGATGCAGGTTGATTCTTTTAAAGCACTGCTGGCGGATCCTGTGGCCGACACTACCGGTGGTGCCGGAAAGCCGAAACCGACCAGCGTTTACAATGGCATGATTGCTCCACTTATTGGTTATGGTGTTAAGTCAGTTTGTTGGTACCAGGGATTTTCTGATCTCGGCTTTGCCAGCAGTTACCGCAAGCTCCTCCCGATTTTAATCCGAGACTGGCGGGGCCGTTGGTCGCAAGAACCAGAATTGCCTTTCGTTTATGTACAGTTGCCCAGCAGTACTTTTCGTCCGGTAAAAGCGCCTACAAACTGGTGGGCTGAGATACGCGACGCCCAGGCATCTGCTCTGGCTCTGGGTTCGACGACAATGGTCGTTACTAATGATTATGCCGACGATCGTCAGCTACAAAATAAGACCGGCCTACCGAGCCGATTAGCCGCCGCTATTCGTCACAGTCTTTATGAAGATAAAACAGCTCTTGTGGGGCCTCAATTCGAGTCTTACGGCAACGAATCTTCCAAGATTTTGCTGCGCTTCAAGCATGCCGACAAAGGGCTTGTACTCACTCATGGCAAAGATGATATCAGCGGTTTTGAAATAGTCGATATTAAAGGTCGAGTTTTTCCTGCGGAGGCGATGGTGGTTGAATCGCATGTAGTTGTCTGGAATGCGCAGGTGGTCAACCCAATTGAAGTTCGCTATGACTGGAAAGACGCAGCTCATGCCACTCTCTTCAATAGAGAGAACCTGCCGGCTGCGCCTTTCAAAATCAGTATCAGACTTTAGTCAGATTTAGTGTTTGCGTCCTGCTCTCAATGCTCGACCCTCGTCGGTGATCCAGACATTGAGCAATTTTGCCAGTTGATCTGTAAATTGACCTTCTTCCAAAAGTAAATGTTCGCTGCCGCCAACTATCCACAAAAGCTTATCTTGAGTGGAAAGGGCGTTGAATAATTCGACTGTTCCTTCCGGCCTGACGAGCTTGTCTTTATATCCGGCCATCATTAAGACCGGCTGTCTTTCGATCAAGTGCGCGCTGTCGTAGTTGCCTTTCATAAAGGTATCAAACTGCTTTAGCTCTTTGGGCGAAAGTTCAAGACGGTTTAACGAATTGGTTTCCATCTGCTTGCGCAAACGCACACTGTCTGTAATTTTGTCGATGATTTCCGGATTCATTTTCTTGTCTGGATCTTCCAAATAATGGGCGCCGACCACAATCGCCCCACCCATTTTAAAGAAGCGATCGCTTGATGGTACTGACGATATCAGGCCGTCTACGAGCTCAGGATGACGAGCTGTGGTGGCCAGAGCAATGGCACCACCCATAGATTCACCCACCATGAATAAAGGCACGCCGGGATAAGCCTTGCGCAATGACTTGAGAGCTTGTTCGATGTCGTCTAAACAAGCTTCAAAATTCACTGTGTCCTGGCCCTTGCGCTTGGCCCATTGACCGAAGCCACGTACGTCAACTGCGTAAACGGCAAATCCGTGTCCGGCCATTGAGCGACCAAATTCATCGTAAGAAGCACTGCTGAAACCGAGACCGTGAACGCAGAGAAGCACTTCTTTCGGTTGATTCAGGGGCAACCAGGCACGGTATGGCACGGTGATTTTGTTAGCCCAGCCAGGCAGTTTTCTGGTTGTTTTGTTGTGGTGGTAACAGTTTTAGTCACCTTCTGCGCTTGGGCCTGAGCGGCCACAGATACGGTTGTCAGCGTGAGCAGTGATAGTAAAAATGCTGCCGCAGATTTGTGTGACATATATGAAAAATCCTTTTAGATTTGCTATTTTGTAATTTAAAAAGTATGAGTACTATTGCACATACCGACTACAACTCACAGGTCATTTAATTTTTTGACTGAAAATTTAGCCAATAATGCGCCGACAACCATCACTGATGCTGACTTGAGCAAGATGGTCTTTACATTGCTTGAGCCCCACGGATTTTCACAATACGAGAACCGGCTTGTCAAGGCTAACGGTGAAACTATGTTGTTGATAACTCTGCAAAAGCCTTGCTGCAGTAGTGTGCATAATCTCAACCTGGCGGTAGTGGTCAATCAACTCGTCGCAGACGGGGTTGCTCAAACTCCTACCTGGGGTCATTTGCAAACGCGATTATGCCTGCTGGCCGAAAATGATTTGCCGTTGGCGCTAGATTCGATGGAGCCCATGGCCGCAGTCTCTCGCCGAGAAATTATTAGCGAGGCCCTTTCAAAACAAGGTCTACCATGGCTGAACAAGCTCGGCAACCTGGCAGGCATTCGCGCGGCAATCAAAACTGGCGAAGTTAATCCAAAACATCATCCGCTTGGGTCAGAAGACTATTCAGTTTTACTCTGAAGCAAATTTTCTCTGATTTTTTCCAGCACCATATGCGGTGTTATCGCCGCCATGCAATTTTCCGCCGGCGGCAGTTTGCAATACTCTCGATTAAATTTCAGTTCGACATTTAGTTTGTTGGTGGCAGCGTGGTCGGGCTTCAAAACGTTTGGCGGTCTGCACTCGGTGGAGCAAGCATTACCCTCAAATATTGTACAGTTGGTGGCAGAGCGGTGATGAATATTGCGTGGATTGATAAAGGCGATGGTTTGCACACCTTGCTGTACACCTATATGCATCAGCCCAGTGTCTACCGAGACCAGCGCCAGACAATTGCTGATTACGTCAATGGCATCATCTGTGGTGGCTGTCGGTATCCACTCTAAACCAGCAGCGACTAATTCTTCCAATGCCTTTGAATGGTTGGCTTCGCCCAGCACCGCAGTTTTTATACCTGCTGATTTTAAGGCTGATGCTATAGCTAACCAGTTTGCTGTGGGCCAGTGTTTGTAAAAACCGTCACTGGCAGGCACAAATAATATGGTGTTTTGCATAGACGAAATGGGCTTAAACTCTAGTCTTGTTAGTCTCTGGTAGTCAACTACAATGCCAAAATCAGTTGCAATTTTTTCAATAATTTTTTCAATGCGCGGCATACCGAAGAATTGTTCAAAGTCGGGAGATGCCCAGTTGTGATCTGTCTGCAATCGGTGTGCGCGCAAGTTTATAAGTCGATCATGCGGGCCGAGGTCTAAATCGGCCTCGGCTATTTCGCCTTTGATGCCGATGATTCGGTTGCTCAATGTGTTTTGACGAAATGATCGTGTCACCAGATATACTTCTTCGCCGGCGTCAATCAGAGCCTGAATTACCGGCAAAGAAATGAAAAGATCTCCCATTCCCACATCAATTGGCGCAACGAATGTGGACAAGAAAGTCACCGTCTCATTAAACAGTGACAGCATACCCCATTACCGGCTGCAAATGAGTATTGACGCGCAGTTTCAGTTCGGCTTTGATAATCGGCGTGAGCACAAAATCGGTGGCACCGGCTTCAAATAGGGCGTGCCTGGTGATAGCTGTCAACGATTCAGTCAACATGATTACGGGCATTGCTTGCCAGCGTGAATTACAGCGAATCATGCGGCACATGTCAACGCCACTTAGGCCAGGCATTGCCATTTGCAACATTACTGCATCTGGTTGAAAATCGTCCATGACGGCAAACGCTTCCATGGCACCACAAACTGTGCGCACAACTATATTTTCGGCTTCAAGTATCGAAGTGATTTGCTCTGCATTTTCGACACAGAATTCCACTACCAGTACTCGAGGCGCGGTTAGTCTAAGTACGGCGGCCGGCGTGGGAGCGATTTCTTCAACTACAAAATAATCACAGCTGTCAAGATCTGGCGATTGCTCTTCTTCATTTAACTTCGGGTCATTTAACGGCGGTTCATTTAATCGCGGATCACTCAGTTGGTTTTGTGTCCATCTCACGGCCTGGTCGATAATCTGGCTGATACTTTCCCATTTATTGTTTTCGTCAGTCAACTCTTCACTAATCAAATCGTTAATCTGATGCTCTAGTTGGCCACCGAATTCGCTCAACCTGTCAAAGCCCAGTGAACCTGCCGTGCCGCGTATCTGGTGTGCGCGGTTAGAAGCAACAGTCAGCAGGCCAGTATTGTTTTGCGCTGCGGCCATAATCATCTCCAGCCGCAGTTGATCAAGAGTTTCTGGCACTTCACTTAAATATTGTTTGGCCAGTTCAGCAATAGCGTCGTCGGTTTCTTCCATTGCCGTCATTTCACTGCTTACAGTGCTTTCAGCTACAGGCTGCGCTTGTTGTTCAGTCTCTGGTATTTCATAGCTTTCTTGCTGGTTTTGTTCTTCTTGTTCTTCTTGTTCTTCCTGCTGCTGATCCTGGCCGTTCGGTAAAAGTTCAGCGATCAGTTGCACAAAGCTTTCTGGTTGGATCGGTTTCTTGATAATCAAATTTACTTGATAGACATTGCGCATGGAGGCAAATGTTTTTTGATCTACACCAGAGCCTGAGCAAAAAACGATTGGCAGTTTGTAGCCCTGCTCGCGTAAATTTTTGATGAAGGTTGCTCCATCAACTCCCGGCATACGGTAATCAATTAGCGCCAGATTTGGCCCCTGAGCCAGAGCATGAATAGCATCAGCCACGGTACGGGCTTCTAGCACTCTGTAGTTCAGTGGTGTTAAAAGTCGGACAACAAGTTCCCGAAAAAATGCGTCATCATCTACGATCAGGATTGTTGGTTGCGCCTTGTACATTTATATACCTGCGTTGGGTTGCTCTGCCTGTGGCATACTTCAATCATCACTGCTGGAGAGTGAAAGCGCTATCCTCTAAAGGAGCTACCTTTGAAGTGTTCTATCACCGGGTCACAACCGAATGGGGGATAGGCACTATCTAATCGTCAGCCTACACCAGACCGCTGCGTAAAGCTTTGACCGCAGCCTGGGTACGATCGGAGACCGCCAACTTTTCCATTAGGTGGCGCATATGAGTTTTGACCGTTTCGGTACTTAGGGTCAGCCTTTGGGCGATTTCATTATTTGACAGACCTTCAACAACTAATGTGAGCACCTCCAGTTCTCGCTCCGATAAGGAACAGTCATTGGTGGCTGCAGGTGTGGGCGGCTTTTGGTCGACAAAAGCGCGTATAACTCGTTTGGCGATGCCCGGATCAAGCCAGATGCCACCGCTATTAACTGCCCGGATAGCTGTTACCAGTTGACCGGCATCAGCCCCTTTGAGGCAGTAGCCGTCGCAGTTTGCTGCTAGAGCGGCAAGTACATCTTCATCATTACTATGAGAAGTGACCATAATAATTTTTGTGGTCGGGCAGGTAGCTTTGATGGCTATGGCAGCATCAATGCCGCTAATACCAGGCAAATCGATATCCATCAAGATTACTGCCGGCTTCTTGCGTAAAGCCAGTGCCACAGCCGCTTTTCCGTCTTCCGCCTCGGCAATGATGGCAATGTCGTCTACCTGTGAGAGGGCAAAACGCAATCCCAGCCTTGTTATATGGTGGTCTTCAACCAACATTACCGTGACAGCATTATTGAGCTGATTTTGCGGCTCGGCCTCAACCATTTGAGTTGCATCCACCTGATTGCATCTATTAAAACCATCTTCGTCTTGTATGGTCACCCATATTCTACTGACAAATCACTCCCTGATGGGTGTTTTAATCACAACGGGGGATAGTAGCGGAACAATGCGCAGGCTATGTTGGAAAAGACGGCAATAAAATGCGGTCACGGGGGCAAGGGGATACAGTGAGGGAAATACCAAAATGTCACTAGACTTGAAAAAGTTGCGCAATACAGATAATGATTTGCAGGATAATTTTCAATTTTGGCATCGTCTAAAGTTTAAGTTTATGAATAGTCTAGTTGCGGAAGAAGATTTCGGTAAAGTTGAAAGTGTAACCATCGCGCCCGCAGGCACCGCTGGTAGTGCCGCGCGAGTAGCGGCGGCCCGCACGGAAAAGTCTATGGGTCAGGCACGTGTAACTTCCACCAGGCTTGTGGCTTTGAAGACTTATTTGGACGAACCGGCCTGAACACCTTTCTTGACCCGAGTTTCAATCTTCGTTGCTTCTTCCGTCAAGCCCGTCTTGCTTAAGAGCACTGCGTAAGCTTTTAAACACTCAGTCAGAGCTGCCGGGTTGCTTTTGGCGTTAGCCTCGCGAATTTCCAGTGCTTGTTTATAGCCGGTCTGGGCTTTCTTGTATTTGCCCAGTTTGGTTTGTAAATCAGCCAGGCCTTCCAGAGCCGTGGCGACTTTAGGGTCGGCAGCTCCGGCTGAACTTTGCCTGGCAGTCACCAGCTTTTCGTATACAGGAACGGCCATTTCTAATTTGTTGTTAGCTACAAATGCTGCGGCTAAATTTTCCAAAGATTTTGCTGTTTTGGGATGATTGGAACCAAGCGCTTTTTGTCTGATATCGAGCACTCTTGTGTAGACTGGCACGGCTTCTGCGTTCTTGCCGGTTTTTCTATAGACATCGGCCAGGCCATTTAGAGTGTCGGCCAGATCAGGTGAGTCGGAGGCCACTTTCTCTCTGATTTTCATGGCCCGAATGAAGAGCGGCTCGGCTTCTTTATAGCGTTTATTGTGACGGTAGAGATCGGCTAAACCGTGCAGGGCTGAGGCGTCCTGAATGGCTTCGGCGCCGTACGATTTTTCATAAATAGCCAAGGCATCTTTGTAATTTTTTTCTGACTCGGCCACATTGTTTTTTTTGTCGTAAAGCAAACCGAGATCAAGCAAAGTGGTCGCGAAATTGCCGTAACGGGCGCCGCTTTTCTCTGCTTTTGTGCGGGCGCTGGTAAGTGCTTTTTCCGCCTGGGCATAGTCACCGTCGTGTAAAGCGGCAACACCGGTTTTGTGCAATTCATCCCAGCTTTCTGCCATCGCTGCCGGTGAAAGCATGAAAAAGAGCGCTAATAAGAGCCAGAAGTGCATATTTGTTATCTCTATTGCTGAAGAGCTAAAATTATCGTCTATTGGATTGGATTTCAGTAGAATTATTCGACCAAATTGATAATTTGGTGGCGCAAGTTAATGGAGCGTTATGACTGATCTGATAAGCGGCTTGTATCCTACAGTAGAAGAGGCTTTGAAAGAGCGCGGCATCGCATATGAGGTTTTTCACTGCAACCCTGATTTTGCCGATACAGCGGTGTTTTGCCAGCAATATGGATTTTTGCCCGAGCAGTCTGCTAATGCCATTATTGCCGCGACAAAAATAGAGCCAGTCAAATTTTGTTGTTGTATCGTGCTTGCCAACGCGAAACTAGATGTCAACAAAGAGGTTTCCAAGCTACTGGGCGCCAAAAAAGTTTCGTTTGCATCAGCTGAGCAAACAATGGCATTGACCGGAATGCAAATTGGCGGCGTCACCCCATTCGGTTTGCCGGCAATGCCGATTTATATCGATGCGGCAGTAATGGCCAGCCCCCACAAGGTTGTCCTGGGGGGCGGAAACCGAGCCAGCAAGGTAGTCTTGAACCCTCAAGAGTTATTGAAATTAGCAGATGTGGAAGTAATAGACGACCTGGCTATCTTGAAGTAAAGATTAGTCGGCCAATCATTTTTACAATTTACAAAAAGCAATTGTGCGTAATTGATAGGAACTTCTTACCGGTAGAGCAGTCTCCGTTCCTGACTGAGCGAAAAAATGTTTCGCTTAGCAGGGCTTCCTTGTTTTATAAGCATTCAAATGGAGAGAGTTATTATGCGTCGCACGCAAGCATACATTTATACACTTCTGGCTGGCTGTCTAGCGTTATCAGGCTCTCTTGCCGTTAATGCCGACACTACCCAAATAACAACCACCACAACTCGAAGTTCGTTACCTACTTATGTATTTGCTCCGGCCAGTACATACTTTGTTGTCGATCCTATTAGCGGCGTGGTTCAAGGTAATTACGACCTTACCAGTCATCTTGTCAACGGTCAGCCGCTGAGAAGTGGTTGGGTAGTTGTAGACAACAGCACTCGCGCTATGGTCGCAACTGTCGATTCGTACGGCAACATTGTCGACGTTTCTCTGGCTCCTGCTGAGCGCACTATGCTCGTCACCTTTGATTCGCGTAGAAAAGACCTCGAGCAACAAATTGCCGAGGCCCAAGCAAAAGGCCGTCTGGCGGCTGCTCAAGCCGAAGCTTTGCGCCTACAATTGTCCGGCATTCCGGTTTATGATCCAAACACAACCGTTACATATAGCCGCGCCATTGAATACGGCTCGGGTTTAAACGCTGTATCCAGCCGCTTATTGCCTGTGACACAGAAAACCTACAGCAGTGTCATTGCACCACAATTTGTCACGATCGACGGCAAGCTTACTGTTGCCGATGATATGACTTACAGAAAAATTCAACTGACACGTCGTATTGAAGATGAATACGGTTATGGCCGTATCAACAAAGCGCAAATGGAGCAGTTCAAATCAGATTTGGACACTCTTTCTGCTCTTAATGACATCAATAGCTTGCAAGTCAAACTTGACAGTGCTGTTGTAGTCAAATAGGCATTCGCACGACTATGAGGCAACCAATATGAATCGAATCATCGTGATCTGGAGCATGCTGTTGTGCAGCTTACTTTTGAACGCTTTAACCGGCGGTGTGATGGCGCAAACAACGCCTGAAATTGCTAAAGGAAATTGTGATTCTTGTGCAAATTTTTGCGCTAAGACTCTCAACTATTGCGTCAAAAAAAGAGGCAACTTCGGTAAGGCATCAGTGACGAATGCTCTGAAAGATTGCATTACTGCATGTAAATCGGCTTCAGAATTTATCGCCCGCAATTCTACTTATCAGAAGAAAGCCGCTGCTCTGGCAGTGGAAACGTGCAATGAATGCATCAAGGCTTGCGGTGGTACTGAAGTCAGCAGCGATGTTAACATGAAGGCCTGTGCCGATGAATGCCGTAAATGTGCAGGAAATTTGGAAAAAGTAGCTAAAGCCGAGTAATCGGCCGGGGCGACCTAATTTCAATAGTTCTACATGTCAATGGATGGATACTAGTAGCGAAGAATTTTTCTTCCTTCTAATTTCCATCCATTTGTCGTTTAGGAACTATGAAAAATCTAAAAATAGTTTTGCTTGGTCTTTTTTCCTCAGTGACGCTGGCGGCTTGCGACAGCAACGAGCACATTGCCTGGACTCCTGACGGTAAAAGAATGGCGGTGGTAGAAAATTCGCTGCGAATTGCCGATGCTGAAGGAACTCTTTCCAAAAGTCTGATACCGGGTGTGGATTCGTGCCTTTGGTTTGCCGACAGTCATCATGCTTTGCTCAAGCTAGGTCATCGAGAAAAGCGCTGGTCGGCACTATTGCCGTTGCTCTCTGCCTCTGAGCGCAAACAAACGATTATGGTGGCCGAACGCTTGCGGACAAGGCATGGCTCGATGAAATCTTTTGAGGCAAAAAATCCCCACGCTGATGAATATGGCGAAGCCGCACTGGTTTACATTAACACCAGGTATGGTGCCCAGGCCGTCAAGAATACTTTTCATAGATGGCAAATTGCCGAGAAAGATTCTAAATTCGAAGGCGCGCACATAAGTTCTTTGCAGATATTTGATATCGCTGGAGTTGGCGCGGACGCTGACATAAAGGTTACACCGGGTCGCGTGCTGCTGGAAAGTCGCAAGAGCATAGGTAATGTATTACTTTCTCCTGACGGCAAGTTTGTCGCTTTTTCCCGGTTAGATAATTCCTTGCATCAAACTAATGTCATTGCAATTAATAACGCAATGGTTAAAACCATTGCCGGCCACGACGTTGAACCGATGGCGTGGTCTGGCGATAGCCGCTCGCTAGCGGTATCAGGCGCCATGAGCAAAGTTTTGCCACCTGGGCTAAACAAATCAATGCCGGTGACGTGTTTGAAAATGATCACTATCGCCGATGCCAATGGCACATATTTATCCTCTTTCGACAAAGCCAGTGAACTTTACGCGACAAGCTCGCCAGGCGGAGTACGTGCTGCTGGCCTGCCTGACGGCAAAATACTCTTATCAGGGCAATCACCTGCCAAGGCTAAAAATAACACAGGTCGAGAGACTTTAACTATTCTCGATACGGCGAAAATGACCTCCAGCCCCGTTCCTTTAGAAGACTCGACCCTGGCCGATTGCCTGCTTACTTTTGTACTTAATCAGGACGGAAAAAGAGTAGCGCTGGTTACTTCTAAAAATGCCATTTATGTACTAGATTTGCAATCAGGAAAATCGGTTTTGATTGAAAAACCCAGCAATTTCGGTTTAGCATTTTCTCCTAACTGGCGCACTGCCTCAGAACTTTGCTATCCGCGACACTATAGCGCTGCTGAAAAACAAAGCAATGGTAATAATCACGATTTTGGTGTTGTTTTAGCCACCGTGCCTACTGATCTATCGTCGTGGTCATCAAATGGTGTAGATTTAAGCGCAAGCTGGCCGGCTGATCAAATGAAGTTTTTAGCCGCTGTCCAGCCCCTGGTAAAACAACCATTGAAGGGGAAAAAATAAGGGCAGGTATGCTACAGGTTCGACGATTCTTGTTCAGCATAATCTTTTTGTCATTGACCGTGAGCTCCGCCCATGGTGCAGATGGCGAGCCGGAACATCTTTCGCTCGATCAAGCGCGTCACTATATGGTCACTTTGATTAACCGCGATCGTGCTGCCCATGGGCTTCAGCCTGTGGTTCTAGATGCGGTCGCTTCCCAAGCCGGTCAAGTCCATACCGCAGATATGGTGCTCAATAACCATTCCGGGCACTATGATGTGGACGGCAAAAAGCCCTGGCAGCGTTATAGCGAGGCCGGCGGCTGCGGCTATGTTTCTGAAAATGCTTTCTGGTCCTGGTTCTCTGAACAAGACGATGTTCAGGCTGAAGAGGGTGCGGTCGCCAAACCATTTGCACTGCTGGCGGTGCAGACTTTTAACAAAAGTGCCATCGACGAAGCTGAGTCTTCGTATTATAACGAGGTGCCACCAAACGATGGGCACCGTGTCAATATTCTCAATCAAATTCATACGGGCGTTGGCATTGCCTTGACTATGGGCAGTGACGGGGGGCGTATGCGCTTTGCCAATACTCAAGAATTTACGGACAATTATGGCCTTTATACCAACTTGCCGGGTGATTTAAGTAAGCCCTTTTATGTAGGTGGCTTACTGGCTGATGGCTGGGCTGTGCAATGCATCTCAATTTTGTGGGAGCCGGCGCCTCAGGCTATTACCCCTGAGGTCATCGAAAAGATGGAATCGTATAAGCATCCGACAAAATCGCTTAACGATTATTTTGCCGTGGCCTGGGCAAAAGAGCCGATTGAGATTCGAACCGTAAATGGACAGCAGCAATTTCGCGTGCTGATCACTCCACAGAAAAACTGGAAACCTGGACTCTATTATGTAGATGTTCGAGCTCAGCGCAAAGGCGAGAAGCCTGTGCTAATTTCGCGTAGAACGATTTTGCAGTTGCCTCATTGAGAGAAGCTAATTTGTTGATTCAATAGCGTCTCTCGTGAGAGCTGCTCTTTGTTCTACAGTTACCGCTTCATCTGTTTTATCTTGTCCGGCCAGTGCTGCGGCCAGCTTATGGCGAGCGGAGGCGACTTCAGCGTGATCTGCACCAAGTAACTTTTCCAGGCCGGAAATCAATATTCTATATTGATCTTCTGCTTGCTCAAAGCAGCCCTTGAGCAGAAGTTCGTCCGCTGTTTCCAGCACACTTTTTACTGCCCTCAAAGTTTTCTCAGCCCGGTCGACAATATATGGATTTTCGTCGTCTTTGAGCGCTTCTAAAATTTCTACCGGCGTATTGGCATTGCCGGCCAACTCGAACCTTACGTCTGGATGCGCGTCCTGCGCCAGAGCAGCCAAAACCTCACCAGGGGTGTTGGGATTTTTAGTCACAGCCGATCGTACTTCTGGGGCGTCATGACCGGCGAGCTTTTCCAGAGTGCTCACCGGCGCCTGGACATTCTCTGCCACTCGTACGGTAACGTCTGTGTTGCCTTTGTCGGCTAACTTTTCCAGTGCTTCAGGCTTAGCGTCAGGGTTTGAAGCCAGTCGCTGCTTTGCCTGTGTGTGTGCACCTGGCTTGCTGCATTCATCGGTGCTAGTGTGGCCGCAAGCATTATCTTGGTCTGACATAACAAATTCTCCCGTAGTTTCGCTACCGACGGAAGATTATGCGAAAGGTTCCAACGAACTCTACAGTTGTTGATTATTCGTCGACTATTTCAGCATCTACCACTGCAGAGTCAGCTTTCTTATCTTTCTCGGCGATAATCATGGGTACGTTGTCATCAACTACAGTTTTAGGCGTTTCACCAATTAACTTAGTCTCTGTCATTTTAGATTTGAGAGCGGCCAGTTCGTCATCGAGGTCTAGACTTTTAGCGGCAGTGTCAAAATGCTTTTCGGTGGTGGTACCGCTAATCTCTTTCAAAGCTTCGTTTTTAAATTCTTTTTCGCGAATTTTGTCTTCCCACTTGTCCATGCTGGAGCCGCCACCGCTTGGGCTGCCGCTGATTAACTCGTTTGCCTTGGCTACTCCATCTGCTGCTTTTGCTCTGGCCAACATCGATTGCTTTTTGATCTTGAAATCGCGATATTCTTCTTCCAACTCATTCAATCTTTGTTTCAATGCGGCGGTGGCTTTTTTCTGCTCGCCTATTTGAGCTGTCAATGTGTCCACATGCTCTTTAAAGTCTTTTTTCTTGGCGATGCACTGGCGGGCCAGATCGTCATTATTTTGCTCCACAGCCATCATTGAGCGCTTTTCCCAGGTGGCCAGCTCTTCGCTGTTCTTCTGCAGCTGACCTTCCATCATTTTTTCATTTGTCATAGCAGCCGTAACTGCCTCTTTTACTTTCTTGAGACCGCTTTCCAGCTCCATTTGCGCTGTTTCAGCGAGAATGGTGGGCGTCTCCAGTTTGCTCACACCCTGGTTAAGCATCCCTTTGATTACGTTTTTCAGTCGGTCAAGCATTGATTAAATCCTACCTTCATGTCCTGGCTTTATGCTCACCCATAATACCCGCCCCACTACTGTTTGTAACTCACCTGATTGACAGCGGCATAGGCATGCGTATTGAGCCTCGAAAAATTTACTGACAGCGATACGTGGGTCGCTCAATAGAGCTTTGCCTCTAACTTCTATTTTGAGCATAGCAAGCAATAATTTTTCGATGGAAATGAATGTGGTGCATACCAGTTTTTTGACAAAATGATAATCGCCGCGAAGCTTTTACCTATATGCTTCGGCGGCAATCGAGCTAAGAGATTTCTAATGTTCCTTGCCGAACTTTGGTGGAAGGGCAATTGAAAAAGTAAGGCCTTCTTTGCTCCGGTAACTTCGATTTGTTTCAAGTCCCTCTAGTAAACGCCTCCGGTATCCCAGTTCGGATCGTTCGCTTGCGAACACTTGAGGCCGTCGAGGAACGGGCACGAAAAATGTAATTTTGAATCACTTCATTAGAACTCAGTATCTAGGCTATTTTCCAAGCCATTTATTGATCGAGGCACAGAATGAGTAATTTTGGTCGGCAACTTTTAAGTTGCTTTGAACAAGCACGCATTTCGATATTGATGTCGCCAAAGTGGCTAGTGACGCTCTGCTTGCTTATTTTGTGCGAACTAGTTGGACCCGCGGCAATGGCGACAACTGCGCCCACGATTACGCCAGCCACCGGCGTCTATTCAACTGTCCAGCCTACGGCCACAATCACCGGCGACCCAGGTGCGACTTGCTACTACACCACGGACGGTACTACGCCCACTGTCGCCAGCACAGTCTATACATCACCTATCGCGATAGGCAAGTTAGTGCACAATCGTTTCTGTAAATTGCTCAAGTCAAGTGACAGAGCATGGTGATACCTTTTTGATTATCAGAAAAAAGAGGTTTCGACCATGCCCCATCAGAACAAAGATATCTCGTATCACGATATTTTGGAACTACTTAGCCGAGAAGGATTAGACGGAGCGGGAGAGGCGTTACGAGCTTTACTCAATGCCGCAATGCTGCTGGAGCGCGAACAGCATCTGGGAGTAGGTCCGTATGAACGGGGAGCGGAACGACGTGGCCATGCATGGTTTCAAAAGTAAGACTGTGAATACCCGCACTGGCGCACTGCAGGTTGATGTTCCACAAGTTCCCTCTGTGCCAACATGAAGTGAGACTGATTTGGTTGAGAGTTTAGTGTAGCGATCTGAGAAGAGTGGGCAGGTTTTATCCGCCATGATCTTCCGGGCTTTGCTATGCCCGTTGGAGAGGGAATATCAATGTTACAGGATGCAGACACTTCACTGGCCGGGCGCACAGCATACTGGAGTGAGATTTACCTCTGGTTTCGGTCGGTAGACTGATCGAGCTGATTGAGCAAATTACTCAACCGCTCCACATTGCTGGCAATGACGGCCAGTTGCTTGTTGCTCCAGGCATCTTGTTCTGATTTGGCGGCAGCAATTTGTTTAGACTGATTGATTAGCGAGGCTATGGTTTTAAGGGGAGAGCCCAACTCTAAAGTGAGATAGCGGCTGATTTGATCTCGCAAGCGCTCAACGCTAGTCGAATCTGTAATATCGTGGGCAACGCAAAAATATGATTGCGATTGCTCGTTCCAGTTCACTGTCCACTGTGTGTGGTCTGGCACGCTAAAAAGGCCTTGTGAGTCTAATTGAAATACTCTTCTTGCCCCTGATTCACGGGCCATTTCCAGGTGACTTTCTAAGCGTAGACGCAAAGCTCCAGTGAAAAAGTCAAAGAAGTTTTCTTCAGACAATTCGTCCATGCTCTGAGCTAACCATTGAGAAACGGTTAAATTGCCTTTGATGATTTTTCCGCTTTCTGACAGTTCAAGTAAGAAGGCAGGCGATAATTCGTAAAGACTGTGCTGACGAGAGCTTGCATCTGATAAGGTTTCAGCAATATGTAAAAGAGCGCCGTCTAGTTCTAAGAGCTCGGCCGGCCCTGATTTTAGAGGGAGCAATTTTCTTTTATTGGCCATCGCTCTGGCGTTTTTTAAGATGTGAAAAATTGGTGCGTAAGCCAATTGCCCCACGAGCCATGCCAGGCAAATGCCGCCAATAGGAGAGACAATCAAGCCTCTAATTAAAAACTGTTTGACGGCGGCAAGAATGGTAAGTGTGTCACCGGACGTGTTGCGAGAGCGCTCAAGAACTTCGTTGGCCACCATATTCAGATCAGCGAATATTTGCGTAATCGAACTTTGTACCGCATTATTTTCTCTGGTTTGAGTCTTGGTGAAAGATATTTTTTGCATATCTCCTTCCAGTTTGGTTTGCTGTGCCAGGACACTCTGCAATCTTTTTTTTTGCTTCGGTCGAAAGCAATTCGTATTGAAAAACAGTTTGCACAGTTTTGTCCATGGTAGAGCTGGTTGTGGCTTCGGCAAAGAGGCCACTGCTGCTCTTTTCCAGTCTTAAAGCGAGTAGTTTTTCCATCATCGCCGTTACTAATTTTTGCAGACTAATGGTATATCCCCGTGCTGCAATTTCAGTTATTACGGCGCTTCCGGCATGTCTTACCTGCCAGTAAAGTATGGTGGAGAAAATTAGCTGACAAAGTAGCGGAATACATAAAACGACAAAGCCAAACCATTTCAGAGAGATTGAATTTCTCATTCCATCTCCCTTGCTGTTGGCAATAAGACAGTGGCTTTCTGCACAAAACCGTTGTCGATAATTAGTGAAATGCTGCCACCATGGCTGCGAATAATGTTTTCTACCAGATAGAACGACATGGGTAAGGTAAGCTCCATAATGGAGTCGCTGTCGATATTGATTGCTACCGGTGCCTGAGAAAAATCACCGTCGTTATTGGCATCAGGCAGGTAGCCGATAAATGAGCTTTTGCCGTCGTCTTCGCTGATAATTAAATTGAACTGCTGAGACCGCACCACTCTTTCAATCAAAATTTCAAAAATAGAAATGAGCGAGCGGGTCAGTAAAGCGTTGTCACCGCTGATAGTGCTTTTGTGTTCGGTGATGATATCGATGTTTACTACCGGATAAAGCGTCTCCAGGCGTTCGGCTACCGCTATGGCGAGCTCTTGAGCCGGAATTCTGCTTTCGTTGACACCAATATTGCCTGATTCGATTTTTTTCCAGTCGAGCACATCGGTGACCAGTTTAATCAGTTTTTGCGATAACTGGCCGGCGTCTTTCAGCAAAGTTGCCTCTTTAGTTGAGTTTTTTTCGGCATTGCGCATAGCCAGAAGTTCTATGCTTGTAGACATAGCATTAGAGGAGTGCGCATGTCATGGCTTAGTGTCGAACAAATGTTTTCGCGCAGACTCTGCATCTGGTGCTTCTGAGTAATGTCGTGACAGACGCAAAGAAATTCTTTTTCGGCTGGCACCCAGTGCATGGTCCAGAGAAAAAATGTCTCGATGCCGCTCACGTCCAAATGCTGGCATTCTACTGAGCGCGACCCGCCTTCAAGCTTGGCGCGATTGAGTGTTCTTAGCATCGGTGGAACAAAAGGTTCGGCAATTAGGTTTTCGACGCTTGCACCGATAAGGCTCTCAGCCGGATAGCCCCAGAACACTTCGCATGATTTGTTCACTCTGGTAATCAGTCCGTTGGCATTAAGAGAACAGAGCACATCGCCCGAATATTGAACAATAGCCAGCTCTGATTGATGCAAATTGCCGATTTCAATAAAGGCAGTTTGAATTTCATTCTCCAGCTGAACGATTTCGTTGTTGGTCTGTCGGCTGCGCTCCAGATGAGCGGCGGTTCTCCGGTCATGTGCTTCTAAGTCGTCCTCTTCTAATAGTGGCTCGCCTTGTAACTGGCCGGCTTCAATTTGTTTTTTTAAGCGATTCAGAGGAGCGATGATTTGTCCGTTGAAAATTGTAATTGACAGCCATGTGACTGCAATTGTCAGGGCGTTGCTCAGTAAGAGAAAAGGCAGAAACAATAATTCTTGACGGTGCAAACTAGCGAGCGAATTATTTTGCAACCAATCTTCAGCTTCTTCACGCGCACCAAATAGTGTGCGTGAGGCCAGTCCGACAGAGAAGTAGCCCATGCGCAACTGCTCAATTTCTTTCGCTCCCAGAGGCTTTTTCAGCAACGTTGCCCTTCTTCGGTATTGCCTTTAAAATCATTGTGCAGCAGTGTGAAAAGCATGCAGAGTTTTTCTTCAAATGCAAGAACCATGAGCACTCTTTCCATGGAATGCTTGTGAACGACGTATTCGAATTGCAGGCGGTTCAGTGCGTAGGTGGCAATGACAATGCTAATCAGACCGCTGCAAGCAGGCAGCAGCATGAGCCGGATACATTTCAAGCGGATGGACATATTTAGCTTAGTGCTGTTGACCAGGCAGGGGCAGGAGTTGCGAGCCGCTTCCGGTAACCCAACTGGTGTAAAGGGTATGCTTGCTACCGGCCAATTGCTCGAGCCAGATCGGGGCTGTCCACATTCTATCTAAATTGGCAGTGATCGGATCTCTTCTATGCACCTCCACATAGTAGGCGGAGTTATGACCAACCTTACCGGTAATCGGATCGAAGGCTACGGTTTTAGCCATTTGCAGCAAATCAGCACCGGTCAAATCTTTCTCTTGCAATACTGTAGCTAATTTACCGTCACCAATCTTGGTGTCACCCCAGAGTTTGACTTTGTACGCTGCGGTGGGTTCGATGACTCCATCAATTTGCATTTTCAAGCTGAGGCTCGGCACCACGCTTTGATCGACAATGCTGCCCATTACAAATTTGTCGTTGGCAGTCATGACGCCGCTGAGATTTTTTGAACTGGTGGTGGCTATGGTGCGCCGCTCACGCATAGCCTCGAGAATGCCGGGTTTGTCCAGGGTTTTGGCATAGAATCCGGTGGCTCCAGGATTTCCCACCGGTTCGCCGAAGTGGAAATCGCGACCGAATGTTGGGCTGGCATGCACTTTCTTGTCGATATAGCCGGCAAAGCTGGTGGGGTCTAAATCGCCTGTGGCCACTTTGTCAACAGGATTTTCTTTTAAAGCGCCACCTTTAATCAGCTCGATTTGTCTGACATATTTGTCGGCAAAGCGCTCGAGCCATTCTTTTTGATTTTTAAATGATTTTTGACCATAGTCACGGCCGCGCGCCCAGGCTGCCGTTGTCGGATTTTCGTCAGCGAGATAGCGAGGATGATTGAGTTGAATAATCGGCGTGTTGCCGGTTTTGTCTACAATTTTGTCTAAGTGTGTGACCATGGCTTTATAGTCGCCATCATTGTATTTAATGACGTCGGGCACTGTAACGACAGGCTCTGGTTCTTTTCCTACCGCTCTCATAATGAAGCTGCGCAAGCCTGTTTTAGGTTCTCGAATGGCTTCAAAGAATGTGGGCACTTCAAAAAGGTTGATGTGGTTGACGCCGCCTAAATGAGCGGCTTCGTTAGATTCCACTCGCGCTTGTTTCAAATTAAAAGCTGACGAGACCACAGCTTTTTCGCCCACAGTTTCCGGATTGACCATGCCATGCGTATGCCCGTGTTCGGCGCCGGTTTTACCGGTGGTGCCCATTTCGGTGCCCACCAATGAAACGTGTTTGCCATTAACTGTGGTGGCAGTAGCGTCGGCAAAAGTCTGTGCGTATGAGATCGGATTTTCAGTATTGATCGGAGTGCCGGCCTGATCTTTAGCTCTGGCATCACCATGCCCGATGCCGCCTCTGGCAGCGGCATGGTTGTGATCGGTAATGGTGGTGACGTGCTGACCCTGGGCCGCTGCTTTGGCATACAAATCTTTGGGCAAGCCCATGCCGTCTGAATAACGAGAGTGACCGTGCAGTGAACCGAAATACATTTGCATGCCGTCGCCGCCACCGCCACCATCTAAGGTGCGCTCGATATTTTTGTTGACGAAGCTGTATTGCTCGAGGCGCCTGGTCAAAGCGCCTGGTTTGAACATGCCTTTTTCTAAAGGTGTCAGTGCAGCGGCACCGGCCTCGGCCTCTTTGGCATTAGCCAGCACATTGATTTTGCCGATATTGGCTGCGGGTGCTTCGCTGAAGCTGCCTTTAAGCCGGGCTAGGGCTACCAGGGTTTCATTTTCACCTTTTTGTATCAGCTTCTGGGCTGTCTGGCCAAAGCTGCCGATGGCAGATTCATGGCGAGCCAGGCGAGATCCCATCTCCGTGCCGCCAACGCCGCCGATTAGACTGATGCCGAGATCAAAGCCGCCGACGACGGCCTCTCCCGCTAGACGTTTGCTAGCATCGTCGAGGCTAACTCCTGATTTAATCTGAGTGCGGGCTTCTTCAATTCGTCCGTAACCGCTCACGATTACAGGTATGGTGAAAGCAGCACCAATTACCATTGCCGCCGGGCCGCGGGCCGGCAGTACATAGCCTAGAGCGGCTCCCATGGCGGCCGATGTTACTAATGTCGTACCTACATGTAGAAGCGCTTCGGCCGGTTTAGCGTAGATTTCTTTGGCAAAAGCGACACTGGCATCAGGAATGTGCTGGGCCGTCTCCTGGAGCAGCTCAACTGTCGACACCTCTGTGCCGTTGTTTTGATTTGCAGCTCCGGCAGCACTTTTTGAGACAAGGGGCATGTTCACCACCCGTAAGTGGTTTTACTGTACGGCCGCAGACGGCTCGGGCCAAGCGGGGAAAATACTGCTTTATGGGCAAACTACGAAACAATTTAATGCTGTTTGTAATGCTAGTGATTAAAGACGAGGATGCTAGCGGCTGCGGTTACGAATTGACGACAGAATAGCAATAGCGATCCTGCTGCCGTCGGCTTTATCTTTGATCAAATAATTGTCGGCGCCGTTTTGTAGTGCTTGAGTGAGAATATCGCGGTCGTCCATGCCTGTAACTATGATGATGGGCGTGTTACTGGCCTGTGCTCTCATGTTCAGATAGGTGGAGAGGCCGTTTGAGTCAGGCAAGTTTAAATCAAGAATGATGCATTCGTGAGTTTCCAGACCAAATTTTGTCAGCGCTTCACCTAGTGTTTGTGCGTGATCTACGGTGTGAGGAAATTCTTCCACTTCCAACAGCATTTGGGTCATGAGCATGGCGTCAGAAGGGCTATCTTCTACAAGCAAAACTGATGTTGGCGTGATGTTAGCCATGCTTGCCGCCGTTTGGTGGAACAGTGGCGACAACGAAATAGAAGTTTTGAATATCTTTGACGACGCTTATGAATTTGTCGAAGTCTACCGGTTTGGTGATGTAGGCGCTGGCTTGCAAATTGTATGATTCAAGCACGTCTTTTTCACTTTCAGAGGTGGTCAAAATGATTACAGGAATGCGCTTCAGCAGAGGGTCTTGTTTAATTTCAGCAAGCACAGCGTGACCGTTTTTAACAGGCAAATTTAAATCAAGCAAAATCAAATCAGGAATTGTGGCGTTTTCGTATCTGCCACGCCTGCGTAAATATTCCATGGCATCACCGCCATTATCAACAATCGTCAATGTGTTCATGACGCGGCTTTGTTTAAACGCTTCTTTAGCCAGTTCTGCGTCTGATGGGCTGTCTTCAACCATCAATATTTGAATATCCTTGACGTTCATCCGGCTGCTATCTCCTCAGTTCTGCGCGTAGTTATGGCACCAGTATTAATTGGTAATTTGATCAAAAATTTCGAGCCGTTGCCCGAGATTTAAATTGCAGTAATCGTGCCCCGGTGCCTTTCTACAATACGTCTGCCAAGAGCCAGCCCGATGCCGGTGCCTTCGTATTGACTGCGCGAGTGCAGGCGCTGGAAAATCACAAATATTTTCTCTAAATGCTGCATGTCAAAGCCGATGCCATTGTCTTCAACGCAGATTTGCCAGTTGGGTGCAATTTGCAGGGCGCTGATTTCTATAACAGGTGTTTTGTCACCTCGATACTTGATAGCGTTATTGATTAGATTGGCGAATAGCAAACGCAATTGACAGGCATCGCCTTGAACCGTTGGCAAGCTTTGATCGATTTTGATTTCGGCCATTCGCTAATCAGGAAAGTCAGATCGCTGAGAGCGTCTTTCACGACCTTGTTTAAATCAACTGCTTCCATCTCGGAGCCGCGCGATTCTACTCTGGCATATTGCAATAGACCGTTTATCAAAGAGCGCATTCTCTCTGCGCCTGAGACGGTCTGCGCGAATGCGATCCATGAGGCGCTTGCCCTCATGAGTAACAATTAAAGCGATAGATTCCTTGGGGTGCGTTCGTAGGTGCTTATCACCTTATCGATAAAATCAAGTTTGTTTTTGGCATATTTTCCTACAGCCTGCATGCGCAGCCGCTCACTGGGGTCGTCGCTAACCATGCCTGTCAGTTTATCGGCCAGCAAAGTCACTTGTGCTCGTGACTTGTTTAAGGGGTCGAGAAACGTACGGTCACCAGTGGCGATATAGCCCCGTTGACGGGTTTCGCAATCGACACAAACAAGCAGTAATTCTTTGCAACCGGCGATAACTTCATGGGTATTTTTAACCCATTTCTGTGCCTGCCTGAGTTGATCAATTGTCCATCCTGTGGCGGCCAGGGAGGGCAAGCAAAAAGAAAAATCCGGCAATAATGAGCGCGTACGCTGTTTTTCTGTTGACGTTTTGAGACAAGCCGCCGGATCCTAGGAGCGTGTCCCATAATTAGATTAGCCGGTAAAGTGCTGAATTGGAGGGCATTTTCGAACCCGTCAAATTGTTAAGCGTTTGGTATTTTAAGAGTGGTATCGAATGCGATACTAAAGGTTGAGAA
>Ga0105049_10000009_pt1 | contig 181961 bp, 151 predicted proteins | sample MAT06_FD_78087 | JGI IMG/M metagenome (GOLD analysis project Ga0105049, IMG submission 78087) | Freshwater microbial communities from Lake Fryxell liftoff mats and glacier meltwater in Antarctica - MAT-06 | ecosystem: Environmental > Aquatic > Freshwater > Ice > Liftoff microbial mat | place...
GCACGCTCAGAGGCCGTACCACGATTCGTTATCTGCTCAATCTCGCGTTCACCACCGAAGCGGCTCACCGCTAAGATCGTCGCACCGTGCATGGCAAACAATAATACCGAGCCATACAAGAATACAATCGACAGCATGTGGAATGGGTTATAAAACAAATTGCCGTAGCGGATGGAGAATGCTGCTGTCCAATCCAAGTGCGGAAAAATACCGAACGGTACTGCTTCACCCCAATTACCCATGATCACAGGGCGAATAAAGCCCAGCACTAACATAAGCCAAATAGCAGCAGCGAAAGCCCAAGCTACATGCGTGCCCATGCCAAGCGAACGTGCACGTCGATACATGCGTAACCACCAGAGTAATACGGATGCGGTCATAAAGAAGCCAGCCATAAGCCACCAGCCACCTTCATTGAGCGGCGGAATGCTGAGCCCATAGGCAGGTGAAGGCGTCTCTAAGGCCAGCCACGGTAGCTGGCGGACGAATTGCACCGGGTCCCAATTGACTGAAGCGAACATATTGAGACCAACAATCTCAAAAGCAATCAGGAAACAAATAATTGAGGACACGCCCAAGCCGCCCAAATAAAACGGGCCTATTTGCGCGTCGCCAAACTTGCCTAACCAATAATTAAAGAAAGGCTTGCCATCACGTCCCCACCAGTCGCTCTTTGGGAGCGGCACACCGTCATACGGTGCATGTACTTGGACACGGGTAAAAATATTTTGATATTCCATTTTCGTCTCTCCCTTTAGTTCCAGACTGGTAGGTTGAGCCACCAGCTCCACCACTCAGGCCAGCCGCGCGTCCAAAATGGGCCGCTGATCACGATACAAACTGCACTCCAAAAAGTGGCGCTTAAGGCTAAAAATAAACCTAGGCGATGCACGCCTAGCGTACCAATGGAGTACCCAATCGCATCCCTAAAAAAAGTGTTCTCATGCTCTGCCGTTTTGACGGGTTCGCCCTTAGCAGGGTTAGTGGCTGACAAAATTAACGCGCCGTGTAGCGACAAGGCTAAGGTAGTGGCGAAGAAGAATGAAACGGCCAACATATGCGCTGGATTGTAATGAAAGTGTAAATACTGATAGCCCGTGTTCGACACCCAATCTAGGTGGCTCATGATGCCATAGGGAAAACCATGTCCCCAAGCACCCATAAGCACGGGGCGAATGACCACGAGCGTTACGTAAGCCAAAATCGCGAAGGCGAAGGCGAACGGGACGTGAAATCCCATGCCGAGCTTGCGGCAAATTTCTACCTCTCGAAGCGCCCAAGAAACGAATGCACCGATAGCGCATACCGTAATAATTTGCCAAAGGCCGCCTTCCATCAGTGGCGCAAAGGCTAGCCCGTATTTGAGATCGGGCGGTGCAATGCTAATTTGCCAAACATTCCAAGTGGGCCCCTGCGAGGCGCCCCATAGAATGAGCATCGTGCCCAGCACCGCAAAAAAAATGGTGGTAACGCCAAAGAAGCCGACATAAAACGGCCCCACCCAAAAATCGAATAGATTGCCGCCGAGCAGCGTGCCGCCGCGGACTCGGTATTTACGTTCAAAACTCAGCATCGCCATGATGTCATCCTCCGGCCTTCTTTGTCTGATATGTCGGTTTGAGTCGTCGATAAACGAGTGCAAATGACGTGCCTCAATTCGGCGGTTGGTAGTGCTACAACTTAGTACTCGTTGCTTATTTTTCGATGCAAAAAACAACGGGTGAGGTTTGTCGTCAGGTAGATAGTAAGACCCTAAATACACCTAAAGACTGCCAGCTTCCCCACAGAAAACTTCACCCGTTAACTACCGAACAACGCACCATTATTTTGGCGCTGGTGCCATTTGTGTGACCGTTGAGCCTGCTTTTACGGCAGGACCTGCGAGCCAGTTGTAACGATCGGTACTGAGCAAAATGAAATGAATCACAATTGCCAGTGTGAATAGAAACGCCGCTAATGCTACGAGAGCACGCCGCGGATCGAATAGCCTCCAAATTCTCCACATGTTTCAATCTCCTAAATAGTTAGAAACAATTACAAGTTAGTCAACGCTTAATTCCGGATGGAAAAAGTATTAATTAGCCCGCAAACCAAGGACGCCAGCCCCACACCAACACGTGAGCCACAATCGCGATCACGGTAAAGCCAGCAAAGCTCATCATGAACAAGCCATGAAATGCTCTGGCTTCATCATTTGATAGTCCCGTCAACGATTTATCTTCAGACATGTAAAACCTCCTTCGTGAAGTCCGGTTCAACTGCTGTTGTTCCGGTACAGCACCGTACCCATCCCGTACGGCGAGGATTGCCTTGAGTCCTAGAAGCAGCTTAAAAAGGGCAACTTACAGAACCAAAGCACGCTCAATAAAACGAGCGCTTTCTTTTTGGCATCAATCCGTCAATGCCTGTGCGATGTTTGAACGAGCCGATTCGCGGGCTTCGTTAATCATCGATATTTGTTTTTTATTATCACTACTTGCGGGTAGCAAACGTGTTGTAAATACCACTGCTAAGAACACCGGAAAACTCAAGACAAACAGCACTTGAAACAAACGTTCATCACTTTTTTTCAAAAAAAATCTGTCAGTAGGTCTATCGGTTTGCGACTGGATATGTGCAGTGTTCATACGGTGGCTCCTTCAAGTAATGCATCACGGGCATCTACAACATGTTGCGTTAAAACAGATTCTTCAGACGCTAGGCGCGCCTCGCGCTCGGCACGGTCACGCATCCGTTTGGCGACCGAGATACGAATTAATATTGGCTGGTCATCGATCATTTTGTCGAGCGTGGCTTTGGCCTCATCGCTCCACGGCAGCGACTTTGTCACTTTTGCTAGCGTCGCATCCACTTTGTCCATCTGGGTCGCAAGTGGCAAGATGTGAAACAGCGCGTCAAATAAGGCATTTGCGATTTCTTGTATTAAGTAGGTCGCACCTGAATAGCCCATAAATGGAGTGCCAATATGGCGACGGATTATGGCCCCAGGGAACGAGGCAGGAATGTAGGATGTGCGTGCACCACATTCGGCTATATACATGCGTTCGTTGTAGCTGCCAAACATAATCAGCGGGGCTTTATCGCGAATCATTTTGCGGATGGCGTCGTTATCGGTCTTAGCGCCAGGAATACGGGAGACGGCAAAATTACAAGGAAGCCCCATTTCTACTTCGAGGAAATTCTTGAGGCCACGTGTGTAAGTTTCACTTGCCACCACCGCGAACGATGCTGTGCCAAAGAAATCTTGTGTTACTGAGCGCCATAGATCCCAAATTGGTTTGATCGTGGTGTGCTTTTCGCGCTCGATAAATGGCTCCGGATCTATGCCCAACAATTCACCTAACCGACGTAAAAATTTAGTGGTGCTGTGTAAGCCAATCGGCGCTTGCAGGTAGGGGCGCTCAAGCGCTTCACATAACATGCGGCCAAATTCACGGTACATACAGATATTGACTTCAGCATCGGCTAGTTTGCGTACGTCTGCCAGATGGGTGCCGAGCGGGAAAGTCATGTTGACCTTAGCGCCAATGCCTTCAACTAAACGTCTAATCTCAGCCAAGTCGCTCGGCATATTAAATGTGCCATACGCCGGGCCGATAATATTGACCAACGGCCGTACAACGCCATCTTTATCGGCTTCACGCGGTTTAGCGTCTGGCACGGCGCCACGCTTGTTACCGTACTCGACCCAGAGCCAGAACATGGCGCGGTTGGCACACTGCCACTGGTCTTCATCAATGGTGCGCGGTAAAAAGCGCTGAATGTTAGTGCCTTCTGGCGTCACACCGCCACCGATCATCTCTGCAATCGAGCCGGTGACGACAACTGCCGGTAAATCAGGGTCAAGTGTGGCGTGTGCACGCTTCATCGCACCCTCGGTGCCTTCACGACCTAAGTGTTCTTCTGCTAAGCCGGTGACCACAATCGGAAGCTCATGAGGTGGTAAGGCATCGGTGTAGTGGAGTACGGATGTAACGGGCAAATTCTCGCACCCTACTGGGCCATCGATAACAACCTGCAAGCCTTTGACGGCGGTAAACACATACACCGCACCCCAATAGCCTCCTGCGCGATCATGATCAAGTACTAGCATTGGTTGCCTTCAAACTTAAAAAAGGTTGGCGTGTCGAACTCGTCTGCTCCAGCAAAAGCAGGGATGAACTTTTGTTGGATTGTCATATCATTTCCTCAGACTTTTTCATCTTCATCAGCTTGATCACCTGGCGCTTGGTGTAATCCTTAAACTCAGGGCGATCCTGCGGTACACCATTGGCGGCTTCCCACACGCCTGCGGTGTAGCCTTCACCAACACCATTAAAAAATTCTTTCATCACTTCAAAGCGACCTTTATTGGCCAACGCGGCGTTAATAACAGTGGCAAGTGATCCTGCACCAGCAGGTCCCATCAGCGGACGCGCGGAAATTAAATTAGTGAAATACAGCCCCGGAATCATTAGCTCTTTAGCAGCTTGCACAATCGGCGTGGTGCCAATGGCTAAGTCAGGCTTGAATTCATGCATGGCCGCTAAATCTTGCTCAAGCGAAGCGCGATATTGGACGTGAACGCCGCGTGACTCCAACCAGTCGCGGTCTAATTCACTCCACTTGGTGCGCGGGCAAGCAGTGCCAACATAGCGTAGGTCTGCGCCGCTTTCAACTAGTAAACGCGCGACTAATAATTCTGAGCCCTCATAGCCGCTCATCGTGATACGGCCTTTTATAGGCATAGCGGCTAATGCACCTTTAATAGCGGGCAAAAATTTATTTTTAGCAGCGTCAATTTTGTCTTGGCCGATATTAGCCGCCGTACCAATATTCTGTAACCATGCTTCGGTGCCGTCATGACCCACCGGTGCGGAGCCGACAATGGTGCGACCCGCTGCACTAAATTCACGCAAGCTAGCGGTGTAAAAAGGATGAACCGCTGCCACCGCGACACAATCAAGCGCTGCATATAATTCGCGCCATTCGCGAGTTGGCACTACCGGGCCTGCGGCTAAGCCCATCGGCTCTAACATCATGCCGATAGTGACGGGGTCCACTGGAAATACTTCCCCAACAATGGAGATGGTGGGTTTTTCGTTTTTTCCATTGCGCGGAGCTTGTACCGGGCCTTGCTCTGCCTCATTGCGGGCGTATTTGAGCATCGCGCCGGCTAGTACATCTTTGGCTTCCGCATGGGTAGGCACACCAAAACCTGGCACATCAATACCAATAATGCGAACGCCGTTGATTTCTTTCGGCAGCAACTGTAGTGGTACACCGCTGGCAGTCGGCACACATAAATTGATGATTACCACGGCGTCATACAAAGCCGGGTCAGCTAACTTAAAGGTAGCTTCGCGAATATCTTCAAATAGCTTGCCCGTTACTAACGACTCAGAATTGAACGGTACATAGCCTACCGTGCGGCGCGCGCCATAAAAATGCGAGGTAAAGGTTAAACCGTAAACGCAACACGCGGAACCAGATAAAACAGTCGCAGTACGACGCATGCGTAAACTCACGCGAAGCGAACCGAAAGCAGGACACATTGACTGTGGTTGATCATGCGCGCCTTTTGGATAGTCTTTGGCGTATTGGTCAAGCGTTGCTGTTTTGCCCGCGCTTTTTGCGGCTTCGAGCAATTTATCTTTACCCGAATGGCAACCCAGTCCATCGACTTCGGTTGCGGCAGGGTTAATGATTAAAGTTTGATCGGGCGTTGACATTTTTAATATCGTTTCTGGTTTTAATTTGTAGGTTTGATTTGACGTTTATACGGTGTCGTACACAACTTCTAGTGAAGCCTTTGTTGTGTCTGTTTTACCGCACATATCAAATTGGGTGGCGGGCTCAAGCACCACATTGCGCCCGGTGATGTCGGCTGAAAATAAGCCTAGCAATTCATCGTGGGTAAGCGGGTTTGGCCGCACCGGCGGCGCTTCGCCGACGTTGGTGGCGAGGGTTTCAAATAGGGAGGCCCACTGCGTGCCGGGGCGACCAATAATTTCGTAGCTAGCGGATTTGCGGCGAATATCGTCATGCGCTGGGATAGCCGCTAGTACCGGAATACCAACGCGCTCTGCAAAGGCAGCCGCTTCGCCCGTACCGTCATCTTTGTTGATGACCATGCCGGCCACACCCACATTGCCACCGAGCTTGCGGAAATACTCGACCGCGCTGCAAACGTTGTTGGCGACATAAAGCGACTGCAAATCATTAGAGCCAACAACGATCACTTTTTGGCACATATCGCGCGCAATCGGTAGGCCGAACCCGCCGCACACCACATCGCCCAAAAAGTCGAGCAATACATAATCAAAGCCCCACTCGTGAAAGCCTAATTTTTCAAGTGTTTCAAAACCATGAATAATGCCGCGTCCACCGCATCCACGACCAACTTCTGGGCCGCCTAATTCCATTGCGTACACACCATCGCGTTTGAAACAAACATCACCAATGGCGACTGCTTCGCCAGAGAGTTTTTTCTTTGATGACGTTTCAATAATGGTTGGGCATGCTTTGCCGCCGAATAATAATGATGTGGTGTCACTCTTTGGGTCGCAACCTATGAGCAATACTTTTTTACCTATCTGCGCCATCATGTAGGAAAGGTTGGCTAGCGTAAAGCTCTTGCCGATGCCGCCTTTGCCGTAAATGGCGATGATTTGTGTTTCTTTGGTGACGGGGCCGGTGTGCACTGCATCTGGCTCGACGGCAGCTTCAGCACGTAAATTGGTTTTCATAAACTGCATTGGGGATGTGGTGGAAGTTGAGGTCATGCGTGTCTCCAGTCTAGAATCATTTTTAGGCAATTGGCGTCGCCAAAAGCGGTTCGGTAAGCCGCGTCAGCGTCTGCGGCTTCGGCGCGATGTGTGATGAGGCCGTCTAAATTAAGCTCGCCCGATTCGGCTAAGCGTTTAACGGCGATTAAGTCGCCAGGCTGCCACTGCGCGGCAACACGAATGCGTGCCTCACGCATAAAGGCAGGCGGAAACGTAAACGATAGTGGTTCGTCGTAAAAACCTGCCAAGACAATTTCGCCGCCGAGCGACAAGCGTGAAATGAGCGAATCAAGTATTGATCCGTCGCCGCTAACATCACAAATTGTTTTGTAATCGCGACGCATGTCATCGGTAGGGTGAATAACGTTGTAGCCAACAGCACCTGCCTGACGCTGCGTGTTCGTTTCCCACACGGTAGGTGTGCCGCCAGCTAATACCGCTAAGCGTGCCGTCACGCGGCCTAATACACCATGGCCGATGATTAAATCTGGTGTGGCGCCTTTAATGGCGTGATAAGCCGTTGCGGCGAGTGCTAGCAATACGCCGTTTTCGCCGAGGTTGCGGTCAATGGCTAAGGCGCGTGCACCTGGAAGCACAACGCGTTGTGCGGCACCGCCGAACAATCCACGCACGTCACCAAAACACTTGGCACCAGGCACAAATACGTTATCGCCCACGGCTAAGCCAGATTTAGCCCCCGCATCAACGACAACGCCAACTGACTCGTAACCGGGAACTAGTGGATAACCCATGCCGGGGAAGGCCGGCATACGGCCAGACCAGAGTAGGCGCTCGGTTCCGGTGCTAATGCCGCTCCAGTTTATATCTACCGTTACGTCAGCCTCGCCAGCCGCATCAAGCGTAAGCAAGCTTACGGAGAGCGTTTCGGGCTTTTCGAGTACCACGGCTTTGGTAGTGTTCAAACTTATCCTCTTTGTGCTGTTGCGGGTCATATTGCCCGCTTAGCTTTTTATTTAACTGTCTTTGTTGGTTGACAGGTTTTGACTCTTTTTGCGAGATCTGTGCGGTACTTAACAAAAAATCTAAATGTAATAATACTCTGACAGAATAAACTGTCAAGCAAATCATACACATTATTTTTAATGACAATTTTATTCATTAAATCAATGGTTTAGGTCTGCCACTAGCACACTAGTTTGCATGGGTAGGCGCGTTGACAACAGCGTTGGCGACGAAAATCCGCTGCTAATGAGTAGTTCGGCGATTTCGCTCGGCGTTCTGGCTCGCCCCCGGCCCATTGCTAGCAGGTAAAAGCCGAAATAAGCGTCGCCCATGCGCTTGGCCCCAGCCGTATCTGCCATAGGCTCTGCAATTAGCACCCTGCCGCCGCCGTTGGCAGATTGCAGTAGTGCTACGCGTGCTGCGCTTAATAGCTGGCGAACCCGGGCATCATCATGGTCATGAATAATTCGTACAAAGGAAATAATGTCAGCGCCAATGGGCATGGGTGCGACGAGGAAATTTCCGCCAGTGGCGGTGGCGCGCGCCGCTATGCCAAGTTGCGCGAATTTCTCTTGGGCGAGTAACGCCACAGCTGGTAAATCGAATAACTGTAATTGAAGGTTTGGGTGACGCGTTGCCACACTGGCTAAAAACGAGCCATCGCCACCGCCGACATCGAGCAAGCAGTGATGGCGGTCAAACCGATAGGCATCGAGTATTTCGTCGGCCACTAATGGCTGCGAGGCAGACATAAGTTTGGTATATGCCGCAACACGAGCGTTGGCCACATTGGCATCAACCTCGTTGGCGGCATACGGCCAGTAGGAGGAGAGGGCGGTATCTTGCGCCCCCTCAAGGCCGCGCAAAAGGGCGATAGGGTCACGAAAATCTGCATACACCATTGCATGATGTTCGACCATCGCCAGCACTGCTTTGTTACCTACCAGAGGTGCACCCGACATGCCTAATGCGTAACGTACATTGGTTTCATCTGCTAAGTTATTGCCACGCGGCCCGATGCGCGTGACTAAGTTAAGCGAGATTGCCGCATCGAGCAAACGCTTCGCAGCACTTGGGGTTAAATCAAGGCGTTTAGCAAGGCTGTCGAGTGCATGCGCGTGCGGCGTGTCGTTCAAAATTTCAAACAAATTAAGCCTGACACAGGCTAATAGAATTTGTGAATAGATAAAGCCGGATACCAAATCAAACACGTCGCTAGCACTTTGTCTAACGATGGGGCGCGTTAAGAAAAATCCTGCTGCCCAGCGCTGAAAGCGCGGGTTCGTGAGAAGCTGATTGCGTTTGCGAACCAGTAGCAATTTAAGCTTGCTAGTCATCGCGACTGCAACTTATTAATAACATAAGGTCGTTTATTGGCGAGCATCTTCAAGCATTTAATGCTGAAAGTACTCGCCAAATATGGGTTTTTTACAAAATCGATGAACCCAACCAACCATTACGCCACCATGCGTTGCAAACTTTTTGGCAATAATCCGTCAGCTTCTAGCTGTATCAGCGCGCGCAGTTCACTCGCCCCTGGGCAATCAGGGATGGACGCGAGTGCGCCTGCAACCAAATAATCAAGACGTGCAATGGCCCCCTGAATCCCTAATTCGCGGGCAGCACTGGGGCGACCTAGAGCCACATCTTGACCAATCGGCTTACCTAGTTCTTGTGTGGTACCCGCGACGTCGCGAATGTCATCTGCTACTTGATAAGCCTCGCCCAGTGTTTCACCCAACGTGCGCCACGCCTCAAACGACTGCCCAGCAGCAGCAGCGCCGGCCATGGTGGCCGCTGAAAAAAGTGCGCCGGTTTTGGCCTGTTGATAAGCGGAAAGTGAGACTCGCGGCTCGCTCTCCCAAGCCTGCCCCGCACAAATGCCGAGCGGCATGCCAACGGCGCGCGAAACAATGGTCACTAGCGCACCCAAACGCGCAGGTTTGGCTACAGCACCTCGAGCTAAACATTCAAAGGCCATCACGATTAAGCCGTCACCCGCCAATACCGCTAACCGCTCGTTATAGGCGCGATGGACGGATGCTTTGCCGCGACGTGTGGCGGCGTTATCAAAGCAAGGTAGGTCGTCATGTACCAATGAAGCACAATGTAATAACTCGATTGCCGCAGCCGCCGCGCAGGCAATCGCCGGATCATCCTGCCCGCACGCGCACGCCACTGCCAAACTTAAGCGGGGGCGAATTCGTGCGCCGCCGGGAAATACCGCATATTCCATTGCTGCAGCGAGTAGCGGTGGCGAATCTGCAGTTAAAGAAGCTTGTAACGTCGCCACCAAGGTATTTTCAATGGCGTTCGACATGGCTTTCTCGATTTGTTCGTGTCCGTTCATAGCAAGCGTGTCCTCTCGTTTGTTACAGTTAGCGACTAATGACGACAAATGACCACAAATCGTCGTTAATTAGGTATTTGCCGTCGTTGTCATCATTTGTCAGCATTTAGTAACAAAAAATAATGTAAATTAAGTTATACACTTAGAATTCAAAAGCGTCAATTTTTTCTGACACTTTTATCCTTTGCGTACCGTTTGATCACAACTCACCTATTTCAGCTGCCCTTTTCAAATGACAAAACAGCTAACAAGGCCCACAAGCCAAGCAGGCGGCCCTCTATTTAATGAAGAAGTGGTAAGCAACGGCTACCTATGGTTTTACATCGATGCGTTAAGTGATGACGGCAAATACGCGCTCACCATCATCGCTTTCGTAGGCTCAGTGTTTTCCCCTTTTTACGCTGGTGCGCGGCGACACAATTTACTGAACGGCGTCAATCCTATGCAGCATTGCGCCATCAATGTGGCGCTTTATGCGGGAGTGGATGGAAAGCCTATAAATGCCAAAAGCAACCGCCAGAGCACCCACCGCCAACCAGTGCACCAGTGGGCGATGACCGAATGCAACGTAGCGAGTGGCAAGGTGGACATCGGTGAGGCGCATTTCAAGGTGTCTGACACCACCCTTGTATGGGATGGACGGCAACTAACCATTGATATTGATGAACTGAATATTCCATTTCCGGCGCCTTCACGGGTACAAGCGCCATTTGCCAAGCCACTGCGCGGTAAAGTCGTGGTGACCCCGCTTGCGCTGTTTGCGCAGTCCTACGCCCTAGATGCTCTCGACCGACACCACTGGCGACCAATTGCGCCGCTCGCGCGCGTCGAGGTGCAAATGTCATCACCAGGCATCACTTGGCAAGGTGCGGCTTATTGGGATTCCAACTATGGCAGGGAGCCGCTAGAGGCGGCATTTATCGGCTGGGATTGGTCGCGGACCAAACCCACGACTAACGACGCCTCAACGATTATTGTCTATGACTTAATGCGTGCTGACGGCACTAACTTCACGCTGGCAAAACGCTTTAGCGTCAATGCTACTGGCAGCAACGTACAAGAATTTGCGGCGCCGCCGAAAGCCGCGTTGCGCCGAAGCGCTTGGGGTGTATCGCGACGCACCGTATGCGACGCAGGCACTAACGCCAAGGTGATTACAACAGTAGAAGACACGCCGTTTTATGCGCGCTCTGTTGTGAGTACCAACATTCATGGTGTGCCCACCACCATGTTTCATGAAAGCCTTTCCCTAAAACGATTCAGCACACGCTGGGTGCAAGCATTGCTGCCGTTTAAGATGCGGCGCGGGTGAGCTGAGTTTTGTGAGCGCTAAAGTTGAAATAGCGGTTGAAACAGCGCTCGATAAATGCTCGAAACTGTCTATTTTGTTTGCCAATTGGCGGTAGTACGCGGTTATGGGAAGTTTTAATCACTTCTTTATCGCGGCGTTGGCACGCCGCAACAAACATAACAAGCGTAGGTCAAGTCGAATCCGCTATAATTTCGGGTTGTTTTCGTCAGTGCTGTCCCCATAACACTATGGGCACGTTGCTCACACCATTGTTTGTGGTGTTGTTTCGCGCACATTTCAGCGCATTTGGCCATTTATCTTAGAGAGTTAAAACATGATTAGTAACGCATACGCGCAGACCGCTCAAGCCACCGGTGGTGATACCTTGATAGGGTTGTTACCGATTTTTTTGATGTTCATTTTGCTGTATTTCCTCATGATTCGCCCGCAGATGAAAAAGGCGAAAGAACAAAAAGCGATGGTGGACTCATTGCAAAAGGGCGATGAAGTGATCGCCTTAGGCATGATCGGTCGCATCACCAAAGTGGGTGACGGCTATATTGGACTAGAAGTTGCCAACGGTACGGTGTTGCATATTCAAAAGCAGGCAGTCAATGTGTTGCTGCCGAAGGGTACGTTTAGCGATGTGACGAAATAGTAAAATTTTTGTGAACGCTCGCCATGATGGCGGGCGTATTTTTGTTTGTGATGTTGAAACATCGTTGAGGTTGTTATGAATAAGTATCCTGCTTGGAAATATGCGGTCATTATTGCGGCGACGGTGGTGGCGTTTTTATACACGATGCCGAATTTTTTTGGTGAATCACCAGCGGTACAAATTTCGGGGCTTCGCACTAATAAAGTTGACGCGGGCTTGCAAACGCGGGTGACAGACGCATTAAAAACGGCCAACATTACCGCTGGTGTCAGCGAGCTTGAAGGCGAGTCGTTACGCTTGAAGTTTGGCAATACCGAGACGCAAATCAAAGCGCGCGATACTATTCAAAAGTTGCTGGGTGAGGGCTATGTTGCCGCACTTTATAATTGGTCAAATTCACCGTCATGGCTTGGCAAAATCAATGCGCTGCCTATGTATTTGGGCCTTGATTTGCGCGGTGGGGTACATTTCTTGATGCAGGTCGATATGAAGGGTGCGGTTAGCAAGGCCGTTGACCGTTACACCAACGACACCCGCACCTTGCTTCGCGATAAAAAGATTTTTTACAACGGTCTTTCACGCGAAGCGAATAGCGTGCAGGTGCGTTTCAAAGAACGTACTGAGGCCGATAAAGCCATCAAGCAAATCACCGAGCAAAACCCCGATTTAGCGATTAAAGATGCGAGCGTTGGTGAGGAAATTGTACTCACGCTCAGCTTGAAGCCAGAAACGGTTGTGAAGCTGCAAGACGCCGCCTTACAACAAAATATCACTGCACTACGCAAGCGCGTAAATGAGCTTGGTGTATCTGAGCCTATCGTGCAGCAGCAGGGGCAGGACCGTATTTTGATTCAGTTGGCGGGCGTGACTGATCCGGCACGTGCCAAAGACGTGATTGGTCGCACCGCGACACTAGAATTTCGGATGGCCGCCGAGGAGCATTTGAGCGGCGGGAGCTTTGAGCGGTTTCGCACCGAGCCAGCCCCGTTTGGCACCGACAAAATGGTCGGCGCATTTGGTGAGATTGTGTTGGTGCGTAAGCAGGTGATTGTGACCGGCGACAAAGTCACCGATGCGCAGCCAGGCTTTGATACCCAGCAGGGAAATAAACCGAATGTGAGCGTCAGACTCGATGGCGCCGGTGGCCGCGCGATGACCTTGGTGAGCCGTGAAAATATCGGTAAGCGCATGGCGGTAATATTGACTGAGAAAGGTAAACCGGAAGTTCTAAGCTGGCCGACCATTCAGGGCGAGCTTGGTGTGAATTTCCAAATTACCGGTATCTCGTCCACGCAGGAAGCAAAGAATTTAGCGCTCCTCATGCGTGCAGGCGCGTTGGCGGCAGAAATGGAAATTATTGAAGAGCGCACGATCGGGCCAAGCTTGGGCGCTGAAAATATTGAGAAGGGCAAAAATTCATTGTTATTTGGGTTCGCGCTCATCACTGTATTTATTATTTTTTATTACCATTGGTTTGGGTTGATTTCCGTAATTTCACTTGCGGCAAACCTATTGTTTTTAATTGCGTTGTTATCAATGTTGCAAGCGACATTAACCTTGCCTGGTATCGCCGCGATTGCGTTAACGCTCGGTATGGCGATTGACGCTAACGTGCTAATAAATGAGCGAATACGCGAAGAACTTCGTAGCGGCATGTCGCCGCAAATGGCGATACAAACGGGCTATGACCGTGCGCTCGACACCATTATTGACTCCAACATAACCACACTCATCGCGGGTTTGGCGCTGCTCATTTGGGGTTCCGGCCCGGTACGCGGCTTTGCGGTCGTGCATTGCTTAGGTATTTTGACATCCATATTCTCCGCCGTCATGGTTTCTCGCGGTATTGTTAATTATGTCTATGGCAGCAAAAAGAAAATTACGTCACTTCCAATTGGCGACGTGAGTTGGGATAAGGCGGCAAAGACGGCATAGGTTTTAATTGAGTCGCGTGGGCTTGTAGCTGTTTTGCTCACGCGGTTTCATCTTTAAAAGTGGCGGGCACGGCTCACCCGACGTAGCGTAAATAATCAGCATAGCGAAAGTTTTACACATGGAATTATTCAAATTTAGAAAATCAATCCCGTTTATGAAACACGCGCTCGTGTTCAACGTGATTTCCTTCGTCACATTTTTACTTGCGGTGTTTTTCCTCTGGAAGAACGGGCTGCATTTATCTATTGAGTTCACTGGTGGCACGGTGATGGAGGTGCAGTATGCAAAGCCCGTTGAGCCGGATCAGATTCGCAACGTCTTGCGCGAGGCGAATGTGAACGGTGCGGAAGTGATCAAATTTGGTTCCGCACAAGATGTGCTGATTCGCCTACCGCGCCCAGCCGCTACCGATGCGAACCAAAACGCGGCGATGCAAGCGTTAAACGATAACGTGATGAATGCGCTAAAAGCTAAAGATAGCTCGGCCACCTTAAAACGAACTGAATTTGTTGGATCGTCCGTTGGCAAAGAACTTGCCTACGATGGCGCGATGGCGCTGCTCGCCGTGATTATCGGCATTGTTGCTTATTTGTGGATTCGCTTTGAATGGCGTTTTGCGGTGGCCACCATCATCGCGAATTTGCACGACATTATCATCATCCTAGGATTTTTCGCGTTTTTTCAGTGGGAATTTTCTTTACCTGTGCTGGCGGCGGTGCTGGCAATTTTGGGTTATTCAGTCAATGAATCGGTGGTGGTATTTGATCGCGCACGCGAGAATTTTCGCAAGATGCGGAAAGCAACCACACCGGAGATTTTTGATGCGGCGATTACCGGCACAATCTCGCGCACCATCATCACCCACGGCACCACCCAAATGATGGTGCTCGCCATGCTTATCTTAGGTGGACCCACGCTGCTTTACTTCGCCTTGGCGCTGACCATCGGCATTTGCTTCGGTATTTATTCGTCCGTATTGGTGGCGTGCCCAATTGCGAATTACTTAGGCGTCTCGCGTGAAGATTTCGTTAAGCCGGTTGTTAAAAAAGAAGGCGAGCCGGACGTTATTTCTGCTGAGCCCCAATAGGCACTTAACGATTATTCGCAATCGTCATGGAGTGGCTCACCGCGCTACTAGATTTATTTTTGCATCTAGATCGTTATCTTGCGGCGCTCAGTGTGCAGTACGGCATATGGATTTACGCGATCTTATTCGCGGTGATTTTTGCGGAGACCGGCCTAGTCGTTACCCCATTTTTGCCGGGGGATTCGCTGCTATTTGTTGCCGGCTCTTTGGCCGCTTTGAGTGCGGAGGGCTCAGCTAGCAAGGTCGGCGGCTTTCATATTCACTCGCTGGTGCTGCTGCTATTTATCGCCGCCATATTAGGCAACACGCTCAATTATGAGATTGGTCGTTGGCTTGGCCCGCGAGTGTTCACCAAAAATGAATCACGCTGTCTAAGCCCCGCTCATATCGAGCGCACCAATCAATTTTTTATGCGCTTTGGCGGCCTTGCCGTGGTGTTTGCGCGCTTTATTCCCTTCCTTCGCACCTATGTGCCATTCGTAGCAGGTGTTGGTTGCATGCCGCGCCAAACTTACATTGCCTACACCATCATCGGCGCCGCACTATGGGTCGGCTCAATCACCTACCTAGGGTATTTTTTCGGCAATATTGCGTGGGTAAAAGCAAATCTTGGGCTTCTCATGGTGGCGATTATCCTAGCCAGTGTTTTGCCAATGGTTGTGGGACTAGGGCGAGATCGTCGGCGCAAGTGAAGTTTTTATTTTGAGAGCGCAATGACAAAATAGGGTGCGCCAAGCGCACCAGCGAAACTGGTGTGATCAAGATTAAAGTTTTTCAGCCAGCAAACACCCTGCCCTGTCCCAACAAACTGAGTTGCAGCATTTACGTTTGCGAAACGCCTTTAACTAACGATTAACGTAAATATACGTCATCAACCCTTCGCCGTTTTGTCGTTCGGAGCCACTTACGCGAGGAATCTTAGCGCTGGTACTTAGCTGCACTTAATGGTTGCGGCTAAGATCCCTCGTCGCGCAAACAACGCGCTCCGTCCGAATGACATAGTTGGCGAAGTTTTGTCGGCCTGCATCGGCGGTTAAAAGTTTTTCCAACATTCAACCATCACGACATTAGCGGCGCCACCTTCAACACTTCATCGATTGTCGTCACGCCTTGCGCGACTTTCATCGCACCGGATAATCTGAGTGGCTTCATGCCAGATTTGTAGGCGGCCTCGGTAATGGTGACGATATCGGCGTGATCGTTAACAAGTCGTTTTAACTCGTTATTCATAATCAATATTTCATAGATACCCATGCGACCCAAATAGCCGGTATTACGGCACTCTAAGCAGCCTACCGGGCGATAGACATCTTTGGGTGGCTCGCCCTTCCAGGGTGACACCATTTCATTCCAAATTTTGTGGTCATTGGGCTGGTCAAATGGCACTTTTTCTTTGCAATGTGGGCAGAGCGTTCGCACCAGTCGCTGCGCCATGATGCCGAGTACGACAGAATTAAATAAGTAAGGGGGCACGCCTAAATCAAGCAGGCGCGTGACAGCCGTCGGCGCATCGTTAGTGTGCAAGGTGGAGAGCACCAAATGTCCAGTGAGAGCCGATTGAATCGCCATTTCAGCGGTGGGCAGATCACGAATTTCACCGACCATAATAATGTCCGGGTCTTGGCGCATGAGGGCGCGCACACCTTCGGAGAAGCCTAAGTCAATATTCGTTTGCACCTGCATTTGGTTAAATGCGGGTTCGACCATTTCAATCGGATCCTCAATCGTGCAGACGTTCACTTCCTCGGTAGCGAGCTGTTTTAAGGTGGTGTAGAGCGTGGTGGTTTTGCCGGAGCCCGTGGGGCCGGTGACTAAAATAATGCCGCCGGGTTTTTTAATTAAATCCTGCCACTTGGCGTCGTCTTCTGCGGTAAAGCCTAACTCAGAAAAGTCACGCACTAGCACTTCCGGGTCAAACACCCGCATGACGAGTTTTTCGCCGTGCGCGGTGGGTAGCGTGGATAAACGTAGTTCAATTTCTAAGCCTTCCTGCGTTCGGGTTTTGATGCGCCCATCTTGGGGGCGACGTTTCTCCACCACGTCCATACGCCCCAATATTTTGATGCGTGCCGTCACCGCATTTGCCACCGAGGCGGGCATTTGATATACCGCGTGCAGCACGCCATCGATACGAAAGCGAACCGTGGCTGTCTCACGGCGCGGCTCAAGATGAATATCAGAGGCGCGCTGATCAAAGGCGTATTGCCACAGCCAATCGACCAACACCACGATGTGATGATCGTTCGCATCCAGCGTGCGACCCGACTTACCCATCTCCACTAATTGCTCAAAATTATTGAGCCCGCTTACGCCGCTGCCGGCCTTTTCAGCACGCTTGACGGAGCGTGAGAGGTTATAGAATTCTCCAACATAGCGAGTAATGTCTTGCGGGTTTGCGAGCACCACGCGAAAACTCATCTTCAGCATGTCGCCTAAATCGCGCTGCCAAGACGTAATGTAAGGCTCAGCGGTCGCGATCACTGCGTGCTTGCCATTCACCTCAACCGGCAAAATATTGCGCTTACCGGCGTAGTCAGATGACATCACATCAGTGACGGCACGCATATCCACTTTAAGCGGGTCGATATGGTAATACTGCATGCCCACCCGGCCAGCGAGCCACTCGGTTAAACCAGGCACATCAAGATTGCGAAAGGGGGGCTTGGCGGATTTTATCTTCGCCATCGCTACCGCCACAATCGGATGATGGTCGGCTGAATTGGCGCGGTACTCCTTGGTGGCGCGCTCCGCATCGGCGGCATTTACAAAGCCATCTTCTTGTAAACCTTCAATAACTTCTTTGAACGTTAAGCGGCGATCACCGCCGGTACGATCGGCAACATTGATAAGCTTTGGCGTCTCGATTTTGGTCAGTGGCGTGGCCATGGGGTTATTCTATTTTTGTAAAAAGGGATTGCCTATGATAATTCATTCCCGCTGGGGCATCATTGCCGCGATCGTGGCGACCGTATCAGCGTCTTCAATTTTTTTATCATAGCGAATCCGCGCAATCCTTGGAAAGCGCACCGCGAAACCAGATTTGTGGCGATTCGATTGCTGTATTGCTTCAAACGCTAGTTCAAATACCAATTCATGTTTTACCGTGCGCACCGGCCCAAATTTTTCGAGCGTATTTTTGCGCACGAAGGCGTCAACCTCGCGAATTTCAGCATCCGTGAGGCCAGAATATGCTTTTGCAAAAGTCACCAGTTGGCGGGCGTTTTCAGGCATATTTGCTTGTAAAGCCTCGCCAAGATTCGACTTCCAAATGCCGAATGTATAATCGGTATATAGATTGGCGCGCTTGCCATGGCCGCGTTGCGCATACATCAGCACGCAATCGATGGTGTACGGCTCAACTTTCCATTTCCACCAATTAGCACCGTCGTTGCCTACGGTGCGGCCAATGCCGTATGGGCTATTGAGCCGTTTTAACATCAAACCCTCAGTCCCATTTTGTCGAGATTGTTGCCTAGCGATGGCGAGCGTGGCCCACGACGGCGCACGAACAATGTCGGAGAGTTGAATTACGCGAATGTCATGTTGATTGAACGGCTGTGCATAGACGATGGCATGTAATTTTGCGCGTCGCTCAACTAAGGGCAGCTCGCGAATATCCACGCCAGCTAGCTCTAATAAATCATAGGCAATGAAAACTACGGGCGTATCGAGCAATATTTTTTTACTGGGATTTTTGCGGCCTAATCTTTTTTGCAGCGCGGTGAATGGCATTACGTGGCCATCTTTTATGGCGAGGATTTCGCCGTCGATAACGGCATCCTCTAGCACGATGGCCGCGCCGATGATTTCTGGAAATTGATGGCTAACTATTTCCTCCCCGCGCGACCATAAATAGATTTCCCCGCCACGGATAATCAATTGCCCGCGAATGCCATCCCATTTCCATTCGGCTTGCCAGTCGGCGGCATCCCCTAATGCGGCAGGTTCAGCTTGCAATGGGTGCGCTAAAAAAAACGGATAGGGCTGTGATGGGTCGAACGCATCAACGGTGGTGGCGATTAATTGTTTAAACGCCGCTGCACTCGGTTGCCAATCGCCCGCAAGACGATGCGTGATAATTTTTGCATCCACACCTGCCACCTGCGACAACGCGCGCACCACCAATGATTGCGAAACACCAACCCGAAATCCGCCGGTAATGAGCTTATTAAAGACGAATCGTTCCAGCGTGGAAAGCTCATCCCAATACCCAATTAGCGCTTGTCGTTGCGTAAGCTCATCGAGTGCACGTAACGTCAGCACGCGTTCGGTCACCCACACACTTAACGGTAATTCAATCGGGTGTTTCAACGTTGTTTGCGTTTCTGTTGGCGTCTCGGTTACCTTCTCCGGCAGCACATTGGCAATCGTCTCAGCTAAATCACCCACTTGGTCATAGCATTCCGCGAATAGCCATTCAGAAAGTCCCGCCACCTCTGCGGCAATGGTCTTTAGCCGTTTCGATGGCACGGCTTGTTTCGGACGGTTGCCAATTAAAAAGTACACCGCCCAAGCCGCATCACCGGAGGCTGTACGCGAAAAATAATCCGCCAGTGCTGCGACTTTATCGAGCGTCCGGTTGGTGTTATCCAGCGCTAAATAGAGTTGGCTAAATTCATTCATGATGATGGCGCGTCAGTTTCGTCGCCGCCAAATTCAGTCTCTAATGCATCCGCCTCCAGCCCGCGTTCGCGAAGATAACGCACCATCACCGGCACGCTGCCGTGTGTGACCAGCACGCGTGAGGCATCGGTTGCGTCGACCGCACGAATGAGCGACGGCCAATCCGCATGATCCGACACCACAAAGCCACGCTCCACGCCTTGCTGTTTTTTAGCACCTCTAAGCGCCATCCAGCCGGATGCAAACGCGTCTGCGTAGTTGTCGGCGCCGTCACCAAAGCGGTTGAGCCACGGCGTGCCACGTGCCGACGGCGGGGCGATGACTAAACATTTCGTATAGTCCATATCTGCCGTCGCCTCGGAGACCATTATTGTCGGCGGCAATGTCACACCCGCTTCCCGATAAGCACGGTTTAAGTTTTCTACTGCGGCATGGCAAACAATTGGGCCGATGGCGGCATCGACACTTTTAATAATGCGTTGCGCCTTGCCAAACGCATAGGCGTAGATAATGCTCGCGCGGCCAGCCTCGGCATTTGCGGCCCACCATTGGTTAATCTCACTAAACATTTCAGCATGCGTGCGCCAACGATAGACGGGCAAACCGAATGTCGATTCAGTCACAAAGGTATCGCACTTTATTGGCGTAAATGCGTCGCAGGTCGGGTCGGCGTCGAGCTTGTAATCGCCCGATACGACCCACACCTCCCCACGATGCTCAAGGCGCACTTGTGCGCTACCCAGCACGTGGCCGGCGGGGTGAAACGATAATGCGACATCGTTAATTTGAATTGGCTCAACATAGGGCAGGGTGTTGATGGTGGCGTTGGCGCCCAGACGCGTTCTGAGTACGCCCAATGCATTTGGCGTAGCAAGGTAGGCGCCGTGCCCAGGACGCGCATGGTCACTATGCGCGTGGGTGATAACGGCACGGCTAACCGGCCGCCATGGATCAATATAAAAGTCGCCCGCTTCGCAATAAAGCCCGCGCGGCGTATGGATGAGCAGCGACATTTCTCTAACCTGCTAACGTTGGGCTGCGATGGTGTGTAAGCGTCTCGGTGTAAGTTGGAAATACACCGTTTTTTCTATCGTCGAAGTAATGTTTGAGCGTTGCGGCAATCGCGCGAAAGGCTAATTCATCCCACGGGATTTCAGCCTCGGTAAACAGTTGGACATCCAAGCTTTCCGTACCTGCTGAAAAATTAAGGTCGCTCAACACCGCCCGAAATAGTACATACACCTGCGAAATGTCCGGTAGCGATATGCTGGTGTAGAGTGCGAGCTGCTGAATGCGAGCCCCGGCTTCCTCGCGCGTCTCACGCATCGCACCTTCTTCTAAACTTTCATTTTCTTCCATGAAGCCCGCGGGCAATGTCCATTTGCCGTAGCGTGGTTCGATGGCGCGTTTGCATAACAGCACGCGGTCTTGCCAGATAGGCAAGGCGCCGACCACAATTTTTGGGTTGAAATAGTAAATGTGACCGCAGTCGTCGCAGACATCGCGAATGTGATCATCACCTGCTGGAATGCGTTGGGTAATCTTGGCACTGCCGCATTGGCTGCAAAATTTCGGTGTGAGGTGGTTCATTAACGGGTACGCTCAATAACATTATTTACACAGCCACGATGCTAGCACGGTGACGTTTCTTGATCTCGTGCATGGGATAATCGCGGCATTACTTAATCTACAAAAAAATGAATACAACGCCGACACCAGTAACTCCACTAGCAGCGCCAATTGCCCACATTGAGTCACTCGACCATGAGGGCCGTGGCGTCGCCCACGTTGATGGCAAAGTTGTTTTTGTGGCAGGTACATTGCCGCGTGAAGTGGTGACATATCAGCCTTCGCGCAAGAAGAAAAATTTTGAAACCGCCACGTTACTCAATATCACGCGACAGAGCGTAGACCGCGTCACGCCGCAGTGCGCCTACTATGACGTGTGCGGCGGCTGCGTTTTGCAGCATGCTGCTATGCCGTTGCAGGTGGCCGCCAAGCAGCGCGTGCTGGAAGACAACCTACAACGCATCGGTAAAGTGACGCCGGAACGAATATTGCCGCCGATCTATGCAGCACCTTGGGGCTACCGTCACCGGGCGCGAATATCGGCAAACTACGTGGCTAAAAAAGGCGGCGTGCTGGTCGGTTTTCGTGAGAAAAAATCTGGCTATGTGGCTGATATGCATTCTTGTGAAGTGCTTGCCGGTGGCTTGGGGCGGTTAATTGATCCGTTACGCGAGGTGCTCACCACACTCGATATACGGGATCGTATTCCGCAGATAGAAATTGCGGTGGGCGAGAACGTGACGGCGTTAGTGCTTCGGATCATGGATGCGTTAACGCCGCATGATGAAGCAAAATTAAAAGCCTTCGCTGACATTTATCGTGCCACACACAGGCTGCAATTTTGGCTACAAGTGAAAGGCCCTGAAACTGCCGTGCCTTGGTATCCGCTTGACATGCCGGCGGTTTCTTACACGCTGCCAGAGTTCGGGCTTGAGATTTTTTTTAAGCCCACAGAATTTACGCAGGTGAATCATGCTGTGAATCGCCTGATGGTGGAACGCGCAATCAATTTACTCGACCCTAAGCCGAGTGAAGCGATTGCCGATCTATTTTCAGGCCTCGGCAATTTCACGCTACCCATCGCCAGACGTGGCGCAATCGTGTTGGGCTTAGAGGGCAGTGAATCGCTCACCCAGCGCGGCACGGACAACGCTGCACACAATGGGTTAAGCGCCAACGCCAGTTTCTTCGCCGCTGATTTATACACCGGCCAAGAAGCCGCAATGCAGCGTGTGCCAAACGTTACAAAAATGCTGATTGATCCACCGCGCGATGGCGCACTAGAGGTCTGCAAATTGCTCACCCGTGAATTACGTCCTGAATTAACGCGCGTAGTTTATGTGTCGTGTAGCCCTTCCACCCTAGCTAGGGATGCAGACGTGATGGTCAACACAAATGGCTTTCGACTGACGAGCGCAGGTGTCGTCAATATGTTCCCGCACACCGCACATGTTGAGTCTATCGCGGTGTTTGAGCGGGAATAACCGTCGGTCAACACGGCAAATAAAATAATAAAGGCCGTATATTGACGGGCGCTTTGAAGCATTTATGGTCCGAAATAACCGCCAATGCTAGGGTTTTATATTTACTGCCTGCTGCTGGTTGAGCGATTTACTAAGTTGAATCGAACCCTTGCTGCGTCGCATTAAACGAGCGTTGCTGCATTCAGCGCGTATCCGTCCAGCGCCAATACAAATCTAGAAGATGGACGATGAAGGCAGCCGTGAGGGCTAACGCCATCCAATGCCAGCCTGCGCCAGTGAGCGCGGCGCGTAGTGCCAGCACCAGAGCAGCACCTGCCGCTAGGCTTACGATGATGCGAGAAGGGCGCATACCGCGTTTAGATTTTTTGGCGAGCATCGACAGTGCTAGGCACTCGATAAGCATGACCGCAAGTATCAAATTTGCGACATGACCACTGGCAAAAAATACGCTGAAAAAGTTATCCATGGGGTGAAAGAGGCTAATGCGGCAAGTTACTATTGTGCTCAGTATCATCGGTGCGCATAATTTTTTGTCTGGCACGGCGTACCGTGAGTGCCACCAGCAGTACGACGAGTGGAATGGATAGGCCAGTCGCCATCTCAACATTGATGCCAATACCCGCTGCCGCGACGCCTTTGAAAAGCCAATTGGCAAGCCCCACCATGTAGTACGTAATTGCGGCAATGGATAAACCCTCAACAGTTTGCTGTAAGCGCAATTGTATTTTTGCCCTACGATCCATCGACGCTAATAGCGCTTGATTTTGTTTTTCGCGCGCGATATCAACGCGGGTTGAAAGTAGGCTACTGGTCTGTGCGATACGATCCGACAAATCGCGTAGCCGTTGTGAGACCGTGCTGCAGGTAGCAATAGCAGGTGCCAAACGCCGCGTCATGAATTCTTCAATAGTTTGGACGCCTAGCAGACGCTGTTCGCGTAATTCGCTAATGCGCGTACAGACTAAATCATAGTAGGCGCGGCTGGCGCCGAAGCGGTATTGGGTGGCCGCGAGTGCGCGCTCCACTTCGGCGGCAAGCCGGGTGAGTTCGCCTAACAAATGTTCATCGCTTGCCGAGGAGGCGGCATCCGCGCTAATAGCGTCAGTCACCGCTGCTAAGCGCCGCTCCATGGAAGACACCAGCGGGCTCATTTGACGGGCAATCGGTAAGCCTAGTAACGCCAGCATGCGATAGGCTTCGATCTCAAAAAAACGCTGAACGGTGCGGCCAGCCTGATCCGGTGTTAAGCCATCATCGAAAATAATGAAGCGGCTGTAGCCGTCTTTATGGATCTTAAAATCGGTATATGCCAAGCCTACGCCGTCACCAATTTTTGCCCCTACCGCAATATTACCTAAAAAATATGTTTCCAATTCAGCTTGCGTTAGCTGCATTTTGCGCGGGGCAAATTTTGCGTGCGCGGCAACAATGCGTTGGCCGGGTATCCCGTCTAGCCAACCATTCGGTAAATAAGAGGCTGCCGGCTCGGTAAACGGCTCACGGCTTAAGCCATCAACGAAAAAAGTGTAGCCAGAAAATTCACCATGACGCTCCCACTTGATTCGCAAATTATCCAGCACACCACTAAAGTGTGTCGCGCCCACCTGCGGGGGTGTGACGCTAAATCTATCGCATAGTGAAACCAAATGCGCGTGCTCAGCGTCCCTATCTTGCGGTGCGATGAGTGCGGCCATGTAGCTCGCGCGTACCGGCGCAATCAGCTCGACTGACAAGCGCGCATGGACTTCGGCGGCGAGTGTGAAGCGATCAGGATGATCGATAAGCGTTCTGCTGGTAGCGTTAGCCATACCTAACTGGTCCGTTGAGTTTAACGATTGATAAATTTAGAGTTAACGCGAATGTGTCCCGCGTCAAATACATGCACGATAGCAGCATCGCTCGCTGTAAATGCAGCCACGCTACACAAGCACTGTAAAGGCGACCAGAGAATGCTTCAACAACGGTGGCTGTAGGTTGACACCGTGCCCAGCCTTTACAATCGCGCGATACCGGCCAGATGCGCCAAGTCTTTGAAGAAAATACGCACATGTGCCATCGGTTTTGCCTTGACTAATTTTTTATGCATATAGGCTTGCCACGTTAGCTCTTGCACATCTTTATCGCGGCAAATACTCACAAACCGTTCGCGGCGTTTATCGCTTGAATACCAAAAACGCTGCATTATTGCCAGTATCCAGAAAATACGACCATGCGCTTTCATAAATCGTTTGCGCGCCTTTGCAAGTGCCGCGGCATTATTGGTGATGAGAAACTCTTGCGCGGCCTCGCCGGCAAGTCGTCCACCAAGCATCGCGTAATAAATTCCCTCGCCTGATGCCGGCGCAACCACGCCCGCCGCGTCGCCTGCGAGCACTACATCTTTACCGTTGTCCCAGCAAGACAGTGGCTTCATCGGTATCGGTGCGCCTTCACGTCTTACCGTTTCGGCGTTTGCGAGCCCTGCTGCGGCGCGTAGCCCAGCGGTAGCATTGCGTATTGAGAAGCCTTTCTGTGCCGTGCCCATGCCGACACTAGTCGTGTCGCCATGTGGAAAAACCCAGCCGTAAAAATCGGGCGATACGGGGCCTTGGTAATAGACATCGCAGCGTTTTGGGTCGAACTTGCCATCAGCGGTTGGCGCTGGCGAACGCACTATTTCGTGGTACGCGTAAACATAATTTGTATCCGCTGCCGCGTTGATTTCTTGACGAGCAACTTTTGATGACGCACCGTCAGCACCGATGACTAAGCGCGTGCGCACCATATGCATTTTTTTATCGTCATGCTCATCATCTTCGGTTTGGTAGTGGACTATTGCGTAGCCTGCGCTATCGCGGGTGATGTGATCAAAAGCGCCGGTTACACGTTCAGCACCGACCATCGCTGCACGTGCGCGGAGCCACTCATCAAAATGCTCGCGATCTACCATGCCCACAAAGCCGCCGTTAATTGGCATATCGACTTCGACACCTTTGGGTGAGACCATCCGTGCAGAGGTGACTTTAGCAACCAGCAGCTCGTCGGGGATTGAAAACTCTGCAATTGCTGCGGGCGGAATGGCGCCACCGCAGGGTTTAATGCGACCCGCTTTATCGAGCAAGAGCACACGTCGGCCAAGACGCGCAAGATCGGTAGCCGCGGTGGCGCCTGACGGTCCACCACCAACAATCACAACATCAAACAATTCTTGATTCATCATACTAATCTCCGCCTTCCATGCGTGACCTGCTGGGTGCTATGGTTAATGAGGGTGCTTTGACTTGCGTACTGATTGGTGTGCTTAATTTTGTTTTGCCAATGGCAATGTAGATGGCTAACCACGCTGCGACAATAAACGCGGTTGCCTCTAGCGCGAATACAAACGCGTAGGCGTAGCCCTGTGCAGTTGCGCCGCCAAAAATCCACCTAGCGGCGTCTGCGAGTACCGTGCCGATAAAGCCGCCTGCGCCAAACGCAACCGCTTGCGAGGCTCCCCATAAGCCCATGCGTACACCTTCACGCGCATGTCGTCCTTGGCTGGCCATTGCCATCATCGCGCCAATTGCGGCAATCGAAAATGCGCCATTCGCCACGCCTAATAAAAATATATTTTCACGTAGCGGCCAAGCATGAACAGAATTTGCCAACTCGCCCGTGCCTATTCCGCCACCTCCACTTCCACCCATAACACCAGCCATAGTTAAACCCATTAAGGCTAAGCTAGACGCGACACAGCCGCCAATCATCCAACCTTTGAGGGAGGCGATTGCATTACCTTTGAATACCGTTGTAACTATCGCCACCAGCAACATGCCCATAAACACACCGGCGTGTTGTACGCCGGAAAGTTTGGTGGTCTCGCCTGGGGTGAACCCAAATATTGCCCCCGCAAAAGGCTCAAGAATTAAGTCTTGCGCACTGTAGGCTAGCATCGACACGAATACAAATATGGTGAAGTGGCGCGCATCTGGCTCACGCCAGACTTCCATCAGCGCAACCTTAAACGACGGCTTTGATGCGCTGCTATCGGAGGTGGCCGCATCGGGTACGGACGCACTATTTTCTACGCGCCAAATTGCCACTAGCGTTAATAAAAATGCGCTTAGTGAAACCGCAGCGGTCACACTAACCATGCGTGTTAACGAAAATGGATCAAGTAATTTGCCGGCGATAGTAGCCGTGATTGCAAAGCCTGCGATCATCATCATCCAGACCAAGGTTGCCGCCGCAGCACGCCGCTCTGGCGCAACGCGCTTTGCAAGTAACACTAATAGTGAAGTACCAGAAGCGCTAACTCCGCCGCCAATCAATATAAATGAGATAACCGCCAGCGCAACACCTGCGGTCAGGTTGGTTGCCATCAATGCAGTGGCCATTGCTGCCGAAACGCCGCCGACCGCGAGTGTCCCCATGCCGCCAATAATCCAAGGTGTGCGCCGTTGACCCAAGTCAGAACCATAGCCCATGCGCGGACGCAGCATTTGCATGGCGTAGTGAAGCGTTACTAAAGCGCCAGGCAGCATTGCTGGCAATGAGAGTTCCACCACCATCACTCGGTTTAAAGTCGATGTGGTCAACACCACAATAGCACCAAGTGCAGTTTGCACCAGCCCTAAGCGAAAGATGCTGAACCAACTAAAGTGCTGCTGCATCGTATCCCCTCAGTGAAAAGTGGTCGTTATGAAACCATTAAGCTGCGGACAGCGAAGGCGCTGACCAGCATGCCTGAAACAAAAAAATTAATGCCAATAGCGCTATACCATGTGGCGCGTTTAATCGGATCGTTGACAAAACGTGCCAGTAACGCGAGTTGCAGAATAATGAGCGCACCGACGGCGATCGCATAGCCATGCGTGCCCCAAGAGAGAAGCAACGCGACAACGATAATTTGTGGAATGATCATCATGATTGCGGCAACGTAACCGGCACGTTTTGCGCCTAGCTGAACGGGCAAGGAGCGCACACCCATTTGGCTATCACCGACGATAGATTTGAAGTCATTTAAGGTCATGATGCCATGCGCACCGATGCTATAGAGTAGTGCCAACATTATTGTTTTTTGGTCGGGCATGATGCTACCCGTGGCGCCACCCATGCTACTTAGCATCACCGCTGTACCAGTAAGCCACGCGAGTCCTTCGTAGGAGAGCCCGCATGCAGCGTTACCAATCCAGCCGTTTACTTTGAAGCGAAGTGGTGGTGCGCTATACGCCCAAGCTAGCGCCAAGCCTAGGCCAGCCGCTGCCAGCACCCATACGCCCAGCGTGGCCGCTACCAAGAGCGAAAGGACAGTCCAGAGCAGCGCAATACCTAATCCCCAACGGCCCGGCATGCGTCCGGAGGGGATGGGTCGATTGGGTTCATTAATAGCATCTACATGGCGATCAAACCAATCATTAGCGGCTTGGCTGGTGGCACAGACCATCGGACCCGCCAAGACGACCCCTGTGACAATAGTGAGCCATTTACCATCGGTCGCTACGCCAGACGACACTACGCCACATCCAAACGCCCACATCGGTGGAAACCAAGTAATCGGTTTAAACAACTCTGCTACCGTTGCTAAGCTGGGTCTAGTTAGCTGCAGATTTTGTATTGCGGCGGTCATGAGCGATGTGTGTGCCGAACGGATGATTCAATCGAAAATAAACGAACTCGTCAAAAATTAACGATCATTAGCGTTAACTGTCTATTTCTAGCGGTAAGTCACCCAAGCCGTGACGCCGCATCTTTACGTAAAGACTTTGACGACTCAGTCCTAGCATTTCAGCCGCCGCCACACGGTTATCTTCGGCTAAGCCTAACGCAGCCTCAATGCAAAGTTTTTCGATCAAATCGGTGGTCTCACCGACCAATTCTTTTAGCGGCATATGACCGACTAGTGCTGTTAATTGCTCAACAGAACGGGACGTTGGCCCTAAGGCTGTGTTTAACGGCGGGAAAATTGGTGCGGCGTTGACATCCATCGGGACAGATGCGCTATCGAGCGTCGGCAATGTTCCGCTGCGATGCGATAGTCGCCCACCGATATTGCGAATAGTGAACGCCAGCACGGGAGGATTACTCTGCGGTAACGAAACTGCCGATATTTCAACATCCGCAATCAAGCCATCACTTCCACGTACACCTGCGGCAAATAAGCGTATGGCACCACGCTGCTTAAGATTGGCGATTAGGACGTTATATTCCATCTCGGTGCGGCCAAGCCAGCCTTCAAGCAATTCACCGCGCAATTTGTCAGGGCCTGCGGCATGCGCAAGATCGGCGAAGGCTTGATTTGCCCAAATGATGACGCCATTGGTTGCTGAAAGGACAAAGCCGTCAAGTGATTGTGCAAGCGCATCCAAGAGACTTTTGGATTCAACATCAACACTCGGGTCAGCGTGGGTGCGGGATAAACGCACCAACAATAGCGATTGCTGTTCATGACGAAATAGTGACGCGGATACAAAATACTCGCCGTCTTTTGCAGCCGAGGCCGCTTGATTAGCCGTCGCGTTGATAGCGCGACCGGCCAACCATACGCTGACTTCTTCGGCGCGTCCATTAGATTGGACGCGTGAGAACAAAGATTCAATGATATTGGTGCTGCGTGCGTCAAAGCCTGTTGAGAAGCGTTGTCCTACTACTGGTGAGCCAATGTCGCCCAGCATTTTGCTGGCTGATGGATTGGCTTCAATTATTTTTTGCGTATTTGCGTCAAGCACTATTACAGCTTCGCTCGACATTTGAAACAGCAGCCGATAACGCGTCTCTGCATTGCGCAACCGCCAGTAATCGCGCTCCATTGAGTGTTGCGCGTCAATGAGCCGCTGCTGCAATGCGGCGGTGGCGCGTAGGTCACGACCAAAGGCGATGATGTGCCCGCTATTATTGGCTTTAATGGCAGCGTAGAGCACAGGTACGTCGGTACCTGACTCTGCAAAGTGATTCACCTGACGCCATTTTGTTTTACCGGCTACAGTTTCGCCCGCGTCATTTATAAGTGCTTCTATTTTTTGCTTAGTCGCGATGGTGACGGTATCCGCCCAAAGTCTGCCGACTAAATGTTCACATCCCTCAAAGACAAAGTCAGCGCTGCAATTCACTGAACGAATAACACCGGTGTCATCAATGACTAGGGTAATGTCTGCAGCAACGGCCACAAGCTGGGCGGCAGCACCAATGTCGATGCCTGCGGGAACGCGCAGAGCGGCTTCAATACCCGTGCTGGTCGGTCTTAACGTGCTGCGCGGTGTCGCTGACTGTGCAGGCATAGCCGGTATTGCTGACAAAGGCTGATTTGCCCATTGAGAATCATTACTCAAGAAAATATTCCTCTAACGTAAATACGTTGGTGCCGCTGATTAAATTGCGCTGTGCAGTCTTGTGCTAATAAGGTTGGTTTTGCCTAGGACAGATTTGTTGTTCGCGTGATGGCTCACACCCCATGCGCGTGATACATTAATCTCAGCATGTACGATAGCGTCACGAATATCTGGCTCGCAAAAATCTGCACCATGTTGTGCGGCAAGTGCGGCGTCATGATTGAACATCCAGCCGCCCACCATGACAGTGAGCTGGCGATTCAAGGATACCGCTCTCACCGCCGCAATGGTCGTCGAAAGGGTGCGAAGGGTAGCGACTCCTGAAACGGAGATCCCGACTAGGTCAATATGTTCATTTGCAACCGCGTCAACCAATTCATCATTTTCTGTCGGTAATATGCTGGAAACATCCCAACCCGCGCGGCGAAAAAATTCAGCCGCCATCATGGTGCCTAGTGTGTGCTGCTCACTGGCAATGGGTGCAAATAACACGCGATAACCTGATGGCATTTTCGCAGTACTCTCGGCAAAAAAAGCGGGACGTAAGTCATACATAATTTTTTGAATTTGCCAAGTCGCGATCCCCACTTCGCAAAAATTGCATTCGTCGGCGTCCCACAGCGAGCCAAGTTGACGCGCAGCGCCTGATAGTAGATCTACGTAAATCGCGTCAACTGAAACTCCCTTGGCGCGAAACAGATCGATATAAGAGCTAGCCGCCAAGTCGTTACCGGATAAAACAAGCTCAGTAAATTCTGCAATATCGTGGGGGGCAATGATGGATAAGCTTGGACGCACGCGGTGCGGCGCTTCCGGCAAGGTTGCAGCCAGCAGTCGTGGAATGATTTGCGCTTCAACAACATTGGCAACAATGGCATGTTTGGGGCGACTTACTTCTCCCGCGGTGTTCGTGCGTGCGGCTATTTTCGCGCCAAGCGCATTTACAACTTGCAGAACAGTTACCTTAGCGGTGTCAGACTCGCTTGACATTGCGTCAGCTTTAAACGTTGCGCTATCTATCATGGTGTTTCCTTCGCGCATCGAACTTACCTTATTACTTAGACCTACTAATTTTGTCTACCAAGCGTCGATACGTCTTATTTGGCAGACTGGAGGCGCTTAACTTCATTGCCTTAGTAGACCATTGTCATGCCAGATTGTCAACCCATGTTGACAGCTTGAGCGAACAAATATTTAACTTATTGATTATTAAAGGAATTAAAAGTGTAAGATTTTTATAACAGCGCTCATTTATGTCTTTTACCGCGACTAATTTTTAAACATTTGGTTTTCGTTGAACATTTTTGCCTCAATTTTTTAATTAAAAAGGTTGAAAGTGGCTCAAATATAAAGCCACATTACTACCCATCAAACAAATATGTCTATTTCTCTTGACACTATTTTCTAACAGGTCTAAATTGGCTCATATACAAAACAAAGAAAATTTAGCGATGCCATAAAGTTCGCTAAAACATGTATCGGAGAGGATCGGCGCAATGGATCAAAAGATTACCAATCATGTTGCCTCGCTTTACACCGCAGAGCAAAAACGCCTTCGTGATGAAACCCCTTGGACGCTCGTGCAGGGCATTTTAGCCCCCGTACAGTTTTTGGTTTTTCTAGTGAGTCTTGGCTTGGTGTGGCGTTTTTTAGCTACCGGTGACGGCGAGACTGCGGCAACTGTCTCCGTTGTAATCAAAACAGTAGTGCTCTACATCATTATGGTGACAGGTGCTATCTGGGAAAAAGTCGTGTTTGGCAAGTATTTGTTTGCGGACGCGTTTTTTTGGGAAGACTTTGTCAGTATGTTTGTAATCGCGTTGCATACCGCTTATCTTTATGTATGGTTAACCAATGCCATTTCCGTCTCACAACAACTTTATGTAGCCTTGGCCGCATACGTCATTTATGTTGTTAACGCCGCACAGTTTATTTTGAAACTCCGCGCCGCGCGTTTGCAAGCGGCAAGCATTAACGTATCTATCGCGGCGGCAACATGAATGTTGCCAAATTGGAGACCGGCTGTGCTGATACTAAGGTCATTCCGATCTTGCGTGAGCGCGGCCAGCGCGAAGTTTTTTGCGGGCTCACTGGCATCATTTGGCTGCATCGCAAAATTCAAGACGCGTTTTTTTTAGTGGTGGGTTCGCGCACCTGCGCACATTTGATTCAATCGGCAGCCGGTGTGATGATTTTTGCCGAACCACGGTTTGCCACTGCCATTATTGATGAGCGCGATCTAGCGGGTTTGTCAGACGCGAATGATGAGCTTGATCGGGTGGTCACACGCCTACTTGAGCGCCGCCCCGATATTAAGCTGTTATTTTTAGTAGGCTCCTGTCCATCGGAAGTTATTAAGCTTGATCTATCTCGTGCTGCGCAGCGACTTTCCACTCAGTTCTCACCCAATGTGCGGGTATTAAATTATTCTGGCAGCGGGATTGAGACCACATTTACCCAAGGCGAGGATGCGTGTTTAGCCTCGCTTGTGCCGACATTGCCCGTGGCTCTCGTTGACGACCCAACCTCACTCTTGATAGTTGGAACATTGGCAGACGTGGTGGAAGACCAATGGCTACGCCTATTTAATGAGATGGGCGTGACCAAAGTGGCGTTTTTCCCACCGCGTCGCTCTACTCAGTTGCCCGTCATTGGCGCTAATATCCGTTATTTATTGGCACAACCCTTTTTAGCCGATACCGCGCGCGCACTCGATGAACGTGGTGCTAAGCGCATCCCCGCACCGTTTCCGCTCGGTGTTGAAGGCACTACCAAATGGCTGCGTGCGGCCGCGAACGTCATGGGCGTGTCACCGGCAGTTTTTGATGCAGTTACCCTGCCAAAACGCAAACGTGCAACAAAAGCATTGCAACATCATTTGCCTCAGCTCGAAGGTAAGCGTATTTTCTTTTTTCCTGATTCGCAATTAGAAATCCCTATTGCGCGTTTTCTCGCACGCGAATGCGGTATGACCTTAACCGAAGTCGGCACGCCGTTCTTGCATAAGCAACATTTGGCTGAAGAGATCGCCATGTTGCCCGATACGGTTCAACTTTCGGAGGGGCAGCATGTTGAGAAGCAGCTTGATCGTTGCCGAGCGATAAAACCTGATTTAGTCGTCTGTGGCTTAGGGCTAGCCAATCCACTAGAGGCCGAAGGTATGACCACCAAATGGGCTATTGAGTTGGTCTTCACGCCGATTCAAGGTTATGAGCAAGCGGCAGATTTAGCAGAATTATTTGCGCGACCATTAAATCGCCGCATGCGACTGGTCGCCTGATGCAATTAACGCTTTGGACATATGAAGGTCCGCCGCATATTGGTGCGATGCGCATCGCGACCGCAATGCGCGACGTCCACTATGTATTGCACGCGCCGCAAGGTGACACCTACGCCGATTTGCTTTTCACGATGATTGAGCGCCGTGACGCCCGCCCACCAGTCACCTACACCACGTTTCAAGCGCGTGATTTAGGCAGTGACACGGCGGAATTATTCAAGTCGGCCGCACTTGAAGCCTATGAGCGCTTTAAGCCTAAGGCGATGTTAGTCGGCGCATCGTGTACAGCAGAACTCATTCAGGATGATCCAGGCGGTTTGGCAAAGGCGCTCAATTTACCGATACCCGTGGTGCCACTTGAGCTACCTGCGTATCAGCGTAAGGAAAATTGGGGCGCCTCGGAGACGTTTTATCAGCTCGTTCGGGTGCTTTGTACGCCCCATATGTTGCCGCCGGGTGCGATACGTCCCGCACGCGCGGCAAACAAAAAACCATCATGCAATTTACTTGGTGCTACCGCATTAGGTTTTCGTCATCGTGATGATCTTAAAGAGATTAGCGGGCTCATCAATTTGCTCGGTATCGACATTAATGTCATTGCGCCATATAACGCCACGCCGGATGATATCGCGCGCTTAGGCGATGCTGACTTTAATGTGGTGATGTATCCCGAAACTGCAGGGCAAGCGGTGACATGGTTACAGCGATCATTCGCGCAGCCTTTTACGAAAGTTATTCCGATTGGAGTGGGCGCGACGCGTGAATTCATTCATGAAGTTGCAATGCTAGCAGGTGTTGACCCGGCGTTAGCGCTTAACGATCCGCGATCACGCTCTAGTTGGTATGCGAAGTCAGTTGACTCTACTTATCTCACCGGTAAGCGCGTTTTTGTGTTTGGCGATGCCACCCATGTCGTGGCGGCTGCACGTATGGCAGCGGAGGAATTCGGTTTTCAAGTGGTGGGCATCGGGACATACGCCCGCGAATTTGCCCGAGAAGTTCGAGAAGCCGCAAAAATTTATGGTGTAGAGCCACTCATCACTGACGACTATTTGGAGGTCGAGGCCAAGGTGGCTGAGTTGCAGCCTGAGCTTGTCTTAGGCACGCAAATGGAGCGCCATATTGCGAAGCGTCTAGGCGTGCCATGCGCGGTCATATCGGCGCCCATCCACGTGCAAGATTTTCCCGCACGTTACGCGCCACAAATGGGCTTTGAGGGAGCCAATGTTATTTTCGACACCTGGGTGCACCCGCTCATGATGGGTTTAGAAGAACACCTGTTAGGTATGTTTCGTAATGATTTTGAATTCCATGATGGTGCCGGCTCATCGCACTTGGGTGGGAAGGTAAAACCCCAGCATGAACGGGGTGTTTCAGCTTTAAATTCTTCAAATAGCAAGCCAGTACTAGAGTTTGAAATAAAAACTGCTTCCGTGCCAATTGCGCCAAGTGCGACCATAGCCTTTACATGGGCAGCAGACGCCGAAAAAGAACTAAGCAAGATTCCTTTTTTTGTGCGCGGGAAGGCGCGCCGCAATACTGAGCGTTACGCGACCGAGCAGGCGCTTGCTACCATAACCATTGAGACCCTCTATGATGCTAAAGCCCATTTCAACCGTTGAAGTTACTAATTCAAAAGTTATGTCGATGCCGCACACATCCAAAACAAGCGCGGCCGCACTAACGCCCCCATCCGAAACCACGCCTAGCATTCGCGTTGTACTCGTGACCATGGATAGTCACTTGGCAAGTGCGGCGGAGAGGGCGAATCGCACGCTTCACCGCGACATACCGGGACTTGTGTTTAACGTTCACGCGGCCTCTGAGTGGGGTGACGATGCTAGCGCGCTGTCACGCTGCACGCATGATATTGCGCAGGCGGACATCGTCATTGGGGCGATGTTGTTTATGGAAGAGCATTACCTGCCGGTGTTGCCTGCGCTGCGCGCACGACGTGATAGCTGTGATGCGATGATTTGCATCATGTCGTCACCAGATGTATCAAATCTAACGCGTATCGGCAAGTTTGATATGGAAAAACCTGCCAGCGGTGCCTTGGCGTGGCTAAAGAAATTACGCGGCAAACCTGCCGACAGCACCAGCGATAGCGGCGTCAAAGCAAGCGCTGGAGAAAAGCAAATGCGCATGCTGCGTCGCCTGCCAAAAATATTGCGCTTTATTCCGGGTACCGCACAAGACGTGCGTGCTTATTTCTTGACCATGCAATATTGGCTCGCAGGCTCAGAAGCCAACGTCGGCAATATGGTGCATTTTTTAGTCGATAAATACGCAAAGGGACCGCGCAAAATCGTGCAAGGCCGCACTAAAGTCAATGATCCTGTTGAGTATCCCGAGGTCGGCGTATACCACCCGAACATGCAGCACAGTGATGCGGTCGGTAAGATGTCTGCTATTGACGTCGCGCTTCCAACGCAGGCAAAGGGCACGAAAAAACGTGGCACAGTTGGTTTACTACTCATGCGCTCCTACTTGCTTGCCGGCAACACCGCGCATTATGATGGCGTAATTAAGTCTATGGAGGCCACAGGATTAGCCGTGATTCCGGCTTTCGCGACGGGACTAGACGCACGGCCAGCAATTGATCGTTTTTTTATAAAAGACGGTCGACCGGTGATCGATGCGATGGTGTCGCTGACTGGATTTTCCTTGGTTGGCGGTCCAGCTTACAACGACGCACGCGCCGCAGAGGAGATACTCGCCGCACTCGATGTTCCATATTTATCAGTCAACCCGGTCGAGTTTCAAACGCTCGACCAATGGGGCGCATCGGCACGTGGATTGCTGCCGGTTGAGGCGACCATGATGGTGGCGATTCCTGAATTAGATGGCGCGACAGGCTCCATGGTTTTTGGTGGACGCGGGAGCGCAGAACATATTGCCTGTACCGGTTGTGAGCGTAAATGCACATTCACCAATATCGCGCACACGCAAGATATGCATAGCTGTGGTGAGCGGGCGGATGCGTTAGCTGCACGGGTCGGTAGATTGATTGACTTACGTCTTGCCACCCGCGCCACCCGTAAAGTTGCTGCGGTGATTTTCAATTTCCCACCAAATGCAGGTAACACCGGCACCGCCGCATTTTTATCTGTGTTTGAGTCGCTCTACAATACCATGGCGGCGATGAAGCGCGAAGGCTATACGATTGATATGCCAGATAGCGTCGATGCGCTACGCGAGCAAATTATCAATGGCAACGCGCAGCGCTATGGTGCAGCTGCTAACGTGCACGCCCGCATTCCAGCTGATGATCATGTTAGACGTGAAAAATATTTAACAGAGATTGAAGCCGCATGGGGTTCTGCTCCGGGCAAGCAGCAGTCTGACGGCACCTCAATATTTGTCTTAGGGGAGCGCTTTGGCAATTTATTTGTTGGCATCCAGCCAGCATTTGGCTACGAAGGCGACCCGATGCGGCTATTGTTTGAAAAAGGCTTCGCGCCGACCCATGCGTTTTCCGCGTTTTATCGCTGGTTACGTGAAGATTTTGGTGCGAACGCGGTACTGCATTTTGGTACGCACGGCGCACTCGAATTTATGCCTGGCAAACAAAATGGCATGACCGCTTCATGCTGGCCGGATCGGTTAATTGGCGACTTACCTAATATGTATTTGTACGCGTCCAATAATCCATCAGAAGGCACTATCGCCAAGCGCCGCGCGGCTGCTACATTGATAAGCTATCTGACGCCGCCTGTTGCACAAGCAGGTTTGTATCGCGGCTTGGTCGAATTAAAAGACTCCCTTGAGCGTTTTCGGAGCATCGAGCCTGAGGCGAAACACGAAAGCGCAGAGCTAGCTGCCATGATCCAAGGCCAAGCAGCGGACTTGCAGTTAGTCGATGCTTCGCCGCTGTGGGCAGATGATGCCAGTGCACGTATAGCAAAATTAACAGCGGACCTATTGGAGTACGAGTACACCTTGATCCCTTACGGCCTGCATGTTGTCGGTAAACCACCAAGCCAAGAGGAGCGGGTAGATTTATTGTTGTCATTCGCTGAAGCCTCCCACGGGACGCGCCCCGCACGCGAAGTCGTTGAGGCGCTTGTCGCCGGAATGAGCCCGCAAGCGGCGTACTCATTAGGATTAGCCTTTGCGAGTGAAGCGGAGGTCACTAATGCGGTCGTGCCAACGGTGGATGTGCTGATGGCAATTGCGGCGACTAATAAACTGATTTCGCATGAACATGAAGTTGATGGCATTTTGCGGGCACTCGATGGTCGTTTCTTGCGTCCTGCACCAGGAGGTGATTTATTGCGCACGCCAGCGATTTTGCCGACCGGACGTAATTTGCACGGCTTTGATCCATTCCGCATTCCAAGCGCCTATGCAGTGCAAGACGGCGCACGCCAGGCAACGCGGCTGCTGGATAAATACATCGCCGATGGACATCAATTTCCTGAATCGATTGCAATTGTATTGTGGGGCACCGACAACCTAAAGAGTGAAGGTGGACCAATTGCCCAAGCGCTGTCACTCATGGGTGCTCAGCCACGCTTTGATAGCTATGGTCGGCTAGCGGGTGCACAGTTGTTATCACTGGATCAACTAAAACGGCCGCGGGTTGACGTCATCATTACGCTATCTGGCATCTTCCGTGATCTATTGCCATTGCAGATTAAGTTACTTGCCGAAGCAGCATTTTTAGCGGCCAGTGCGGATGAACCCATCGAGCAAAATTTTATTCGTAAACACGCGCTCGCCTATATTCAAGACAATGGCGGTTCGGATGTTATCGATATGGAAACGGCTTCATTGCGCGTATTCGGCAATGCTGAGGGCGCATATGGCTCTAACGTTGGCAGCTTGATTGATAACAGCCGCTGGGAAGATGGCGACGAATTAGCCGAAACATTTAGCCGTCGTAAAGGCTTTGCGTATGGTCGCGCAGGGCGACCCGTTCAACAATCACAATTACTGCAAAGCGCATTAGCGACGGTGGATTTGGCTTATCAAAATTTAGATTCAGTTGAATTGGGCGTGACCACTATTGATACCTATTTCGACACACTCGGCGGTATTAGCCGTGCAATTAAACGTGCGAAGGGTAGTGATGCGGAAATGGCGCCAGTCTATATTGGCGATCAAACCCGCGATAGTTTTGGCGGCGGCACAGTTCGCACGCTAACTGAACAAGTCGCACTAGAGACGCGTACCCGGATGCTTAACCCAAAATGGTACGAAGGCATGCTGAAACATGGCTATGAAGGCGTGCGCCAAATTGAAGTTCACATCACCAACACGCTGGGCTGGTCTGCGACCACGGGGCAAGTTCAGCCTTGGGTATATCAGCAGCTCAGTGAGACATTCATGCTGGATCCAGAAATGCGTGATCGACTGGCGAAATTAAACCCAACGGCATCTGCGCGCGTGGCAAATCGTTTGTTAGAAGCAAGCAATCGGCAGTATTGGAATCCAGATGAAAAGATGCTTGACGCTCTACGGCGTGCTGGTGAAGAGTTAGAAGACCGACTCGAAGGTGTGTACGAAGAGCCTGCAAATCTAGCTCGTGCTGCCGCTTAACAAATCAACAAAAAATAGTTCAATTAGAACTGCCAAACTAGGAATCAAAATGAGTTCAACGACCGTACCATTTTCAGAAATCAAGCGCCAAGACGGCAGCGTCATTGGTAAGTCGGCAAGTATGCCTAAGCGCGGCGATGGTGCGGGCAGTGTGCAGGTGGAGCTTGACCCCAACATGAAAATCGGCAACGCAAAAGTGTTCGCCGTGTATGGTAAAGGCGGCATCGGTAAAAGCACCACGTCGTCAAATTTGTCAGTCGCGTTTTCCAAGCTTGGTAAACGTGTGCTGCAAATTGGCTGCGACCCAAAACACGACTCCACTTTTACGCTGACTAAAAAACTCATGCCAACCGTCATCGACGTATTGGAGTCAGTCAATTTTCACTCTGAGGAATTGCGCGTTGAAGATTTTGTTTATCAGGGCTATAACGGGGTGATGTGCGTGGAGGCAGGTGGCCCACCAGCCGGTACTGGCTGCGGCGGTTATGTGGTCGGACAAACGGTGAAATTATTAAAAGAACATCACTTGCTAGAAGACACTGATGTAGTGATTTTTGACGTGCTAGGGGATGTGGTGTGCGGTGGTTTTGCCGCGCCGTTGCAACATGCCGATCGCGCACTAATTGTGACGGCAAATGATTTTGATTCAATTTTTGCGATGAATCGAATCGTAGCCGCGATTCAGGCGAAATCGAAAAATTATAACGTGCGCTTAGGTGGTGTGATTGCTAACCGCAGCCGGGAAACTGACCAGATTGATAAATTTAATAATGTCATTGGATTAAAAACCATGGCGCAATTTGCTGATCTTGATGTCATACGCCGCAGTCGGCTTAAAAAAGCGACTCTGTTTGAAATGGAAGACTCCCCTGAATTAACCATCGTCAAAGAAGAGTACATGCGTTTGGCCGCCAAGCTGTGGGCGGGCACTGAGCCGCTAAATGCGATGCCGATGAAAGATCGGGATATTTTTGACTTACTTGGGTTTGATTAAAAATGAATGTTTCCTACAAGACGCGCCGAGGAGAGATCGAACATTATTTTGATCGTACCGCTGTGGATGCCTGGAAGCGTTTAACGTCGGACGCGCCAGTTGGCCGCATTCGTGCAAGTGTTCGAGCCGGGCGCGATCAAACGCGAGCCACGTTGTTAAATTGGCTTCCTCATGATCTTACGGGCTTACGCGTGCTGGATGCAGGCTGTGGAACGGGTGCACTAGCGGTAGAGGCCGCACATCGTGGAGCGACGGTGACGGCAATTGATCTGTCACCCACATTAGTTGACTTAGCCCGCGATCGCGCACCGAAAAAATTTAATGTGGATGCTGGCGTCATTACCTTTTTGTCTGGCGATATGTTCGATGAGAGTCTTGGTCAATTTGATTACGTGGTGGGGATGGATTCTTTAATTCATTATCAGACGTCAGATGTGGTCAATATTTTGGCAGGTTTTGCGGCGCGCACGCAGCGCAGTATTTTATTTACCTATGCGCCACGCACGCCGGTGCTGGCGGCGCTTATTAGTTTGGGACGGCTATTTCCAAAGCGTGATCGTGCGCCGTGGTTAGAGCCTATTGCAACCGATGTACTGATGCGCCAAATTGGCGATAACGTGCAATTGCAGCAATGGCAAATAGGGCGAACGCACAAAGTATCCAGCGGGTTTTATAAATCGCAGTCATTGGAACTGACAAAACGATGAGTGAAGCGGCAACCGTGATTAAAAAAGCGAATGCCTTTGTCAGCCAAGGTTGGCAGCATGTGGGTGTCGGCTTTTTACCATTTGCAGATGCGGCAACCGCGAATTTACCACTCGGGCGGTTAATACGCTTGTCGCTTTTTCAAGTCAGCGTTGGCATGGCGTTAGCGTTAATGGTGGGTACGCTAAACCGTGTGATGATTGTTGAGCTTGGTGTCTCTGCCTCGTTGGTGGCATTGATGGTGGCTTTGCCGTTGGTATTCGCCCCGTTTCGCGCGCTCATCGGTTTTAAGTCTGATACTCATGTGTCAGTACTAGGCTGGCGACGGGTTCCGTATATTTGGTTTGGTTCCCTCATGCAATTTGGTGGCCTTGCCATCATGCCGTTTGCGTTATTGATATTGTCAGGCGACACTCATTTTCCGCATGGCGCAGGTCATGTTAGTGCGGCGTTTGCATTCCTGCTGGTCGGCGCTGGGCTTCATACGACCCAGACCGCTGGTTTGGCGCTAGCCACCGACTTAGCGTCTCCTCAATCAAGGCCACGCGTAGTCGCGCTCATGTATGTGATGCTGCTTGTCGGCATGGTCGTAAGTTCGTTTATTTTTAGCGCGTTGCTGGCAAATTTTTCACAAATTCGTTTGGTGCAGGTGGTGCAAGGGGCGGCGGTGGTAACGATGATATTAAATGTCATCGCGCTCTGGAAACAAGAACCACGCGCACCGTCAAAAACGGCGGCTCCTACCTTCGGTCAAAAAGCGCGTCCAAATTTTAGCCAAGCATGGCAGACGTTTCGCCAAACGAAAGGCGCCACACGGTTATTGGTTGCTGTTGGGTTCGGCACCGCGGCGTTTAACATGCAAGATATTATTTTGGAACCCTACGGTGGCGAAATATTAAAGCTGTCCGTGGCGGCAACGTCAATGCTTACCGCACTCATGGCCGGCGGTGCGCTGATTGCGTTTGCACTTGCTGCAAGGCTGCTCACCCGTGGTGTAGACGCCTGTCGAATTGCCGCATCAGGCATCCTTGTCGGTATTGTCGCGTTTTCGATGGTGATATTTGCTGAGCCGTTAAATTCGCCAACCATCTTTCGCATTGGCGCCACCTTGGTTGGCTTTGGCGGTGGCTTATTCTCGGTAGCAACGCTCACCGCAGCGATGAATGTTGAAACCCGCGGCTACAACGGTTTAGCGCTTGGCGCTTGGGGCGCCGTACAAGCCACCGTTGGCGGGCTTGCTATCGCGGCTGGCGGTGTCATTCGTGATGTGGTCACGCACTTGGCAGTGAATGGCTATTTAGGTGAAGCGTTGATGAGCCCAGCCATAGGCTACAGCATGGTCTATCACTTGGAAATTTTATTGTTATTTGCCACGCTGGTGGTGATAGGGCCGTTGGCAAGTTCATCGCGAGCGACCTGCGCAACTGATGAGGCTGAGCACGGCACAGCGCCAAAATTTGGCTTAGCGGAGTTTCCGAGTTAGGATATTTTTAGTAAACTCAGCGTAGTGCGATGTTAAGTAAGGCTGTTAAGCAACATGGGTCGTAATGTCATTTCAAAAAAGAGGAGAACCAATCATGAGTGGAGCAATTACACAGTACATTGATGTCGCACAAATCGTCTTGTATGTTTTTTGGGCATTTTTTGCGGGGCTAATTTATTACCTACACCAAGAAGGTAAACGCGAAGGCTATCCGCTGATACGCGAAGATAGGCCAAACGATAAGGTCGAAGGCTTCCCCGGCATACCTGACACCAAAACATTTTTTTTACGTGATGGCACAACCCGTACCGCACCGCACGCAAATAGTGGTGAAGTCGCTGATATGAAGGCGGTCTCCGCTGGCGGTTATCCTGGCGCGCCATACGACCCAGTGGGCAACCCGATGTTGGCGGGCGTGGGGCCTGGTGCTTACGCGATACGGCCAGATGTGCCCGATATGACGGTTGATAACGCATTTAAAATCGTTCCGCTACGGGTAGCACCAAATTTTCATCTTGAATCGAAAGATCCGAATCCAATTGGTATGAACGTCATCGCTGGAGATAACGCGGTTGCGGGTACGGTAACCGATGTGTGGGTAGATCGCGCCGAGATATTGATTCGCTACTTAGAAGTTAATGTGGCCGAAAATAATCGCACGGTGTTAATACCGATGAATTTCGCCCGCATCACCAATAGCGTAAAAGTGCGTTCGATATTTGCGAAGCATTTTGCCGATGTGCCAGGCACTAAGAGTCCGGAGAGTGTCACTCTAATGGAAGAAGAGCGCATCATGGCCTACTACGGCGCGGGGACATTGTATGCATCAGCTGAGCGTGCCGAGCCGCTAATATGAGTCGTCATCTCTATGTAGTGCCCGAGCACGAATTTGAGGCAACCCTTGGGCTTCCTGAAAAGCTACCCGCGGATGAGACTATCCGCTGGCAAGGTTCGCCTGACTGGAAAATACTCGCGGTTGAAGCATTTCATGTGCGTAAGTTAGCTTACTACTTTGCAATTTTATTGGCGTTACGCGCTAGCTTTGCAATTTACGACGGCGCGAGCGTGATTGATGCCACTATTTCGGTCTTAGGTTTACTGCCGTTGGCTCTAATTGCCTTGGGTGCAGTGTCGTTGCTTGCATGGCTTACCGCCCGCACGGCGGTTTACACAATCACAAATCAGCGCGTAGTGATGCGGATAGGCATCGTCTTGTCAGTGACATTTAATTTGCCGTTCACGTCGCTAAATAATGCTGGTATCAAGCGCTTTCGAAATGGTGCGGGCGACCTACCGTTGACCATAGGAACCGATGACAAGATTGCCTATCTACACCTGTGGCCACATGCACGGCCGTGGCGTTTTGCGAAGGCCGAGCCGATGATGCGGTCGGTCTCGGATGTTGTTAACGTCGCCAATATTTTATCGACCGCAATGGCGGAGGCTTCCGGTGGTACTGCGATTCCAGTGCCCGCCAATGTGACTGACACAAAGCCTAAAGAGCCCAATGAGCTCAACGGCATTAACGCTGAAATGGTAAACGCTACATGAATCAAGATGCACCTATCGCGGCACTTCCAGAGCCGGATCGTTTTCCGCGTTTGCCCTTGTATTTGATAGGTGCAGTGCTAGCCTTGACGCTCATATCTGTCACCATCGTGCGCTTGGGTGATCTTAGTACTTCGTTTGTATCAACGGCTGCTGCACAAAATGCGCGTGCGCTAAAATTTGAAGACCGCGTTGACGGCGCGATCGCCGTCATTGACGCGCGTGACGGCGGCGTAATCGACATGATCGCGCCCGGCTCAAATGGATTTTTGCGAGGAGCTTTGCGTGGGCTCGCACGTGAGCGCAAGCGCATGGGTCAAGGCGCCGAGATGCCCTTTATATTGATCGCGCGGGCGGATGGCCGACTGACCCTTGATGATCCCGTGAGCAAACGTCAAGTTGATTTGAAATCATTTGGCGTCACCAACGCGCATGTATTCGAGAAATTTTTATTTAAGCCAGGATTACCCCAAAAAACGACCACTAGCATTGTTGGAGTTGCTAGAGTCGCGCCATCTCAATAATCAATCTGCTTTTGCAGGAGGCAATATGTCATCGTTACCAACAAACTCATCTTCCACTTCCGCCATTGATTCTGCCGCCGATGCAGATCGCGTTGCAAACGCGAACACATTAATTAGCCCGCGTTTCTACACCACTGATTTTGCAGCGATGGATAAGCTTAATGTGTCCAGCGTGCGTGCAGATTGGGACAAAATGATGAGCGAATATGAAGGCGACAATAATCATGATCACTTTCAGCGCACACCAGAATTTGCGTCTGAAATTCACGACATGTCGCCAGAATTGAAACAACAATTTTTAGATTTTTTGGTAAGCTCGCTTACGTCCGAATTCTCTGGTCAAATTTTGTATAACGAAATTCGTAAAAATGTAACTAACCCCGACATTAAACAGTTAATGACGTTCATGGCGCGTGACGAGTCGCGCCACTCCGGATTTATTAATCAATCGCTACGCGACTATGGGTTAGCGGTTGATTTAGGCCAGCTTAAGAAAACCAAAAAATACACTTTTTTCAAGCCAAAATTTATTTTTTATGCGACCTATTTGTCTGAAAAAATTGGCTACGCGCGATACATCACCATTTATCGTCAGCTTGAAAAAAATCCAGATAAGCGCTTCCATCCAATATTTCGCTGGTTTGAACGTTGGTGTAATGATGAATTTCGTCATGGTGAATCATTTGCACTGATCATGCGTGCCAACCCATCGCTATTGACTGGCTTAAACGTATATTGGATTCGCTTTTTCTTAGTCGCTGTTTATGCCACCATGTATGTGCGCGACCACACGCGGCCAGAGTTACATATTGCGATGGGGTTAGACCCCGCTGAGTACGATTACACCGTATTTCGCATCACAACCGAAATTACTAAGCAAGTGTTCCCTATCTCGTTAAATACCGATCACCCATCATTTCGCGCGAATCTAGAGCGGCTACATCGCATTTCAGACAACATTACTGCCGCCAAAGCTACGGGTGGGCTGGTAGGGTTGGTGAAACAGGGCGCTTGGTCAATTGCGGGCGCCGCCTCGTTTGTCAGGCTCTATTGCTTCCCGGTTAAGCATCACGCCTTGCCGACCGAGATCCGCATGATGCCAGCTTGGTAGTTTACGGTTAGCGGCGACTCATATGGATGCATCGAGCTTAATTATTCCGGTTGTGTTTGTGATCGTCGTCTGGTGGGTGAGTACCGGCGTGATTTTGTATTTAGATCAATTGCCGCCGTCTACTTTTTTTGTCAGCCTGTCATGTGCCACGGCGGTCGCCGTTGGCGCCTTGATGATGTTGGCACTGGCCAGTCATGAAATGACGGTGGTGAATGCCTACATTGCGTTCACTGCCGCCATCCTCATCTGGGGCTGGCAAGAAATGGCGTTTTTAATGGGCAAAATTACCGGCTCACGCCGTAGCGCCTGCCCACGGGATGCCACCGAAACGCAAAAGTTCTTTTACGCGACTGAGGCAATTTTGTATCATGAAATAGCGCTCATCGTTACCATGGTCGTGTTATTTTTCGCTAGCTGGAATCAGCCTAATCAAGTTGGCGCTTATACATTTTTAATTCTGTGGGTTATGCGCTTATCGGCCAAGCTCAATTTGTTCCTTGGCGTGCGTAATCGGTACGAATCTTTTTTACCGCCGCATTTGACTTATCTCGAAAGCTATTTTGGGCGTCGCAGCATTAACTTACTTTTCCCCGTTGTTGTCACTGCCGCCAGTGTGGTCACGTTCTTGCTCTGGCAATCTGCACTAGCCACCACCGCTACACCATACGAACGTGTTAGCCTAACTCTACTTGCAATCTTGCTCACGTTAGCGGTGCTTGAGCATTGGTTTTTAGTGATTCCATTCTCAGTTGAAAAAATGTGGCACTGGGCCTTAAGTAAACGTTCCGGCGACGCGCGCTAGTGTTAAACCGAGATTGCCCATTTAGCGTCCCTTCTGGACTGTTTGAGTGCTAACGGACTATTGTTGGCGTCTTTCCTGTTTCTTCGTCTTGAATAGCTAGCGATTCATTCCTTATTCAACAAAAAATAAACGCCAAAATGGCCTCGCTATCATCTCAAACTTTGATGGACAAGCTTGGTTAAAACCCCAGCATTGGCGCGGTGTTTTAGGCATTATTTAGAGAGATGGCGTGGTTTCTAGGATAATTCTAGAAACGGCAGTTGAACGCTTGAGATGCTTGAAAGTCTGCCTCCATTTTGGAGTTTAGTGGTTTACATGATTCACCAATATGGTGACTTAGTTGGGTAACTCGGCTAGAGGTGCGATTGCACGTTTTTCAAACTCTCTGGCGGCGTTGCTCCTCTTGGCAGGATAAGGCATCAGTCGTGCGTGTCTGCCAAATGAGGCCTTGCTAGAGAGTCCGAAAAACTGACACTCGCTCCCGTCCAACTGCCGTTTCTAGGATAATGCGCAGACTCGTACTTAACTCCCATCGCCTAAATGCCTACCTATTGCCTTAAAGAGATTGGCTTCATCTTGCTGCCGCGTTTTTCGCTGTCGGCGCTGGGTAGCGCATTGGGGGTGATTGAAGCAACCAATGATGTTGCCGGGGAGACGCTGATTCGCACATCCATCATCGGCCAGCCCAAGCAAATTACCAAAAGTGCCACACAAATTGGGGTGGCATCCACACACCTGCTGGATGATATTTCGCATTTTGATTTGATAATCGTCGTGGGTGATGCGCCGCTGGCTGAGACGGGCTATGAAGAGATTATTGCGACCTTAAAGCGTGCCGAGTCGAGTCGCACTCGATTAGGTGGCATTGGTACTGGCGCATGGCTGCTGGCGCGTGCTGGGCTGCTGGATGGCTTCCGTGCCACTATTCATTGGCCCTACACAGGTTTGTTTGCGGAGCGCTTCCCGAATATTGTAATGTCGTCGCATATTTTTGAAATTGACCGCGAGCGTATGACGGCAGCCGGTGGTAATGCCGCACAAGATTTACTGTTAGCGCTCATCACTGCGCACTACGGTCAGGAGATGACGGCAGATGTAATGGACCAGCTCGGCATAGAGCGCGCACGTAGCCAAGACGAGCGCCAGCGTGTGCCGCTATCGGCGCGCATCGGCGGCGGGCAGCCAAAGTTAACTGAGGCGGTGTCGCTCATGGAGGCTAACTTTGAGGAGCCGCTGCCGACTGAGGAGATCGCACGTTTAGTTGGGGTATCACGACGACAATTAGAGCGGCTCTTTAAGCAGCATCTGGATAGTTTGCCGTCGCGCTATTATCTAGAGATGCGGCTAACGCGTGCGCGCCAATTGCTGCGAGAGACGAGTCAATCGATTTTGCAAATTGGCTTATCTTGTGGGTTTTCGTCGGGGCCACATTTTTCAAGCGCATATCGTGGACATTTTGGGATGACGCCACGCGATGAACGTAGCCGACGGTTGACCGCGTTATCGGCGGCGGATACAGCGTCGGCAAATGAGTCGTAACTAGCGCCCAATACAAAACTTGGTCGCTTTTGCGATAGCAGTATTCCTTACAAACGAAATAAAATTCATTTATTACCAGACATGTATCCGTGAGGCATTAAATATGAGCATCGCACAACACCCCACCCGCAGCCAATTTAACGACGTGATGGTGCAAAATTACGCCCCCGCCGCATTCATACCTGTGCGTGGACACGGCTCGCGCGTGTGGGATCAAGCCGGGCGCGAGTACGTCGATTTTGCGGGTGGTATTGCAGTGTCTGCCGTGGGGCACACGCATCCTTCGGTGGTGGGTGCACTCAAAGCACAAGCTGACAAACTTTGGCATGTGGCGAATGTATTAACCAATGAGCCGGCAATAGAACTTGCGCAAAAATTAGTGGCGCACACCTTTGCGGATCGCGTGTTTTTTTGTAATTCTGGAGCCGAGGCGAATGAAGCGGCACTAAAACTTGCCCGTAAAGTGGCGAGCGATAATTTTCCACACAAGCGCACCACCCCTTGCATACACGGCTGTAATTGCACAACCGACAAGACCGAGATTATTGCGTTCACCAATAGCTTTCATGGCCGCACGCTGTTTACGGTGAGCGTCGGCGGGCAGCCAAAATATACCCAAGGCTTTGGCCCATTACCGCAGGGCATCACGCATCTGCCCTATAACGACATTCAAGCGGTTGAGGCCGCCATATCGGATAACACCTGCGCCGTCATTGTCGAGCCGATTCAAGGCGAGGGTGGCGTCACCGCAGCTAAACGCGAATTTCTGGTTCGCCTTCGCGAGCTATGCGATAAGCACCATGCGCTACTGATTTTTGACGAAGTGCAATCGGGTGCAGGTCGCACCGGTGCGCTATTTGCCTATATGAAATACGATGTGACGCCCGATATTTTGTCATCTGCCAAAGGCTTAGGTGGTGGCTTTCCAGTGGGGGCAATGTTGACCACAGATAAAGCCGCAAAAAGTTTTGGTATTGGTGCACACGGCAGCACGTACGGTGGCAATCCACTTGCCTGTGCGGTAGCACTTGCAGTGCTTGATATTGTGGCCGCACCCGAAACACTCGCAGGCGTAGTTGAACGTCGCGCATTCATGGTCGATGGCTTGAACGCGCTCAACACCAAATACAATCTGTTTCGTGAGATTCGCGGTGATGGCTTACTCATCGGTTGCGAGTTAACAAAAGAATTCGATGGTTGCGGAAAAAATTTGGTCAAAGCGGCAGAACTTGAGGGCTTAATGTTGCTGATCGCAGGGCCCTCGGTGATGCGACTTGCCCCATCATTATTGATAACCGCCGAAGATATTCGTGAAGGGCTCAATCGCTTCGGGCAAGCAATCGAAAAATTCGTTGCGATTAAACGCGTTATTTCCGTTGCGGCTTAGAAAATAACATCCATGTTTGTACTCCGCCCCGCCCAGCTCACCGATCTCGCGCAAATAGAGGCCATCGCTCAGCGAAGTGCGATTGGCATTACTTCGCTGCCGCCAAATCAGCAACGCTTGCTCGACAAAATCAATCACTCTCGTTACGCATTTTCGGCAGAAGTGGACGTATTGGGTGAAGAAACCTATTTCTTTGTGTTGGAAAATAGTGCAACGGGCGAGATTGTTGGCACCAGCGGAATCGCGGCCTCCGCCGGTTTCCATGATCGTTTTTACTCTTATCGCAATGAAATCATCGTTCACGCCTCGCAAGAATTAAAGGTCAGTAACAAAATTCACGCGCTGCATTTGTGTCATGACTTAACTGGCTATTCATTACTCACCTCGTTCTACATTGACCCGGCTTTTGCTGACGGTGATTTACCGCAATTGTTATCACGTGCGCGGCTACTTTTTATCGCGGAGCATCGTCAGCGCTTTGCCGATAAGCTTGCCGCTGAAAACCCTGGCGTATGTGACAACGATGGTCGCTCTCCATTTTGGGATGCCGTTGGGCGACGTTTTTTTAACATGGCCTATCCGCAAGCCGAACAATTATCGGGCGGTCGCTCAAAGACGTTCATCGCTGAGTTAATGCCGCAATATCCTATCTACGTGCCGCTGTTACCCGATGAAGCGAAGTTGTCCATTGGGCAATTACACCCCGATGGCGAGCTGCCATTTTCGATTTTGATGGATGAAGGTTTTGAGGCGGATACCTATATCGATATTTTTGATGGAGGCCCGACGGTTGAGGCGCGGGTGGAGACGCTGCGCTCCGTTCGCCACCAGCGTCGCTTAATCGTACAAAGCCGTGCCGGTGAAGATGGCGTGGAACAGGTCGCAATCATTACCAACACCAAAACAGAGAATTTCCGCGCCACTTTGGCCCGCGTGCGCGTCACCGATAACGGCGTGCGTCTGTCGAGGGATACGGCATTTGCGCTTGATGTTGTCGAGCAGGATGCGGTCAGGGTGGTGGATTTAGTGCCAAGCCTTAATGAGGACGCATCATGGTGATCGTGCGCCCAATTGCCGTAACTGACTTAGCGGCCCTCATGTCGCTCATCAAAGAGGCAGGTGTCGGCCTCACCACGCTGCCCAATAGTGAATCACTGTTGGAGGCGCGCATTCAGGCCTCACTCGCCACCTTTGCAGGCACTGCCGCGAAGGCTGATGAGCAGTGGGTATTTGTGATGGAAGAGGCTGGCAATCAACGCTTGGTGGGTATTGCCGCCATTGCCGGCGCAGTGGGCTTACGTGAGCCGTGGTACTCGTACCGTGTCGGCACAGTGGTACATGCATCGCGCGAGCTAGCCATCTTTACGCAAACACCGACCTTATTTTTATCTAACGATCACACCGGCGCCACAGAGCTTTGCTCGCTATTTTTAGATCCCAAATACAGGGTGGGGCGTAATGGTGCGCTCCTGTCAAAATCACGATTTTTATTTATGGCTGAGCATCGGCAACGCTTCGCTAAAAAAGTAATCGCCGAGCTACGCGGCGTATCCGATGGCGAAGGACGTTCACCATTTTGGGAAAGTTTGGGTAGACATTTCTTCTCGATGGATTTTGCCGAGGCCGATTACTTGACAGGCATTGGTAAAAAATCATTCGTCGCTGAATTGATGCCCAAGCACCCGCTGTACAGCTCATTTTTATCTGCTGAAGCGCAGGCTGTCATCGGTGAAACCCATGAATTAACGCGCCCCGCGCGACGATTGCTAGAGCAAGAAGGGTTTCGGTTTTTAGGCCACGTTGATATTTTTGACGCGGGGCCCGCCGTTGAATCAAACCTTGATGATATTGACGCCGTTAAAAAAAGCACCCGTGTTGGTGTGGTGGAAATAACAGATGAAATTGCCGCAGATTTGCCGCTAACCATGTTGACGCACACCGATATCAATCGTTTTCAAGCAGCGTTATCGCGCGTAGAGCCAATGGCGGATGGTATTGTTATTGAGGCTGAAGCCGCCAACGCCTTGGGGCTTCAGGTCGGCGATGAAGTGCGGGTGGTAGCACTTAGTCCGCGCGACAGGTTGTAGGCTGGGCAAGTTTTGTCTGTCGAACATGCAATCGTTGGGCAAACAAACCTTGCCCAGCCTACGGTCTGAAATGACGCAAAGAAATTTCAAAACGAAGCACAGCACTAGATAACGAAGATAAAAACAGCGTCTCTTTCTTTCAAAGGGAGGAGCCCGACTTGTTCTCCACTCACGAAACGTAACATGACTCCACACTACATTAACGGCGAATGGCAGAGCAGCGCGGGCGCACTATTCACCTCCGTGAATCCCGTCACACAAGCCACCATCTGGCAAGGCAATGCGGCTGACAGCGCCACGGTGGATGCTGCTGTTAGAGCCGCGCGTGCCGCATTTTTGTTATGGTCTCAGACGCCATTTGACGAGCGCATTCGCACCATGCGCCAATTTGCAACGTTACTCGGCGCACACCAGACAGAACTTGCCGACACCATCGGTCGTGAGACCGGTAAACCGCGCTGGGAGTCGTTGACTGAAGTGGCAACTATGGTCGCCAAAGTCGAAATTTCGATCAAAGCCTATCTTGAACGCACCGGCGAAAAGCGAAGCGCCATTGCGGATGCGGAAGTGGTGTTGCGCCACCGACCACATGGTGTGGTTGCGGTATTCGGGCCCTACAATTTCCCAGGCCATTTGCCGAATGGTCACATCGTGCCTGCATTGGTTGCCGGTAACACTGTCGTGTTTAAGCCTTCAGAATTAGCACCTGCTGTGGCTGAGGCTACCGCGACGCTTTGGGCGCTAGCGGGGCTCCCTGCCGGCGTATTAAACGTAGTGCAAGGCGCGCGCGATACCGGTGTGGCGCTCGCGAATCATCATGAAATCGATGGTTTATTTTTCACCGGAAGTTCAGCTACCGGTCACGCGATTCATCAGAATTTTGCAGGACGACCGGACAAAATATTAGCGCTCGAAATGGGTGGCGTGAATGCGTTAGTCGTTGGCGAGATTGATAGTGTTGACGCCACCGTGCATCACATTATTCAATCCGCCTATATATCTGCCGGGCAGCGTTGCACCTGTGCACGAAAGCTTTACGTGAAGCACGGCGCTGTGGGTGATGCACTCATTCAGCGATTAATGGAAGTTGCCAGCCACCTGCGGGTAGGCAAATACGATGATGAACCGCAGCCATTTATGGGTGCGGTTATCTCGGCTGCTGCCGCACAAAAATTATTGGCAGCACAGTCAGCTTTAGTCTTGCAAGGCGCCACGATATTGCTTGAAATGAAGTTGTTACTTCCGAATACCGGGCTACTCTCGCCAGGGTTAATTGACGTGACATCGATTAGCGAATTGCCAGATGAAGAAAATTTCGGCCCGCTCCTACAACTAGTGCGATACACCGAATTGACAAGCGCCATCAAACACGCCAATAACACGCGCTATGGGCTGGCAGCCGGGTTACTATCCATCAGCCGCGTTGAGTACAACTTATTTGAACGCCATATTCGCGCCGGTATTGTCAATTGGAATCGGCCGCTAACGGGCGCGTCGAGTGCGTCCCCATTTGGTGGCGTCGGTGCGTCGGGCAACCATCGCGCGAGTGCGTTTTATGCGGCGGACTATTGCGCCTATCCACAGGCAAGTCTTGAGTCGGAAACCATTCAATTGCCAGCGACCTTATCCCCGGGAATGACGCTATGAATCCGATTGCCCATGAGTGGAATTTTGACGGGCTTGTCGGGCCGACACACAATTACAGTGGACTCTCGTTCGGCAATATTGCCTCGGCTAAAAATCAAGGCGTGATTGCAAACCCACGAGCCGCAGCACTGCAAGGACTTGCGAAAATGAAAGCGTTGCATGATCGCGGCTGGAAGCAGGGCGTACTTGCACCGCAAGCGCGGCCAAATATTGAGGTGCTGCGACGGCTTGGTTTTACGGGGGACGATGCCAACGTAGTGAAGTCTGCCGCGCGCGATCAGCGGCAAATATTTAATAGCACGATGTCAGCCTCCGCCATGTGGGCGGCGAATGCGGCTACCGTCAGCCCCAGTGCAAATACGGCTGATAAGCGTGTGCATTTCACCGCGGCTAACTTAAATAATAAATTCCATCGCTCGATGGAGCATTCCACCACCTCGCAAATTTTGCAGGCGATGTTTCGTGACGATAAATATTTTTCGCATCACGCCGCACTGCCCAATTGCCCGCAATTTGGCGATGAAGGTGCAGCTAATCACACGCGTTTTTGTAGTGATATTGGTCAGCGCGGGGTGGAGTTTTTTGTCTTTGGCGCAGAAGGTTTTAACCCGAGTGCGGCTGCACCAAAACGTTTCCCGGCACGCCAAACATTGGAAGCTTCAATGGCGGTGGCACGACTACATGCGTTAGACGCCGCGCACACCGTATTTGCGCAGCAGCATCCTGATGTCATTGACGCTGGCGTTTTTCATAATGATGTGATCGCGGTTGGGCATCGCAATTTATTGTTTTGTCATCAAGATGCGTTTTTTAATCAAGATGAAGTAGCCGCAGCGTTACGCAAGAAATCTGACGACGCAATCAACATCATCACCGTTGCACGCGATGACGTTAGCGTAGCGGATGCGGTATCCAGCTATTTATTTAATAGCCAGCTATTGTCCAAGCCGAATGGCAAATTTGCGATTGTGGTGCCCGAAGAATGCCGGCAAAATTTGAATGTGTGGCGCTATCTGCAAGCAGCAGTTGCAACGGGGAACGTCATTGATGAAGTCCTAATTTTTGACCTGCGCGAAAGCATGATGAACGGCGGCGGCCCCGCCTGTTTGCGCTTGCGTGTGGAGTTAACCGCGACGGAAGCCGACGCCATTAACCCAGCGGTGGTCATGTCGGACCCGCTTTACACTTCACTTACCGAGTGGGTGACAAAACACTACCGCGACCGCATGAGTGACGATGATTTAATCGATCCCGCACTCATCAACGAAGTGCGCGTGGCACTCGATGAATTAACCACGTTGCTCGCGTTGGGTACGGTTTATTCATTTCAACAATGAAAGTCGCCTATTGGCGATAGACTTAAGCCGTTTTTGCTTTAAAGTGTCCGCCGTTGCTAGGGTTTAGAAATATCGTACACACCATCTTTCTCATTAAGTTTGTATTCAACTCAATGCGCTAGTCGCCAGCATGCGTTACTAAAATGGTGCGTGCAACACAGGAGACAACTATATTTTTGCATGTAACTGAAGGGAGGTTACACGTGGCAAACGCGCACGTTAATACGAGAGTTCAAAAGCACCGCGACGCGCTACGATTAGCGGAGCTTCGCCCCGTGCAAATTTGGATGCCTGATACACATCGGCCCGAATTTACAAAGGAGTGCCGCCGTCAATGCCGCATTGCCGCGAAGGCTGATATGGCCGATACGGGCTCAAAGCAATTCATAGATGAAGCACTAGTAGATATGGACGGATGGACGAATTGATGCAGGGCAATTTTTTGACCATCGCGATGAAAGGTGAGATCTGTAAGAAACGTGCAAAACCACGTCTAGCCTTAGTCATTCAGGCTGACGCATTCAGCGAACATTCCAGCGTCACCGTGCTGCCGATAACGAGCACCATCGTTGCCGCGCCTTTGTTGCGCATAACCGTTCAACCAAATCCTGAGAATGGTTTACACAAACCGTCTTAGGTAACGATCAACAAAGCGATGACAGTGAAACGCAATAAGCTGGGGCAGCCCTTCGGGCGAATCGATGGAGATTCATTGTTGGAAGTTGAGCGTAGCTTGGCGGTATTTTTAGGCATTGCGAAATAGGTGATGCGCAGCACGTAAATGAAGCTGGATTTGAGTCGTTCTGTGTTTACACATTCGAAAAATGACGCTGATTTTTTCATTGGCAAAATAGCACTTAAAAAACCGCATTTTGAGTCGAGATATGTATAGCCCAATCCAAGATGGCGTAGAGAAAACGGTTCGGTCCGTGCGATACACCGAGGCGAAGCCGCCAATTCATTTGTCCGAATTAGTGCATTGTTTTTGGGAGCTCAAAACGGATGATGATTTGCAAGACGATTTTTTTCTCCATGCGTTGCCCGACGCTTGCGTCAATATTTTATTCAACCAAGCAGACACGAATATTGCTGGCGTGACGGCATTAGGCACGACGTTTGAGGTGCTTGACCTTGGAAAAACGTTTCACTATGTGGGCATACAATTCTTACCCGGCGTGTGGCACGGGAGTCGACATGAGATTGTGGATCGCTATGTCGGTACACCGTATCTTGGAAATTTGCCGTTGATCCAAACGAGCGAGAAACTGGCCAAACTGGATTTCGTCGCAAAGCAATCAGTGTTGGCGGCGCTTGTGCAGTGGTTCGTTGACGAAAAATTAGTAATGGCCAATGTTGTCACCACAAAATTGTTGGCAAATATTGACGATATTCATACCGTGGCAGACATGGCAACCAAAACAAACTTGTCCGCTCGTCAACTACAACGGATTCTCAAACGCACGACTGGATTTTCTCCTCACGATCTACTAAAAGTATTACGTGTGCAACAATCGTTCAAGCAACATTATTTGGAGTTGTACGCCGATCAGTCGCATTTCATTCATTCATTTCGTAAAATCACGGGCTATACACCGACGAAATACGCCAACAAGTTTGATGTCTGATTTATACAATACGAACAACATATCGCTAGCTAAACTGATTGCTCCAACATTAATTAAGGAGCACGTATGGCAAAGTCGAATGCAATTGGATGGTTTGATATTTATGTAAGCGATATGGATCGGGCTGTCGCGTTTTATGAAGGCGTGCTCCAGCAAAAACTGCAGCAAATGGGCGATTCGACGGGTGAGACGCAGATGATGAGTTTTTCCGGTGATATGAAGTCTTATGGCGCATCGGGTGCTTTAGTGAAGTCAGCCCATTCTCGCCCCGGCATGGGTGGAACGATGGTGTACTTCAGCGTGGAAGATTGCGCGGTAGAGGAATCGCGTCTTGTTGCCGCTAACGGCAAAATAGTGAGGCCAAAGTTTTCAATTGGCGATTTCGGGTGGGTGACGCTGTGTGAAGACACTGAAGGCAATATGTTCGGTCTCAACTCGATGAAGTAGCCTACTTTTTTTGAAGTTTAAGTAGATTTGCCGATCAAAGTGGCCAGCGTCAATATCCAGGACGACCGGCCGCTTTCCATTTGACTGACGCAATGGTCGTGATCGTTAACCCCGTTGCTCCCTCCGCAGATGCGATCACCCTATCAGGACTTTTGTTCACGGCTGCGGGCGGTTGGCGCGACGAACTCCCAACTCACTAAGACGAGCGCGTGGCGCTGAAAGAATTAACTACGTTGCTCGCACTGGGTGCGGTGTATTCGTTTCAAAAATAAACGACGCCCATTGGCGGGCGGCTTGGCGCAATCTTGTTTGAAAGCGCTTGCCGTTAAATGAGTTTATGACGTAAACGCGCGATTTGAAGTCAGCGATTAAATTTTGGAATGCCATGTTTTGTCATTCCCGCGCAATTAGTACCGACTTGTCGTAGAGCGTTGTAGGCGAAATGTCGATACCGCCTAGCCATGCGACGGTATCAATTGCCACTGCCGCTTTGGTAAAGAGGGTCTTTTGTTTCAGCGGTTCAAACGGACGTTTTTCTAGGTACGGCGTCATGTTGAATAAACGCTATTCGCCGTTCTCAAATGCGAGCTTTAACCGATTGTCGCTAATGGCTTCCACAGCAATTACATCCAATAATGTATTCACGATATTGCTCCTATCTGAGTGGGTAAATGCGGAACGATGCCTCACCCGAAGTCGCAAACTCCCAATCAACGAGCAATTCGTCGATATGCAGATCAACTCATACCTGAACCATTTTTAGTTGACGTGCAGGAAAATGGCCTGCTAATAACGCGCCATCGGCGATAGAAACAACTGTTTTCTCGCCGCTATATCTAACGTGGATGTGGGGCAGATGATGACGATACGTATCCTCACAAAACATTGCAACAACGATACCGTAGAACATAGAAATGATTGCCATACTAACGGTGATGTTGAGTCGAACTATTCTGACTGCTTTAAAAACCAGAGCAGTAACAGGGGGTCAATCACAGGGAGGCTAATCACAGGTCCATCACAGGGGATCTACCATTGAATTTGTAGATGACAATCGTCGAGGAGAAGAGTCGCATTTCTTTTTGACGGGGGTGTGGCTCAAGGCGTCCGCTGTTTGGTTTTTATCGACGCTGCTAGACACTGAAATGCCGCCCTCGTCGCCCACATCATCTGATGCGCATGCCTGGATGGTGTCAATCAGTTCCAACAATCCAACATTTTTACCGCCCGCGATGCTGATTTAGTTAAATGGCTAGACCTCTACACTTGGAGTTTGTCGGCGCGCTTTATCACGTTACCTCTCGCAGACCATACCCACGCAGCGCTGCAGCACAAACACATTTACCCGGAAGCGCGACAACCCCACAATAGAGGTCGCAAAATTGCATTCCATTTTCTTGGCGAACTCTGTGCGTTGCTCCGCATTCGTTAGCGCATGCGCCAGCACGTTGCTCACATCCCCGATGAGCTTTTGTGCGGCCATTGGCTGCATGTTGCCTTGCACTTTCATGCTCGGCGGAAAATCATTGGCAATAGATAATTCGACCCGCCCGCTTGGCTCATTGCCCCCAGCCATTTGTGCATGTAGGCGCGGGTTTGATCCTCGTTTAAAACGGGTATGGCAGTTCCTGTGTGATGATTGAAGCGTGACTGTAGTTTGCTATGAGGTGGCTGGCGGTGTTGTTGAGATGCGTTTAGCGATGTCGATCAACAGAGCATTCGCTGACAAAAGCGTCTGTCGACGGGCAGTTTCAGACGTTTTTATCTGAAGGTGCTTGTCAATAGGCGAGTTTAATTTTAATTCCTGATGCTTAAAATGACGGCGCATTTGCCTGCTGTTTTGCCAGCGCCAGCACAAAATGCATCCCTCAATCAGGGAGCGGCAAAGCAATTTTTAGGACGAATCGGAGGCTGCTAATTAAAATAGGCTGTCAATATTCGCTTGTAGATTCTCAGACGACGCACCGTGAGCGTCGATTCACAAACACCTATTAAAACTACCCCTGCGCTCTAGCCAGCGCCGGATTTTTCTTAAAGTAAGTGCGAATGCCTTCGGATAACGCATCTGCAAACTTTACCTGATAGGCGGGGTTACGTAATTTTTGTTCTTCGTCTGGGTTTGAAATAAATGCAGTTTCGACCAAGATTGACGGAATATCCGGCGCTTTTAAGACGGCGAAGCCTGCTTGCTCTACTTGCGGTTTATGCAGCCGATTAATTTCGCCCAACTCGGCCAATACATATCTACCGATTTTGAGTGAATCATTAATTTGCGCGGTGGTGGAGAGATCAAGCAAAATGCGCGCGAGCCCAGTGTCTTGCGTATTCATATTGATGCCGCCGATTAAGTCCGCCTCGTTTTCTTTATTCGCCAACCACTTTGCTGCCGTAGATGTCGCGCCGCGCTCAGACAAGGCAAATACCGATGAGCCATTTGCTTGTGGGTGAGTGAAGGCATCCGCATGTACGCTAATAAATAAATCCGCTTTCAACCGGCGTGCACGCTGCACCCGGTGATGAAGTGGTACAAAAAAATCTTTATCTCGCGTAAGGGCCACGCGATAGCGCGGATCATCATTAAGCTTATCTTTAATTAAGCGCGAAATCGTGAGTACCACGTCTTTTTCGCGTGTGCCTAAGCGACCGACTGCACCGGGGTCTTCGCCTCCGTGGCCAGGGTCAAGCACCACCACAAACGGTCGCGGTGGTTTTTTGCCCGCGATGATGGCTGGCGACCCTGGCGTCTTACCTGCGGCGGCAGCTCCGCCCGCCACAGCCGTGGGAGGTGTGCCCACACCGCTTGGTTTATTATTTGCTGGTGTAGATGGCTTATCTGGCGATGCGGGCACGGATTCACTAGGGTTAGAGGCGCTAGATGAATTGGATAAATTGGTGGGGGATGTGGTTGCGCTCGGCAGACCATGGCCGAATGCGGCGGTATCTTCGTTTAGCAAGGCCAACATCGGGTCAGCCGGCTTCGCGGGGTAAATGTCGAGCATTAAGCGATGGCCGAATTCGCCGACAGGTGCAACAGCAAACACCTGTGGCAGCACTTCTGTTTTTAAGTCGAGCACGACGCGCACAACATTAGGACGGTTTAATCCCACCCGTACCGATTTGATGTAAGGGTCGTCATTGCCGACCTTAGCGGCGAGAGTTTTGAGCGTCTCGCCTAGTTCAACATTTTCGATATCGAGGACGAGGCGCTCTGGGTCTTTAACAAAAAAATATTTGAATACGAACGCACTTGATGCCTCAAACGTCACGCGCGTATATTCCGAAGCGGGCCACACGCGGGCGGCGTTTATTTTCGTGGTTTGCTTTGTTGCTGGATTGATGGCGGGCCTGGTGGTGGGCTTTGTGGCCGAACTAGCATCTGTTGAAACTAAGGATGCGAAATGCGTTAACGGCAGGAGTGCTGCTGCGCTTACAAATGTGCGCCGTGAGACAACGACGTCAGTTACGCATATAACTTCGTCAGCAATGCATGGCCCGTTGGGGTATTCGATTTGAGGTGGATTAAGCGGGTGTCGGTGGTCGTTAGCGTCAATGACAATGTCACGTCGGCTATCGGCAGCGACAGTCCCGCCCCGAGCGCTTTTTCCGGCCACTCGATGAGGCAAATCGCCTCGGTATTCATGTAGTCGCGAAAACCGGCTTCGTGCCATTCGTCTGGATCACTTAAACGATAAAAATCAAAGTGATACAAGTTTAAGCTAGAAACAGCATAAACTTCAACTAATGCGTAAGTAGGGCTTTTTACGCGTCCCGTAAAGCCTAAACCACGCAATAGGCCGCGGGCAAGAGTGGTTTTGCCTGCGCCTAAATCGCCCTGTAAAAACAGCACGAGTCCCGGCGACAGCAATGGCGAGAGCTGCGCCCCAAACGCTAACGTTGCTGCCTCATCGGCTAATGTTTCGTGATAATTATTTTCGGTCTGAATTTGCATCGGCTACACTCTTTTTATGGCGCCATTAAACAAAAAATCAGATCTTACCAAGCTCGCCCGCGATATCAAACGCTGGGGTTTGGAGTGTGGCTTTCAAGAGCTCGGCATCACCGACACTGACCTTAAACGTGAAGCCACGCTGCTTGATGAATGGCTCGCCAGCGGCTATCACGGTGGTATGGATTATATGGCGCGTGGTGCAAAAAACCGTGCTTCGCCAAGTGCAATGGTGCCCAACACAGTGCGAGTGATTACTGTGCGACTCAACTATGTTGCGCCAGATGCGAAAGATGCGTGGGAGGTAATCGACGCTGGTGAGGCCGCGTTTATTTCACGCTATGCACTAGGCCGCGACTATCACAAAGTATTGCGCACCAAGCTGCAACTATTGGCCGATAAAATTGCGGCGGAGGTTGGTGAACAATTTAAGTACCGCGTATTTACCGACTCCGCGCCGGTAATGGAAGTCGCCCTCGCCACCAAAGCAGGCATCGGCTGGCGCGGTAAACATACGCTGTTATTAAATCGTGATGCAGGCTCGCTATTTTTTCTAGGCGAGATTTACGTCAATCTTGCGTTACCAATTGACACACCCATCACGGAGCACTGTGGGTCTTGTACCAAGTGCATCGACATCTGCCCGACAAAAGCCATCATCGCACCCTATGTCGTCGATGCACGCCGCTGTATATCGTATCTGACGATTGAAAATAAGGGTGCGATTCCGATTGAATTTCGTGAAGCCATCGGCAATCGCATTTACGGCTGCGATGATTGTCAGCTAGTTTGCCCATGGAATAAATACGCGGTAAAAACAGTGGAGGCAGATTTTGCGATACGTCATGGCCTTGACGATATTTCGCTGGTCGAACTATGGTCATGGCGCGAGGACGAATGGCTCAAACGCATGGAGGGAAGCGCGATTCGGCGCATCGGCTATGAATGCTGGCGGCGTAATTTAGCCGTCGCGATGGGGAACGCGTTACGGTCTGATTTAGTTCCGGCTGAGGTGCGCGATGAGGTTTTGCAAAAGTTGCGTAATGCGCTCACGGATGTGACCACCAGTGGTCTTGTGCTCGAACATGTTACTTGGGCGCTCGATGTGCCTCACTAGAAATAATTGCTCAATCTAATGGTCGCTCGCGGTATGTAAAGTCGGCGTTCGTCGGTATCAATACCTACAAACTCAATTCGCTGCGCGAACCCAAGCGCATCAGCTTCAGCGAGGTATCATCGGTCTTTTTGTAAATCAGCACTAGGTCTAATTTGAGATGACTGTCACTATGTTCTTTCCAGTCGCTGGTTAATGGTTAATGGATGGTCGCGGTGGTGCCGTGCTAATTCAATTTGCAAATCTATGGTTAATTCATTCGCTCTCAAATCTTGTCATTCCGAACGGTTTTATGTGAGGAATCCTATCCGCATGATTGCACGAGCAATGCGTATTTTGGCGATCAACGCGGATAAGATTCCTCGTCGCATGATGAAGCCATGCTCTGATAGGCGAGACCGCGTTTTGTTGTTGATAACGAAAAGCAATCCTGCATTAATGATTTTGAAGAGCAATAACGGTAGATCGCTGGCTAACACAACCAATGCCAGCATCAAATCTGAATTGAGCGTCGTCGGGTGCAGCCCTTTCGTTTCTCGCTTGTAATCGCGTTTGAATTGACTGGTTCTCTCAATTGTCCGCATGTAGGTGAGCCATCAAGGTTTCTACGCTATTGAAAGAGGGTAAATTTTGATCTCGCGCTTCCTTCATCGTCGCAATCGTGCTGGCATTTGGTATTAACGGGCTAAACGGTAATTATGGTCGTGCGCTACCTTTGTCAGCATCATCCGTATCGAATCCGACACCGTAAGCCCCATCGCTGCCAGCACCGCTGCGGCCACTGCTTTTATGGCGCCATCTATGCGCGTTTGCACTAATGATTAGCTGCCATGATCGTTACGCAATCAAATTTATGCATGAGATTGGAATGCAATTTTTAGTTAGCCAGCCGACGCTGCCGCCAATTGCATTCAGGCTTCAAAAAATTCGTGGACGTAATTGAGCGCTGTGATCACCGCAAGCGCTCAGTGGGTCATTTTCATAAGGAATTAATACTAACTTCGCCGCCCGGCAAGCCGAGCCCAGCGAGCTACCCCAACATCAACAAATTCACCCGCTTAACAAACCCAGCGGGGTCTTCTAATTGACCGCCTTCGGCCAGTAGTGATTGCTCAAACAACATGAGGGACAAATCATCAAAGCGCGATGATGCTTCCTCTGCTTGAATTTTTTTCACTAGCGGGTGATCGGGATTTATCTCTAGTATTGGTTTGACGGTATTCACTTTTTGCCCGGCTGCTTTGAGCATGCGCTCCAGATTGCCGGAGAGTTCATTCTCATCCACCACTAAACACGCTGGGGATTCGGTTAAGCGATCGGTGACGCGCACTTCTTTGACGCGCTCACCTAATGCGGCTTTGATTTTATCGGTGAGAGGCTTCATTTCATCGGCGATTTTCTCGGTCGCTTTTTTCTCAGCCTCGTCGGTGAGTGCGCCGAGATCGAGGTCACCCTTGGCAACGGATTGCAATTTCTTGCCGTCCACTTCCTCAAGCGAGCCTAACCACCATTCATCAACAGACTCCGTCAGCAGCAATACTTCGATACCTTTTTTCTTGAACACTTCTAAGTGCGGACTATTTTGCGCGGCGACCAAGGTGTCTGCAGTGACGTAATAAATTTTGTCCTGTCCGTGCTTCATCCGGCTAATGTAATCGGCGAATGATACGGTTTGGCTGACGGCGCCTGATTCATTAGTCGAATTAAAGCGTGAGAGTTTGGCGATGCGCTCTTTATTGGCGTGGTCTTCGCCGATGCCTTCTTTGAAGACGCGACCAAAGGCATCCCAAAACTTTGTGAATTTTTCTTTATTGTTTTCTGCTAAATCATCCAGCAGGCTCAATACTTTTTTAACGCATCCTGAGCGTATCGCGTCCACGTCTTTCGACTCCTGCAAAATCTCGCGTGAGACATTCAACGGCAGATCATTTGAATCCACGACTCCTTTAACGAAACGTAAATAGCGCGGCAATAATTGCTCCGCATCTTCCATGATGAACACCCGTTTAATGTAGAGCTTCAGGCCATTTTTACGCTCGCGATCAAACATATCAAAGGGCGCCTGCGATGGGACATAAAGTAGCTCGGTGTATTCTTGGCGGCCTTCGACCCTTGCGTGGGTCCAGGCTAGCGGCGGCTGCCAATCATGTGAAACGTGTTTATAAAATTCTTCATATTGCGCATCCGTTATTTCGGATTTTGGCCGCGCCCAAATAGCGCTCGCCTGATTGATGGTTTCATCTTCATCTTTAACTACCTGCGTTTGTTTTTCTTGATCCCACTCCGATTTTTTCATCACAATGGGCAGCTGAATGTGATCTGAATATTTGCGAATAATAGATTTCAAACGCCAATCGTCGAGGAAATCTTTAGCGTCATCTTTTAGGTGCAGCACAATTTCAGTACCGCGCGACGCCATCTCGACGGTTTCCAAACTAAATTCGCCATCGCCTTTCGATTCCCAGCGCACGCCATCACTGGCGGGGGCATCTGCTCGGCGAGTGGTGAGAATGACGTTATCCGACACAATAAATGCGGAGTAAAAACCCACGCCGAATTGGCCGATTAAGTTGGCGTCTTTTTTCTCATCGCCAGATAACTTGGCGAAAAATTCCTTCGTGCCTGATTTCGCAATCGTGCCAATATTGGCGATCACTTCATCGCGTGACATGCCGATGCCATTGTCACGAATGGTCAGGGTGCCTGCCTCTTTATCAAAAGAGATGCGAATTTTTAAGTCGCTATCGTTCTCAAATAATGATGGCGTGGTGACCGCTTCAAAACGCAATTTATCGGCAGCGTCCGATGCGTTAGAGATTAATTCGCGCAGAAAAATTTCGCGATTGGAGTACAGCGAGTGAATCATCAGCTGTAACAATTGCTTCACTTCGGTTTGAAAGGCGAGGGTTTCTTTTTGTGGGGCGGCGGTTTCTGTGGGAGCGGCGATTGTCATGGCTGTAGGTGTCTTAGTTGAAGGAAGGGGTTGATTTTATTAGGAAATTTCTAGGGCTGAATAATTGCGTCCTACGCATATTGGGGGCGATAAGCGTTTTTCAAGTCGTCGTGAATGTGGATAGCAGAAAAATGGGGGAACTAAATTCGCACCGAGTTGACAGACATCAGTATCCAGTGAGTGGATGTTGTTGTAGGTGCAGTTGAAGTGTAGTTGTTGTTGTTGCTGTTGTAGTCTGCAGTTGTTTTAATGGCAGGTGTTGTTTGCAATAGTAGTTAGCAGCAAGCAAGGCGTCCCCGCATCGTCCTCCCTTCGATGCGGGGATTTTTTTGGCTGAATTTAACGCTAAAAATATAAAGTCCTTTACTGACGGGCTCTTTTAGCATTTTTGCCTGAAAAAAGCCGCCAATAAAGGGCTTTACTATTTTAATAATGTCTCGCGTAGTTGTTACGCCGCATCATCTTGCTTCGATTGCAATACTGGCTCGATGCTGCCGCCAGTGCTCGCGATGGCGGGCGCACGCTGTTCCGGCGGCTTGGCGTTGGCGAAATATTGATTTGCCCACGCGCCGAGCGAATCCATATAGGTGTAGAGCACGGGGACTACCACTAGCGTCATGATGGTGGAGGTAATAATGCCACCGATCACTGCATGCGCCATCGGCGATTGCTGTTCGGAGCCTGCACCGAAGGCCAGTGCTAGAGGCAACATGCCGAATATCATCGCGAGCGTTGTCATCATGATGGGGCGTAACCGCACTTGACCTGCGTTCAGAATGGCGTCGTGCCGCGATAGCCCTGCGCGAATGCCGTGATTGGTAAAATCCACCAACAAAATCGCATTTTTTGTCACTAAGCCCATCAGCATGATGAAGCCGATGACAGAAAATAAATTGAGCGTGGAACCGAATAGCAAAAGCGCTAAAAATACGCCGATGAGGGATAACGGCAGCGAGGCCATAATCGCCAATGGCTGCAGGAAGCTGCCGAATTGCGAGGCCAAAATAAAGTAGATAAAAATTACGCCAAGCGCGAGTGCGGCAATAGCTGGGCCAATCGACTCTGCCATATCTTGCGATGAGCCGCCATACTGAAAACGATAGCCTGGCGGCAAGTCAATTGTGTCCGCAATTTTCTTAACTTCGGCCGACATATCGCCGGCGTTTACGTCTTTGCTGATGCCGGAGATAACGCGAATTTGGCGCTGTAAATTTCGTCTATCGATACGCCGCTCTGATACGCTCGGTTCAAAATTGGCGATTTGACGTAATGGCACCATGCGCGGCGAGCCATCGGCGTTCAACCCATTCGCGCGCACATAAATTTTATCCAAGTCACCTATACCGGTGCGCGCCTCGCGAGGCAGGCGTACCACCACTTGATGATTCTCACCATCTGGACCTTCCCATTGGCCGGCGGGCTCACCAGCAATCAAGGTGCGCGTGGTTACGCCAATTTCATTCATCGACACCCCAAGGTCAGACGCTAGTTCACGATTAATGGTGATGTCGAGCGCAGGGTTCGTGGGCTTAAACGAAGACTCAATATCAACTAAGCCCTTCACTTTTTTCATCTCCGTGATGAGCTGTTGTGAGATTCTGTCCAGGTCTTTAATATCCGGGCCCATTACAAAAACTTGAATCGGGCGATTAAAGCCTATATTTATTTCTAATCCAGCAATACGGTTCAAGCGATTACGCACCGCGTCATCTAACTCTTTTTGGCTTAGCTTGCGGCTTTCTTTTGGCGTGAGCTCAAGTTCAAACCAAGCGCTGGTTTTATTTACGTTTTTTGAGATGCGTTTAATCTCCGGAAAATCTTTCAGCGCCAACTCAACCTGTTCAGCTTTGGTATTAGTGTAGGCCAGCGATGAGCCAATCGGCGTTTGAATCTGTACGCTCGTCCAATTGTTATCCTCCTGTGGCACAAACTCGGTGCCGATGAGTGGCATCAGCAAAAAGCTGCCGAAGAAGATGGTGGCTGCTACAGCCAAGGTGGTTTTACGTTTGTCGAGTGAATAGCGCAGCCAGCCATCATATTTTTTATGTAGCCATTCCATGCCTTGGTCTTGTTTATCAAGCAAGTATTTAAGCGGCTTCCAATCCATCCACTTTGATCGTGGGTCGTGCCAAATGGCGGATAACATCGGGTCAAGCGTAAATGAGACAAACAGCGATACCAACACCGCCACTACCACCGTCACGCCGAATTGTAAAAAGAATTTACCGATAATGCCGTCCATAAAGGCGACCGGTAAAAACACCGCAACAATCGTGAACGTGGTGGCCATTACCGCAATGCCGATTTCGTTGGTTGCCTCAAATGCCGCCTGACGATGCGTCTTGCCCATCGCCATATGCCGCACAATGTTTTCTCGCACCACGATCGCATCATCAATCAAAATGCCAATCGAGAGCGACATCGCCAACAACGTCATAAAGTTAATGGTGAAACCCATCGCATACAGCACAATAAACGTGGCGAGTAATGAGATGGGCAGGGTCAAGCCAGTAATCACCGTCGAGCGCCATGAGTGGAGAAAGAAAAAGACGATCAGGACGGTGAGAAACGCGCCTTCAAGAATGGTCACTTTCACGTTATTTACGCCATCCTTGATAAAGGTTGAGCGGTCAAACGTAACCTCTAAACTAATATCGGCCGGCAACACTTTTTTGAGTTCCCCAACTTGTTTCTTTATCGCGTCCGCCATCTCGATGGTATTCGCGCCGCGCGTTTTGCGTATTTGTATCGAGATTGCACGCTTACCATCTTGGGTAGAAAAAGAGGTTTCCTCGCGCTTGGCATCAGCGACATCCGCAATTTGATCGAGCGTGATGGCCGTTGTGCTTCCACTAGTACCACGACGAGCGACAATAATGCGTTGAAATGCTTCGACCGAGCGGATTTTGCCCTGCACGCGCACCAGCCGTTCACTGGTTTCAGAAATCAGTGCGCCTGCTGAAATATCTTGATTCTCCGCGCGTATAGCGCTAATCACCTCGTTCACGCCGATGCCAAACGCCGCCATTTTTTCAGGCTTTAAGTTGATCGCCAGCTCGCGCCCCACGTCACCTGACAATGAAATATTGCCGACACCCGCTGCACCCTGTAAACGCTTCACAACGAGCTGGTCGGCTAAGTCTGATATTTCGCGAAGCGAGCGTGAATCTGATCGCATGGCTAAATACAGTATCGGCTGATCATCATCCATGCTGGCGCGTGAAACGGTAGGTTCGCCGACATCGCGATTAAACCGCCGTCGCGCTTCAGCGACTTTATCGCGCACATCCTGAATAGACACGCGCGGGTCCACCGTTAGTTGAAATTCCACCACCACAAAGCCAAAGCCAATTTGTGCGCCCGAGCGAATAGTTTTTACGCCATTGATGGTGTTAACGGCCTGCTCGATCGGTCGCACTACGTCTTGCTCCACTGCCTCAGCGGATGCGCCTGGATAGGGTATGTTGATGATGGCGACAGGAACCGCAATATCGGGCAATTGATCAACCGATAGGCGCAGGTATGAAAAAATGCCCAGCACCATGAGGGCGGCAATGACCATCGTCGCAAATACGGGATTGTTAATTGAAACTTTGGTCATCCACATGGGGGTGCTCCGAGGGGTTGGTTGATTCTTAAATTAGGGTAGCGATGAAGACTATCCATTGAGCAATGACGGGGCTTCTGGGAAACCGCCCATTCCACAGGCACTTGCAGCTGTCTTTGCCTCGAAACACTCGTCAATCGGCGAGTTTTATTTTTTAGCGTCAACTACGGCAGCAGGTGGTGCAGCACTTTTGAATATCGCCGTTGCACCCACTTTTAAGCCATCCATCTTCACCGCAACAACTTCTGTGCCTTCTGCTAATCCCTCACGAATCTCCGCTAATCCTAGATCAACATTGCGTAATCCTACGGTCACAGGCTTGCGCTCAATCCTATTTTTGTCGATGATGAACACAAAGTTTTGCCCGCCTTCTTCGCGCACGGCGACCAATGGTATTGCGTTCACGGCGGCGCTAGATGCGGCGGCTAATTTGCCGCTGGCGAACATGCCGCCCTTGAGCGCTTGTTCGGGGTTAGGAATTGACACAAAAATGGCAATTGCGCGTGAGCCTGCTTCTGCCGATGGGTTGATGCGTTCTACCTTGCCCGTAAATTGGCGCGTCTGAAAACCATCCACCGTAAATGAAATTGCTTGGCCAATTTTTACATTTGGAATATCGGCCACTGGAACCATGGCTTCCAATTCCATTTTGGTCAGGTCAACGATTTGCATCACCTGCATGTCGGGCGAGATTTTTTCACCGATATTGACCATACGTTTCGCGACAACACCATCGAATGGTGCGCGAATGGCGGCGTCGTTGAAGGCGCGTTGTGAGATTGCTGCCTGCGATTCGGCGGCGACCAAGTTAGCGCGCGCCACGGCGGCGTTGCTTGTTACAGCATCTAAGGCATTTTGTGAAATGAAATTTTTAGCGACTAACTGGCGATTATTCGCTTCATTTTTTGCGGCCAATTCTAGTCTGGCTTTCATTTCCGCCACGTTTGCCTGTTGCGCGTCAAGGCGCGCGCGTAGGTCTTGGGTATCGAGCGAGACTAACACTTGACCAGCACTCACGCGTTGCCCTTCTTGAACGTGAACTTTGGATACCTCCGCGGCAACTTTTGATTTCACCATCGCTTGCGTGAGCGGGGTCAAGGTGCCTGATAGGGGAATCACGTTACCTAAGTCGCGCGGCGTGACGCGAGCAATATCGCGCTCGACAAACTCAAATACTTTTAGCTCATCTTTTTTAGGTTCGACCTTTTTCGCGTTGCTGGCACGCCATGCCACCACGCCGCCAAGCGCCAACGCGATCGTGATGACAACGACAACAGGCTTTGTCAGGCGGGTCCAACGGCGTTTACTGGCTGGCGGGGTTGAAAAGTCATTTGGCATAGTGGGCGCGGTTTTGTGAAGTTGTATTGTTTGTATTTTGCGGTGGAAGTTCGCAGACTTCCATTTAGACGCGACGAAATGCGGATACAGATTCGCCATTCGATGAAATGCGGGATGAATTACAGATGGATTACGTTACGACGGGCGCTTGTCGTGCTCAGGAAGCCGAGCTCGCGCCATCCATGGCTTGTATACGCGTGTTAGACACCAGCTGCGGCCGCCACAGTTTAGTAGCGATATCAAGTACGCCTTGCGGCGTTAGCCGCACGTTTGATTTTATTTCATTAATTGGTTGCCGCAAATACCCTAATGCGGGGATAAGCGTTGCCACGGCATCGGTGCTGCTGATGGCAGATGCCAAGGTTTGCTTGGAGAGTTTTTGCCCATCCGCATTAACCGCGATGGGAATATGCAAGTAGCTTGGCGTGCGGTAACCCAGTAGGCGCTGTAAGTAGATTTGCCTAGGCGTGGAATCAAGCAAATCTGCGCCGCGCACGACATGGGTGACTTGACTGGCCGCGTCATCCACCACGACGGCTAATTGGTAAGCAAATAAGCGGTCGCGCCGTCTAACAATAAAGTCACCAATCTCAGCGGAAATATTTTGCGCCTGCACGCCTTGAACCCGATCATGAAAGGTAATGCTGTTGCAGTCTGTTAACAGCCTAATGGCGTTTGATGGATGCTCAATTTGTAGATGCCGACATGTACCCGGATACACCATACCCTCGATCCCCGAGCTTGGAGAGGAGTCAGCAATTTCTTTTCGTGAGCAGCGGCACGCGTACACTTGCTTTTGCGCCATCAGTGTTGCCAGTGCGTCTTCATAGCGTTGTTTATGGCGTGACTGCACAATAATTTCACCATCCCAGCGAAACCCAAATTGATGCAGCGTGGCAACAATGTCATCCGCATATTCTGGTTTGCAACGCGTCTCGTCAATATCCTCAATGCGGAGCAGCCACTGACCACCATGTGCGCGGGCATCGCAGTAGCTTGCAACGGCGGCAATGAGGGAGCCCATATGCAAAGGCCCGGTGGGCGAGGGCGCAAATCTGCCGACATAACCTGATGTTGTCATGATGTGAGCAAAATTGATTTCGCAACTGCTGATTTTTCAAGCTGCTCAATAAACCAGCGCTGTGCGCGACCGGTTCGATTCGCCCGCCACGCCACACATACTTCGCTCGTTGGGCGCGGGTTGGTGACCTCAATGGCGAATAATCGTTTAGCGTTAATTTCGGGTGTAGCCAAATGGGTTGGCAAAAAGCCGACGCCTAAGCCGGCAATATGCGCGTTTAATTTGTCGCGCATGGTGGGCACGGTAAGCACATCTTGCCCATTAATTAAGCCTACAGTGCGCGGCGGCAACAGCCTCGAACTATCCGCCACGCTCACCGCACGGTAGCGCAAGACAGTGGCCTCAGTCAGTGGGCGTTTTTCCCGCGTAATTGGGTGCTGAGGGCTGGCCACAAATACCCACTGCCATTCGCCCAGCGGTAGCGTGGCATAACCGCCGCCACTACCAATAGGGGGTATATCGGTGCCGGCACCAATCACTAAATCTGCCCGTTCGGATAACAGCGCATCCCACGTGCCGCCAAACACTTCTGTGAGTAACTTTATGCGCGTACCCGATTGCTCACGCTCAAACTGCGCCACCAGCGGATAAAGAGCGGGTATGCCGATGATCGTATCGACCGCGATACGTAGCTCAGTCTCCCAGCCTTTCGCGATTTGCTGCATGCGGCACTCTAGATCCGCTGCCGCCTTTAGTAAAATGCGCCCCTCATTGAGCAGTTCGTGCCCGGCGGCGGTAAGGGATGAGCGTCGCCCTTCTTTACTAAATAACGCCACGCCAAGCGTTAACTCAAGCTGCTGCATGGTGTAGGTGAGTGCGGACGGCACGCGATGTAATTCAGTCGCCGCGCGGGCGAAAGAACCATTGCGCTGAATCGCGTCCAATGCCTGTAATGCGTCAAGCGTGAGCTTCATGTTCAAATAATTTGAATTGATTGATGAAAATTATCCGCTTGTCGCCCCGCAATCGCAAGCGCATATTATTAATGTTGGTGATTTTTGCTCTCAGGTCGGGCGAAAGCTGTAAATGTAAATCAAATATGGAGATTCAAAATGATTGAATTACGAAAATCCCAAGAGCGTGGCTACGCTGACCGGGGCTGGCTAAAAAGTTTTCATAGTTTTTCATTCGCAGACTATTACGACCCTAAATTTATGCATTTTGGTGCGCTGCGTGTGATCAACGATGATGTGATTGCGCCCGGCATGGGATTTGGCACGCACGGGCATCGCGACATGGAGATCATCACCTATGTGCTCGAAGGCGCTATCGGTCACAAAGACAATATGGGCAATGGCTCATCCATTAAGCCTGGCGACGTGCAGCGTATGAGCGCTGGCATCGGCGTGGAGCATTCAGAATTCAATCACGCCCCCAATAAAGCGACCCATTTGTTGCAAATATGGATTCAGCCGAATCAGCTTGGCATCACGCCATCATACGAAGAAAAAAATTTCGCTGAGGCAGATAAGCGCGGCAAATTATGCATTGTCGCTTCAGCTGACGCACGTGATGGCTCGGTAAAAATTCATGCGGATGCAAATGTCTATGCAGGATTATTTAACGCTGCCGAGTCCGCCACGCTCAATGTTGCCGCCGGGCGCCGTGTATATGTGCATGTGGCGCGCGGTGCGGTGACGGTGAACGGTCAACAACTGGGTGCGGGCGACGCGCTGAAGTTGACCAACGGCAATGAAGCAGCAACGATCATCATTCAAGACGGCAGCCACGCCGAAGTGTTGGTGTTCGATTTAACGTAAATTTAGTGTAATTGAGCTAGCGTAGTTTTTTTAATTGTCTAATTGTTTCGTTCTTAAGGAGTTCATCATGTTTTTTCAAATTCTCAAGTCGACAATGGTCGCCGCATTTGTCGCCTCTGCGGCAATGTCGGTCATGTCAGCCGATGTCGGCGCGCAAGCACAAGCGCCATTCAGCAAAGATTTTTCAGTCCAGCCTTCAGGCGAATATATGCTCGATAAGTCGCACGCGTCGGTGACCTGGCGCCTATCGCACTTAGGGCTATCTCAATACACCGCGCGCTTTGACAAGATGGATGGCAAAATCAATTACACTCCTGCGACTTCAAGTGCTAGCACGGTCGAGTTCACAATTGACGCCACGTCGATGAATACCGGATTAGCGCCATTTAATAAAAAGCTGCAAGCACCTGAATATTTTGACGCGGAAAAAAACCCCACCATCACCTTCAAATCAACCAAGATTGAGCCAATCGCGGGTGGCAAATTTAAAATGACAGGCGATATGACCTTGCGCGGTGTCACCAAGCCGATGACTTGGGATGTGACCTTTAACGGCGGCGTTTATAACCGCTTCGCCCAAGCGCACGCGGTGGGCTTCTCGGCGAAAGGCATGGTGAAGCGCTCTGACTGGGGCATGAAAGAATTAATACCGGTGATCGGTGACGATGTGGAAGTGTTGATTGAAGTTGAATTTAACCAACGTGCGGCTAATTTATAACCATCGCTACCTAAATTCTGCAACGCGATAAATGATGCCTACAAATAACCGCCCGAGTATCACCGCAAACAGCCGCCCGAGCACTATCGCAAACAGCCGCTACACCTTGCCTGCCATCGCTTTCCATTGGCTGATGGCGCTTCTCATCTTCGTGGCGCTGGCAATGGGTTTGTATATGGTTGATCTGCGCATTAGCCCTGACAAATTAAAGCTCTACGCATGGCATAAGTGGATTGGCGTGACGGTATTTGGTTTAGCCGCACTTAGGCTTTGGTGGCGGCTATATCAAGCCCCACCGCCAGAGCCTGCAATGCCCGATTGGCAGCGCAATGCCGCTAAAGCAACGCATTATTTTTTCTATGCACTATTTTTTATCATTCCGATATCGGGCTGGTTATTTTCATCCGCCAAAGGATTTCAAACGGTGTATCTCGGTATCATCCCTTTGCCAGATCTGATCGATAAAAATGATGAGATCGCGCCCGTCATCAAGCTGGTGCATTTATGGGCGGGTTACCTGCTGGGCGGCTTGCTGGTGCTACATATTGCGGCGGCGTTAAAGCATCAATTTATCGATAAAGATGGTCTGATGAATCGGATGAATCCGTTTCGGCGCGGGTAGAAACTTCATTTCCGAGTATTTGCTTTAAGCGGCTAAACAGTAGAGGAGCCTTAATTTGCGCTCGGGTGAGATTTCTCACATAAAACCGTTCGGAATGACAAGTGGACTAGTTGCGTGGTAATACATTGATAATTCAACTGGATAGGAAAAAAACATGAAACAACGCTTTACACCTTATGCACTTTTGTCATTTGCATTATTTGCCGCCGCCTTTGCGACCAGTGCTGAGGCCAGCAACTTAAAGCTCGATCCCGCAAAAAGTACTATTGGTTTTAGCTTTAGTCAGCTTGGTGTGCCGTTGAAGGGGAAATTTACGAAGTTTGATGCGACTCTATTTTTTGACGCAAAAAAACTCGACGCCACCAAAGCCGAATTTGGCGTTGACGTAGGCTCAGTTGATTTAGGTGACAAGGCCTACAACGATGAGACCAAAAGTGCGGTGTGGTTAAATGTAGGCAAATTTCCTCGCGCCACATTCATAGTCGATAAGGTAGTGTCGCTCGGCGGTAATAAATTTGAAGCGACCGGCAAGCTCGCGATCAAAGGTGTCAGCCAATTGATCAAAGCACAATTTAGCGTGACTGAAAGTGCGACGCCGGTGGTGGAAGGTGCATTCACCATGAAGCGACTCGGGTGGAAAATCGGCGATAAAGAGTGGGGTGACACTTCGGTTGTGGCCGATGATATAAAAGTGTCATTCAAATTCACCACAACTAAATAATAAAATGCCAACAAAAATTATTGCCTTTGCGGGCTCAAACCGGGTGGGCTCGATTAACCGAATTGCACTTGGTTTCGCCGTAAATGGCGCAAGCCAATCGGAAGCAGAAGTCGACGTAATCGCGCTACATGACTACGCACTCCCGCTATATGATGCCGATTGGCACGGCACTCACGGCGTGCCAGAGGCGGCGAGACAACTACGCGCAAAAATGATCGCCGCCGATGGGTTACTCATCGCCAGCCCTGAATACAATTCATCCATCACGCCTCTACTAAAAAATACCATCGATTGGCTAACACAATCAGTCAGCGAAGGCTTGGGCGTTGGCGGCGGCAGGCTGCCATTTGAAGGCAAAATTACTGGCCTAATGAGCGCGTCCGCAGGCGGCTTCGGCGGGATACGCGCACTACCGCATGTGGCGAGTATTTTTTCTAATCTAGGCGCTGTCGTGCTGCCGATTGTAGCGATACCTGGCGGCGATAAGATCGTGAATGCAGATGGTACTATCGGCAATGCACGCGCAGTAGCAAGTCTAGAGGCGCTCGGCGTAAGCGTGGCAAAATTGGCGAGTGCTACAAAGCATCGATAGACGCAATATGACGAACGGGGCGAACAGAGTGAATACCTCGCCGCTGTGAAAAATTCGGAAGAAAACACAGGACTCACTATGCCCACACTAGAATTAAACGAACAAAATTTCAACGCCACCATCGAGAGCGGCAAAACAATCATCATCGATTTTTGGGCGCCATGGTGTGGCCCATGCCGTGCATTTGCGCCGACCTTTGAAGCGGTCGCGGAAGAATTTCCCGACGTCGTTTTCGCCAAAATAAATACTGAGGCAGAGCCCGAATTAGGGGCGGCGTTTAACATCCGCTCCATCCCCACACTCATGGTATTTCGCGAGCAAGTCGTGCTCTACACCGAGGCCGGGATGCTGCCTAAATCGGGGCTGCAAGAAGTGGTTAAAAATGCACTTGCCATCGATATGGTAAAGGTACATCAAGAGATAGCGGAACAAGAAAAAAATACTTCGGTGAATTAAGTTTAAAAGATATAGATGCAATCCTGGCGGGCATTTTCAATCGATATTGACTGAAAATACCCGTATTCAGTAGGCCTTAGTAATTTGACCACTAGTTGTCGATAGCCCGCAGAGGCCCCAGAGATATTCCTCAGAGATCCATCATACGGCTTCGCAGACACTTAATCGCCTCCTTAGCGCTTACTTTGCATTCAGTTACGTTAAACTCTCGGCTACATTACGGCAATACAAACATTGCCGCTTAATTGCTGCCTAACCTAACTACATCACGCGCATTCAGGAGCCTATTTTGCTATCCATTATTCAAGCCGCCGGTTGGACTATCTGGTTAATCATTTTGTGCTCTGTGATTTGTTTTGCCATTATCGGTGAGCGGTTTTGGACTTTACGGCGTAAGGCGGTATTGCCACCGACATTATTTGCGGACACCGTGGATGCTTTTCGCGTGCAGGGCGCGACGCCGGATTTATTGGCGAAGTTAAATGCGAATTCATTTCTAGGTCGGGTGTTCGCGGCCGGTTTGGCGAATGCGGCGGCGACGCGCGAAATCATGAAGGAATCAATGGAAGAAACCGGGCGTGCGGTGATGGTGGATATGGAGCGATTTTTAACCGGGCTCGGTACAATTGCCACTGTTGCGCCGCTGTTGGGGTTATTTGGCACCGTCATCGGCATGATTGATATTTTTGGTGCGTCGGGGCCACAGGGGCAAAATCCAGCGCAGTTGGCGCAGGGTATTTCGGTGGCGCTATACAACACGGCAGGGGGCATTGCGGTCGCGATGCCAGCGTTGATTTTTTATCGTCATTTTCGCGGCAAGGTGGATGTGATGGTGGTTGATATGGAGCAGCAGGGCATTAAATTGGTTGAAACCTTGCACGGGGATCGCAAGTGAATTTCCGTCGCGGTCGCGTTCGAGAAGAGCCTGAGATCAACTTCATTCCGCTGATTGATTTACTGCTGGTGATTTTGATTTTTGTGATGGTGACCACCACCTATTCGAAGTACGCAGAGTTACAAATCAATCTACCGGAAGCCTCCGCTGAAAAAGCGCCAGAGCGCCCGCAGGTGCTAAATATCGCGGTGGATGCGGGCGGCAAATATGCGATCAATAATTTACCGATTAATTTTTCCGGCATTCCAGCGTTTGCAAATTTGTTGAAAGAAGCCGCGAATGCGGCGCAAATGAAAGACCCGGTGATCGCTATTGGCGCTGATGCGGGAGCGACCCACCAAGCGGTGGTGAATGTGATGGAGGCAGCACGTTTGGTGGGTTTCACCAAAATATCGTTCACCACGCAAGTCAAAGGTGGGAAGTAATTTTCTAGTGGTGCGAGGCAATTGATGCGCGCCAAGCTTGAACAATTTTTTCTTGCCGAGTGGCAGCGAGTCTCTGAATGGCAATTATTGTTGCGACCGTTGTCGGGGTTGTATGCGCTCATTATCGCGCTACGCCATTTGATGTACCACGTGGGCTTTTTTCGCACCACTCCTTCATCTGTACCAGTCATCGTCGTCGGCAATATCAGCGTCGGTGGCACGGGTAAAACGCCCGTTGTACTGGCGCTTACCGAACACCTCAAGTCGCGGCACATGCAGCCCGGCATTGTCACGCGCGGATATAAACCCGCGTTTGATCGTCGGCTCCCCAGCACGGTGATACCGGTGATTCCACCTGCCGACCAGGTTCATGACGTCAGTGATGAGCTACTTCTTCTGAGCCAGCGTAGTGGAGTGCCGGTGGTTGCCAATAAAAAACGCGTTAGCGCCATTACCTCGCTGCTCGCCGAACATGTGGATGTTAACGTCATCATCAGTGACGATGGTCTGCAACATGCGGCAATGGCGCGTGATATTGAGATTGCTGTCATCGATGGCGCGCGCGGAATAGGTAACGGCTATCTGCTGCCCGCGGGACCGCTCAGGGAGAGCGCCTCGCGGCTTAAACGTGTAGATTGTGTAATTTTTAATAACACTAATATCGACGGGCATTTTGAGGCAAATGTGGCTGAAAAAGCACGCCAGATAACGAGTTTTATAGGAAGTGTGCCGACGTTCGCGATGACTTACGGTGCGGAAGCGTTCTCGCTGGTCAGTAAGACGCGTGACGCACAATTGACTATTGCGGCATTTCTGAGCGCGTGCGACGGAAAGAAAATTGCCGCCATTGCAGGCATTGGCAACCCAGCACGTTTTTTTACCCACCTCAGGCGTCTAGGCATAACACTTACCAGCACCCATGCCGTTAGCGACCATCATGCATACACACGGGAAGACTTAACCGCGATTGATGCCGATATCATCTTAATGACCGAAAAGGACGCGGTAAAATGCACTGGCTTCGCAGACACACGGCTCTGGCAAATGCAAATAGAGGCAATCCTGCCGGTGGCATTCACCCAATTTATTGATGAGAAACTCACCCATGTCACTCGACCCAAAACTACTTGAAATTCTCGTCTGCCCGCTTACCAAAGGGCCGCTCACCATGTCGGCTGACAAGACGGAATTAATTTCTTATTCCGCCCGGCTTGCCTACCCCATCCGCGACGGCATTCCGATCATGTTGACCGATGAAGCGCGTGAATTAGACGTGGATGAGGATCGCAAGGCGTGATGAGCGCGAGTGACGCCCAGTTTATTTGCGTTATCCCTGCACGTCTTGGATCAACACGTCTTCCAAATAAACCGCTAGCGGATATTCACGGGAAACCGATGGTCGTTCATGTTGCTGCACGCGCGGCGCAATCCGGCGCGAGCCACGTTTATGTGGCGACAGATGACGCGAGCGTAATGGCCGCCTGTGCAGCGCACGGCGTTGCCGCGCTCATCACCCGTAGAGATCATGCAACGGGTACCGATAGGTTGGCTGAGGTCGTGGCACAGCTGCAATTGGCTGACGACACCATTGTGGTCAATGTGCAGGGTGATGAGCCGTTAATCGATCCAGCATTGATTCGCGGTGTGGCAGCGTTACTGGCCAAAAAAAATACCGCCGCTATTGCGAGCGCATCGCACCGCATTTCAACTGCGGATGATTTTTTCAATCCGAATGTGGTTAAAGTCGTCACCGACGCTAATCAATTCGCGCGCTATTTCAGCCGTGCGCCAATTCCCTATGCGCGGGACGCCTTTGCGAATCAAAAAACCACATTGCCATCTGACCTAAACGCCCAACGCCACATTGGTATCTACGCCTATCGTGCCCATTTTTTGCGTCGCTTTCAGTCATTGGCGGTAGCACCGGATGAGCAGCTTGAGGCGCTTGAGCAGTTGCGCGCGCTTCACCATGGCTTTGAGATCGCGGTGCTGCCGTGGCAGGGTGACATTGCGGCAGGGGTGGATACCCCCGCCGACCTTGAACGATTGCGTGCGCTACCGGTAAAGCGCTTCGGGTAAACTCTTTTTTTCATACAAAAACGATAACTAGGCGGACGAATGCGACTCATTCTTTTAGGCGGCCCCGGCGCTGGCAAAGGTACTCAATCTACATTCATCAAAGAAAAATTTGGCATTCCACAAATTTCCACTGGCGATATGCTGCGCGCGGCAGTGAAGGCAGGTACGCCGTTGGGGCTCGCGGCTAAAAAGGTCATGGATTCAGGTGCGTTGGTGTCAGACGACATCATCATCGGCTTGGTCAAAGAGCGCATCAAAGAGACTGATTGCGCGAATGGATTTTTATTCGACGGATTTCCGCGCACCATACCGCAAGCCGACGCGATGAAAGCCGCCAAGGTTGATCTCGACTATGTAGTCGAAATTGCGGTCGATGATCGCGAGATTGTTGACCGTATGTCAGGGCGGCGCGTGCATGTCGCCTCTGGCCGCACCTACCATACCAAGTTTAATCCCCCCAAAAATGCCGGCAAAGATGATGTCACGGGGGAGGATTTGATTCAGCGCGAAGATGACAAAGAGGCGACCGTAAAAAAGCGGTTAAACGTTTATCACGAGCAAACCGAGCCGTTAATCGACTACTACAGCAATTGGGCAAATTCAGGCGCAGTCGGCGTCACCCATGCACCGAAATACGTAAAAATTCCCGGCGTGGGCAAGATGGATGACATTCGGGATGCTATTTTCAAGGCGCTAGCGTAATTTTTATTGGGTGTTCGCCTTTCACCACAGCGCACAATCCACAATAAAAAATGCGATGCAAGCAATCACCGTGATCCAGTCCTCCCGTTAGAAAAAAAGCCTGCCCTGAGCTTGTCGAAGGAGGCGCTAGAGGGGATTTTGACGTTCAACCGCGATCAAAATTAACATCAAATAATCGCCATCAAAATTAACACCACCAACTCCAAAACCATGAAACCTAAAAACGCCTTCTACGCCCAATCGGGCGGCGTCACCGCCGTTATCAATGTGTCAGCGCAAGCGGTGATTGAAACCGCCCGCAAATACCCAAAAAAAATCGGCAGAGTGTATGCGGGCCTTAATGGCATCATCGGTGCGTTGACGGAAGATTTAATCGACACCAGTAAAGAGAGCGTCGCCAACATTAAGGCGCTCGGTCATACGCCAGCAGGTGCCTTCGGCTCATGCCGCTACAAATTAAAATCACTTGATGAAAACCGTCGTGAATATGAACGCTTAATTGCGGTTTTCAGAGTGCATGATATTGGCTATTTTTTCTACAATGGGGGGGGCGACTCCGCCGACACCTGCTTAAAAATTTCGCAGCTTTCTGAATCAATGGGCTACCCGCTTATCGCTGTACATGTGCCCAAAACTGTTGATAACGATTTGCCGATTACCGATTGCTCACCGGGTTTCGGCTCGGTCGCGAAATACGTCGCTGTTTCGATGCGCGAGGCTGGATTAGACGTCGCCTCAATGGCAAAAACGTCCACCAAAGTATTTGTCTTTGAAGTCATGGGCCGTCACGCCGGCTGGATTGCGGCCGCCACCGGACTGGCGGCAGAAAATGCTGCTGAAGCACCACACATTATTTTGTTCCCCGAGATCGTGTTTGAGCCTAAAAAATTCATCGCGAAAGTGGACGCCACCGTCAAAAAATACGGTTACTGCGCGATTGGCGTATCAGAAGGCATCAAAGGAGCAGACGGTAAATTTGTGTCTGAATCTGGCCTAGTTGATGCATTTGGTCATGCGCAATTAGGCGGTGTAGCCCCCGCCATTGCCGACCTAATTAAGCGCGAATTAAAACTCAAATATCACTGGGCGGTCGCTGACTATTTGCAACGCGCTGCGCGGCATGTTGCTTCTAAAACAGATGTGGAACAAACCTACGCGTTAGGCAAGGCAGCCGTCGAATTTGCGGTCAAGGGCATGAATAGCGTGATGCCTGCCATCAAACGCAAATCAACGAAACCGTACAAATGGGAAATCATCGCGGCGCCATTAGATAAAGTTGCTAATCATGAAAAGAAAATGCCACGCGATTACATTACGGCGGATGGCTTTCACATCACCCAAAAATGCCGCAATTATTTACAGCCGCTTATCGCCGGCGAAGCTTATCCGCCGTATAAAAATGGCCTACCAGACTATGTGCGACTAAAAAATGTGGCGGTGAAGAAAAAGTTGGCGAAATTTACGCTGAAGTGACAGCGTATTTACTATTCTTCAGACACAACCTCGTCTTTCAACGCTTCGGTTTTGAACGTAGTGCGCAAACGCGGGTGACAGCGCACACGCTCATCGCCGCGAAACCGCCACTCACCCAATCGTGCCCATAGCCACTTCGGGTTGAGCGTTAAGATAGCGGCGCTTCTATTCTCGCGTCAATTTCCATGATTACCCAATTTAAAAGTACCACGCACTTTCAACCTCTAGGTAAACCCGTCGGCAATCTCACCATTGGGCGCGGTGTGGTGGATGGCAAGCCGTCATTCGTGGCGATAATTGAAAATAGGCTAACTTCTGGCGCGATTGGCGTGGCCGAGTGCGATAAGTTGGCGAGTCTATTTAAGGTGGTGTTAGCGCAACGGGCGCCGCTCATGTTGTTTATTGATTCAGCGGGTGCGCGCGTCTCAGAGGGCTTGCCAGCGCTGGGCGCATTCCGGCGCATGTTTAATGCCGCGCTTAAGTGTCGTTCGGAAAATATACCGCTTGCCTGTGTGCTTGGGACGAATTGTTTTGGTGGTGCGAGTATGTTGGCGGCGCTTTGTGGCACGCGTTATTTTAATAGTCACAGCAAGTTAGCGATGTCGGGGCCGGGCATATTGGCGACTGCGGCGGGAGCTTCTGTTTTAGATGATAGTTTTCGCGCGATTGCAGAGGCCAACATTGGGCAAAGTGGGCGCATCAAGCTGAGCCGACGTCATCTGCCGTTCGAACAAGTAGTGTCATTTGTAGCGCCATTTGCAGAAGCGAACAATGACAACAATCATTCGGCGTTACAAGCGCGGCTTGACGCCAGTAAGCCTAAAATCAATAGTGAAATACAAACCATTATTCGCAATGACTTAAATGCGCTGTATCCGAGCGGCTATACGGTGACGGAGGCTAACGGTGTTTTGTCTGGAAACGCCGTGGGCGAGGGCGCTGTCCGCATTGCCATTATCGGTAGCGTTGATCGTCAGTTGATGACGGTAAGTCGCGCCAACGCCATGTGTGTGCTCATACAAAAAATAGTGGTACAACCGACGCTACCAGCAGCGTTACATGTGCTGATCGATTGCGAGTCACACTCATCAATGCTTGAGGATGAAAAACTAATGCTGTCCGAATACCTAACGACGCTTTCGCTGACGTTGTGGGAATTGGCAAAGCGCGGTGTGGTGATTGAGACGACCGTATTGGGTAAGCTTGGCGGCGGTATTTATGTAGCCTTGGCGGCGGCGTCAGCAAGCGTTAATTTACTGTATGGCGCGCAAATACAGCTGCTACCCGGCAAGGCGATTGCCGCCATTCTTGGCGAAGCTGACAGCATATCGCCTGCGTATGTGGAATATTCTAACGCGGGTGTGGCGGAGCGTGAGTTGAAGTTGGGCTTGATCGAACGGTAGAGCGTTGTTATCCCCAGCCAAAGAATCACAACCGATGACCCGTTATAATTTCGTTTTAACTTTTCAAAGCCAGTTACCCCGTGATTGTTTTTAATTTATCGTGTTCGCAGCATCATCATTTTGATGGCTGGTTTCGCTCAACCGACGAGTTTCAACGCCAGTCTTCCGTCGGCATGGTCACCTGCCCACTTTGTGGCGATAGCGATATTACCAAATCGTTGTCTGCGCCGCGCATCAACACCGGTGCGGCGAACCCTGACAGCAATCCAACCTCAACCTCAACGCCAGCGCCAGTGCCAAGGCCGCTCACCGCGACGCCGGAGGAAGTCATCGGTCTATCCATGGTGTCCACCTTGCAATCGCACATGCTCAAGCAATTTAAAGAGTTTGTGCTGACAAACACTGAAAACGTTGGTAATCAATTTGCCGAGACGGCGCGCAAAATGCACTACGGCGAAGAAGCGCATCGCAATATTCGCGGGCGTGTTTCTATTGAGGAATCGCTGGCATTGCGGGAAGAAGGCATTGACACCATTGGCCTGCCACCGGGCGTGTTAATCGATGAAGGCGTGCAGTAAAACAGCCGAGGGCGATACTACGTCGGCTCCGTTTTTAGCATCAACGCCAACGCGGCCACCGCAAGCAAGATCGCGCCTCCCGCCACGAAGGGCGCTTTGATGTGATAAATCTCGGATAACGCACCTCCGAGCGCCATGCCGGCGCCAAGCCCGGTGACGATAAATGTGCCGGACCATGTGAACGCTTCGGTCGCATACTTTGCTGGCGCGATGCGCGACACCATCAATGCTTGTGATGCGAATGCGGGTGCGATCGCGCAGCCGGCGATGAAGGCAACTAGGGCGAATGCGATAGCAGAGTCACCTGCATCTACCGTTAAATGCAGAAACATCAGCGCACCAAATAGTGCTAGTAGCATCGCAAATTGCCGTTGTAACGGCATTCGTAAGCTGGTCAATCCGAAAATCGCCCCGCCCACCACGCTGCCAAGTGAGTTACACGCTAACAGCACACCCGCAAATGCGGGCATCGCAAGTGCCGTTGAATACGCTGGATAGCCGACCTCTAATAATCCACACGCTGTAGTGAGCCCAAGGACGGTGATGAATAGCAAAATTAACCGGCTATCAGTAAGCGGGCCCAGCATGTGCCGCGCTACGTTGTCCTCTTGCTTCCAATACTTGAGGGCGGGCGAATACATGAACGCCACAATTGAAATGGTTAATGCCACCCACGCCGCGATCACCGCCACACGCGGCGACGCGAACGCGAGCAACAGACCAATGAAAGCAGGCCCCATCGTGAAATTAAGCTCCATCAAAACTGAATCTAGCGAAAAGGCGATTCTCCTATCATCATCGCGATCAAACCGATGTCGCCATAACGTGCGGGTGAGCACCGTGATGGGCGGTGAAAAAATGCCCATGGCAATTACGCTGGCATAAATTAACGGCAGCGATGATGGCTGCGCTGAATGTTCCCACGCTACAAAAATAAAAAGTGCGAAAAATAGCGGCTCTCCAATACCGGTGATTTTGAGCGGCAGCATCGGACCGATTCGATCAATGATGCGTCCCTGTACAGGGGCTGCTACCGCCATCGAAAAAAAGTACACGCCCAGCACTGTGCCCGCAATCTTGAAATTACCAAGGGATTCCCGCAAAAACATGACCATTGAGAGCGCCATCATGCCAACGGGTAGGCGAGCAAAAAAAGTGATGATGAGGGTAGCGCGTACGTCGGGCAGATCGACAAATTTGCGGTAGGGCGAGAAAAGTTGCTTGAACATGAGTGATTTATTTTTTTATATTGCAGACGCGCTGGGTTGCGCATCGCAAATGGAAGAGCTTATTTTAGGCGCATCGTTAAGCGCATCGCGATCAAACAATTCATTCGTGATGTGCAGCTATTTTGATGACCATCCGCTTCTAAAACACCTCTTTATTGCAAAAGAAATAAATATTATTTAGGCGTTTATTCATTTTGCCGGCGAACCAGCTACCCATTTAGCCATTTATCCCTTGTCTGGCGCGACGTGCGAACTCATTTGATGCCCGCACATGCTGAATCAATCACATTGCATGTGGAGCCCAGCGAGTGGCTCAGAGCCGTCAGCGGGCTGCATTTTCCAACGGTTAGTGCAGCGTCAAGACACGTCACCAAAGCCGCCATCAGGGCATTGGCAATGCGTCCAGCGTATGTAGAACCGCTGGCAGCGGCCAAGAACAAGTTATTAACCTAATTTAGTAAAAACCAGTATCGGCGGGCACTTTGGAGCATATATGCTCTCAAATGCCCGCCGATAGGCGAGTTTTTATTTGGTTGGTCTAGCTGAATTGGGTACGGTGCTTATCAGCAATGTGGTCGCAAAATCGGTGCAGATGTTTTTCGACGGGTGAGTCAGCGCCTAGGCATGTTTCATTTGCTATCACGCGTAGCGGTTGATGATGATCGGGACGCGCCACCACCATCATTTACGTCGGCTCAAGCTACTTCGAACGCATCACCAACCCCGACAACACGGTTGAACACCGCCACTACCTTCCCGGCCTAGACGGCACCGCCGGTGTTCTCACCCGGCGCATTGAAACCAGTGGCGTCAACATCGGCAACGCCATTAACACCATCCGCTACTGGTACAAAGACCACCTAGGCTCGCCAGTGACTGAATTTGACGGCAACGCCCAAACCGCCAGTGCCGCCAACTTCACCGCGATGGGCTTTGCTACCTGGGGATGAGGCAGGGGTTTCGCGAAGCACCGCTTCGCACCTGACGAATCCGAGCGCCAGGCAGGGCGCGAGGTGGGAGCAGAAAAATCACTGCCGCCAACACCTTCACCGAAAGCCTAGCCCTAGCTGACCTAGACGCTTACGCCTCGCCAAGAGGCTACACCGACCACCAGCAACTCGATGAGCTAGGCTTAATTCACATGAACGGGCGCATTTATGACCCGCTGATTGGACGATTCCTACAAGCCAACCCGCTCATTCAAGAGCCCTACAACGGCCAGAATTTCAACCGCTACACCTATGTGCTGAATCGCCCGCTGGCCTACACCGATCCGACGGGGTACTCGTTTTGGACGGAGGTGCGGCGGCCGGCGGCAGCGATAGCGGTGCCTTGGCTATTAAGGCCGGGTGAGAATAGCTTTCTAGGGCTGACAGGTGTTAGCGCCTCCGGTATCGCTGGTGCAATTGCCGCGCACCGCATCAATCGAATGCCTTTGGCTATAATCTTCGTATGAATTCAAACACCAGCCATCCGCAAACGCTCTACGACAAGCTCTGGAACGCGCACGTTGTGCATACTGAGCCAGACGGTACGGCGCTTATTTATATTGATCGACATCTCGTCCATGAGGTCACTAGCCCGCAAGCTTTTGATGGGTTGGAAATGGCTGGCCGTAAGCCGTGGCGACTCAAGTCAATCGTGGCAACTGCTGATCACAATGTGCCGACTACATCGCGTGCTGTCGGTATCGCTGATCCAATTTCGCGATTGCAGGTTGAGACGCTTGACAAAAATATTGAAAAATTCGGCGTCGTCGATTACTACGGCATGAATGATGCGAGGCAGGGCATTGTGCATGTGGTGGGGCCTGAGCAGGGCGCCACATTGCCAGGCATGACGGTGGTGTGCGGCGACTCGCATACCTCCACCCACGGCGCATTTGCAGCACTTGCGTTTGGTATCGGTACATCGGAGGTTGAGCATGTGATGGCAACGCAATGCCTGAACGCAAAAAAAATGAAATCGATGTTGATCTGCGTTGATGGCAATGTCGGGCGTGGAGTGACGGCGAAGGATATTGTGCTTGCCATCATCGGAAAAATCGGCACGGCAGGCGGTACTGGCCATGCAATTGAGTTTGGCGGCAGCGCCATTCGCGCGTTATCCATCGAAGGCCGTATGACCGTTTGCAATATGGCGATTGAAGCGGGCGCACGATCGGGCTTGATTGCCGTGGATGAAAAGACGATTCAATATTTGATTGATCGGCCCTTCGCGCCAAAAGGGGACGATTTTCAGCAGGCGAATACGTATTGGCGTACCTTAGTCAGTGATGCGGATGCTGAATTTGACATTGTCGTTACACTTGATGCGGCACAAATAAAGCCGCAAGTAACATGGGGAACGTCTCCTGAGATGGTGACAACCATTGATGGAAGCGTGCCTGACCCTAAAAATGAAACTGACGCGGTTAAGCGCGATGCGATGGAGCGCGCGTTGCATTACATGGGGCTGAACCCCGGTACGCCGATGGTCTCAATTCGAGTGGACAAAATTTTTATCGGTAGCTGTACCAATTCGCGCATTGAAGATTTGCGCGCTTCCGCTGCGGTGGTGCGCGGGCGACGATTGGCAGACAACATCAAATTGGCAATGGTGGTGCCGGGCTCTGGCTTGGTGAAGCGCCAAGCGGAGGCCGAAGGGCTGGATAAAATTTTCTTAGCGGCGGGCTTTGAGTGGCGTGAGCCTGGCTGCTCGATGTGTTTGGGTATGAACGACGACAAATTGCTGCCGGGCGAGCGTTGTGCATCGACATCGAACCGCAATTTTGAAGGACGCCAAGGGGCAGGTGGGCGCACGCACTTGGTGAGCCCGGAAATGGCGGCGGCGGCGGCCATTGCCGGACGCTTTGCTGATGTTCGTGAGCTAGGATGAACTATGATGGAGTAACGAAAACTAAAAGCTTACGCCGTAAGCTTAATGAGAGCCGAAACATTTTGCAGTTGTATTTAGATTCTGTATTTTGCCGCTGTATTCATCGAGGAGATAGCCATGAAAAAATTATTCGCAATTGTATGTGCAGGTTTATTTTTAGCCGGTTGCAATACCATAGAAGGGGTCGGTAAGGATGTCAAAAAGACCGGCGAGACCATTGAGAGAGCGGCGAAAAAATAGTGGAACCCTTTCGTCCGCATTTGGGTCTGGTCGCGCCGCTTGATCGAGCGAATGTCGATACCGACGCCATCATCCCCAAACAATTTTTGAAGTCGATTACGCGCTCCGGTTTTGGACCAAATTTATTTGACGAGTGGCGCTATTTGGATCACGGCGAGCCTGGCATCGACAATGCCAAGCGAAGTCTAAATCCTAATTTTGTGTTGAATCTTGAGCGCTACCACGGTGCGACGCTTTTGCTCGCACGTAAAAATTTTGGCTGCGGCTCTTCGCGCGAACATGCGCCGTGGGCGTTACAGGAGTTTGGCTTTAAGGCGATCATTGCGCCTTCGTTTGCAGATATTTTTTTTAATAACTGCTACAAAAATGGCTTGCTGCCCATTGTCTTAACGGAGGCGGAAGTGGATCATTTATTTAATGTCACGCTTGCCACCGTTGGTGCGAAGTTACACGTTGATTTAGCCAGACAGGTGGTGGAAGTGCCGGGTGGCGAGCGGTATCAATTTGCGGTGGAAGGTTTTCGTAAAGAAAGCCTACTTAATGGGTGGGATGAGATCGGCCTCACCATGCGCCACACCGATAAAATCCGCGCCTATGAAGCAGCTCGTGCAATCCGGGAGCCGTGGTTGTATCGAGAGAAATGCTAATTTAGCGCCGATACAGTTGACGAACGCCGATACTACAAAAGCGAATCCTAGATCGGCCTTGTACTATCGACGTGGCTGGCTGAATACCGATAATTCAAAATAAATAGTTGAAAGCTACCGAATGAAAATCGCAATTTTAGCCGGCGACGGTATTGGCCCTGAAATTATGTCGGAAGCACTCAAGGTGCTCGCTGCGCTGCGCTGCGATGGCCTAAAAGTCGAGACCGAGTCGGCGCTGGTCGGCGGGGCGGCATATGATGTATTTGGTCATCCGTTGCCACCTGCCACACTTGCCCTCGCGCAGCTATCAGATGCCGTGCTATTTGGCTCGGTTGGCTCGCCAAAGCATGACGCGCTAGCTCGCGAGTATCGTCCTGAAAAAGCAATTTTGGGTTTACGTAAAGAGTGCGATTTTTTTGCGAATTTGCGGCCCGCAACAGTTTTTCCAGAGTTAGCAGATGCGTCGACATTGCGCGCTGATGTGGTGGCTGGGCTGGATATCATGATTATTCGCGAGCTAACGGGCGATATTTATTTTGGTGAGCCGCGTGGCGTGACGGGCGAAAAAGGCAACCGTGTGGGCATCAACACCATGCACTATACTGAGGCGCAAATTACCCGAATCATGCACGTGGCTTTCCGAACGGCAAGGCAGCGCGCGGTTGGACGGCCTGCAAAACTTTGCTCCATTGATAAAATGAATGTGCTTGAGGCCATGCAACTTTGGCGCGATATTGCCATTGAAATCGCACCTCAATATCCAGATGTTGCGCTTACACATATGCTGGTGGATAACGCCGCAATGCAGCTCGTGCGAAACCCTAAACAATTTGATGTGATGGTCGCAGGTAATATGTTTGGCGATATTTTGTCCGACGAAGCCTCCATGCTCACCGGTTCAATCGGCATGTTGCCCTCCGCGTCATTGGATACCAACGGCAAGGGGCTCTACGAGCCAATACATGGCTCCGCACCGGATATTGCGGGTCGCGGTATCGCAAACCCATTGGCACAGATTTTGTCGCTCGCGATGATGCTGCGCTACACCTTTAATTTGACTGAATGGGCAGACCGCGTCGATAGCGCGGTCAAGAAAACCTTATCAGCAGGCTATCGCACCGCCGACATTGCGACGGCGGGCAAAACGATTTCCTCCACCAGCGAAATGGGTGCAGCGGTGGTAAAGCATTTGTGAGTACGTGAGGCGTGAATGACGTCAGTCGTTTAATAAGCGGTAGCTAGGTTCTCACGCTTTTATGCAAACCTCACCGTTCATTAAAAAGCGGCACTATATAGGATTGAAAATGCTAAAAGTAGGGTTAATTGGTTGGCGCGGAATGGTGGGTTCGGTGTTAATGCAGCGTATGCGTGAGGAGAATGATTTCGCACTCATTGAAGCGTATTTTTTTACCACGTCCAATGTCGGTGGGGAAGCACCAGCTGAAGCGCATGGTGCGCCGCTTCGCGATGCCAAAGACATCACGATGCTAAAGTCGATGGATGTCGTCATTACCTGCCAAGGCGGCGAATACACCACTGAGATATATGCGCCGCTGCGTCAAGCCGGATGGACAGGCTACTGGATTGATGCGGCCAAAACGCTGCGGATGAACACCGATGCCATCATTATTCTTGACCCTGTCAATATGCCAGTCATCAACGATGCGCTGGTAACAGGCGTTAAAAATTATATTGGTGGCAACTGCACAGTTTCTTGCATGATGATGGGCTTGGCCGGTTTATTTAAGGCCGATGCGATTGAATGGATGACCTCCATGACCTACCAAGCCGCATCTGGCGGTGGCGCGGCACATATGCGCGAATTACTCAATCAATTTGGTACGCTCAATGCGGAAGTGAAGTCGTTACTCGATGATCCGCAATCGGCAATTCTAGAAATAGATCGTAAGTTGCTCGCCAAGCAGCATGCGTTAACGGCGGACGAGACGCAGCATTTCGGGGTGCCTCTCGGCGGCAATCTAATTCCGTGGATTGATAAAGACATGGGAACGGGCATGTCATTAGAAGAGTGGAAGGCGATGGCCGAGATCAATAAAATTTTGGGACGCGGTGCAGGGTTTGCCTCGCCGGCGATTCCGATCGATTCGCTGTGTGTGCGGGTTGGCGCGATGCGTTGCCACTCACAAGCGCTCACCATCAAGTTAAAGCGCGATATACCATTGGACGAAATTGAAGCAATGATTGCAAACGATAATCAGTGGGCAAAAGTTGTTCCTAATACGCGTGAACGGTCAATTCATGACTTAACACCGGCGGCGGTGACGGGAAAAATGCACATTCCTGTCGGTAGGCTGCGTAAATTAGTCATGGGGCCTACTTATTTATCGGCGTTCACCGTGGGGGATCAGTTATTGTGGGGAGCAGCGGAGCCGCTGCGTCGAATGCTCAAAATTATTCTTGAAAAATAACGACTTAGTATCATTTTTAGTGCGGTAATTGGAAGCGGTTAACCGTATTTTTGCACTGATTTGGTGCAAAAAAAGTCCGGCTTTGCCGTAACTAGGATGTAACGCAACGTGAGAAATAGAATAAAGTTGAACTTATAACTTGTTGATGTTATTGTGCTTAATCATAAATTTGAAGGGTTGGGGTTGACCGAATGAACCGTCCACCGAAAAAAACCATTGCCGTTACGCTAGCGGGAGTTTTCCTAGCCCTAACAGCGACCATTGCCAATGCCGCCGGCTTGGGAAAAATGACCGTTAATTCTGCGCTGGGTCAGCCGCTTTCTGTCGAGATTGAATTGCTCTCGCTATTGCCCGGCGAATTCGAAGTGTTGACGGCACGAACGGCTAGCCCTGAAGCGTACACAGAATCCCGCATTGAATATTCGCCGCTATTGCGGCAATTGCGCTACGCCATTGAACGAAAAGCCAATGGCACGCCAATTGTCAAAATCTCTAGCAGCGCGCCAATTAACGAGCCATTCTTAGATGTCTTGGTTGAAATGACCTGGCCTGCCGGTCGCTTTGTCCGCGAGTATCCGATTTTGCTCGACCCGCCTGGGTTTAATGAGGCCAAAATTCAAGCGCCGGTCGTTCCTGCTGCCGCCGTTACACCACGTCCTGCCGCTGGCGGTGCATTAACCGCCATTCCCTCCGCTGCAGCCACGCGTAATGAGTCGGCCAAACCAAAATCAGATGCTGATACATACGGCCCGGTCAAGCGTGGCGACACACTTGGAAAGATCGCAAGCGAAATGAAGGGCGATGGGATTTCGCTAGATCAGATGCTCGTCGCCTTATTTCGTGAAAACAAACAGGCCTTTAGTAATAACAACATGAATCGGCTCAAAACGGGTCAGATTCTGCGCATCCCCGCATCCGCTGACGTTGCCAAAATTACGAAAGCCGAGGCGAATAAAGAGGTGCGTGTCCAAGTTGCTGATTGGAAGGGTTACCGTGAGCAAATAGCCAGCGCCGCTGCCGCCGCTCCCGCGAAGCCTGCTGCCACCAACGTCGCAACCGGGCAGGTTGCCAGTGCCACACCTGTGACCCCGCCAGCCCCCGCCACTGCCGACCAACTCAAAATCGCCAAAGCGGATAGCAATGCAAAGGCGGGTGCAACTGGTGCTAAGGGCGGCACGAGTAGTGTGGATGCTGCAAATGCCGCTAAAGAAGATGCAATCGCGAAGCAAAAAGCAATGGATGAGGCCAAGGCTCGCATCGCAATACTTGAAAAGCAGCAAGCGGATGCTAAAAAATTAGTTGAGTTAAAGACTGCGCCGCCCGTTACGCCGCCGGTAGCCGCGAAGGCAGTAACGCCTCCTGCAACGCCAACTAGCGCACCGATTACAGCGCCGATACCACCAACGCAAATGGCACAGGTTTCACCGTCAATAACGCCAGCGACGCCGGTAGCGCCTAGCGTCACCCCGGACGCACCTAAAGTTGATGCGCCAAAGGTAGAGGCGCCGAAAGTAGTGACAGCAGCGCCACCAACAATTGTTGCCAGGGCGCCAACGCCTCCGCCTGAGCCTGAATTAATGGATACCGTAATGGAGTACGCGCCGATTGCGGCGGGTGTTTTGGGTCTTGGTGTACTCGGCTACGGCGCATTATTGTTTTCGCGCCGTCGCAAGCAAGCACAGGGTGCTAGCTCAATGACGCAGACTTCCTCGCTGATGCCCTCGGACTTAAAGCCGAATACCATTACCGGTAATAAAGCAGGTGGCTTAGTTGATACTGGCAATAGCTCGTTCTTAACTGACTTTGATAAAACCGGTCCGGGTGCCATTGACACCGATGAAGTCGATCCGTTAGCCGAAGCTGACGTCTATATTGCTTATGGTCGTGATGGCCAAGCTGAGGAAATCCTTAAAGAAGCGATAACGCGGGACAAAAACCGCCATGATGTGTCGATGAAGTTATTAGAGATTTACCACGCCCGTAAAAGTCCGTCGGCGTTCGAAACTGTCGCGTTGCAATTGAAAGACGCGGTCGGTGAAAATGACCCAATGTGGGCAAAAGCTGCCGCAATGGGCGCCTCAATTGACCCAACCAATACGCTTTATGGCAGTCGTCCGTTTGATTCAACCGCCTCATTTGCTGCCGGTGGTACTGCGATATTCGCCGCCGCAGGCGCTGCCGCTGCCGCTGCCGCTGCTGATGCCGCAAAACCAAATCTTGATTTTGACTTGGGCTTTGATGATGCGCCAGCATCAAAATTAAATGAAGCCAGCTCGGCGACATTTGACATAACGGCGCCTAATTCTGACCAACCCGCACCATCGGCCAGTGATCTGATGGACTTTGACTTAGACCTTGGCGCTGATCCTTTAATGCCTAGCAAGTCAAATACCGCGTCGGCAGATTCATCAATGGACATGCTACTCACTGACGCTGGCGAGCTTGATTTTGATTTGGCACTTGATACGCCAAACGCACCTGCGGTCTTTACCCCCGCCGCTGCCGCATCGAGCAATTTTGATTTCGATTTATCCTCTTTATCGCTTGATGAGCCATTAACGGACAATGAAGCCACTCAAAAGGTGACACCAGTAGCACCGGCTGCAATGTCAATGGGTTTGAGTGACTTGTCGCTTGACTTAGATGAGCCAGCGGGCGGATTAGGTGCGGGTGCAAGTGCTGACGCTGGTGCTGTTGCCACCAAGCTTGAATTAGCGAAGGCTTATATTGAAATTGGTGACGGTGATGGTGCGAAAGATATCTTGAACGAAGTCACCCGTGAAGGCACAGCAGCACAAGCCGAAGAAGCAAAAACTATTTTGGCGGGAATGTAAGGACAATATTCGATGGGTTGCAAATTGTGGTTTTAGGGCGCGGAGCCATCCGCGCCCTTTGTTTTTTTAGGATTTAGCCGACTTATTTCATGACGCGGCCAGTATTGATGAACGATTCTTGCGTATTGCACGAGCGATGACCATAACTTCCATTCGTATCAACCACTTGGTTCGGCCTATCGCCGGAATAACCAGTCGCGAGACTGGCGCAGTTCCTCGCTTGATGGGTTGCCCAACGCGAGCCGGCTCGCGTGGCAGGACATGACGCAGTTCATGGCACGAAAGTTCGGGCTCACTAATGAGAACGTCTCGCCATTCGTCGTGCACAAGTGCGAAAAACCAACCGTTGGGTTGAAAAAAATACGATCAACTCGCAAACGCGCATTCACTAAGAAGGCTGGCTAGCACTATGCGAATCGCACTCGGGCTTGAATATCGTGGCAGTGCCTATTGCGGCTGGCAAACGCAGCTATCAGGGTTGACGGTACAGGATCGTCTTGAGGCCGCCATTGCTAAATTTATTGGCGTTGACGAGCGCGGTAATGTAGGCCGCACCGCGTGTGCAGGTCGTACCGATACCGGGGTACACGCGCTAGCACAGGTGGTGCATTTTGACACCACCGTTAACCGCGAGCCGCATTCGTGGGTGCGCGGGGTAAATGCGCATTTGCCGGATGATATTCGGGTGCTATGGGCGCATCAATTAGCCGACACCGTTGTTGAGGTGTTTCACGCACGCTTTGCTGCGCGCTCGCGCACGTATCTGTATTTATTGTTAAACGACGCGGTCAACGCCGGGTTACAAGTAGGGCAAGTTGGCTGGTACCATTCCCCGCTCGATGTGGCTGCGATGCGTGAGGCCATCAACAGTCTCATCGGCACGCATGATTTCAGCGCGTTTCGTTCGACCGACTGCCAAGCGAAAACGCCGATAAAGACGATACTTGAGGCGCACATTATTCAGCACGGGCAGCTTATTCAATTTCATTTTCGCGCTGATGCATTTTTGCATCACATGGTGCGTAATCTGGTTGGCTCACTCGTCTATATCGGTGCGAAAAAGCGAGATGTGATGTGGCTTTCGAGCTTGATTGCCTCGAAGAACCGCGCTCTCGCTGCACCTACATTTCAGCCCGATGGACTGTACTTGGCGGCGATTGACTATGATGAAAAGTTTCAGCTTCCTCAATTTAGATTACGCAAAAATTTTCTTATGCTCTTGGATGAACGTTAATGCCGAAAACATTGCCAAACTCAGTTCTTAAAACTTTTGTCAAAATTTGCGGTATCCGCGATGTTGAGATGGCACAGGTTGCGGCAAATTGTGGTGCCGACGCAATTGGGTTAGTTTTTTATCCGCCGTCACCAAGGGCGATAACAATTGATGAGGCCAAGCAAATTGTTAGGATGTTACCGACGCAGGTAATGGCCGTGGCGCTGATGGTGAATGCGTCGGCGGCAGAAGTAAAAAGAATAATGACGGCGGTTAACCCCGCTATTTTGCAGTTTCATGGTGATGAAGACGCTCGGTTTTGCGAACAGTTTGGATTACCTTATTGGAAGGCGCTGCGTGTAAATCAATCGAGCGATTTGTTAAACTCCTCCCAACAATTTTCCTCGGCAGCGCGGTTACTACTCGATGCGGATAACGGCGAAAAAGGTCTTTTCGGCGGCACAGGTGAGTCATTTGATTACGCACTTATTCCGCCTACGCTTGCATCCAGCATCATTTTATCTGGTGGCTTAAACCCTACTAATGTGGCGAATGCCATCAAAACGGTGAAGCCTTGGGGGGTAGATGTGTCAAGTGGAGTTGAAGTCACTAAAGGCGTGAAAGATACCATGCTAATCGAACAATTTATGAATGAGGTTTCCCGTGCAGATGTATGATTTCCCTGATGCCACCGGCCATTTTGGTCCCTACGGTGGTACGTTTGTGGCGGAGACGTTGCAGGCCGCCTTGCAGGAATTAAATCTCGAGTACGCTAGGGCGAAAGCAGACCCAGCGTTTAACGAAGAGTTTCACCGAGAACTCAAGCATTACGTCGGTCGTCCTAGCCCGATTTATCACGCCAAACGGTTGAGTGATGAGCTAGGCGGCGCACAAATTTATTTGAAGCGTGAAGATTTAAATCACACTGGCGCACACAAGGTGAACAACACCATCGGCCAAGTACTGCTCGCACGGCGCATGAAAAAACCACGCGTAATCGCCGAGACCGGCGCCGGCCAACATGGTGTGGCGACGGCCACCGTTGCTGCTCGCTACGGCTTGGAATGCGTGGTGTATATGGGTATTGATGATGTCCATCGCCAAGCCCAAAATGTTTATCGTATGAAGCTTTTGGGGGCAACCGTTGTCCCGGTGGAGAGCGGCTCGCGCACACTGAAAGACGCACTCAATGAAGCCATGCGTGATTGGGTGACCAACGTGGAATCCACCTATTACATTATCGGTACTGTGGCAGGCCCGCATCCTTACCCCATGATGGTGCGAGATTTTAATTCGGTGGTGGGCAAAGAATGTTTAACGCAAATGCCGGAATTAATTGGTCGTCAGCCTGATGCAGTATTAGCCTGTGTCGGCGGCGGCTCAAACGCGATGGGTATTTTTTATGACTACATTGCGCACAGCAATGTCCGTTTAATCGGCTGCGAAGCGGGCGGCGAAGGCATTGAGACCAACAAACATGCGGCTTCACTTAGCTGCGGCGTGCCCGGTGTGTTGCACGGCAATCGTACCTATTTATTGCAGGATGCGGATGGGCAAATCATCGACACCCATTCTGTTTCAGCGGGCCTTGATTATCCCGGTGTAGGCCCCGAACACGCATGGCTAAAAGATACTGCGCGCGCCGAGTATGTGCCGGTCAATGATGACGCCGCGCTCGCTGCATTTCACCGCTTGTGCAGAACCGAAGGCATTATTCCCGCACTCGAATCGAGTCACGCTGTCGCACACGCGATTAAGCTCGCACCAACGATGGCAAAAGATAAAGTGCTGTTAGTGAATTTATCCGGTCGAGGTGACAAAGATATGGCTACCGTGGCGGAGCAGAGCGGCCTTAATTTTTACTGCCGCCCTTCTTGCCAGCCAAAGAGTTAAAAATAACAATGTCACGCATTCAACAATCGTTTTCACGTCTGCACGATCAGCATCGTCAAGCACTGATTCCATTTGTTACAGTCGGTGATCCATCACTTGATGTGACTGTGCCGCTCATGCACAGGCTAGTGCGTGCGGGTGTGGATGTGATCGAGCTGGGCGTGCCGTTTTCGGATCCGATGGCAGATGGCCCGGTAATTCAACGCGCCTCTGAGCGTGCGCTGGTCAATAAAGTGGGCTTACGCGATGTGCTCGCCTGTGTGCATAAATTTCGGCAGACCGATGCGGTGACACCGGTGGTGCTGATGGGTTACGCCAATCCGATTGAGCGCATGGGGCTTCAGGTATTTGCTGATGCCGCCAAGGCCGCAGGGGTTGATGGCGTGCTCGTGGTCGATTACCCGCCTGAGGAAAGCCAAGTGCTGTTAACCGTGATGGATACCGCTGGCATTGACACCGTTTATTTATTGAGCCCCACCTCAGATGTCGCCCGCATCAAATTAGTTGCCGAATGTGCACGTGGCTACGTCTATTACGTGTCATTGAAAGGGGTAACAGGCGCGGGCAATATTGATGTCGATGAAGTACGTGCAAAAATCGCCGCGATAAAGACGCACATTAAAATTCCGGTCGGCGTGGGTTTTGGCATCCGCGATGGCGCAACCGCAAAATTGATTGCCGATTTTGCAGACGCGGTGGTGATCGGCTCACGTATTGTGCAAGAAATAGAGATATCGCTGCCGGACAAAATGTTGGATAACGTCGAAGCACTCGTGGCAGGATTTCGTCACGCAATGGATAAAGGGGTTTAGCCATGTCATGGTTCCGAAAACTTTTGCCACCCAAAATTAAATCAAGCGCCGCCGCGGCGCGCAAGGCGGTGCCCGAAGGTTTGTGGAGTAAATGCCCATCATGTCAATCCACGCTCTACTTCACCGATTTAGAAAACAATATGCATGTCTGCCCGAAATGCACGTATCACAATCGTATTTCGGCGCGCACGCGGCTAGATCTTTTTTTTGACACAGAAGGCCGTGCTGAGATTGGCTCTGAAGTGGTGCCCGTCGACAGTTTGAAATTCAAAGATAGTAAAAAATATGTTGATCGATTAGCCGACGCACAAGCCAGTACAGGCGAAACCGATGCGCTGGTGGTAATGCAGGGCACAGTGAATGGCGTAGAGATGATCGCCGCCGCATTTGAATTTAGTTTCCTCGGCGGCTCGATGGGTTCGGTCGTTGGTGAGCGATTTGCGCGGGCGGTGGAAGCGTGTCACGATGAAAAATTACCCTTCGTTTGCTTTACTGCCACTGGTGGCGCCCGTATGCAGGAGGGCTTGCTCTCGCTCATGCAAATGGCGAAAACGACAGCCTCACTCCATCAACTCACACAATTGCGCTTGCCGTTTATTTCTGTATTGACGGACCCCACCATGGGCGGCGTATCGGCGAGCTTTGCGATGCTGGGCGATGTGGTGATCGCTGAACCTGGCGCCTTGATCGGCTTTGCCGGGCCACGCGTGATTGAGCAGACGGTGCGGGAAACGCTCCCCGATGGTTTTCAGCGTGCGGAGTTTTTGCTCGAAAAAGGCGCGATTGACTTGATCGTTGATCGGCGTGAAATGCGCAACAAAATTGCCTCACTCATCACACTATTGCAGCGCGAACCTGCGCCAACGCTGAACCCAGTCGCGGCATCAGTAGCGTAATTACACGCTGCACGCGACGTTATTTGGTTTGCCTCTTTGGCCATGTTTAACATAACCTCCTAATTCGGCGAGCTTTTTCGAGCATATATGCTTGAAAGTGCCTGCCAATATTAGCGTCTTATATTTTTATTTCGGCCCATATTGTGCCCTCTGCCTTTCCTTCTACCTTCACCACCCTAGACCAATGGCTTGACTACATCAATGGCCAGCATACCGCTGAAATCGTGATGGGGCTTGACCGCGTGCGTGAAGTTTGGCGACGCATGGAGGTCAATCAATCACCTATTAATATCGTCATTGCCGGCACCAACGGCAAAGGTTCAACTGCCGCAATGTTAACCACGATTTTGCATATTGCGGGATATGAAACGGGTTTTTATTCCTCCCCGCATTTGCTACGCTACAACGAGCGGGTTCGCATCAATGGCGGCGAGGCGACTGATCAACTACTCAAACAATCTTTTGTCGCTGTTGAGCTAGCGCGGGTGGTGAGGCCCGCAATTCCGCTCACTTATTTCGAATACGCCACACTGTCTGCGCTCTGGTGTTTTGCGCATGAGGGGGTTGATGTTGCGGTATTGGAGGTTGGTTTAGGCGGCAGGCTGGATGCGGTAAATATCATTGATGCGGACGTGAGTATCGTGGTGTCGGTTGACTTAGATCATCAGAGCTACTTGGGCGACACCATTGAAAAAATCGGCTTTGAAAAAGCGCATGTTTATCGCGCAAATGAACCAGCTATCTTTGCGGATAGGGTGGCACCACAAAGCGTAATTGACTATGCGAGCAGCATCGGTGCGCCGTTACACCTGCTTGGTCGTGATTACGACTATCGGCGCATGGAGTCGCAATGGCTTTGGCAAGGCACGATCATGGGTAAAGTGAGTGCCCGTCATGCGCTGCCGGTGCCGGCGCTGCGCGGCATGTACCAGCTCAAAAATGCGAGCGCCGTATTGGCAGCACTTGCCGCACTTAGCCATAAATTGCCCGTCTCGCAAAATCACGTTAAGCGCGGCTTACTGGAAGTCGAGTGGCCGGGGCGGATGCAGGTGCTGCCGGGTAGACCCACTGTCGTGCTCGATGTCGCGCACAATCCACATGCCGCGCGGGCTCTCGAAGATGCCTTGGGCACGATGGAGTTTTATGAAAACACGTACGCTGTTTTTGGCATGTTGGTGGATAAAGATATTGACGCGGTGATTCAAATTATCAAGGGTCGCATTGACCATTGGCATATCGCTGGTCTGGGTGGCGCACGCGGGGCGAGTGTGGAGCACGTTGCGGCAATGCTCGATAAAAATGGCTTAACGGGGCATTACACGCGCCACACATCGATTGCATCTGCCTATGACGCGGCGCGGGACAACGCGGGTGAGAATGATAGAATTTTAGCCTTTGGTTCGTTCTACACTGTGGCTGATTTGTTGAAGCACATTGATAGAACGAATTGAGACTCAAAATTACACTGAAATGTCACCATGCCGACCGCAAAAAAGATTGAAATTTCCGCTGCAGAAGTTGAATTAAAACGCCGAGGTCAGCGTCGTTTAATCGGCGCCGTCACGCTGGGCGCATTGGCGGTGGTGATACTGCCAATGATTTTTGATTCGGAGCCTAAAAAATTGGCGGACAGAACGAACGCGATTAAACAAGAAATCGCCATTGATATTCCGCCCAAAGAAGGTTTAGCGCCGCTGCCTGCCCCCACAGCACCTATAGCATCAACTTCGCCCGCTATAGCGCCAGCCCCCGCTGCAGCGCAACCGACGCCAATGCCCGCACCAGCACCAGCGGTGACGCCGCCTCCAAAAGTGAGCGTGGTTGAAAAAGCGCCGCCAGTAAAAGTTCCGGCAGCGGAGCCTAAGCCTACCCCGGTTCCCGTGCCAGCGTTGCCGCCAACAAAGGAAACACCAAAAATCGCCCCCGCAAAAGCAGGCGGCTTCGTTGTGCAAATCGGCGCATACAAAGACGCCGACAATGCCAACGCCATCATCGCGCAAATGAAAGAGGCCAAGCTCGCGGTGTTCAGCGATACCATTTCAGTAAAAACGGGCAAAGTCACACGCGTGCGCTTGGGGCCATTCGCGACCAAAGAGAAGGCTGAAGCTGCTTTGCTACAAGCCAAACTCGCTGGCGTTACTGGTAAGGTTGTGCCGCAATAATGGTAAGACCTCTGCACAACTACTGCTTTGCCAAATTTCTGTGTTGGTTGTCAAATGAGGTGGTGCTCGAAATTTTCAGGCACAACGGCGTGCATTCCGGTTCCTGCGCCCCTCATTTGGCAAACCCAGCCTTGAACTTTGACCGCTCGCTACGTTGTCAAGGGGTCTTATGAATGGGATTGATTACGCGATCATTGGCTTAATGCTTATCTCCATTGGCGTGGGCGTATTGCGCGGCGCGACACGAGAAGTGATGAATATTGTCGGTTGGCTATTGGCATTTATCTTAGCCCATAGTTTTGCGGCCAATCTCGCCCCGTTATTCAGTGACTGGGTCGGTGAGCCGGTTGCACGCACGGTGCTGGCTTGGGCGGCATTGTTTTTAAGTGCATTAATTGTGTCTTCGCTGATTACCAGCCTATTGACCGAGGTTATCAAAAAATTAGGCTTGAGCACGCTCGACCGTGGCGTCGGCTCCTTGATTGGTGTGGCACGTGGTTTGTTATTGCTGCTCGCGATCACGCTCGCTCTGGGGCTGACTAAAATTCCGCAACATCCGCTTTGGAAAGAGGCGGCACTCACACCGTGGTGCGAAGTTGCGGCATTGTATGCACGTGGCGTGCTGCCTGATTCGGTTGCAGCAAAAATTCGCTACCGACTGGCCTCACCAACACAATCTTAGCGGTATTTAATTTTTTAGGAAAACAATCATGTGTGGCATCGTCGGCATTGTATCGAAAAGCCCTGTTAATCAGCTGTTGTATGACGGATTGACGGTGTTGCAGCATCGCGGCCAAGACGCCGCTGGCATTGTGACTGCAGATGGTCGCACGTTTCATATGCATAAAAATAAAGGCTTGGTGCGCGACGTATTTCGCACCCGCGATATGCGTAGCCTAACAGGCAATATGGGTATCGCGCATTGCCGTTATCCGACTGCCGGTTCAGCCTCCAGCATTGCCGAGTCGCAGCCGTTTTATGTTAATTCACCATTCGGCGTGGTGCTTGGGCACAACGGTAATTTGATCAACACGGCAGAATTACAAAAAGAATTATTTCAAGATGACCTACGTCATGTAAATACCAGCTCCGACTCTGAGGTATTGCTCAACGTCTTGGCGCACGAGCTGACCCAATCAGCACGCGGCGTGAGGCTTGACCCTGAGGCGATTTTTACAGCGGTTGCAGGCGTGCATCGACGCGCTAAGGGGGCTTATGCCATCGTGGCGATGATCGCTGGCTATGGATTGTTAGCGTTTCGTGATCCGCACGGCATACGCCCGCTGATTATCGGTAAGCACGAAACTGAAAATGGCGTGGAGTTTATGGTTGCCTCGGAAAGCGTGGCGCTCGATACCTTAGGCTTTACCGTTATGCGCGATGTTGCGCCCGGGGAAGCAATATTAGTGGATTTGTCGGGCAACTTTTTCTCGCGCCAATGTGCGGTCAATCCAACGCTTAACCCCTGCATATTCGAGTATGTCTATTTAGCGCGGCCGGACTCAGTCATTGACGGTATTTCAGTTTACGAGACCCGCTCGCTGATGGGTAAATCGCTCGCGGCAAAAATCAAGCGTGATATGCCAGATATTGAAATTGATGTGGTGATCCCTATTCCCGATACATCGCGCCCCAGTGCGGTGGAAGTCGCACAGGTGCTTGGTGTGAAGTATCGCGAAGGCTTCATTAAAAACCGCTACATTGGTCGTACCTTCATCATGCCAGGCCGCGATCAACGCAAAAAATCAGTGCGCCAAAAGTTAAATGCAATGGCGGTTGAATTCAAAGATAAAAATGTGTTGTTGGTGGACGACTCTATCGTGCGTGGCACGACGTCGAAGGAGATCGTGCAAATGGCGCGTGATTGCGGCGCAAAAAAAGTCTACTTCGCCTCCGCCGCGCCACCGGTACGTTTTCCAAATGTGTACGGTATAGATATGCCCACGACAAGTGAGCTGATTGCTACCGGTCGAGACGCGGCAGAAATTGCGCTAGCCATCGGTGCAGACGCGGTTTTTTATCAAGAGCTTGCTGATTTAGTGGCGGACATTCGTCAATGTAACCCCGCGATTAAAAATTTTGACGCATCCTGCTTCGACGGTAAATACATTACCGGCGGCGTAACACCAGAATATCTCGCCTCCATTGCGGCTAATCGCCAAGACGGCGAGACCCGGGGCAGCCGCAACACACGTGAAGCCATTGATGATATCGAGGATGAAGCGAATCAGCTTGATCTCGGTTTTTCTACCGTTGAGTAACTAGATGAACAAAAACGCGATGAGTGACGATTGGGATTTCGATACCTTAGCGGTGCGCGCTGGCACGCTGCAATCTGATTTCCAAGAGCATTCAGAAGCGCTTTTCTTGACCTCAAGTTTTACCTATAAATCGGCAGCCGAAGCGGCGCGCAAGTTTGCCAATATCGAGCCGGGATTTTTGTATTCACGCTTTACCAACCCCACGGTGACGATGTTTCAAGAAAGGCTGGCCGCGCTCGAAGGTGCTGAAGCTTGTGTCGCCACGGCGACTGGCATGGCAGCAATCGCCGCGAGCGTTTTCGGGCTGCTGAAGGCGGGAGATCATATGGTGTCATCCCGCAGTGTGTTTGGTACGGTCGTGCCGCTGTTCGACAATATCGCCGCGCGGCTAGGCATTAGTACCACTTGGGTTACCGGGGCGAATACGGCAGATTGGCAAGCCGCAATTCAGCCCAACACTAAATTATTTTTTTGCGAAACGCCATCAAACCCATTGGCTGAAATTACCGACATCGCTGCCGTGGCTGCCATTGCCAAGTGCGCCAATATTATTTTTGCCGTCGACAATTGCCTGCTCACCCCCGCGCTGCAGCGCCCGCTTGAAATGGGTGCGGATATTGTGATTCACTCCGCCACCAAGTATTTGGATGGGCAGGGAAGGGTGCTAGCGGGCGCGGTGTGCGGCAGCCGCGAATTAATTGAGCCTATTTATGGCTATGTGCGCACTGCAGGCGCGGCACTCTCGCCATTTAATGCGTGGGTGTGCCTTAAAGGCATAGAAACATTGCGGCTACGTATTGAAGCACAATCTTTACAAACCCTAACATTGGCGGGCATCTTGAGCCAAAATGTGCTGGTGAAGCGCGTCCACTATGCCGGTCTTACATCGCACCCGCAACATGCGTTAGCAATGAAACAAGCGCCGATGCAGGGTGCGGTACTGGCATTCGACCTTCACGGCGGGCGCGACGCCGCGTGGCGCGTAATTGATAGTTGCAAGATGATTTCGATTACCGCTAATTTAGGCGACACTAAAACAACCATTACCCACCCCGCCACCACCACGCACGCGCGGCTGACGGAGGCTGAGCGCAAAGCGTCTGGCATTACGGATGGTTTGGTCAGAATTGCGGTGGGCTTAGAAAAATTGGCAGATATTGAGGCGGATTTAGCGCGCGGCTTGGCAGCCTAATACGTGAAACGATAAGCGCGTGAACGGGGTGGAAGCGACTAATGAGATGAAGGTCTCAACCAAAGTGATGCGCTACGCGGTGGTCGGTATTGTCGCGTTTGCCATTGACTACGCCACTACCAGACTACTGGTCGATTTCCTACCGTTACTCGTGGCAAATACCATCGGTTTTCTGATCGCTAATACTGTAAATTTTTGCATGGCGCATAGATGGGTATTTGGCTTTGCGTGGACAAAAGAGAAATTGTTGTCCACCTACTTCGCCGTATTGGGCGTGAGTGTGGTGGGACTGATGATCAACAATATGGTGGTATGGGTAAGCGTGGGGGTCGTTGGTGTCACATTGTTATTTGGCAAGGTACTAGCCGCCGCAATTGTGATGCTGTGGAATTTTTTAGCGCGGTTGTTTTGGGTTTACAAAACCAAATCGGCGCGATGATTTTTAATTAAGACTATTAAGTATGAATTTACGCGGTAAAAAAATATTGGTCACCGGTGCAGATGGCTTTATCGGCAGTCATCTCGTTGAAGCGTTGAGCGCACACGGCTGCGATGTGCGCGCTTTCGTTTATTACAACTCGTTTAATAGCTGGGGTTGGCTAGATGCCTTGCCGCCAGCGCTACTCGGTGAGCTGGACGTGTTTGTAGGCGATATTCGCGACCCGAATGGTGTGAATCAAGCGATGAAAGATTGCGATGTTGTGTTTCACTTGGCGGCATTAATTGCGATACCGTTTTCGTATCACTCGCCCGATTCATATGTAGACACCAACATCAAAGGCACGCTAAATATTTTGCAAGCCGCGCGGACACACAATGTTGAGCGGGTGCTGGTTACGTCCACGTCCGAGGTCTATGGTACTGCCCAATACGCTCCGATTGATGAGAAGCATCCATTCCAAGGTCAGTCACCGTATAGTGCAACCAAAATTGGCGCGGATCGTCTGGCAGAGTCTTTTTTTCGCTCATTTGCCACGCCTGTTGTGATCGTACGCCCGTTTAATACCTATGGAGCAAGGCAGTCTGCGCGTGCAGTTATTCCCACCGTTATTACCCAACTTTTAGCGGGAGAGGAAACGCTCAAGCTCGGCAGCCTCACGCCGACGCGTGACTTTAATTATGTAATAGATACAGTTGCTGGCTTTATTGCAATTGCCGAAGCGGATGGCGCGATTGGGCAAGAAATAAATATCGCCACCAATACTGAGCACACGGTTGGAGAAGTAGCGCAGATTTTAATTGACTGCATCAACCCTACCGCCACGATTTTGACCGACGATTTGCGGCTACGACCAGAGGCCTCAGAGGTGTATCGGCTGATTGGCGACAACACTAAACTTAAATCTCTCACTGGGTGGACGCCTAAATATGACATTCGTACTGGTTTGATGTCGACCGTTGATTGGTTCAAGCAGCCAGAAAATCTCGCTCGCTATAAAGCATGGCTCTACAATGTCTGAGGCTAATCGAAAAAAGCGCGCCATCGTCATGGCTGGGGGAAAAGGCCGCCGACTCAAGCCTTACACGACCTTAATCCCCAAGCCGCTCGTTCCGCTTGGCGGTAAATATGCCATTCTTGAAATTGTCTTGATGCAACTCGCGCGCGCGGGGTTTACGGATGTCACATTGGCGGTGAATCACTTATCACATCTCATCATGGCCTACTTCGGTGATGGCGCACGGTTTGGCTTGGCCATTGACTATTCGATTGAAGACAAAGAGCTAAGTACCATCGGACCACTCACCCTAATCGATGATTTGCCCGAAAACTTTCTGTTGATGAATAGCGACATTTTATGCGACCTTGATTACCGGGCGTTCTTTGATGCGCACCTTCGGCGTACAAGTTTAATTTCCGTATCATCATTTCGCCGTCAAGAGAAAATAGATTTTGGCGTATTGGAATCAGATGCTAACGGACGCCTCACCGCATTTCGCGAAAAGCCGAAATACGATTTTGATGTGAGTATGGGTATTTATTGTCTCAATCGTTCGGTAATTGAATCATTACCGAAAGCTACGCCTTACGGATTTGATCAGCTCATGTTGGATTGTTTGGGACGCGGGCAGCAGGTCAATATATGCCCATTCTCAGGCTATTGGCTCGACATCGGTAGAACGGATGATTACGAATATGCAGATGAAAATTTTGCCATCCTCACGGCAAAATTAGGATTGCCAATTTAGGATGGCAAAGGCAAACCCAACACCAACCTCTATCTCAGCGCATCAAGGGATTAGTGCTAACACCGTTGTGCTAGTTATCGGGGCAACAGGCGCGCTAGGGCAGGCAATGGTCGCGCATTTGCTTCACCACACAGCCTGCCAGATTATTGCCACCGGTCGTAGCTCACCGCCAGCAACGTTGCTTCGAGATAATTGTCGATTATCGTTTCAACATTGTCATCTTGATTCTGCGATGGACATTGTGCGCATGCTGACGGCGGTTGAGCCTGATATGGTGCTGCATTTAGCTGCGACCTTTGATGATGATATTTCACAAGCGCAGAAGATAAATTATCAGGCAGCGGCAACAATCTTGGGCTGGGTCGCATCGCACCGTAACATTACGCGCGTATTACTGGTTGGCTCAGCCGCAGAGTATGGTGTGGTGTCTGTTGACGATAATCCAGTTAGCGAGACACGGCAGTTGCGGCCGGTGTCGGTATATGGTCACAGCAAAGCGTGTCAAAGCCAACTGGTCACCTACTTTGCATCACGCGGCGTGAGTGTGGTCTTGGGGCGGATTTTTAATTTGATCGGTGAAGGTCTTTCGACGCGGCTTTTCATTGGTAAAGTTCACGCGCAAATTGCAGAAGTCAAACTTGGGCAGCGCGTGAAAATCGAGGTGGGAAGCTTATCCGCTTCCCGTGACTACCTGCCGCTTAATGGCGCAATTACGCAACTGATTACGATAGCGTGTCATGGATTTGCGGGAGAAACATATCACGTTGCTAGTGGGCATCCTGTGACAATGCGTGACCTACTGTCGCAAGAATTAGTGAAAAATGGTCTTGATCTTTCATGTGTCGTGGAATCGCTAGCGCTAAGCAATCGCACTGGCTTTGATGTGCCGATAATTTACGCCGATATGGCTAAAACAAATGCGCTGATGTCGCAAATAAGCCAACATGCCTAAACTAAAAGTTGCAATCGTCGCGCCGGTTTTTAATGAAGAGCTTGTTATCGCTCAATTCCATCAGCGTACACGCGCCGTGCTGGGTCAATTAGACGCTGTTGAGGCCACAATTATTTATGTTGTTGATCGTTCAACAGATAACACCCTCGCCATTCTTCGCCGCATTGTCGATGATGACAAAACCACCAAGGTGCTGGCGTTATCGTCGCGCTTCGGTCACCAAATGTCGTTACTTGCGGGTATTGAATACGCGGTTGAAAGTGTCGTGGGCACTGACGCCATCATCATGATGGATAGCGACTTGCAACATCCACCAGAGCTTATTCCACAACTCATTAGTGAATATCAACTAGGCTTTGAGGTTGTTTATACGGTACGTCAAGACAATACTGATGCCGGGTTTATCCGCACATTCTTAGGCAATATGTTCTATCGGCTGTTGCGCAATATTTCGAAATTACCGATACACGCCAATGCAGCGGATTTTCGGCTGATTAGCCACCGCGTGGCGGTGACGCTTACGCGAAGTTTTACCGAGCGCAAAATGTTTTTGCGGGGGCTTTTCTCGTGGATGGGTTTTAAGCAAACCAGCGTTGAATTTGTCGCGGCGACGCGCTATGCGGGGCAATCGAAGTATTCATTGTCCCGCATGCTCAGTCTGGCGGCGACTGGCGTGTTGTCTTTTAGCGCGCGCCCGCTACATGCAGGTATTTTCATTGGCATTGGTTTTGCAGCGCTCGCGTTTTTAGTCATGCTGAGTGCAGTCGTTGCTTTTTTTATTGACAAAACTATCCCCAGTGGTTGGACAACCTTGGTGTCTTTACTGATGCTCTTTAGTGGCATTCAGCTCATCATGATCGGAGTCATGGGCGCTTATATCGGCGGCATTTATGAGGAAGTTAAAGGACGACCTCACTACATCATTGAAGAGGTCATTGAGCATCATGAGTGAGCGCGTTAATTTTGATCTTCACACCAAACACTATGACCAGCTCCTGCAAGACCAAACGCGTTTTTTCACTAAAAACGATGCGTACTTCGCGCGCTACAAGGTGGAGTTAGCTAGGCAAAATAGTAAGGGTTCCGTCAAACTAATACTTGAATACGGTTGCGGCACCGGGCGCAATATTCCGTTTTTGATCACTGCATTTCAAGGCGCGTTAGTGCACGGATCAGATATTTCCGAAATGAGTCTTGAGGTAGCGCGGCAAAGCGTGCCGGATACGCATTTTTTTACCGAAAACGCAGACACAAAAATTACCGAGCTATATGATTTAATTTTTGTGGCGGGTGTGTTCCATCATATCGCGCCGCAGGAACGCGCAGCAGTTGTGCAAACGCTGAAACAACGGTTGAGAAAAAATGGCGAACTCATTATCTTTGAGCACAACCCCTACAACCCGGTAACCAGAAGGATTGTTTCTAATTGTCCCTATGATTCCGATGCCGTCTTGCTGCCGCCACCCGAGCTACGTACGCTGTTGAGAAGCAATGGCTTTACTGTCGGCGCATCTGGCTATTGCTTATTTGTGCCGCCAAGTCTCACATGGCTGACGTGGCTTGAAGGCTACTTAAACTGGCTACCTTTAGGCGGGCAATACTTTGTGCAGGCCACCGGTAATTAGCCATGCCGATAATCGGACAATTTTCAAGATTCTTAACGGTTGGTGTGTTCAATACCGCCATCGGCTATGCGGTGATTTTTTTTGCGATGGTGGTGCTAGCCCTGTCGCCTGAATTAAGCAACGTACTGGGCTATGCAGTGGGCCTGGTCTTTTCATTTGTGCTTTCAAAAACTTATACCTTTCGTTCAGCTGGTAAAAGCCACGTTGAAGTGCTGCGCTTTCTACTGGTTTTTGCAATCGCTTATGCGGCAAATTTCGCGGTGCTTTATGTACTGCTAAGGTTGACGGCAATTCACCCGGTGCTGTGTCAGATATTAGCTGGTGTAGCCTATATTGTTTGCTCCTATTTACTCAATTCACGTTATGTTTTCACCAAGAGGACGCTTGAGAAGGATGGAGTGCCATGATTGGTTTACTTCGTAAACATAAACTAGATATATGCGCCTTATTCGTGTTGGTTGGCATTTGGGTGTTGTTCACCTATCGCCTCTGGGGAAACGAATTTAGTGCACATGCAAAAGACAACGAGTTTTTATTAGCGCCTGTGCTGTCGCATATGTCAAAAGTGATGTTATCTGGTGAGTGGCCATTGTGGATGGACACCGTATTAGGTGGATTGCCGTTATACAACCTGACGCAGTTATCCGCTGCATACCCGTTCTATTTCACCGCCTTACCGGTATACGGAGAATTCTTCACTGCGCTGCGCAGCATTCACCTTATTACGCTAGTGCATTTGCTGGTGTTTGTGGTGAACGCGTTTGTGCTGTTGCGGGTGATTGGCGTGAGCCGTGTCGCGGCCATCGCGGGTGCCACAATTATCGTGTTTAACGCTAATACAGCGGGCATGACAGCTTGGGTGAATATCATTGCACCGTATGCGTGGCTGCCACTGTATTTAGCTGGGCTGATTCAGCTATTCAAAACGCCGACATCAATTCGCGCGGTCGCACTCACGCTTGTTTCAATCATCCTAATCACCATCGCCTCACCCGCGCAGCCGCTCATTCATGCGGTGTTAATTACCGCCGTGCTGGCAGCGGCACATGGCATAAATATGCTGATGGCGAAACAACTGCGACATCTCGCCATTGGCTACCTTAACTTGCTCATGATTAGCGTGATTGCGATGCTATTGACCTCGCCAGTTCTGCTGCCTGCGGTGACGGAATTTGATCAGATGCTTAGATGGGTTGGCGCCTTTGCCCCCGTTGAGGGCAATGCGCGTATTCCATTTGAGGCCTTTTTAACAGACCAATTGTCGCCGTCTTCCCTCATGGGCGTGCTATTTCAGTCTGACGATGCGCTTTTGATTGGTAGCCAATATATTGGACTATTGCCTGTTTTGTTAGTGACATTTTTGGTGTTTGCTAAATCGCGCCACTGGCTTACGATTCCCTTCGCCGTCATTGCCCTTTATTCGTTGCTATCCGCTACCGGTAGCCATCTTGGGTTAGCCTATTTAAACTATGAAATTCCGCTGATCAACAAAATTCGCGAGCCAAGTCGATTTTTATTTTTGACGCATTTTGCGGTTGGTATTTTGGTGGCACTTGCGCTGGATAGAATCGGCCAAATAGTTAATGCGCGACGCAGCAATATACCCTTCACCGATAAGTTCGCTCTGGGTGCAGTGGCGCTCGTTTTACTTTTAAGTCCGTTAATTGCTGCGGAGATGTGGCCTGAAGCTAGGAGCCATCGATCAATTTTAATTTCTCTGGGGGCGACAGCAATTGTGGCAACGCTGATCGCATCGGCATGGCAATGGCGTCAAGTTAATCGCGCTGGCATCGTTGGATTATGTGCGTTTACGGTGCTTGCAGTACAGCAGCAAACAGTCCAACTTCGTGCCGCTACCATTAGCCATATGGACTACATGACTGAGAAAATGCTCGGGCTAGATTTGGCGCTGAAGGCGGTCGCAAAGCGTGATAGCAATAGGGAGTATCGTGTCTTATTTGAAGGCGATATTGATAAGCAGAACGCGGCCATGCTGGCCTCTTTTCATGGTATCCGAACACTAAATGCTTACTTCAATCCCATCCCTAAAAAGCAATTTGAAGAGCTCTACTATCATGTACCGGGCAGCAAGAACTACTACGCCGCGTTAGGCGCTAAATACATAGTCTGTAACCCGTGCGCCACCGATAAAGTAATTGGTTATCGACAAATCGAAAAAGTTGGGGACTATTGGATTTATGAAGGCGCTGCTTCACCTAGGATATATGTCTCCCAAACCGTAGCGGGGGAATATAGAACAACAAATGAATATATGGAGAAAGTGTCGCACCTTGATATTGCCTCAATGCCAGTGCTAGTTAAAGCAGGCGTCTGGCGTGGTGCGGTAGTATCGCCCGAGACGCGCAGTAAGCCGAGCATGCTGTCTTTGCTCGCGACGACTAACAATAGTTTTACTGTCGTGATGCAAACATCCTCAAAAGCGTTATTGGTATTGAATGAATTTGATAGCGGCAGCTGGCTTGCACGCATTGACGGCAAATTTATCGATACGTTATCGGTGAACGGGAATCAGGTCGCCGTTGCCGTGCCAGCCGGTACGCACAAAATTTCGATCTCGTATGAACCGCGTTCATTAAAGTTAGCGCTCCGGCTGTTTTTAGTCGGACTACTGGCGCTATTTATCTACGGTTTTTGGCTGGTGCGACTTTCTTACCTCGATGAGTTACGTAAATGAGGACGTGGATGAGTCACGAAAATGATTTTCACTGCGCTTGTGTCAACTTATCCCTAAAGGATTAGCCTGTATATGAAAACTGCTGTCGCTACTGCCGGTTACGGCGAGCCTTTCCAACAGGTTTAAGCGCAACGTTACGGATAAAGTGACGTTGAGAAATTTTTTTGCATGATCACGCTGGGTTACTAAAAAATCGCCTTATGGATAAAATATCACCAATAAAAAATAAGTGTGCAGTCTCAATCGTGGTGCCTTTTTACAACGAAGGCGACGGTGTAGAGGCTTTCTACAGTGCACTTTGCCCAATCTTAGATTCAATGTCGCACATTCAATTTGAGATTATCTGTGTTGATGACGGTAGTAGTGATGACACATTGAGTAGGCTGGTTACGCTGGTCAGTCACGACGCTCGGATAAGAGTTGTAGAGTTATCGCGCAATTTTGGGAAAGAAGCTGCTATGACCGCAGGTATTGATATTGCGCGTGGCGACGCGCTGATACCCATTGACGCTGACCTACAAGATCCACCAGAGTTGATTTCTAAAATGATCGACGAATGGATGAACGGCGCTGATGTTGTGCTTGCCAAACGCGTGGATCGCAATAGCGACACCTACATGAAGCGAAAGTCTGCAAGTCTTTTTTATTCGGCATTTAATTTATTCTCGCCCGCCAAGATACCGGACAACGTAGGCGATTTTAGATTGATGAATCGCGCCACTGTTGAAGCTATTAAACAATTACCCGAGAGGCAACGTTTTATGAAGGGTTTGTATGCCTGGGTAGGATTTAGAACCGTTACGATTGACTATGTGAGAAATGCGCGAGCTGTCGGGGATTCTAAATTTTCAGGCTGGAAACTCTGGAACTTTGCGCTCGAAGGTATTACGAGCTTTAGTACGGTGCCGCTGAAGGTATGGACATATATCGGTTCGATGGGCGCGTTATTCACCTTTAGCTATGCAAGTTACATCACGATCAGAACCTTAATTTATGGTGTCGATGTGCCTGGATACGCGTCGATTCTAGTGGCGATTTTATTTTTTGGTAGCCTGCAACTGATTAGCGTGGGTGTGCTGGGTGAGTACCTTGGACGGATATACATGGAAAGTAAGCAGCGACCAATCTACCTTATTCGCAAGCTGCATGAGGTAGATAAGAATGAGTAATTTTTCATCTTTTAGCTGGCTACGAAAATGAACTTATTTAGAAATATATTTTCTTGCCCAGAAAATAATGGCACCGTATTGGTATCAATCTTACTTGTCGCGTTAGCAACGTCGTTATTAATTATTGCGAACCCTGGTTTTTTTAGCCATGACGAATGGGATAAATACGATCATGTCATGCAACATGGCTTGGCCAATTATTTATCGGAGTACTTAAGGGTGAGGCCGAGCACAGAATTCGGCGTGCCAATGCGGCCAGTGAGTTTTTTGGTGCAGGGATTGGTTGCAAAGTATATGAACACATATCCGGTTCTAGTGCACTTAGTTGACGTGTTAATGCATGCAGCGGTAGCGATACTTTTGTTTAGAGTGATGATACGAATGCACCCTAACCGTCAGTTCGCATGGGCGAGTGCTTTGCTATTAATTGTCAGCCCATTGGCTGCTTTTTCAGTTGCTTGGCCTGCGGCACTAATGGATCGGCTATATATACTTTTTGGGTTAGTCGCATTTATTTCAGCCTTTGAATATATCGTGCAAAAGCGAGGCACGATTCAGCTAGTGGTTATTTTTGTAGCATCGACGTTAGCAATTCTGTCCAAAGAAACAGGATTTATATTGCCCTTGGTTGTGTTCATATTTCCATTGTTTAAATACGTATTTTTTCAAGATAAGCGTCTATGGGTGGCATTTGTAGTTTGGTGCATACCCATCTCGTTCTTTTTAATTTACCGTTTGCCAGCACTAATAAATTCAATTGGCGGCGCAGCCTCCTCACCTTATGCAGCCTCGTTAAATAATATTCCTGACGGGTTGGCTGTTTATGCGCTTTTTCCTTTTTTGTGGACGGTTAGCGAGGCTCACATTGTGTTTGGTCAACCAACGTTTCGGCTTTGGTTTGCAGGCATTGCTCATGCGGCGCTAGTGCTTATGTTGTGGCGACAGTTTTCTTTTCGAGTCGCTTTTGCTTACGTCATAGGCTTTTTTGTTTTTCTAATCCCTGTGCTGCCCATCTCCATAAAAGGGGCTCACTATCTTTACGGATCAGCGATTGTGACCAGTATTGCGGTGGCCGCTCTGGTGGCAAACATAAGTACAAGAAAACGCGCTTGGCTAACCATACTCGCACCCGTATTTATCGTCGTTTTGTGCATACATACAATTTACATACAACGAGAAATGTATGTTTCTGGTATTTGCATGGTGGCTGTAAGTAAATCAATTGAAAGTAGTTATCTTGCGAATGGTCGGCCAAGTGAAATGCTCATCGGCGTAGAACCAGAAGCGCTGGGTCATGTAATGGTGCGGTATGCAAAAGACAGGCAAATTATTGGAAAAAATTATCCACTCAAATTAAAAGTTTTGGATGCAATTAATCCAGAATCGTTAACATCGCCATACATATTTAATACGAGTTGCATCGTTTACAAGCGCAGTTAGTCGTGGTTGATCGATCCGCATTCAAGAAACGGATGCAGATCTGCAGCAGACCGGCAGCGTTGGTTGAAATAGCATTGAAATTGATAACAACTAATACGGCGAACCTACAACAAGTGGCACAAAAGCCTCGTTCGGGAAGACGCCCAGCACATGTCAATTATTTGGCAGCGCAAATTGTAATGTAGGAGTGAGCTGGACATCAACGAATGCTCTAAATACGCAAGTTAAGTTTGAAAGCGCTATGGTTGCTGTAGCTCAACAAGGCTCAACGAACGTCAACGTCCCCGTTTTTGGCGATCTGTAATTGTTCTATAGCTCGGCACGTCCCAACAAGCCGATTGCTAGAAGAAAGCTCTCCGGGCAGTAACTGAAGCACGTTTAATCTGCAAACTTAAAACGGATTAAATTATAAAACATGGCTGGGCTTGAGGATTGTAGGATAAAGAGTAAATGCAAAAGAAGAGTCCGATTTTTTTAAAACCTAAAAATCAGATTAAGTTTCATTTTCTACCAACTATCATCATCTGCTCAACCCCGTAATAACCGAGTAGATCCGACCAGTAGAGCAGCATCGAGACCTTTACGAATCCAATTGCGCGCATTTGGTCTAGCAGCTCCCAACCAAAATCCTGAAAGCACAAGCAACCAGCTTCATGAATTGGGTCACCATGATATTGCGGCGTTTGTAGGTGAATCAAATTGCCGTCATCATCAAGTTTTGCGCGCACGCTAGTGGGGTATTCGCCAGGCAAAAAAGGCACTGAGAGTAACAAAGTTCCGCTTGGCTTCAATACGCGATAAATTTCATTAAGCGCAGAGTTCACATCGGGCACATGTTCGAGTACATCAAAATTTAGTATGTAGTCGAACGTGTTGCTTGCAAACGTGAGTTTGGTAATGCTCTCATTCCGCACGCCACGCGCATCTTTCTCACCCCAAACAATTTTGTCCCCTAAATATTCGCTACCCACTAAGTTTGGAAATCTTTTTTTGAGTGCGCCATAGAGCGGGGTGACTTGTTCTGCGATATAAATATGCGACAGTTTACTGGCCTGAAGCGTTTCTTCTAAAATTTGGATTGACGCGCGCGTGCGATTATTCATTTGGCATGGGCATAGAACACGCTCGCGCCAATTCGGCACAGGCCTACCGTTGATCATAGTGTGGCTATACCTAAGGTCGGTCTGAAATGCAACTTTTCGATTACACACATAGCAATGCCCGTCGGTAATGAACGGTTCGCCACTGGCGCTCAACGAAGATTCTTGACGCCACCGATTTTGGTGCGTCGATTCGTTATTTTTAAGGTGCACTTTATATGCCGCTTGATCAGCAACGCGATCAACGACGAGTCGAGGCGGCTTAGAAGTAAGGTCAAACAATTGTCGGATGTAAGACAACATAGGTATTTTAATGGGCTAAATTGGGCTGCGAAAGGCGTACGAAAGTGAGGTCATTTTTTTGAAAATAGTCTCCTAAGTTAGCCGACACTTAAACGCGCTCAAGCCAAATACTGCCACCTGCATAGGCGTGGCAATCCGGATGGTTTAGTGCAGACTGCACCATTGCGGGCATCATTGTGAATGCGTAGGAGCAGCCAAAAATAACGTTAAATGCTGTCGAGTACATGAGCAATGCGCGCAACAAATATTGCTCATTCCAGCTGCGGTTTTCAGTGATTACCCAATCTTTTGGATATTCATTGGGCAAGAAAATATCGTGGATGTGCACATACACGCCGGGTCTAAGTCGGGGCAAAATTTCAAAAAATAAGTAGTTAACGTCACTCCCCGTTTTTGCCACATGGGTTGAGTCGATAAATAAAATGTCGCCCTTATCTAAGTTCGCAAAAAAATTCAGTGCGATGGTTTGTATTGGTTTTTGAATCAGCGTGTGAATGCCTTCAACGCCTTCAGTTAGGAATTCTCTAGGGTAGGGCTCAATACAGGTGATTTCACATGCCGAGTCTAGGTAGCGTCTATTGATGTCGGCCATCAGTAAAGATGAAAACCCTGAGCCTACTTCAACAACGCGTTTAGGTCGCCATTTACGTAGCAGCACAAATAATGTGCGACTATCGAGCCAACCAAACTGGCTATTACCGCTATAAAAACCATTTTTAGTCGTAACTGCCGCCTCTAATTCAGGATAGTCATAGCCCGCAATGTAAGCCGGAAAATCCACGCCAAGTATTTGCTTATGTGATGCATCATTAAAGTCAATGCCTAAAACAGGATGCGGTACGCTGGGCCATAGCATGGACTGCTTTGCAGATGCCTCTCCTGGGTCAACCACAGGCGAATAAAAATGTCCCGGCGGATGAGCAACCGGCACGCTGACGCGCTCCACCACTTCTGTGATCGCGCGCGCGCCAACTCTTTTGAACAGTTCAAACATAAGATGCTCCTAGATGGGTGAGCAATGTTGCTGCACTTAATGGGTTCAGCTTTTTTGACCTACGGTGAAGGTCATGTTTACCATTCATGGCGGGATGGCAAAACTAACTGCTCTATCGTGCCAATCAGCCAATACTTGCCGACGACATACATGGCCATCGACAGCATGGTTATGCTGCATCGGGCGATGCGTATGACCATGAATCATATCAATATAGTTGTACTTGGCAAACACACGCTCAACGGTTGCGATAGCGACATCCATAATTATTTCTGACTTTGTCGCTTTCTCACAATCACTACGCGCGCGAATGTTGTGCGCCAACGCGAGACGCTCCGCATAAGGTTTTGCGAGCACGGCTGCTTGCCATGCGGGATCGCGCGCTTGGATGCGAAATTGTTGGTAGGCAACGTCATCAGTACAAAGCGTGTCGCCATGCAAGAGCAATATGGCGCAGCCATTGACGTGGATAACTGTTGGGTCATCGAGTAAGGTCAAGCCAGCTGCGGCGGCGAATCGATGAGAGATTAAAAAATCGCGATTGCCGCGCATGAAATAGAGTGGAACCCCAATATTGGCGAGGGATTTCAAGGCATTCGCTACTTCCATTGATAACGGGTCGTGATCAAGCTGATCATCGCCTACCCAGTATTCAAATAGGTCGCCAAGGATATACAAGGTGTCGGCGTGAGTGGCGTCGTCGCGCAAAAAACGAAAAAACGCGGCTGAAGTCTCAGGCCGCGTTTCGTGTAAGTGCAGGTCAGAAATAAATAGGGTGGGGCGCATTTCGTGTTGAGGCGGGCTCACCCTATTTATGAATTCGACTTAGATGCACGCTGCCTTTTCAATCGTAATCGTTTCAATCGGCTGACCTTCGCTTAGTTGTGTGCGCTTTGTGGGTACGGCGCGCATTTTATCAACGACGTCTTTGCCTTCAATGATTTTGCCAAATACCGCATAGCCGTACCCGTTTTGCGTCTCACCTGAATAGTTGAGGAAGTCATTATTCTTCACGTTTATAAAAAATTGCGAAGTCGCAGAGTCACGTACGCCAGTTCTTGCCATGGCAACGGTGTAATGATCATTTTTTAAGCCATTGGTTGATTCATTTTTGATCGACGCGCCAACTGGTTTTTGTTTTTCAGTTTTATCAAAGCCGCCACCTTGGATCATGAAGCCATCAATCACGCGATGAAAAATGGTGCCGTTATAGTGGCCTGATTGCACGTATTTAATGAAATTTTCCGACGAGATTGGCGCTTTTTCTTCGTTTAGTTCGAGCGTCATATCGCCCATTGAGGTGGTGAGCTTTACTTTCACAGACATTCCTTTTTCGGGTTTACAAGAGTTGCTTTTTGGTTTAGCGGGGGATTTTTTTGCATCAGCTTTTGCTGGTGCTGGTTTGGGAGTTGCAGTCGTCGCTGGTGTTTGTGCATATGAGGCTGTCACCGCAAAGATTGAAGTGAACACGGTTACGGCAAACGATTTTTTTAAGGTGAGATTCATGTGAGGTTTCCTTCGGTTTTCTAAAAATAAATGAAAAAACGGTTTTCAGCCAGCTGCGCCTTCGAAGACGATTTTCCATTTGCCATCTTCTCGCTGCCAAAATTGACGCTTTTTCATACGGCTGTTGTTGTTGCTGCTTTTATAAGTTTGATCAAATGTCACCATCATCATCGGGGCGGCGTTGGCGGCAGTGGCGTATTCAAAAACAGAAAGATTTGCGATGTCAACTTTCACAAAATTTTTGCCAGCGTTCACACGACGTTTATGCGTTGACCACTCAGTAATATCTTTGCCTTCGGCGTCAAATTTTACCGAATAGTGGCTCAAATATTTTTCCACGTTCAAACTTTCCCAGTCACTTTTCCACTGGTTCAAGTAGCTGTCAAACGCGCTATTGAATGCTGACCATTCTGGCAGTGTTTGCCATTCCACCATCGGCGAAATAATTACCGGTGTTGAGCCTGGCACAATGTACTGGCTTAGTCGGACAAAGTCATCATTGGTCAACACCACACACCCGTCGCTCGCCCAAGGCGGGCGGCTGTAAGTGTCTGACGGCGTGCCGTGAATCCAGATGCCTGATCCGCTCCGCCCTAAACGCTTATCCAGCTCATTCGGGAAGTTAATTGGGAAGGCGCCAGGGCCATAAAAGTCAGTCAACTTTTCTTTTGCCACGGTCGAGGTGACGTGATAAACGCCAATCGGCGTTTTTTGGTCGCCCTCACGCTCCTTCTCCATGCCGCGTTTACCAATGGTGGCGTAAAAATCAGCAATGCGTTGCGGCTTTCCATCAACATTTTTGAATACATAAATACGTGAACGCGACATATCAACGAGTAGCGCGTGTTCATGCTGTGGTGCTAATTGCAGCAGAGCCGTAGGTAACGCCGAGGTGGCCGGCGCATCAAAATACCGATTCAGCCTTACTACTGCTTCATGCCGCATATTGGCGATATGGTTGGCGGCGTCAGGCGCCTGCTTAACGCCAGGTGCTCCTGACAAGGCAACGGCCACGCCAGACTTTGCCATCAATAAATCGCCGCGCATTAAATGACCGAGGCGAAAATTTGGATTTTTGACTAATGCGGCATCGATCTCTTTGATGGCAGATTTTAGTCCACCATCGCTCAGCATTTCTAGCGTTCGTACCATCGCCCGCTCGATCTCATTGCTATATGTTGTCGCGGTCAACATGTTTGCCGCCGCATTAGCCGTCGCACTGGTTGTGACAACATTGGCCGCAGCTTGGGCAAATGCGTTCGTATTTACGATGCTTACAAGTGCAACAATCGGCAGTGCGACTAGCCATTTACTTTTTACAGCGTCCACAATATTAGCCACCGGCGCGCTCATACTGAATCAGCCAGCGACTACCCACGCGAACTAATCGTATGGTTTTTGTGTTGTCACTTTTGATAGTGTCAGCGCGATAGGCTTGACGAAATACCACCACCGCCTCAGTGCCTGTGACTTTTGCGCTCTTGAAGGTGACATCAACGATTATCGATTTTTGCCGCTCAATACGCTCTTTACGCTGCGCTTCCCAAGCGGCACGACTTAATTTATCGGGCGTTTCAAAAGTTGGTGCGTAGGCGGCAAGATAGCCCGCTACATCGCGCGCCGCCCAAGCCTTTGCCCAAGCAAGTACGGCAGCTTTAACGCTGTCCTCGGTTGCTGCACTTGTTCCCGTTGGCTGTATGGGAGCGGCGGGGGTAGCAATAGCCGGTTTGACGTTAACCGGATTAGGCTTAGACGCGGTTACTACTGCAGGTGTAGTGGTTGCTGGTGCGGTCGCGGCGGCAACTTGCTGCGATTTTGGCGTGCTAAACATTTCTTTAACCAAGGCTAATTTTGATAGGGCAGTGGTATTTGATTTGTCGAGTTGCAAGGCTTTGTCATAAGCGCGGCGGGCGAGTTGTGCGTAAATGTCACCCAAATTTTCGTGCGCGGTAGCGTAGGCTGGGTGCGTATGAATAGCTAACTCTAGCGCTGCCTTGGCTTTTTCGTAATTGCCTTGCGCTGCATAAAGCACCGCTAAATTATTGTATGGCTCGGGTAACTCTGGATAGTCTTCGGTTAACCCAGTAAAGGTTTGAATCGCATCGGCGGTTTTCTTTTGCTCGGTCTGAATCAAGCCCTTGAGAAATCGCCCTTGGGCATCTTTGGGTTGCTGTTGTAAGCCAGCAGCTACCTTTGCCATCGCTTGATCGAGCTTGCCTTGTTGATAAAGCTTCGAGCCTTCTTTTATGTCGTCAGCAGGGGCTGCATTTACCGTGGCCAAAAATAGCGGCAAAAATGCCGTAAAAAGCACGGCGAAAATAGGACGCATTTTAAGTTGTTGCGGCGAGCAGGAGTGGGCTTGTAATTTAGAGTTTGAATTGAGCATCATGTTATAATTCATTGAATTAAAAGCAAATTTTATTGGCTAGCGATCACTATTCTACCAAGAATGTATATCTATTGCGCCCTTTTATTGGCAAAAACGCCAGTAATTATTTTCTGTCCACAAGATGAAGCATCTTACCGCCTTATTGGTACATCCACGACAACCATCTCCGCTCGGCGATGTTGTCGATCAAGCTAGAAATTTAAGCCCTATCAATCAGCGAGAGTTTGTTCGATTGCGTGTAAGAAATAGGGTTCAAAAATCGGGTTAAACGTCAGCAATGATCGATGCGGTGCCACCACTCAACAATAAAATTTACCGCTTCAATAGTTGAAGTGCGGTATCAAGAAAACAAATTGTCAATATGCAAACGATCTACAACACGCTTTCACGAACAAAAGAAACCTTTACGCCCCGCGTGGCAGGGCATGTCAGCTTGTACTCCTGCGGACCGACTGTGTATGACTACTACCATATCGGCAATGCCCGCACCTTTACGGTGTTCGACATGGTCACGAGATGGTTAAGTGCGACTGGATACAAGGTTAACTATGTCCGCAATATCACCGATATTGACGACAAAATCATCGAGCGAGCGCATGAAAATAATGAGCCGATGGCTGCTCTGACTGAGCGCATGACAACCGCGATGTTTGATGACTCCGATCGCTTAAAACTATTACGCCCAAATCACAGCCCTCGTGCCACCGGGTATATCGATGCAATGCTCGGCATTATTAAACGCTTGGAAGATAGAGGCATAGCGTACCGCGCTAGTAATGGTGACGTGTACTACTCTGTGCGTGATTTTGACGGATACGGCAAACTCTCGCGCAAAAATTTAGACGATCTACGCGCTGGTGAGCGTGTCGCGGTTGCAACGCAAAAGCGTGACCCACTCGATTTTGTATTGTGGAAAGCCGCGAAGCTGAACGAGCCCAAATGGCCATCTATCTTTGGCGATGGTCGCCCTGGCTGGCATATTGAATGCTCGGCCATGTGCCAAGAAGTGCTTGGCAACGAAATCGACATCCATGGTGGCGGATGGGACTTGCAGTTTCCGCATCATGAAAATGAAATCGCCCAAAGCGAGGGCGCGAATGGCGGCACATTTGCCAAGTACTGGATGCACGCTGCATTCTTAAATTTTGATCAAGAAAAAATGTCGAAGTCGCTCGGCAATTTTTTTACGTTGCGAGAAGTGCTCAATAAATTAGATGCTGTCCAAGGTGGTGAAACCGTGCGCTTCTTTTTAATGCGTGGCCACTATCGTAGCGAGATAAATTACTCGTGGGATACGCTCGAAGATGCGCGTCAAACATTGCTAGGGTTTTACATCGCGCTCGACGATGTGGCGCCAGTAGTGGTGGCACTTGATTGGTCAAACCCCACCGCTGCACGCTTTCGCGCGGCAATGGAGGATGATTTTGATACGCCAGCCGCATTCGCGATACTGCACGAGTTACGTCGCGACATTAATCGTACCAAGTCGAGCGAGCTAGCATCCCTGATGAAATCTCTCGGGGGCACAATTGGTTTATTGCAAGACACGCCAACTGAGTTCATTCGCGGCGCCGCCTGTGCATCGGCTGAGGGTATTGCCGATATCGATGCGCTTATAGCCGAACGCAATCTCGCCAAGCAAAATAAAAACTTTGCTCGCGCGGATGAGATTCGTAAATCGCTCGATGCGGCAGGTGTGGTGCTAGAAGATAAGCCGGGCGGTGTGACCATATGGCGGCGGAAGTAACGCAGGCGCAGGTGGTGTGGAAGCAGACCATTGTATTGCGAGATTTGTTTCGCATTGCGCAAAGATTGTGAGTACGCTACGCCGCTTCATGCAACCTTGCCTGCTAAATTTGCTACGATAATCTCTAATAGCGGCCGGCACTTCGGAGGAATACTGCTCCAAAACACCCGCCGAATGGCGAATTTGCATTTTCGTTATGTTTACCCGCGCTTCAATTCTTCCAGCCGTGTCGTGGCATCTTCTGCGGACTTACCTGTTTTTTGATAGGTTAAAAATTGCTGAAAGGCGACAATCGCTTTTGGTTTATCGCCTTTTAGTTGATAGGCCAATCCAAGCCGATAGTGCCCAGTAATTTTTGGATCAAGTGCGAGCCCGCGCTCCATTGATTGAATAGCCGCATCCGCATTTTTTTGCTCCAATAGCGCTCGACCCAAACCAAAATGCGCGTTGGCATTTTTATCGTTTGCGGCAATTTGCTGTTCAAATATTTTTTTTGCCTTTGCGGGCTCCCTGTTGTTGACCAGCACATAACCCAAACTGGTCATTGCGCTGATAACACTTTCATTTAGATCAGCCTCGGTTGATTTTATAGCGCGGAGTAGTGCTTCAGCTTGGGTAAATTCTTTTTCATAAATATGCACTTCGGCTCTCAGTAATTGCCCGCGTGGCGCATCAATTTTGCCGAAGTCATTACTGTTCTCAATCGCTTTGCGCACGCTGCCGCCGACGATGCCAGGCGCTTGCAAATAGTATTGGTTTAAGTCCCGACGCATATCGAAACTTTTCGGCTCAAGCTCAACGGCCTTGAGCATCATGTCCTTTATTTTCCCCGCATATTTCATACCAGCGGTCATGCCGCCCGACATCGCAAGCGTGCCGTAAAGCGAGCCAAGTGCGCTATGACAGCGTGCCGATTGCGGCAAGTCTTTTATGCATTGCTCCGCACGCAGCGTCAGCTCATCACGTTTTTTTACATCACCTGACACCGCGCGGGCTAAGTACCAAATGGCGACATCATCTTTACTGCTTTTGGCGAGTCGCTCGCGTGCCAAAGTTTCAATTGCGGCATTGTTGCGCGGCTTAACGAATTGGGCGAAGTCAGCGTCAGTTGATTGGGCGTGTACGTTAAGTATCGGCAGCATAAAGAATGTGCACGTTAGCATTGCGTTAAGTAGTAGATGCGGGGGTAAATGCGAGGATAAGCGCGAAGATAAACGCAGTGAATTATTTTTCATATTAGTTAGGGTTGTTGGTGTGAGGTTGAACAGGATAAGATTTAACTTCGCGAATATTAGCTGATGAAACGCGCGCCCGAGCTTGTGTGCGATGAATTGCAGAAATCATGGCCTCAATTGCCGCAATGGAGCAGACATGCACCAAGTAAGCAATGCGTTTTACGCTAAAGTGGCGACATGAATACACCAGCCCCTGCTTTACGGTCAACTACGCTTGCCTGGCTTGCCTATTGCCGCCCCGGTTTTGAACGGGATCTTGCCGAAGAGTTGCACGCGCGATTTCATTGCGATGCCACTAATCCAGTTGAATCGTCAGGCTTTGTAATAGCACCCGGTGCTAGGCTTAAGACATTGAGTGAAACAGCAGTCGCGACGTTAACGTTTGCGCGGCAGTTGGTGTTGACCAATGCCACACCAGTTGTACTTACTACTAACGACCGTGTTAATCCGATATTGGATGCGCTCGTGGCCTTCATGGCGGCGAATCATATTGCTGCCGTGACCGATTGCTGGATTGAGTATCCGGATACGAATGACGGCAAAGCGCTATCACGCGCCGCAAAGGCGATTGAACCTCGCCTACGTGATGCGCTGATTCAGGACAATAAAATTGCCGGCCACGCAAAATACCGCGCGCATGTTTTTTTAACGCCATCCAAACAAGCGTGGGTGGGGTTAGCGGATATGAATTTAGCAGCCCCCGATTTTTTAGGCATTCCGCGTATTCGTATGCCGCATGATGCACCGTCACGCTCCACTTTAAAGCTAGCCGAAGCATTCCATGTTTTTTTAGCCGATAACGAATCGCAGGCGCTGCAACCCGACATGCGCGCGGTGGATCTGGGCGCCGCACCCGGTGGCTGGACTTGGCAACTCATTGGGCGCGGCATTCGTGTGACCGCCGTGGACAATGGCGACTTGAAGGGCGACCTAGTTGACAACGCGATGGTAAAACACCTCAGGCTTGATGGTTTCAAATATCAGCCGAATGTGCCCGTCGATTGGATGGTGTGTGATATGGTGGAGTCGCCATCACGCATCGCCACGTTGGTGGCGAAGTGGCTTACGCAAGGCTGGGCGCGCTATATTATTTTTAATTTAAAATTGCCGATGAAAAAGCGCGCAGGTGAGGTGTTACGCTGCGAGCAAATCATCGGTACTGCATGTGAGGAGGCTGGCCTAGCGCTGGTATTGCAATTGAAGCAGCTCTACCATGACCGCGAAGAGGTGACCGGCTTTGCCACCATTCCCACTAAGCGTTCGCAATTTGCGCATAATCGTGCGGCGGTAAAGCCTGCCGATAAAGCGGAACGCGCGCCTGTAAACAAGCGTGAGACGCCAGTGACCGTCGCCGTTGCAAAACCGCCACCACGCAAAATTAAAGGTACGTCGCCTTGGTCGGCCACGCCACCGCCTAAAGGTACGGTCAAACAAAAGCGCCGCATGTCGTCGTGATGCGCGGCGTACTAAACCGTCGTGAAGCGTTCGTATCGTAAAAGTGAAAAGCTGAGGCTGGCGCTAGCGCTTACACTAGCGTTGGAAATTAATCTCAGTCTCAAAATTTCTGCCGTCGCTTCCGGGATTAAATTTCCAGCGCTGCAATGCTGATTGCACCTCGCGATCAAACACGCGGGCAGGGCGTGCCGAGATAATTGTCACGGCGGAGACTTCCCCTGCGGCATTGATTGTCATGCGTGCGCGTACCGTGCCGCTTTCAACGCCTTGGCGGACTGCTTCGCGAGGAAAGCTTGGCTGCTCGCGGTTAATAGCGATAGTCGTGCCGTCAGCGGCTGGGCGTGGGGCAGGTGCAGCAGCAACTGGTGCTGGCGCCACCACGACGGGAGCGGGAGCTTGTGGCAACGGCTGTGGCGTTGTGAGCGCAGGCGCTGGGGTGATAGGCGTTGGTGTTAGGCGCGCGTCAGCGGGCGCAATTGCGCGGGTGGGCTCGACGCGGGCGGCTACCTCTGGCTTGACTGGTTCTGCCTTCGGCGCGTTCTCGCGAATTGCTTTAAGGTCAGCCATATAGTCAACTGTCTTGCGCTGGACAAAAAAGTCAGGCTGCGTTTCTTGTTTGGTCTGAACCGCTTTGAGTCGCTCTTCGGTCGTCATCTGCTTTTCGCTTTTCCCGCAAGCTGCCAGTCCGACGGCGACAATTGCGAGTACAACTAATACGGGTGTACGCACGTGGTGCGTAGGGTTTAAAGAAATTTGAACAGTGTTTTTGAGTGAGTGGCTCATTTTTTTGACCTGAGGATTATTGTTAGTCAAGGCTGCGCTGGTGTTGCCAAAAATTATGACAGCAATTTCGTTCTACGGCTGACGGCGAACGATTGAATAGAGCGCAAAAAGGTTGGTATCGAGGTCGTTGGTTACCTCCCCTTTCTCATTTTTATCCCAGCCAATTGCCGCACCCATTTGGCGCACGAAGGCATTATCTTCTGCATCAAAAGCGACCACAGTTAGCCCCGCTTTGGCGTACTGCTCGCGGCTAAATGGCGAACGCGCATCAGCATGGGGCAAATAGGGCTTATCGGGAGCAGCCTGTTTTGGTGCTAAGTTATAAATAATTAACAATCCACCGGGGGCAAGTGAATCATGAATTGCTTTCAAAAAAATATCGTCAGTGACACCAATATCGATTAATAAATTTTTATTCGCGCGGCGTTCAGGCTTTAAGTAACCGCGCTTGAGGGTGTTTTTAGAAAGTATCAGCTGATATGGCCCACCGCGTTTCACGATGTCTTGCATCGATGCGTCTTTCGGCCAACGTCCGTGCGCCAAGGTGATGCTGCCCGCAGCGCCACGCTGTCCGCGCTGTCCACGCTCAGGCTCCACCCTACCTTGGTCAGTCGCTTGGCTATAAAGCGCATCTAAATAGCTATCGGGGTCGGCACCAGTAGTCAACGCACCTAAGCTCGCCAGTAAACGCAGGTGTCCAATGGAGCCATAGCCAAAATCAAGTATGCGTATACCTTTCACATCCATCACACCATTAGCGGCAGCAAGATCAAGGGCGCGCACATAGGCTAGGGGTGAACCATATTTGGTGTAGTAATAGCGGTACTCGTCAAGTTCTATGATTGATAGTTTTTTACGACGTTCTTCCGGTAGCGCATCTGCTTCTGTGCGAGAAAAAAATTCACGCGTATTGTCATCACGAAAAGCACTACGTGGGCTGACGCTAGGTAACGAGTCAGCCGCACGCAAAAAACGCTTGCCCAATTGTGTGGTGGCGAGTGGCATTAAGGCGTTAGCTTCATTGATGAGCTGCTGCTGCGTTGCTGATCGAGGCGTCTCAATGGGCATGGGCTCGCGGGTCGGTGTGGCTGGCGGCGTGGGTTGAGTGCGTGAAATAGGTGCTTGCGTCGCGCAGGCGCTCAGCAGCAGCGCCAAGCATGCAATTAGTAATTGACGGGATGAAACCTTGGTGATCGTGAATGTCATGATGACTTTGGATGCAGCATGTAAGTTGAATGATATTGTAATTGCAGGCGTTGTTTCGTGACGACGTGTGAATTGACGGGTCGGTTAAACCACTAAAGCGATTAATTTTTCTCAGCGATTGCTAGATAAAAATAGGAATTCTTCTATTTAACGGGTATTTTCACGCAAAAACGTGCTGTCGAGGATATGAACAAGTCTATTTGGCAATGCGCCCCTTGGTAGGCCATACGGCACATAAAGCCAGCGGTCGGCGAAACATGACGCACGCTGGGTTCGTCTGGATTGCCAATGAACTCGACGATTGCGGACGTAAACGATTGGGTTAGCAGACACCAAATGCGCTAATATCCAGCGAGACCGCCACAGCGGCAAGCCGAACGCGAACTTACCTAACGCGATTGCGGAAAAATATTTTTATCCGCCGGCACGGTGATAAAACATCGCGAAAAGATCATGATCAAATTTGCCTTACATAATGCCACCGAGCCGACCGCGTGTGCGATTAAGCACGAGCTAATCGGGGCGCGGCGTTGAGACTGCTGTGTTTGCTATTCGGCGTTAGTCGCAAGAGGCTGGGTGAACAGTGAAACTCTTTTACGCCGATGAATTTGTTCTCCCGCTACCCGTAGGCCATCGCTTCCCGATGGAGAAATACCGATTGCTACGTGAGCGGTTAGTAGCTTCAAACAATTTTTTGCCCACAGATTTTTGTGTGCCGCCCGAAGCGACGTTTGCCGAATTGAGTCGTGCACATGCACCGGATTACATCCTGCGTTTAGAGCAAGGCCTCCTTTCACCGCAGGAGCAAAAGCTGATTGGTTTTCCTTACTCTATTGAGATGGTCGTGCGCTCCAAACGATCAAGTGGGGCGACGATAGCAGCGTGCCGAGCGGCCATCGCAGACGGTGTGGCGGCAAATTTAGCGGGCGGCACACACCATGCGTTTTATGATCGAGGCGAGGGATTTTGTGTCTTTAACGATGCGGCGATTGCGGCTCGCGCCATGCAGGCTGAGGGGCTTGCGGCAAAAATTACCGTAATTGATTGCGATGTGCATCAGGGCAACGGCACAGCGTCAATTTTGGCGGGGGACGATTCAATTTTCACCTTCTCCATTCATGGTGAAAAAAACTATCCGTTTCGGCGCGAGTCGCCGAGTGATGTAGATATCGATTTGGCGGATGGCACGACAGATGAAGACTATTTAGCTGCGCTTGCAGTCGGGCTTGCGACTGTTTTTAGTCGCATCATCCCGAATTTAGTTATTTATCTCGCCGGGGCAGACCCTTATGCGGATGACCGTTTGGGTCGGCTTAAGTTGACTAAATTAGGATTGCGGCGCCGTGACGAAATGGTCTTTGCGGAATGTCGCGCTCGGCGCATTCCGGTGGCGATAGCAATGGCCGGCGGCTATGCACGCGACATTGCGGATACGGTGGATATTCATGCCGCGACGGTAATTGTTGCGAATCAGATGCTTGCGAGTAATAGTAGGCGATGAATAAAACCCTAATATCGGCGGGCTACTCCAAGCATAATGCCGTGAAAACAGCCGTGGATATTTGGTTTTTACAAAAAAATTGGCGAATATTTGATTTTCAAACGGCCGTGTGGAATGCCTATGCGCGTGGCGAATCGGGTTTGATTCACTCCGCAACAGGCACCGGCAAAACACTTGCCGCGTGGTTGGCACCAGTATTGTTTCATGACGTATCGCAACCACCTATGCCATTAACGGTGTTGTGGATAACACCGATGCGCGCTTTAGCCGCCGATACCCGGCTCTCATTGGAGACACCAATTACGGCGATGCAACTTGACTGGACAGTCGGCGTGCGAACGGGCGACACCACCACCGCTGAGCGTGCGCGACAAGGTAAAAAAATGCCGACCGCGCTCATCACCACGCCAGAAAGTTTGTCGCTCATGCTCACCCAAAAAAATGCGCGAGAAACATTGCAGCACGTTCAATGCGTGGTGGTTGATGAATGGCATGAAATGATCGGCAATAAACGCGGTGTTCAGGTGGAGTTGGCGCTGGCGAGGCTGCGGCGTATCAACCCCGCGCTACGCACTTGGGGTCTATCGGCAACCTTGGGCAATGTCGATGTGGCAATGTCAGTGTTACTAGGTACGCCTGATAAGGGCGTGCTTATTGAAGGTGTTAGTGACAAAAAAATTGTGATTGATACCTTGCTGCCAGGCACGCAGTCAGATGGCGGCGTCAAAATCCCATGGGCGGGGCATCTAGGTTTTGCGATGTTAGCTGATGTGACGCGTGAAGTTGAGGCGACCGCCAAGGCGGGTGGTGCCACCCTGATTTTTACCAATACCCGCAGCCAAGCCGAGCTATGGTATCAAGCCTTGTTGGCCGCCGAGCCTGACTGGGCGGGCATCCTAGCTCTCCATCATGGTTCACTCTCGCGCGACGTGCGCGATTACGTTGAGGCAGGCTTAAAAAACGGCGCGTTAATGGCAGTGGTGGCAACCTCTAGCCTCGATTTGGGGGTGGATTTTTCGCCCGTGGCGCGCGTGTTGCAAATTGGCTCGCCCAAAGGCGTGGCGCGGCTATTGCAGCGAGCAGGGCGTTCGGGCCATGCACCGGGGCAGATTTCGCGCGTGACGGTCGTGCCCACGCACGCGTTTGAATTTGTTGAGTCACTCGCCGCCCAGCGTGCTGCTAAGGCAACGCAAATTGAATCACGTCAGCCCGTGCAATGCCCGCTCGATGTGTTGGTGCAGCATATGGTCACGATTGCACTCGGTGAGGGATTCGAGGCTGATGAATTGCTTGCGGAGGTGCGGTCAACATACGCATTTCGCCATTTAACGGAGGCTGATTTTGATTGGGCGCTTGACTTCGTCACGCGCGGTGGCGAGGCGCTCAGCGCGTATCCTGAATATCAAAAAGTGGTGTTAATTGATGATCGATACATGGTTGGGCGCGTTGACATCGCCCGTCGTCATCGGCTCGCCATTGGCACGATTGTCTCAGACGCCTCAATGGATGTGCGCTATATGAACGGCATCAGACTCGGGCATGTGGAAGAGAGTTTTATCGCGCGACTTTCACCGGGTGACGCGTTTACGTTTGCAGGCCGCACGCTGGAGCTTATCCGCGTGCGCGAGATGACCGCGTATGTAAAGCCCGCTAAAACGATAAAGCGTTTAGTGCCGCATTGGGCGGGTGGTCGAATGCCGCTCTCCACCGAGCTCGCCAGCAGCGTGCGTCAGGTGCTGGAGGAGATTCGTCAACAATTTCCAGCCACCATTACATCGCCTGAAATCAAAACGGTTGCGCAGATTTTTCGCGTGCAGCGTGCGATGTCAGTTGTGCCTTGTGCAAACGAATTATTGATTGAGCAAATTTCAACTCGTGAGGGGGCACACATTTTTTGCTATCCGTTTCAAGGCCGCCAAGTGCATACGGGGTTGGCCGCACTGATGAGTTATCGGCTAGGTCAAATCACGCCAGCGACGTTTTCATTTTCAGTCAATGACTATGGGTTTGAGCTTCTCGCAGCCACGCCATTTACCCTTAATCGTGTCTTCCTGGATGCCGTCTTTACGGTGGATAATTTATTTGCCGACATCATCAAGAGTCTAAATGCAGCCGAGTTGGCAAAACGTCATTTTCGGGAAATCGCTCGTGTGGCTGGCTTGATTTTTACGGGCTACCCGGGCGCAAATAAAACCAATAAACAATTGCAAGTGAGTTCAGGCTTAATTTTTGATGTGTTCCAACAATGGGATAACAAAAATTTACTACTCGCCCAAGCCACGCGTGAAGTATTAGCGCGTGAACTAGAGTTAGACCGGCTAACCGAGGCGCTACATCTTTTCAAGCGTCAACGTATCACGATCATCCGATTGGATCGCCCAACGCCATTTTCATTTCCCCTGATGGTTGAACGCTTGCGTGAAAAATTAACTACCGAAAAACTAGCGGATCGCATTGCCAGAATGCAAGCCGTTTTTGACAAGGTATCCAGTTGAAAACGATTCAACTTGCCTCTGAAGCGGTCGTACTGCATCCCGAAAAAGCACTTTATTGGCCGCGCGAGGCCACTCTGTTTGTGGCCGATATTCACGTCGGCAAAGTTGCCGCGTTTCGCAGTGCAGGCGTGCCGTTACCACCAGGATCTACCACCGCCGTACTCAAACGCTTAAGCCGCGTGGTCAATGACACCCAAGCCAAGCGCATCGTTTTTTTAGGTGACTTCCTTCACAGCCAAGCTGCGAGAGCTGAGCTCACCTTTGCTAGATTTCTTGAATGGCGCGAAGTGCACGAACACATCAAGATCACCCTCGTGCGCGGCAATCACGACAAACACGCAGGAGACCCGCCCGCTAACTGGCAAATCGACTGCATCAACGAGGGCGAAATTGCCGGTCCATTCTGCCTAGCACATCACCCCGCCCAAAGCTCCAACGGCTATGTGCTCGCCGGCCATATTCACCCTGCAATACGACTCAACGGCCGAGCAAATGACAGCTTACGGCTCGCCTGCTTTTGGGTAGGCGAGCACGTCATGGTGCTGCCCGCGTTCGGTGAATTCACCGGAATGCACGTGGTCAAACCCAAAGTGGGCGATAGGATATTCGTAGTGGCCGATGGGGCGGTGGCTGAGGTGAGATGATTGTGTAGGAATGTCTTTACCGCCGATGGACGCCGATAAAAGCAACAGCAAAACCAACGCTTGTCATTCCGACAGAGCCGAGCCTTAGGTTGGGCAGGTTTCATCTGCCCAACAATCGGTTTACATAGAACAATGTTGGGCAAACAAACCTTGCCCAACCTACCTAAGCTTGTTATTCCGACAGAGTACAGTTTAATCGTGCGACGAGGAATGTTATCAGAGCCGTAGGTTGGGCAATGTCATATCGCATCGCGAATTAGATTTCTCGCAAAAGCGTCCGGAATGACAGGGTCGAAAATTGGCGCAACAAACCACAAGCAGTCATTCCCACAGAGCAAACCCGTAGGTTGGGCAGCGGCTTAGGTTGGGATGAGCAATGCGAAGCCCAACGCCAATATCGATTGTTGGGCAACTAAACCTTGCACAACATACACAAGCACGTTCAAATTATTACTTGGACAGAGCGCGGTTATATCGTGCGACTAGGAACGTGATCAGAACCGTAGGTTGGGCAGGTTTCATCTCCCCAACAATTGGTCGACATTGAACAATGTTGGGCAAACAAACCTTGCCCAACCTGTACAAGCTTGTTATTCCGACATAACGTGGTTCTCTCAAGCGACTAGGAATCTTATCGGCGAATTCACGTAACAATACGGATAGGATTCCACACGACGCGTGAATCAGCATTTTTTTCGTGCTTAACTGCGGCTAATCATCTCCGTTCACCCAGCCCACTATAATTACTTATCATCAGTCACCAATCATCATGCTAAAACCACACCAAACCCCTGCTTGGCGCTCACTTTCTATTGCTGCCGCTGCGTTAAAAAACTCCTCAACCCCCCGCGTCCCCAGTGCTATCGGTATTACCAGCGCCTGTGGCATAACGGCGGACTTTTCGCGGCAATTGATTAGCGCGGCGGTATTGGCTGACTTGTCTCAATTTGTCGATGAGATTGGTCTAGAGAAAAAATCGGCGGAGTTGATGTCCGGCCGAGCGTTAAATCCTACTGAGTCGCGCCCGGTATTGCACCCCTTATTGCGCAGTAATGTGCCTAGCGAATATCAATCGTTAATTGCTAACGAACTAACCCGCGTTAAGACCTTTAGCGATCAAGTGCGCTCGGGTCATCGCGAGGCGCGCAGCGTTGCCGATAAAGCATTTACCGATGTGGTGGTGATTGGTATCGGCGGGTCTTTTTTAGGGCCAGCGCTAGCGGTGACAGCATTGAAACGTTTTCACGATGGGCCGACTATTCATTTTGTGAGCAATATTGATAGCGCGGCGATGGCGGATACACTGACGCCACTCACCGCAGCAACCACGTTGGTGGTGGTGATATCAAAAACGTTCACTACCGAAGAAACTAATATTAACGCTGATGTTGCGCGTGAATGGATGGCACAGGCGCTGGGCGCAGAGGCAGTTTCGCCGCAATTTGTTGCAATCACAGCAAACCCTACTGAGGCGGGCAAGCAGGGCTACGCGCCATCACGAACATTCGTTTTTTGGGATGGCGTGGGTGGGCGTTTCTCAATCTGGTCGAGCGTGGGTTTGCCGATTGCGTTGGCGGTGGGCTATGAAGATTTTGCGCACATGCTGGCGGGTGCGCATGCGATGGACACCCACTTTGCCACTGCACCCCTCCAAGAAAATTTGCCGATGCTTCTGGCGGCAACCGGCGTGTGGAATCGTAGTTTTCTCGATTTAAACGTACACGCGGTGCTGCCCTACGCGGAGCGCCTAGACCTGTTACCCAAACATTTGCAGCAGCTTGAGATGGAGTCTAATGGCAAGTCGACTGACCTCGACGGTGCTGCTATTGATTACGCCACCTGCCCGGTTATTTTTGGTCAGGCGGGCACTAATGGCCAGCATTCGTTTTATCAGCTGCTACACCAAGGCACTGATATTATTTCGTCAGACATCATTATTTTGAATGAGCGTGAGAGCAATAAATTTAGTCAGTCCAACGACCAGCATGATAGGTTAAACACGAACGCACTAGCCCAAGCGGAAGCGCTCTGGCGTGGATATTCACCGGCTGGAATAAATCCACATAAGATTCATGCTGGTGGTCGGCCAGTCACTATGTTGGAGCTAGCAAGACTTGATGCGTGGCACTTAGGTGCGTTAGTGTCATTGTATGAAAACAAAGTGTTTGCCCAAGGTGTAATGTGGCATATCAATAGTTTTGACCAATGGGGTGTGGAGTTAGGTAAAGTGATTGCGCGTAGCCTATACCCCCTAGTTAAACAATATAAAAACAATGAATCATTTCTTCGTCAATCCATCGTCGCCGCAAAATAACGATCATCAATGAAAAACGCCAGTCAATTACTCGCCGCACTCAACGAGCCCGTATTCGAGCTCGATCTTGAGGGCACGGTGATTGCTGCCACGAGTGCGGCGAACGTCCTCTCGGGTCGCGATGAGTTGGCGTCAAACTATTTATTGGCGGATATTTTTAGCCCGAAGGCGGTGGCTCGTTTCGCGCAGTCGTTCAAGCGGATTGCTGACGGCAAAGTTGCTACCGCCACCATTGAAGTCAATCTTAAGTCCGAGGCTTCATCGGCTTTGAATGCGCTAGATCTCGCTGAACAAATGGAGCGCCCAATGGAGGCCAAACTTGCCAGCATCAACGGCATGAATGGTAAGCCTGTTGCGGTCGCCGTTTGGCTACGCGATTTATCAATTGAAAAAGCCAATGAGGCCGCAGCGAATGTGCAGGGCACTCACCTGCTCGATTTAGTCGAGCATGTGAATGACGCTTGTGTGGTGGAGCGCCAAGACGGCTCAGTGGAAATGTTAAACGAGGCATTTTGTCGATTGTTTGACATTAAATCTGCTCCGCAATCGATGGTGGGGACAAGTTGCGCGGCATTATTTGAAGATGCCTCCGCCAGCACCGAAAAGCGCATCGGCCCTTTGTATTTTCCGCTGGACGCGGGGGGCAGCAACAATCAGCATGACCAGTTAGAGTTTCGTCTCGCTAGTGGTGAGAGTGTGATGCAGGCAACACTCGCCGTTGAGGGGGAGACAGGTATCGCCGGGCGGCTACATTTATTCCATTTAAAAGTTGCTCGGCTTGATGCTGAAGTAGAGTCCAATAAACCATCTGCAGGCGTTATTGCCACGCAAATGGCGTTGATCGAAAAAATCGCGCGCGAGTTGGTGGTGGCATTAGAAGGTGCTGGCAGTGCGGTGTTGCGCGGCGAGCAGCTTGACCTACCGAGTCAAGTGTTGAATCACTTCCGGCGCGTGGAGCAGGCGGCAACTTCTGCCTTTGACTCGGTGGCTGGGCTGCTTGATTTTTCACGTATTGAAGGCACGGCGATTAGCCTAGAGGCTAGCCAATTTAGCCTCCGCGAAAGTGTAGCGGTGATGCTATCGAGCATCATTACTAGAGCTGAAAAAATGCATGTCCAGCTTCGTGTACGCATCGAGCAGGATGTGCCGGACAAAATGACCGGCGATGGTGCCCGCTTAATTTTGGCGCTGCGTAATTTGATCGATACCGCATTATGGTCATTGCCTGTCAAGACAGCGGCCGATGCCATAGCGCCCGGCGAGAAACCGCCAACATTAACGCTCACCATCGCGCCTGAATACGAATCAGACGCGAAAATTCACCTAGCCTTTGCCATTGAGCTACTGATGCGCGGAATTTCCGCCAAACCAAAAGTTTTGCCACCATCGGCTGTGATGCAATTAGCGCTGGCGCGCCAAATTGTTCGCGCCCTTGCCGATGGCAAAGGCAAAATTGAAACCGTTGAGCGTAAGCTTGGTGTCACCCATACCTTTACAGCGGCCTTCCCATTTGATGCCTCAAGGCCGCCAAAGCCGCGGCCTACCTTCGTCACACTCACCGGGCTTTCCGTCTTAATTGTGAGTGAAAATATTGAAGAACGGAAACAATTATCTGACTGGATGAAAAGCTGGCGGATGATACCGCGCGAGGCCGATAACGCCACGATGGCGCTCCGCTTGCTTAACCGCATGGCAGATGAAAATAGCCACATCCCGCTGGTGGTGACGACCAATCAGTTATCCGCACAAGATGGTTTTTTGCTCGCCTTTCGCATCAAGCAACACCCGCATTTGAAGCAAACCGCCATCATCATGTTGGCCACCGGTGGCAAACCAGGCGACGCCATTGCCTGCCGGGAAAATGGGATCAGCGCGTATTTGCGACAACCCGTCGCTGCACTACAGCTCAATGAGGCCATTACCGCCGTGATGGGCGCAGAGGCTGATGCCACCGCCACTGCGACGCTGATTACCCGCCACTCATTGCGCGAGCTAAAAAAAGCTAGTGTGCTCATCATTGATCGTGATCGCGACCAAGCCATGTACGCCGCAGGCGGCTTAAAGAAACGTGACTACCGCGTGGTTCTCACCGCCGATGCCGCTGAAGCCTTCGCGGCCATGTTGCAAGAGGAGTTCGATGTGATCGTCGTCGAGCCTGAGGGTGCGGCGTTTGAAAAGGGCGTGACAATTATTAACGCCCTCTTGAACCACATCGGCGCTGACCGACCCGTACCCAAGATCCTACTCGCCAGTGAATCCCCCGCAATCGATTTGGTGGGCTATGACGGCTTTATCTTAAAGCCATTCGCTAAAGACTCATTGGTCAATGCGGTAACGGATATTTTGTCCACCGAGTAGGGTATGGCGTGCGCACTATCCATACTGAGATTTTTTGTTTGCGAAACAAAAAACGTCGTGCGCTGATTCACGAGAGATCACTACTGTTTGATTTTTATGCTGCCAACTAGGTCAAATGCGAGCAGAAATGCAAATTGAAAAAATTGCAATTGCGCCCGTAGTGGGAGTCGCCATATCGGCGAACGCTGTGAACCGATACACTTCTCCTTACGCGCGCGCTTTCAAGAATCGCAAGCGGTCAACTGCCGTTTGTAGAATTATCGCTATGCATTTTAAAAAATACAATAATGTAGCAACATAATTATATGTACAGCGAATTTGAATGGAATGAATATAAAGCCCAACGTAATTTCAAAAACATGGCATCAGTTTCGAGATGGCACTACATGTTTTTAATGATCCATTCGCACTCTCTAGGCAAGACCGCGATATTGCGGGCGAGCTGTGGTGGCAAACAATTGGTATGTTGGATGGCTACTTGGTGCTACTAGTGGCGCATACCGTCATATTGTTAGATGAAGAAGGTGAAGTGATACGCATCATCTCTGCGCGTCGCGCAGACCGAACTGAAAGGAAATGCTATGAAAACGAGCGCCGCTAAACAAACTATTCGCATTTGCAAACCAGCTTCCCTGACAGCAAAGCAAAAAAAAGAGCTGGTTGTGCTTAAAAAGTTATCTGATGAAAACATTGATTACAACGACATTCCACCGCTAGGTGAGGCGTTTTGGAAAAACGCCGTGCAAGGCAAGTTTTACCGCCCGACTAAAACATCCACCACCATGCGGCTGGACGACGACGTACTCTACTGGCTGCGATCACAAGGAAAAGGCTACCAAACCCGAGTTAACGCCATCTTGCGCGAGGCAATGCTGCATGAGGTTCATAAGGCATAAAAATTTCAGCGACAGTTGACTAAAGTGCGCCGCGCATACCGCAGGAGTATCGGTTTGATACTGACCAAGTGGAAATTTTTCGAAATAGCGACGGCGACTTGGTGCTCCATGCCGTACCAGCGAACCGTGATGAGGCGTTGCTTAAGGTGCTCAATAAGTTTGATGCCGATTACGCCGCGACGATAGAAGTTCAGCAACGTGAGCAACGGTCTACTCAAGATCGTGATGCGGTATTAGAAACCACAGCTTAACCATCGCGTGGCCAGCCGTAAAGGCGCTCGCTCTATACAAGTTCATCTGCGCGCATTTCGGTTTCTACGCGCCCTCCCCTGCCCAAATTGACGTGATCAAATCAATTCGGACTCACGCTATCGACTCACCCTAAACGCCCTCACCACACGCAAAAATTCCGCAACACTTAACGTTGTGGCTGGCGCGTACCGGATTTTGATGTAGGCATCAATCACAATTTTGGCTTCTCGGTAGTTAGCCGGTTGCGCTTGTTTGATGCGGGCTAAAAAGTCTATTGGACCTTCATGGGGTTGACGAGTCAAGCCCTGACGCGTCATTTGGGCACAAAAGCGTTCAAACGCTGCGATAACTGGCGGTTTTCGATTTCTATATTCAATCAGTAATAAAAATAAACCAACACTGCCGCCTGCGGCAAATGCGCCGACGATTAAATAAATGGCCAGCGTTTGCCAATCAATTTTGGGGATGCCGAAGCCGTCAAACAGGGATTGTTGACGGTCTTGATTAAAGCCAACAACCCATCGATTCCACTCGGTGTTGATGGCGTCCCACGCAAACACCGCCTGTTTCAAAATGCCAAATTTGTCCGCTTCTGCCATGGTGTTGTAAATCCCCACTGGCCCTAATGCGGCGTTTATGCCACGATTAATGCGCAGTGGAGAAACCGCAAAGGTGGGATCCACACGCAGCCAGCCGAGGTCACTTAACCAGACTTCTGTCCATGCATGTGCTTCTGATTGGCGCACGATGAGTTGTCGCGTGATGGGATTAATCTCTCCACCTTGATAGCCGGTGACAACGCGTGCCGGCACGCCGGCTGCCCGCATGATGAGCGCGAAGCTGCCTGCGTAATGTTCACAAAAACCCTGTTTTGTACCAAAGAAAAATTCATCTACCGGATCCGCGCCCAGCTTCGGCGGTTCAAAGGTATAAATAAATTCGAGATTGTAAATGCGCATCAACTCATTGATGAGGTCTTTGGTATCGGGATATTTCTCGCGCATCGTTTTGGCGTAGGCAATGGTGCGCGGGTTAATGCGATTGTTGTAATTTAAGTAGCGACTTAATTCCGCTTGTGTCGCCTCCAGCCCTACTCGATAGCTAAGATGTGAAGCCATGTTGTAGGCTTCCACATTAGTAACCGGCCGATTTGCGCGTAACTGGTAATCGCTTAATATCGCAGCATCATCTGGCGGGGCTACAGGCATATCGAGTGCAAATAGCCAATTTTTGTTGTGTGGCTGTAGCGTCACGCGATACTTAATCGCCGCGCCTTCTGCGGTATAGCTGAATGAGTTGACAGCTGGAGCGCTCACCATCTGCCAACCACGACCGGTCTGGGCGCTCAACACGGGGCCGCGCCAATAAAGATCGAGTGCTTGCGGGACCGCACCTTCAAATTCCACCCTAAATGCAAGCGCATCTGACTGTGAAAGTTTAGAAATATCACCGGGCGACATCGAGCCCGATAAGCCGGTGCGCGCGCTGTCCTCTTGCGGCATCGACCAAAGTGGGCCTGAGAGTCGCGGGAATAAAAAGAACAACACCAACATCATCGGTATGGCTTGCACCATCAGCCAAAGCGATGGTGCGAGGCGCTCGCGTATGGTAGGCTTAGAATGAATGCGGTTAAAGCCAATTAGGGTAGCGATAAAAATCCACACGCAGACAAACATATACACGCCCATGGCAATGGTTTGCGAATACAAAAAATTGGTGAGCGCTAAGAAGAAACCTAAAAATATCACCACCATCGCATCGCGCTTCATTTTCATCTCAAGCACCTTGAGACAAAGCATCACAATCAATAATGCCACGCCGACTTCCCGTCCGAATAATCGTCGATACTCAACAAACGCACCGGCGGTAATCGCGGCGGCGACGAGTGCCATGACCCACCACGGCGGCAGACGTAACCCACGCCGTGCAATCCAGTAGCGCCATGCGCCCGCCGCAATACAAGTTGCCGTCATCCACCACGGCAGGCGCTGCATGTGCGGCGCAATCACAAAACCCATCGCGGCGATGAGCCAGGTGATATTGGCGAGGGTGAGAGCGGATTGATTGAGCATTGTTATGTGGTTAAACCGTAAAGCGCCAATGTACGTAAACAATTGTCACGATGCTGACGGCCAAACGTTGGTTTGAATGTCGCGTTTGGTAGTTTTAAGCCGTAGGGTAAGTTAGCGCGTTCAGCTTCCATTACCCACCATGTCAGTCGCGATAAACGTTGTTCGACACCGAGGCCTTCAAGTTGGGCATAGTCGAGCCATAAATCGGCACTGGTGGTTGAGCCAAATTCTTTAACGAGTAATCCTTGCCCACGCGCTAGTGCCTTCCAGGCGATTTGACGTGGCGTGTCGCCTTGCCGATAAACGCGAAGTGATTGAAATTCTTCATCACCCGCAATGGGCATATTACCGTCGCCATTGCCGTGAGCGGATATCGGCAGCGCACCACCGCCCTGGTCCGGCTTTGGGTAGACCAAACACGTCATACCAAAATCTACATAGGACCAAGCATGGAATAAGCCCACCGGATATTCGGTAAATATCTCGATGCGCCCGCTAGGCACAAAACCACGTGAGGTCATCGCGACGGGCAATAAAAGGTTAGTGCTAGTAGAAGTACTGCCGATTGCGCCCGCGACATCGCCAAAGCTTGGCAGTGCATCTAGTAGCCTAGCGCGTTTGATGCCAACCGAAAATCGGGTAGCACTTGGGTTATGCAATACCACATGAAATTCTGCCGTCTCGCCAGCAAAGACAGGCTCAATTTTGCCCGGCGAAATGGATAGTCTCGCCAAATTGCGAAAGGTATGGAGCATCGACATACTGCCCATTCCCGCGAGGAGGAATGTGAGCAGATAGCCAAGTGACAAGCTGTAATTAATCGACGCAACCAGCAGCAAAAATAAAACAAATGCAAAGAAATATCCAGTGCGTGAAGGCAGGATAAAAATGCGCCGCTGCGTCAGCACGACTGGGGGAGTTTCAGGAAAACGTGCGCGAAAAATCCAATCGGAAATTTTTACGCGAAGGTTAAACGTGAAGTTAGTAAACACCGTGATGGCGCTACTTTATTTAGGTACAGCTTTGTTGTTGGCTTTCTTGTCTAAAGCGGGTGCTGCCTCTACGGCGGCGGCTACGTAGGGCTTAGCCAAGTCGCAATCTCTGAAGCCGAGTTGATATTTACGTAATGCGGACATTTCCTTGCTATCGCCACCCGCCGCCTTGGTGATGACGCTCGTGCGCTGTTGAAAATCAACCAGCACTTCGTTTAGCTCGATTAGCCTATCCTGTTTGGTTTTCCACGCGGCGGGCTGCTTGGCAATTTCGCCTCTACGGCCAGCCTCAGACATTTCCGTCGCGAGTTTTTCACGCTCACAAAGCCGCACAAAATAATCGACGAATATTTTTTCAAGCTGCACCATCGGGTTACCTACTTTACGGGTAACCTCACCAGTGCTCGTCTTCGGTTGATCCAGCGTGCTCTTAGTTACTTCACAGGGGCGGTCTGAATATTCTACTTTGCCATCGGCACCTTGGCATTTGTAGGCGGCGTTTGCGCTGGGTATGTATGCAACGATGAGTAGTGCAAATAGAAAATTTAAGATATTGACTGATTTGTTCATGTGAGTGACTTTGCGTGTGTTTTTTTAAGTATTTATATTGGTGCATTTATGGAATCGGCACGGCTTGTATCAGCGCTTCTGCGCTATCGAGAATTTTGCTACTGGCTTGGTTCGTACTTGCGACCGTTCGCAGTCGATGGCCTACCACCGCAGAGGCGACGGCTTGCACATCCTCCGGCAAGACCAATTGTCGGCCGGCGAGCAATGCCCACGCTTGTGAGGCACGCAGTAGCGCTAACCCTGCGCGCGGGGAAAGGCCCATTTCAAACCGAGCAGAATCACGCGTGTGGTTCACTAGCGCTTGCACGTAGTCAATCAGTGCGTCAGACACATGTACCTTAGTAACTTTATTTTGTAAATCCGTTAACTGCGATGTCGTCATGACCGAAGTAATTTTGGCGACCATGGCGCGACGGTCTTCACCTTTGAGAAGCGCGCGCTCGGCAATCTGATCTGGGTAGCCTAATTTGATTCGCATTAAAAAGCGATCCAGCTGCGACTCCGGCAAGGGAAATGTGCCAATTTGATGCGAGGGGTTTTGTGTGGCGATCACAAAAAATGGCGTGGGCAGCGGCATCGTTTTGCCATCTGCCGTGACTTGGTGCTCTTCCATTGCCTCGAGCAACGCTGATTGCGCTTTCGGGCTAGCACGATTGATTTCATCGGCCAAAATTACCTGCGAGAAAATTGGCCCCGCATGAAACCGAAAAGTGGATGACTCGCGATCAAAAATAGACACGCCGACGATATCAGCAGGCAGTAAATCGCTAGTGAATTGAATGCGCTGATAGTTGAGTCCCAACAAGCTTGCCAACACATGCGACAGCGTAGTCTTGCCCACGCCCGGTACGTCCTCAATCAACAAATGTCCGCGCGCTAAAATGCAAGCCAGTGCCATGCGTATTTGCTGTTGCTTCCCCAAAATAATTTCACTCGCAGACGACAGCACTTCACCGATTGGGCCATCAGGATGGTGGGCATCTGTTTTGTTGCGGGCAGGTTTATCAACTGATTTATTGAATATCGATACGGTCATTTTTCTCTCACTTTGCATCATTCTAGCGCGTGTGGGCGGCTTAATTGGAACGTGATTGCGGGTGGTATTTTTTCGTAAGCGGCGCGGTGCTTACAATTTTGTAGCGCACTAATTCGTCCATTTGTGTGCGCGGCAGGGCGTTCGGCTGGCATGCAATTACAATTGCGGGTTGTGTAACTGACCATATTTGGCGAGAATAGTTTGATGTACAACGTAAAAACTGCACTCATCACCCACCCCGTTTGCCTACAACATGAAATGGGCCCCAACCATCCGGAGTCACCTTCACGACTGCGTGCCGTGTTGGCGCACCTAGAAAGCGCTCAATTAACCTCACTTATGGAAATGGTTGAGGCACCCATGGCTAGTGAGGAGGCGTTAGCGGCCACCCATTTGCCTGACTATGTCGCCCGCATATTTGCGGCGGCGCCCTTGGAGGATTACGCCTATCTTGACCCAGATACCTCGATGAATCCCTACACGCTAGATGCGGCACGGCGCGCGGCGGGTGCAGTGATGGAAGGGGTGGATCGGGTAATGTCGGGCGCAAATAAAAATGCGTTTTGTGCAATACGACCTTGCGGGCATCATGCCACTTACGCCCACGCGATGGGCTTTTGTATTTTTAACAATGTCGCTGTTGGTGCGCGTCATGCCATCAATCATCACGGACTATCGCGCGTCGCGATCCTTGATTTCGATGTGCATCACGGTAACGGCACGGAAGATATTTTCCATGAAGATACGCGCGTCATGCTTTGTTCCAGCTTTCAGCATCCGTACTATCCAGGCACGGGTGCTCATAGCGGCAACGCACACGTCATTCCCATCCCGCTCGCCGCGGGTACCGGAAGCGCTGAATTTCGCCGTGCCATTACGCGCACATGGTTGCCCGCACTAGAAAGATTTGCCCCAGAACTCATCATCATTTCCGCAGGCTTCGACGCGCATAAAGACGATCCGCTCGCTTACCTTAATTTAGTTGAGGACGACTATGTGTGGATCACCCAAGCCATTCGCGAAATTGCCGATAAGTACTGCCATGGCCGCATCGTGTCGGCCTTAGAAGGTGGCTACAACCTAGAAGCGCTAGGCAGAAGTGCGGCGGCGCACGTCGGTGTGTTGGTTAGTTAAACCCTAACAGGTAAGAGCGCTTTCGGCGGATTTGTCTGCAAATATCCCGCCAATGATAGGGTTTAAGATTTTTATCTTTCATTTTAGACGCATTATCGAAAGATATCTCGCGCGTAAATTGCTCAGCTAAGCAACCGTAGCCCGGTCGAGCGAAGCGACGCCGGGGCGATATTTCAAAAATCCCCAAACTTCCCATCGGACGCCGCACAAGCCCAATTTGGGTGTCAACTTTCCAAGCTTTATGTGTCGTTGAATTGTTGAATGCGGCCAAGCTGCGCCTCGCTCAACATACCCATGCTTAACCAGATCGACATTCACATAATTTAGGTGCGTTTCAAAATCACGTTCATCGCTAATGGTATGTTCCCAGAATTGTTTTTGCTATAGCTTGCATTCACCGTTTTCCCCTTTTTCGATGGGCACACCTTCGCGCAAAAGATGTTTGGCGAATCCGGCCTTGATCAAACGTGCGCGTTGCGAATATGCAAAATCATCAGGCGGTAACGTGCAAACCGCACGCCAATCCTGAGTCAAGACGACCATCGCATCTCTAGCGAATTGATGTATTGCCGTTACGTCGCGCACGATATTTTTCAAGATATTAATATAATCGAGCAACAATACGCTACGTCGATCACGCAGGTTAACTGTAAAGAAAAACGTGTCGGCAGCTTCCCGGGTTCGACGATATTGCACTAGGTGGTAAGTGTGGTGAGGCTACCCCGGAGTCGCTACGCTCGTCCGAGCTACCGCTTGTTATCTCAAGACGCTAGTTTGCGGCGCCTATTTCCCTAGCCCGCGCCGCCGACGCGGCGTTTTCATCTGCCGCTTCCTCGACATTCCAATCTGGTTTGAGCCAGCCCTGCAAGTGCTGCATAGCAATTTCGGTTAATGCGGCTACATAGGCTTGGCTATCGTTTGCCACGGGTAGATAGTTGAAGTCGTGACCACCCGCTTCATGGAACGTTTCTTTGCCTTCCATCGCGATTTCCTCCAGTGTTTCTAAGCAATCGCAGGCAAAGCCGGGGCAGATGACGTCCACGCGCGCGATACCCTCTGCACCTAAACGCTCAAGTGTTTTGTCGGTGTAGGGTTGCAACCATTCGGCACGGCCAAAACGTGATTGAAACGTGACGATATAGTCGCCGCTCTTTAACCCTAAACGCTCCGCGATTAAGCGTGCTGACTTGTGAGATTCGCAGTGATATGGGTCGCCTTTGTCGAGGTGAAATTTGGGCACACCATGAAAGGTCATGAGTAATCGATCCGTTTTAAAATTCGGACGGCCAATTTTTTGCCAGTGTGCTTCAACATTTTTTGCAATCGCTGCAATAAAGGCAGGGTGGTCGTGGTAATTACGAATAAACCGTAATCCCGGTACGTTGCGTTTATTCATCAGTACGCGTGCGACTTCATCAAAGGTGGACGCGGTGGTGCTGGCGGCATATTGTGGGTAAAGCGGCAGCACTAAAATATTGGTGCAGTTGGCGGCTTTTAATTTATCGAGCCCCGCTTCAATACTTGGGTTGCCATAGCGCATCGCGGGCACGACCATGATGGGCTGGGCGATTTTTTCACCGAGAAAGCCGCGCAACATTTGTGCTTGGCGCTCGGTGTATGTGCGGAGCGGCGAGCCTTCCGCGGTCCAAATGGTTTCATACTTCGCCGCACTCTTGGCTGGGCGTACATTCAAAATAATGCCGTTCAAAATCAGCCACCAAATGACTCTGGGGATTTCGACCACGCGGGTGTCGGACAAAAATTGTTTTAGGTAACGCCTGACAGCAGACTTTGTCGGTGCATCGGGCGTGCCTAGGTTCACCAGCAAAATACCGATTTGTGCAGGAGTGCCGTGGGTAAATGGGGGTTCTTGAGCGGTTGACATTTAAGATAGAAGTCGTTTATGGGCGGCTACCTTCAGGCATAAATGCTTGAAATAGCCCTAGGAATGGCGGTTTTAATGTTGATTTAAAGTTCGCTTAATGCTGACTTAGTGCTGACTTAGTGCGGATGATAATAATTTTGCGGTCACATCCACAATCGGGATCACGCGCTCATAGGCCATGCGGGTGGGGCCAATTACGCCGACCGTGCCGACAATTTCGCCATCGACTTCATACGGGGCGGAGACCAATGAAAATTCATCGAGCGGCACAGTGTCGGACTCGCCGCCGATAAAGATTTTTACTCCATCGGCGCGTTGTGAAACATCGAGTAATTCAAATATTTGTGACTTCGCCTCAAACAGGTTAAACAATTTTTTTAAGCTCGCCATGTTTGAAGAAATATCGTTCACATTAAGCAAATTGCGCTCGCCGGACACCACCACTCCCGTGGATTCGGTCACACTACTGCGTGCCTCTACCACTGCCGTCATTAGGGTCGAAATATCATGATGCAGCTGCGATAATTCATTTTTCATCCGGTCTTTAATGTGGTCAAAATCGACACCCGAATAATGGGTGTTGATGTAGTTAGCAGCCTCCACCAACTGCGCGGGCGAGTAGGCTTTTTCGGTGATCAAGATACGGTTTTGCACATCGTTATCAGTCGCTACGATGATGAGCAGCAGGCGGCGCTCGGAGAGCGGCATAAATTCAACATGCTTCAAGCCCACGCCGGCGCGACGCGGCGTCACCACCACCCCGGCAAAGTGCGTCAACTCTGAAAGTAGATGGGAGGCTGCGGCGACCACTTGGCGTGGATCATCTGGCTTGATCTGGTTTTGCAGTTGCGCACGATCCAACTGGTCCAACGGCTGAATGGTTAACAGCGTATCGACAAAGTAGCGATATCCCTTGGGCGTCGGTATGCGCCCCGCGGAAGTATGCGGACTCGCGATATAGCCCATTTCTTCAAGATCCGCCATGACGTTACGAATCGAGGCGGCAGATAGCTCCATGCCGGAAAATTTTGACAGCGTGCGTGAGCCGATGGGCTGTCCGTCAGCGATATATCGCTCGACAAAAAATTTTAAGAGAGTTTGGGCACGGTCATTTATCATGAAGCCTTGATTGTAACTGTAAGGCGTTGTTTTCTCATCTGACTTGACGAAGGAATATGATTTAATCAGCGCATGGGAAAAAAAACACTGCCAAGATTGCCGTTTAAAACCATCGCCATCGTTGGTAAGCCCGATGGTGTCGGTGTGGCGAAACCGCTAAATCTCCTGCACCAATTTTTAATCGAACGCGGGTTAACGGTTCGGATGGATAGCCAGACTGCCACGCTTGCCGAAACCCCGCCCCACGCAAGTTTGGACATACCTGAGGTGTTTGTAGGGACGGATTTAGTCTTAGCCTTGGGTGGCGATGGCACGTTACTTGGCATTGCCCGCGCCGTGGCCGATAAAGACGTGCCACTCGTGGGGATTAACCTAGGCACGCTCGGTTTTTTAACCGATATTCCGGCGGATTTGATGATTCCGATGCTTGCCGCGATGCTGGACGGGCAGTACACGGAAGAAGCCAGGCTATTGCTAGACGCAGAAATCATTCGCGACGGAAAATCAATATTTTCTACCGTCGCTTTTAATGATGTCGTGGTGAGCCGTGGCGCAATGGGCTCCATGATTGAGTTTGCGGTAGAAGTTGACGATGAATTTGTGTATAGCCTGCGCGCCGATGGCTTAATCGTTACCACCCCGACCGGCTCAACCGCCTACTCACTCTCAACCGGTGGGCCGATATTGCACCCCAACTTGCCAGCATTAGGCTTGGTGCCTATTTCGCCCCACACGCTATCAAACCGCCCAGTCGCAATACCTAGCGATAGCGAAGTCCGAATAAAACTCCTGCGGGGGGATAATGCGCGCGTGAATTTTGATGTGCAATCCTTTTTTGACCCTGAAGCAGATGATGTTGTAATCGTGCGCGGGCATGACCACACCTTGAAATTATTGCACCCGCTGGATTATTCCTACTATGCAATGCTGCGCACGAAGCTGCATTGGTCGGAGCGGAATTCTTGAGGGATTTTATAAATTCCGGTTGAATTTTTTTAACCGCTGATGAGTGCACTATCCGTAAAAATACTCTTGCCTTCACGCTCGTTTCACCCCGTAATAACAAAACCGAACCCCATGCTCACCTCCCTAACCATCCGCGATTTTGTCATTGTTGACACCCTTGAGCTTGATTTTCAGGCGGGCTTTACCGCGCTTACCGGCGAGACTGGCGCGGGGAAATCGATCATGATTGACGCGTTGTCACTCGCGCTTGGCGCAAGAGCCGAGGGCAACCCGGTGCGCGTGGGACAGCAAAAAGCCGAGATTGCGGCGGAATTTGATCTCACTCACAATGCGATGGCTCGGCGCTGGTTAAATGACAATGAATTAGCCGATGACGATTTGAATGTGTGTATTTTTCGCCGTGTAATTGATGCGGCAGGGCGTTCAAAATCATTTTTGAATGGCATTAGCGTGACGCTCTCACAGATGCGCGATTTGAGTGAAAAATTAGTCGATATCCACGGCCAGCATGAGCATCAAACGCTATTAAAACGCGACGCGCAATTGTCGCTGCTGGATGATTTTGCCTCTCATACTGCGCTCCTTCAGGAAACCGCATCCACGTTTAGCACTTGGTCGCAGCTTGCCAATATCCGTGCGGCGCGTCAGCAAAATGAAGCCGCCATTGCTCGCGAATTCGAAGATTTATCTTGGCAAATTACAGAAGTCGAAAAATTAAATTTCACCCTCCCGCGCTGGGAAGAAACCTTAGCGGACCAACGCCGGCTTGCAAACGCATCAAGTTTAATCGCTTCAACGGAAGCGGCGATTGATGGCTTAGCCGATAGTGACACCGACATCATTTCTGAAATTGAACATCTGGCGAGCGACTTAAACGAAGCCGCCGCGAGTGACCCTGCATTAAACGATTCGGTTACGCTTATCAACAGTGCAAGTGTTGAGTTGCGCGAGGCGGTATCGGGCTTGCGGCAATATTTACGTAAGCTAGATGTTGACCCACAGCGATTAGCCGAGCTTGATCGTGAGATTGCTGATGTGCAAGAAGTGGCTCGTAAATTTAGAGTAGAGCCCGCGCGTATTCCAGAATACCTTCAGCAAAAACGCGATCGATTATCGTCTCTCGGCGGTGGGCAGTCGCTTGATAATTTGATCGCTAAAGAGCAAGCAGCTGAGGCCGCATACCAGCTGGTAGCTAAAAAACTCACCAAGTCGCGCCAAACAGCCGCAAAGAAATTTGCCGCTGAAATATCCAAATCACTGCAAACACTCGCCATGTCGGGCGGTAAATTTGAAGTGCAATTTTCCCCTCGCGAGGCAGGCGCGTCTGGGCTGGAGAGCTGTGAGTTTCAAGTTGCGGCGTTTGAAGGCCAAGCGCTCGGCTCCCTGGCTAAATTTGCCTCCGGCGGCGAGCTATCCCGCGTCTCGCTAGCAATACAAATGATGGCCTCCGCCAAAGGCGGCGTCACCACCATGATATTTGATGAAGTGGACGCGGGTATCGGCGGGCGGGTAGCCGAAGTGGTCGGCAGATTGTTGCTCTCTTTAGGCGACAAAGACAGTCGCAACCAAGTGCTGGCAGTGACGCATTTGCCACAAGTCGCGGCCTGTGCGGCAAATCAATTTCAAGTGGCCAAAGCCACCCGCGACGGCCACACCACCACCACCATCACCCCGCTGAATAAAAAGGCGAGGGTGGATGAAATCGCCCGCATGTTAGGTGGCATCACCATCACCAGTGCGACTAAAAAAGCGGCGGAAGAAATGCTCGCGCTCACCGCTAAGGTGGCGGAGAAATGAGTGAAGCAAAGATTGCAGAGCCCACCCCAAATAGTGAACGCACACCCTATGTGATATTAGGTGGCGAGGCCGTAGTGCGCCGCTTGGTCGATACGTTTTATGACCAAATGGATGAAGATCCCGACTATTTCGTCATCCGCAAATTACACGCGCAATCGCTCACCGGTTCGCGCGAAAAATTCTATAAATTCTTAACCGGCTGGCTCGGCGGGCCGCCACTTTACACCGACGAATTCGGCCACCCACGGCTACGCATGAGGCACATGCCGTATCCCATTGGTAGCATCGAACGTGACCAATGGATGACTTGCATGGCGAGCGCGATGGACGCGGTAGGGGTGGAAGCCGAAATGAAGGCGCGGCTGATCGGCTCATTTGCGAATACGGCGGATTGGATGCGCAATAAAGAGGGGTAAGCAACGCCGGATGCGCCTCAGCGCGGCATAAATATGCCGCCGTCATGACGCTAAGCCTGTGATTTTTATGGTTTTTTGCACTGCACAACGATATAATGCGGCTTCTTTAATTTCATCCCTAGCTGGAAATTCTCATGCCGCGCGCCCTTAGAAATATTGCCATCATCGCCCACGTTGACCATGGTAAAACTACCCTTGTCGACAAGCTCCTCCACCAAGCCGGCACCTTTGCCGCGCACCAACACATTGCCGAGCGGGTGATGGATTCCAACGATTTGGAAAAAGAGCGTGGCATTACGATCTTGGCCAAAAATACCGCAATTGACTACGAGGGCGTGCATATCAATATTGTTGACACCCCCGGACACGCCGATTTTGGCGGTGAAGTGGAGCGCGTATTGTCGATGGTGGATGGCGTGTTGCTGCTGGTGGATGCGGTTGAAGGCCCGATGCCGCAGACGCGTTTTGTAACCAAAAAAGCGCTAGCACTTGGGCTCAAACCAATTGTTGTCGTTAATAAAATTGACCGTGATGGCGCCCGACCGGATTGGGTGGTGAACCATACATTTGACTTAATGGATAAGCTCGGCGCAACCGAGGCGCAGCTTGATTTTCCGGTGATATACGCTTCCGCCTTGAATGGTTGGGCAACGATGGATTTGGCCGAAAAGCCAAATAATATGCGCGCACTATTTGATGCGGTATTGAAGTACGTGCCGGAGCCGGTCGGTGACCCGAATGCGCCATTGCAATTACAAATTTCCGCACTTGACTATTCAACATACGTTGGTCGTATTGGCGTTGGCCGCGTGCGTCGCGGCAAAGTCAAAGCCGCGCAAGACGTGATGCTGATGTCTAACGGCACGCAAAAGAAATGCCGCGTGAATTTAGTGCAGGGCTTTCAAGGCTTAAATAAAGTGGCGCTCGATGTAGCAGAAGCGGGCGAAATTGTGCTGATTACCGGTATTGATGAATTGTCTATCGGCTGCACTATCGCGGATATTGAAAAGCCCGAAGCGCTGCCGACCATGGGCGTGGATGAGCCTACGCTCACCATGAATTTCATGGTGAATTCATCGCCGCTTGCAGGCCAAGAAGGCAAATTTATCACCAGCCGCCAAATTCGCGATAGGCTTGATAAAGAGCTGTTGGTCAACGTAGCGTTGAAGGTCGAAGAGACCCAAGATACCGACGTATTTCGTGTCTCAGGCCGCGGCGAATTGCACCTAACTATTTTGCTTGAAAACATGCGCCGCGAAGGTTTTGAACTCGCCGTTGGCAAGCCAACAGTGGTGTACAAAGACATTGATGGCGTGAAGTGTGAGCCAATTGAAATGCTCACCGTGGACGTAGAAGATACCCACCAAGGGGTAGTGATGGAAGCGCTTGGCGCACGTAAGGGCGACCTCGTTGACATGGCCTCGGATAGTCGTGGTCGAGTGCGTTTGGATTACCGCATTCCTGCACGTGGCCTTATCGGTTTTCAAACTGACTTCATGAACATGACGCGCGGCACAGGCTTAAAGAGCAACGTGTTTGATGAATATGCACCGGTGCGTGGCGATATTGCCTCACGTCGCAATGGTGTGCTTATCTCCGCCGAAAAGGGTGATGCGGTAGCGTACGCGCTCTGGAAACTGCAAGACCGTGGCCGCATGATTGTCTCGCCGGGTGATCGTCTGTATGAAGGTATGGTTGTTGGTCTGCACAGCCGCGATAACGATTTGGTGGTCAACCCGATTAAAGGCAAGCAGCTCACCAACGTGCGCTCGTCCGGAACTGATGAGGCCGTAGCACTGGTGCCGCCAATTCAAATTACGCTAGAGTCGGCCATTGAAATGATTGAAGACGACGAGTTGGTCGAAATCACCCCAAAGACCATTCGTATCCGCAAGCGCTTCTTGCTTGAGCACGAGCGTAAGAAGGCATCGCGCGAAGCGGCGTAGTTCGCGGGCTTCATCTCAATAAAAAAGCCCCGCAGTTGCGGGGTTTTTTATGGGTAGGCGCCAAGGTAGGAGGCACCATGCGGGCTGAAGGGCATAAAATGCAAACAAACTATTCACCTCTTGAAATTGGTGCGCACAGCGCACCCTACGCCGGCTGAACCAATTCTGCTTATTTAGTTTTCTACTACGGTATCAAACAGTAAATCCGCCTATTAACGAGGGTTTTGAGCGATATATGCTCTAAACTGCCCGCCAATAAACGAGCTTTAAATTTTTACCTAACGGTGACAAAGAATGACACCCGCCCAGTTTGCCCTGGCAATAGCGTGCCCGTGAGGGTCCACTGAATCGGGCCGCCCATGTTAAAGGCGGGCTGTATGCTGACGCTACAGACAGTTAGCAGCATCGGTAGCGGCAAGACGCAACTAGCGCTGCTAAAGCCAGTGAAAGCGGGCATGGCGTCGTTGATCACAATCATATTTAGGCTGACGGCAGATGAATTGCCGTAGGTGATACGGTATTCAAGTAAGTCCATTGGTCTAGCGGTGTTGGAGGTGACCGCACTCCCACCTTGGGTGACGTTGCGGACTGATTTTGATAGCGTTAACCCGCTGCCAGCCGTGCCGACAGTGGTGATATCCGCCCGAGTTAGCAGCGTAGTTGGACCGACGGTAGGTACAAAACTTGCAGTAACACTGATGACATTTAGTGCCCCTTGCGGCGCGTTGGCTGGGATATTTGATCTCACAATGATGCAGACCTGATCGCCCGGCATAACGGCCACCGCCATGCTGAGTGTCATCACGCCTTCCACGCCATTAAGCAAACCATCGCAATTGGTGTCACGAAAAATTTGCGTCGTCCAGCCCGCCACCATCGGTGACGGCATTTCAATGGTGCTAAAGGTCACATTACCGGCGAGCCCGGCATTAAAAGTATGGGTATAAAGCACACTCGTTCCCGGTGGTCCCGCGAGCGCACCGTCGGTGGTGAAGGTATTCATACCGGCCACATTTACCGCCACCATATTGATGGCCGTATTATTTGGGTTATTCGATGCGGGTTCGGCCCCACCGCTAATGACGGCGGTATTGGTAAAGCCCGGTATCGCCATCGCCCCGACACCGACCGTGAGTATTATCGGATTGCTTGCCATGCCGATGGGGATGACGGTGTTGGAAGTACATGTCACTACTTGCATCATGGCGCCACATGTCCAGCCAGTGCCGATGGCCGAGATAAAGGTTAAGCCGGCGGGCAGGATATCGCTGATGGTAATCACGCCAACGCTTGCTGCAGTGCCTAAGACATTTCGCGGTGTTAGGGTAAACACACCGTCCACGCCAACAATAAACGTGCCGCTGCTGGTCTTGGCTAGCGTTAGGTCAGGCGCCAAAATAATGGTGGGGTCAATGGAGGTGTTGTTACCCAAATCGCTATCTGTCCCGGCATTGGAGACGGTGACTGCATTATTGACTAAGGTGGTTTGTGCATTCACATTCACCGTCACCGTGATGAGCGGGTAACTCGCCGATGCATTTAATACATCGGTGCGTGTACAAGTGAGCGTCATCAACGTACATGACCAGCCTGTGCCCGCGATAGCCGTCGCCGTAAGCCCTACCGGAAGCGTATCAACGACAGTCACGGTCGTCGCAGCAGGTTTGGGAGAGCTACCTATATTGGCGACCAATATCGAATAAGTTGCGCCGACTTGGCCTTGGGTGAAGTTGCCAACGTGGGTTTTACCGATGGTGAGATCGGGTAATGATAAAACCGTTAGCGTTGCGGTATTAGAGGTCGCCCCTGCGCCGGTTTGGGTGGCGCTAATAGCGGTGGTGATGTTGTTTTTAGCGCCTGCGGTTGTTCCGGTAACGATCACTGTGATGGTGCAATTAGATGCAGATGAAAGTGCGCCACCTGTGAAAACCAAAAAATTGCCGCCACTTACATTCAGCGTGCCGCCGCAAAAGGCGTTACTACCATTTGCCGCCGTCATGCCGGCGGGAAGCGTGTCGTCAAAGGCGACGCCAGTTAATGTCGCCGCCATATTGCTATTGGTGAGCGTAAAGCTCATGGTGGATGTGTCACCTACCGCAACGGATGTGGGGGAAAACGCTTTAGCGATAGTAGGCACCGTTGGAGCCACCGTGATCGTGGCGGTATTACTCACAGTACCGGTGCCGCCTTGCGTTGATGACACTGCCGTGGTGGTGTTATTTTTAATTCCCGCCGTAGCACCTGTTACCGTCACCAAGATGGTGCACGATGAGCCCGCCGACAAGCTGCCACCGGTAAAGGTGAGTAGGTTGCCCCCCGTAATTGCTAGGCTGCCACCGCAAACCGCCGTAACGTTATTGACCGCTGTCAGGCCCGACGGGAGTGGATCAGTGAACGCTAAACCCGTGTAGGCAACTGAATTGTTTGGGTTGGTTACAACAATGCTCAATGTCGCTGTACCGGCTAACGGAATAGCGGAAGTGGAGAACGATTTTGAAATGGTTGGCGGGGAGTTAACCACGATGACGGCGACGTTACTAGGGCTGCCAACACCAAGGCTTGAGTTAAGCGCGGTCGTTTGATTGGGCCATAGACCAGCAGCTGCACCCGTGACGGTGACATCAATATTGCAAGATGCATTAGCTGCAAGACTGCCGCCAGTGAAGGCCAGCGTGTTGCCGCCCGTAACCGTTTGCGTGCCGCCACAAACGGCTGTTACCCCATTGGGGGCGGTTAGTCCGGTGGGCAACGGGTCGTTAAACGCTAGTGCAGTTACAGCGGTGCCCACATTCGTAATGGTAAAGCGCATAGTCGCTGTACCATTTAGCGCCACACTTCCAACCAAAAATGATTTTGCAATGGAAGGCAACCCTACCAACAGCGAGGCGGTGTTCGACACGACCCCAGTCAGCGCAGTAGGACCAGTCGCATTCACCGGGCCAGTGGTGTTATTTTTAATCCCAGCCGTAGCACCCGTCACGGTGATGTTAATGATGCAATTTGCTGCCGCCAGAATAGTGCCGCCGGTCAGTGTGACGGTCTGCGTGGGCGACATGCCAGCAATCGTCAGTACAGAGCCAGCACCGCAAAGATTGTTTGTGACGCCATTTACCGCCGTCAACCCAGCGGGTAGCAAATCTACTACGCCTACACCGGTTACTGTTACTGTGTTGGGATTGTTGATCGTAAATCGCATGGTAGTGGTAGCACCAGTACTGATGGCGGCATTAGTAAACAACTTTACTAATTCTGGTGCGGTCAATACATTCAGCGTGGCGGTGGCGGGGGTTAGCTGCGTACCCGCATTGGTGGTTTGTATAATGCCGGTTGAGTTGAAATAACTCGCTGATGCGCTACTAGTCACGCTAACTGTTACCGTACACACTCCACTTGGCCCAAGTACACCAGTGGATGCGCCAACACTCCCGCCACCCGTCGTGCCCGTTAAGGTGAGCGTGCTACCGACACCCGTACACATCACTGCAGGTGTGGCGGCATTAGTCAGATTTGCGGGATAGGCGTCATTAAAATTAATACCGTTGATGGTAACTGCCGCACTTGGATTGGTCAGGGTAATGGTGAGGGTAGATGTGCCACCTTCTTGAATATTGGTTGGGACAAATGATTTTGTAACATTTGGCGGCGCGGCAGTAGTCACGACCAGATTTGCAGTTGCGGCGGTGCCGATACCTGCATTGGTGGTGGTGACATTGCCGGTGCTGTTGGCGAAGGTATTGGTGGGAGCAGGTAGGGTGGCGCTGCGAACTGTTACCGACACCGTACAGCTACCATTCGGCGCTAAGATGCCCGCAGTTAACCCTAAGGTATTTCCAGCCGCTATACCGCCGACCAAGGCAGCGCTTGAGCCTGCTGTACAGTTAATGGTGGTGTTGGCTGGCGTCGCGTTTAGCAGCACACCAGCAGGTGCGCCTGCGGGGTAGGTATCGGTAAACGCCACGCCTGTCATTATTAATGCGGCATTGGGGTTAGTGACAACAATGGTGAGTATCGACAAACCGTTTTGAGCCACTGAGGGCGGCGAAAATGTCTTGGTGGTGACGGGGTTGCCGATCACGTCAACACTGGCACTTGCGGGCAAGCCAGGCGCACCCGTTTGTAGAGAGGAGACACCAGATGCAGTATTTGTTTTGATACCGACGGTTGTGCCGATAACGTTCACGGTGATGGTGCAATTGCCAAAAGCGGCTATCGCACCATTGGTTAGATTCAGCGCGGTGTTACCTGCCATGATGGCGGGTGTGATCATGCCGCCGCAGGTGTTGGTTAGTCCCGGTGTTGGGGCGATTTGCAGCCCCGTTGGGAAGGTGTCAGTGAAGTCAACATTAGTGAGCGCAACCGCTAATGTATTAGTGAGTGTGATCGTCATCGTCGTCGGAACATTAGCGACAACTTGCGCCGCACCAAATGCCTTGGTGATGCCGGGCTTGCCGACCGATAGGGTGGCTGTTGACGTACTCAGTGTGACAGTGCCACCGTTGTAATTCACCGAATTAATCGCATTTAGATGATTGCCACTGGCGGTTCCAGTTACCGTCACGGTAATGGTGCAGTTACCGCCTAAGGCCAAGCTACCGCTTGACATGCCGATAGTGTTGCCGCCCCCAACCCCGGTACCGACTGCAATCACGCCACTGGAGCCGCCCGTACATACTATTTGTGGATTGGGCATGGATGCATTTACAAATCCCGCAGGATAGGTATCGGTAAATGACACCATATTGAGTCCGCCGCTGTTGTTTGACGGGTTTGTGACCACAATGGTTAAAAGCGAATTATTGCCTAAATTAATCGGCGTCGGATTGAACGACTTAGCCACCGTCGGCGCAGCGCGAATGGTTGCCGATGCCGCCGCACTACTCGCTGAGAACATGGCGCCAATAGTCTGGCCTGAGTAGACAATTAGTGCGGAGTTTGTAATCAGTGTGCCAGACGGAACAGCCTGATTTAAGGCGGTATCAAAGGTAATCGTCGTCGATGCGGTAAAGGGCAGGCTGCCGCCAACCGTGGCATTGGCGCCCGCGCCCAACCGAAACACCACTCGCGGTACACCCGGCGTGGCAACGTATTCCGCTTGGTCGTCACCTGCCGCGTCAGATTTTGTTGGCGGGACAGAATTCGCGCCTGACACGACGCGTAAGCTACCAGGTACATAGGTGGTGAAGGCGGGAATATTGTCCGTCAAAATCAAGCCAATACCGCTGTCAAATCCAGTATTCGATAGCGTAACTGTCCAGCGAATCACGTCGCCGGGCAACAATTCGCCGCCATTCACGTCCGTAAACGTTTTGACGATATTGGGCGTGATGATGGGGACGTAAATATCGGTGATGAAAGAAATTGCGGGTACTAAGACGGTTTCGTTGCTAGACGCCACACGTAAAGTTGCGCTCGTTTGTCCATTCAGAATGACGCCGGCTGGCGCATTAACGCGTATTAAATCTACTCCTAACATATTAAGATAGGCGGGGAAGCGGTTAGTGTTATTCGTGCCTAGATCATTATTGGAGGAACGAAAAAAGTTGTTGGCATTCCCGGCGTCCGGGTCCAGCACGTTGACGCCATTTATTGCCAGAACATCACCGTTGAGGTTACGATCACCGTCGCCCGCCAAAATTCCCACGCGTGACACGATTGGCCCCGATAATGGCGTTAAAAACCCACTAACAGGTATTGTGACGGTGTTTGCAGGATTAACGTGAATAAAGCCATCAAAAACAGTCATATTGCGAAGCGGTAACGCATTATTTTCAAACACTACAAATAGTGACCAGCCGCCGTGTCTGTTCACAACGCCGAGTGCGCCCACCACATTGGCGCCGAAATAGTCGCCTGCACCGCCGGCTTGTACAAGCGCAGTAACATCGCGAAACGCGCCGTATGCGACACCAATTTGACCCCCTGTATTAAATTCATCAAATTGTGTGGCGGTTATGTTGTTGTAGCCACTACCCGCAGGGGTGCGTAATTGCATAGTGTTACGTGGCCCGGTGGCAGCATCGGCTGAGCCAATCCAGTACAAACCTGCCCACAGCACGGTGGAGCCAGGCGGAATATTCAAAAATGCTCGGCTAGAGGAAAACCGCCCTGCACCGGGGTCGATATTCACATAGTTCATGGTGAAATCATTGTTGTTGAAATTGGCACCTGTGCGGGAGCTATTGCAATTTGCGGTATTTCCGCCGAATGCGGGATCGGTATTTTCACAATGAACAGTCATATTGCCTGCCAAAGCAACGTCGCCATTGGTGTTCACGGAGAATCGTGAATTAAATGGGCGTACGATCTGTGCGTCTGCAATCGAGGGCAGAAGATTGAAAATCGTCACCAGCAATAGGATGGTGACGAGTGGCCACTTTTTTAGGATTGAGTATGTAGGCATTTCACCTAATATTTTAAGTAGGATTTACTTGAAATGCTATGAATTTGTACACACTCAGTGTGAATTTGTGTTTCACCCATCCGTTTAGGCTGCGGCTGACGTTATCGTTACTTAGTACCAAAAATCTTGTCGCCTGCATCGCCTAAGCCTGGAATGATGTAACCAATTTCACTGAGATGCGAATCGATCGCGGCGGTAAAAATCTCTACATTAGGGTGCGCGGCAGTAACCCGGGCTACTCCCTCGGGGGCTGCCACCAGCACGAGGCCTTTTATCTGCTTTGCACCGGCTTTTTTGAGCATATCAATGGTGGCAATCATTGAGCCAGCCGTGGCTAACATCGGGTCTAGGATGATGGCGGTGCGCTCATTGAGCTTGCCTACAAATCGCTCCAAATAGGGCTCAGGTGCTAGGGTTTTATGGTTTCTTGCGATGCCCACCACGCTCACTTTGGCCGACGGAATTACATCCAAGACGCCATCTAACATGCCAAGTCCCGCCCGCAAAATCGGCACAAGCGTCACTTTTTTGCCCTCAATTTGCTCAATGGTTACCGTGCCACACCAGCCTTCGACGGTCGTTTTTTCAAGCCGGAAATCACGACAAGCCTCATAGGCAAGTAGCCGCCCTAACTCCTGCGTTATCTCCCGAAAACTCTTCGTGGAGATATTTTTATCGCGCAGCAACCCAATTTTATGCCGGACTAATGGGTGATGTATTTCGATAACTGACATATCAATATCCGTGAAGTGTTCGAAGCATAAATGGCTGGAATTGGCCTTGATTATTAGGTTTTACAAAAAAAGTTTCACGCTTACCAAGTAAGCCCGCCACATAAAATCACCCGTCATTGCGAACGCTGTTGTGAGGAATTTTGCCCGCGTTGTTATTCGCACGCGTGGGTAAGATTCCTCGTCGCACAATAAAACTATGCTCTGTCGGAATGACGATGAGATGTTATGTTTTTTCACTTTATCGGTATTCGCCTGCAAAAAATAATAACCACCCGTCATTGCCGACGGTGTTGTGAGGAATCTTACCCGCGTGGTTATGCGACAATATATTAAGATTCCTTGTCTTAAGATTCCTTATCTTAAGATTCCTTATCGCACGCGTATTTGCAATCGCGGCTGTGCTGTGTCGGCATGACAAAGTGTAGATGTGCATTTGACTTTAACGGCGTTCACCAGCGTTCATCGGCAGTAAAAAATGTTGACTTTACCGAGGTAGATTGAGGTTTATCGGCGGTAAATATTTTTGCCCTAGTTATGCAAAATCTTTGACAAGAAATCTTGCGTGCGCTGCTTGCGAGGTGAGCCGAAAAATTCATCCTTGGTGCAGTCTTCCAAAATCGACCCGCCTTTTTCCATGAATATCACGCGGTTTGCGACTTTTTTTGCGAAGCCCATTTCATGCGTGACGCACATCATGGTCATACCTTCTTTGGCAAGCTCGACCATCACGTCGAGAACTTCGTTAATCATTTCAGGGTCAAGCGCGGAAGTGGGCTCGTCAAACAACATGCAAATTGGGTCCATGCATAGCGCACGTGCTATCGCCACCCGCTGCTGCTGCCCACCAGAAAGCTGACCTGGAAATTTATCTTTGTGCTCAATTAAACCGACGCGATCCAATAGTTTTAAGCCTTTATCGCGCGCCTCTTCTTCGCTGCGCTTTAAGACTTTCATCTGCGCAATGCAAAGGTTTTTGGTCACGGTCATGTGTGGGAACAGCTCAAAATTTTGAAACACCATGCCCACTTTAGAGCGGAGTGTCGAGAGGTTGGTATTCTTGTCAATAAGCGACTGGCCATTGACGATGATGTCGCCTTTTTGAAAGGGCTCTAAGCCATTCACACATTTAATCAGTGTGGATTTGCCAGAGCCGGATGGCCCGCACACCACCACCACTTCACCTTTATTGACATGCGTGCTGCAGTCAATCAACACCTGTTTATCGCCATACCATTTAGAAATATTTTTAATCTCAATCATGTTTTTTCCTTATAAATTTTTTTGTTTTATTTTGTTTAGCGAATGATGGCAATTTTTGTTTGCAGGCGTTTAACTGCGAATGAGAGCGCGAAGCAAAGCACGAAATAAACCACCGCGACGGCTATATAAAATTCAACCAACCGCGAATCCCGCTGCGCGATCTTAGATGCGGCGCCAACAAAGTCGGTCACATTCAATAGCGAGACCAGTGAGGCGTCTTGAAACAGCACAATGGTTTGCGTCAGCAAAATCGGCAGCATATTGCGGAACGCTTGTGGCAGCACCACCAAGCTCATCGATTGCCAATAGGTAAAGCCGAGCGCATAGCCTGCATTCACTTGGCCCTTGGCAATACTTTGAATACCCGCGCGCATAATTTCGCAAAAATACGCTGCCTCAAACATGATGAAGGTAATAAAGGCTGATTTATCCGCGCCAATTGAGGGTGGACGCTCTGAACCGGTAATCGATTGGACGATGAGCGGTCCTAAAAAGAAAAACCAAAAAATCACCAAGAGTAGGGGAATCGAGCGCATCAAATTCACATAGCCTGCGGCGGCCATTGACAACGGCTTAAATGAGGAGAGCCTCGCCATCGCCAGCAAAGTGCCAAAAAAAATGCCGCCGATGGCTGCGGTGATGGTCAACTGAATGGTGTATTGCAAGCCTTTCCAAAGGAATGGCCACGCATTAAAAACTGCGCCGAAATCGAGATCGCCCATGATTATTTACCCCCCATGATGTAGCCCGGCACGGCCACTTTGCGCTCAATGATTCCCATGATGATGTTGGCTGTCATTGCAATCGTCACATAGATCAGCGTTGCCGCACCGAAGGCGTGAAAGTATTGAAAGGTCATTTCTCCCATCTCACGCGTGCGGAAAAATAACTCAACCAAGCCAATGGAGAATGCGGTGGCGGTGTTTTTAATCAAGTTCATTGTTTCGGAAGTTAACGGCGGGATGATGATGCGATAAGCCATCGGCAACAATACATGGCGATAGGTTTGCGCTTCCGTTAAGCCTAAAGCGTAGCCCGCGTTATGCTGCCCCGTGGAAATAGAGCCGATGCCCGAACGCACCTGTTCGGAAATGCGCGCAGAAGTGAATAGCCCTAAGCAAACACAAGCGGTTAGGAATTGGTGCAGGGTGGGATCCATCGCAATCACCAGCGCCTTCACTGGCGGGAACACGCCCGGAATCACAAAATACCAAACAAAAAATTGCACCAGCAGGGGGATATTTCGAAATATCTCGACATAGGCATTGCCTAAATTGACCAGCCACTTATTTTTCATGGTGCGAACGACGCCAAGCACAGAGCCTACCGAAAAAGCAATCACCCATGCCACCGCGGCGGTGGCGAGTGTCCAGCCTAAGCCAGATAACAGCATTTGCCACCACATTGGTTCGCCCTCGGAGGAGGCTTGAAAAAATATATCCAACATAGTTCTTCCTTTGTGAAGTGAGGTGATGCGCTACTGTTTTTTTAGTTTGATTGAACCTTCTATAAATATGCCACACATCGCATATGCATTCCAATATGCAAGTGCAGCAATTATTGGCCTCGCCGCTAATGAACGGATTCGCGCACATATTTAGGTCGAAAAAAAGCCGATGCGCCTTACGGCGCATCGGCTTAATGCAAAATCCCCAACGCTAATAACTAGAGCTTATTCAACGCCTTTGTCATTCGGTGCAGCGAATGCGGCTTTTAGTGCTGGTGTCATTGCGAAACCTAAATTGATGTTTTTCGGTGGGATCGCGCTCATGAACCACTTCGTGTAAATCTTTTCGATTTCACCAGATTTCATTAGGCCAGCCAGTGTGGTGTCCACGACTTTCTTAAATTGTGGGTCATCCTTACGCAACATAACGGCATACGGCTCGGTGCGCAATGAGTCATTGATGATTTTGTAATCATTCGGCGCTTTGCTGTTGGCGATTTGACCGGCTAGCAAAATGTCATCCATCATGAAAGCGACAACACGATCATCTGCCAACAACAAGAACGATTCCGCATGGTCTTTGCCGTAGATTTCTTTGACATCAATACCTTCGGTACGCTTTTGCTTTTTCAACTGCGGCACCATCGTAGTCCCGGACGTGGTTGAAATCGTTTTGCCGTTTAACTCAGCAAAGCTATTGATGTTTGAGGTTTTCTTCACTGCGGCGGTAAGTTGCACCACAAATGTGGTGTTGCCGAAAGCAACTTTCTTTTGGCGCTCAACAGAGTTGGTGGTGGAACCACACTCAAGATCGATGGTGCCGTTCTCCATTAACGGAATACGGTTTGAGGAGGTGACTGGCTGTAATTTCACCGCCAAATTCGGCATCTTTAATTCTTTTTTAACGGCATCAACAATCTTATTGCACAAATCCATCGAGTAGCCGATCGGCTGCTGCTTGTCGTCAAGATATGAAAACGGAATGGACGATTCGCGATGGCCAATATTGATGGTATTGGTTTCTTTGATTTTTTTCATAGTGCCCGTCAACTCTTGGGCGGTAACGGCTGTGCTCAACATGGCGCCGGCAAAAATGCCAGCAATGAGTGTTGCAATTGTTGTGGTCTTGGTCATGCGAAATGCTCCTCAGGTGTTGTAGTGTGGGTGAAAAATATGTTGCAAAAAACATCGGACAGAAAACAAATGCGGTGCTGCCGTGCGGGGTTCGATAGGATTAACTACTTTTAGGTGACTGCTGGTGTCATTTGTGACATCACTACAACGCCAACGCAATCTAAAAGTTTACCTGTTTCGCCCAGCTTTGTCTTAACCCAATTCGTCTACCTGCGCCTAGTTAGGCCTAGCTTGCATTATTGGAAGCAACTGGGTAGCCTAACAACGACAGTGCAGTGGTGACAAGTTAATGGTAAAAGTAAAAAATCAGGAGGTAAAAATGCAGTTAATTCTCTGGCGACACGCAGAAGCCGAAGATGATGCAGAGGCTGACATGGTGCGAAATTTAACGCCCAAAGGTAAAAAGCAAGCCGCGCATATGTCGGCATGGCTGCATAGCCAATTGCAAGATGAGATCGTCGATTGGCAAGTCATCGCAAGCCCCGCCAATCGCGCCCAGCAGACTGCCAATGCGTTAGGCTTACCAATCGTAACTATCGATAGTATTGCGCCAGATGCACCGCCAAGCGCGATTATTGAAGCCGTCAATTGGCCGACTAATAGCCGCAATGTCGTCGTCGTCGGGCATCAACCTACCCTCGGGATGGTCGCCGCTAGGCTCATCAATGGCGTAGATGGTTATGTGAGTGTAAAAAAAGGCGCAATGTGGTGGTTTGAGGTGCGTGCCCGTGACGGTCAAACGCACACGCTATTGAAAGCGATGGCGACGCCTGACACGGTGTTGTAGTGCGGCGCGGCAGGTCAATCGCGCTCCAATGTAGGGTGCGCCGTGCGCACCAACAGTCAATAGCCAATAGCAATTCGCCAACAAGTCGGCGATAAACGCGCCTTATTCCGCGACCAAAACGCTTTTAGCATCATCCAATTGCGCCTTCACATCGGCCTTCAACGCGAACGGATCGCGTGGGTTAGTGCATGTTGCAATATCGTCTAAGCGCATTTGTACCGTTGCCATTATTTTCGGGTGCGTAATGATGTAAAACTTGTTTTCGCGGATGGCATCAAAGGTGATCTTTGCTACGTCTGCCGCCGATAATTTTCCTGAGCCCACCGCTTTTTGGGTCATCGTTTGCGCGAGCATCATTGATGCCGTTGGTGTTTCGCTATTTTGCATATCGGCGGGGCGCGAGCGATGTGATTTGGCGATTCCGGTCGGCACAAACGCGGGGCACAATACGCTACAGTTTATTTTCTGCGCTGTACTGTCAACACCGTCATTTTTCTGCGCGACGATTAAATCTTGAAACAGCGTTTCGCTCAGCGCCACCACCGCGTGCTTAGAGACGTTGTATGCACCCATAAGAGGCGGTGACAATAACCCCGCCATTGAGGCGGTATTCACAATATAGCCTTCGTACTGTGCATCGGCCTTTGCGGCGGCTAACATGAGTGGCGTGAATACTCTGACGCCATGAATCACCCCCCACACATTCACGCCTAATACCCATTCCCAATCTTTCACCGTGTTTTCCCAAATGAGGCCGCCGGAGCCGACACCGGCGTTGTTAAACACAAGGTTGATCGCACCATAACTATCCATTGTCAATTTGGCGAGTGCGTCCATATCGGCTGCCACACTAACGTCACACCGCATGGTCACAACATCAGCGCCGTTCGCGCCCAGCAAGGCTTTCGTTTCGGCTAATGGCGCTTCCATTACGTCCGCTAACACGCACTTCATGCCAAGTGAAGCACCAAGCAATGCAAATTCGCGACCAAACCCGGAGCCTGCACCGGTAATGACCGCTACGCGATGTTGAAAATTTTTCATGGTTTTTTTGTTGAATTTGTCGTTGGTTAAAACAGGCGTTAATTTACTGCGGCATCCCGGACACCACCGTATTAAACCCGCAATCCACATAGGTAATTTCGCCCGTCACGCCGCTGGCTAAGTCACTCATTAAAAACGCCGCGACGTTGCCGACTTCCTCCTGCGTCACGCCACGGCGCAGCGGCGCTTGTGACTCGAAAAAACTCAGCATTTCACGAAAGCCGGCAATCCCCGCTGCCGCCAGTGTTTTAATCGGTCCAGCGGAAATCGCATTCGCGCGAATGCCGCGTGGCCCCAAGCTTGCGGCGAGGTAACGCGTAACGGCCTCCAAACTTGCCTTGGCAGTACCCATGGTGTTGTAATTAGGCACAGCACGCTCAGCTCCTAAATAGGAGAGCGTGAGCAGGGCGGCGGTGGGGTTTAATGTCGGCAATGCGGCCTTTGCCATCGCGGCAAAGCTGTAACTCGAAATATCATGCGCCACCCGAAAATTCTCCCGCGTTATGCCATCTAAAAAATCCCCGGTAATCGCCGCTTTTGGGGCGAACGCAATGGCGTGAACAAAACCATCGAAGGTCCCCCACTCAGACTTGAGCGAGTCAAAACATGCCGTGATTTCAGCATCGTTTGATACGTCGCACGGCAACACCAACTTGATATCAAAATCGTTGGCTAACTTCACAACGCGCTCGCGAATGCCTTCGCCAGCATAGCTAAAGGCTAAGGTTGCGCCTTCGCGCTGCATCGCTTTGGCGATACCATAAGCAATTGATCGGTTTGACAATAGCCCTGTGATTAGTATTTTTTTGTTATTGAGAAAACCCATAGTCTTGCTCCCGCTAGACGTAAAATGAGCGCCAAGTTTAGCCCAATCACTAGCAAAATAATTTATGCCCCGCCGAATACTCATCATCCGCCGCGACAATATTGGTGACCTTATTTTAACCACGCCATTCATCACGGCGCTGTGTAGGCGGCTGCCAGACGCGCATATTGCGGCACTCGTTACCTCCTACAATGCGCCGGTGCTTGAGGGAAATGTGGCGCTGAACGCGGTGTATATTTACACCAAGGGAAAACACGCGGGCAGTTTTTTTAACATGCTGCATGCGAGGCTTAAACAGGCGCTGCTGTTCATCAAACTACGCGGCGAATCGTATGACGATATTGTATTGGCTGAGATGGGCTATTTGCCTCGCAATATTTGGCTGGCGAAGTTTATTCGTGGAGCAAATAAAGCTACCCGCATTATCGGTTTTGAGCACGCCAATGGTAAATCTGCGGGGCTAGATGTCGTCATTTCAAAGGCGAATACTGATGAGCTTCAGCAGGCGCAATATATATTTTTGCTGGCGCGCGCATTTGATGTGGATGTCACGCCAGCGAGCGTGCCGCCGTGCGTGGTTTATCCGAGGGACGCGGTAACTTCTAGTGCGCCAAAACCGAAATCTGAGTCGCTTCGTATTGGCATACACATCAGCGCACGCAAACCGTCGCAGCAATGGTCAGCGGATGCGTTTGTGGCGCTGATTGCGCTGCTTTACAACAAAGCTAAATCCCCAAACGCCATTCACCTTACGGACTTCACACTATTTTGGTCGCCAGGTGCCAATGACGACCCGCTGCACCCGGGGGATGATGCTAAAGCCGTGCAGATAATTGCGGCGTTGAAAAAAGTAGGCATTAACGTTACGCCCAGCCCTACCGCGACGCTGCGCGACTTAATTAATCAGATGGCGCTAGTCGATGTGGTGGTATGTGCCGACGGCGGTGCGTTGCATGTTGCGGCCGGCTTGGGTAAACCGGTAGTCGCGCTATTTGGGGATTCGGAAGTCAAGCGTTGGCATCCGTGGGGCGTTGAGTATGTAGCACTGCAAAAACCATCGCTGAACGTGGCTGACATCACGCCTGAGGAGGTGTTTGCTGCGCTGCAACAGCTTCTTCCCTTGAAAAAGCGCCAACCGTAGCCCGGCCAAGCGCAGCGCCGCCGGGAGCTAGTTAACAAACAGCCCAACGCACCATCTTAAAATTGTCAGCCCACAAGTAATACCCGGCGGCGATTTGCTTGGCCGGGCTACATCGGCTGGCAGATTGACCTCTGCAAATAATTAAGACTGGTTGTTCGCCAGTGACTTATGTCATGATGCGATTTATCAAAGAATTAAAACAACACTCTCATTCGCATCTTCTTTTATATTTTTTCGTGCAATCAGGTAGCCGCTATGTCATTGTTTGTTCGCACACTGAATTATTTAATGTTGTCGCTGGCCTCAAGCGTCATCTTTGCCCAAACCCCAACACCCTACGCACCTGACAAAAATAAAGTCATCCGTTACGCTTTCGAAATTGCTGAAACCAGCATGGATCCGCAAAAGGTGTCGGATGTGTATTCCACCATCGTGCATAACGCTATTTTCGATACGCCATTGCGCTACGATTATTTAGCCCGTCCATCAAAAGTTGTTCCCAATACCTTGGCCTCGATGCCAGAAGTCTCAGCGGATTACCGCAACTATATTTTTCGCGTGAAGCCGGGCATTTATTTTGCAGACCATGAAGTATTCGGCGGGAAAAAACGCGAATTGGTGGCGGAAGATTATGTGTACAGCATCAAGCGGCTGTTTGACCCTGCGCTGTCAGCGCCCTTATTAGGAGAGGTCGAAGGCTATATCGTTGGCTCGGAAGAATTCATGAAACGCGTGCGTAAACAAAACAAGATGGATTACGATACGCCGCTGGAAGGCTTACGCACGCTAGACCGCTATACCTTTCAAATTAAATTAAATGATCCGAAGCCAGCGTTTATTTTTACCTTGACGGATTGTCGCGTTGCCTGCGCCGTGGCGCGTGAAGTGGTGGAAAAGTACGGCGCTGACATTGGCTCCCACCCGGTGGGCACCGGCGCTTATAAGCTCACTTCATGGAAGCGCGCCTCGCGCATGGTGTTTGAATACAATCCCAATTTTCGTGAGACTTATTTTGAGGGCGAGCCTGCGGCTGATGATGTCGTCGGCCAAGAAATATTGGCAAAAATGAAGGGCAAGCGCTTGCCACAGGTGCATCGTATTGAAGTGGCCGTTGTGGAAGAGCGTCAGCCGCGCTATTTGGCGTTTTTGAATAATGAATTTGATCTGATGTGGTTATTCCCCGAAGACTTCGCGAATATGGCGTTTCCCAATAATGTGATTGCGCCGGGTTTGAAAAAACAGGGGCTGCAAATGCGGCAAGTCGCCGCCCTTGATATTGCTTTTGTCTATTTCAACATGGAAGACCCGATTGTCGGCGGCTACACTAACGACAAAATTGCGCTGCGTCGTGCTATTTCACTTGGCTATAAAACCGATGATGAAATTAACATTATTCGTAAGGGGCAAGCGATACCAGCCCATACCCCGTACGCGCCGGGCGTGCAGGGTTACGACCCAAATTTTCGCACCAGCATCGGCGAGTATGACCCCGCAAAAGCGAAAGCGCTGCTCGATTTATTCGGCTACAAAGATATTAATGGTGACGGTTATCGCGAAATGCCGGATCGCAAACCGCTGGTGCTGCTCTACTATTCCACGCCCACCGATCGCGATAAACAATTCGATGAGTTATGGACGCGCTCAATGGATGCGATTGGTTTGAAGTTGGAAGTGCGTAAAGGTAAATGGCCGGACCACTTAAAAGAATCGAACGCTGGCAGGTTGATGATGTGGCAGCTTGGCGGCTCTGCCACCGCCCCGGTTGCCGATACGTGGCTTCAAACTTACTACGGGCCTAACTCAGGCTTTAAGGGTAACCGCTCACGATTCAGGTTGGCGGCGTACGATAAATTATTTGAAGCCGGCGAAAAATTAGGTGACACACCGGAGCGCACCAAGCTCTATCAAGAAATGGCGCGGCTCATTACCGTTTATGCGCCAATGAAAGTGAACGTGCATCGTATCTTGACTGACATGTGGTATCCCTACTTGATCGGCTTCACCCGCCCGCCGGTGCAGTCACAATCTTGGTGGCGGTTTGTCGATGTGGATGTGCCGTTGATGCGGGAATATGAGGCGAAACGTTGATATGTGGAGTCAATTTATAAATTGCAATATTGGCGGGCGTTTTCAAGCATCTATGCTTCAATTACCGCTCCTAGCGTGCACCTTTATTTCGCTATGTTTCGTGCAATCTGCCGCTGCGCAGGCAAACCCGGACAAAGTCTTGCGCTGGGCGTTCGAAGTTGCGGAGACTGGCTTTGATCCACCGCAAACATCTGATTGGTATTCACGCAATGTGTATTCCAATATTTTTGATACGCCGCTGACCTACGATTACCTCGCGCGCCCGCTCAAACTCAAGCCCAATGTGCTCACCGCGATGCCGGAAATTTCCGCTGATGGGCTCACCTACACGCTCAAATTTATACCCGGCATTTATTTTGCAGATGATGCCGCTTTCAACGGAAAAAAGCGTGAAATGATCGCCGCGGATTTGGCCTTCACGATGAAGCGCGTGTTTGATAACAAAACCAAATCGCCCAACCTGCAATTTTTGGATAACAAAATTGCCGGCATGGAAAAATTAAAACAGCGCCAACGCGATACCGGCAAATTTGATTACGACACGCCGGTGGAAGGCTTGGAGGTGGTTGATCGTTACACGCTGCGCATTAAGCTGGTGGCACCGGACTACAATTTTCTTTACATGTTGGCCTACGATAATGTTGCAGGCATTGTTGCGCGGGAAGTGATTGAAAAATATGGCACCGACATCATGGCGCACCCGGTGGGTACGGGGCCATATAAACTGGAACTCTGGAAGCGCTCCTCCAAAACCGTGCTAGTCGCCAACCCGAATTATCGTGAAAAATATTGGGATGCCGAGCCACCTGCCAATGACGCCGCCATGCAGGCCACCTACAAAAAGCTCAAGGGTAAACGCATCCCGATGATCGGACGCATTGAGTTCTATGTCATCGAAGAAACCCAGCCGCGCTGGTTGTCTTTTTTGAATATGCAGCATGACTATATTGACCGCGTCCATCCAGACTTTATCAACCAAGCGTATCCAAGCGGTGCGCTGGCAAAAAATTTAGAAAAGATCGGTGTGCAGGTGAGCCGCACGCCATCAATGGAGGTAACCTATGCCTATTTCGCAATGGAAAATCCGGTCGTGGGTGGTTATACGGCGGAGAAAATTGCGCTGCGCCGTGCCATTAGCTTGGGCTACAACATCGGTGAAGAAATCGCGGTGAACCGTAAAAATCAAGCTATTGGCGCAGAGGCGCCGATTGGGCCCGGCGCGTTTGGCTATGATGAAAATTTTCGCACCGACACCAATAATTATGACCCCGCACGCGCTCAGGCGTTGCTTGATTTATACGGCTACAAAGACCGCGATGGCGATGGTTTTCGCAATAATCCCGATGGCACGTCATTGACTATCCAAATGTCATCCACGCCGACGTTGCGCGACCGTAATCTTGATGAAGGCTGGAAAAAAAGCATGAACGCGATTGGTATCCGGATCGAATTCCCCAAGGCGCAATGGCCGGATTTACTCAAAGAGTCGCGCGCGGGCAAGCTGATGAGCTGGCGACTTTCGTGGGGTGGAGCGTATCCGGATGCCGACGCGTTTTTCGTCATGCTGTATGGTCCCAATGCGGGTCAAGCTAATCATGCCCGATTCAAGAGTTCCGCATTTGATAGGCTCTATGAACGCGCCCGCTCCATGCCGCCCGATGCGGAGCGGATGGCGGTATATCGTGAAATGAATCGGATATTTTTAACGATCATGCCGTGGCGCTTAGGCGTGAGCCGCATCGATACCGATTTAACCCATAAATGGATGGTTGGCTATCACCGTCACCCGACGTTAAGAGGCGATTGGAAAATGGTGGATATGGATTTAGCAATTAAAAATGAGATGTTGAAGTGAGCGTGGGAACGATGACGTTTTTTAGAATAATTAATACCCACGGCTATCTCCAAACATTTATGCCCCAAGTCGCCCGCCAGTCGGCAACTTTACTTTTTATTGTATTCGCCGCCGTCGCTTCATTCAGTGCAACAAACGCCATTGCAGCAGATAAAAAAACAGTCAAATATTCGCTACGCGCCGCCGAAGATGGCTTTGATCCTGCGCGTATTTATGATCGTTATTCGGTTGGCATTTGTGAGAATATTTTTGAGTCACTCATCACCTACGATTGGTTAGCGCGCCCGCTCAAACTGGTGCCGCAAGTGGTGTTCGCCGTGCCTGAGCCGGAAGAGGCGGGCACGCGCTACACCTTCAAGATAAAGCCCGGTATTTTATTTGCCGACGATGCGGCATTCGGCGGCAAGAAGCGCGAGCTGGTCGCGAAAGATATGGAGTACGCGGTAAAGCGCTTTCGCGACCCGCTAAATCGCTCGCCTTATGAGTGGCTGTTTGAAAATAAAATTGTTGGCTTGGACGAGCTTGCCGCTGCGGCTAAAAAATCGGGGAAGTTTGATTACGACGCAAAAGTGGAGGGCATACAGCTCCTCGATAAATATACGATTAGCTTCAAGCTGAAATCGCCGGATTACAATTTTCTCTATTTTTTTGCGCTACCCAATGTGGTGCCGGTGGCGCGTGAAGTGATTGAAAAATATAGCGCCGATACGATGGCTCATCCGGTCGGCACGGGGCCTTATGTATTGCGGGAGTGGACGAGGCGTTCAAAAATTGTATTGGAGCGCAACCCCAACTATCGCGGCCATACGCTAGAAACGAAATACGCCGACCCTAACGATAAATGGGATCAAGGTGCGATCAAAGCGCTCGCGGGCAAGACGCTACCGTTGATTGATCGTATTGAAGTCTATCCAATCGAAGAAGAGCAGCCGCGCTATTTAGCCTTCATCAATAATGAGCACGACTGGATCGAGGAAACGCCAGCATCGTTCATCACGCAATTGCTGCCAAACGGCAAATTGTCAAGCGCCATGAAGAAACGTGGGGTCGATTTTTTCCCCGAGGCGCAGCTTGAAATCACCTATGATTTATTCAACATGGATGACAAATTAGTCGGTGGCTATACGCCCGAAAAAGTGGCTTTGCGTCGCGCGATGGTCCTCGGGCACAATCGCGGACAAGAGGTAAAAACGGTCAGGCGCGATCAAGCTATCCCCGCTGAGACGCCCGTACCCTTCGGCGTGATCGGCCACGACCCAACATTTCGCACGGCCGATGTTAATTACGACTTGCCACGCGCCAAAGCACTGCTCGATACGTACGGCTTTCTTGACCGCGATGGCGATGGCATTCGCGAAACACCCGATGGCAAGCCGCTTATAATTTCTTACAAATACCAAGCCAATAGCGATAACAGCCGTCAGCTCGCATTTTTATGGGCAAAGTCGATGACGGCGATTGGCATTAAAATCGATGCCACACCCGTACAATTCGCCGACCTGCTCAAAGCTAAACGTGTCGGTCAATATCAAATGGCAAGCTCGGCTTGGATTGCGGACTACCCTGACGCGCAAAATTTTTTGCAATTATTGTATGGGCCGAACACCGAACAATCCAACGAGGCGCGCTATAAGAGCCCAGTGTATGACAAACTCTATGAAGAAGCATTGGCGTTGCCCGATAGCGAGGCAAGAAATAAAATTTACCGTGAAATGTATAGAAATATTGTGGCCAACGCGCCATGGCGGCTCGGTGTGCACCGGTTGTTTAACCACTTCATTAACCCGTGGGTAATGGGCTACAAAAAACACCCGATATTGTTGACCAGTTTTAAGTATTTAGATATTGATGTGGCGCTGCAAAAGCAATCGATGCAGTAAGGTGTTGGCGCTTATTAGCATTAGTAAAAGCCGGCGGATAGAGTTGGGAAGTAGAAATGCTGAAGAACATGTATCACAGCATGGCCCTTTCATTAGATAAAGGGGGGCTGGGAGGGATTAAACTCGTTCAACTCTAAATGCACTTTCGTCGTGCAGCGAGCGTTGAACGATTTTAATCCCCCTAAATCCCCTTTTTCCAAAGGGGGAAGCAAAAGCAACAGCAAAATAAAAAGAATCATAAACACTACAAGCAACATCAAAAGCAAAAGCAAAAAAGTAACAAACTAGACAAATAAGGACGGCACATGGGCGCCTACGTACTTCGACGAATTTTTCAAATGATCCCCACGCTCGCAGGCGTGATGTTGCTCATTTTTGTATTGTTTAACGCTGTTGGTGGAGACCCCGCTTTGCAACTGGCGGGCAAAATCACCAACAAAGAGCAGATCGAAAATATCCGTAAACAACTGGGTGTGGATCAGCCGTATTATGTGCAGCTTGGCTACTTTGCCTTTGAAGTTGCTACCGGATTTAACTGCACTTGGCGTAGCTACACCGACAAGCCTGAACCGCCGAAAATAGATCCCAAGGCAGACCCAAACACTGTAGTGAAAGCGCCCCCCAGCGGCTGCCAAGCGGTACGATCATGGTCCACCAATGAGGAAGTGCCGAAAATTCTGGCCACGCGCATTGGCCCCACGCTCACCATCATGATCCCGGTGCTGATCCTAGAGACCATCATCGCCTTAATACTTGCGGTAGGGGTGGCCTATATGCGCGGCTCGCTCACGGACCGCATGATCATGATGATCTGCACCATCGCCATGTCGATTTCGTTTTTGGTCTACATCATCGTTGCGCAATATTTCTTTGGCTTCCAATGGGGCATGTTCCCGGTGCAAGGGTGGAGTGAAAATTTTTGGAAGAACATTTCCTATTACGCGCCGCTACCCATCATGTTGGCGATATTTGTCGGCCTAGCCCCTGCGTTACGGCTCTACCGCAGTTTTTTCTTAGACGAAATCAATAATGACTACGTGCGCACCGCGCGTGCCAAGGGCGTGTCTGAAAATAAAGTCATGCTAAAACACGTGCTGCGTAATGCGATGATTCCAATTTTGACTAACGTTGGTATCGCGCTGCCGAGCATATTTGTGGGCTCATTTTTGTTGGAGTCATTCTTCTCTATTCCTGGGCTAGGCCGCGAGATTTTGGTCGCGGTGAATCGTTCTGATTTTCCCGTGATTAAAGCCGCTACTGTTTATTTGGCGATGCTGACGATGTTAATTAACTTACTCGTTGACGTGCTCTACAAAGCCGTTGATCCGCGGGTAACGTTCAAATGATAACAACCAACTATTTGCAGTCTGCTATGGCAAGTACATCAAGGAGCACAACATGAGCGCTGTCATGACCCCTACGACTGCCGCGCCGCCGCCATTACACCAAGCCTCCCCCGGGCTTTGGACGCTGGCGTGGCGACGGCTCAAGCGCGACAAAATCGGCATGGTTTCCCTGGTGATTGTGATTTTTTTCTTACTGCTAATGGTAGGTTCTTATACCGGACTTGTCGCTAAAAATTGGAGTAAAGAAGTCGGCGTGTCTTACGCCAACCCGGTTTTTATGAAGGATGCTGAAAATCTAGAAGCGCAGCAGCAGGGCGCGAAAGCCGCCGTTAGCACCGTGCCGTATGTTGACTTAACAGATATTGATCCGTTAGCGCCCAAGTATGAAGAATGGGCTAAACGCACCGCTGAAATAAAAGTGACTGAAACCCCGCGCGCCGATACGCTACTTTTCGGTGGCGATAAGTGGGGGCGCGACGTGATTCAAAAAGCGATAAAGGGTGCCGAGACCTCGATCTTTGTGGGCTTAGTCGCGGCGTTGATGGCGACATTTATTGGCACAGTGCTGGGCGCAATATCAGGCTACATGGGCGGCAAGACAGGCGACTTTTTAGAATGGTTTTATAACGTCTTTACGTCTATCCCCTACATTCTTTTAATCCTGGCGTTCGCTGCCGTATTTAGCCGCGGCATTGACACTATTATTTATATTTTGGCGCTTACCGGCTGGACCGGCATCTATCGTTTGGTGCGCGCGGAATATATCAAACACGCCTCGCGCGAATACGTGCAAGCCGCGCAAGCCATCGGTGCCTCGCACTCGCGGCGCATGTTTGTGCATATCTTGCCGAATGTCTCGCATGTTTGCCTAGTGCAGCTTTCACAGCACGTGGTGCAATTTATTAAAGCCGAAGTTATTTTGTCTTTCCTGGGCTTAGGCGTGCCGGTTGATTCAGTGTCATGGGGCACGATGCTTGCGGAGGCGCAATCCGAATTGGTCATCGGAAAATGGTGGCAACTGGTGGCGGCCTCGGTGTCAATGGCGGTGCTGGTAACGGCGTTTTCGATGCTGACCGACTCGCTTCGAGATGCGTTGGATCCTAAGATTAAGTAGTCGCAGCTTGGCCTCCAAGTGAGAAGCACCGCAAGTGGAGAATAAGGAGCAGCTCCTCCCTTTGGAAAAGGGGGGTCGGGAGGGATTAAGGTTGTTCAAGTGTCGGTGCATGTTCAAGATGTAACGTACGTTAAACGACCGCAATCCCCCCGGTTCCCCTTTTCAAAGGTGGAAGACGAGCAGAAATGTTGACCTAATCGTACTAATAGAAATGGCGTGTTAAAAAATGGATAACCTCCTCGAAGTCAAAAACCTCAACGTTAAATTTCGCCTCGATGGTGGCGCCATATTTGAGGCCGTTAAGGACGTGTCGTTTACGGTGCCGCGTAATTCTACGGTCGCACTTGTTGGCGAATCAGGCTCCGGTAAATCGGTCTCGGCGATGTCAATCGTGCGTTTGTTGCCACGCGAGCAGGCGATTGTTTCCGCCGACAGCGAGATCATTTTTAACGGCACTAATCTACTTGCACTGCCAGAAAATAAAATTCGCGCAATCCGCGGCAAGGATATTTCGGTGATTTTTCAAGAACCGATGACATCCCTCAATCCGGTGTACACCTGCGGCGATCAAATCGCCGAAGTGCTGCGTATTCACACCACGATGAGTAACAAGCAAGCATGGGCGAGGGCGGAGGAATTAATGAATGAAGTCGGCATCCCCAACCCACGTTTACGGATGAATTCATTTCCGCATGAAATGTCAGGTGGGCAGCAGCAGCGCGTGATGATTGCGATGGCAATTGCCTGCGAGCCGAAGCTACTGATCGCGGATGAACCAACTACCGCGTTAGATGTGACCATTCAAAAGCAAATACTTGATTTGATTGCCAATCTGCAGCAAAAGCACCATATGTCGGTGCTATTTATCACCCATGATTTAGCGGTGGTGGGTGAAATTGCAGATACGGTCGTGGTAATGCAGCAAGGTGAGATCAAAGAAAAAGGCACTGCGAGAGATATTTTTGAACATCCGAAACACCCCTACACCAAGGCGTTATTGTCCTGTCGGCCGAATGTAGATTCCCGGCCGATACGCTTGCCGGTAATTGAGGATTTCCTACGCCCCGAAGGGTTAAGCGCAGACAACTTAGCCCAGCGCACACGCGGCTACAAAGCGGATGACCACATCGTGCTGGAAGTGAAAAATCTATCGAAAAAATTTCAACTCAAAGACGGGTTATTCAAAAAACGCGAAGTCGCCGCCGTCAAGGGCGCTTCATTCAAACTCGCGCGCGGCAAGACGCTCGGTCTCGTCGGCGAATCTGGCTCTGGCAAAACCACGGTTGGCTTGACTCTCATGCGGCTACATAGCGCGTCGGGGGGCGAAGTGTTATTTGACGGTGTGGATTTACTAAAGCTGTCAGAGCGCGAGATGATGAAGTACAAGCGCCGCATTCAAATCGTTTTTCAAAATCCATATGCCTCACTTAACCCGCGCTTCACCGTCGGCCAAATATTGATCGAGCCGATGACCATCCACAATATTGGTAAAAACGAACAAGAGCGCGTGCAAATGGCGATGGCGCTATTAAAACGCGTGAGCTTGCCGGACGTGTCGTTCTACAAATATCCGCATGAATTTTCCGGCGGTCAACGTCAGCGCATCGCCATCGCGCGTTGTCTCACGATGAAGCCTGACGTGCTGATTTGTGATGAATCTGTCTCCGCCCTTGACGTGTCGGTGCAAGCACAAGTGCTCAATCTATTGCAAGATCTGCAAGACGAATATCAGATGAGCTACATCTTTATTTCACATGATTTGGCTGTTGTGAAATACATCTCGGATCAAGTGATGGTGATGAGTGAGGGCGAAGTTATTGAAGTCGCCAACTCAGACGAAATTTATTTAAATCCCCAACAGGAATACACCAAGAAATTGTTGGGCTCGATTCCAAAGGGGTGGGACGGCGGCGCAGCGGTGCCGGCTTAGGGTGGTAACGCCGTAGGGTGGGTAGGTTTCGTCTGTCCAACAATTTGATGCAAATAAACGGCGGTTGTTGGGCAAACAAAACGTGCTCAACTACGAAACTGAAACGGGTGAAATATCTCGTCGCAAGATAAAACCTTGCTCTGTCGGAACGACAAATTTTTGTGTTGAATACCTCAGCGCCGTAAGTGCCCTAGGATGTGTAGGCTTCATCTGCCCAACAATGGGTTGCAAATAAACGACGGCTGTTGGGCAAACAAAACTTGCCCAACCTACGAAACTACGAAACTCGTCGCAAGATAAAACCTGTAAACGCTCCACCAACCCCAGCCTTGTTTGCCGCAACTAAATTCCGCATGCGTTCCCCATCCCAACACAGATGGAGCGAACATGAAATCGACCGCGCAGTTTTGGCAACAACACGCACTCTCCGCAGGGCGGAGTTCAGATTCAACCAGCGCCTATGCAAAACGGCACGGGCTCGCGCTGAGTGCCGTAGGTTGGGTAGGTTTCATCTGCCCAACAATGGGTTGCAAATAAACGACGGTTGTTGGGCAAACAAAACTTGCCCAACCTACGAAACTATAAAATTGCGGCGGAATATGTTGTGGCGATTGCAAATTCAAAAACCCAATATTCTACGGACGTTTTGAGCAAAAAACGCTCTAAAATGCCCGCCGATAGGCGACTTTTTATTATTTCGCCATTGTGACCGGGCGCGGTTGTGGCGCCATAGGCGGCGGAACGGGTGAATCATTTAAGCGCAAGAATTTAAATCCCGCTAATAATTTACCTGGTTTCCCTGCGGCAAGTTGACGCGCTTCGCGATCCGTGGCGCGCTGAATAAAAGCATCGAAGGATTCTTCGCGCACCATGGGTTCAGCCGAATGGAGCAGATTGCGTTCGCCATTTTTGCCGATGACAACAATGCCAACATGGGACGCCCAAAATCCGCCGTTTTGCCCGGATATCACATTCACAAAATCGCCTTCTTGGAGCTGGCTGGCAATATTTGCCACCATCGCTTTCGGCACGAATGTTTCAACAACCATCTCTTTGGGCACGTTGTGATTTACGTTGTAGCGGCTCTTGAAAAATTTTGTGCGGTCAACGGTGAGCGGGTAGCGCTGGGTGTTCTCGCCCGCGAGGGCGACCGTAATATCACTCACTAGCCACTGATTTTGTGGATTCCAATCGGTCTCGGTGTAGTGATTACGTGTGGTGACGCCAATCACGCCATCGCGATAGCGAATGCGTTGCAACATCCAAAAAAATTCCTGCCACGATTGCGACAGTGCCATCGCGTAGGTGTGTTCGGCAAACACAACGCAATCGCTTTTTTCTAAATTGAACAGCGGCTGATCATCGATTGTTTCATAGGGAAATTCGCCTAGTAAATAAATATCATAAGGCTGACCTATATTCTTACGCCCTAAGTGTGCGATGCGTGTGCGTAAATTTGGCTCAACAACTTGGAGATATCCGATATAGCGACCGACTTCATCTGGCTTCATTTTATAGAGTGGTTTATTGATGAGTGTGGTGAGCTGCTTGGCCTCAATATTGACGCTAGCCGCCGCTGCAATTTGAGCTTTCGTTGCCGCGATCAAAACTGGTTTAGTTACTAGTTTTGCCGGTGTTGCGCAGCCTGCAATCAGCAGTGCGCTAATCACGCTCACTACGCAAAGTATCAATAGAGGGATTTTTTTCATATTCATTGAGTGGCGACGAAAACATAAAGAAGAATGATACCGCGCTAAAATGCGCATATGTAAGGTGCTGGCTTTTAGTAAAGAGTCAGTTAAACGGGAAGTGCGTGCGGTGCAAATTTTTTTAATTTGCACCTAACCGTACACTGCCCCCGCAACGGTGATTGGAATAGTTAGTATCGTAATACCACTGGGCTGATGTTGAGTCTGGGAAGGTGATGCTAACAACGGCGCAAGTCGTTCGTCCATCAGTCCGGATACCGGCCAGACATCGTGTGCTGAAGTGCTGTTACTGACTATCCAACTTCAGTCGCGTCGAGCAGGTAGCCATAGGTTAATTGCCTGCATCACTTAATCACTTGCGGGGACGCTTGTGTCAATTCTTAAATTATCATGGAAACTATCAAAAACGAAACCTCTGCACGTCCTACATCTTTAGCAATTGTTCATATCAACATCTGCGCGGCATTAGCGCTCACCTTTAGCACGGCATTTGCCAACGCCAACAATAGCGACAACATCGTTGTCACCGCCACCCGCACCGCCACCCCGCTCAATTCCCTCCTGGCACAAGCTGCCATCATCACGCGTGAAGATATTGATGCGGCGGGTGTCATTAGTCTTGCCGAGTTGTTGCAGCGCCGAGCCGGGGTAGAAATTCGCGCCACTGGTGGGCCGGGTCAACCCGCAGGCGTATTTATTCGCGGCGCAAATTCCACGCATACATTAGTGCTTGTCGATGGACTCAGACTTGGCTCTTCTACGACGGGGACTGCAGCATTTGAAAATATCGCCTTAGATACCATTGAGCGCATTGAAGTGGTCAAAGGGCCGCGTTCTGGGCTGTACGGTGCGGATGCCATTGGCGGCGTGATTCAAATTTTTACGCGCCGCAGTAACAAGGCCACAGGTGAAGCCAACCTAGGTATTGGTACGGACAAAACGCGCCGCCTAAATGCAGCGTTAAACATCGCAGCGTTAAACAGCAGCATTGCCAACACCACCGTTAGCTTATCGGCGGGGACGCAACAAATTGATGCGCCGTCGGCCACTAGTGCCCGCGCGGGCAGCTTTACGTTTAACCCAGACGACGATCCGTATAAAAATAGTAATGGCAAAATCGGCGTTGAGCATCGCTTCAGTGCCGAGGATCGGTTGACGTTTGATCTTTGGCAATCGCGCGGCAAGACGCGTTTTGATGGCGGATCTGGCACGTTAGATACCTTTAACGCGCAAACACTAACCGGCGTGGCATTAGCATCGGTGAATCAATTTGCTACTGATTGGCGATCACAATTTCGTTTGGGCCAAACTATCGATGACGTCGCGATTACGTCGGCATTTCCGGGCAAATTTGAGACAGCTCAAAACCAACTATCGTGGCAAAACGATGTGACGCTGGGACCAGCGTTAGTCACGGTAGGGGTCGAGCGTCGTGGCGAAAAAGTGGCGAGCACGACCAATTACAACGCCAAAACGCGCAATACTAACTCACTATTTGTGAGCGCCACACAGCAAGTTGAGGCGTTGTTGTTTGCGGCTAATATCCGACGTGATCGTGAATCTCAATTTGGGCAACGCAATACGGGAGGTGTAAGTGTCGGCTGGCAAGTCAGCGCCACACAATTGCTCTATGTAAGTACGGCCAATGCATTTCGTGCGCCATCTTTTAATGATCTTTACTTCCCTAGCTTTTCAAATCCGCTGTTGCAGCCAGAAAAGTCGCGATCAAGTGAACTCGGTTGGCGATTCACATACGCAGCAGCGCCGCCAACACTGCGGGCAAATGTAGCCCTGTTTGACAATCGGATTGAAAATCTAATCGCCTTCGATTTTGTGACATCCAAGCCGCAAAACGTGCAACGTGCTCGCATCCGTGGTGCCGAAATGTCGGTTGAAGCCAACCTACTTGGAATTGATTGGCGCACGCAACTCACCACGCAATCGCCAAAAAATGCCGACACCGGTAGACAACTTCGAAGTCGCGCCAAAGCGTTCGGTGCCGCATCTGCCTCACAAACGATAGGGGCGATGACGTGGCGCGTTGATGTGACAGCCAATGGCGCTAGGTTTGATTCCGCAAATGAATCTGTCACATCACGCATGAGTGGCTACGCATTGTTGAACGCGAGTCTCAACTATCGATTTAATCGGCAAGTACAACTTGTACTCGCTGGCCATAATTTGACCGATAGACGTTATGAATTAGCGCGTGGGTATAACCAGCTTCAACGGCAATGGTTTATCAATGTGCGGCTAGCGATGTAGCAACGTTGGCTGGGCAGGCTTTAGCTGCCCAGCGCCGTTATGCGCCCGTGACTGTTTGCCAAACAAACCTTGCCCAACCTACGCTTTAGCGCAAGAACGTTGTAACCGCCGATGCACGCCGATGAAACCCTCTTCAACCCTCTTCACGCCCAACCCTGTCATTGCGAACGTTTTTTGTGAGGAATCTTACCTACGTGATGATGTTACATAGCCGACGAAATTCGTAGCTCACGCAGCTAACGTAGGTTGGGCAAGGTTTGTTTGCCCAACATTGTTCAAAGTAGACCAATTGTTGGGCAGATGAAGCTTGCCCGACCTACGGCTCGTTCGTCTTATATGTTGTGTATAGAGACGTAAGATGCGCCGTGCGCACCAAGCAATCTGCGGCAAAATAGTGTCACGATAATTAACGCGGGGCACACCATGAAAACCAAAGCCGCGATTGCGTGGAAGTCTGGCGCACCATTGACCGTTGAAGAGGTTGATCTTGCCGGCCCACGTGCTGGTGAGTTGCTCATCGAAATCAAAGCCACCGGCATTTGCCATACCGACTACTACACGCTCTCCGGCGCTGACCCCGAAGGAATTTTTCCGTCGATTCTCGGGCACGAAGGCGCGGGTGTGGTGGTTGATGTTGGTGCGGGTGTGACTACGCTTAGACAGGGCGATCATGTCATTCCGCTGTATACGCCTGAGTGTCGGCAATGCAAATTTTGTTTGTCGCGTAAAACTAATCTTTGCCAATCGATTCGCGCCACCCAAGGCAAGGGCTTAATGCCGGATGGCACGAGTAGATTTTCCATCGACGGCAAACCCATTTTTCACTACATGGGTACGTCCACATTTTCGAACTATATTGTTGCGCCCGAAATTGCGCTGGCGAAAATTCGCGAAGATGCGCCCTTTGATAAGGTCTGCTACATCGGCTGTGGGGTGACGACCGGCATTGGGGCGGTGATATTTTCAGCTAAGGTGGAGGCGGGTGCAAATGTGGTGGTGTTTGGGCTGGGTGGCATTGGCTTAAATGTTATTCAAGGGGCAAAAATGGTCGGTGCCGATAAAATTATTGGCGTTGACATCAACCCCGCACGTGAAGCGCTTGCACGCAAATTTGGCATGACGCATTTCATCAACCCGAATAATATTGAAAACGTAGTAGATGCGATTGTGCAATTAACCGACGGCGGCGCTGACTATAGTTTTGAGTGTATTGGCAACACCAAGACGATGCGTCAAGCGCTGGAGTGTTGCCACAAAGGTTGGGGGCGCTCGCTGATCATTGGTGTGGCAGAAGCAGGTGCGGAAATTTCAACACGGCCATTTCAACTCGTGACGGGACGTAAATGGGAAGGCTCGGCATTTGGTGGCGCACGCGGTCGAACCGATGTGCCGAAAATTGTGGATTGGTATATGGAAGGCAAAATTAATATTGATGATCTCATCACCCACACCATGCCCTTGGAAGACATCAACAAAGGCTTTGATTTGATGAAAAGCGGTGAGTCGATTCGCTCGGTGGTGTTGTACTAATGCTCACCACGCTGAGCGAGCACGCTTCATTTGGCGGGGTGCAGGGTTTTTATGAGCATGCCTCGACGGTGATCGGTTTGCCGATGCGGTTTTCAGTCTATCGCCCGCCGCAAGCCGCAACGCAAAGAGTCCCGGTGCTGTTTTACTTAGCAGGGCTCACCTGTACTGAAGAGACATTTGCCATTAAAGCCGGCGCACAACGCGTAGCGGCTGAGCTTGGCTTAATGCTGGCGTGCCCCGACACCAGCCCGCGCAACACAAACATATCGGGCGCGACGACCGATTGGGATGTTGGCGAAGGCGCGGGGTTTTACATCGATGCAACTGACGCGCCGTGGCATCAACACTTTCTAATGGCGCGCTATATCGTCGATGAATTACGCGCGCTGATTGTCGGAAATTTTGCGGCGATTGAACAACGTGTTGGTATCTTCGGGCACTCAATGGGCGGGCACGGCGCGTTGACCTTAGCGCTCAACTATCCACAATTTTTCAAGTCAGTTTCCGCCTTTGCGCCGATTGCCGCACCGTCGCAATGTGAATGGGGCGAGAAGGCATTTAGCCGCTATTTGGGAAGCGATAGATCGCATTGGTTAGCGTATGACGCTTGTCATTTAATCGAACAAAAAGCCGCGCATTTTGCAAACGGCATTTTGGTTGATCAAGGCAATGACGATAAATTTTTGCACGCGCAGCAGTTGCGTCCTGACCTGTTGGAGGCCGCATGTCTGGCGGCGGGTCAGCCGCTGACATTACGATATCACCCGGGCTACGACCACGGCTACTATTTTGTCGCGTCATTCGTGGCTGACCACTTGCGTTTTCATCATCAGTGTTTAACGAAAACGAAAACAATGTAGGTTGGGTAGGCTTCATCTGCCCAATACCGGTGAATGATTATTCCTGTTGGGCAAATAAACCTTGCCCAACCTACGGCTACTGCTCAACACAGTTGAATGACCAACATTGTTAGGCAAACAAAGCTTGCCCAACCTACGGCTGCTCATTCGTGACAGACCGCTCACGGTTTCACTATAGGTGTTTAACGAAAACGAAAACGAAAACGAAAAC